>ENA-OWYN01000003-OWYN01000003.1-human-gut-metagenome-genome-assembly--contig:-NODE-3-length-430796-cov-52.5984_pt1 | contig 430796 bp, 295 predicted proteins | sample MGYA00249750_ERZ652086 | MGnify/ENA primary metagenome ERZ652086 (study PRJEB26925, sample SAMN05827237) | human gut metagenome | biome: ENVO:2100002; feature: ENVO:00000062; material: ENVO:00002003...
CAATAAGGCGTATACGGCTACATGCCATTCTCCATTTGCAGAAGTGTAGAAGTAGCAATCTATTAATGGAGACGATGAAAAAAAAACAATAAGGCGTATACGGCTACATGCCATTCTCCATTTGCAGAAGTGTAGAAGTAGTAATTCGTTAATGGAGAATAAGGTATGTAAAGGGCAGATTTTCCGTATATTCGCCTCCTTATCCCCGAATTATGGGCGTAAGTCACATGGTTATGGAGATATATCTATCTTTTAACGGGGAGAACAGCCGGCAAATATCTGATGGAAAAGCCAAACAAAATACAGGAAAATAGCCACACAACACTCTGATATACAATAATTATTGGATAAACGTGGTCCGCTCCTGCGGACAGCAAGTTGTGTTTTGGTTAAACCAAAACCGTACGGTTTAACGGCAATCGTGCTGCCAAACCATACCCTCCATGAAGCTCCGGAGTCGCTTCTGGATGGATATTAAAAGCGAAAATGTCTAAAAGTGTTAGTTTCTCTCATAAACATTATGTAATACCGTTAATATGCTATATAACCTGGAGAGAGTCAATAGCAGTACGGGACTGTGCAAATGGCCGACATCCTCTCCGAGTGGTCGAAATACAAGGTCTACTGCTTCCTGAAATACGATGCCGAAAACGAGGGAGCCATGCCGGCGATTGCCGTGGGCCGCCCGTACTCGTCAAGCAAGGCGCAGCCGGTCTTCCCCGAAGACGAATCAACGGGTCCGTTCAAAATCCTGTTCAACGAGCACGTGGCGCAGAGCAACCTGAAAGTCGTCAAGACCGACCCGAAATTCCTCGCCGTCACGGGTAAGGCGCTCAGCACCGACGAGAAATTCTTCGAGGTGACTGTCCGTCTGAACCCCGAGTACGACCCGACGATTGCCGGCAGCAGGCAGTACCAGACGGTGAACGCCACGCAGATTTCCAAAAAGACGCACAAGGTTACCGGGAACACGACCGCCAAGGGCGCCGTGACGAAGACGAAAGTCGATCTCTCGACCTACACCATCGTGCCGTACATGTCGCCGCACATCGGCATCATCTCCGACCAGCTCGTGGAGGAGACGACGGAGTATTTCCGCAACTACAACTTAAATGGTATCACCGGGACAGTGACCGCAACCCCTCGAAAAACGGCGTTTACCTGGTGGAAGAGGTCACGACCACGTTCGGCGTGGGCGGGTATCGTCAGCGGTTGAACGTGCCGTACCGGATAAAGTCCGGTGGGGATTAGTCCCAGTCGTTGAAATCGTCGGGTTCCACATCGATACAGGTTACCCCGGGGTAGAGGGTTTCGTGCGCGTGGCAGTGGCATTCACATTCCCCGTTTTCTTCCCGGCAACGGCACTCTTCCCCGTGGCAATGGCAGCATGGCGTCCCGTTGCCGGCATTCATTTCATTATTATCAGTCATCGTTTCCATTTGCAGATTCATAATACGGGCACAAAAATAGGTAAAATCCGGATAGATTTGATATTGGCGGTTATAATGATGAATAATGAAGCCATTCTGACCACCCATGTTGGCTGGTTACAGCATATGGCTGAATCTTTCAAAATTCAAGAAATTAAAGGTAAAAGTACAGATAATATAAATTACGCCACTTGCACCCTGGATACCTTTTGGTTAATATATCATATGTGCTAAAGACAGGATATCCCTATCTTTATCTGAAGAAAGTTCGAATTGACGGGACTATCGGTGAATTAGCCGGAACTGTCGGGACTCATTATAGAGAGACAGGAAACAGGTTTGCAGTGAAACTGAACTCTGTCATTTGACATTTGTCATCCAAGGATTCATTGCTATTCGCTAAAGGAGCGAACAGCAAATGAATCCTGATGTATAATTTATTTTCTTGACTGCAATCCTGATGTTTTATTGCTCATTATACTCATACTCCTTATTGTCAACAACGAATGTTGCATTTTTATGATTTCCTACCCGCCATTCCACTTTCCCATCGGAATATTCCGCAGTTTTGGCAGAAGCCTCTGTCTGGAAAAGAGTATAGCAATGTTCAGGAGCGGTAGATATAAGTTTGACCATGGGTTTTTCGCCGGCAGTATAATATACAACATCAAAAAAGGTTGGATTGGTCTTTGTTGCCGACGAATAAATACAATAATCAGGTGTAAGGCGGTCAAATGTATAAGAATTTGTTCCGTCATTGAAAACCAGTTCGTCTGACACGGACGATTGTTTTTGTTCCGACGGCACTTTCAAGGAGCAGTTTTTGTCCGCATATTCAGAAACTAAATCTGTTTTTTCCTTTAATTTGAGTATATGCTTTTTGGCCTTGAAAAGGAAGTCCGCATACTGTTCTCCTTGTTTCTCATATAATTTGAGGGTTACATTTTCCCCACTTTGAGATTCTTTCAGGAGTTGCGAAGTACAGAATTCCGGAAGTTCCGTTTGGAGGGAAATCCGTTTTAGGGGCGTATCCTTATATAACAAGCGGCCATCATCGGATTTGAGTTCCATCTTATTATCCAAAAGAATCTTATCACCGGGTAGATTTCCGGCCTTTCCATAAGTAACAAAAGTTCCGGGACGCGTGATATATTTCTCCAGTAATTCATACTGTCCTCCGTTAATGGTCAATAAGACATAGATGCCTGGACAATCGGCCGCAGGCAATATGCCTTCATAAGTTCCGTCGTATGGCGGTTGGGAAGACCGGCATGATGATAAAATAAGAATAAAGCCCCAAAGTACTGACTGCAATATTTTTTTATTCATATTCTATAGAAAGTTTTTATGCAATAGTTTCGTGTCATTAGGAATAACACGAAAACTATTGCGATGTTCATTGAAGTTTCTATTTTCCTTCCTCGATAGTACAGATGCTGACACGATTCCAGTCCGCTTCCGAGAACATATTGCCTATGCCTTGTCCTTTCGCAGTAATGCGGTCCGCACTGATGCGGTATTTTTTGACTAATAAATTCATGACGGCATTGGCGCGCGCTTGGGCTATCCGTTCATTGACTTCTATGCTGCCTTCGGGAGACGCGTATCCTTTCACAACGACTTTGGCATTGCTGTGTTTATTCAGGTAAGTTGCAATTCGCTCCACATTGGGCAACTGGGATGCATCAATGGATGATTTTCCTTGTCTGAATGTGACTACAGATTCTAACGTTTTGGCTGTTTCTACAACAGTCTGAACCTGTGGTTCCCGCTTCTGACACTCTTCCAGCATCTGGCTGAGCTGCGCAAGTTTTTGATTTGCAGAATTCAAATCCTGTTTTTTAGAATCTACCTCCATACGCAGCTCATTAATACTCCGGTTTAAACCGTCTATTTCCGCCTGATCATAAGGCTTGGTCATTGTAAAATAATGCTTACCGTTACTGTTCTTGAAATGGTAAACAATACCGGCAGTAATTTCTACGGCGGCATTATTGGCGTTGAAACGGCTCCGGTGCTCGTTGAAGTCTCCTTCCATGTCATACACCAGTGCAGGTTGCAATGCCAACGTCCATTTCTTTTCCGAACCTAAATTAAAGTTGAAGTTCAAGCCTATTTTCGTGCTCCAAGAATTTATATCACCTTTTCCGTTTTCATAATAATGTAGCCAACCGGCTCCCAAAACCGTCTCCATCTCAAAAGTACGGGGAACTCCATGATATCCACCCAGCAGATTCATAAGATTGAACTTTCCCAACAGACTGATATTGGATGCGTCAAAAGCAGTCCTGCTGTTACTCGTATTAATATATCCCATACCTTCGACCCCAAGTCCGAATGCGGGAGTCAACTGTTTGGTCAGGTCCACTCCAACGGCAGGACGCATATTCTTAAAAAAAGCGCTGTGGGTAAGCGGAGTTACTGTTCCGCCCTTTAGTCCAACAGACCAATTATCGAAAAATTTGTTTCCCTCAAGCAGGGTTTGACAATAAGCACTCAATGTGCTTGTACTTAACAAGAAATAGAAAAGAATCTTTTTCATACATTAATAAATTAAATTAGAGTTTTGTTATATTCAAATGATGCAGAATACAGGCTTACACAAAAGGTTCGACAGTATCTGTATTTTATCTTTTAATCCAACATGTGGCATCTGCTATTTTAGAATATTGTTGTTTTAACTAAAGGCAACAGATACAGAAAATCGTCTAAGGGAAAGGCACTCTTTCAATGACAACTCCTTTCCTGCGTATTTCATTGGGAGTATCTCCAATATTTCTTTTACAGAAAGTGGTAAAATGAGAAAACGTTTTAAAATGATATTCCAGCATTATTTGCTTGACTGGCAGAATATTCTCTATCAATTTAAGCTTGATTTCGTGGGAAGTCCGCTTTTGCAGCCATCGGTATGGAGTCTCCCCAGAAAAACATTTTTTGAATAATAAATTGAACATGGTATCATTATATCCGCATAAAACAGCTAAATCTTTAGCGGTCCTGCAGCTTTTGTAATGAGTCATGACAGATACAAAAAAACGCAATTCATTTGACAAGGCATCACGAAAGAAGGATGCTATTTCATGTTTTGAGTAGCAGGTCTTGAATAATGAAAAAAGTTCATATTCCTTGGCCCGGTGCAGTTCCGGGATTTCCATACCTTGCTTCATATAATCAACCAGTAGGTCAAGAAAGGAACGCATTAACGGATAAACAGGAAGAACCTCCACAGGCTTGACTTTCTCAAGCACTATATTCTGCAGATATTTTATTACCTTATCATGAAAATAAGGGGCTACAATGTTGCATGCATGAACGACGAGATGCACGTCATCTATTGCCCTGACTTTACATTTGTGCAGACAACTGATAAAGAACAGCTCATTTTCCATTACGACCTGTGACATAGACTTAATCTGGTCCCTAAAAAAACATAATGTTCCCTTCAACACGAAACAGACTTGAAATTCATGGGAGTCATTCAGGTTCTGAACAGTCTCCCCCTTGCCTAAATAAAGGCATCTGAATTGACTGAATCTGGATAAGGCAAGGGGATCGTTATATAAATCGTTCAATAAAAATAGCTTTTCCATATATTTATAATATTCATGCTAAAAGCATTATTTTTTTAAGGCAAAAGTAAAACAAGAAGCCAAATACAAAAAAAGAGGGGAGTAAATATAAAACCAAAACATTGATAATATAAAACTAAAAATAATATCCATATCGCTATCTGTTATGATTGTAAACACAGAGAGGAGGATTTCCTTCTACAGCCAACGATTTTATAAGACAGAAATATTGGAACGCAAGCATGATAAATATATCCGATATCACAACTTATTGGATAAAGTGATGAACGTTTCATGATTTATTATTTTTCTAATAATTCTTTTCTATGATCTTTATACTTACCGCTTTCAGTTGTTGCCAGCCGGCCTTGTCGGTCACCCGGATCATAAAATGATAATCCCCCGTATCAACATCTTCCGGAATAGGAATATACACTTTGGCATTATAGGTCGATGCGCTTTCTGGAATCTGAAAATCCTGGTTATATACCCAGGGCTTTACGGGTTTCTTCTTCTCCTCCAGCGGACAATCTCCGGCATCGGTACTATGGGTATGGTGGTCGAAATTGTGATGTATCTCGATATTATAGCTGCCCAGACCCATATTGTCAGTAAAAGTATATATGAAAGGGATTTCTTCTCCTTTCACATATACCTGACAGTTCTGCGGTAACGCCTCGCTATCGGTTTCAATGACCGGCTTATCCAAATCCTTGCCGTTCTCATCCTTGCTGCATGCAGCAAGGAGAAAGAACATAAAGGCACAAGGAAGAATGATGCTCCTGCTTTTTACCATGATTCTTATTTTACGGTTATATTAAACTTTTCCTTGAATATCTTATTGGCTCCCAGGGCATATTCCACTCTGATTTCAAGAATATATTCGCCTGCAGCCGCATAATTCCCATGACCATCCCTGGCTTCCAAGCTCTTGTTGAATGCGTATTCCTTCAAATCTCCTTTAGAAAACTCATCCGCCAACGTACTATTATAAAAATACTCACCGGGTGCAGCCTCTTTATAGATGCGTATACGGATGGAATGCAAGGCGTCCTCCGCCTTTACTCTGAACTTTGTCAGAATATCAGAGGCAAGTGCCGAACGGTTGGTTCCAATTTCCACTCCGTACACTTCCGCATTGCTTTTCCTGAACTGCACACCCTCCAGTGAATTTTCCGATACTTCGCCTTTCTTGTCGTATACATTGAAATGCATGTGATAATCTCCTGCAGGGGCATTGTCCGGAATCGCAATATGCTTATGCTGGCCTCCGGTACCCCATTCCTTCTCTCCATTAAAAGTATAGGTAGTGTCCAGTTCGAATGAAGGTGTTCCTTCTTCACTATGTATGAAGACCGTAATCTTTTCGAGTCCGTTTTCCGCCTTGATATGTGCGGACACCATTGGCTTGGTACCTGTATAACCGATCTTATTATCGGAGAAATCATGGGAGGCGCCGAACTTCAAGTCTTCCACGATGATGTGTGCGGCTGCCGCTTTCACCGTCAGTTCCGATTCCCTGGTTTCTGTCTGTCCCAACCGGTCGGTAACGGTAAAATGCAGGTGATATTTTCCGGCAGGCGCTTCGGAGGGAATCTCTATATGCTCATGGAAATGAGCGTTCTTTACACCTATATACTTGCCTTCGGTGAAAGACTTTTCTATCTTGAAATCGCCGCCGTCTTCCTGGTGGATCTCTATATCAATACGCCTGATCAGATTTTCGGCTATGATCTCGCCTTCCAAGTGGAGGTCACTTCCGGCAATTCCGGTTTTACTGTTTTCTTTGCCCACTTCATTCAAACCAACGATTGGTTTCCCTGTGCTTTCTTTCTCATCATCACAGGATGAAAAGGTAAACATGCATAAACCCATCAATAGAACTACTGTCAATACTAAATTCTTTTTCATAATCTTCTTTTTTTATTTGAAGGAGGTACCGGTGCTTTGTTTTCCGGTACGTTCCTTCGATGTTTGTTAATCAATTATTGTTTAAAAATCAAATCCTATCATTAAAGAAAAGTTACGTCCCGGTTCGGGTACGTCAATCAGCCGGTAATAGCTGGTATGGTCGTAATACTTCCTGTTCAGCAGGTTCAGTCCCTGAAAGTTCAGTCTTAGCCGGAAGTCTTTCCATACAAAAGCCTTTCCGACCGCCATATTAAGCACTCCATAGCCCCGGGTTGGCTTTTCGGGAGGGACAATCCCATTCTGATCGCCGACAATTTTATACGTTGCCGAGACAAACCCCGCCTCACGTCCCTCCCTGGCAGGGTGCGTGTATTTTAATTCCACACTGGCACTCCATGGAGGAGAGAAAGGCAGGGTATATCCTTTCTTGTCACCGGAGAGTTGCTCCGCATACAGGTATTCCCCCTTTAATCCGGCCTCCAGACAGCATATGGGCTTGTAATTGACTTCAGCCTCAAATCCGTAACGAATCACCCGGCTTTGTGTGTAATAATAGGTTTGCAGGCCTTCGGTATACGTTGAGGTCGGGTTCAAATAGATATAATTTGGGAAATAGTTCAGGTAAGGATCTATTTGAATATTGACCGCACCGGTGTGCCAGTTCATTCCGAGATCAAGCTGGTATGATTCTTCCGGGGATAAGCCGGCGCTTCCCTTTTCGTACCGGAATATGTGGTAATTGATTCCGTCAGCCCCCAATTCTTTGGGAATCGGCACACGGAAGCTTTTTCCGATATTTACTTTCAATATCCATTGCCCAGCACTGTAATTAATCCCCAGCGAACCGGTGAGACTGGTGAAAGAGCGCTTTAAACCGGCGGCTCTTTCTTTAAAGACGGAATCGGCTTCTTCCACAGGTGTCTTATACCAGTCATGATAGCTGTGAATATGGGTGTTTACTCTGTCCAGTCGTAATCCGGCGCTCAATATCAGGTTCTCAAGCAGAAAATAACGGTCCATGACATATCCTCCCAGCGAGGTTGTCTCAAAATCGGGAATGATAAATCCCCAGCCGCCACGTCTGTTATGCTGATACTCTGCATTCACCCCAGCATTAAGGCTATGCTTTCCGGCTATCAACACTTTCATTCCAATACCTGCCGTATAAGTATTCTTGGTGTATTTCCTTTCCAGGGTATTGGAAGGCGTAGGCATATAGCCGTGTGAGACCGGCTCCGACAATTCCTTGCGGAGATTGTGCTGGAATGACAGATTGCCCTCCCAACGGATGTTCCCTGAATGCCATGTTGAATGGTTCATAATTTTCAGATGGTTGACCAGATGGTACGGCAGATCGATATCACGTCTGGAACGGTCATAATCTATATCCGACAGCCGTACCTCCAAACCGTGGGCATTGGCAAAAAATCCGCTTTTGGTATAAATATCGGATATTTTGAAAGCGGTGGAGAAATGGTCTCCCACATACCCTAATGTAAAACTCCCGTCCTGTTCTTTGCCTGCCGTATTGCGTAAACGCCGGTCCTTTAATTTAATGTAATAGGAATAATATTGAATGCTGTCCGCGGGAACTTTGTAATCTGCATAATCCACCAGTGTCAGGCCCACTTTGTAATAAAGCCTGTCCCTCTTTCCCGCCATTTGTGCCGAAAGACCGACCGATTCGTTATTACTTCGCATAAAAAGTTCCGCCCTGCTTTCATACGGTCTCGCCGGTATATAGTCGCTATACAGGTTTATGACCCCTCCAATGGCATCCGAACCATAGAGCAGGGCAGCCGGTCCTTTTATCACCTCAATCCTGTCTACTGAAAACTGGTCAATTTCAAGACCGTGCTCTTCTCCCCACTGCTGCCCTTCGTGTTTGATGCCGTTTTCCGTCACGACCATGCGGTTGAACCCCAGTCCCCTTATAACCGGTTTGGATTGCCCGGAACCGATATTCATCGCCTTCACACCCGGTATTCCCGCCAATGTTTGCGGCAGACTGCCTGAAAGATTCATTTCAAGGTAGGACTTGCCGATTCTGACAAGACTTTGGGAGGATCTCATCTGAGTATCCCGCCTGCTGTCATTTCCCATGATGACCACTTCGCTTAACGTCACGCCATCCTTTGTCATGTCCGGAACACTGTCCTGGTGCTGGGCATGAGAATGAATGATGAACAGGAATGACGCAACGGTTGCAACAACTCTTTTCATCGCTATTTTTTTAGATTATCGATAGAACCTTCTGCCGGAAATTATTCCTTAAAATCCGGCATATTAGCCATATGCCTTCCTGCATTTGCCGTCGGAAAAGGATATACAATATCCGTATTTGTATAATCGAATGATACAAATATCATATGCCATAACCTGTTTTTTCGGACAGACAATGTGCAGGCACACCCACAATGGTGTGGCAAATTTTCGCATTTGTTTATAGTAATGCAGATAAAGAGGGAGGGGCGCGCAGATTATACGGATGAACGGGCTGATAACCCTTCATACCCATATAAGCAACCGGTTCATAATTAAAAAGTGGAATTATAATCTGAATATGGAAAGATTCAGCCTGTGTAAATGGGGAAAGGGTAAAATGGCAGACAGGACATTGATTGCAGGGGCTCTGAGGATGCCCGTTGTCTGAATGGCAGACAGCAATCTCTTCGTGGTGGTGCATAGCCTTCACCACGAAGACAGGCATGAGTGTCATAAGTAACAGCCATGCGACAGCAATTCTGTTTTTTGTCCTTACTTTCATCTACCTACTTTCATAGAAACGCTGCAAAGATAATAAAAACATTCAAATGAAACAGTTTTCAGACATGAAACATTGTTTCATTTTTTTTAGATATCATCAGAATACCTATAAACAGGTGTTTGTTCATGTCGAAACACTGTTTCAAAATCCCGAACCATGCTATCTGCTTGTTTTGATACTTTCTGATTATTAAGTATATTTGCAATATAAACCAATCAGCCATTATGAGTGCAATAGATATATTAAGGGAAAAAGGGCTTAAAAAGAGCGCCCAACGAATAGCCATTATTTCTATTTTGCTTGACAAGCGGTTCCCGTTGACAGAAAGTGATATCAAGGAAGAAATGGGCGATATGTATGACCGGATCACGTTTTACCGGACGATACAGACTTTGTTGGAAGCAAACATTATTCATCGGATCACAATAGACAACGTTACGGCCAGATATGCACTGAATAACTCCCCCAATCACAGCCATATTCATTTTTATTGCAAAATATGTCATTCTGTAACTTGTTTTGAGGATATTCCATTGCAAGAATATCACTTGCCTGAGAATTTTGAACAAGAGGAATGTGAGGTCCTGATTAAAGGGACATGTAATAAATGTAAAGTCGAACATTCTTGAATATCTAAGACAGGGATAAATAAAATTCACGACAAAATCTATTTGTCGTGAATTTTATAAGATTGGCTTTTAGTCTTCTTTTCCCAAAACCTTCCAGTACTCCATATTGGTAACCTTTTCCAATAAAATTTTTCTATCCCCTTCCCGAATGTTGTCAGCAGCTACAGGCGGAACCAAGGCAGCACGATTGCCGAATCCACGCCATTTGAGCATATGGCTGGGGACCCCGCGTTCAAGCAAGGCTTTATATACCGCTTTTGCACGGCGCTCAGACAACCGCAAATTATACTGCGCGCTTCCACGGGCATCTGTATATCCCGTGATCAGGAAATGACTATCCGGGTAATTCTTCAGCAAAGCTGCCAGCCTGTCCAGAATCTTATGGGAAACAAGAGTAATCACGTCCTTGTCAAATTCAAAATGAATATTCTCTAACAAATCGCAAAATACCGTATCCACCATGACAGGAACTTTCTCTTTTCTCTCTACAACCCGTTCAACGATTCTTTCCACCTCGACCGGCTTTTCCACCTCTACATACCGAACTACTGGAGGTGTATGCTTGTTCTTTCCGCCAATACGCCAGATAACACTGGCAGAAATCTGCACGAAGTGGGGAAGACTCTTTTGTACGGGTAGAAGATATTCACCTTGCAGACCTAGCCCGAACGAGTTACTTAACCAGGCTTTTACCCCCGCGCCGAAAGACAGGGGGATAAAGGAGTTCTTATCGGATGAGCGCCCGTCAGGGTTCCATGTATCAAAAGACTCCCAACGCGCTTCTCCTGTAGGATCATCCACAAAATTACCGCCATATACGGAAGTAAAATCCTTATGCAGATAATTTACCCCGACTCTAAGATACGGTTCCACCCATTTGGACTTGAACAAGGGGGTAAAACGGAATTGCAAGCCTAATCCCCCCATGTACAGCCAATCATGTTTCCTGCCGCTTCCTGTGGTACGGTTGTTGCTTGTCACTCCGACAGTCCCCTGCAGGTCCAGATAAAACCATCGGTTCAATTCCCGTGCCACGTACAGGTTAGCCCCACCCATCAGATGATTTGCCTTCAGATTATAAAAGTAATTTTCCGGTGTGCTCCGGAAACCGGTTATCGCCACACGGTTCCAGTTTATCAGTGAACCACCGACACCGATCTCCCAGGCTTTTGATGCTTTTTCCTGTTGTCCGTCGTGTATGGTCACTTCTTCCTGAGAAGGTGCGCGACGGGTTGTTTCTGTGTCTTGCCCTCTTGCTACCAAAGAGACTGGCAGCAAGGAGAGGAAGACAAAACCTATCATTTTTTTCTTCATATTCATATTCAATTATCCGATAAATAAATCAATCCATCCAGTCAGCCGGACAATTTTTGACTGCCAAAGGAGTTTTTTGGGACCTGTCTGCAAAATCAACTAAATAATACTGATCGCCCTCTTTGGTCAGGTAGTAAGCGTAACGCCCACGGTACTCGTTAGTATTGTAGAATACTATCTGGCTTCCACTTTTCTGCCTTGAGCGGACATCCACGCCAATCCAGTTGTTGGGATAGGCGCTTGTCAGGCAGAACCGTCTGCCACCCTTTGAAAGTTCCAGCGTTCCCGTATGTACGGTTCCTCCCGTTCCGTTGATGAAAGTACGCATTTGTATGAACACAGCCCGGTTATCAGCCAAAGCGGATGCAGAAAGGTTGCCTTCCGGATGTTTCCAGATATTGGTACCTTCCTCTTTCTGCAATCTATCTTGTCCTGTCGGGTAAGAGTATGTCTTATAAAAGTCCGGTAACTTATCCGTGTCAATTTCTCCCCATAGGGTGGTGACACCCTCCTTGATTTCGACAAAGACACTGTTCTCCTTGAAACCCGGAGCCGGATATAATTCCGGAACGTGTATCTTATCCTGTAAATATATCGTCTGTCCATAGTCGTTGGAATTTCCCTCACCATCACCGAAATAAAGGCCTACATAGTTTTCTTTTCCGTCCCACTCATACTGTTTCAACCGGCTGATAGTATCATTCTTTGCAATATTGGCCTTCTCTGTTGCTGTAAAGACCATCGGACGTATTATGTATAAATAAGTATCCCCTCCGCTATAACGTTTTAATTTACTTTTATCTATATTCTCTTCATTTACAGGTTGATTTATATCATTAATCTTAGATGATTTCATACTACTATAAGGGGTCGTAATGGCACTTGGGTAACTGCCCCATTCTCCATCTACCTGCCGCTCAATTTTGTATGATATATATAAATACTCCAATGAATTTATTTCCGATGTATAGGCACTCAGATACGCACCACTCACACTGGCTCTGACATTTATCCTGTTCGGCACCAGCGTGTTCCTTGCACTTGTTTCCTGCGCTCCATCAACCGTTACGGTTACGCTTCCTCTTCTGTCCGACAGTTCTTTCATGTCCGGCAACTTGTCCCATGTGACCTTGAACTGCCCCTCGGCATCCGTTGTAAATGTCTCCGTGGAAGATACGCCGGGTAAGCCGCTCACATTTACGCCTGCCGCGACTTTTTTGCCGGCCTTGTCATACACGGTAAAGAGCACCGATCCGTCCGAAGGTATTACATACTCTTTCAATAAAGAGTTCCAGTATTCGGGAATAACATTATATTTTCCGATTTCCACCTCGATCACCGAAGATTTGCCTGTGAGGAAATCCCAAAAGTCCGTCTGCTTATTCCGGTCTGCCGGCCATTTCTGGTCAGGATTATGCGGATTGTCCACTTCACCGGATGAAATGTACTCTTTCCAAAGTTCATAGGCACTTTTACCATTGGTCCCGTTTGTTCCATTGGTTCCGTTTTTGCCATCTTTGCCGAAAGCGGACTTGCCGGTATCCTTACCGTTAATATACCAGTGTCCATTCTCGCCAATGGCCACCTCGGGAGATTTTCCGTCCTGTCCCACAGCCTTCTTACCGGTGTCCGTGCCGTTCACGAACCAGTTGCCGTTACCACCGATGGTGACTGTCGGTGACACTCCGTCCTTGCCGTTCACGCCATCCTGACCTACAGCCTTCTTGCCTGTGTCCACGCCGTCAATGAACCAGTTGCCGTTATTGCCAATGGTGACTGTTGGTGACACGCCATCCTTACCATTCGTTCCATCCTGCCCCACAGCCTTCTTGCCTGTGTCCACACCGTCAATAAACCAGTTGCCGTTATCGCCAATGGTGACTGTCGGTGACACTCCGTCCTTGCCGTTCACGCCATCCTGACCTACAGCCTTCTTGCCTGTGTCCACGCCGTCAATGAACCAGTTGCCGTTATTGCCAATGGTGACTGTTGGTGACACGCCATCCTTACCATTCGTTCCATCCTGCCCCACAGCCTTCTTGCCTGTGTCCACACCGTCAATAAACCAGTTGCCGTTATCGCCAATGGTGACTGTCGGTGACACTCCGTCCTTGCCGTCCGCTCCATCCTGGCCCACAGCCTTCCTGCCGGTATCTACACCGTCAACAAACCAGTTGCCGTTATCACCGATAGTGACCGTCGGGGGCACGGCATCACGACCGTCCTTGCCATCTTTTCCATCCGCTCCATTCTGACCGTCACGACCGCGTGCGCCAATACCAGTATCCTCATTGCCAATAAACCAGTTTCCATTATCTCCCACATGGGGTGTCTGTCCGTCCTCGCCACTGGCACCGGTCAGGAAGCGCCAGAAGTCCTGTATCGTATTATTTTCGGGAGACCACTTTTTATCTGGATCATGCGGATTATCCACACTACCGTCCGCAATCATCTCTTTCCATTGCTCGAAGGCGCTTTGCCCGTCTTGACCGTCCTTGCCATCCTTACCTTTTAAATATTTGAAAAAGTCTGCCACTTCCGTCTGATCCTTCGGCCAGTTTACAGTTCCGTCCGCCACTTTTTCCTTCCAAAACTCATAGGCTGAAAGCCCCGTATCACCTTTGGGACCCTTGGGCATGGTGATATCTACATCCGTACAAGAAGCTATTAACAAAAAAACAACTATCCCATACCACTGCATAATTCTTAATTTACACATTTGAACTTTATTTTTTAGTTAATTTATTTATAAATTAAATTAGTATCCTGTTATGTTCCAATGATGTAGGTATGAACTGCGAATCACACGTCATTTATTGCCCAAATTTTACATTTGTGCAAACAACTGATAAAAAGCTCTTTTTTCATTGCTGACCGTAACATTGATTCGGTCTGATCCCTAAAAACATAATGTTCATTTATAATCAAAACAGACTTGAAATTCATGGGAGCTATTCAGATTCTGAACAGCCTTCCCTCATCTATATAAATACATCAGAATTGGTAAATCCTGAATAAATTAAGGGATCGCGCAACATATATCATTCGATAAATTAGCTTTTTTCATATTATAGTTCATGCTAAAAAACATCAATTTTCGACGCAAAGAAAGAACAAGAATACAGATCTGGACAAACAAAGGAAACAAATATGAAACTAAAACACAGATGATATAAAACCAAAAATCATATTGATATTGCAGTCTATTATTCAAGTACGGAATGTTCTGCAAGTAACTTCAGTTACATCATTTCTTTTCCAAAAGCGAGTGCACGTTCTATGCTTCGGAGATAGATTGTAAATTCCGCTTCTCTATCTCCCGTTGGCAAATCCAAACCTGCGTAAGGCCTATATTTGCTAAAATCACCCTCTGTAGAGAATAGGTCTCAATGGACGCAACACATGCCTGATACAATAGACAAAAGCAATCAGAGCAGTGATTCCCCGGCATAACCGATGTATGCAATGGATGCATGTATACACACCGCTCCTCCGATAGTAGTACCGCAGCCGATTCCGAGATTGAAGACCGCAGAATAAATGGTCATCGAAATGGTCGAAGCCTGCGGCAATACGGCCATAATTTTCACCTGAGGCGACAAGTTGAAGAGGGTATAAACTATTCCCCAAAAGAAACACAAGGCAAGTACCGCTCTCATAAAACCGGAAAGCGGATACAATAACAGAAAAGAGGCCGCCATGCCCGAAGAGGCCGTAAACAGGAGCAAACCGGACTTCCGACCGGAATATCGGGAAAACAAAACGCTTCCTACTATACCGGACAGTCCCACAAGCATCAGAACCAACGTAATGAGATTCTCGTCCAGCCGAGCAATCTGCACCAGAAACGGCTCTACGTAACTGTATCCCGTATAATGTACCATAGTTGCCAGCAAGGCGAACAGATAGATACTTATCAACGCCTTGTTGCGGAACAGTACAGGCAACCGGTGCAGCGTCATCGGTCGGGTGTTGGGCGGTTTCGGGAAGACCATGCCCAGAAACAGAGCTACCAGTAACCCTATCGCGGTAATGCTTGCGAAAGTCATCCGCCACGTTATGTACAGACCGACGGCACGACAGCCTCCACCTGCTAAAAAAATATGTACATTCACCGGAACAACAAGAGCACATCGATTCGCTGTGCTTGCTGCTTGAAAACAAGGAACAGCTTCTTTTTACGGCAATGAGGAACCTTCAGGAGTAGCAGAACATAGCCGACATCGTAGGGGAAAGGATTCCGGTTGTCCTGTCCGAGGTCAGGAAACAGTCACAGGGACAGACTATTTCTCTAAAAACGGAAGTCTCCGATCCAGATGGAACGGTTTCCAAAAAACGGAATTTCTGGGATATATTCCGGCGTAAAGAGAAAAAGTCCGCTTACCTGCAACAAAAAGAACAGATAGAACGGAAGCAGGAACAACAGACCGCCTCTTCCCCGGTTGTGACCGCAAGACGCATGCTGCTCACCCTGAACGACCGGGTCATTGAGGAATAGGAAAGGCGGAAAGCATACTTGTCCGTCCAGATGGATAGCCTGTATGGGAACAATGCGGAACTGAACCGGAAAATGAACGCGCTCGTTACCGAGTTCAAAAAGGAAACAAATACACGGTTCACATCTAAATATGAGGCATTCATTCTTGACCGTGACACGTCCTACCGTACCGTGGCCTGTCTTGCACTGGGTGTTTCCCTGCTGACAATCGTGTTCTATGCCATCATACACCGGGACATAAATAGAAAATACCGCTACCAGAAAGAGCTGGAGACGTCCGACAGGAAGAACCGGGAACTCCTCCAGTCCAAGAAGGACATGATGCTCGCCATCGCCCATGACCTGCGTTCCCCGCTGACAACGATAACCGGTTCCGCCGACCTGTTGCCGGGCGAGAAGGACGGGCGGCGTAAGGCGAAGTATGTGGAGAATATCCGTCACACCTCGGAGTACATACTCTCCCTAGTAGATACCCTAATGGACTTCTATTTGTTGGATACGGGACAGGCACAGTCATACGAGCGTATCTTCCACCTGGAATCCCTGTTCAAGGAGACAGTGGACAATTACGCCCCGCTTGCGCAGAGGAAGCGCCTGCTTCTCTCCTCCGGTTTCTCCGGCACGGACGTGGTGGTCTGCGGTGACAAGAGCCATCTCCAGCAGATCGTCAACAACCTGCTCTCGAATGCCTTGAAGTTTACCAAGGAAGGGAGCGTCCGGCTGGAGGCAGAGTACAGGAACGGCGAGCTGCATCTGTGCGTCCGGGATACGGGCACCGGCATGGATGAAAAGGACGCGGAGAGGATATTCACCGCCTTCGAGCGGCTGGAGAATGCCCGTGGCGTATCCGGTTTCGGCCTCGGCCTTGCCATCTGCTCCAGGCAGGTCTCCCGGATGGGCAGCTCCATCCGTGTGGAAAGCCGAAAAGGGCAAGGCAGCGAATTTATCGTCCTGCTTCTCCTTCCGCCGGCCGACGGGAAATCCCCCTTGGATACGGAAAAACTCTCCCAGCACCTTCATATGGAAGGGACACGCGTCCTTGTGCTGGATGACGACCTCCGGCAGCTTGGCATCGTGAAGGAAATGCTGCTCCGCCATGCCATGAACCTGCAAAAGAAGGAAGAATGAAAAAGATACTGATCATAGAGGACGACATTGTTTTCGGCCGCAGCATCGGCAACTGGCTGAAGAAACAGGGAATGGAATGCCGCCACGTGACGGCACTGGCCCCGGCAAAGAAATCCCTCGCCTCGGAGGAGTTCGACCTCGTCCTTGCCGACCTGCGCCTGCCGGACGGGAACAGCACGGAGCTGCTGCGCTGGACGCATGAGAAATGCCTTGCCGTCCCGTTCCTGATCATGACGAACTACGGACAGGTGGAGAACGCTGTGGAAGCCATGCAACTGGACGCCGTGAACTATCTCTGCAAGCCCATACAACCGGGCGAGGACAGCCAGGATGCTGGACATCAGCCGGACCACCCTGTATGAAAAGTTGCGCAAATACGGAATCATATAACCAACGAGAAAACAGGGGAGGGACGTGAAAACAGGCCTCCTGTTTCTGATGATTTTTAGGATACAGAAAGGCTATAATCTTGCTTTTCTCACCCGCAAATCTTATATTTGCACTACGATAATCGTTCTTTGAATGTATGCAAGATAGAACAAACCGTTGAATCTCGCTCGTTTCTAAATCGTTACCTATTAAATGAAAATAATATGGTAACCATCTAAATTTCAATTAGATAACAAATACATTGTGTTTCCTCGTGTGGAATGTCACGTTCTTCTTTACACCTGACTTATCAGCTCAGTTCTTGAGACTGATGCAGAGATTGCTTGCATTGGGCAGCCCTCCAAAGACAAGATCATCCGGCGTGCAGCCATTATGTTTCGGCAACCATTTTACCGCTTGGGACGAAAGGGGGATATAAACGGGATTTGTGGTCTTTGTCATTACTACAGACACGAGCCATTGCCCGTCTGATGTGGAGATGTCACGCCAACGCAATTTCCGTATGTCACTGATACGAAGTCCGCAAAAACAGGAAAACAGGTATGCTCGCCGTACCTGCTCGTTAAAGAATGGCGTGGCTATCATTTTCTTTATCTCCTCGATGGTCAGAAAATCCCGTTTGCTTTCGGGAACTTTGATTTTCTCGGTCATCTCCAGTTTGTACCAAGGATTTGATTCAATCAGTCTCTCACGCACAGCCTCGTTCAAAGCGGTACGCAAAGTGGTATAATAGGAATGAGCCGTCTTGGGAGTAACCTGTTTTCCCCATGCGGTCTTGCAGGAAGAGCGAAGCCAGTCGATATAATCAAGATAGAATTGTCTGTCCACATCACAGAGCCTGACATCTGCACGGAATTTCAGCAGGTTCTTGCGGGCGTTGTCGATTCCGTTCAGGTCGCGTGCTCCCCGGTGTTCGTGGTTCTTGCGGACAATGGGCATCCAGTCGGACAGCAGCATATCGGAAGATTTGCTTTCCGGTACTGTTTCCACCTTCGCATTGAGCAGGGCTTCTGTCCGTTCTCGCTGAATATCTTCCGCCTTGCGAAGTGTCTGCGCATTTTGCCGCCTTGCTTTGGCAGATGTTTCCGGCATGAGATAGAGTTGCAGAAACTCGTACTCATGCCCGCCGTCTACGCTACGGTCAAGAAACAGGGATAAACGTCCGTCCGCCAGTTTACGGTGACGTAACTTGAACGGAGATTTCTCTATTAATGATTTCTTTTTCCTTCCCATTGTATATCAATGATTTATATCCATATACAAAGGTGACAAATAATCCGAATATAAGTATCGTTTTAGGTAACAAAAACGGCGAATAATAAAGATTTTAAGGAATACAACATGTAGATACTAATTGAAAAGTGCGCCAATATTCCAATTGAAAAGTGCGCCGCCATAGGATAAGTATAATGACCTTTGTATCATCCAAATACAAAGGTAAAATGAAGACTATGGTAGAAAGACAATCAATAATACACATGTATAGAGTATGCGGTTATAGCAAACGGCGTATCTCTCGTGAACTTCATGTCAGCCGTCATACCGTTGACAATATTCTTTCAGAATACGAATCAGCCATCCGTACTGATAATCCGGAAGAGGCTTTGAGTGATTTGCTTACCGTCCAGCCCAAGTATGACAGTTCCAAACGCCGCCCTCGCCGCCTTACACAAGAGATTAAGGACGAGATCGGGTTTTGCCTGAAGAAGAATGCCGTTAAGGTAGCTACGGGGCTTCGCAAGCAGCGCATGCTGAAGAAGGATATCCACCAGTTTCTGTTATCCAAAGGATATACCATCAGTTATGCCACAGTGTGCAGTTATATAAAAAATATAGAGTCATACAAAGAGAAGAAAAAGAGCGAAGCCTTTATCCGGTTGTTCTATGAGCCGGGATGCATTGTTGAGTTTGACTGGGGTGAAGTCCTTCTTTTTATTGACGGTGTCAAGACCAAGTTTTATCTGGCCGTATTCACTTTCGGGCATAGCAATGGCAGATACGCCTACCTTTTCAGGCATCAGAATACGCTTGCCTTCATGGAATCCCACCGCAACTTCTTCAGGGATATACATGGTGTCCCCGCCATGATGGTCTATGACAATATGCGTGTAGCCGTCAAGAGCTTTGTCGGTGGTGACAAGAAGCCTACGGAAGCCCTGATGAAGATGTCCGGTTTCTATTGTTTTGAGTACCGTTTCTGTAATGTACGGGCCGGATGGGAGAAAGGGCATGTGGAACGCAGCGTGGAATATGTCAGGAGGAAAGCTTTCTGCCTGACTGACCATTTCAATGACATACGTTCCGCCCAGGAGCATTTGAACCGAATGTGTACGCAGGTCAACAACGAGCAGGGCAGTCTTTCAACAGCGGAGAAATCATCGCGTCTGGAGGCTGATTTGTCATCGCTGAAGCCTTTTCCCGGCAACCTTGGCTGTTTTGAGGTCAATGAGTACATCGTGGACAAGTGGTCGACTGTCAGCATGAAAAATGTTCATTATTCCGTACCTGATTCCCTTGTAGGAGAAAAAGTACATGTCAAGGTCTACAGTGAAAAAATCGTCATCCTGTACGGGAAGGAGAAAGTGGCCTCGCACCAACGCAGTTATTGTGGTGGCGACTGGTGCATCAAGCTGGAGCACTACTTGCGTACACTTTCCCGTAAACCGGGTGCATTACCTCATTCTGTGGTCTGGCAAAGAGCACCGGAAGAACTGAAAAGACTGTATGACAGCTATTTCAAGAATGACAACAGGGCATTCGTCCTGCTGCTGGACTATGCATGGGAAAATGGTTTTTCCGGGACAGACATCATCAGGGCATGCAGGGAACTGACCGGACGTGGTGTCAGAAAGATATCTCCGGAACAGGTAAAGGCCATGTTGCATGGCAACGCACAGGAAGAGATGGAAGAATCCATGGAGTCGCCTGTTCTTCCGGCACAACAAGAGAATATAGAAAGAGAAGCCGTGGATATGCTTGAAGGCATCACGGCACTCATGACAGGATACAATGAAGCGCATGATATAATACCAACCATTTAAGTTTATAATATATGAAATCAGAAAAAGAAACCATTTATGACTATGCGACAGAACTGAAGCTGCTGGCCTTCAAAGAGGAACTGGAATACACCCTTTCATTGGCAGCCGGAGAAAACTGGAGCCATTTGCATTTCTTGACCGAATTGCTTGGAAAGGAAAGTGTCAGAAGAAGGGAATGTAGAAGAAAATCAAGGATAAAATCTGCGGGATTCCCACAAATGAAGTATCTGCATGAACTTGTCATGGAAGACATGCCCAAAGAGGCACAGATAATATTGCCTGAATTGGAAACACTGGACTTCATCAGGGAGGGAAGAAACATAGTCCTGTATGGAAATCCGGGGACGGGAAAGACTCATATTGCTACGGCTTTAGGAATAAAGGCCTGCCAGCAGGATTTTACCGTATTGTTTACTTCAGTCCCTGTCTTGCTTACCCAGATAAGGGAAGCCAAATCCGCAAAGACACTGCGGGCGTTGCAATTACGGTTTGAAAAATACGATCTGGTTATCTGTGATGAATTCGGATATGTCAGTTGTGACAAGGAAGGAGGAGAACTGCTTTTTAACCACTTGTCCTTAAGGGCCGGGAAAAAAGCTACAATCATTACTACTAATTTGGCTTTTAACAGATGGAATGAAATCATAAAGGACAAGGTGCTTGTAGCGGCAATGGTCGACAGGCTTACACATAAAGCCTATCTGGTAAATATGACCGGACTCTCTTATAGGCTCAAAGAAACACAAAAAATGAGACAAGATAAATGAAGATTTTAAACTTATATGTAATTTTGTAACAAGTATGGATGGAGCTCTTTTCAATTAAAATACGGTGCACTTTTCAATTAGTATCTACAGAATACAACAGAAATCATCATTACTTAATAACACATTGATAATTAATATTTATATAGATTTTATTTGTTTTTAATTTCCCTTCATTTCAATACATTGGCTAATGGGCAATGTTTCTGGTAAAAATATGTTCTTTTGTTATAATGCCACTTCAATTTTATCACAATGCTTTAAAGGTTTAAAGTAAGGAATTTACTTTATGGAAATATCTGAAAGGAAAATGAAATGTGTGAAGACCGAATCTTAGAAAAAACATGCAAAGAGGAGGAATTATCAGGCGGAAAGTATAAATAAAGGCTCTGGAAAATTAGTTTACCTAAGCTCTGCTTTGATAATGTTGTTTTGAATTTGTGTGATTACTAACTGTCTATATAAGGATTTTACTATTTAATTTAGATTTCGGATCTTACATGAATAGATGTTTTATAATGTATGAATATCGCAGAATTTATTATTTGAGTTATTGTTCTTGTATTTGTTAAAGGATAAACATTTATCAATATTCCTCAGATACATATATTGTATCTTCCATAAAATGGTATCTTTTCTTGTTCTCTATCCGCTGTGTAAGTATAATGATGTTCTGCATCAATTAAAGAAAATATTATTGGAGATATAAATACCTAGCACGGATGATAGAAGTGAAATATATCAATAGCTTTATTATTATTTGAAAAGCGATCTTCGGAACTTTATTACTGACGGTTTAATGGCTTTCGCCGTTAAACCGTATGGTTTTCGTTTAACGAAAACACAACTTGCTGTCCCCTCTACGGGGACAACGTTTTTAAGTAGAACTGTAGATTGCCCCGATTGGTGCCTCCCTCCCGATGGCAACCTCTCCCGATTTCGGTCTGCTTCTCCAGGAAAGTTGGTGTTTTTTACCAATATTCCGGAGGCGGAATAGGCTGTAGCTTCCTGTAATAGTAGAGCATTCTACGATTATCCGACACATCAGATGGCTTCTTTTTCGTGATAATTGAATATTTAGAAAACTGAATATTTTGATAATCGGATAATCCGAATACTATTATATCTGTAGTCTCTTGGAATATTACACAGTGACAACTGAATAATTGGCGTTTTGGATATTGCTATATTTGTATAATGGATAAGCAATTATAAAAGGCTGTTATTATACATTCCCCATCAGAGAGAAAGTTCCTTGAGCCTGCTGCCGTCCAGCCGGTGAACGGATACCGTACCGTCACAGTAAATAGCGAATGTTGGCATGTTCCCGTCCTTCGGGAAAGTGATGGAGCCGGTATTGCAGACCGCTGTATGCTCAGTCCGTTCAAGTTTCCACCGGTGGGTGTGACCATAAAAAAGACAATCGAACCTTCCCTTCGGCAGTCTGTCCTCATTGTAGATATGTCCGTGGATGAGAAAGAAACGTTTTCCATTATCCACCAACAGGGTGTAATCGGACAGGATGGGAAAGTCCAGCAGCATCTGGTCCACCTCCGAATCACAGTTTCCACGGATGGCGACAATCTCACCGGCCATCGCATTGAGACGTTCTGCGATCCCTTTCGGGTCAAGTCCTTGAGGTATCCCGTTCCGGGGACCATAATTCAGGATATCTCCCAAAATACAAAGCATTCCGCATTGTTGCTCCCGATAAAATGCCAGCACTTGTTCCAGTGCCGGTAACGAGCCATGTATGTCGGACACAATCAGGTATTTCATCATAATCTATTCGTTATAGGTTAAGTTTTCGCATCACAAAAATAAGCATAATTATCTAATCTCCCTAACTGGGGAAACGATGAGAAAAAAGACAGGTTCCCTGAACTGTAGATTGCTGTATTGCTGTCCTTGTAGATTGCTGCAATGTTATAATCGGATACATAAAATAAGGGTATTTAGCCTTAGCTAAACTAAGCTAACAGTCTGACAATAAGGATTCTAATACTATGATATGTGGGTTTATTATGCTACCTTAGTGGTATAATAATAAAGGATAAAAAGCTATGAACGAACAAGTTAGAAATATCTTAGAACAGAGTACCACCAAGACGAGCAAGATTGAGCAGCTGCTCCATCTGGGCCTGACGCGCAGGGAAATTGCCGATTTGGTGACACGCGGCAACTATGGTTTTGTATATAATGTTGAGAAGAAAATGCTTGAAAGAGAAGGTGGAGTCTTGCTGAACAGGGCAGCAACCACCCTGATGGATTACACCTTCACCCACAAGTTCGGTATTGAGATTGAAGCCTATAACTGTAATATGGAAAGACTGGCACGCGAATTGAGGGAGGCCGGCATCCATGTTGCCGTTGAGGGTTATAATCACACGACCAGGGATCATTGGAAGCTGGTGACGGACAGCAGCCTGCAGGGAAATAATACTTTCGAGCTGGTCAGCCCGATACTGGTGGGTGAGAATGGCCTGAAAGAGCTGGAAACGGTATGCTGGGTGCTTGACATCTGTAATGCAAAAGTGAATGACAGTTGCGGGTTCCATGTCCATATGGATGCGGCTGGTTTCAATCTGGACACTTGGAAGAATCTGGCTTTGACCTACAAGCATCTCGAACACCTGATTGATGCCTTTATGCCAAGGACACGCCGGAACAATACCTACTGCAAAACCCTCTCCGGTGTTTCCGACGAGAGAATCAAATCGGTAAGGACGATAGACGGCCTGCGGGAGGTCTTTAATAATGATCGGTACCACAAGGTCAATTTTGAGGCTTATTCCAGGCACCGGACCGTTGAGTTCCGCCAGCATTCCGGTACGACTAATTTCACAAAGATGGAGAATTGGATCCGGTTCTTGAACGGATTGATTACCTTTGCGAAAAGCTCCAGCCTTCCCAGCCGGATGACACTGGAGGGGTTACCCTTCCTGGACGGGAAACAGAAATTATTTTTTAAACTTAGAACTAAAAAGTTAGCGGTATGATACAGACTTATCATTTGCTGGATGGCGGTCAGATAACCGCCGCCAGCCCGGAAGAGTTCGTCCGGCTGCTCCGTGAGGGGAGCCGGTTCGACTATGATTGCACGGATCAGGAGTATATGGAGAACTTTGCCCGGCGTTACGGGGAGCTGCATGGCGTGTCAGTTGCCACCGATACCCCTGAACATTTCCTGACGGACTTGCAAGCCGCCGGTTACGTCCGGTAACCGGTATCGCTCCTTTATTATTAGTCCCTGCTTCAAAGATGAGGCAGGGATTTTTCTTTTTTCATTGCAACCTTTCCTGTCTGCCTGACGGCATTTCCTCCTGTCAATTCCTGACTATCCATGACTATCCATGACTATCCGTGACAGGGTATTTCATCTTTTCCCGGCATTCCTTTCTTTTGCAGTGTAGAACGATATACAATTATAAGCATTACAGTTTTACAGCATTATATTTTTATCTGATTATATAAAGAAAGCGTATGAAAAAAGAACCGTTATTAATTGCCTTTGCCAGCCAGAAAGGAGGAGTCGGAAAGTCTGCCTTCACAGTTCTGGTGGCCAGTATCCTTCACTACCAGAAAGGTCTGAAGGTGGGTGTCGTGGATTGCGACTCCCCCCAGCACAGCATCTCCCGGATGCGTGACCGGGACATAGAAAGCGTGCAGGAAAGTGATTTTCTCAAAGTGGCCCTCTACCGGCAGCATGAACAAATCCGGAAACGTTCCTATCCAGTAATCAAAAGCAATCCGGAGAAAGCTATAGAAGACCTGTACCGCTACATCGAAGAGCAGGATGCCGTCTTTGATGTCGTACTGTTCGACCTTCCGGGAACCCTCCGCAGCGAAGGGGTTGTCCATACCATTTCCGCAATAGATTACATTTTCATCCCCCTAAAGGCAGATAATGTCGTCATGCAGAGTTCCCTCCAGTTTGCCGAGGTGGTGGAGGAAGAACTGATTGCCAGGCACAACTGTAACCTGAAAGGCATCTATCTTTTCTGGAACATGGTCGACAAGCGTGAACGGACAGAAAGCTACGAGTCCTGGAATCGCGTCATACAAAAAGCGGAGTTACGCCTGCTGGAGTCACGAATACCGGATACCAAACGCTATAACAAGGAGCTGAGCTCCCTGAAGAACAGTATCTTCCGTTCCACACTGTTCCCTCCCGACAACCGCCAGATAAAAGGTTCGGGCCTCTGTGAACTGATAGATGAGTTATGTGCCGTAACACATCTGGATACCACCCATACCTTATAATAAGGGGAATTATGGACAGCGGAAAAAAGAGATTTGACCCCCGGAGCATTGACGAGAAGGCCATATTGGATATTGTCGCCAGGAAAGGGACGATACGACCGGACTCCCCTGCAACGAGTGCATCCCCGAAGCCGGAGGATACGGTAGAGGAGATTGCCGGGAGTAGCGAAGCTCCGGTCTTTACCACCGGGGAAATCGACGCTTACAGGGCGTCCTTCCTGAATACGGTCAGAACCAAATCCCGTAAATCATTGCATATCGATGCCGGCCTGCATCGCCGCATCTCGTCCCTGGTATGGGCGGTAGGACGTGGCGAAGTGACCGTAGCCGGTTTTGTAAACCAGGTGCTGGCACATCATTTCGAAGAGAACGGCGGATTGATAAATGCCGTGCTGGAGAAGTATTACCAATCACTAAAATCATAAGGACATGGAATACCTTTTTATTATCCTGTTCATCTATGCCTCTTACCTGAGTATTGAAAAGTATGTGCATACAGGCAGCATTTTCACATGGAGAGGCAGAAAGGACAGGAAGGAACGTCAGGCTACGCCTGTCGCCATCCATCCGGCAGCTTCCTCATCCGAGACGGAAATAATAGGCAAAAGCCGATACCAAATACGACAATCACTGACAATAGATGACAATAACGGACAGCTTGAACCGGGCATGGAAAAGAGTGGTACCTTTACTCCCGAAAAGGAAACAGAGCCGGTTCTCCGAGTGCGCGACCCCCTTGATAAGAATACGAAATTCCCGGAATTCCCGGCTCCTTTTCAAAAACTGAATTATCCTGAAATTGATTATATGCGGGAGGCCTCTCCTTCTTCCGGTGAAGAAAAAGAGGAGATTCCCGAACGCTACGAGATTACAGGATACGTACAGCGGAGCAATCCCCACCGGGCAACCGGTGTCACCTTTGACGATATGGATATGATTGAGAAAGCAATGGCATCGGACGAACTTACGGAAGCGGAACAGGAACAGGCCCGGCAGACTTTCCAAAAGCTGGAAGGCACAAACATGGAAAGGGTACTGCAGGCGAGCGTCCTGGGAAGCAGCGATAAACTGAAACGCTATATGCGCTTGTATGTGGATAAGGGCGAGCCCCATTTATTGACAGGAAAGAATAGGGACGACATTCTCCGGGAATTTGATATTAGGGAGCATGTGCCCGAATAAATAGAACAAGTAAGGAATATGAGACAGTATTATGATTCCGGTTGATCCGGGTGCAGCGAGTTTTAAAACAGAATGTATAACCTAAAAAGACGAAAAAGCATGAAAGATTTCTTTGACTCCGGTTGATCCGGGCAGGACGAGTTCTTGAAACGTTGTGTATAACCTGTTAGAAAAGAAGATATAGAGATATGAGAGGCTTCTATGATTCCGGTTGATCCTTTCCCTTTACCGGAGCGAACATTAAAAGAGTGATTAACCCCTTAAAAACGAAGGTACCTATGATTGGCTACTATGACTCAGGTTGATTCTAAAAAGACATCGTGGTTGCAAGAGACAAATCCGCAGGAGGGCAACTTCCTGCGGATTGTTTGAAACAAGATTTTTATTCACACTAAAAAATCAGATTGCATATGAAAAGACATTTTAAAAAGACGGTTGCGCTTATCGCATGAATAACTGTTTCCACCCTGGGTGCCTATGCCGAAGGGGACGGAAGTGCCGGTATAACAAAGGCAACATCCATGCTTACCGGTTATTTTGACCCCGCCACCAAGTTGATATATGCGGCAGGGGCTATTGTGGGGCTGATAGGTGCCATTAAGGTATATTCGAAGTTCAGCAGCGGCGACCCTGACACAGGTAAAACCGCCGGGAGCTGGTTTGGAGCCTGCGTCTTCCTCATCGTCGCGGCGACAGTCCTTCGTTCCTTCTTCCTGTAATATAGCAGGCTATGGAATACAATATCAACAAGGGAATCGGACGCAACGTGGAATTCAACGGCTTGCAGGCACAATACCTGTACTTCTTCGTCGGGGGCTTGCTGGCCATTTTCCTGATGTTCGTCATCTTCTATATGATAGGTATTGACCGGTGGTTCTGTATCGGTTTCGGTGTCCTCTCCGCTTTCTCTCTGATCTTCGGGGTGTTCCACCTGAACAAGAAGTATGGTCCCAACGGCCTGATGAAGCTGGCCGCAGTCAAGTACCACCCGTCCTATATCATCAATCGCAAACGTATATCTTCCTTATTTAAAAAACGCATTCATGAGAAATATATTAAAAGCCGCAACGCTGGAAAGTAAGTTTCCGATCCTGTCCGTGGAGGAAGGGTGCATTCTCTCCAAAGACGCGGACGTGACCATCGGCTTCAAGGTCTTTCTTCCGGAGCTGTTCACGGTCACTTCCGCAGATTATGCATCCATGCACGGCACATGAACAAAGGCAGTCAAGGTACTGCCGAATTATACGATAGTACACCGCCAGGACTGGTTTCTGAAAGAAAAATACAAGGCTGACACGCAGAAAGACGGGATGAGTTTTTTGGACCGTTCTTTCGAACTTCATTTTAATGAACGGCCTTTCCTAAATCATTTCTCTTACCTGTTTATCACCAAGACGACCAAGGAACGCAGCCGCAGCCAGAGCAATTTCTCCATCCTCTGCCGGGGGAATATCATTCCGAAGGAAGTCCGAGACAAAGAAACGGTCAGCCTGTTTTTGGAGAGTGTCGACCAGTTCGAGCGCATCCTGAATGACTCGACCTTTATCCGTCTGGAGCGGTTGACCACCGATGAGATAGTCGGCACACCACAGCAGGCCGGATTGATTGAAAAGTATTTTTCTCTATCACAGCAGGACACGACCACCCTGAAGGATATACAGATGAGCGCGTCGGAGATGCGCATCGGGGATGATATCCTCTGCGTACATATGCTTTCCGATGTGGACGATCTTCCCGGTTCCGTCCAGACGGATACCCGGTATGAGAAATATTCCACCGACCGCAGTGACTGCCGTCTGAGTTTTGCCGCTCCGGTGGGGCTGATGCTCTCCTGTGACCATATCTACAACCAGTTCCTGTTCATCGATGATTCGACAGAAATCCTGCAACGCTTTGAGAAGACGGCACGTAACATGCATTCGCTTTCCAAATACAGCCGTGCCAACCAGCTCAACAAGCAGTGGATTGACGCATATCTGGACGAAGCGCATTCCTTCGGACTGACCGCTATCCGTTGCCATTGCAATGTCATGGCATGGTCGGACAGTCGGGAGAAGCTCAAGGTGATAAAGAACGATACCGGTTCTGCTCTAGCCCTGATGGGATGCAAGCCCCGTTATAATACCATTGACGCACCTGCCTTGTACTGGGCAGGTATTCCGGGAGGCGAGGGCGATTTCCCTTCCGAGGAGTCCTTTTTCACTTTCGTTGAACAGGGGGTCTGCTTCTTTACGGAAGAGACGAACTATGCGGATTCCCTGTCGCCTTTCGGTATCAAGATGGCAGACCGAACAAACGGGAAGCCCCTGCATCTGGATATTTCGGACGAGCCGATGCGTCGTGGTATTACAACCAACCGTAACAAGCTGGTCATCGGTCCTTCCGGTTCAGGCAAGTCATTTTTCATGAACCATCTTGTGAGACAGTATTGGGAACAGAATACCCACATTATATTGATCGACATCGGTAACAGTTACAAAGGATTATGTGACCTGATTCACCAGCGCACAAACGGTGAGGATGGCATATATTATACGTATAGTGAAAAACATCCGATAGCTTTTAATCCATTTTTCACCGAAGACAAGGTCTTTGACCTGGAAAAGAAAGAGTCCATTAAAACGCTGATCATGTCGCTCTGGAAAAGGGATACGGAAGTCATTACCCGTGCCGAGGAAGTAGCCCTCTCAATGGCGGTTAACCTGTTCCTTGAAAAGATAAAGGAGGACAATGAACTGGTTCCTTCCTTTAATACTTTCTACGAGTTCGTACAGGGAGAGTTCCGTGGAATACTGGAGGAGAAGCATTACCGCGAGAAGGATTTCGACCTCACTAACTTTCTGAATGTATTGGCTCCTTATTATCGTGGTGGAGAGTACGATTATCTGCTGAACTCCGACGAGCAGCTCGACCTCTTGAACAAGCGTTTTGTGGTATTTGAAATTGACGAAATTAAGGAGCATAAAATTCTTTTTCCGGTAGTCACTGTCATCATTATGGAGGCTTTCATAAACAAAATGAGACGTTTGCATGGGGTGCGGAAGATGATAGTTGTGGAAGAGGCTTGGAAGGCAATCGCACGTGAAGGCATGGCTGACTATATAAAGTTTTTATGTGCGCCCGTAAAGGTTGCATCGTAAATATCTCTTTGGCAAGAGATTAGGAAAGTGTTCTTTGAAAATGACCTATCATCAGCCGACTTATCTGTTTCGGGAAAACTTAACCGAGCAGGGAGTGTAGCATGTCGGAAAAGTCATAAGTCAGTTAGTTACCAAACTGCGACTGAATGGCGAGATGAAAAGATAGATATGAGGATAAAGTCCGAATTGATTGAACGATAGTCCGAGTGGTCACCCTTGAGGCTATGGCGTAAGGTAACTATCAATCGCCATATCGTGATACTACTTCAGTGTATAGGAATGAACGTAGCAAGAACTTATCACGACACAACCGCAGTAAGCGAGTAAAGGACGGAAGTCGTATCCGACAATCTATCATGCCAACAGTTACGATGTAATAAACGGGGATTACCTATCCCGAAGTGCCGAAAGGCTATTAGGTTCGACCTATGAAAATTCGGAGTGGTAACGGAGCTTCCATAGTAGTTTGAGCAAGGTAACGCCTTGTACATGGCGAAGGGAAGTAGCTAATTATTAATACAATTAATGGAAAATGTGAGAGACATTATGAGAAGTCCAGAAAGAGTATTAAACAGTCTATCAGAACACAGTAAGGATGCAAGCTATAAGTTTGAACGTCTTTACAGAATTTTGTTCAATGAGGAAATGTTCTACGTTGCCTATCAGCGTATCTACGCTAAAGAGGGTAACATGACTAAAGGTTCAGACGGTCAGACTATTGACAACATGAGCCTGAAACGAATTGAAAAGTTGATTGATACGTTAAAAGATGAAACGTACCAGCCCCAACCGTCAAAGAGGGTGTACATACCGAAGAAAAACGGCAAGAAAAGACCTCTTGGCGTGCCGACTTTCAATGACAAGTTGATACAAGAAGTAGTAAGAATGGTACTGGAAGCCATATACGAGGGAAATTTTGAATACACCTCGCATGGTTTCCGTCCCAATCGAAGCTGCCATACTGCATTAACTCATATCCAAAAGGAGTTTAATGGTGCAAAATGGTTTGTGGAGGGAGACATAAAAGGCTTCTTTGATAATATAAACCATGATGTATTGATAAACATTCTCTTGGAGCGTATTGCGGATGAACGCTTCATCCGATTGATACGCAAGTTTATGAAAGCGGGATATATCGAAGACTGGCAATTCCACAATACTTACAGTGGCACACTGCAAGGGGGTATCATCAGCTCGATATTGGCTAATATATACCTTGACAAGCTGGATAAGTATATAAAGGAATACACAGCCAAATTCGACAAAGGAAAGAAACGAAAATTCAGTAGAGAAAGTATGGACTTTGGCAATGCAAGAAAACGTATTGTGCGAAGATTGAAGTTCGTAAAAGACGAAAGGCAAAGGACAAAGCTAATCCTTGAACTGAAAGCAATAGAACAAGGACGGGCTAAATATCCCAATGGCGAAGAAATGGATGCCGATTACAGAAGAATGAAATATGCAAGATATGCAGATGATTTTCTTGTGGGAATTATCGGAAGCAAGCAGGATGCGCAACAGATAAAGGAAGATATTAAAAACTTCCTTGCTGACAGACTGGCATTGGAGCTGTCCGATGAAAAGACACTTGTCACTCACACGGAAAGACCGGCCAAGTTTCTCGGATATGAAATCACTGTAAGAAAGTCCAATGACCAAAGACGGGATAAACGGGGGAGATTGAGAAGAACCTATGGTAAAAGGGTCTGCTTGAATGTCAGTACGGAAACTGTCCGTAAAAAACTTTTCGATTGGGGAGTCTTGGAACTGACAAAACGTAACGGAAAGGAAATATGGAAACCGAAATGTAAATCGGGACTGATATTCAATGACGACCTTGAAATCCTTGATAGTTATAATCGGGAAATCGTGGGGTTCTATAATTACTACTCCATAGCCAACAACTGCGCCCATGCCTTGAATAATTTCAAGTACATCATGGAATACAGCATGTACAAAACGTTTGCAGGCAAATATAAGTGCCGAGCACGTAAGGTAAACAAGAAATATCGTAAGAACGGTAGGTTTATCGTAACGCACATGACTAAAACAGGTGTAAAGGAAAGATACTTTTACGACGGTGGCTTCAAACGAAAGAAGCCCACCTATAAATCGGAATGTGACATTATGCCACGAACAATTTATACTGCGGGGCGGACAAGCCTTGTTGAAAGGCTGAAAGCCTGTGAGTGTGAATTATGTGGAGCGACAGACGACCTTGTTATGCACCATGTAAGGAAACTAAAGAACTTGCAGGGAAAGGAAAGCTGGAAACGACACATGATTGCCCGTAAACGCAAGACGATTGCCGTGTGCAGGAGTTGTCACAAGAAGATACATGACGGAAAGATAGACTGAAATTAGTGGAGAGCCGGATACGCTGAGAGGTGTAAGTCCGGTTCGGGGGCGAGCATTTGGAAACCTACCATAGAAATATGATAAGGCGCTGGGTGCTTAGCCTACACAAAACGGTTAGAAAGTATTTTGGTGAGGCCGTTGTCGTCACTCAAGAACTGGACGATATTGTATCAAGTCCCATTATTAAAGACACCATCATCAACAATGCCGATTGCAAGATTCTGCTGGATCAGCGAAAGTATATTAACAAGTTTGACTCCGTACAGTCCCTGCTCGGATTGACCGACAAAGAGAAAGGGCAGATATTGTCTATCAATCAGTCCAACGATCCGGCACGGAAGTATAAGGAAGTTTGAATAGGCTTGGGAGGTGTCCAGTCCGCTGTCTATGCCACAGAAACCTCTGTCGAGGAGTATCTCACCTATACCACGGAAGAAACCGAAAAGTTGGAAGTCACACAAATGACTGAGAAGCTGGGCGGCAATATGGAGCAGGCTATCCGTGTGCTGGCTAAAGAGAAGAAAAAGAAAAAATAAACGATTAAAATCAAGAAGCAATGAGAAAGAGAATTTTAAGCATGTTGTTTGTCCTGTCGGCCTTTATAGTACCGGCAAGCGTACAGGCACAGTGGGTGGTGTCCGATCCGGGCAACCTCGTCCAGGGTATCGTGAACAGTGTCAACGAAATAGTGGAGACCTCGGAAACGGCGCAGAATGCTCTCTCCACATGGAAGGAAACCTCAAAGATTTTCGAGCAGGGGCGTGAGTATTACAACAAGCTGCGCAAGGTGAACGACCTGATCAGCGGTAGCGAGAAAGTCAAGGAGTCCGTCCTGATGCTCGGTAATATCTCCGAGATTTACGTGAACAATTTCGGCAAGATGCTGGCCGACAAGAATTTCAGCCAGCGGGAGCTGAATGCGATAGCTGCCGGTTATAACACGATCATGAAGAAGAGCAGCCGCAGCATTACCGAGCTGAAGAATATCATCAATCCCACCGGCATGTCCATGAACGACAAGGAACGCATCGACCTGGTGAACCGGGTATATAGGGAAATGGTACATTATAGAGAATTGGCCAATTACTACACCCGCAAGAACCTGCATGTGTCCTATCTGCGTGCCAAGGAGAAAAACGAGCAGCAACAGGTATTCGACCTGTACGGAAAAGATGAGCGTTACTGGTAATCATTCAATTAAAAGCAGAATAGTATGTTGTTAATGTCTATTTCATTTGAAAATATGCACCGGATTCTTCGGGACCTGTATGATACGATGACCAAACTCTGCCATCCGATGATGGACATGGCGATGGCACTCGCTGCCCTGGGAGCCCTCTTCTACATCGCCTACCGTGTCTGGCAGTCGCTCTCCCGTGCCGAACCTATCGATGTCTTTTCAATGCTCCGACCTTTCGTATTGGGCATGTGTATCCTCTTCTTCGACGTGATGGTGCTGGGTACTCTCAATGGCATCTTCAGCCCTATAGTCCAGGGAACCGGAATGCTGCTCCGTGACCAGACATTTGACTTGCAGAAGTACCAGCAGGAGAAGGATAAGCTCCGTGCGGACATGATGGCAAAGACGATGATGACCGGGCGTGTCTTCGCTTCCAATGAGGAGCTGGACGCGGAACTGGACAACATGGGCTGGAGCGAGGAGGAGCATACGGCCTTGCAGACCATGTATGAGGTTTCATATGCCTTCTCCCTGCAAGGCATTGTCCAGATGGTCATGCGCAAATTGCTGGAGATTCTCTTCCAGTCCGCTTCGCTGGTCATCGACACGATCCGTACCTTTTTCTTGATCGTCCTGAGCATTTTGGGGCCGATAGCCTTTGCCCTGAGTGTTTTTGACGGGCTGCAGAATACGCTTATCCAATGGCTGGCACGCTATATCAGTGTTTATCTCTGGTTGCCGGTATCAGACCTTTTCGGGGCGATGCTTGCCAAGATACAGACGCTTATCCTGCAGGAAGAGATGAACCTGATGGCCGATCCGATGAGTATCATCGATGTGGACGGTTCGTCGGCCATTTATCTGATATTCATGGTGATAGGCATTATCGGATATTTTTGTGTGCCGACGGTTTCGAACTGGATCGTCCAGGCGGGAGGCATGAGCTCCTATAACCGGAATGTCAACAACACGGCATCCAAGGTGAGCAATGTAGCCGGTGCTGCGGCGGGTGCTTCGACGGGGAATGTCGGTGCGGTCCTGCTAAAGAAATAAAGTTGAAGATAAACTGATAAAAGTAGAATTATGGAATTTAAAAGTTTTAAAAACATCGAATCCTCGTTCAGGCAGATCCGCCTGTTCACGTTGGTCTTTCTGGGTATTTGTGCCTCGCTGACTACGTATGCCATCTGAAAGTCCTACCTCTTTGCGGATCAGCAGCGGGAGAAGGTCTACGTACTGGATCAGGGCAAGTCACTTATGGTGGCGTTATCCCAGGATGCGGCATTGAACCGTCCGGTGGAGGCCCGAGAACATGTGCGCCGCATGCATGAACTGTTCTTTACGCTGGCTCCTGATAAGGCCGCTATCGAATCCAATATCAACCGGGCCATGTATCTGGCGGACAAGAGTCTTTATAGTTATTACCGGGATTGGAACGAGAAAGGCTATTATAACAGGCTGATCAGTGGCAATATTAACCAGACCGTTCTGGTAGACAGCATGCAGTGCGACTTCGATAACTATCCGTACCGGATCACCACCTTTGCCCGGCAGATGATTATCCGAAACAGCAATATCACCGAGCGTTCCCTGGTCACCCGTTGCTTCCTGCAGAGTACGGTCAGGTCGGATAATAATCCGCAAGGTTTCATGGCGGAACGCTTTGAGATTTTGGAAAACAGGGATATAAGGACCGTTGAACGCTAATATAATAAGGTAATGAAAAGTAGAAAGATAAAAGCAGAGATCAGCGAAAAGCTGAAGAACGCCTGCGAAGAACTGTCTGAAAAAGAGCGTAAGGAAGTGATTGTGGGCATGCTGGTTATCAGTACCGTTCTATGCGGCATCACGGTAACACGCGCTTTCGGGCGTTTTCTCTCTCACGGCACGCAAAAGGAGTTGCCGTTTGTCCATCCGGTGGACTTCCTCCACCGGGCGGATAAAGACAGTATAATGTATCACCCTAAAACCCACGAGTAATGGAAGATAAAGATTTGGAAAAGCCCGAAGCGGCAGAAGAAACAGAGGTACAGCCGGAAAACGGCAGAGCCTTTAAGGAAGAACCGGAAAAAGAGAAGAAGGAACTCACGCCGGAAGAGATGGAAAAAAGAAGGAAGTTCATTGTGATTCCGGCTTTTGTGCTGGTCTTCCTGGGAGTCATGTACTGAATATTTGCCCCCACCGGCAAGGAAAACGGAACGGAAGCTCCCGGAAATTCAGGATTCAATGTGAACGTGCCGGAGCCTACCACTGCCAAACTTGTAGATAAGAAGACCGCTGCTTATGAAAAGCAACAGGCGGAAGTAGAGGAAGAAAGCCGGATGAAATCGCTGGAGCAGCTTGCCGGGACACTGATGAATAATGGAAAATCATCCGATACCGGTGAAAAAGAAAAGGACGGAGACCGGTTGCAACAGTCCGTCAATACCTACGAGCAAATCTCCAGACAGCTGGATGACTTCTATGAGACTCCCAAAGAGACAGCAAACAGTGATTTGGAAAGAAAAGTGGACGAACTGAACAAAAAGCTGGAAAAGGCGGAAAAGGAAAAGAACAAGGCGGCTACCCGTGAGGAACTGATGGAGCGTTCCTACAAGATGGCGGCAAAGTATCTGAATCCGGACAAGGATACTATTCAGCAAAAGGTAGACGAAGAAGAACTGCCGGAAGTTGTTCCGGTTCAGCGGGCGGAGCACCAGACGACCTCCGGCCTTTCACAGTCGGTTACGGATTCCGCTTTTGTAGCTTCGCTTACTGTCGAGAGGAATTACGGCTTCAATACTGCTGTCGGGAGCAGCTACCAAATGGGGACGAATACCATCGCCGCCTGCATCTCGGAGAGCCAGACCATTGAACAGGGAGGCAGGGTAAAACTCCGGTTGCTGCAACCTCTGCAGGCAGGAAGTATTACCGTTCCGGAGAACAGTCTGGTAACGGGTGCGGCGGTCATTCAGGGAGAGCGTCTGGATATCCTGATCAGCAGCATCGAGTATGCGGGGAATATCATCCCCGTGCAGTTGGCGACTTACGATATCGACGGGCAGAAAGGCATTTTCGTTCCCGGATCGGAAACTCGCAATGCGGCAAAGGATGCGGCAGGGACGGTCAGCGAGAGTATGGGAAACAGCGTATCATTTGCACGTTCTGCCGGACAGCAGGTGGTCATGGACCTGACGCGCGGAGTCATGCAGGGCGGCACGCGGTTGATTGCCGGACGGGTTCGTGCGGTCAAGGTGACGCTGAAAGCCGGATATAAGGTGCTGCTGGTCACAAAGAAACAATAACGGAGTATTCACTTTAATAAAAAAGATAAGACAATGAAAGTATTTATAGCATTATTGATGGCTGTTCTGGCCTCGGTATCCGGTTTCGCACAGGAAAAAACACCGCCAAATCCCGTCAGGATTCTGACGGATAACCAGCATATCACTCCTTATAAGATAGAGGTCACTTTCGGTAAGACGGTGCATATCCTTTTCCCTTCGGAAGTGCGTTACGTGGACCTGGGAAGTAACAATATCATCGCAGGTAAAGCTGACGGGGTCGAGAATGTGGTGCGTGTCAAGGCAGCGGTGAAGGAGTTTCCGGGCGAGACGAACTTCTCGGTTATTACTGGCGACGGCTCTTTCTTCTCCTTCAATGTCGTTTATAAGGAGGAGCCTTCCACGCTGAATATCAATATGGACCAGTGGATGAACCCGGACGAGGGAGAAAAGAAGGGAGGCAGTTCCATCCGTGTCACGGAACTGGGTGAGGAAGATCCGATGGTCATTGCCAGCGTGATGTACACCATCCACCGGCTGGACCGCAGGGCCGTGAAGCATATCGGGTGCAGGCAGTTCGGGATGCAGGCTCTTTTGAAGGGCATTTATGTGCATAAGGACCTGATATTCTTCCATGTTTCCCTGACGAACAATTCCAATGTGCCTTTCGATGTGGATTTCGTGCGGTTTAAGATAGTGGATAAGAAGATAGCCAAAAGGACGGCCCGACAGGAAACTTATATTGAACCGGTACGCACGCTCAATGCCCTGACACGCATCGAGGGAAAGAGCACGGGACGTATCGTGTATGCCTTCCCGAAGATTGTCATTCCTGATGACAAGTTGCTGGAAGTGGAAATTTACGAGAAAGGGGGAGGCCGTCACCAGCGGTTCTATATGGAGAACAGTGACCTGGTGGATGCGCGTATTGTGAATGAATTAATCGGTGAGTAATCATGAAAAGAGTTTTATTTATTATGTTATGCATTTGTCTGCCCTTTGCGGCAGGCGAATGCTTTGCCCAGCGTTACCTGCCGGGACAGAAAGGTATCCAGCTCACGTTAGGCGGTGTGGACGACTTCGGTTCGAATGTGAAGCATCTGCGTGGCAACTTTCAGCTCGGAGTGGCTCTGAGCCGGTATAACCGGAACCATTCCCGCTGGCTGTTCGGGGCGGATTATGTGAAGAAGCACTATTCCTACAAGGACATTGCGATTCCCAAAGCGCAGTTTACCGGAGAGGTAGGCTATTTCGTGCCGTTCTTCTCGGACCGTGGCAGGAACGTGTTCTTCTCTGCCGGTCTTTCCGCTCTGGCGGGTTATGAGACGACCAACTGGAACTGCAAGCTGCTCTATGACGGGGCGACTTTAAAGAATGACGGATGCTTCATTTATGGTTTTGCCCCGGCTTTCGAGATGGAGGCGTTCCTTTCCGACAGGCTGGTTTTTCTTTTCAATGTCCGCCAGAGGATATTCTTCGGATCATCCGTGGGGAATTTCCACACGGCGGTAGCTGTCGGTGTCAAGTACATTTTTAATTAGCGGCAATAGTATGGAACAAGGCAATTGGAACGTGGATGAGATGCTTCATTGGCTGGATATGAAAATAAACCGGGAAGACCGGGACATACGTGAACAAAGCAAGAAGATAAATGGGAATTTCCTGCACTTTTTCGAATGGAATGCGGAGAGCCTGTATAAGTCTCATTTTATGTCCGGGTGTTATAAGATACTCCGGCAGGCGGTGGACGGGGCAAAGGACATGGATACGGTTCGGAATATTGTTGAGGACAACATTGCTTACTGTGAGAGCAAACTGTTGAACGGTCAGGTGGATTGTAACAGTTCCAGCCGGACAACGAATGTTGCCCATTTCCTGAAGTTGGAGTGTATGCAGCAGTTGGTTAGGGATTACCGGGAATTCGCGAATATCCTTGCGCAAACGCCTCCCGAAGAGAATTTGCAACAGACGGCTAATAAAACAGAAAAGAAGAGAGAAGAGCCGCCTGAAAGAAAGATAAAAACGGGCATCAGGCGTTAGCAGACAACGGACTCAATCAAGTAAATTATTCATTTAGTAATACGTAAAATCATGAAGATTAAATTAATAATAAGTGGTATCATGCTCACATTGCTTTGCCTGCTGGGTGGCTGTGATGATAAATTGGAAGTGCAGCAGGCATACGATTTCTCGCTAACGTCCTGGTATCTCCAGAAGACTATTTCCCCGGATGAGACCGTGGAGATTCGTCTGACACTCAATCGTAGCGGAAACTATGAGGGAACCGGTTATCAAATCGGTTATATACAAATGGAGGGCAGCGGCAAGGTGTACGACAAGAAGAAGGTCTATCTGGTGAACCGGGAGATGCAACCGTTGGATTCGATAGCGGAGTTAGACAGCAGCGATCCCTGCCGCCAGGTATTCACACTCTTCTATCATAATCGAAGCAGTAAGAATGCGGAGATTAAACTCGTGGCAACGGATAATTTCCATCAGGAAAGGGAATTGGATATCTCCTTTCAGAGTGAAATTGAAACGGATACGGAACTATAAATCAGACAACGATGGATAAAAGTGATTTAAGAATCGAACAGTTGCAGCAATATCTTGACAAGAAGAAAGGTGTTGTAGAAAGCAATATAAAAAAGTATAGCGCGCAACTGGCAAGCAACTATCTTCATTTCTTTGGTTGGCATGCCGATGACTTGTATAAGGCCTGTTATATGGATAAATATTATAAGGCTATTCAAGAGGCGATTGATACCGCTGAAACGCCGAAGGACATTGAAGGCTATTTGAAGCGTCGTACCCTGTATGTAGAAGAAGATCTCCTGAACGGTCCGCTTGTCAAGAAAAGTACCAACCCGATGTCGAATATGGCCCATTCCCTGGAGATGGAATGCAAACAGGAGTTACTGAAGGACCTCCGGTATTTAAACAGGCTTCTTCAGAGTGAGACTGTAAGTGAAAGAATAAGGCCGCAAGAAGCACCCCGACAAGAAATTGTGCCTGTGAAAGAAAAGAAGAAAACGGGACCACGGTTGAGATAGTATCAATTGAAAGCAATAAAAAAGCTACTGAATTTTTGTTTCAGTAGCTTTTTTATTTATCCCAGTCTTATATTCCGGCTATACCAGATAAGCCTCAAAAAGATAATGTATGAATAACCGGCCCTTTTCCGTCCAAACGGTCAACATGGCCGTGCCGGTTTCTCCTGTGCGGCTTTCCCATACATGGGTCCGGGTTGCCGTATAGCCTTGATTCTGATAAGGAGCTTTGAGCAGCCATTGACCGGATTGACGGAACTGGATGTCTGCCCATCGAAGCCGTTTGTTCAGCATACCGGCAGTCATTCCCAATTCTTTCGCTATCTGTGTGGTCGTGTAGGTGCTTTGGGATTGGAGGACTTTGTCATAATACTGAACTTTTGGGGCCTGTAGCTTGAGTTTCAGGATAGCATAGTTGTTCTCCTTCTCCAATGCTGAAATACGGCTGTCTCGCTCTTTTATACGGTTCTGTGCGAGCAATATGGCACGCGCAAGTAGTTCATTATCCGTTTCGCCATTCTTCTTAAGAAGATAGCCACCGTTCTTTAGTGTTTCGGGAACCAGTTCATCAAATATCCAGCTTTCGAATTTCTCAGCGGAAGGCAGCTTGCTACCGGCAATCAGCCGGTATACGTTCCCTTCGTTGATGTACTTGATTTTCTGGACGGCACTGCGTGTAGGGGTGTCGTAAACCACGACGCCCATTGGTTTACAATGTCTTACGACGGCATCTCTCGGATTGGAGTAGCCAAGTGCGGCGGCAACATCTGAGGCGCAGAACCATATTTTCCCGTCAATTTCCAGTGTCCGGATGCGTCCGAACTCAGGATGTTCAAATATTGATACTTTATTCATGACTGTTTAATTTATAGGTTTCTTCTATTGCTTTAAATATCTCGTAGACTACCTGGGGGACGATAGCGTTCCCATATCCTTTAATGGATGCCTGTCTTCACCGAGAAAAGGAGATACCGTCCAGTCGGGGGGGAAGCCCATCATCTCGGCTACAAACAGGGGATTCAGCTGGAAACTCTTTCCAGTCCGGGCGAAGAAATCGGGCAGGCTGTTCTTTTCCGGTATCCGGCCTCTCTTCTCCAGACTTTCCGGGCTTGCTGCGCCCTTCCAGTCCCTCGCTGTCGGAGTGGGCAGAAGCTCCGCCATCCTCCCAAGCCCTACACTCCAGACATGGCCTTTCTGATTGATCTTTCTCACCTTTCCTTTCGGTGTCACTATGATCTTGTCGTTTTTCCCCATTACCGCACCCACACCGGCATCGCTGGCTACTGGGGTGGGCAACAGCATCCCGTAAAAGTCCAGAAAGTCGCTCAATCCGTTGGGTTTCTTCTCCCCATTGAGCTGGCTGTACAGGGATGGAGCATAGGCCTGTTTCCATTTGTGAACCCTTTCCGGATGGTGTATCTCCGTAGCCAATGGAGTGGGAAGGAGTATTTCATGGATCATCTCCGGCAATCCCTGCTGGCGGCTGTTCGGTCCCCTGCGCTTGTAATCCTGGGCTGTCACGGTGGGCAATAAACCATATCCGGTCCCGGCGGTGGGGAGCTCCGACGGCACAAGCCGGTATAAGCACCGGCTGGACGGAATATCCTTCACGTTCAAGATCACGGCAAATGGTTTCAACAACATATTGCTGCCGTCTTTTAAATACAGGCTCACTCTCTCCGAATAGAGTGGACTGACTTCCCACTTCAGTCTCCTGGCCGGGCTGTACCATCGTGAGGATGCCAGCAACGTTCTCACCAATGACCCAATCGGGCCTGATCTCATGTATGGCCCTGAGCATATGAGGCCAGAGGTAACGGTTATCATCCGCTCCTTTTCTTTGGCCTGCGACAGAGAATGGTTGACAAGGAAAACCTCCTGTAAGGACATTGATTTTTCCTCTCCATTCTCTGAAATCTGTCGTTGTGACATCTGTATAACTTTTTGCATCTTTAAACCAGTAATTTAAAATGGTATTACAAAAATCGTCTATCTCACAATGGAAGGCATTCTGCCATCCCATTCATTCGGCAGCCAGGTCTGGGGCGCCGAATCCACTAAACAGAGAAGCGTGTACCAGACGCTTCCGCTGTTTCTTGTCTTGCTCTTCTTCTTTCATTGTTTATTCATTATTTAGAGGTTCGAGATTCATTACTTTTTTGTCGATCTTACGATAGACACTCCCCATCTCCAGCATATTCTCCAATCGGAGCAGGTCCGTGATTTCATAGACGGTCATCCCTTTCTGTGTCGTGAAGCGGATATATCCTTTCTGTCGCTGTATCTCCACTTCCTCGGGAGTCATGTGTAGGACTTCACAGATTTCCTGCAAGGTCAGGGTCAGGCTTACTTCCTTAACTGTGTAGATGTAGGTCAGGATGTTCAGCATCTGAAGACATTTGCGGTGTGATTTGACAAGTGATGCGAATTTGTTTCGTTCTATGACGATTACTTTAGCTTGATTTTCCATGTGAATTTTTATTTATGAGTTAATAGAATCGGATATGAAATCTTCGTTTAGACATTCTTCTCTCAGGAATTTATATACGTCAGAAGCCCAGAAGTAAATCTTGCCGCTGAGTTTGAAAAATGGGAGTTTGCCGGAATTACGCCAGCGGATCAGTGTCCGGTCGCATACTTTCAGCATCAGGCGCATATCCCGGCTGTCCAGCATTTGCTTGCCGTTGAAACTGGTTACTGCTTCCAGAGCCGTTTCCAGCTTGGCAATCAGTTTTCTTTGTTCCTCAAAGTTGTCCTTTATCATTGCTTTGAGTATCTCAATATCATTTCTGTTCTCTTCCATACAATATTCCTTTGTTCCAATGGGTTATTTTTCTTTCTTCGGTTGCAAAGTTTTCAAAATTGGGCATGAAAAAATAGGGCTGACGGTAACCGCCAGCCCCATATTTTTTTTCTAACATGTTTATTTTCAACGTTTATCGTTTGTCTTTTTTTCTATAACCGACTTGGATTAATAGGAAAAGAAGAGGGTTTATTTAACAGATAGATTGTAGAGAGAATATTTTCATGACTTAAAAGTTTCAGGAAGCATTTATTTCTAAATTCTTCTGCAAATTTCTTTTTTGCCAGTTGTTAGCTTAACTCCATATATTCCACATATAGATGCTCACCATATAACTCTTATCTTAAACTGTAAAATTCAGGTTTGCAACATACTGGTTATATTCTATATCCAATCTGAATAATTATAATGGCAGAATAGCAAGACAAAATGACATAAATTTATTTTTGCTATTTCCAGGAGAAGCTGTGGCATATTTTTTGTACATTATATAAAAAAGAAATATGAAAATCACAAAATACGAAATTGATATGTTGGATGTAAAGTCGGCAGATGCTTTCTTAATCCATTTTTATGATGATGATGACAACGACAAAGACTATATCATTCTTGTCGATGCAGGAAATTATAATAACGGACCAACAATCGCAAATTTTATCAAAAATCGTTATGGGAAAAAAAATATAGACCTTGCTATATGTTCCCACTGTGACAAGGATCATTTTGGAGGGTTTGTTTGGTTACTTGAGCAAATAAGAGACAATGCTCCTAATAGAATTAATATTTCTCATTTTTGGGTAGATGATCCAGCTGATCATGTCTCTTTAGGCATGGTTAAGAGAATTAGAACTCATGGTTCTTTAGTTGTAAAAGCGCGTTCTGTTTATGACCTTGGTGATAATAAAAATATGCTAGATATATTAGACGAATTAGGTAATAAAAAATTAATATGGACTGAACCTTTTTCTGATGCAGGCAAATATTCTGACAAACCATACAGTGTGGACGCATTCGATAATCACATTGAGGTACTGGGCCCTTCTGTGACATATTACGAGCAACTGGTTCCTGATTTTCGTAATGAATTGAAAAAAAAGGATTATACAACAGACGAAAATGAGGATGCATCTATTACCTTAATTGAGGGGAGAGTTTACAGCAAAACTTTAGATGATGCAGGTGATGATCCATCTAGTCATAATCAAAGTAGTGTTATATTTATTTTCAAACCGGATGATGGAAAAAAGTTCTTATTTATGGGGGATGCTGGTCGGGATGCAATTGATCATTTTTTTTATGAAGAAGATAAATATAAAATCAAAGGAATCTATTGGCTAAAAGTTCCTCATCATGGTAGTAAATATAATATGGATAATTGGATGATCGATCATTTAAGGCCTAAAAATGCTTTCATTTCAACCGAAAAGGTCGGGCATTATTTAAGCCAAGCTGTAGTCAATGCTTTAAAAAAATGTGATTGTAAGGTTTGTTCTACTCATAAACATGGTTCTGTATGGCATCATTGCGGCACTACATCAAGGGATGATTATTCATCTATAATCTCATTTTTATAAGATATCAGATGGATTGTTCAAGAATTAATAATGAGGCTAGCAATATTGTTAGCCTCATTTTCAATCCTTAATATCTAATATAAAAGTTGTAGATGAAGAAATCTGAAGTCAACTTGCTTTCAAATATCATTTCAATGGGATATTCAGTAAATGTCCCTCTTTCTTATAAATACAGAGATTAGTTCTCCTTTTCTTGAACTTTTCTCTGTATTTTTCTTGGTAAATTCTCGATTCTTCTATCTTTTTACAAGAATATTATTTACATATTATTGTTTTTTCTTCGCAACGCTGCGTTATGCACATACTTTTTTAGGTGAAGTTAAAAACCTCTCCTCTTCTGTTCTTATTTCAGTCTGATTATGCTGCCGTTCTTTTTTTCTTTTCAACCTTTTCTATCATACATACCGCGTTGGCCATATGTATTCCAAAGAAAATCCAAAGAATTTCCGTTTTTCTGTTTCTGGCTTTTATCCTAGCCAGTGAGTAATGTTGTTTCTGTGTACCAAAACTTCCTTCCAGACGGGTAGCTCTTTCACGGCTAAGTTCCGACCGTAAGATCTTCCGAAGCGGCTCATCTTTGGCCGCTCTGCCCTTACGCTTAAAGGAAGTACTTATATGATATTTTGTACAAAATTTCCGGTTGGCATTATTAGCATAGATTGAATCCGCTGCAATCGCCTTAACCCTAACCTTGATCAGTTGTTGTTGCAGATGAATACAGTCTTTTAAACGTACTCCTTCGTTAAAAGCCTTAAAGGAGATATGTTCTATAAAGGAGATTCCATCTATCTGTATATTGTTGACCTTGGCTCCGAATTCAACGGATTTGTTTTCCTTGCCTCTGATAATGGGGCGAAGGTAATGCCGGTCGATACTCACGATACGGTTAGGCACTTTTTTGCCTGCAAATAAATTCTTCCCTTGCTCAAGGACCGTCTGTATGACCGAGAAACGTCTTTGATAATCAGAGGATAGTGTAAGCCTGTGCCTGTAGGATGAATGAAGCTGCTCCAGCTGGTCCAGTAACTTTTCCAATAACTGAAGTAGTCTGCGTTTAACCATACGAGTCTGTGATTTCCTGCGTTTACGCAGTTTACTGTAAGCAAGGTAGGCACGGCTTACATCAAGATACTTGTTACGGGGACGTTGTATGTGCAATGTCCGGCAATGTTTGCACAGATGACGATGAAGCCATACAATACCTTCCCATAAGAGTTTGACATCAGTAGGGAAACGCAGATGACTTTCATAACAGGTGGCATCGGTCATACAGACATGAAGGTTCTCAAGATAAGGTTTCCAACGGTCAGCCAGAATAGGCTGGAGGGACTCAATATCAAGGCGATCTGTTAGTTCCTGACGAATTGCACTGACGATTTTAGGATTGGTCAGTGGATGAAGAGGATCAATCTGAACACCACAAAATAACTGGTAATGAATATTACCGTTTAAATGTTCAATCAGTTGTGAATCTGAAAAGTTAGTATAGGACTTCAAGACCATTAAGGCGATTTTACCTTCAGGAGAAAAATAACTTTTACGACCCAGACGAGATTCATGTAAATCCATCTGTTGAGCCAGTTCAGAGAAAGGAAAAAGAGAATGAAGACGCCCCAATTCACTCTTTTCAAAACTTTGACGATATTTTTCGAGAATATCAAATTCTGTAAAACCTAAAGTAGGTTCAATTTCTGAAATTTTTCGTATCTTTACCATGTGTTTTTATTTTTAATTACCCCCGTTTTAGTCGTCAAACTGTATTTACGGGGAAATGCTTAAAGATACAAAAAAGGCAACTAATTCGCAATGAAGTAGTTGCCTTATGTTTTTTATTTACTGAATATCCCTTCAATGAAAATGAAATAGTTATACGTATTGTTTCTAGTGTAATAAATGAGGTAGATATGTCTTAATTTGTAATTCTGTAAGCCATTCTGAATGAGCAGAAAGAGCATCTATTTTTCTTTTTGACAGTGGCGTAAGATTTGTACCCACAGATAGTGCTATCTCATGCAGTTCTTTTGAAGGTGCGCTATCAAGCAGTACCTGCCATCCTATAGATTTCTTAAAACATTCTTCAATTCGGAATTTTGCATTTTGATCATTCTTTTCTCTAAATGCAATAACATCATCTAAAGAAATTCTATGAGCCGATAATACTAACTCTGGGACATTTTCCTTTTTGATATTATCCATAAACCGATCTACCATTGAATTCCATTCTGACCATAGCAAAGAAACATAAGCGTAATATGCGGAGTTTTTCTTTGTGCGATTATAAATATTAGTTCGTATTTGAATGGTCCGGATTCTGTTCATTAGAATTTCTATCGATTGAAGCATTAAGCAGATAGTATTACGAACTCCCTTTATGTCAGGACGAGTATTTCCCGCATCACTAATTACCACATTCTCCACCCGATATAATTTATTGGTACTTTCTGTTAATATATAAGCCCCCTGATTGTCATATAAGCCGCCATCAACAAGTAATGTATCCTTATATTTTCCTTCTTCATAATATCGTTTAGCTATTTGAGTAGGTGAGAATATAGACGGCACACAAGTGGAGGATGCAACAGCGAAGGATATAGGAATTTCTTCTCCTTTAATGCTGCTTCGACCATTTTCTTTATAATCATATCCTCCCACATCTTGTTTTGAAAATGTAAAAAGACGTCCTGTCGCCACATTAGTAGAATTAATGCCGGCAATAGGCGAATCTGGTAAGTCTTTCAGTTTTTTCTTTCCGAAAAACAACCTGTCATAATATAAGGCGATCCACTTGCTACTTGGAATAAGATAGAATCCCCAATACAGCAACAAATACAAAAACAAACACCACCCACTTACAAAAATCCCCAACAATGCTGGGAGTAAAAAAACGATTGCGAGGTTTAATATAGCCCCCCAAAGTGAAGAATGTGCTAGACACTTACGGAAAGATTGCTCAATCTGTTCAAAGGGTTCGTCTTTATGCAACAAGTAAAATGCAGCAATAATAGACCCTCCCGATACGGAAGATATGACATCAACCTTTTCAAGCAAATCCATCTTATGAAGAGCCCGCAAAGTCCCCAAATGATAAGCTGCTGCTCTGTAGCCACCACCGGACAATGCCAATCCAATACGTTTTCCGTTTTTCCCCATACTTATTATTTATATTTTTGCATTTATATATATTCCATCATTACCAGAAATTGCTTGTACAAACGGTAAGTCTTCCTGTTCCAGCCAATCACTCATTTGCCGGAACTGTTCTTTATCAGTACTACTCGGTGCACAGTTTCCATTCGGGTGGGAGTGCCACTCTCCTAAATAAGCTACTTGATGGTATGTTTTCCTCGATATCTCATTCTTCACTTGAGAAAGCCCTTCACATCCTCGAATAAAAGAGGCAGGAGTAGATTGGCTATCACAAGGCGCCGGATGCATATACAAGACATAAATTATTCGTCGGTCTTTATCATAACAACCAAAAAGACAGCCACCTGTCTCTTTGTCGTGAGACTGCCTCTTTTGGTTTTCCATTTCATTTTGGACATCATTGGCGAGATATACCTGTATATCCTCGGATTTGTATTGTTTCCATTTCGAAATGTTTAAACTAATTTTACTGACCGTACTATCCTGCCCATCCACCCTCCAGATACACAAACTACAATCATCCCTTTTGGATGCTTTTTGTATTTGTTGTGAAGCGATACCTGCGAGAATACCTACGTTATCATAATCCAGAATGCTTGATATTGAACGGCAACTAAAACTATTTGTTCTTTGTTGGTCCGCTATTTCCAAATGTGATGACAATTCAGGCCGGATGATCAGATTTCGTTGATAACTCATTTCCAGCAAATCCAAGCGTTGTGTCCTTGCCTTATCCTCCATCAACATAACCAGCTCATTTCCCTTCGGATTCAAGAAGACAGTACAACAACGATATTTCTCACTATATGGTTCAAAAGCAATCTTTCGTTCTACAGCAACTGAAGTACTGGCATCAACAATCAAATCCGTATCTTTGTATATGCTCTTCTTATCATTTTCTGACAATCGAAGCATGTCTTCCTCAATCGCAGTAATTTTCTGGTCAATAATACCGCTATAATGATTCTCCAAAGCTTTTACCTTTGAATGCATCACCACATTCGGAGGCAATATATGGCGGGCTACATTGTGCGGCAATAAATAGTCAAAATCTAGAAATACTACCTCTTCACTTATGCCTTCACGCACAAAAGAGTCCAAGATATTAGAGCCAAGGGTGCCCGCACCTACCACAACTAACTTTTTGTAGAGGAGATCTTTGGCGTTAAAAAGAGCATTATATTGCCTCGCTACCGGCTCAACAGTGAAAATAATTTCTATCGGAATTTCATTAAACCACTTCTTGAAATTTTCTGGTGCAAGAATTCCATACTTATGCCTAATGTCCCTCGCCTTTGGTGTAATCCTTACAAGAAATAAATCTATACGCTCATCTTTACCTCTTGCCATCCTCTTTGAAGGTATATAAAGAAGTATCAATAGAGGCAACTGTGTCTTCCCAGCCACCGTTGAAACAAGCGTTTGTAGAATGGTATCAGGAACCGACTTTCCAATAACAGATGATATATCAGCCAATTCTCCAATAGTCTTAGGCAAACAAGCCATATTTTTGGAAACATTGCTGTTTGTTGGAATATTCACAATATAATGGGTTGCCTTGTTCTTACTGACAAACTCCAGTGTGGAGGTCAATTTTGATAATTCCGTATATAACCCATAACAAGTATCTACAGACTGGATATTCTTAAAAGTACATATCTTATTAAATTGAAAGAATACTTCCAAAGGTCGATCCTTTTCGTGTAACAGTCCCAAACTATTCCTGTTAAACCAATTTATGATATAATTGATATAATCATAAGCATTGAACTGGTGTCTGAAGTCTGAAAAAGGGACATCACTGATGCATAAGGATACAGGATGCTCAAAGGCTCTTGCGTTAGAATGTGGAAGGCCTACCGGAAAATCTTTTCGCAGTGCATAGACCTCTGGTAAACTGAGATCTTCTTTCGTACAAATAACGGCTACCTCCTCAACTTCCTGAATAGGATAAACCGGCTCATCTGGTATGCTGAGACGATGCAAAGTTAGAATAATAATTTCCGCATCTGCCGTATTGCGGCTACATGAATTCACTGTCACACAAGGGTGTAGCAAAGCCGCCTTATGTATTGCAATAGCACGTGGAAGCCTTAATTGACTTCCACGTATTTCACTGCCTTTTAGTACCTTATATTCTCTATACATTTTATCTGTTATTTACCGGCTCTAGGTGCCGGGCGCGAAATAATAGTGTCACCGGCGGCCACAGGAATAGTTTCATGTCGTTTTCCTGTTTCAGCAATTTTAAAGACAATAGGCTGCGATATACTTTCTTTAAGATGGTCTGTTGCAGTATTTAAGAAATTGTCTTTGTTGCCAAGCCGTTTCTTATACTCCGTTTGGGCCTGATAACAAGGAGGATTTTTGCCATCATTCATAATCGCGTTGGAAGAGGCAACCACATAAGCTCTGCTACCCAGTTGCTTCTTCATTATTTCATCAGCGGAAGGCATGACCTTTTCCTTGTCTGAAGAATCATTGAAGAACGTCCACGAACAATGATGGGGTGCCAAGAAAATATCCCATTTCAAATGTTCGTCATCTATATTGTTATCGAGAATATGCTGCCAAATTTCATGTTCCGCATCCCCGCCCATTAATACACGGCATTTAAAACTAGTACAAGATGAGATTTTGAACCCGAACTGAACAACTATAGATGTCGCATTCTTATCATCAGCTTCTTTACAGACAGTGATATCCTCCTTGAAAGGAGCATGAATAAAGATTTCCAACCATTCGAGTGGCTTTCCGTTTGCCGATAGAACCGTCTTACCTGGAACATATCCGTAACGGCTATCAAATTCTTTATTTTTATCATATCCCACTATGCGGAGGTAATTGCCGTATCCACCATTATAGCTTCTATCACGATCATAAATTTCCCGACGACGTTTGGCTTCTCTTCTGATATCCTCAGCACAATCAGCTAATACGTTGCCGACACCTCGCGGCGTAACCCATAATTCCCCGATTATGATTTTATTCTTATCTCTTTCCTTATTGTATTCACTGGGGGCACCATGAAAGAAGTTCGTACCAAAGCCGTCACAATGGTCTTTGTGAGGATGTGTATTAATAAACAAATCTACAAAAGGGCGACCTTCGATGTCCTTTTTAAGCTCGTTCAACAAATCTCTTTTTACATCAAAATAGATCTGTTTACCATTGTCCATAAGATTGTCTTTTATTTGGCAATCAATAATAATCGTCTTACCGTTACTCAATTTTATTAAAGTACAATCTGCATTACCGACAGGATAAAATTTAATCGTGTGTTCCATATTTGTTAGAAATAAGAATTATTAAAAAATAAATAATGCCATAATAATCATCTAAAGTATTTATCAAATATTCTAAATGTACATTATGACCTCACAAATACTATCTTATTAAAAGACGAACAAATATTATGCCAATATTCGTATAATTCTATTTTCCTTTATATAAAATGGGATTTATGACATTATGACCGTTTTTAATAATTCTATTTCATAAGACTATTACCTTCATTCCAATACTCTTAGTTATTATTCCTCTTGAAAAAAATGTAGACCGGGAATTAGTGTAGCGAGAGATAAATAGCAAGAAAGGGTTGGCTATTAATAGCCAGCCCATCTCTAAATATACTTAGATTAACTTGTAAACATCAAAAACATTGCTTACCTTTGCGTTAGAGAGATATTTGAAATTATGCAGAGCAATGCAATGTGTAGCTGGACTTTCACTACTATATCGTTACCTGCATCTTTATAAAAACACTTTTAATCGCTGATTTATAAAAGATTAAAACGAACTACACTCTTTTCCTTAATGAAACCAATAGTTTCAAGCTTTGAAACAAAGTGTTTCAAACCTATAAACAAAGAGTTTCAAGCGTATGAAACAAATTGAAACTGCCGTTAACCAAAAATCAGGTTACTTATTAATAGGATTAAGAAGTCAAAACAGTCAACCTAAATCCGGACGAGACAATATAATATCCTAAAAGATTAGCAATTATTTCCATATCGAATAAAAGCAGTACATCATCAAAAATCGCCGGAACAGATCAATGATCTGCCCGGCGATTTCTCATCTTAAACCAATCTCCACTTACTATATATCAATCAACGATTCGGGTGAATGTCCAACTTCACCGGTTTTATCATATTTTCAGGTTTTAAGATAGTATCCAAGTCTTCTTTGGAAAGAATGTTATGTTCCAAAACAAGTTCATAAACTCCCTTCCCGGTTTCCAATGCTTCTTTGGCTATTTTGGTAGAGTTCTTATATCCGATCACCGGATTCAGGGCTGTCACTACTCCAATGCTGTTATGCACATCTCTCCGGCATTTTTCTTCATTAGCCGTAATGCCGTCGATGCATAAGGTGCGCAAAGTGTCAAAACCATTCATCAGTAAATCGGCGGACTCGAAACAGCATTGTGCCATCACCGGCTCCATTGCATTCAGTTCCATTTGAGCTGCTTCACCGCTCATGGCCACACAAAGGTCATTTCCTATTACCTTGTAGGCCACCTGGTTCATCACTTCAGGAATCACCGGATTCACTTTTCCGGGCATGATGGATGAGCCCGGCTGCATTGCCGGCAGATTGATTTCTCCCAATCCACAACGCGGACCGGAAGCCAGCAACCGCAAGTCGTTACATATCTTATTCATTTTAACAGCAATACGCCTCATCACTCCCGAATAACCTACCATGCAGGAAGTGTCCGAAGTAGCTCCCACCAAATCGTCTGCCAGTTTGATATCCAATCCCGTAATCTTGCGCAAAGCGGCAATGCACTTCTCCGCATATTCCGGTTCGGCGGTGATTCCTGTTCCGATGGCTGTTGCTCCCATATTGACTGCCAGAAAATCCTGTGCAGCAAAATCAAGGTTCTTTATTTCATGTGACAAAATACTTGCAAAGCCATTAAAGGTTTGCCCAAGAGTCATCGGTACGGCATCTTCCAATTGGGTACGCCCCATTTTGATGACATGTGCAAACTCATTCGCTTTCTTCCGGAAAGACTCGATCAGAACCTCCAAATGCTTAACCAATTTCAAATGAGTATAATACAGTCCAATGTGAATGGCTGTAGGATAAGCATCGTTGGTAGATTGTGAACGGTTGACGTGATCGTTAGGCGAACAGAATTGATATTCTCCCCGCTGATGCCCCATCAGTTCCAATGCCCGGTTGGCAATCACTTCATTGGCATTCATGTTAGTGGTCGTACCGGCTCCTCCCTGAATCATATCTACGGGGAACTGCTCGTGATGCTTTCCTTCGAGTATTTCTTTACAGGCTCTCAAGATAGCATCCGCTTGTTCTTCAGTTAATAAGTCCAGTTCACGGTTGGCAATGGTGGCTCCCATCTTCGTAATGGCCAATGCCTGAATGAATAAAGGATATTCATTCAAATGAAACTTGCTGATGCGAAAGTTTTCAATGCCACGGAGTGTCTGTACTCCATAGAGTGCACTTTCCGGCACTTCACGACTACCTATCAGGTCACTCTCTGTACGAGTTTTTTTTGATAAATTTTGTTCCATATCGGTTGTTTTATAGTAATAACGTTTTCGTTAGTTCTTATAATAACCAACCAGCGATGTTATTGTTTTAATAAATATGCAAAAACTATTCAAAGACTTTTTTGTTGTAAATAGAAGAAAAAGAAAATACAAAGAGAAGAATCACTTATCTTTGTTTTTGAACTTAAAACAGCAATCTATGATATTACAATTAGCATTTGTTCTGACAGCCATTATTATTGGCGCACGCCTGGGAGGTATCGGACTTGGCGTAATGGGAGGCGTAGGGTTGGCAATACTCACGTTCGTTTTTGGTTTACAACCCACTGCGCCTCCCATCGACGTTATGTTAATGATTGCCGCCGTAATCTCTGCCGCTTCCTGTATGCAGGCAGCCGGAGGTTTGGACTATATGGTGAAACTGGCAGAACATTTGCTTCGTAAAAATCCTTCACACGTCACTCTGCTTAGTCCGCTGGTGACTTACCTCTTTACTTTTGTAGCCGGAACCGGACACGTGGCTTATTCCGTACTGCCGGTGATTGCAGAGGTTGCCACCGAAACAAAAATCCGTCCGGAACGTCCGTTGGGTATTGCCGTCATCGCTTCCCAGCAGGCCATTACAGCAAGTCCGATCTCTGCCGCTACCGTGGCACTTCTCGGACTTTTAGCCGGATTCGACATTACCCTGTTCGACATTCTCAAAATTACGATTCCCGCCACCATCATCGGAGTGTTGGTAGGCGCCTTGTTTTCCATGAGAATCGGTAAGGAACTGGTGGAAGATCCCGAATATCAGAAGAGATTGAAAGAAGGTTTATTCAACAATAAAAAGGTGGAGATTAAAAATGTCAAGAACAAACGTTCGGCAATGATTTCCGTTATCATCTTTATATTGGCAACTGCTTTTATCGTGCTTTTCGGTTCTTTTGAAGGAATGCGCCCCAGTTTCCTGATTGATGGGGAAATTGTCACCTTGGGAATGTCTTCTATCATCGAAATCGTGATGTTGTCGGCTGCCGCAATTATCCTGTTAGTAACGAAGACGGACGGGATCAAGGCAACGCAAGGTTCTGTATTTCCGGCAGGTATGCAGGCGGTGATTGCCATCTTCGGTATTGCCTGGATGGGAGATACCTTTCTTCAGGGAAATATGGGACAGTTGACTCTCTCTATCCAGGGAATTGTGCAACAAATGCCGTGGTTGTTCGGTGTCGCCCTGTTTGTGATGTCTATCCTGCTATATAGCCAGGCTGCCACTGTACGGGCACTCGTCCCTCTGGGCATTGCGTTGGGGATTTCTCCTTATATGCTGATCGCTTTATTCCCGGCCGTGAACGGATATTTCTTTATTCCGAATTATCCTACCGTGGTGGCTGCAATTAATTTCGACCGTACCGGGACAACAAAAATCGGCAAATATGTGTTGAATCATTCGTTCATGATGCCCGGTCTGGTATCGACCGTTGTGGCTATTGCACTAGGTTTGCTTTTTATACAAATATTCTAATAGATTCATATTATTAACCTAAACATCATTCAGTTATGAAACAATTCAAAAGCTTTGGACTGGTAGTAGTCACACTACTGTTTTCCGTAACTATGGCATTCGCCGCAAAACCGAATATTCATATTCTTGCTACGGGAGGAACCATCGCGGGTACGGGAAGCTCGGCTACCGGAACCAGTTATACGGCAGGACAAGTTGCCATCGGTGCACTGCTCGACGCTGTGCCTGAAATTAAAGACATCGCCAACGTAACCGGAGAACAGATTGTCAAAATCGGTTCGCAGGACATGAACGACCAGGTTTGGTTGACGCTTGCCAAGAAAATCAATGAACTACTGAAACGCCCGGACATTGACGGCATCGTGATTACTCACGGAACAGACACCATGGAGGAAACTGCTTACTTCCTGAATCTGACTGTCAAGAGTGACAAACCGGTGGTATTAGTAGGCGCCATGCGTCCGTCTACCGCTCTAAGTGCCGACGGCCCGTTGAACCTTTACAATGCCGTTGTTACCGCAGCCGCAAAAGAATCGAAAGACAAAGGGGTATTGGTTGCCATGAACGGCCTGATCCTCGGAGCGCAGAGCACGGTTAAAATGAATACGGTCGACGTACAAACTTTCCAGGCTCCCAACTCCGGCGCACTGGGTTATGTACTGAACGGAAAAGTGTTCTACAACCAAGTAACGCTAAAAAAACATACTACCCAGTCCGTTTTTGATGTCACTCATCTGAACGCGCTTCCTAAAGTAGGTATCGTGTACAGCTATTCCAACATTGAGGCCGATATGGTAACTCCGATGCTTAGCAACGGGTACAAAGGCATCATCCACGCAGGAGTAGGAAACGGAAATATTCACCAGAACATCTTCCCGGTACTGACGGATGCCCGCCAAAAAGGTATTCTTGTCGTTCGTTCTTCCCGTGTCCCGACCGGACCTACCACACTGGATGCAGAGGTGGACGACGCCAAATATCAGTTTGTGGCTTCGCAGGAACTGAACCCGCAGAAATCTCGTGTTTTGTTAATGCTTGCACTAACAAAAACTACAGACTGGAAACAGATTCAGCAATATTTCAACGAATACTAAAAACCTGACTTACTTATGAAAAAATGGATATTCATGCTGCTCCTCGCGGGTAGCATACAGGGAATATATGCTCAAAAAACAGAGAAAAAGGAGAAATTCAATCCGAACACTCCCCTGTTTGAAGAGCTGACAGACGTGAAAAAGAAAACAGATAAATTCAATCTTTATCTGAATATGCAAGGGAGCTTTGACGCTCATTTCCAGAATGGTTTTCAGGAGGGTGACTTTAATATGCACCAGCTTCGTATCGAAGCCAAAGGAAATATCAACAACTGGCTGTCTTACCGCTATCGTCAGCGCCTCAACCGCTCGAACGATGCAAACGGCATGATTGATAATCTCCCGACTTCTATCGACTATGCCGGAATCGGTATCAAGCTGAATGACCAGTTTAGTCTTTTTGCAGGAAAGCAATGTGCCGCATACGGTGGTATCGAGTTCGACCTGAATCCGATTGACATCTATCAATACAGTGATATGATTGATTACATGAGTAATTTCATGACCGGATTGAATGTGGGTTATAACATTACTCCCGAACAGCAGCTTAACTTGCAGATATTGAACAGCCGCAACAGTTCTTTCGATAATACTTACGGAATCACAGAGGATGCCGAAGGCAATCTCCCCGATCTGAAATCGGGCAAAATGCCACTGGTTTATACATTGAACTGGAACGGTAATTTCAATAATGTATTTAAAACCCGTTGGTCGGCTTCTGTTATGAACGAGGCCAAAAGTCACAATATGTATTATTATGCTTTAGGTAACGAGTTAAATCTTGGAAAATGGAATGCTTTTGTCGATTTCATGTATTCAAAAGAGGATATTGACCGCAAGGGAATCATTACCAGTATCGTAGGTCGTCCGGGCGGTCATAATGCTTTTGATGCGAACTATCTTTCGGTTGTTGCCAAATGTAATTACCGCTTTCTTCCGAAATGGAATGTTTTTGTGAAGGGTATGTACGAGACGGCTTCCGTAGGCAAGGCGTCCGAGGGAATAGAGAAGGGAAATTACCGTACTTCCTGGGGATATCTGGGCGGTATCGAATATTACCCGATGGAAACCAATCTGCACTTCTTTGTTACCTATGTAGGACGTTCGTATGATTTCACTTCCCGCGCCAAGGTGCTGGGACAGGAGAATTACAGTACTAACCGTATTTCTGTAGGATTTATCTGGCAGATGCCTGTATTCTAATTCTAAAGCAAGAAACCGAGCTGACAATAAAAAATACCCGATAGCTTCTTACAACAGTTATCGGGTATTCTTATATGTTCGGTCTTTTTAAATCAATACTCTTCCTCGTTAAAGAAGAAATCCTCCTTACTAGGATAATCCGGCCAAATATCTTCGATACTCTCATAGATTTCGCCCTCATCTTCCATCTCCTGGAGATTCTCAATAACTTCAAGAGGAGCACCCGAACGCATGGCATAATCAATCAATTCGTCCTTGGTTGCCGGCCAGGGAGCATCTTCAAGTTTTGATGCAAGTTCCAATGTCCAATACATAATCTTGAGTATTTAAAATGAATACTAAATTTGTCTCGTTTTCTATTTTTCGGCAAAAGTATAATAAAATCTATCATTTCCAACTATTATCCCAAAATATTTCATTATTTTGCTCATCAAAATTAATTTTTCGGGATAATACAAACAAATAATCTGATAATCTGTTGACAAATGCTAATACTTCGGGAGAAATTGTACAAGTTTCGGATAAAGCCAGAATACGTCTCTCGGCTCTCCTGCAAATAGTACGGCAAACATGACAAACGGCTGCTCCACGACTCCCGCCGGGAATGATGAAAGCGCAAAGTTCGGGCAGTTGTTCGTCCAGCCTATCAATCTCCCGCTCAATATTCTCCACGTTTTCAGGAGTTATGATGCTGGCAGCCTTCAGTTGCGTTTTTTCCTGGTCGGTGGCCAGATGTGAACCGATGGCAAATAGCTTATGCTGAATACTCAAAATGAAATCACGGTCTGATTCATCCTGCAGATAGGTATTCAACCATCCTAGATGAGAATTTAGTTCATCCACAGTTCCGTAAGCTTCCAGACGGATATGGGTCTTTGGAACGCGACTTCCGCCGACAAGACTGGTAGTTCCTTTATCTCCGGTCTTTGTATATACAAGGCTCTTTTTCATAATCTTCTTTTTTACTTATTATAAGGTAAACGTACAAAGGTTCTTAGAAGTTGACAATATACTGCTGTTTTATCTTCGTTTTATCAAAAAATAGTAAACCGACGTCGTAGAGGTCAAAGGTGATGCCTACTCTTTCATCAGCCTGCAGCTTTTTCCAAAGTGCTTTCATCTCTTTGGAATAGCAGATGCCATGGACCACAAATACACTTTTAGGAGTGGCACGATGTGCACAAACCCGGAAGACTTCTTCCAGTAAGTCGGGATTCCGGTAGTCATTCAGATACAAAAAGTCGACTGAAGTGTCTGCATCCAGAAACAGTTCCGACAAGTCGGAAGCAAAAAGGTAGGAAGCCGATGGTTTAGCAGACTGTAAGTAGAGGGTTGTGGAGGAAGGACGCCCAACTTCTATAATCGTATCAGGCTGTACTCTGTTCACCAACCGGAACAGGAAACGGTTTACCTTTTGAGAACCTTTAGTCCACCCACGCTCTCTTATCATCTTTTTCTGTTCTTTTTTCAAAGAAGAATAGGCATAGTAAGGCATCTTCTCATAAATCACATCGGTAATCAGACTAAAAGCAAAAGGGGAATGTACGCCATATCCGCAACGATAACGAAAGCGGGAAAGCCAGATAAAAGGTCTTTTTATACAGAGTAGAAGATTCATAAAACAATCATTCGTATTTTTATTCTCCCGACAAAGATATATTTTTTTATTGAAAAAGGGTCGGTTCCCATAAAGAACCGACCCTCATACTCATTTATTCCAAGTTACTACTGTAGTCTGAATGATACCGGTACAGTAAATTTCACTCGTACTTTCTTACCATTTTGCACTCCGGGAGTCCATTTCGGCATAGAACTTATCACGCGGATAGCTTCTTTATCCAAATAAGGATCAACCCCTCGCACAACTTCAGGATTGGAAATCGTTCCGTCTTTGTCTACAACAAACTGAACAATGACTTTTCCTTGTGAACCAGTTTCCTGCGAAATCGTTGGATATTTGATATTACTACTTAAATATTTCATTAAAGCAGCTGTACCTCCAATAAACTCCGGCATGACTTCAACACTTACGTGAATAACGTCTTCAACTACCGTTTCTGTTTCTACCACTGGGGGTATCCAAATAACATCATGAACTGCATTCATATCCTCTGACACTGTAGAAACGTTATCCGTCACCTCCATATTGTTTTCCACTATTTCGAACAATTCTGTTACCTTAGTTTCGGGAGGAGGAGGCGGTTCCAGTTTCTCTTCAGGGAATGTGATTGGAACTAGCTCTGTTACAAAGATGGATTCATCATCTGGTGATAGTGCTGCAACTCTGACATCATGTTGTGTCCATTCGAACGAAACGAACATGAAGGCTAGCGCAACAACCAAACCCATCAACAACCAAGAACCCCGTTGATTCTCAATTGCAGCCTTTTTTGATTTCTTGGCTTCCATAAAAAATGTGTTTAAGTAATTAATAATAGAAAATATATAGTATATATACTACTTTTCGTTTTTCCTCTTAAGCATTACTTAAAGTGCTCTCTCGCTGCAATAAATATAATCGTTTTATGGATAGGTTGTTACGACGTCTCTTGTTTATTTTATTCTTTTCTCTTCTTTTGGATAAAATTTATGAATAATTCGGCTTTAGTGAGTTTAGTATGAGTAAACGTTTCTATACCACTATTTTTCATATCTCAATATTGAACATAAATTGTACTAAGACCAGTATGACCGGACGCCTGCAATGAATCTCCAGAATAGGTCAGATGCATAGAGATTCCGTTATAATCAATTTTCACCGGATAAGACACCTGCTGCCGGTCTATTGGAATGAGTACATCGAGTATACCTTCATCGTTCGTTTTCACTTTCAGAAAGCCAAAGTCGAATGTTACACCTATAAGTTGCTTTTCCGTTTCATTATCTACAATACAGTATTGAATATGCCCAAACGTTTCAGGATTCCGTTGAATAGGCAATGCCATCTTTGAAGTAATAGATACGATTGTGTCCAACACATAGCAACCATAAGCCTTTGCAACAATTCTCATATTCTGTCCTTTATACTTTCCCGGAATGTTGGGAAACAAAACAGCATTATCCAAATCTTTTAGAACCACTGTGCGTAGATCATTTTCACCTAGAAACAGATACAGACTGTCTGTTTCATCGGCACTAAGTGGGAGAGCCTTGCAAGGTGTTTGTGATAATTGCACTGCTAAATCGAAAGGACGTGAATGAATTGCGTTCACTGCCAGTCCGATGATAATGGAAAGAACAACAATCATCAAAGCGACCAGCTTAACGAGAAAATGCTTTCGACGGTTCCATAATACGCCAAAGTCCACATCAAGCATTCTTGCCACAAGACGGATAAATGCTTGATGGAAACGTATCGCATGGAATCTTGAATTTTCCGCCTGCACATCAATCCCCAAAAGTTCCAATCCGCCTAACGTCAGTTGAGCATGAAAACATTCCCGATCTTTGGAATGAGGAATACCGTCAATGATAAAAGGTATAATCTCTCTTTCGCGTCCCTTCGAGCGGAAGTAGGCAATCTCCTCCCCTACATATTTCGATTGTGCCGAATTCGGCGAACAAATGACAATCAGATATTTCGATTCATCCAATTTATGATGCAGTTCGTCACTAAGTACACCACTCGTCAGTTCATCAGCATCACGAAAGACTTTAAACCGTTTAGGTGCCTCCGGCTTCATTTTCTGAATCATTGTCGGCAAATTGTACGATTCTAATAAAAACTGTAATCGCTTCGCCGCCTTAATGTCCGTATGACGATAGCTAATAAAAGCAAAAAAATTGTGTGCCATTTCGTCTGATTTCTATTTAAAATTAACCACATTTGATAACATTCCACTATTTTTTCTTTTTCCTACACATTCATGGGATATATCTGCAATTGCATGCCTATCATATTATTGTTCAAATCAAAAACATTAATATATTTGTTTCTATCCTCCATCAGCACACTCAAGAACAATATAGTTTTCTGACATTCCTCGCTCAAAAGCGAAAGATCTTTTCGGTGATGGTTCCTAATATAATATGAGTTTTCATAAATTATTTTGTTGTTTCAGGAGATTGTAATACCTTACTATTAGCAACATTAATCAAATCCATAATTTCCTTTGTCAAAGGATGATTTTCACCATAAACAGACAAACGGATTTTCAAGGACTTCTCATAATAGTTCAGAGCTTTGGATTTGTCACCTTGAATTATATACAAACTCCCTATACTATAATAACTCAAAGCTACCTCAGGATGGTTCTCACCAAAAAGAGACAAACGGATTTTCAAAGACTCTTCAAAATAATATAAGGCTTTAGAATAATCTTTTTGAGCAAAATATATTTCTCCTATATGATCATAAATAGAAGATACTTGAGAATGATTTTCACCATAAACTGACAAAACTATTTTCAAAGACTTTTTAAAATAATCCAAAGCTTTGAAATCATCTCCTTGAACGGAATATATTTCTCCTATATCATTGTAAACAGAAGCTACTCGGGAATGATTTTCACCATAAACTGACAAACGAATCTTTAAAACCTCCTCAAAATATTCCAAAGCCTTAGAGTAATCCCCTTGAGCAAAATACACATACCCAATATTATAATATCCGGAAGCTACAGAAGGATGGTTCTCACCAAAAAACGACAAATCCAATTTCAAAGACTTTTTAAAATAATCCAAAGCTTTAGAATAGTCATTTTGAGCAAAATATATCTGTCCTATATAACTGTAACTTGTAGCTACAGCAGGGTGGTTATCTCCATTAAGCAACAAAAATATTTTCAAGGCCCCTTCAAAACAGACCAAGGCTTTGGAGTAATCTCCTTGATTTGAATATACACGTCCCATACCAATAGATACATTGGCTATTCCCCATGAAGCGTTCTCACCGTAAATCATCAAATAGATATTCAAAGACTTTTCATAATATTCCAAAGCTTTAGAACAGTCATCTTGAGCGAAATATATCTGTCCCATACGTTCATAATCATTAGCCACAATTTCATCATTTTCGCCATAAACAGATAGCCGAATCTTCAAAGACTTTTCATAACATTCCAAAGCTTTAGAATAGTCATCTAGCTTCTCATATATTCCCCCTATTATAATGTAACTAGTTGCTTTGTATGTATCATTGTCTGTTGTATTCAATGCAGACAACTGATAATTCATAGCCCGATTGTAATCAGCCATATAATCTTCTTCAAACCTTCCCGCTGCAATCAAATAATCCCAATTTGTTGGAGCAGCTTTCGTGAGAATCTCATAATAATGCGAAACCGAATCATTCAAATGCTGCATCTTGAATGATTCGATAGCAGTCTCCATTTTCCCAAACCATTGACTGCGTTGTTGTATCAACCGTTGTTGTTCTGACAGTCCTCTAGCTAATTCAAGCTTGGCTTGTTCTACTTTTGCATCCGCATTCCGTTGCTGTTGTTCAATCACTTTCCAGGCTTCCTCGGCTCCACCAGGCATAGACTCGCGTATCAAGTCGTTAAGTGCCTTCCATTCTCCGTTTTTTTTCAGTTCATAAATTTTCAGTTCCAAAGAGTCCAAGCTCTGATAATCGGTCAGTGCCAGCTCTTCAGCTAATTCCTTGATAACCTCATCTATCTTATCCTCATTGTTGATGTAATCAAGATAAAGTTTGCGGATGCTGTCACACTCCGCTTTCAGACGTGCATAATGTACATCCGATTCGCTCAATTCTCCAAGACGCTTATTCAGTTCATTGCGTAGTTTACGTAAAGATAACGACTGCTCTTCATACTTTTCTTTCAGTAACTCATACCGCTTCTTATACTCCATCTCCTTTTCTTCTGGTGTTATCAACGAGACTTCCAAGTCATTGGCAGATATAAATAGTCGTTTACCTTTCGATGGCGAAGCCAACATATACTTGGAACCTTGTGGCACACGCACGGCTGTCAGTGTATAACTACCCGCCTTATCCGTGACCTTCACCTTCAACGAAAATCGTCCGTCCTTATCACTTGCTTTATTAGCTTCCCCCGACACAATAACTTGTACACCCTGCACCGGAATGAAAGGATCGGAAGCCGAACGGGTAACCTTGCGGACTATCCCCTTCTGGGTATGAACCTGTGCTGTAACTCCCAATACCATGAAGACGGCAAAAAGGAATACTGTTATCAAACGTAATTTACTCATGTCATTTTCATTATAACTATAGAATTATCTAGAATCTTACCTTTATTATTCTTATAGTCCTTGCTACTTACCTTTACTATTTTATTCATTAAAAGCGATGGTTTAATAAAACCATCGCTTTTAACTCCTTACAATGCCTGTCCACATTCCGAACAAAATTTTGCACCTTTGATATTCCGATATCCGCAGTTCGTACAGAATACCATACCGTTAATATCCAAATTCAGAGTTGTAAAAGAATCCCGATTTTTTAGCACCTCTTCAGCTATTTCGAGCGCCTTATCATCAAGTTTGGACTGTTGTACTATCCCCCAAATTTGCGTGATAAGTACCGGCCAGAAGAATAGCATAGAAATGATAGTAGGAATAGCTTGTTGACCAAAGATCCCTATCCCAGCCTCAAACGCTATTGCATTATCTTTAGGTATCAAGCTGACTTTCAATGCAGACTTCAAACCAAGTACAGCTTTAAATAAACCGCCCTTTGATATAGAAATATCAACACCACCACTTAATAAATTATCTATTTGTACCTCAAACTGCTCGGCCGCAAATTCTGTTTTTATTTGTTCAGCAATAACAGGAATCAAAGAAGGATTGCCCTGAAGTATCTTTTTTGTTGCAAATGTTCCCATAATTCTATTTTTTAAAAGTGTAATGACTGTAATGCATGATATTGGCTCGTTGTAAATAACACACCGGCTTCAACAAGCAATTCTTTAATTTCACGCTGTTGCTCTTCCGTATAGTTCTTTTCCATAGACTTCAATATAGAAACAATTCTTTCAGACTGTTCCTTGATCTCCTGTTCAGTAACTATACCATCTTCCATAATCTTCTTGAATGTGGGCTGGTTCATGACCGCCTCGTCTAAATTCAACATTCCTTGTTCATTAAAAAACATAAGCTATTATATTTAAAGTTTATTTCCACAATGTTTGCAATAGGTCCAGCCATCCACTATCGGTTGTTTGCAATTCGAGCATACCTTGCCTGATTTTTCTGCCGAAAGATGATCTACTATAGTCTTATATTGAGAACTTTTTCCCCATTTCAAGATTTCCTTAACCCGCACAGCCGAGAACGGATGATTCTGATTCATTATTGCCGCTACCTGCAATGTCTTATTCCATAATCCGTCATTACGGATAGCCTCATATTGGTCTGCCTGTTTAGCCCACTCCTCCATATCGATATTCTTTGTTATAGAAGTCGGACCTCCGGATAGACGAGCCATCGTGCTTGCCACTATGGCCGGAGTAGTCACAATACTGGCAGCTCTGTCACAGGACAACTCACTTTTACGTTCCCAATACAAAATCGCATATTGAAGAGGAGCTCCCAAACTCCCCAAAACGCCCAGCGAATCCAGACCATCCATCACATAATGAGCTATAGAATGATACAAGACATGATGACAAAGGATATGCCCGCATTCATGGGCAATCACTGCATCCAACTCCTCTTCGGTCATCATATCAACCAAACCGGAAGTGATCGTTATAAAAATCTTTGTATCGCCAAAGGTCCATGCGTTAGGATTAGGATCCATAGAGAGATAAAACTCCGGTTGCTCAATACCCAACTTTTTACAAATCGGTGGCAGACGATTATACAGTTTCGGCAATTGACTCGGTGATAAACGAATTGCAGATGCCATATTAACGCCATATTGCAGTTGTTCCAATCCCATTGACATTAACTTTTTCACTAGGGTCGGGAATCCGGGAATACTTTCCAACTGCCTCAATGCAGCTGCATCCTCAGGATGAATAAAATCTGTTGCTTTAATCATGGTTATCAATATTAATATCTATTGTTTTTATGACCTTCATTACAAAACATATCAAGTTCAGTCTTTTCATATCACTGGTATACGCAACAAACTCCTCGTAAGCACCACAGGTTAAAATCCTGATATACAATAAACCGGAAACATAAAAAGAATTATGCGAATAAATTCTTCATTTATCTGATAAAATAAGAAAGCAGCACGATAATCAGTATTAGCTTTTAACAGATACAAATATCATACTGCTAAAATGTTGTCCTTGTGCAGTCCTTTCATTGGCGATTTCAGAGACCTGGACAAACATATTCTCCATATTCTAGTTCACCGCATCATCATTACAAGTCTCAAATATAACGAATAATATAGCAGGAAAAAATTACAAAAGCCCCAATCATGTCTAAACAGACCAAAAACAGAACTATTGATGCGAAAAACATGTCTATCATGACATTTTTTATTTTGCAAATCACAACAACAAAAAGATAGCATTCATTATAAATATATTATTTATATCTTTCATCTTTCACCGAAAGTCACAAATCCTTTTGTTCATCGTACTTTCAAACCATTGACAGTTCTTTTTCAATCTATCACCCAATCTTTCATCTTTCACCACTTATCACATTCAAAGGAACAGCTATTTCTTTCCTGAACTATTAATAGATAAGTTCCTTTTCATTAAATATAAACTTCCTTTTCATTAATAGAAAACTTATTCCTCACCTGATTCAAACTATAAATGCAAGTTCCGTTTTTATAAATGAAAGTTTCATTTATAAAAACGGAACTTGCATTTATATAATCAAAGCTTTCATTTATAGATTGCAAACAGCCAAAAGAAACTTTGCATAGGGAAGAAAGGAACTTTTCTATTAATAGCCAATGTAAGAGACAGTACATAAGAAGGTCCAACAAAGAGAAGATGATATATTTGGAGAGTCCAATAATAAAACATACCTTTACTCGCCTTTTAAATAAAGAGACATAAACAAAAACACATCTATCATGAAACTTACTTTGATGCGGGACAACGGAGAAACGACAACCATGCGAACGTTGGACATAAACATACAAATAGAAACGATGAAGCATGAAACGAAAGCCCAGCCAGTCAGCAACCTACGCACGAGCATCCGTTACGCATCACCGGACAGCAAACTGGACGACGTCAAGAAATTGGTCAAAGTTGTCCCGGCTGCCACTTTTCGCAAAACAGTCAACGGTATACAGATGACCGGATATAACGGCATTATACAAATAGAAGTGAATCATCTCGCCAACCGGATGGAAGTAAACCGGGTGAAGCAGGAAGCGGCCGAACTTTCACATACATTCGCAGCCTTTATGGGTTCCGGAGGACATTCCGTGAAAATATGGATACGATTCACACGTCCCGACAAGTCACTTCCTCAAAAACGGGAAGAAGCGGAAATATTTCAGGCAAATGCCTACAGGAAAGCGGTCAGCCTATACCAGCCCGCCCTTTCCTATGCTATCGAACTGAAGAATCCCGCTCTGGAACAGTTCTGCCGACAGACTTATGACCCGGAACTTTATTACAACCCTGAATCTACCGTGATTTACATGCGGCAGCCATTGGAAATGCCTTCGGAAACAACTTACAAGGAAGCTGTGCAAGCAGAAGCATCTCCATTCAAACGGTTGATTCCGGGATATGACAGTTTCGACACATTATCCGCTCTCTTCGAAGCTGCTTTAAACAAGGCATATCAATCACTAAGCGAATTACAGCCAAGAATCCATATTCATTCCGATGAAGACCTGAAGCCTTTGCTGGTTCAGGTAGCGAAGAACTGTTTTCAGGCAGGAATACCGGAAGAAGAGACGATCCGTTGGTCCACCGCCCATTTCTATACAAAGAATAAAGAATTCCTGATCCGGCAAACCATACAGAATGTATATACGTGCGAAAAAGGTTTCGGAAAGAAATCTCCCTTATCAGCAGAACAGGAACTGGAATTTCGGACGGAAGAATTCATGCAACGCCGATATGAATTTCGCTACAATACGATGACGACAGTTACGGAATACCGCGAACGAAACACGTTTTGTTTCTGTTTCCGTCCCATCAGTAACCGCATACGGAACAGCATCGCAATGAACGCACGCCTGGAAGGGCTTAACCTATGGGACAGAGACGTCGTCCGGTATCTGGACTCCGACCGTATCCCTATTTTCAATCCTATTGAAGATTTCCTTTTCAGGCTGGACATCCATTGGGACGGACGTGACCGGATTCGGGAACTAGCAACCCGGGTTCCTTGCAACAATACCCACTGGCCTGACTTGTTTTACCGCTGGTTTCTGAATATGGTAGCCCACTGGCGTCAGACAGACCGGAAATACGCCAATTGTACTGTACCGTTACTGGTCGGTCCGCAGGCATACCGAAAATCCACCTTTTGCCGAAGTCTACTTCCACCTGAATTACAGGCTTATTATACCGACCGCATTGATTTCAGCAATAAGCGGGATGCCGAACTTTCTCTAAATAGATTCGCACTCATCAATATGGATGAATTTGACCAGAACCGAGTGAGCCAGCAGGCATTTCTGAAACATATTCTTCAAAAACCGGTTGTCAACGTCCGGCGTCCGCATGGCACCGCTACTCAAGAGATGCGCCGATACGCATCTTTCATTGGGACAAGCAATCACAAGGACCTACTGACTGATACTTCCGGCAGCCGACGCTACATCGTCATTAACGTGACCGGTCCCATCGACTGCTCCCCCATTGATTATGAGCAGCTTTATGCACAAGCCATGCACGACTTATATAGAGGAGAGCGATATTGGTTCAACACGGAAGATGAAAATGTCATGACGGAGAATAATCAGGAATTTCAAGTCATGCCGGTTGCCGAACAGTTGTTTCACGAATATTTCCGAGGGGCAAAAGAAGGAGAAGAATGCGAGCAACTCCTTGCCATTGAAATACTGCAACAACTACAACATGACAGCAAGATTCATGTATCTATCTGCAGTATTGTCCAGTTCGGAAGAATATTACAAAAGAACAAAATACCTTCTTTGCATACGAAACGCGGTAATTTCTACAAAGTAATACGAATCAAGCCGGGAAGAGGATAAGTTTGCAATAAAAAATATCCGGTGAAAGATGACAGATCGGCGAAAGATCATTTTACATCTATCACCAACGTACAACTACCATAGACAGGGAGTTTCAGCAGAAGGTGAAAGATTGAAAGATAAAAGCATAAAGAAAAGCTTTAGTGGAGGGAGTATAGATATAAGACGAAACATCGTCTAACAAATTTTCGTTCTACTTAAATTGAGAAATAGACTCATTTAAATGGAGCCTGCATTCAACTTTAGTAGAACGAAAATGGTCATATAGATTAAATAAATTATTTATGAAAGAACCGAAAATAAGTATAGCGTCATAACAGATTATCTTTTACGATTCTCCGTTTGACAGGTTTAGATTAAACGAATAGTACTTATTTTGCTTTTTTCTTTTTCTTCGCGTTATCCTTCTTACGCATATCTTGGTATTTCTTATATTGTTCATCGGTCAGAATGCTTTTTATTTTAGCATCTATTTCCTGCCTTTTCTTTTGCATTTCTTCCCGCGTAGGTCTTTCATTCGATTTATTTTTCGCAGGTCTCATTTCTTCCATTGCAGCTTTGAAATCTTTGGCCTGCTTTTCATTCAAGCCCAGATCGGCAACAATCTGTTCCATACGTTTCTCTCTATCAGCCTTTCCATTCTGACGATTTTGAGCCATACATACAGTTGAGCCAATCAATAACGCAACTGCCAAACTTAAAATTTGCTTTCTCATCATTTTAATTCTCATATTAAATAAGTTATGTATGTTAGACCTCACAAATGGGTGAAAGTTAATTCGATGATGAGGTTAAAACTGTTTTTTCACATTATTTATCAAAGGGCAGCTAGTATCACATCGAAAAACGAATAAACGTTTTCTTATCCCGTAAAAAAACAGCAGCATCCAGTTTATCGGTTTAGAAATATTATTTCTATATTTGCAGGAAACAGATCAAAAGCTTGACATACCCTTATGCAAACCTATTACAAAACCGATTAATAATTAAAACGATGAGAACACTTTTCTTTATTCTGCCATTTATCTTTATCACTACGGGATGTATTAAACAGAATACAGAAAAAAGTGATATTTTGACAACAGAGGATATAGCCAAATTTGACAGTTTATTTAATGCCTGGGAAAAAGAGATACACAACAATCCCAAAGCACAATTAAGTTCAAGTACCCGTGCTTACACCATTTTACCCCAATTCAAAGAGCTAAAAGCTATGGGTAAGAAAATTATCCCATGTATCATAGAACAGTTTGAAAAGGACAATAACACTTTTTTTGCTTTACCTCTTTATGACGAATTACAAGATAATGACAGCCTAAAATCTCACAGAGAAATAAGCGAACAAGATAAAGTGAGCGAGATTGTGCAGAAATTCAGAGAACAGGAAAAAAGAAAGATGTGGGAAGAAGCGAATAGATACAAGACGTCTATAACCGACACTACTTTCCTGAAGACAAGAGGGACGATGTCGTATGCTGCAATAGATTTATTCACGGGACGAGGTTTCAATAAAGATTACGCATTTAATCAGGTTGTCTATTTGAAAGCCTTACAAAGAGCCCAGAAACATCTGTCTGTCGTAAATGGTCAGTTGGTATGCGATTTAAAGTCAGGTACAGAAATATATATTTCCGAAGATTTATACCTATTTATCACCGGCCTTTTTAAGGATTGGAATACGTGGCTGGCATCGGGAAAATATGAGATAATAAAAGACGAACAAGGGCTTTATACAGTGTTACCTAAGAAAACTAACCAGTCATCGCAAACGAACTCTGTCATATTGCGACCTATTCCCCGTGACATTCCGACTGGAGAGGACATAAGTCCCGCTTCGCTTTCTATAGAAACAGAACACGATCATTATCCGCTATCAACTACAGAAGTAAAAATAACCATCACCAACCACTCTCACTATGAATATGAGTGCGGAGAAAAATACAGCCTTGCTTACTATAACAAAAGTAAACGGCAATGGGAAACATTGCCGACCGATCCTGTCGTTAATGATATACTGTGGGTTTTCCCACCAGAGCACCCAAGTCACCAACAAACAATTAAACTCTATACATCAGAATCCCCCAACCATCCAGGGAAATACCGTATCTACAAATCATTCAACAGAGGCACCAAAGTGGCTTATGGAGAATTTGAATTACTACCTTAATGTGAATTTCCAACAACAAGCACACTCCGGATCAGTAACATTCGGATAACAGCTAATCATTTCAGTAACGATTCTTTCGTCTATGACGCGTGCAAATCCATCATGCTCGATAAAACCAGGCGACGCACAAGGATGAAACGGCATGCCTTTATTCTTTCGGGCAGTCTGCACCCTGCATTCATTGATACGATATATAAGAGAATCTCCTTCCTTGAAAAGGCTTACCGAAGGATTCGACAATGCAGAAAATCTGATCGCTAATGCTTTCTCCAGTCCTTCGAGTCCTGCCTGTTCAGGAAGTTCCAGAAATTTCTTGATTCTCCGGGCTTCCGTACGGGTGAATTTTCTCCATGCATTTTCATCGTGCAACATAGCTTCATCCATACCGTTCTTTCCTTCTACGGATTGAAACCATACTCCATCAAGTGCATAGATGTTTCTTGCGTATATTCTGACCAGTTCCTTTAGTTCATCTTTTGATAATAAATCCAGTTTATCAATCATCATTTCTTAATATTACATTTTACCTTATTTTTTATCCCGCTTTGATTTTATATTGATCCGAATTTCGGTATGACCAACAATTTACGAGGAGTAGAAAAGAAAAACGGAGAGAGTATTTCTACTTTCTCCGCTTCAGTACCCAGACCCGGTACAAAGCACCGAAATCATAGGAAAACAAAAGAAATCAATCATTTGATTATCAAACGATTTGCATCTTCCTTTATTCTCTGTTTTTGCCATTTTATACCCTTATTTTGTTACTTAGTACACTATTAGTACACTTTGAATTCTCATTTTCTTTTGTACCTTTGCAATATCAGAAAACAAAAGAAAATCAATCACTTAACAGATATTCCCGATTATGTACCCGAATCGGGATGAAACCAGTAAAGTATGGCAAAGATAGAAAATAAAACGAAAGAAAATCCGAAATTGGAGCAAAATAAGCTCTCGGACGGGAGAATTAGCCTTTACTTAGAGTATTATTTAGGTAGAGAGGAAAAGCCCGTATTAGATGAAAACGGCAATCAAGTGTACTATGATAGTGGAAAGATGCAAGGCAAGCCCAAGTTTGCAGTAAAGCACAACAGGCGAAAAGAAAACCTTAGTCTGTATCTGATAGATAAGCCCCGTACCCCTGCGGAACGTCAGCAGAACAAAGAAACGTTGGAGCTTGCCACAAAGATACGTGCAGAGCGTGAACAGGAATTTAAGGAAAGTATGTTGGGGTATCGGTTGAAAAAAGATAGAACGGTCAATTTCTTAGACTATTTCCAAGCTTATATCAACAGTTATACCAAGAAAGATATTCGCATGGTACAAATTGCGCTTAGCCGTTTTAAGGATTTCTTAAAAGAGCAGTACCCCATGAATGAGTTTAGTATCAAACCGGAACTTATCACCAAAGAAATGATGGAGCAGTTTGTAACCTACCTGCAATCCCGAAGTGTGGGTGAGGGTGCTAAAAGCATTTACCAGCGTTTCAAGAAAGTTATTCGATATGCGATTGAACACGATGTAATGTTGAAAGACCCGTGCAAAAGTGTTACCTGCAAAGTAGATAGTCAAATGCTTCGGAAAGATGTGCTTTCTCCCGAAGAAATACAAAAATTGGTAGCTTGCCATTACGATAATGAAAATCCGAATGTCAGACGGGCTTTTGTCTTCTGTCTGTATTGTGGGCTGCGTTTCTGCGATGTAAAAGACCTTACTTATAAAAATGTGGACTATGCTAACCGATTATTGAAGTTCGAGCAAAGCAAGACCAAGGGGCATTCTGCCAGTAGCGGTGTAGTTATTCCCTTGAATGATGGTCTATTATCCATTATTGGCGAAGCTCCGGCAGACAAGAACTGTTTGATATTCGATTTACCTACATACGAAAGCTGCTGTAAATCAGTAAAGCGTTGGGTAAAGAGAGCTGGGATAGACAAACATATAAGCTGGCATTGTGCCCGACATTCGTTTGCCGTGAACATTCTGAATAATGGGGCAAATATCAAAACCGTAGCCAGCCTTTTAGGACATAGCGGATTAAAGCATACGGAGAAGTACACCCGTGCGGTGGATAAATTAAAAGAGGAAGCAATAAACAGCTTGCCCGAACTAAAGTTTTAACCATAAAAGACTTATCTTTGTAACTATGAACTTTGAAGCATTAGTAAAACATATCAATACGATACAGAACACGTTGCAGGTACAAGCTGCACACGCTGTAAACCTTGCCCTTACTTCCCGTAACTGGCTTATGGGTTGCTATATCGTAGAGTTTGAGCAGAACGGAGAAGACCGTGCCGCATACGGTGAACAATTGTTGAAGAAGCTGGAACAACGGCTGAAAACAAAAGGTCTGAATGAACGTAGATTCCGTGAATTTAGGCGGTTATATCTTGTTTATCCACAGCTAAAAGAGTCTGTCACACAATATATTGCATCACAAATACAAATTCGGCAGTCGTTGACCGCCGAATTCACCGAACCAATTCGGCGGTTGGTGACCGCCGAATCTGAAAATGGCGTTTGGAAACTATCAACAGAACACCCACAAACCGAAACATGGATGATTCCGGCTGATAGATTATTCAACAGATTATCTTCCACCCATTTAAATACCATATCGGGAATTGAAAACCCGGTAAAACGTGCTTTCTATGAAATGGAAACTATGCGTGGTTGCTGGTCTGTAAAGGAGTTGGAGCGACAAATAGCGTCTTTATATTACGAACGTAGCGGACTATCCAAAAACAAAGAAGCACTCTCCGCTTTAGTCCAACAACAAGCAACCTTATTACAGCCCAAAGATGTAATTAATACCCCTGTTACTTTGGAATTCTTAGGGTTGAATGAACGTGCATTAGTGACAGAAAACGATTTGGAGCAATCCATTCTTGACAATCTGCAACGCTTCCTGTTAGAAATGGGACATGGCTTCTGCTTTGAAGCCCGGCAAAAACGTATCTTGATTGATGAAGATTATTTCTTTACTGACCTTGTGTTCTATCACCGTATTTTGAAATGCCATGTTATTGTGGAATTAAAGATAGACAAGTTCCGCCATGAATATGCTTCACAGTTAAATATGTACCTCAACTACTTTAAAGCAGAAGTGATGCAGTCGGATGATAATCCGCCTATCGGCATTTTGCTCTGCACCGAAAAGGGAGATACATTAGTTAAATATGCCACTGCCGGATTAGACCCGAATATCTTTGTACAGAAGTACATGATAGAACTTCCAACCGAGGAAGAAATAAAAGAGTTCATTTCTTCCTCAAACTATTAAGGATAAATCAAGACTGAAAAAGATTGCTAAAAACGATACTGGCGAAAAAGGTAATACTATTTCTTTTTTCGCCAGTATCGTTTCTAGCTGTCAATAGAAATTGGTTTAGTTCGTTTTGGCTATATAGACAAAGGGATAAACTAAACGTAGTTTAGCACCACCTATTTCTTTTGCCTATATCACATATCCACATCGTGGTTCTCTTTTCATCCCACCTTGCTAAAAATAGTCAAATTCCTTTTTAAACTATGAATGCAACAATATTATCCCTTTCTGTTTTATTATTTTTGTAGAAAGAGCAAAAACATTGATAATGGATAATATAATAAGAAAGATACAAGAACTCTATCCTGTTTCGGATGATTCATTGCATCTGCTAAAGTACTGTTTCAAACAACAGACTTTTCCAGCTAAAACTATCATCATACAAGCTGGTCGTTTTGACAATCAAGTCTATTTCATAGAAAAAGGAATAACACGTTCATATATCCTGCATAATGGAAAAGAAATAACAACATGGTTTTCTATGGAAGGCGATGCGACTTGTGGTTCATGGGATTTATATCGGCACAAAGCAGGATTTGAATATGTAGAAACCTTAGAAGAAACTTTAACCTACTCCATTTCTATAGACAAGTTGAATGATTTATATAAATCCCGTATTGACATTGCCAATTGGATGAGAGTGTTACAGCAAGAAAATTTTCTACTTTTACAGGACATTCATATTTCCCGGCTGAACTTGTCTGCCCAAGAACGTTATGAAAAGTTGATAAAAGAATATCCCAGCATTTTCCACCGAGTGACTTTAGGACATATTGCCTCTTTTTTAGGAATAACACAACCTTCTCTTAGCAGAATCCGGTCAAGCCGATGATTTTTTAACATAGGACAAAAATAAAGAATTTCATTTTCCATACCTTTGTAAATCAATATAACGATACTAACATTCACTATATGAATAAAATAGTACAACCACAATGGCTTGAATGGGCAAAAGAACTACAATTCATTGCCCAAGGGGGATTGACATACTCCAAAGATGTATTTGATATAGAACGCTTTGAACGCATTAGAGAAATTGCAGCAGAAATGCTTAGTCTGCAAAGTGAAATACCCATAGAAAAAGTAAAGAATCTGTTTTGCAATGAAACAGGATTTCAAACTCCTAAATTAGATACACGAGCTGCTATATTCAAAGATGATAAAATACTGCTTGTGAAAGAGAAAAATGGAACTTGGTCTTTGCCCGGTGGTTGGGTCGATATAAATCAGAGTATCAAGACTAATACAGAAAAAGAAGTAAAAGAAGAAGCAGGATTAAATGTAAAAGCTATCCGGATAATAGCTATACAAGATAGAAATTTGCATAATATTCCCCCCTATGCCTACAATGTTTGTAAAGTTTTTGTTCTTTGTGAGATTGAAAGCGGATATTTCCGACCCAATATTGAAACGGATGAGAGTGTCTATTTCGGATTGGAAGAATTACCTATTCTTGCAAAAGAGAAAAATAACGAAGAACAAATTAAAATGTGCTTTTCAGCTTACTACGATAGAAACTGGCAAGTATTATTTGACTAATAAATCAACACATGAAATATAAACATATCGTATTCGACATAGACGGTACATTGATAGATACGGAATATGCAGTCATCAACTCTTTAATAAAAACAATTACAGAAATAACAGGAAGCGCACCTCAATATGAAAGTCTGAAATTTGCTTTAGGCATTACCGGAAGAAATGCGTTGGAATTACTCAAAATACCCGACATAGAAGATGCATTGAAACGATGGGATAGGAATATGAAATTGCTCCAGCACACTATTCAACCTTTTCAAGGTATCAAAGAATGCTTGCAATCCCTTTTATCAAGAGGCTATATTTTAGGCATTGTAACCTCCAAAACATATCAAGAATATTATTCTGATTTTGAGCCATTAGGGTTAGCGGACTATTTTTCCACAATTGTATGTGCCGATGATACTGATGAACATAAGCCCCAAGCAGCACCCTTAGTAGCATATTTGGCTAAAGCCCATGTAAGCCCCGAAAACGCTCTCTATATTGGTGATAGCATTTATGATATTCAATGTGCTAACAATGCCGGTGTTGATTCCGGATTGGTTTTATGGAGCAATAATGTATCTAATCCTATACGTGCAGACTATTATTTTAAGACACCCAATGATATAAGTAAAATTCTATAAAAGACGAACTAACTAATTATGAAATTAAAAATATTAATAGATGAAAGCATTATTACAACAGAGTTTTTTTCGATTACTATCGGAATACTCACAGCGCAAAGTTTCTGCATCTGAACTAACAAAAGCTGTTGAAGAATTAGCTATCCATGTAGCCAATTTCAGTATTAACGAGCAAGATTATAGTGTATTACTCCGCTATTTTTCTTTTGGTTTATATCGTCTTAAGTCATACCGTGTACGGTTTGAGCAAGAAAAAAATGCCTTATTTGCATCTAATTGATGAAGCGATAGGACTTTTAAACACAGAAATACGCCTTATTGAATGGTGCATCAAATATCCGGAACAACTCAAACAGCGGATTGAAAAACAAAGCCTTTCCCCTCTCTATCTCGCTGACAAAACAGCCCTTATCAACATCATGGAAATGGTAAGCGGTCTGTTCCTCTCCAAAGACATTGTTTATCAGAACGGCAAACCTGCCTATTTGGTAGATTTATCCAAAGGTTTTGAATGGTTGTTTAACATCAAGATAAGCGACTGTCACCAAAAGCATGAGGACGTGATAAAACGAAAGCCGGGCAAACTCACAGAATTTCTTAATGGACTGGCAGACCTTATCCGAAAGGAACATGACAAAAAAGGATATAGATAATCAGTGCTTTATGATTTATTTATAATGGATTCCATGTGCGCCCCCGTAATTTTCTTGCATTCTTTTTCTGAATTTTGCTTCATCAATTCACAAGAGGTATAATCTGAAATATGAAGCAATTATGTATATAGAGAATGATAAATTTGGCGAATGGATGCAGAAGTTGTATGCCAAACTGGAAGAACTCTGCAAAGATGTACGGGTGTTGCGTAACGCCGATAAGGTGCTGCCCGAAGATGATAACCTGTTGGATAATCAAGATTTGTGTCTGTTGTTCAAAGTAAGTATCAAAACCCTTCAACGTTACCGGGCTATCGGTGTGCTGCCATACTTCACAATCAGCGGAAAAGTGTATTACAAGGCTTCCGATGTCCGAGAGTTTATTAAAGAAAGGTTCAGTATTACCACGCTACGCCAGTTCGAAAAAGAACACTGCACGAAGAAAAAGAAGTGAATTAAAACAGCCGAAACGGTGAATGTGCTTCATCCGTTCCGGCTTTCTCTGTTTATGGCTTACCCAACTTATCGGCTTCTTTCTTTAGTTGCTCGGCTTGTTCGTTCAACAGCCTTGCACGTTCCAGTGCTTCCGCTTGCTTTTGGATGTGGTATTCAAAATCTATCACTGAATCGGTCAGACTTCGGATAAAATCGTTATCCCGTTGCCACTTGAACTTGTTTTCCAGCATATCAAAAGTTTCCCCGTCTGCCTGTCTTTGCATCAGTAAATAGCGGTATTTCATATCGTTGTCCTGCAACTGCTGCATACGTTCAGCCAAACGAACATTCAAGAATATGGAAACGAAACAGATAACCAGCACTGCCGAAAAAAGAAACAATCCCGGACAAATCCAAGAAGCTACCTTGTTGTAAATCCGTTGATAGAGCGGTAAGGGCGTAGCTTCTTTTTTATCCGTCTTGCAAGAACCCAAAGCATCAATCATTACCTTGAAACAACGATAAGTTTCCAATGCTATTTTCTTGGTGTCCTCGATATGTTTCTGCTGACCTTGCATCCCGTTTCTTATGTCGTCAAGTTGGCTTCGAATAGCCTGCAAATCTTTTTCGAGAATAGCCGGGTTGCTGTGCAGTTCCGACAATGCCTGTTCGATTGCGTTCAGTCTTTCGAGAGTTTCCTCCCGACTGGCTGGCGTCACCTGTGTTTCCTGCTTCTCTTTCAGTTCTGTAACCATTGAGAGAAGCCCCTCTAAAATCAAATTTTCCTCCATGTATTTACAGTTTAAGTTGTTTTTTCTTTTTCTTCTTCTTTCTCAAAAAGGAATCATCGGGTATTTCATCAGCCGGGGCTGACAAACCGGAAAACAGACCGTCTAAACCTGCAATAAAAGAATTATCCGCTTTGTCGGATGCTGATACTGATTTCTGAATAGGTGCAGTAACCGTCTGCTTATTGCTTCCGACTATCGCCTGCCCTACATCCCCAAAACATTTATCCAGTTTGGAGAAACTGAAATTACGGTCTATTTCCGAACCCTTGAACGTGTATTCGCCTTTGGAAAAGGAAACGCCCTGTATCTCGCCCGTCTGCCCCTTATACTTGAACAGGATAGTAATACCCTTTTCCGCTAACCGTTCCTGTAACTGCTGCCAGTTCTTGGACTTTCCGATTTCATTCTTTACAGCGTTGTAAATCTCGTATTTCGATTTGTCCGGCTCTTTCAAGCGGTGCTGCTTTACCTGTTCTTTTCCACCAGCGAAATAAAGCCCGTGTTTGGCTTTCAGCTTCTTGCATACTTGTTCGTTACGGTACATATCGTTCCTGTCCGAAATAGTCTTGCCGTTGTTGTCAATACGGTTGAATACGATATGCACATGTGGGTGTTCCCGGTCTTGATGGCGCACGATGATATACTGCGTATCGGTGATTTTCATTTCACGCATATACTCCTGCGCAAGCTGTATCATCTTCTCGTCTGTCAATTTGGGTGCATCCACTGCCGAATAGCTTAACGCAATATGTCCGACTGGCTTTTTCAAGTCGGGATTCATCCCGGTCTGCATATAGAAGCTGCGGATTATATCTCCCCGACTTTCTGTCAGTACCCCGTCCGCATGGAGCAAAGCCGCCTGTTCCTTGCCTAACACATAGTTTACGCAGCCCTTAAACCCGCTTCCCTTTTTTATTTTTCCAATCATCCGACAACTGGTTTATAATTTCGACAATCCTGTTTTTCAGTTTCACCAGTTCCACCGCCACCAGTGCGAAACCTCCGGCATTTGCCCGGTGTGCCAGTTGGTTGATGTTGTTGGCTTCCCCTGCCAGCTTGCGGATGGTGTCCGCATCCTGCCTATTCAGCCGGGGTATGACCTCTGCCGAAACAACTGCCTGCCGGACATACTCACTGACACGCAACCCGGCTTCTCCGGCTCTCTTTCTGATGGCGTAATACTGCAACTCGGTCAGTTTCGTACTGACAACCCGTTGCTGCTTCTCTATCCGTTTCTTTGCCGGACGTCCCCCCGGCTTATCCTTTATATTCGTCATAGGTTTTTACGTTTAAATGGTGTCTTAAAAATTGCGACCAACGGGAGAAATTTTCTTTGCTGTCAAGCAAAGAAAGGTAGTTTCGGTTTACCGAAACATAACCTTGCTCTCCAAATCAAACCGCCTGCCGCTGGTAATCCTGCCGGACTAAATCCCCCTGCCCCTTTTCTGTCTTGGGGCGGCACGTTGTCCGGTTTCCTGCTTTATCTCCTGCGCTTGGTAGGTGCTGTTCTTCTGTTCCTGCTTCTTGCCGCACAGGTAATCGTTCAAGTCTGAATAGCCCCTATAATTGTCCGAGAAGTCACGCACATGGTAGGAGTATTCCAATGCAATAGCCTGTGTCGCCTTATACCCCGTCTCGTCATTGTCAAGCATACAGTGGATGCGTTCATATGGGTACAGCACGTCAATGGCTTTCGGCACATTGACAGTAGAGTTGAGTATGACATAATCCTGCCTGTCAAGGTCGAGCATAGTCGGGCAGTTCTTCATTCGGAGCGTGAGGAAAGAAAGATAGTCCATAAAACCCTCGAATACCAAACATTTCTCTCTCGGCTCTCCCTGCTGCCGTATATGGGTGATGTCTTTCGGGGCGATGCAGCCTTTGAAAAAGGAATTGCGAACCTCGTAACCTCCTGCCATATTCGGGAAACCGATAGCAAAGAACGGTCTGCCGTTATTGGTAAAATGGAGTTCCTTACATTCTCTTTTTGCCAGTTCGATATTGATACCCCGCCCCTGCAAGTAACGGAGCAATGCCGGATGGGTCAAGTCACGGACTTCCAAATGTTGGAAACTCGGTTCTGTCCTACGCTGGGGAAAAGAAAAACTGACCGGGCGGACGTGCGGTGTCTGTTCCGCTATCCGGTTTAAAAGGTATGGCAGGCTGCCGGAGCAATAGAGTTCCTTTGCCAGTGCAATAATGTTGCCGCCCTTGCCTGCTCCAAAGTCATACCAAAGATTGCGGTCAGTGTTCACCTTGAAAGACGGTTCGTGTTCCTCCCTTAACGGTGATTTGTACCATAAGCCGTTGCCCTGCTGCTTGACAGGAGAGTAACCTAAACTGTGCAGATAGTCTGCGATGGGTATTTGTTTCACATCTTCGATGTTCATAACATTTTCTTTTTTGGGGATTAAAAAATAGTTGAAAAGTGCGCCAGTCCTGTTTAGTCCGTTATATATATACCCGTACCATACTAAACCTGCTTGTTCCGAAACAGGGAAATAGTAAGTCCGTTCCTCTTATATATACACCCGGACTAAACCAAACTGACTTTTAATAATGGAAATCGGGATTATATCGGTAGCCCTTGCCCTCTTTCACAATCATGCGCTTGTTCACAAGAAACTTGTTAAGTGACACAAGGACATTGCGTCCACGCTCGTAGCCGATACTCGCATAACCCTGCTTCAATGCCGCTATGACATTGGAATAGCCTTGTACCACCTGCTTGCCGAAACCGTTCTCCAACGCTTCCCGGTGTTGCTGTTCAGTCAGTTCCGTAAGCGGAAAATTCCTGTCTTGCTTAGGTTGTTGGAATACATAATCATCCACGATTTCGGGCAAAGCGTTGTCATTGATACGAAATGCGAACGGGTCAAATTCCCGGTCACGTATGTGCATCGCCTTTACCTCGCTTATGTTGCCGTCCTGCTGGCTTTTCGTGATTTGCAGGACGGTTTCAGCCTTGTTGTTCAGCTCCGTACCAATATGTCCCCTTGTGTTGTCATCCCCCTTGTTCAAATGCAGTACAGTATGGATATGCAGGTTATATCCGCTTGACCAGCGCATCAAGAGGTTGATTAGGTCAGTCGATTCACTGGGGCTGTTGATGTCATACATCAAGTCACGGATTCCGTCAATAATGAGTAACCCCACATCGGGCATATTTTCAAGCATATAGCCGATAATCTGTTTCCGCTTGTCGGGTGTCTGCTCCCTTAGCACGATGAAAACAAAATCGTCTCTGTCCTTGTCGGTAGGCAGTCCGGCAAGTCGTAAAATACGCTCCATGACCTTGTGGCAATGGTATTTACTCTGCTCTGTATCGACATAGAGGATTTTCCGTTTGTTCGGTGGCAGGTATGCCGAATACTTCAGTACTTCGTCATTCTTCAACGCTGCCGCAACGATAGCGGAAATGTTGAATGTCTTTTTGCTCTTGGCTTTACCCGTGGATGCACTGAAATTACCCAGCGTGCCAATGGTAGAGCCGTTCACCCAGAGTATTTCGGGCGGTACTTCGTAAGTGTCCGTCACCTTTAGATGAATGGTTTTCCAAAGAACTGCGAAATCCTCTTTCTGCATAGTGACGTCCTGCCCAGCTTCTGTCGCTTTTCTATTTTCCATAACCGTTATTTCTTTAGAGGACGGTTAAGGATATATTTCTGCGCTTCCTGCTCTATCTGTGCCTGCGTCTTGACCGGGTTCTGACGCAACCATGCTTCCAACTCCGCTTTCTCAAAATAAAGCATTTTGCCCTGCGGCTTGTAATGGGGTATCAAGTTACCCGAAGTCAACTTGTACAGGTAACTTTTAGAAAGGTTCAAGAACCTGCTCGCTTCATCGAAGCTAAGCACATTCTTTGAAAGGAACACTAATTTTTCGAGTTCTGAAACTCTTAACTCTAAATCTCTTTCCATATTGTTTAGGAATTTAGGTGAAACAATATGAAGGTGCGCACCCTCGTTTTTTTTGTTAACGGGGGCAAAGTTAAGAGGTTGAAAATGAAGTCTAATTGACCTTTGTTTGAGCGTTCAATCTATGCTCAACCTTTTTTCAGTTGTTTGATGTACTTGTCTATGATTTCATATCCTTTCGGATAGATGTTTTTTGCTTGGTCTGTTGCACTGGATAAGTCAGTACGTGTAAGTGGTTCTCCTTTTATCTTTCCTAATATCAGCTTGTTATTTGCTATGACAGACTGCCATTCATAAACAATGTAATTATAGCAGCCAAGCTGCATCATAAGATAGGCTAACAGACGGGTATTATTAACTTTCAATACCCCATTCAGTTTGCAGTTGAAAAAATCGGTAAGTATTTTGGCACTGACGGTAGTAGTAAACATATTCGCTTCATTCACACAGTCGGTCAGAAGTTTGATTTCATTGGCTTTCAACGTGGACTTGAAAGGATTGCTTTTGCCCACAATCTTGGTTGGATTAGTATCTGCACTTTCCTCTTTCTCTTTTGGCAAGACTTGCTCTTGGATGGCAACCGCATCTGTATGGTAATTGCTTTCCTGTTCTTGCAGATAGCGCAAATACTTGGAAAGCACGACAAGACTAACGATAATGGACAAATAGGGAAGCCGCCCATCATAACAGGACGGTTCATGCAAATATGCGTCCATATCAAAATCAGAGCAGCGGAAACCGATATACTTTTTTCTTTCATCAGAATTCAAGTCCTCAAAATAACCGCTTTCCCACAAAAAATCGGGAATATCCATATCCAATACAATGTTACGCACGACACGGTATTTTTGTTGGATGGCTACAATATTTTCAGTCACACGGAAAATTTCTTGCCGCAAATAATCCTTTAGCTGAGCTTGCGTCAAATATTCACGTTTTAAAAATAGTGCATCTACTTTAGTTTTATAGTCATGAGCTATACAACTATCTAATATCTTCTGTATTTCTCTGAAATTGTTTTCCATATGATTTTCCATAATCGTGCGCCTTTAAACGTTCTTACTACAAATATAAGGTAAGAATCTCACTTTTCCCGAAAACATCGGCAATAATAAGGTAGATAAAGATAGGATAAGCGTTAAGAAATCATAAAGATATGGGGAAGAAAACTATTAAAGTACACCTTTTCTTTGTATTCGTCATTCAGTACACATTTAGTACGCCCTATAAAAGCAGAAAATCCTGATAATCAGGTGATTATCAGGATTTATTCGTACCCAGACCCGGGGTCGAACCGGGATGGAAGTGAATCCACTGGTGTTTGAGACCAGCGCGTCTACCGATTCCGCCATCTGGGCGCATACTTGATTTCTCAATTGCGGTGCAAAGATACGACATTATTTTGAATCCACAATAGTTTGGCAAAAAAAAGGAGAAAAAAATAATAAAACATATCTTAAACACTTCTCTATTCAGAGAATAAACCGTACATTAGCAGAAACTTTAAAATAGAGTCACTATCATGACAAACCAGGATAATTATTGCGTGATTATGGGTGGCGGCATTGGAAGCCGCTTCTGGCCGTTTAGCCGCAAAACATTGCCCAAACAATTCTTAGATTTCTTCGGAACGGGTCGTTCACTTTTACAGCAGACTTTTGACCGGTTCCAAAAGGTTATTCCAACAGAAAACATTTTCATCGTTACCAATGCAATGTATGCAGACTTAGTGAAGGAACAATTACCTGAAGTGAGCGAAAACCAAATTCTGCTGGAACCTGCAAGACGAAATACTGCTCCATGTATAGCATGGGCTTCTTACCATATCCGGGCACTGAATCCAAATGCCAATATCGTAGTTGCACCTTCAGACCATTTAATATTAAAAGAGGATGAATTTCTTGCCGCTATCGAAAAAGGACTTGATTTTGTTTCACGCTCTGAAAAGCTACTGACATTAGGTATTAAACCCAATCGTCCGGAAACAGGATATGGATATATACAAATAGATGAACCCGCAGGAGGAAACTTCTATAAAGTAAAAACATTCACTGAAAAACCTGAATTAGAATTAGCTAAAGTATTCGTAGAAAGCGGAGAATTTTACTGGAATTCCGGCCTGTTTATGTGGAATGTAAATACAATCATCAAAGCAAGTGAAGACTTGTTGCCTGAATTAGCTTCCAAACTGGCACCGGGAAAAGATATTTATGCCACCGATAAGGAAAAAGCATTTATTGAAGAAAATTTCCCCGCATGTCCTAATGTATCCATCGACTTCGGTATTATGGAAAAAGCGGATAACGTGTATGTATCGTTAGGAGATTTTGGCTGGTCTGACCTTGGAACCTGGGGATCACTTTATGACTTATCGGAAAGAGACCCGGAAGGCAATGTTACTCTGAAATGCCATTCGCTTATTTATAATAGTAAAAATAATATGGTAGTACTTCCCAAAGGAAAACTGGCCGTAATCGATGGATTGGAAGGATTTCTAATAGCAGAATCCGACAATGTTCTTTTAATCTGCCGCAAAGATGAAGAACATGCCATCCGTAAATATGTGAATGACGCCCAAATGCAACTGGGTGACGATTTCATTTAGCAGCGTATAATACTTAGCTGCTACAACAAAAGCCGGATAAGACAATAATATAAATAATGAACGGTGAACTCTCTGCAAACAATCATGCAGTTCGTTCACCGTTCATCGTTTATTATATCGAAAAACGTTGTGTGTCCTTAAGCAATTACAGGCCCTAGATAATTTCTATTCCCTGCTCTTTACAAAGCTGTAATCCCAGATCTTTCAATCTGAACTTCTGAATCTTTCCACTACCTGTCATCGGGAATTCGTTCACAAAGAAGATATATTTCGGAATCTTATAACGGGATATCTTATTTCTACAGAAATCACGAACATCAGCTTCCTGCATTTTCACACCTTCCTGCAAGATAATAAATGCTCCGACTGCCTCACCGTATTTCTTAGAAGGAATACCTGCCACCTGAACATCTTTCACTCCATCAAGTTTATAAAGAAACTCTTCTATTTCGCGCGGATAAATATTCTCTCCACCTCGGATAATCATATCCTTGATACGTCCGGTAATTCGGTAATTGCCATCTTCATCCTTGATACCCAAATCACCGGAATGCAGGAAGTTGTTTTCATCAAGCACTTCTGCCGTTGCTTCCGGATTTTTATAATATCCTTTCATGGTGTTATACCCACGATTGCACATCTCACCTTGTACGCCAACCGGACATTCTTCACCAGTTTCCGGGTCGATCACTTTTACCTCCGTAAATTCAAAATCATGCCCTACCGTATTACAACGCACATCAAATGGATCATCAATACGAGAAGCTGTCATACCCGGTGCAGTCTCTGTCAGTCCATACACACTGGTCACCTTCATATACATTTTCTCCTCCACTTGCTTCATCAGTTCAACAGGACATAGAGAACCTGCCATAATACCTGTACGAAGACAAGACATATCAAAGAGATCAAACATCGGATGATGCAACTCGGCAATAAACATAGTCGGTACGCCATAAAGAGCCGTGCAACGTTCTTTATGAATGGAAGCCAATACAATCAGCGGATCGAAACGTTCCACCATTACTTGCGTACAACCATGAGTCAGACAGTTCATGGTGGCCAACACCACTCCGAAACAATGGAATAACGGAACACAGCAGCAAAGTTTATCATCCGCCGTGAACTTCATGTGTTCACCAGTCAGAAATCCATTATTGGCAATATTATAATGTGTCAGCATTACTCCCTTCGGAAAACCGGTAGTTCCCGATGTATATTGCATATTCACCACATCGTGACAATCCACCTTGCTTTTGAGTTCGCTCAAACAGTCGTCTTCCACATTATTTCCCAATAACAGAATCTCCGCTGTATTATACATACCACGATGTTTCTCCTGTCCTACATACACTACATTTCTCATGTACGGAAAACGTTCACTCTTCAAATGTCCGCGTTCACAGGTTTTCAATTCGGGAAGCATTGTATAGGTCATCTGCACAAAGTCACTGTCCTTTTCGCCATTCACGATACAAAGCGTATGCATATCCGAGTTCTGGCAAAGATACTCCAACTCCGATTGTTTATAGTTCGTATTTACAGTAACATATACCGCACCGATCTTCGCACAAGCATACAACAATGTCAACCAATCGGGAACATTAGCCGCCCAGATACCCACATGGGTACCACGTTCCACCCCAATGGCGATAAGCCCTTTCGCCATATCATCCACACGACGGTTCAACTGACTCCAGGTAAAACGGAGATTGCGGTCGGAATAAACGATATATTCCTTATCGGGAGTCTCTTCAGCCCAGTGCTCGAGCCACTGCCCCAAAGTACGATCAAATAATTGCATGTAATTATACTTAAGTCTTGGTTCCTATTATTTCATTAAATTGGCGTGTAAACTACTGCCAGGATTTTTGCAGCCTGCCCCTCGTAAGCATGTACATGATGAGGAACAATGGAATCATAATAAATGCTATCACCCTCTTCCAGCAAATAGGTATTTTTGCCGTAGCTGATTTCCATGATACCTTCCATAACCATGATAAATTCTTCCCCTTCATGAGAAGAAAGCACGAAGTCGGTATCTTCCGTTGGCATCACATCAATAATAAACGGCTCCATGTGACGATCCGCCTTTGACTTGGACAACGAGTGATATTCCATGTGTTTGCGAGAATGAATCGCGTTATTGGAGAAACTAATCGCATCTTTGGCTTCTTTCTTACGACAAACCACCGGTCCTACTTCATCCTGATCGTCAAGGAAAGTCCCCAGACGTACTCCCAATACACGCGCAATTTTAATTAGCGGTGCAAGAGAAGGTATATCAATGTTATTCTCAATACGTTCAACCTGTTCGATAGCCAAACCCGAACGTTGTGCCAACTCTTCTATGCTTATTGATTTATCTTCGCGGAGGGCTTTAATTTTTTCGCCAACAATCTTACTTGTATCCATTTTGAAAGCATTTTAGTTATCAAAGGTGATAAATTATAATAATTAAGCTGCAAAAATAACAAAATCTTTAGATGAACACAATTATAACCGAAGAAAATACGACTATCAGGAAGAAAAAGAAGAAACTAAAAAAAGCCGCTCCTCTATAAATGAGGAACGGCTTTAAATCTTTTCGCGACAAGTAGATTACTTACGCAAACCGAGCTCTTTAACAATAGCACGATATCTTTCGATATCTCTTGCTTTCAGGTAATCAAGTAAGCGACGACGCTTACCTACCAACATTGTTAACGCTCTTTCAGTACTATAATCTTTTCTGTTGAGCTTCATGTGCTCAGTCAGGTGAGAAATACGGTAGGAAAACAATGCCACTTGGGCCTCAGCTGAGCCGGTGTCAGTGTTAGACTTTCCGTACTTTCCGAAGATTTCTTGCTTTTTAGCAGCGTCTAAATACATAATTCTTAGAATTTTAATTGATAAATTATTCTTTTGAGCGTGCAAAGATAGGCATTATCTTTATATCACACAACGATTTACAAGAAAAAATTGCTATCATTGCGCATATTTCTAATCCTATTTTCGTACCTTTGCAGCCAAATAATAGGTATTATATGCAAAATATTCGAAACATTGCAATCATTGCCCATGTTGACCATGGGAAAACAACGCTGGTTGACAAGATGCTATTGGCCGGAAATTTATTCCGCAGCAACCAAAATAGTGGTGAACTTATCCTGGATAACAACGATTTGGAACGTGAACGTGGTATAACGATTCTCTCCAAAAATGTATCCATCAATTACAACGGTACAAAGATTAATATTATTGATACTCCGGGACACAGCGACTTCGGTGGTGAGGTAGAACGTGTATTGAATATGGCCGACGGTTGTATTCTGTTGGTAGACGCCTTTGAAGGTCCGATGCCCCAGACTCGTTTCGTACTGCAAAAGGCACTGGAAATCGGTTTGAAACCTATCGTGGTAGTTAATAAGGTAGATAAGCCTAACTGCCGTCCGGAAGAAGTTTACGAAATGGTTTTCGATTTGATGTTCAGCCTGAATGCAACGGAGGACCAACTGGACTTCCCCGTAATCTACGGTTCCGCCAAGAACAACTGGATGAGCACCGACTGGAAGCAACAGACTGACAGTATTACTCCGCTACTGGATTGTATCATCGAAAATATTCCGGCACCCAAACAATTGGAAGGTACTCCCCAGATGTTGATTACTTCTCTGGATTATTCTTCTTATACCGGTCGTATCGCTGTAGGCCGCGTACATCGCGGTACATTAAAAGAAGGTATGAATATAACGCTTGCGAAACGTAACGGTGATATGCTCAAGAGCAAAATCAAAGAGCTCCATGTTTTCGAAGGTTTAGGCCGCGTGAAAACAAACGAAGTTTCTTCCGGTGACATCTGCGCACTGGTAGGTATCGACGGTTTCGAAATTGGAGATACTGTTTGTGATTTCGAGAATCCGGAAGCATTGCCGCCAATCGCAATCGACGAACCGACCATGAGTATGCTGTTTGCTATCAACGATTCTCCTTTCTTCGGTAAAGATGGCAAGTTTGTGACTTCACGTCATATCCACGACCGTCTGATGAAGGAGCTCGACAAGAATCTGGCTCTCCGCGTAAGAAAAAGTGAAGAAGACGGTAAATGGATTGTTTCCGGCCGTGGCGTACTCCACCTTTCTGTATTAATTGAAACAATGCGCCGAGAGGGATATGAATTGCAGGTAGGTCAGCCGCAGGTTATCTTCAGAGAAATCGACGGTGTGAAATGCGAGCCGATTGAAGAACTGACCATCAACGTACCGGAAGAATATTCCAGCAAAATTATAGATATGGTTACTCGCCGTAAAGGTGAAATGGTCAAGATGGAAAATACAGGTGAACGTATCAATCTTGAGTTCAATATGCCTTCACGCGGTATCATCGGTTTGCGTACCAATGTACTGACTGCCTCTGCCGGCGAAGCCATCATGGCACACCGCTTCAAAGAATATCAACCGCACAAAGGAGAAATCGAACGTCGTACGAACGGTTCTATGATTGCTATGGAAAGCGGAACAGCTTTTGCTTATGCCATCGACAAATTGCAGGATCGCGGTAAATTCTTTATCTTCCCGCAGGACGAAGTTTATGCAGGACAAGTAGTAGGCGAACACTCTCATGACAACGACCTGGTTATCAACGTAACCAAATCGAAGAAATTGACGAATATGCGTGCTTCCGGTTCGGATGATAAAGTACGCCTGATTCCACCTATCCAGTTCTCACTTGAAGAAGCACTGGAATATATTAAGGAAGATGAATATGTAGAAGTTACTCCTAAAGCAATGCGTATGCGTAAAGTGATTTTGGACGAAATCGAACGTAAACGTGCAAACAAGAACTAACCATTCTTTCATAATATTATAAAAGAGCCCCCCGGTTAAACGCAGTGTTTAACCGGGGGGCTCTTTTTCCCATAAGTATTACTAATACAACAGTAATCCTACCACACCCGCCAGACAAATCAACAGAATAGGATGAAGATTCCATTTCCATGTAACCAAAAAGGCGGCTGCGAAAATACCGATACTTTTATAGTCTATAAAATTCTCTCTATTCATCATAAGTAATGCAGCCGAAGCAATCAGCGCGACCGACATAGGAAGCAGTCCAGACATAGCCGCTTTAATATACTTATTATCCTTACACTTCGCAAAGAAATAAGAAATGAGCAACACCAAAATAAAAGAAGGCAAGCAAACGGCTACAGTGGCCAACACAGCTCCCCAAACACTTTGTGTTACCGCATAACCTACGTAAGTAGCACTATTTATGCCAATCGGTCCCGGAGTCATCTGCGAAATTGCGACCACATCCGTAAACTGTTGAGGAGTCAGCCAATGATGAAGATCCACTATTTCATGTTGAATCAGGGAAAGCATCGCATATCCACCCCCAAAACCGAACAGACCTATTTTAAGATACACCCAAAGTAATTGCCAATATATCATACCTGTTTATTCGCTATTTTTTCTTTCAACCATAATGTATATACCAATCCCCCTATAATTCCGGCCACCACAATATAAATAGGTGATAAGCCGAACTGCCAGATCAACACGGTAGCTATGGCAGGAGCAACCAACTGAAAATACTTCAGTTTCAAAGCTCTAACAGCAGAAATGCAAGGAAACAGAATCAATGCTACCACGGCAGGACGTATTCCATTAAAGATACGAATCATCACTTCATTATCCTGAAACTGTGCAAAAAACATGGCTATCAGCATCATGATAACGAAAGAGGGAAGAATCGTAGCCAATGCACACACCAGGCTACCACCCACCTTATACAACTTATATCCTACAAAAATAGAAATATTCACTGCAAACACACCCGGAAGCGACTGCGTCAAAGCAAACATCTCCATAAATTCTTCTTTATTCATCCATTGCTTATTAACAATCTCCCGTTCAATCAACGGAATCATGGCATAACCGCCACCAATAGTAAACATTCCAATCTTCGCAAATGTCACGAATAATTTTAAATACTCCAGTACCATCCTTTCTTTCTAATTTTCCGATATTTTGTGTTTATTTTTTAATGAGCCCTTTGGCTGCATCATATCCAATCTGATAACTGCGTCCTTTCACAGTTTTAAAGGAGATAGTCTGATCCGCATACTTTATGACACAGTCGCCTCCTGCATTAGAGCGTACAACAGCTTCTTTCAATTGATGATTCTCCCAGATCACATCCACCTCAAAATTTCCTTTTGCACAGATACCACTGATAGAACCGTCTTTCCATGCATCCGGCAAAGCCGGTAATAATTGAATAAAGCCCATGTGACTTTGGAGCAGCATTTCGGTGATTCCCGCTGTCCCACCAAAGTTCCCATCAATTTGGAAAGGCGGATGCGTATCCCACAAATTATCCATGGTTCCGTTCTTCAATAAATTGCCGAATAAAGTATAAGCATGATTACCATCCTGCAAACGCGCCCACTGATTCAACTTCCAACCCATACTCCAACCGGTAGCACCATCACCACGATGCACCAATACCACTTTAGCAGCTTTCGCCAGTTCGGGAGTAGTGACCGGAGAAACAGTATGTCCCGGATGCAGGCCGAACAAATGATTCACATGCCGATGCTCATCTTTCGGATCATCAATATCTACCGACCATTCCATCAACTGACCATAACGACCTATTTGATAGGGAACGAGATTGGCAAGCACATGCTCCCATTGCTTACGTTCTTTCTTATCTACACCCAACACTTTGCTTGCTTCAATCGCATCCATCAGAATTTCACGCACTACGGCATGCACAAAAGTAGCTCCCTGATCGATAGGACCATGCTCGGGCGAAGTGGACGGAGCAGCCGTATAGGTTCCATCCGGCTTATGCCACAGGTAATCGACTGCAAAATCCGCACTACTCTTAATTAGTTCATAGCCGGTTTCTTTCAGAAATTTCAAGTCTCTTGTATAGTCGTAATACTCCCATATATGAGTAGCCAGCCAGGGACCTGCCATCGGATTGAAGTTCCACGACATATCCTGACTTTCCAACGGAGTGGTAAAGCCGAAAATATTGCCGGAGATAGATGCCGTCCATCCTCTTGCTCCGAAATAAGCTTGTGCAGTCTTCTCCCCCGGTTTCACCAGTGTACGGATAAAGTCAATCAACGGAAGCACGCACTCATTCAAGTTGGTAGAACAAGCAGGCCAATAATTCATCTGGATATTGATGTTATTATGATAATCCACACGCCACGGTCCATCGACATTATTGTGCCAAATCCCCTGTAGATTAGCAGGCATATTGCCCGGACGGGAACTGGCAATCAGAAGATAACGTCCAAATTGATAATACAACTCTTCCAGATAATAATCCGGCTGTCCTTTCCGATAATTTTTCAGACGTTGGGAAGTAGGCAGATTCACTCCTTTCACCGCTGGGTTCAGATTCAGCCGAACCCGGTTGAACAGAGTAGCATAATCATTATAATGTTGATTGAATAAAGCTGTATATCCCTGCGCCACTGCATTATTCATCCACTGCTTTGTCGTTTCTTCGGGATTAACGCCTATATATGTTTTCGGATCTTTGAAATCCGGATCAAAGTTAATCTTATAGTCAGTGTCCGCTGTGATATAAAATACAACTTCGTCTGCATCCTTCACCGTCAACTTTCCATCTGCATTAGACAGTGTTCCTCCTTTTGTTTCTGCCTGGATGCGCACAACATACTTCATTCCATTATTATCCAAAGAAGCTGTGTAAACCAGTCCTTTATTTCCATCAGAAACCATGCTGCCGGTAGACAGGGGATTGGGCGCATAACTGAAAACCAGATTTTGTTTCCCCGATTGATCCGCGCTGAAACGTACCACCATTACATTGGCGGGGTAAGAGATAAAAAAATTGCGTTGATAAGCCACACGATCCTTTTTGAATTGTACGACTGCCATAGCCGAATCCAAAGAAAGAATGCGCTTATAATCGCTCATTCCTATCATATTCAGTCCGGTTTCTACATAAAACTCTCCCATTGTAGTAAAGCTACCGAAACGGAAAGGATTTTCTCCGTCAGCTTCATACGAAACTTCACTATTGAAGTTCTGTCGCGTTAGCATTTCAGCCTTTTTCTGATCTCCCTCTGTAAATGCTTTGCGTATTTCATCTAAAAGATGGGCCGATTGTTTATTGACATTCCAATAATAGTCCGCACCTTTCGCTGTGTTCGGACCACCGCGCCAAAGCGTTTTTTCATTGAAAGTGATACGTTCGGCTTCCACCGATCCCATAATATTTGCGCCGAGGCTACCGTTACCAATAGGCAATGACTGTGACTCCCAACTGGCATCCAGATTATGTCCGCTTCCTGCTGTTACCGGTTTATTTTCATCTTTCCACAAATCCGGTCTTCCGCCATACCAGGCAACATATCCCTGCAAAGTATTCGGAGTATCAAACCAGATGGAAAGTCCTTGAGTATAATCTGTTTCTCCCGCATAAAGCCCGGAGGTAAGGAATAGGGAACTAATAAGAAGGAAATAAAAATTCTTCATGGTCGTCGCGTCGTTATTTAAGATTAATAACCTATTTATAGTCTGTACAAAAGTAGTCAAAATATATATCTAATAAAAATAAAACAGAATCTCAACAACCTCTATAATGAGGTAAAATTACATCAAACCATCCGACAGTATTTTTTTCACGACCCAATACCCGACTCTGGCCTCTGAAATCCCTGACAACAACCGATGAGGACAGACAAACGCATCATCAATAATTTCTGCTTCCATATAATAAAAGCAACAGGAAGAATCCTTTTCAAAGGCTTTCGCATATTCCAAAATATGTGTCGATATCAAGAAATGACAATGAGAGAAGCTTTTCAGTAATTCATTGACGGCAACGGAGGCTTCAAACGCATCTTTAGCATTCGTCCCGCGAAACATCTCATCTAATACCACCAAACAGCGTTTTCCGGTCACAGCTTTTTGCATCACTTCTTTAATACGGAGTACTTCCGCCATAAAATGACTTCGTCCGTCCCGCAAAGAATCCGGCAGATTAATAGAGGTATAAATCCCCTCGTAAAGAGGACAAATCATTGATTTCACAGGAACAGGCAAACCGCAATGTGCCAACCAGACAGCCAAGGTCAATGCCTTTAAAGTTGTTGACTTTCCCGCCATATTAGAGCCTGTAAAAATGCATATATTTCCCCGGGACATCTGCCAACTGTTTGGCTGCGCATCTTTCACAAAAGGATGAACGACTCCCTCCACCGAGAAGTCCATTGTCGGTACCATTATCGGCATACAACAGAAGTTCTTCTCTTTTGCCACCCGGTGAGCTGTACGGCAGACATCAAGTAGATATATAACAGACAGAAGTTCCTTCAAAGATAACAACCGAGTACACCGGAACAGATAATCGAATTTGTCTATGACAAAGTTAGATAGTCGTTTTTCCTCATCAGAGGTCTGCTCCAATACTTCCTCCAATTCACTTCCATGGAGAATATTATCAATCATAGCAGCAGATTCTTTCATGAGTTGCGGGGCGCCCTGTGGTAGTTCTGTCGCCCATTCCTTCAGACAATGCAAGAGATGAACCACTAATTTCACCCCTCTGCAGATCACATAACGGGTCGAATCATATCGCACCAGACGGTCGATAACAGTAGCACATGAAAGTAAAATATGAGCTTCCCGTATCTGGTCACGATAAGCCAGGTAATACTCAATAAAATCCAGCTCTTCTTCATTCAAAAGAAGTTCGGGCAAAGCATCCCAGACAATAGCCTCCTGTCTTTTACGGATTTCCCCCAAATCACTTAGCGGATACATAATCCAGTTCAACATCAGCGCTTTTCCTTCTTTTGTCTCTGTTTTGGAAAACAAAGAGAAAAGAAATTGCTCATTATTAGCAGTCTCTGTAATGCTTAGATCCGCATAGGTCTGTTTGTCAGTAGCTAGATATACCATAACCGCCTTTAAAGGTTAGTACTCCTGTTTTGGCAAATATAGGGAAAAGTTTTAAACAAACAGCATTTATTCTCATAGAAAGGCACAGGCATAAACAAAAAAGGCGGTTCGAAATCGAACCGCCTTCCATATTATATCTGATTCTCCAATTAGAGTTTCGGACCAGCAGCAACCAAAGCCTTACCAGCTTCGTTACCAGTAAATTTAGCGAAGTTCTTGATGAAACGTCCAGCCAAATCTTTAGCTTTTTCTTCCCATTGGCAAGCACATTCGTAAGTGTCGCGTGGGTCAAGGATCTTCGGATCAACACCCGGAAGTTCTGTAGGAACAACAAAGTCGAAGAAAGGAATAACCTTAGTAGGAGCTTTGTCAATAGAACCATCAAGGATAGCATCGATGATACCACGAGTATCTTTGATAGAGATACGTTTGCCGGAACCATTCCATCCAGTGTTAACCAAGTATGCTTTAGCACCAGTCATCTCCATCTTCTTAACCAGTTCTTCTGCATATTTAGTCGGATGCAATGACAAGAAAGCAGCACCGAAGCAAGCAGAGAATGTCGGAGTCGGTTCAGTGATACCACGTTCTGTACCAGCCAATTTAGCTGTAAATCCGGACAAGAAGTAGTATTGAGCCTGTTCCGGGTTCAGGATAGATACTGGAGGCAATACACCGAATGCATCAGCAGACAAGAAGATAACTTGTTTTGCGTGAGGACCTTTAGAAACCGGTTTAACGATGTTTTCGATGTGATAGATAGGATAAGAAACACGAGTGTTTTCAGTCACGCTCTTGTCAGTGAAATCAATCTTACCGTTAGCGTCAACAGTTACGTTTTCAAGTAAAGCGTCACGTTTGATAGCATTGTAGATATCCGGTTCACTTTCTTTATCCAGGTTGATAACCTTAGCGTAGCAACCACCTTCGTAGTTGAATACACCTTCGTTATCCCATCCGTGTTCGTCGTCACCGATCAATTTACGTTTCGGGTCAGTAGACAAAGTAGTCTTACCTGTACCAGACAATCCGAAGAAGATAGCAGAGCTAGTTCCTTCCATATCAGTGTTAGCAGAACAGTGCATAGAAGCGATACCACGAAGCGGGTTCATGTAGTTCATGATAGAGAACATACCTTTCTTCATTTCACCACCGTACCAAGTATTCAGAATTACTTGTTCTTTAGTCTTCAGGTTGAATACTGTAGCAGTTTCAGAGTTCAAGCCCAGTTCTTTGTAGTTGTCAACTTTTGCTTTAGAAGCGTTGAAACATACGAAATCAGGTTCTCCGTAGTTAGCAAGTTCTTCAGCAGTCGGGCGGATGAACATGTTAGTTACGAAGTGAGCCTGCCAAGCTACTTCCATGATGAAACGTACTTTCATACGAGTAGCTTCGTTAGCACCACAGAAAGTATCAACAACGAACAAACGTTTGCCGGAAAGTTGTTTTACAGCTTTAGCTTTCAAGTCAGCCCAAGCTTCTTCAGTACATGGTTTGTTGTCGTTTTTGTAATCTTCAGAAGTCCACCATACAGAATCAGCAGAAGCTTCATTCTTAACGAAGAATTTATCTTTAGGAGAACGACCGGTATAGATACCTGTCATCACGTTCACAGCGCCTAATTCAGTTACTTGACCTTTTTCAAAGCCTTCCAGACTCGGTTTTGTTTCTTCAGCGAACAAAACATCATAAGACGGATTGTGCAAAATCTCGGTCACACCTGTGATGCCGTACTTGCTTAAATCTAAATTTGCCATTTTCTTTGAATTAATTAAAATTGGTATTTTGTTTTCTATCTCTTTTCACCTTAACATGGGGAGCTTTGGATAGCCCCTTGTAAATCCGGCTACAAAAGTAATACTTTCTTTGGAAAGGAAGAAGGTATTAGAGAAATTTTTCCCTAATTGAAACTCTTTTATAAATTCCTAACAATATCTGCAAACTGAATATTGCAATTTGAAAGATTATCGTTTACTTTGCAAGTCAGTATGCTAGCAATGCTGTGAAAATGAGATTAAAATCTGATTAAAATATAATATGAAAGTAATTGATTTTGGCCAAACTAATTCGATTCTAAACCAGTACATATCCGAAATTAGAAATGTAGAAGTTCAGAACGACCGCCTGCGTTTCCGCCGTAACATAGAACGGATCGGAGAAATCATGGCTTATGAAATGAGTAAAGAGTTTAAATACTCGGTAAAGAACATCCAGACACCACTGGGAATCGCTCCAGTCAGTACGCCGGACAACAATTTAGTAATCAGTACGATCCTGCGTGCTGGTCTGCCTTTCCATCAAGGTTTCCTTAGTTATTTTGACGGAGCGGAAAATGCGTTTGTTTCCGCTTACCGCAAATATAAAGATACGCTAAAATTCGATATACACATAGAATATATCGCTTCTCCCCGCATTGATGACAAAACGCTGATTATCACCGACCCTATGTTAGCAACAGGAGGCAGTATGGAACTAAGTTACCAGGCAATGTTGACGAAAGGTCATCCCGCTGAAATTCACGTTGCTTCCATTATTGCCAGCCAAAAGGCCATTGACCATATAAAGAATGTATTTCCTGAAGACAAGACAACCATTTGGTGCGCTGCCATTGATCCGGAAATCAACGAACATTCTTATATTGTTCCGGGATTGGGTGACGCAGGCGACCTTGCCTATGGTGAAAAAGAATAAACGCTTAAAGACTCTTCCGATATTGCTGCGGTGAAACCCCAACCTGCTTCTTAAAGAACGTACCGAAATAAGAGGCATTGGGGAAGCCGAAGGCATTTGAAATCTCCTGAATATCCTTCTGCGTATTTTTAAGTAACGAAATACTCTTACGAATGATCGCTTTGAATACAAGTTCCTGCACGGTATATCCGCAAATACTCTTAGAAACGGCAGAAAGATACTTAGGAGACAAACACAATTTATCCGCATAAAACTCAACGCCGCGTTCCTGCATATAATATTTTTCGATCAACTGGATCAAATGAATAAAGACTTCGTTTTTGCGTCCTCCCACTTCCCGCCCGTCATTAACGAGTTTGCGATTATAAATAGAGCAAATCCTATACGTCAATGCAAGTAGAAGTAATTTCTGCTCATAAAGTTTAAATGAATTTTCTTCCGACTGTAACACATTGTCCAATAAGGACATATACTTCACTATCTCTTCTTCCTCACCAGTAGACCAGACACAAGAAGGTTCTTCGGGAGTAAGGCGGGAATACATATACATGGAAACAACCAGATTCCCCATAATATCCCGGATAGGTTCTATCTGATAGATCAAAACCTGCACCTCCATGTCTTCCGATTCTTGCAAAATCTGAAACTCGCCATCTTCGGGAATAAACAAACTTTCGCCCGCTTCAGCGAAATGCTTTTTCTGATTAAGCGAAAACTGGAAATTACCCTGGCGGCAAATAACCAGCCCCAGTCCTTTCATTTGGAAAGGTTTCTTCAGTGAGGGTGGAAAATTTACAAATATCCCTTCGGAGCTACATATATTTTTCCCACTTAACAAATCGCGATCAAACTGCAATAAACGATCTTGTCCGCTATCCATCATACTAATATATTAACAGATCATTATCAAAAACGACGCTAAGTTAGCAATTTTCGTTTAGGATAAGGAACAACGAGCACAAATATCATACAAATTAACCCACCATAAATTGTCCATCCCGCCATCTCTTTGAGTGCAGAGAGCGTGGCCTGCACCTGAATACGCCCTTTGGTAGATATAGCAGCCATGTTACGGGCTTCCGTCTCACTCTTTCCCTGATATTTCATACCTTGTACCGTACCAAGGAAGGAAGTGGAAGCATCCGGATTAAGCAGGTCCACATTTTGCGCATAACGGGTTATATAGTGTTGTTGGCGCTCCTGCAAAACATTTGTATAAATTGCTCCGCCAATACTCGGTCCCACAACCATACGCACAGTAAGCATAATACAGATCCAGGTGGAAAGATATTTAAAAGGCATACGTTGATTGGCATAAGCAGCCGTCAGCGCATACAGAATCATCATGCCTGTGGCACGGATGATAACTGCATATTTCAGACGCTCGTAAACTCCTGCTGTCTGTACCTCGAAATACATGAAAACAGCTGATAAAGACAGGAAGAAGAATCCCATCGCAAACAGATACTTAAAATGTAACCCTTTACCTCCCAACACCATAGCAATCACGGCGCCAATAGCATAACCTACCATACACCAATTACCTAATGAAGCATTTTGCAGATTATCGAGATGCATCCCCACTCCTGCAAACACATTGACAAACATAGCACTGGAGTTTATCACCATCAATAATAAGTAAAGTAATGCTCCCATACGTATAGTACGCAGTTTGAACGCATCCAGCAAAACATAAGGCGACCGGCGCGTTACGTCCATATATAGAAAAATTCCCGCAAAAAGAATACTTACAGCTGTCGCCCAACGGATAGATTCGTCATCATACCAGTCGAGTACTTTTCCATAAACCAGCACATACGTGAGACAAGTCAGCGAGATGCAAAATGCAGTGACATTGCCGAACTTACGGAAATTAATAGGAAACCTTCCGGGAAACTTATAATTCGGCATGGTAATAAACAAGAGCAAAATAGAGATCAGGAGAATCCCCATCATAAAGCAATACACATATTTCCACTCATATTCAAAGGACAGCCAAGCCGTCAATGCTGTGCCCGACTGTCCTAGAATCATAAAAAACAGATAAACAGCCGGCTGACTCACACATCTTTCAATGTCCAATTTATTCCAACCGGCAGTATCTTTCGGCTCCAACCCCGGAGTAATATTGCGGGTAGCTTCCATGCCACCCGCATACCAAATGAGTGTGAACAGATTGACCATCATCAGTACCATACGCAAGAAACCCGTCAGAAGACTACAAAGCGCCAACAGAAAAACGCTGTCTGTCTTTGCACAGATATAACTGAATATATACATGAACGCAAACCCGACAATACACATCATCTTCTCCCGCCGCACACACACCAACTGATATAGGAAAGGAGCAAAGGCTGCCATACCAATAGAAGTAACAAAGTTGGCAAACTGGATATGCTCGGATATAATGCCAAGCCCGCTCATCATTTCGGTGCTATTCACCGAATAAACCCCGCCTACCGTAAGAATCGGCAGAAAGAAAAATAACAGAATGATAATACCCAACGGTTTGGGCATCCAGCTATAGAAAGGATAATTTTTAGGATAAGAGGGCATTAATTTTTGATTTATGAATTATGATTTATAAATTATAGGTGCACGGTGGTTAGAGTTTGGCTTTCACTACTACCATCATGCCTGCTGCTAATCGTTCGTTGTCTTCTTTTGATAAATCGGTGAAGTCGATGCGTACGGGGATGCGCTGTTGGATCTTTACAAAGTTGCCTGCGGAGTTATCGGTCGGCACTAATGAATATTTGGAGCCGGTAGCTCCTGATATAGAGGTGACTTTGCCTTTAAACTCTTTATCGCTAATGGCATCTACTGTGACAAATACTTCCTGTCCGATATGCAGGTTCTCGATTTGTGTCTCCTTATAATTGGCAACGATCCATTTCTGGGTATCAGGAAGAATATAGGTGATGGTCTGCCCTGCCGAAATAAACTGTCCTTCCTCTAATGAGCGACGGCCGAGTTTTCCGTCACAAGGAGCTATTACAACCGTATAGGAAAGATTCAACCGGGCCATTTCGAGCGCAGCTGTTGCTCTTTGAATAGCCGCTTCGGTATTCATGCGACGGTAGGACACTTCATCTACACCGGAAAGAGCTGCTTTTTTCTGCCTTTTCGTAGCTTCCAACTTCTTACGCGTAGCTTCATAATCAGTGACAATCTGTTCAAGTTGGATAGGAGTAGCCGCATTTCGTTTCACGAGGTTCTCATATCGTTTCCGGTCTTTTTCCAGCTTCGCCAACCGTACTTCAATCTCGGCAATAGACGCATCGTAAACAGATGCTGTTGTCTGCGTGGTATTGAGTGTAGCATTGATGACGGTCGCACCGGCTTGCGCATCCTTCAAGGCAGCTTCAGCCTCCATTACGCGAATTTTATATTCACGATCATCCAGTACCAGCAAAGTATCTCCTTTATGTACCTCCTGATGTTCTGTAAAGTAGATTTTGTCAATGTAACCTGAAGCACGTAGATTGATAGGAGACACATATTGTTCTATTTGTGCATCGTTACTAGTCTCCGTCTGGCTATAATTCAAAAAAAGGCAGATCACTTCAATCACTCCCCAAACAATAATAGCCACTCCGAAAAGGCTGATAGCAATCTGCCAGCGACGAAGTTTCTTCATTTTTTTTGCTTTCTCCTGATGAGTAGCGGAAGGAAGGTTATTTTCCATTGTTTCCATATTTATGATTGTTATTTGCGTATTATTTGACTAATGATTCTATTTGTCCGGTTAGTTTAAGCAGCATCAGGTTAGTCACCCGATAGTTATAATGTGCGCTGATATAGTTGTTTTGAGCTTCGCTCATCTGCATTTCATCTTGCAGCACTTCCGTCATAGAAGCAATGCCTTCCCGGTAACGGTCGGAAGTGACTGCGTACACATCTTCGGCAAGCAAGTAGTTATCCTTCTGTTTCTTAAAGTTACGCTGATTGTTCATCAGGTCGTTCACAGCATTCAGATATTGAGTTTGCAAATTCTTCCGGGCATCTTCCCATGCCAGTCTTTTGTTCTCTATATCGATCATCGCCTTCTTTATTTTATAGGTTTTATCCAGTCCGTCGAAAATCGGAATACGCAAGGTTAGCCCCACTCCATAGGAACGAAACCATTGATTGGACGGACCGGAGTGGAACCAATGATAACCTTTATCCGTATATGCGGCATATCGCCAGCTACCTGTCAGACTAAGAGAAGGGATATATCCATTAGTAATGATCTTCTTTTGCCGTTCCGCCAATTGCACTTGCGATTGTGAGAGTTGAAGTTCATAGATATTTTCCGACAAGCCGGTCAGGGCTACTGTAGTAATGCTATCGGTATTTACCGGTGTCAGCGCAATTTCCTTTTCAGCCGGATAATCCATAATGTATTTCAGCATATTCAATTGCTGTTTCATCATTGCTTGTGCATTGTCATATTGCACCTTCAGATTTTCCAAATTGATATTGACTCTTTTCAGATCGACTTCCATAGACATTCCGTTATCGAAAAAAGCCTGTGTAATATCTCTCAACTCTTCCAGACGGGTGATATTTGCTTTTATCAGCATGATTTGTTCGGCCGTGACCTGTCCGAGATAATACATCTTACTGATTTGAAGAATAACATCTTCCCTGGCTTTTCCATAAGACAGACGACTGATTTCTTCCATCACTTTAGCTATGGACATAGAAGTATAAAGAGTCTGATTGAAAAGCGGCATCTGCATTTCCAGTCCTGCATTAGCAGAATGTTGCAGCGTCTGCGTTATATTATAAGGAACACCGTAAGATGATCCGTCTGTGACGGACACCGGAGGATCAAAATTGTTACTATAACCGGCTATCGCATTTATTTGCGGCAACAGCTTCGAACGGTTTTCAGATACGCCATACTTACTTCTTTGTATTTCTTTACGTTTTCCTTCTAGCGACAAGTTATTGTCAATACCAATGCGGAGGCAATCCTCTAATGTCAGAATCTCTACCTCCTGTGTTTTTCCGTTTAACACGAACAAGAAAAAAAAGGAAAAAATGAATAGTAGTCTTTTCATAATATATGCTCTATTATTGGCTACAAATTTAGCAGCTTATAGCATAATGAGACTATCCACAAACTATTTGTTTATATTCATATTTTCCTTTTTCAATGGGTAAATGAATGGACAGTCACTCTCATAGATAAAAACAAGAATCCTCTTTCAACCTATCACCTATATTATCAAACCCTTTATTCATCGTATTTTCAGAATGGTGATAGGTTACTGTTGTAGTTTCAAGGTAGGGAACCTTCCTCCACCCCAAAGCATAATAGCATAAACCCATCGGACGAAGAAAAGTCAGGCATTTGATAGACAAATCTCCACCCTTAGTCGATTTTATTTTTATCTGCTCCAGTATCTACTTAGCTTTGAGATATTAAAACTAATAAAAGCAGTAAGAGAAATGAGAAAAAACATGAAATTGACAGGATTGGCAGTCTGCTTAACATGCTGTGCAGGTTTTATAAATGCACAAGAAGCCAATGAGCTGCAAGAAAGGCAGCAACAAGAAAAGCATCTTCCACGCGAAGTTCTGAATCCAGAGAAGGTAGCAACCCAGATGACTGAGCAAATGAATAAGTTGCTCCAACTGACAGATAAACAATATAAGAAAATATATAAGCTGAACCTGAAAGAGCAAAAAGCATTTTTCAAGGCTATGCAAAATTCGGATGACTATCGCCCACCAATGGGAGAAGGTCCCGGTATGCGGGGAGGACGTCCGCCAATGGGTGGAGGACAACCGCCAATGATGGGAGAAGATGGTTTCCCGGGCAGAATGGGAGGTGGTCCGATGATGAGCAGAGATACCAATTCTGCCGACTCACAAAAGAAAGCCGCAGAAACCAAAGAAAAGAAAATAAAAAAGATTCTGACAAAAGAACAGTATGAGAAATGGCAGGCCGAACAAAATTCCGCACGTAAAAAAGCTTCTCAAAGAAGAATGCACAAAGATAATCATCCTGACAAGGGTCCGGACTTTGAACAAAAAAATCTCTAAAACATCACACTTAATATGTTTCTATGAACAGCGTTTGTTTTTCATAATTTTTTAGTGAATGTAAAGTAGCGGCTCTCTTCGTGAGGAAGAGAGCCGCCCTTATTTGATATGAGTTTGAAAAGTCCCTAAAAAGAAAATCACCTTTGCTGCAACATATCGTGCAGTAAAGGTGATTTTTATAAGATCAAGGCTTTTGAACGACCTCTATTACATTTCGCTTAAGACTTCTTCGCAATCTTGTTTCGCTGCGTCCACGCAAGAACCATAACTCCGATCAGCAACAAAGCCAGTGCTGCATAAGCAATACTTTCTGTAACCTGTATGCTTTGTGGATCAAACCACATTTCGATGGTATGTTCCCCTGCCGGTACATTTATCGCACGCAAGATATAGTCTGCACGGGCAATATCCACCGGCTGGCCATCAATAGTCACCTGCCATCCCGGATAATATATTTCAGAGAAAACAACAACTCCGTCTTTAGGAGTGGAGGCCTTATAAACCAAACGATTTGGCTCGTAACTGGTTAACTGGATGGTAGATAGTGAATCTTTATATCCTTCTGTCACATCTTTCAGCTGTTCTTTAAACTTCACATCCACTACGGCTGTTTCCGTTGGAAGAATATCGTTCAAAGCATCTATTTCTTCATTTGCATTATTTACATACTGCACCTTATCTACGAACCATGCATTACCGTATGCATAAGGATTCATGACAGGAACAGCCTGTCCTTGCTCACCGGCAGGGAAAATGAAGTATTTTGTATTCAGCATATTCAGTACACGGAATTTGGAAGCGTCTACACTGTCCATCTGTCCGCCGGCAGTAGCCACCGCCTGATAGGTTTCCTGCATTTCGGGCATGATATGATGATCTATCATTTCCTGATAGCGACGGAGCTTCGCTGCATGATAGCCACCGACACTTTTATGCCAGTATGCTGTATTGTTTTCATTAAACGTATTACCGGGGAAGCCTATAAAGTTCAACACACGATAATTTAAAGTAGTATCCTGAAGGATCATCTCATCCGCCTGTGTTTTAACAAACGCTTCCGTCTGCTTGGATTTCGGCACAAACTGTTCGTCATTCAAATAGCGTTTATTGACGCTCCACATATCTACCAAACACAAAAGCGCAATGCCAGCCAGTGTGAAAGAAGCTTTCAACTTCCGCTGTTGATATAAGAATAAAAACAGGCAACCAATCACGATAATAAAGAAACTGCGCCATGCATCTGAAGCAACAATAGCTTTACGCATTTCGGTCAGATTGGCTACAATCGGCGCAAGATGTTGAGCACGAGATTCGGCAGGAAGCACCTGCTCCAAAGTAGCTATTTCTTGTGCTGTAACAAAGCTGGAGGAGGAGACTCCCGGAGCAACCGCCAGAATCAACGCAACACCGGCAGTCAATACCAGAGTAGCAATCACGCCTCCGCGATTCTCTTTCAATTTCAACGTATCCGGCTTGTTCAAAATCTCTTTCAAGGCAAAAATCGCTAGCAAAGGAATGGTAAATTCAGCAATCACCAGAATGGAAGAAACAGCGCGGAACTTGTTGTACATCGGAACGTAATCGATAAAGAAGTCCGTCAATCCCATGAAATTCTTTCCCCATGAAAGCAGAATCGAAAAGATAGTAGCTCCCAGCAATGCCCATTTGAGAGGACCTTTCACAATGAAACAACCTAATACGAACAGGAACATCACAAATGCCCCCACATATACCGGACCGGCTGTCCATGGCTGTTCACCGAAGTATTGTCGTGGAAACTGTGAATAAATACCGCTATACATTGGATTGGCCTTTGCCATAGCAACTTCGCTTTGCGACATCGTAGATCCTGATCCTCCCCCCTTTACATTCGGAACCAGCAACGTCAACGTTTCACCGATACCATAACTCCAGTTGGTTATATAATCACGATCCAATCCGCTACTAGTCTGACTGGCAGCAGCTCCCTCCTGCTTCAATTCACTCTTGCCGCGCATCGTCTCCTTACTATATTCATACGTATGATACAGATTGGAAATATTGATGCAGACTCCTACCACGGCAGCCAGTGCTAAAACCCCGCTAGCCTTGAAGAAATGAGGCAATTCTTTCTTTCTATAAGCATCTTCAAAGTAAGCTCCTACAAAAAACAGGATCACAAACATGAAATAATAGCTCATCTGAATGTGATTCGACTGAATCTGAAGGGCGATGAACAGGGCCGTAACGATTCCGCCCAACAGGTATTTCTTCCGGTAAGCCAGAACGACACCTGCAATCGTAGGTGGTATATAAGCCAATGTCACAAACTTCCAGATATGCCCTGCCGGTATCAGAATGAAGAAATAGGAAGAGAATGCCCATATCACTCCGCCTAATCCTGCCAGCCAGGCCGATATTCCAAACGCCCGCAAGAGGATATAGAATCCCAGCATCATGATAAAAGTCAGCACTACATAATCCGGGAGAAAGAGGCGATAAACCTTCTCCACCCCTTTCAGGGACGTTGTCGAGTCGTAACTCGGAGACATCTGATAAGTAGGCATACCTCCAAAAATCGAGTTTGTCCAGCGCGTACGTTCTCCGGTACGCTCGAGATACTCTTTCGATTCTTGTCCTGCACCGACTCCGGCAGCCGTGTCATGCTGAAACAAGATACGACCTTCGATATCAGCCGGAAAAAAATAGGCGAAAGAAAGAATGATAAAAGCCAGAATGGCTATTAAGTCAGGAAGAAACTTTTTCATTTACGATGACACGATTTACTATTTACGATTGAAGTTTGAATATAAAAATAAATACGACCGGACAATCTAACATTTACAATTGATAACAGTGGAATATCGATCTCCCTTATTTATCAATCGTAAATGGTAAATCGTCTAATCGTAAATCAAATTAGTATCTATAATGATCTGCTTTATAAGGTCCGTCCACCGATACACCAATATAAGCGGCCTGTTCGGGAGTCAACTTAGTCAGTTTCACACCGATCTTTTCAAGATGCAGGCGAGCCACTTCCTCGTCCAGATGCTTCGGCAAGCGATATACATTGATATCATATTTCTTGTTGAACAGTTCTATCTGCGCCAATGTCTGATTGGTAAATGAATTACTCATCACGAATGACGGGTGTCCTGTTGCACATCCCAGATTTACCAGACGACCGTCGGCCAACAAGATAATGCTATGTCCATCCGGGAAATAATAACGGTCTACCTGCGGTTTGATATTCACACATTTGATGCCCGGATAATGTTTCAAAGCATCTACCTGAATTTCATTATCGAAATGGCCGATGTTGCAAACGATAGCCTGGTCTTTCATTTTCTCCATGTGGTCGATACGGATAATATCGATATTACCTGTCGTAGTCACGAAGATGTTACCTTCCAGACAAGCCTCTTCCATCGTCACTACTTCGAAACCTTCCATTGCAGCCTGCAGTGCACAGATCGGGTCTACCTCCGTCACGAGCACCCGCGCTCCATAAGAACGCATGGAGTGAGAACAGCCTTTACCCACATCACCATAACCGCATACCACTACTACTTTTCCGGCAATCATCACATCTGTTGCACGCTTGATTCCGTCGGCCAACGATTCGCGGCAACCGTACAGATTATCAAACTTAGATTTCGTTACCGAGTCGTTTACATTGAATGCCGGGAACAGCAATTTGCCTTCTTCCTGCATCTGATACAAACGGTGTACGCCTGTCGTAGTCTCTTCAGATACGCCACGCACTTCTTCCGCTACGCGATGCCAGCGAGTACTGTCTTCTGCCAACACTTTCTTCAAGATAGCATTCAGTTCTATTTCATCCTCCGCGTGTACTTCCTTATCCAATACGGCAGCATTATTTTCAGCATCATAACCCACGTGGATCATCATTGTTGCGTCACCGCCATCATCTACAATCACATTCGGTCCCTTGCCGCCGTCAAAGCTCAATGCCTGCAACGTGCACCACCAATAATCGGCAAGAGTCTCGCCCTTCCATGCAAATACCGGTACACCGGCAGCAGCTATCGCAGCAGCAGCATGATCCTGCGTTGAATATATATTACAAGAGCACCAACGTACTTCAGCTCCTAAAGCCACTAATGTTTCAATCAGCACAGCCGTTTGAATGGTCATGTGCAACGACCCCATAATGCGGGCACCTTTTAACGGTTTGGATTCTCCATACTTTTCGCGAAGAGCCATCAGGCCGGGCATTTCTTTTTCTGCCAAATCGATTTCCTTGCGTCCGAAATCAGCAAGTGTAATATCTGCCACCTTATAGGGCAGAGTAGAGAATAATTCTGTAGACATATTGTAAATCATTTATATATAATGGATGCAAAGATAGAACATTCTGATTAGTAGGGCAAAAGCTATCCGTTTTTTTTATATTATAATAACTAGGGAGGCTGTCAGCATCTCGGAATATTGTTTTATATTTGCAACAGATAAAACAACTTCTACAACATTCTAATGAATAATAATGAATCTTCTATGAGAAATTACGAAAACAAAACAAAGGAGGATCTTTTAGAAATAATCGAACAATTAGAGAAGAAAATAGATTTCCTTTCCTCTCATTCTTCAGATTCTTCCTCTCCCTCCAAAGGACGTTTTCGTGATAAATATAGTACCCGGATACTGGATGCTCTTCCTGACATGCTCACCGTCTTCGACCATGACGCCAATATTATAGAGCTTGCTTCTTCTCCGGCAACTAATCACGTAGAAGGTATCAGCCCCAACAATATCACTACCACTAACGTAAAAGACATTCTGCCCAAAGAGGCTTATGAAAGTGTCCGCAAGAATATGGATAAGGTGATTCTCACAGGAGAAAGTTCAACAGCCAGACACGATCTTATGTTGGATGGTGTTTTACATCACTACGAAAACCGTATCTTTCCTTTGGATAAAGAGTATCTGTTGTGTATGTGCCGTGATATATCCCAACAATGGGAGGCGGAACAGACGAATGCCCAGCAACAGAAAGAACTAAAGGCTGCCAGAATCAAAGCGGAAGAGTCGGACCGATTGAAATCTGCTTTTCTGGCAAACATGAGTCATGAAATACGTACCCCGCTCAATGCCATTGTAGGATTCTCCAAACTAATCACTTACGCAACATCTGCAGAAGAGAAGAATCAATATTCGGAAATCATCGAACGAAATTCGGAAATGCTGCTGAATCTATTCAATGATATTCTGGATCTGGCATCACTTGAAGCTGATTCTCTAAAATTCAATATCCGCCCGATCAAATTAATAGATATCTGCCTGCAGCTGGAACAACAATTCTGTCATAAGACGCAAAACGGTGTCAAACTTATTCTGGACGACGTAGATGCGGACATGCATACTTCGGGAGACTGGAATCGCATCATACAAATTATAAGTAACTTGCTTAGTAACGCTACGAAGTTTACCCCGAAAGGAGAAATTCATTTCGGATATCGGGAAAAGGAGGATTTTGTAGAGTTCTACGTTAAAGATAGCGGCATCGGCATTCCGGCAGCAAGAATTGCCACAATTTTCCGGCGCTTTGGAAAGGTCGACGATTTTGTTCAGGGAACAGGATTGGGATTAACTCTTTGCAGAATGTTAGTAGAGAAGATGGGTGGACGTATCTGGTTGCGCTCCCAAGAAGGACAGGGAAGCAGATTCTATTTCACCCTGCCTTTGATTCGCCAATAAAATCGATTAAGGACACAAATATCAGTGTCCGGGCATGACCTTACATGACTATTTGCAATTAAATATAGATATACAGAAAACGCGGCTTGTTGGTAACAAAACCGCGTTTTCCGCATATATCTATGTTTGAAATATATTCATTTATTCCTTAGCAGCCGGAGCACTAAGCATTTCTTTGTATTTCACCGGATCATTCAGAATTTTCATTGCTTCCTTCAAACCGTCATCATCCTTCAACTGCTGGATGATATTACCACGTTGGTAATAGTAACGCTTGATAATTTCAGTAGCAATCATCTTCTTTATATCAGATGAGAAATAATCCAAGTCGCGGTCAAGATCATGATTTAACTTCTTCTCAAGTGCTTTGAACTCCTCTGAAGCATCATCCATATACCCTTCAAACTCGGCAGCTTCTTTCAACGTTTTCAGAATTTTCTCGCTTTGCTGGTCATATTTGAAGTCGGCTTTCTTCACCAATGCTTTAAAATCATTATAATCGGCATCTGTCACCTCAAACTTCTCCGGAGCAACGATGGTAGGATGTTTCAAACAATACTGAGTTGCATAATCAAAAATCAGATTATCGCGTACCAGATAGAAGAGGATATTCGGTAATTTCTCCTGTTTGATAACAATATCCGGCATTACACCACCTCCGTCGCGTACTTCACGTCCGGCAGCCGTATGGAATACCTTAGTCAAACTGTCAGGAATGGTTCCTACACTTCCATCTTCATTACGATGCTTGTAGTCAATAGCCTGTACACAACGTCCACTTGGAATATAATATTTGGAGGTAGTCACTTTCATCGTTCCGCCATAAGGCAAAGAGCGGGGAACCTGTACCAGTCCTTTTCCGAAGGTACGGTTACCAACAATAACGGCACGGTCGAGATCCTGCAGAGAACCTGATAAAATTTCGGAAGCAGAAGCGGTTCCACTATTTACCAATACCGCAATCGGAATATCCAAGTCCAACGGCTCGCGCAATGTCTTATAAGTGTTACTAGCTTGTTTGATTTTCCCTTTGGTCGTTACAATCACCTTTCCACGCGGCAAGAAATAATTCGCAATTTCTACTGCTTCATCCAGCAATCCACCGCCATTACTACGGAGGTCTATCACCAACGAAGTAGCTCCCTGTTTCTTCAAATCCAGAAATGCTTTCTTAAACTCTTTGGAAGGGTTGCCGGAAAAAGTGCTAAGGCTAATGTAACCTACATTATTATCCAATACGGCAGTATAAGGAATCGCCGGATTCTGAATAGACTCACGTACAATCGTGAACTCCATCGGCGTACGTCCACCTTTCTCATTCGGGCGCTCAATCTTTAGCTTAAAACTGGTACCTGCCTGTCCGCGTAACATCTGGCTGACTTCCGCATTATTCTTACCGGCAAGATCCTGTCCGTCAATCTCCATCAGTATATCTCCCGCTTTCAGACCGGCTTTTGCAGCAGGCGTTCCCTCAAAAGGTTCAGAAATCATCGAACGTTTTAGTTTCGTATTATAAGCAATGTAAGAACCCATCCCACCAAATGATCCTTTAATCATCTGCTCCAGTTCACTCTGATCTTCTTCCGGGAAATATTCCGTATAAGGATCCAGCGTATAAAGCATATTATCGATTCCTTCCCGAATCGTTTTATTCGGATCAATGGTATCTACATAGAACATATCCAGTTCTTTCACAATCGCATTAAATATATCCAGATTCTTTGCAATCTGGAAATTACGGTCGTCTCCACTCTTGAAACTAAAGAAAGCAACTGTTGCTATCACCGCTACTGCAACAATAGCTATCTGCCTGTTCAGCAATTTTTTCATACCTCTTTCAATCTAAATGAGTCGTAAAAGTAGCTCAATTCCTTTGTTATTCCGCCAGAATCCTGTTAATATTTAACTTAATTTCATCCCAGCGTTCCTGTGGTATCGTTGTTCCGATTACCTGAATAACATTTCCCGAGAGAATAGAACCTATTTTTGCACATTTATCCAACGAATATCCGCAAGTCAATCCGTATAAGAATCCGGAAGCAAAATAATCACCGGCACCGGTAGTATCCACCACTTTTTGAACCGAAATGGCCGAAACCTTTATTTCTTCTGTCCCTTTGCGGATATAAGAACCGTTTGCCCCGACTTTTACGATAGCAATACTGCATTTCTTGGCAATCACTCTCAAAGCTTCCTCCGGCTCCTTGCCGGTAAAGGCTTTCGCTTCCTCTTCGTTTGCAAAGACAATGTCGACATATTTGTTTATTAACAAGGTGAAGAATTCCAGATCATTAGCCACAATGTTATAACTAGCCATATCGAGACAAATCTGCAAACCGGCTTCTTTAGCCAGTTCAATGGCGTGAAGAATCATTTCGTGGTCCTGAACAAGATAGCCTTCTATAAATAGGTACGCGTAACCTTTAAACATATCCAAGGTCAGTTCCTCTGCTCTCAAAGAAGCCGCTGCTCCCAGATAGGTTCCGAAAGTGCGCTCTCCATCCGGTGAAATAAAAGTGGATGCCACACCGGAAGGCAGTCGATCCGAGGTCAATAATTTGTCTTCAATCTTATTTTTCTGCAGATTTTCACGAAAAAATTCTCCATAATTATCATTTCCCACTTTTCCGATAAACCCTGTTCCGGCACCCAAACAAGCCAGTCCGAGGATGGCATTTCCTGCCGATCCGCCTGTTGCCAAGTGGGTTTTCATCTGTGAAAATCTTGTGTTAATCTGCTGTAACTTAGCGTCATCGATGAGCTGCATGCTTCCTTTGGGTAAACCCATTTCATCCAAAAGAGTATCATCCTTCAGGGTTGCGAGTACGTCTACCAGGGCGTTGCCCAATCCTATTATTTTGTCCATTCCTAATATTTTTTTTGCAAAGATATTGCATATTTCAAAAAAACCTAGTACTTTTGCATCGCAATTGAGAAAAACATTCTTCCTTAGCTCAGTCGGTTAGAGCATCTGACTGTTAATCAGAGGGTCCTTGGTTCAAGTCCAAGAGGAAGAGCAAAGTTGAAAATCTTGATTGCAAACATTCTTCCTTAGCTCAGTCGGTTAGAGCATCTGACTGTTAATCAGAGGGTCCTTGGTTCAAGTCCAAGAGGAAGAGCAAAAAGAAGCCACCTGAATGGGTGGCTTTCTTGTTTAATATCATTTACCTCGTATATGCATTGCGCATCCTCCTCCGGGAGCCAACCTAAACGTCCTCTTTTCACCTGACCTGATATCCACTATTTTCCTTTTATAGTCTTTTGCAACCCGATGGGCATTCATACCATCTTCAAATATATCAACCTCATAAACGCCCTCTTCCAAGAAAGAAAAATCGATTTCAATTGTACGGCTATCCCAGTTGGTCATTGCTCCAATATACCAATCTTCACCCGACTTACGAGCTATCGCCACATATTTACCGATTTCACCGGCTAGAGAGATTGTCGTGTCCCATACAGTTGGAACAGTTGCTATATATTTTGTGCACTCTTCTTCCTTCATATAATTAGAAGGACTATCACAAAGCATATTCAGTGGAGATTCAAATACAACATACTGCGCCAATTGACGGCAACGCGTTCCCTGACTCATAGGTTCTGAATATACAGGAGCGAAATTCTCTTTCGTCGCATTACGCATCGCCCCTTGTGTATAGTCCATAGGCCCTGCAAGCTGCCGTATAAAAGGAATTGTTACATCATAGGTCACCTGATCTATTGAGCTATCTGCGAATTTTTGTTGTTCCAGCCCATGTACCCCTTCAAAGTTTATCACATTAGGATAGGTCCTATTCAAACCTGTAGGTTTATATGAACCATGAAAATCAACCAATAAATGATACTTGGCAGTCATTTCAGCAGCCTTATAATGAAAGTCAACCATTTTCTGGTCATCGCGATCCATAAAATCTATTTTAAATCCCTTTATTCCCATAGCAGAATAATGTTTGCAGACTTTTTCCATATCACGTGCAAAAGCATAATATCCAGCCCACAGAATAATGCCTACATTTCTTTCTCCGGCATATTTTACTAGCTCTTCCAGATCAATATCAGGAACAACTTGAAACAAATCCGCCTGTCTGCTCTTCGACCACCCCTCATCCAGAATTACATATTCAATTCCAAAACGGGAGGCAAAATCAATATAATACTTATAAGTGTCATTATTGATCCCCGTCTTAAAATCTACTCCATACAGATTTGAATCATTCCACCACTCCCAGGCAACCTTGCCAGGCTTTATCCATGATATATCATTCACTCTGGAGGACGAAGCCAATTTATAAACCATATCATTATTGGCCAGTTGCCGGTCTTCTGACGAAACGACTAGCACCCTCCATGGAAAATCTTTCTTACCCTCACATTTGGCAATGTAGGGTTCTCTTTCTAACACCACCATTTGTGAATTAATATGTCCGCCTTGTTTTTCCACCTTAGGATAAGGAGCATAAACACCCTTCAACTCCGCTTTTATACCAGGATTGGAGCAGAAAAGATACATACCCGGATAGTTTTCCAGATCAGCCTCTGTAATACATACTTTTTTTCCATGATCCAGTTCAATAGCCAATGGCATCAACGATAATTGCCCATGCTTCCATTCACTAATAGCCTGATAGGTATACACATTTTCGAAAGTATTATAGAACTGTTCTTCAATCGTTTTAACATTCTTGCGAACATAAGGAATAAATGCCTTTCTGTCTTTACCCAAGTTAAAAGTAGCAATTTCATTTTCTACTGTAAAAGCCTCTCCCAATGTAGAAATAAATCGATAAGCTATCCCCTCATTATACGCTCTGAACTCAAGATTAAAACCGTTCTTAAATTTTAAATGGATAAGATTATAATGATCTTCTATCTCCTTCTTTTTATAAAATGGAGATTTTAGATATTGCCGTACAGCTTTCTCATTATGACCGGATAAACGGGATGCTATGCCAAACGTACGCCCCTTATCCAACTGCATGGCAATAGCAGACTGGAAAAGAACAGTATCAGTGCCATGAGTCACAGAGTAAGTTATTTCCTTTCCTATACTAATATACGCCTTCAGTACACCATCCGGCGAAGTCAACACAAACTTTTTCTGCGCACAAATGGTTAATGCAGAGACTGTCAATAGAACTAATAAACAAATCTTTTTCATATATACTATTTTTAATTTCCCGGTTTGTCGCTCATTGTGAAAATCAAATGTCCGCCAGCCAGAATATCTTTATGTTGAATTCGAAAATCGGTAATCTCCTGTCCATTCAAGGCCACTGCCTTCACATATTTATTCTGTTTGGAGAGGTTGACTGCTTCTACCGTAAAAGTTTTATTCTCCGGTAAATGCAACACTATACGTTTTAATTGAGGAGCTCCTATTATATATTCCCCACCCACCGGATTGACCGGATAGAATCCCATTGCGGAAAAAATATACCATGCCGACATTTGTCCACAATCGTCATTTCCACACAATCCGCTAGGTTCAGGAAGGTAGAAACGATCAAAAATCTCTCTGATAAGCTCCTGTGTTTTATAGGCTTTATCAACATAAGTATATAGATATGCGACATGATGACTGGGTTCATTACCATGAGCATATTGCCCGATCAATCCTGTCACATCGAGCACATTCACTGCATTTTCAGAACGGAGATAAAATAATGAATCCAATTTAGTACTGAATGCTTGTTTTCCTCCCATAAGGGAAATCAGTCCCTCAACATCATGTTGTACATGCCAAGTATATTGCCAGGCATTTCCTTCCGTATAGTCACCGCCATGTGAACTTGCATGTGACAGTGAAAACATATTAAATGGAACTCTCCAACTTCCTGTCGAATCCTTGCCACGCATCATCCCAGTTTGTTTATCAAATAGATTCTGATAATAACCCGCACGTTTCATGAAAAACCGATAATCCTCTTCCTTTCCAAGAGCTTGAGCCATTAAAGCTGCGCAATAGTCGTCGTAAGCGCTTTCCAGTGTTCTGGACACAGATTCTTTTTCAATAATATCAAACGGATAATACCCATACTTATCATATACCTCCCAATCTGAATTCAATTGTGATAAAGTCAATGATTCCTTGATTGCAGCATACGCTCTCTCCGGGTCTGACGTGATAAGTCCTTTCAAATAAGCATCTACAATAACCGGAACCGCATGGTTTCCTATCATACAATAATTTTCTTTCCCCCATAATGTCCAGATCGGCAGAAAACCTTTTGCTTCTTTATGTGCAATCATACTTTCAACCATATCACCGGCTCTCTCCGGCACGAGGAGCGTATACAAAGGGTGTGCAGCCCTATATGTATCCCACAAAGAGAAAGTTGAATAGTAATAACCTGTAGAAGAAACAAAAATACTGTCATTAGCCCCTCTATACTTTCCATCTATATCGGCAATATTAGTAGGTTGTATAAACAAATGATACATCGAAGTATAAAAGTTCATTTTTTCCTCTTCCGTACCCTCTACTTCAACCAAAGAGAGCATATCATTCCATTTTCCGTTTGTCTCGGCTTTTATTGATTCAAAATTCCATCCCGGGTTTTCTTTATCCAGAGCCATCTTCGCACCTTCTATGCCAACAGTAGACAACGCCACCTTCACTTGAACAGATTCACCTTCTTTCAGATCAAACTCCAAAATAAATCGTTTGGCTTTCTCGCCTTCTTCTTGAGGCAATTCTTTTTTCACAGTATAAGGCCTATCAAACACTATCATATAATAAAAATACCGGGCTACCCATCCCCTAACGCGGTTATACCCTGCAATCGTTTTATTATCAAGCATTTCAACCTCACCCTCCAATACACGATACCGTATGTTCTTCGAATTAAACACTAATCCATTCTGCAGATCAAGCAATAAATTCGCTTCCCCCGGCTGATTGAAGGTATACTTATGCATAGCGGTACGCTCAGTAACAGTTAACTCAACATCAATATTCATATCGGCCAGCTTCACCGAGTAATATCCAGGCATAGCTACTTGTGTCTCACGCTCATAACGGCAGAAGAATCGCTCACCCTGAAGATTCTGATTAAAAGGCAACATTCGAATATCACCTAAATCCGGAACTCCTGTACCGTTTAGGTGAGTTTGCGAGAATCCTGCAATAGAATCATCATCGTAATTAAATCCGGAACAATAACGCCATGAACCATTGCCACTTTCAGGACTTACTTGTATCAAGCCAAAAGGAGCACAAGCTCCAGGAAAAGTATGACCATTATCAGCATTTCCAACAAAGGGATTCACATATCGCGTATAATCTATTTTTCGTTCTCTATCTGTATTACATGAAGAGAATATTCCCCATACCATACAAACCGACAACCACACTATTCTTGAATTCATCATCCGTCATTTTTTATTATCCTAACTATAAAAGCACAAACTCGGCTTTTTTCACATTCTCTGAATCGGTGCCTATAAACAAATGAAACTTACCCGGTTCAGATATGAACTGCTTTTTATCATTCCAAAATCGAAGGTCTTTCTCCGTTATTACAAACTCTACCTTCTTTTCTTCACCCGGTTTTAACTCTACTTTCCGGAAGCTTTTCAGTTCTTTCACCGGGCGGGTTACAGAAGCTACCAAATCTCTTATGTAAAGTTGCACCGTTTCAGTTCCTTTATATTTCCCGGTGTTTTTCACCTTTACAGATACATTCAGCTTTCCATCTCTTGTCAACTGCTTATCTTCCATCTGTATTTCAGAATATTCAAATGTGGTATAAGATAAACCATAGCCAAAAGGAAACAAAGGCTGATTGGGACTATCCAGATATTTCGTGATAAAAACAGATTCATAAAATCCTTCCGGACGCCCCGTATTTTTATGATTATAGAAAATAGGAACCTGCCCCACCGTTCGCGGAAATGAAACGGTCAATTTTCCCTGCGGATTGAATTGTCCGAACAGAACATCGACAATCGCATTTCCAGCCTGATTTCCCGGGAACCAAGTCTCTAAGATAGCATCCATATTTCCGGATGCCCATGGTATAGTTAGCGGACGCCCATTAAAAAGAACCAAGACAATCGGTTTTCCTAACTTCTTCAACTCTTTTAATAGCTCTTCCTGCACTCCTGGCAAAGAGAGATTACTTCTGGACGACGCCTCCCCACTCAATTCTTTTGCTTCCCCCATTGTTGCTACAATCACATCACTTTTAGCCGCCACTTTCAACGCATCCGCAAAACCGGAGCGTTCATCTCCTTCTACCTCACAGCCTTTCACATAATTAATCTTCATCTTATTGCCATAACGTTCCGTTATTGCCTCCAGAAAGGTCTGCATATCATTAGGATCACAACTCTTCGACCAACTACCCGGCATATCTTTTTTCGAATCAGCCAAAGGACCTATGATAGCGACAGATTTCAGTTTTTCCGACAACGGTAATAATTGGTTCTCATTTTTGAGTAATACCATTGACTTACAGGCAGCCTCACGAGCCAACTCCAGATATTCTTTCTTCAGAATGACAGTATCTTCCCGTTCCTGACTACAATAACGATAAGGATCGTCCATCACCCCCGTAGCATACTTCATCCGTAAGACATGCCGGACTGAATTTTCGATCTGTTTCACGCTGACTTTACCTTCCTGAACCAGCTCCTTCATGTGCTTCAAATAAGCAGATGACTCCATATCCACATCCAATCCTGCATTGAAAGACTTCATAGCCGCATCTTTCCTGTCTTCTGCGAATCCATGCATAGCAACCTCACGAATCGATCCCCAATCTGAAACAACAAAACCGTCAAAATTCCACTCCCTTCTCAATATATCCGTCATAAGATAAGAAGAAGCAGAGGTCGGTGTGCCATTTAATTCATGATAACCCGCCATCAATGAATGTACCCCGCTTTCCACCGCAGCTTTAAAGGGTGGTAAATAAACATTGCGCAAGGTCACATCACTAATATCAGCCGTATTATAGTCTCTTCCGTCAATCGTTGCTCCATACGCTGCAAAATGTTTTGCACATGCAATTAATGCACCCATCTCTTTCAGGTTCTTCCTTTGGTACCCTTCAACTTTGGCTTTAGCAATCAGTGAATTTAGGTAGGGATCTTCACCGCCTCCCTCCATAATACGCCCCCAGCGGGCATCACGGCAAACATCCACCATTGGCGAAAAGGTCCAATGAATTCCCATAGCCGAAGCCTCATCGGCAGAAGCGCGTGCTGTACGTCTCATCAGGTCTAAATCCCAACTTGCCGACTCGCCCAAAGGTATCGGGAAGATTGTACGATACCCATGTACCACATCAAATCCGATTAAAAGAGGTATCTTAAGACGTGATTCCTCCACCGCTATACGTTGTATCTCACGGGTACGTTTAGCACCTACAATATTAAAGACCATCCCTACATCTCCTCTCCGGATTGCTTCATCATCATCATCGCGCATTGTTATCGGACCAGTAGGATTCATCCTTCCGGCATAAAGATTCAATTGCCCGATTTTCTCTTCCAAAGTCATCAAATTTAATATAGAGTCTACTTTCTGCTCTATTGTCTTATCTTGCGCCTTTGCCTGTATAGAAAAGCACAAGATGAATATTATAATTAAAATTCGTGCTGATGTTATCATATATTTCTACCATTTATCAGTTCTGAATGGTGCCACCGGCAAACCATAATAATCGAAAAGGGAAGCTTCCGCATAATTATGAAAGGCATAACGCACTGCCACCGGTTCGGAAACCTCTTTATTCCAAACCTGAAGTTGTTTCGTTGCCAAATCTACGATTGCTTCTGCCGGATAAAATTTCCGGTCTTTACCTGCGATCTCAAATGAGGAAAGAGGCCGGTTAATTGGATGCACTTTACCTTGAGCATTATCAAATGCAATGTAAACTTTCCCTTCTTTTACCTCCATTGATTTATAAACCGGCGTCTTATATCCAAGATTATCCACCCCATATTCTTTTGCCAATGCCCAATAAGCAAGCCTCTTGCCTACCTCTTCTTTCTTAGGAGGATGAATAAAGTCACGACTCCCGATATCCATCGTAGATACCATTCCCGAGTTAGGGATCACTTGCATCAGCTGTTGCTGCATCTCACGAAAATAAGCAGCCGACGTGCCATTTGCATCTCCATAAGCATGAGGAGCTATTTCCACATAATAGAAAGGAAGTCTCTCCAAACTCCAACGCTTGCGATAGTCATCTACCATAACAGGAAGCATTCTCGCATACTGTTCTATATTATGTCTGTTACTTTCTCCCTGATACCAAATCATTCCTTTAATCATAAAGTTAGTCAAGGGAGCCACCTTCGCATTAAATAGTACACATGGCTTCTGTTGAACCGGTTTAGCGACTTCTTTGTCATCGTTCAGATGAGATAAATCCACTCCAAAAGGACGGACCGTTTCTTCGCTCATCCAAGCCTCAACAGTAGAGCCTCCCCATGAAGAGACTACAATCCCTACAGGCACATTCAAAGCCCGTTGCAAATATCTCGCAAAACAGTACGAGACTGCACTCATCGGAGCTACATTTTTAGACGTATTCGTAAACCATTCTCCTTTACAATTATCAAGCGGCACTTTACTATATTGTCTAAACCAACCTTTCTCATTAAAATCTGAAGAAAACATCCTAATAGGGGTCGACTCATTAGCTGTCGCTATCATATCATTAGCTCCTTCTACAAATTCAAACTCAAATCCCCGCACAGGCATTTCCATATTTGACTGACCGGAACAAAACCACACTTCCCCTATCAATACATTTTTCAAGGTCAACTCTTCTCCATCAGTAAATCTTATCTCATACGGCCCTCCCGCTTTAGGAGTAGAAACGGTTACCATCCATTTGCCATCAGCGTCTGCTATGGTAGAATATTCTATCTCATTCCATGAAGGAAGTACTTTAACCTTCTTATTGGGATTTGCCTTTCCCCATAACTTAACGCTCGTCTGTTGTTGCAACACCATGTTATCATTCAGGATATTAGGCAACACGATCTTCGCATAACTGATTATCGGTAATAAAGCCAGATATATCAATAATAGTTTTTTCTTTCCCATCCTACAATTTTATTTTTATTATTTTATATCCAAAAGCATTCAGTTTTACCTGTTTAGTATAATCTTTCATTTCCTTATCAGATGCAAGCTGTGAAGACCTAACAATCATATTTAAATTGTTTTCTTTTGCCTGATTATTAAGTAACACTACAAATAACACACTCCCGTCTTCACTTTCCGCTGTAATATAATCCACATTAGGATTATCCACGCTGACCAAATCTTTGCGAAGAATCAGACTTGCTTTTTTTCCGTCCACTATTCCTGATGCAAATCCGGCTGTTCTATGAGTTCCGACCTTAGGTGTCATAAACCCTCGCGGAAAAGAGATCTTGCCATTTGAACGTAACTCCGCTTCTGCAAGTAGATAATCATAAATCCATCCGATCTGCCACCAGGCATGATGTGGGAAAAGTCCTGCTCCATGGTCAAAACGATTCCAGTAATAAGAGGCTACTCCGGTTTCTTCATTCACAAAAGCATCTCTCCCCAAGGCTCCCAAACGAGCCATATCACGAAAGATTTCATCTTTTGTGAGTGAATATAATTTAAGGAAAAAGGCACAATGGCTAGTTAGCAAAATAGGTCCGGCATTTACTGCAGAGCCCATTGAACCACCGTGTTCAAAGTTTAACCCCACCTGACTCAATTGCCAATCTTCCACTTTTTTCCCATTCAAATATTTAATATCCCGGCTCGGTATCGGATGAGTGTAGATAGAAGTAGTATACATCTTGCCCGTTTTAATTGCAGCATCCAAATATCTCTGCACAGAGGTCAACTCGTACAGTTCAAGCATAGCACCGGCAATTTGTATCGTAGCAAAATCGTTCACAAACCTCGCATCTCCGCAGACACCTAAGAAATGTCCTTTTTGGATGGAATGGTCTATCAACCAGTCAGCAGCTTTCTCCGCTGCAACAAGATATTTTTTATCCCCCAAAATCTTATATGCGATGATTAATCCGTAAAAAGTAGGGCGCAGATCTGTCAAATCTGTATAAATAGGTTTATGTGTTGTATGATCGTATGCAACCACCCAATTACCTTCTGGCTGTTGCCAGTCTAATAGTCTTTCTGCCCCATTTTTCAAAAGCTCTAGAATTTCCTTATTATCCGGCTCAAACAGTAAGATATTTCCCAAATCCGCCATAGTATAATAAGTGATAGCCACCGGTTCAAAATGGCTTCCCCATTCTTCTGTGAATCTTTTTGATTTAGCCAGATAATATTGCCCTTCTACAGCTCCCTTGAAAAATCCTTCACGAGCCTGCTGCAATATCTTGAAATTCCTAATACCGGGAATACGTGTTTCTTTCATCAATGAATCCTGAGTCAACTTAGCCAGCATCCATACGGCTCCTATATCCGAATTTTTCATAGCATCTTTATCAGCTCCGGAAACTCCCGACATATAAGACTGGGCAATAATCTTTTTCCCTTTATACATTTCTTCATTCCATAAAGCTGTCTTATCATCCATAACATAATCATACAACTTCATCAAACGATCTGTCAACGATTGCTTGTTTTCTTTTAACTTGAAAGAATAGTCCAAATGATAAATATCATACACAGCATGTTTATATACCGTATACCAGTCCGAATCCTGAAGAGTTATACGGATTCTGAACTTAGCCGTTTCTCCCTTCTTCAGATAAGAGCCTTTCTCACCTAACACCGGATGATATGCCATCGGAGTCAATTGCAACTCACGATTCATATGCGACAAAGCAATATTCCATGACTTCACATGAGTCACCTCATCTTTCTCATAAGGATTCCTATCCTGACCAGGCTCCGGAATTATGGCCATTGTCATACCTGCCTTATTACTCATGATAGAAGCCATTGTAGTAATGGTACTTTCACGGCATAACACCGGATATTTAGGTAGCCCTTGTGCATAAACATAGGATAAAGGGAATGATTCTTGCAGTTGATTCCCCTGATAAAATCCTGGTACGATTCCCCATCCAAGATCATCTTCAACCAAAGTACTTATGGTAGGAGTAGGTAGGGAATAATATCCTTCTTGATTCACAGTCAATGATATTTCGACATTGATATCAGAATGATATTTGTCATCAAACTCCCATTTTGCCTTATAGACTCCATATTCCGTCGGATGCTCAAACACAACTGTTCCTCCTTCCTTCCATCCCCTATCGGGGAAGAAGGTGGAGTATCTACCAGCTCTATTCATAGGAACCGCAGAGATGGCTCTCAAGAAATCAGGCTTCACATACCTGAATGTTTGTTCAGGAAAGTCTAATGTATCTCCATTCTCTACGATAGCTAAAGGTTTTATGGTCGGCTTTACATTGTCATAAATGAGGTTATATTTCCCCGAAGGACGACCAAACATCTTATATCCTTCGGGGGTTTTTCCTTCAAACAATGTCATTACCCATTTACCTTCATGCTTTTCCCATAAAATATTTATTTTCCCGTTTGACAGTGATAAGCTCTCTTGTGCACATATCGACATAGAAGTCACACTGCAAAGCACTACAAACAAAACTTTACTAAATATTTTCTTAAAGCACTCAATCATTTTATCTCTTTTTCTATCATTGATTATTTATCATCACCAGTATATATCAGACGAACTACTATCGGAGCATTCTTTCCTAAAGCAATGGCTCTTGCTCCTCCTTTAGCTGTTGCAGCGGCAATCTCCAACGTAGCAAATTGAGAAACACTATTTATGGCAAAAACCATATGCAATCCATCCAGATCTCCAAATTCTTTGATATACAGACTTCCATCTCTATTTGTACCACATGGGGCCATATTCATCCCCCAAGAATTCATCAGATCTTTCTTTAGCTTTTTATCACCAATCTGTAGGGAAGGATAGACTTCCGGACATCTCAAGACCTCCAGATAATCACAAACATCCAAAGAAGCTTTGGCCAGATTTACATAATCCTGTAATTCAGGAACCCGCCACCCTTCAGGAGCTAACAAATTCGGCCAAGTTACTGATGATGAATTATCACCTATCAATCCGATACGATAATACATTCCGGCAACTTTACGGATTGCATCCGGAACAAGAGTAGTTGCACTCTTCTTAGCTTCTTCGGCAGGGAAACATTGAGATTTGTCATTTTCCTGTCCTTCACAAATAAGCGATTCACCTGTATTCAATTTAGTAGTTCGAAGGTTTTCAGCCAACCATACAACTTCAGAATCACCATTCGAAATTACAGCCACTTTATATGTAATCGATTCATCACCACGAACATCCGTAAAGATCTTCGTTCCATACAATTTAAATCTCCAGGCTGAATTCGCCATCAGGCGGTCTCCCACTTTCACATTCCAATAAAGGGTATTAGCTTTATAACGTTTCAGTCCGGCTGCCTTATTATCCACCATTTCCTGTAGTTGGCTATATGTTAGAGCAGTGGATGTTTTTTCCACTTCCATATCAATTAATGGGTCAGACAAATCTGCATTAGCACTAATTAAGAGCTGATAAGATTCTGTATCCGGCATAGGTTCCCATGAAAACTTCACCTCTGTATCCATTGCTTCATAGTCTAGTTCTAAAGTAGTATCCTTAGCTGGCGTTAACGGCTGTGCCATTAACCTTGTCACCATCAAAGAACGAATTTCCGCAGATGAAGGCTGAGACGATTTCCCGGATTGTACTGTCCAATAAATCTTACCCGTATAGCCGGAAGCAATTCCCAATTTAGCCGCAATATCATTCATATCAGAAGAAGATATCAAATGAGGAGTTCTTCTTGCTTCAACAACTACCGGACTCGACATATCCTCGCTATTACTTAAAAGCAAATTATATTTGTCTACTAAAAAAGCTTCCTGCCAGGCAAAAGTGATCTGGCGTACTTTATCCAAATCAATTGAGACATCATTTTTAGGAACAGCCAGTTCAATTTCCGACGTCACAAGTGCTGGACGTTCAACATCATCTTTACAAGACCAACATGACAATCCTGTAAATACTAATAATAGAAATGAAATATATTGTTTCATGATACTTTGTTATTCAAGATTAATACATCATTTTATTTCATATACTTATACAATGGATCCGGATCTGACTCCACCCCATTGAAATGGAAAAATAAACTTAAGGCAACAGGCTTGGGACGAACTCCCAACGGCTGCATCGGTGAATCAAAAATCCCATATGTCTGCTCTGTCTCTACAACAGTGCTTCCTGCAGATGTCCAGTTGAACATTCTGAACATATATACGGACTCTATCGTTTGAAGTCGTTCTGTCAGGGCTACAATAGCAGGTACACACACATCCGCTATCAATTCTTCCCTCCGTTCAAGATAACTGTCAAAATAGCCGAACTCGGAGATAATAATCTTTCTCCCTGCATCGCCATGATCAACAGCAATCTGATACAATGACTCATTCATTGCCAGCCATGATAAGGTATGTTTTTCATGAATATAAGGATGCCAGTTCAGATATTCAAAGTAATGGCTTGGATCAGTATCAGCGGCCAGTTTCCGTTTACCTCCCTCCATACTGGTCGAAGGTAATTTACCCGATACAATATGATCATATATAGCACTCAAATATGCTTTCGTTTCGGGAATATCGACCATATAAAGACCAGGAGCCACGACTTTTGCTTTCGGATTTGCCGCTTTCACTCCCCTATTGGCATAATAACAAATATCCGCTGTCACCAATGCCTGCTCACTAGTAGTAAATATAAAAGGTGCATTTTCTTCTGCTGTCGCCCCATCTCTAAATCCATCCTTACATAAATTGTGACCCTTCGGGGCGTTCAATTCATTTCCCACTTCAAACTGAGTCACATCAGGGAAAGCAGCTGCTAACATTTTATAGCTATCTTCTATCTGCTGCATAAACTTTATATAAAGTTCTGTCCCCGGTTCCGGGACAGCTTTCCAATGTGAACGCGTACATCCATAAGGATACATATAAGCTGCATTGGTGAGCATTATATTACGCACTCCCTTTTCTGTCAACAGAGCAGCATAATCCTTAAATTTCTGAAGATTATCCTCTTTAAATATCAAGTTTCCTTCAGCATCGTGATCAAATACCCATGAAAGATGGAGCAACATTCGGAAAGACTTAACTCCCAAGGCCCCGCACATATCAGCAACCAATTGTGGAGTTACCCCATTATCAGACTGTCCGCCAATGTTTTCGCCCACTTTGGGCTGCTCATGAATACCGAACATATTACTTCTGTCAACACTATAAGTCGGAGGTAAAATGGGAGAATTCTCATCATTATCATTACAAGATGCAAAGTTAGCAACCAATAATGCACCAGCCATTAAAAATAGCCATCGGCGATATATATATTTCATTTTCATCATACTACTAAATTTAAAAGATATATTTATTTTCCACACACATTCAGTTTCCCGAAAGATAGCGTTAGAATCCTGGATTCTGCGTTAACTGCGGGCTCACATTTCTTTCTCGCTGTGGTATTGGCCATAGCTCATGCTTTTGCTGAACGAATGTCCGGTTTTCAACCAAACGATAATCAGAAGAAGGATGTGGCATATAAGCATCATAATCGTACACAGGCTCATCGTTCTCATCAAATGTCACATTCGGCCAGTCCTCAAATTTACCTTTAAAAGGACGTCCCATCACCGGACGATTGGCATATTTCCAAAAGCCATCCCAACGACGGATATCAAAATAGCGGAATCCTTCAAAGGCTAATTCTACCTTACGCTCATGACGAACAATCACCCGTGCTTTTGACTGATCCGACAAATCCGATAACGACAAAGCCGGCATTTTTACATCGTCACGTCCATTGCGAACTTCATTCAAAGCATCAACTACACTTTTATCAATATCATTCGCTTCTATTTTTGCCTCTGCATAAGTCAAAAGCACTTCAGCATAGCGACAGAGAATAAGAGGATAATCCCCTTTTTCATTTTTGTCTGCATAAGAAGGATCACTAAATTTTCTCGTACAATATCCCGTATAAGAGGTATATGGACTAAAGGAATAACAATCCTTATTGGTCACCTTACCATTTTCTGCATAACTCCAACATGAAGTGCTATCAACATGTGACTCAAATATAAAATCTCCATATCTATCCCCAGGGACTACAAATCCTAAACGCAAACGCGGATCACGATTTTCAAATGGTTTCTTCTTATTAAATAATGGAGACTCTGCAATATTCTTTCCATCAATACAATGATATGAGTCTATCAAATTTTGTGTCGGCACCATAGTGGAATATCCATTCAAATTACGAGACTGCATATGAAGAGGTAACTTATGATACAAAGGAATCTCTGCACTAAATTCCGCTTTCAAAATAATTTCCTTATTATTCGCATCCGTCAATCCGGACACCAGAAACAAATCTCCGTATTTAGGATAGAGCTTATATATTTCAGAAGAAATAACCGCTTCAGCAGCCTCGGCAGCTACTTCCCATTTTTTATTATAAAGGGCAATACGTGCCTTATACGCATTTGCCGTCCCCCTTGTAGCACGCCCAAGGCAAAGCGGATCAACATACTGCTCTTCCAACAGGGTAGCAGCATCTGTAAAATCTTTCAAAATCTGTTGAAGCACGACATCCTTAGATTCGCGTACAAATTTAGAGGCTTCAGACTCCGATTCAATCGGTTTTAGAATTAGAGGCACATCTCCGAAAAAAGAAATCAACCGAGAATAATAAAAACCTCTAAGGAAAAGACATTCGCCTTTATATTGCTTATATTGTTCCGGACTCAATACTGCTGATTTCTTTTCTATAATCTCCAGCATTAAATTACACCGTCCAACTCCCTGATAAGCATAATGCCAAACCTCTCTTATTGAATGAAGATTACTGTCATGTTGACCTTGTGCCACCTTTTTCCAGTCACTTTCCTGACGAGGAAAGCCTATATCAGTCATCAGATCGGGAGCTATCGGAAACAAATATTCTACATTAGGCTGTGCAATCAAAAAACGATAACATCCTACTACCCCTCCATTAATTTCACTGGCATTATTCCAAAAAGTATCTTGATTTGGTTTATCCAAAGGATATTTATCCAGCACATCACAACCTCCGAATATGAAAAGTAATGACGTATAAACAATATAGACTATATATTTTTTCATATAAATATGTACTTAAGTTAGAAATTGACATTAATTCCAAAAGAATAAGTTTTCAACAAAGGCACTGAATTTTGTGCTTTTGTAGGATGTTGTTCCGGATCGTACCCCTCTGTCATTTTATCGAATGTGAATAAGTTCTGGGCAGAAAAGTAAACACGTACTCCGTCAAGGAATGTATGACTAAGTATTTTCCGTGGAATAGTATAGCCGATCTGAAGATTCTTCAATCTAAGATAAGAAGCATCCTGCAGCCAGTAAGTAGAAGGCTTTATATTATTTGCACTGGAAATAAACATACGGGGATATTTAGAATTCGTTTCTCCTTCTTTCCACATATTATCTTTTTGCCATTGCTGCACTTTTGCACCATTATTAAAGGCCCAGGCAAGATCATCGCGCAAATAGCCATCCCGTTTGCCCACCCCTTGGAAGAACAATTCAATGTCAAAGTTCTTATATTCAGCTGCCAGATTAAAGCTATATGTATATCTCGGTATTGTATTACCAATCACGACATAATCTTCCGATGTAATCTGACCGTCGCCAGTATCAGGTATACCATCGCCATCCGTATCAATTGTCGGTTGATCTTTGTATTTAATATCTCCTCCCTGCAGATTTCCGAACTGTGTTACCGGATAAGACCGGGCATCATTGAACGAAGCAAACAAACCATCCGCCTCCAATCCCCAAATCGAGTTTATGGAATATCCCGCACGATTGGTATACAAGTCATCAAAGTTGTTCACGATGCCTTTCATATCCTTGATTTCATTCTTCACGTCCGAAAGATTGGCTGAAATACGATAAGAGAAATCTCCAATACGGTCATTGAAAGCAAGACTAAGTTCCCATCCTTTATTTTCAACTACTCCGGCATTTCTCAATGGGGAGTTATTATACCCCATGAAAGAAGGAATATCCAGATTCATCAATATATCGCGGGTTTTCCTGACATAATAATCAAAAGTAAAATTCAATTTATTATTAAAGAAACCAAGATCGATACCTACATTCGTCATTGTTGTTGTTTCCCAGGAAATGTCTCTGAAAGCATAGTCTCTTGCGGCATATCCTTGAACAACCTTACCATTAAACACGACAGGCTCTGCCAGATTTATATCCATAGAGAACGGATAGTAACTTCCAACTTCCTGATTACCCAGCTGTCCCCATGAAGCTCTCAATTTGGCATTGCTTAGCCACTTGATATTTTTCATAAAGTTCTCTTCGCTAATACGCCAACCGGCGGAGAAAGAAGGAAACAATCCCCATCTATTCCCTTTGGCAAAACGGGAAGAACCATCATAACGAACATTAGCCTCAAATAGATATTTGCCTGCATAGTCATAGTTTAACCGTCCGAAGAAAGACTGCAATGCCATTTCTGAAGCATTACCGTCAGTAGACTGATTAACCACCGGGAAAGAAGCTATTTGATCATAGTTAAACTCACTCCCTTCTCTACGACCATACAAATTTTCTCCATAATATGTAATCTGCTGAAAACCCGCCAAAAGCTGAATGCTATGCTTATGAAAGTCTTTATCGAAATTAATCAAGAATTTAAAGTCATCGTTAAAAGTGTAGTTCCTTCTTTGAACCAAGGCTCTTTTTTGCACCGTTGTCACTGGATTATCATCAACATCATAAAACGGCACAATATTATTGTAAACCTTATTAGAATCAAAATTGAACTTTGGAGAATACGAAACATCCAAACGGATCTCTTTTATCGGAGAGTAAGCTACTTTCATATTCACTACCGCTTCCTGATACCAGTTTCTATTATATCCTTTTAATTTCTCTTGCGATAAAGCCCATGTATTCGCTCCAATTTGTACATAAGCAGGATTACCGTTCGGAGTCACCCATGGGTAAATAGGTGCAGTACGACGAACAGCACCAATAATCGACGCTACATCCGAACCTGGTTCCGAAACAACAGAATGACGACCCGAAATATCAATTCCGGCGGAAAGTTTATCATTAAACTTGTAATCAGTATTGACACGCACACTGTAACGTTTCATATAAGTATCCGGGAAAACCCCTTCTTGGTCTGTGTAATTTAAAGAAGCCAATGCTCTAAGTTTCTCTGTTCCTCCACTCAATGTTAAATTATGCATGTGTTGTATTGCCGGTTCTTTATAAGTAATAGCCTGCCAATCGGTATTCGGATAATTATAAGGATCCTGATTCATCTTCGCCTTATAATTCGCAATATAATCTTCACCATATATTACTCCGCCTGCCGCACCCGTATTCATATTACGGGTATCATTAGAATTAGCTAAGTCATACAGTTCCATATAATCAATAGCTCCCAAAAATTTAGGCTGTTCCGTCATCTTTTGCAACCCGACATTACTATTAAAACTAATTCTGAGTTTACCCTCCTCCGCACGTTTGGTAGTTATTAATACCACACCGTTTGCAGCACGTGAGCCGTAAATTGCGGCAGAAGATGCATCTTTCAAAATTGAAATACTCTCAATATCTTGCGGGTTGACGGCATTTACAGAACTGGCAACACCATCAATAAGCACCAGAGGATTGCTATTATTGAGTGTTCCGATACCACGAATCATAATAGATTCATCCTCCTTACCCGGCTGTCCGGAAGTTGAAGTCACCGTTACTCCGGATGCCATTCCTTGAAGTGCAGACATCGTATTCATAACAGGGCGTTTTGCTAAATCCTTACCGCTAACCGCTTCAACGGAACCTGTCAAATTGACTTTCTTTTGAGTACCATAACCTACCACTACCACCTCATCCACCAAATGCGAGTCTTCTTTCAATGTAATAGTCAGTCCAGTGCGGTTACCCACCTGAATCTTTTCCGTCACATAGCCAATGTAAGATACCTGCAGAACCGCACCAGAAGATGCTTTCACAGAAAACTTTCCGTCCAAATCCGTAATTGTACCTACTGTTGTGCCCTGTACCTTTACACTGGCACCAATTATAGGTTCTCCATTTACATCCTTCACAATTCCTGTAATCATCCCTTGCTGAGCATAAGTGTTCTGTATCACAAATACCTGAACGATAATCAGCAAGATCCATAGATAGTAATTCTTTTTCATGTTATTAAAATAATGGTTAATGCAAACTTTTATTTATCACTTTATTCTTATTCTATATTAATCTGAAAGATTGCAGCAGGAACATTTTGCATAGGCCGTTCCACTTCCAGTTTAATAAAGTTGGTTATTATAGGAGCATCTAATTTTATTTCATTTATTGTATGATAATTCCCTCCACATTCAAAAAAAACAGTTCCTTTATCATCTGACAGTTTATATCTCCGTAAACAGAAAGGCATCACATTTTCAGGATGTCCCATTTGTACAGATTCTAAAGAATGGTCATAATCCGTATCCATAAAGAGTAATATTCTGCTTATCTTTTGAGGCATATCCCATTTGAAAGTTATCTCCGGATAGACATCTTCTAAAGAAGCTACCCATGCATTAGGTTCCGTAGTAGGACGCACATATCCGTTAGTTATATTTTCACTACCGAAAGACTCGATAGCAGGCGTTATTTTCATTGCAATGTTATGCCCTGCCGGACGGCGGTCCGGACACCAGAACTCAAATGACTCAAGTCCTGTACCCTTTGGAGGAGTTTGAAAACCGTGGTTGTTGACAGCATAATTAAACTTATTAAACACAGACAAAAGCCCCGTACAACGCATTTCGCTCATACGCAGACGTATCTTATCATTTCGCATGAACGTCACAAAGGCATATTGTTGACATGGTAAGTTTTTTGTCAAATCTATATTTACCTTTTGAGTACCTTTCCGCAAATTAAACTTCACTGTTTCTGCAATTATATCCGGCGTATAGTTTTTAGCCTTCTCCGCATAACGTAATTCTACTGTGAGATTTGTTTCCTCACTCGCATCAACTTCTACCTCAAATTTATACGGAATACCCGGTTCTAAAGGTAATAATTGAGCTGTAGAGTAATCTAATGTATACCAAGGACCATCAAAAGGTATTTCTGACAAACTTAACTCACTTGAAGCGGATACTTTGGCTTTAGCAGCCAGATTTCCATTAACATCAATCGGCACCAAAGGAATACTCTGTCCAGCAAGATTCAGTTTCTGTTGTAGTTTATGCATATGAGTAGCAGCAATGAGTTCAACAGGTAATAATCCATCCGAAAGACACTGTGCTGCCGCCATTCCAACTGCCTGTCCTCCCAGCCCGGACGTAGCCATCACCCGAGATGAACCATGAGCAACATGAGAAGCACTGATACATCGTCCAGCAAAAAACAGATTCTTTATATCCTTACTCACAAAGCACCGATAAGGAATCTCATAAATACCTTTGGAATGATATTGCATACAGCCATTATGCGTACTATAAACGCCTTCTGCCGGATGGAGATCAATAGCCCATCCTCCAAAGGCCACTGTATCATCGTGATGTCGCTGTTCTATAATATCTTTTTGGTCAAGAGTATATTCACCTACAAATCTTCGACTTTCCCTTTTACCTGGTACTAAACCAACCCATTCAAGAGTCATCGTTTCTGCTTCAGGAAAGTTTCCCGAATTTTTTATATAATTCCAGACGCCATAAACGACCTTCCATATTTCCCATTTAATCTCTTCAGTATCATGTATGGTATCCAACCGCCCACCATATTCAAGCCACCAGAATTTACATCCATGTTCACTTGCATTAATACGATTCCATCGAGGAATTTCTTTGATATCTTCCAGCGCATAAGCAGGAGGAACAAATTTCACAGGTTTTCCTGTATCTTTACTATAGAAGTAGATAGAGTGTCCAAGCAATTCACCATATTCTCCTTTATCCGGAGCGAATAATTCACCATATACTTGTTTTTCTTCAGCCCCCATGCGGTAAGCAGCCCCAGCCCGATACGCAATAATACCATCGCCCGAAGCGTCACAAAAGAGTCTGCCACTGATTTCATAGAAAGTATAATTCTGTGAACAGAAACCGTATATTTTGGATATTTCATCAGGAGACCGCTTTTCAACGTCATAAACCGCTGTATTGAGCAATAATGTAATATTAGGCTCATTACGGACTTTTTCTAATAATAAGGTATCCAGAAGAACAGGATTTCCCTCTTTATTACGATAAAGATTATCTACCAGTATTTCATCAATCAGCCCTCCCTCACGTGACCAACGGTTATTGTTGCCCATATGTGACGTAGCACCCAATATCCAAAGTCGCACCTCGCTCGACGCATTTCCACCAAGCACAGGACGATCCTGCACAAGAATGGTTTTTACCCCTGCACGAGCAGCTGAAACTGCAGCACATATCCCCGAAATACCTCCACCGACAACAACAAAATCGGCAGAAAGCAAAATACTTCTCAGGTTGCGCTTATCTTTTGAAAATGATTCTTGCAACATTCTATTTTTGTATTATTTATTATCTTTCTTTTTTAGGATAAAGCCAGAGAGCAAGCAATACTAACGCTATGCCCACAGCTATTACCAGTATCTTTCCTTTTTCTGCTAACCCACCAAGCAGAGCAATCGCAGCACCCGTTAAGAAAATCCCATAGCTAATTACTCTTTTACTAAATTTATTATCAGCTTCAGTCATCACTTTATCTTCTTTCCTTTCAGTCTCTTTTATACAGTTATTTTCTTTTTCCCATTCTTGATATTCTACATAACGATGGGATATTTTATGATTCAATTTATAATAGAGTTCAAAAGCGATTAAACAGAATACAGGAAAAGCAACTCCTACAATCATTTCTTCTGCGCGATTAAATCCAAATCCCCACAACGGAGTAATAAATTTAAAGAAAGCATTTGCTCCTAAACTGACTAATGTCGTCGTTATTACAGAATATTCTGTTTGTCGTTTTGAGAACAAGGTCCATATAATAGGCAGATATAAAGGAACTCCGGTTAAAGCGGCAACACTGATCACTACATTTACAATGCCTCCCATAAGGGGAATTAATAATGCTACAATAATTGCAAGCAAGCCAAATATAATGGTTGAAATACGCGCAACTCTCATTAAAGTTTTATCTGAACTCTGCGGAAAAAGACGTTTGAATATATCATTAGTGACCACTCCGGAAGAAATATTAAGAGTTGCATTAAGAGAACTTGCAGTAGCAAATACCATCCCACTAAGCATAAGCCCTAGCAAACCGGCTGGAAGTACTTCTTTACACATCATAAGATAGGCTCCTTCAGCATCAATCGTACTAAGCGAAGGGTTAACAATACGGTAAATCATTGGTGGAAGCATCCACAGAACGGCACTTACGACATACAATCCCCCAAATAAAAAGCCAACCTTACGTGCGCTACTCTGTGAATTGACGCTAGCATAACGTTGAACGTACGCCCAATTTCCACCGAGAAATATAGCATTGTATACACCAAAAGCAATAATAAAACCTATTGTATATTCTCCATTCACAAGATTAAAATAAGTAGCAGGAATAGACTCTATAAAATTCACAACGCCACCAACACGTCCAAAAGAAAGCGGAACGACAATAAGTACAGCCGCCGTCAGTATAATAAACTGAAGTACATCCGTTGACACTACAGCCCAAAGTCCGCCAGCCGCGACATATACAATACAGAATCCACCTAACAACAGAATACAGAGATCTAAAGGCATCCCCGTAGAAACCTCTACAATTTTAGCTACCGGATATAAAAAAGAGCCTGTAGTAAAGAGAGAAATGAAAAGGAAAAGATAAGTATACGTCTTTTGTGTGTTTACTCCAAGTCTCCGGGTGATATACTCTGCCACTGTCAGAGCACTAGTCTTATGCCATCGTGGAGCAATGAAGAAACCAACAACAAATCCGGCTATCGCCATTGTCCATTGAATCGAAATAGCGATCCATCCTAGTGAATAAGCAATAGATCCCCATACCACGAAAGTTCCTGCGGAGAAAAATCCCATAAAAAGAGATAATCCACTCATTGCCCACGGGACTGCTCCTCCTGCTGCGAAAAAGGATTTCATATTCCGCCCTTTACCAGAAAAGGACAAGCCCATTATAACAATTCCAAGTGCAAATATAAAGATAGTAATAAGGTCGAGTAATTGCATAGCTTGAGTTTTTAAGATTAATTTTTAAGAGATTTCCCCCTCTAACAGGAAACAAATGTAGTGGGGCAGACAGTTAAAAACAAGTGTTTTGAAGGAAAAATCACCGGCAACGTTCCCGGTAACGTTCCCGAAAAAATCCGCTATAATTCGTCATCCTAAAATGAGGTAAAAAAAGATTTTTGATTATCTTTGTTCGCATCCTAAAACTATATACCATGTCCAAATCACGTATTACAATCAAAGATCTCGCACGTGAACTTAATATTTCAACATCAACAGTATCACGGGCTTTAGCTGATAAATGGGATGTTAATCCGGAAACACGAAAAGCTGTACTGGAATTAGCAGAAAAAATGAATTACCACCCCAATCCCATCTCTCTTAGTTTGAAACAAAATCAAACGATGTCAATCGGCGTAATTGTTCCGGAATTCATAAACTCATTTTTTGCAGAAGTCATCATGGGAATACAAAGTGTTATGAATTCGAAAGGCTACCATATATTAATAAGTCAATCGAATGAATCCGCAGATATTGAGTTTACCAATTTAAAAGCAATGGAGGAGAAAATGGTGGACGGCATCATCATATCCGTCACCCAAGATACCAGAGCTACGGAATACTTTAAAACACTACGCGAGAAGAATCTACCGATTGTATTTTTTAATCGGATAGCTCCTGAAGTCAGCGCTTACAATGTCATCATCGATGACTATAAATGGGCTTTTACAGCAGTGGAACATCTAATTAAGGAAGGATATAAACGAATAGCACATTTAGCGGGTCCGGAGAATCTATTCCTATCTAAAGAGCGTAAACGTGGCTATATCGATGCACTAAAAAAATATGGCTACCCGATAGAAGAAGAGTTGATAATTCCTGCCGGAATACTTATGGAAAGCGGTATTACTGCAGCATATTCCATATTAGAAATGCCGAACAAACCGGATGCCATTTTTGCCGTTAATGATCCGGCAGCCATCGGTGCCATGAAGACATTACAAAAAAAAGGTATGGTTATTCCCGATGATATTGCGTTTGTAGGTTTCTCCGAATCACAAAAGGCTTTAATCATCGAGCCCAATCTTACAAGTGTTGAGCAACCCACTTTTGAAATGGGAAAAGTTACTGCTGAATTATTATTGGAGCAAATAAAAAATAATTCAGATGAAACAAAACCTTCAAAAACAATTATCCTGGACGCTAAACTTAATATTAGAGAATCGTCTATAAAAAAATAATTACTCCACCGTTGCCAACGTCAATATACTAATCTGTATTCCTTCCACATTCACCAGACAAGAAGCACATGCCAGCGTAGTAGAACCAGTGGTCAACACATCGTCAACGATCAGTATATGTTTCCCGGCAAGTACTTCTGGGCGTTGAAGTTCAAAGATGCCTTCCACATTATCCCGACGTTCAAGTATGGATTTGTGTGTTTGCGTTTCCGTATTTTTCTTACGCAATATGGATTCTGTATCTATGGGAATTCCTGTTACAGCAGTGATTCCACGGGCAATCCATTCGCTCTGGTTATAACCTCGGATTTGCTGTTTCTTCTTGTGAAGCGGTATAGGGATTATCACATCAATTCCTTGAAAAAAATGGGAAGATAAAAGTTCTGCAGCCATATACCGCCCCATAATTGCACCAATTTCCTTTTGTCCACCATATTTCAACCGATGAAGAATCAACCGGAAGTCGCTTCCTTTCTCATAAAAGAAAAAAGAAGTAGCCCGTTCCAAAGGGATTTGTCCCCAGAAGAGCCGTTCTACCGGATTATCTTTTCGAAGATGATAATTAGTACGGGGTAGATTAATATTACATACTGTACAGATACATTCTTCACCCTTTGCTAACGGCCGGCCACAAACAACGCAGCAACGGGGAAATAGCAAAGATAAGAAAGAACTAAGCCAGTCTTTGATAAGAAGTGTGTGTTTCATAATAATAGAGATTTAAAGTTGCAATAGCACCTACATATTGCAACTACATATTCAATGGAGGGACTTCTGACAGGAGTTTCTGAAAGACAGGATGAAGATTTCCATTCGTTGCAATAATATGATGTCCTTCTATGAAATGATCCTCACCATAAAAGTCAGTCACCTTTCCTCCCGCTTCCTGAACAATCAGTGCCGCTGCAGAATAATCCCATTTTCCGAGAAATGCTTCCATCCATGCATCAAAACGCCCAATAGCTACATAACAGATTGCGGCAGCAGCCGAGCCATTCATGCGAATGCCTCCCACTACCCCATAAAGCTGATCGATCAGATGAAGAGCCGTTTGTTTATATTGCAGATGATTATAAGGTAATTCTGTAATGACAAATGCATCTTTGATGTCCTCAACGTTCGACACATGAATTTCTTCGCCATTCATAAACGCTTTTCCGCCTTTCCAAGCATAAAAACATTCATCCCGGCAAACCTCATAAACGACACCTAAAAGAAGTTCGGTACGGCTACGTAAAGCGATGGACACACAATAAGGAGCCTCATCATGAATATAATTCGTGGTTCCATCCAAGGGGTCAATTACCCAACAGTAGGGTTCATCCTGATAAGTGGCAGAGCCTTCTTCTGTTATGAATCCCGCTTCAGGCAGTAAAGCAGTAAGGGCTTTCACCACACGCACTTCAGATTCTTTATCCACATAAGACACATAATCGTGTGCATGTTTTTCCACCACACGTTCACGACGGAAGTTCTTTCGTTCTTCTTTCAAAAAATATCCAACTTCTGTAGCAATCCGGCATACATCAGCTGTAAGTTGTTTTAAATCTAACATTCTATCTTTCATAATTTAGGCAATCCGCAAATCAATGCCAAAATTATTACTTTTTTTGATAGAAATAAGAGTTTTCCCGGAAAAAGATAAGTAATTCCAGGGTATACTCTATTGAATTACTTTTGCACAGTAAATCTATATTCCGTAACGGAATAATATTTCTCATGAGGACGCAACACACAGGATGGAAATTCAGGATGATGTGGCGTGTCCGGATGGTGGATGGTTTCCAATATCAGACCACCATATTTCTGTTGTGGACCACCTTTGGCCACAATCTTTTCTGAAAGCCCGATACCGGTATAGATCAACAAGCCGGGCTCTGTAGTGTAAGTTTCTAATTGACGGCCACTTTGAGGTTCCGTGACAGTTGCAGCATAACGCAAATCTCCGTTATAATCACGAAGTATCCAGTTAGCCGAATAACCACCCATAAGTTTCATGTGCTCATTAGGAGAGGTGACACGTTCTGCAAAGCTATGAGGAGTGCGAAAATCTAAAGGTCCTCCCACTACTGATTCAACCGAAAACGGCACATACCACGGAGTATTTACCGTAACTGAATCCGCATTAATTTGTACGATATGATTTAAAACCGAACCTCCGTCATAACCCTGAAGGTTAAAATAGCAATGTTGCGACATATTAACGATAGTCGGCTGATCGGTAACTGCCTCATATTCTATACGCCAAGTATTGTCCGGAGTCCAGTAATAAGTGACTTTACAGTCCAAATTACCAGGATATCCCTCCTCTCCGTCAGGACTGCAACGAGTAAAAACAATGCCAAGCGTATCAGAACTATTGACCGGCATCGCTTTCCACATGACACGATCAAATCCCTTCACACCGCCGTGCAAATGCCCGGGATGTCCGTTTGGAGATTCATTGCACGAAAGTTGATACCGAACAGAATCAATCATAAAATTCCCGCCGGCAATACGGTTAGCATAACGTCCTAATAAAGCCCCGAAAAACCGCTCGGCTCCAGTCTCATAATCCTTTAGGTTTTCATATCCAAGCACTACATCTGCCATTTTTCCTTCCCGGTCCGGCACCATAATATTCGTCACACGACACCCATAGTCAATGACCTTGAATTGAGCCCCCGAAGCATTGGTCAGGGTATATTGAGTAACGGTATCACCATCTTGAGTAATACCATAAAACGCTGTTTTCATTCCAGGAATAACTTCACATTCCGCACAAGCAGTAACAAACACAGCTAAATACAAAAAAGCAAAAAATCTATTCATCTGACATTCAATAGTAAAGAATAAATATTTTATCGAATAAACAGCCACAAAAATGCAAATGCAGAAGAAGATAAGATCTCTCTTATTCGTTTGAGCGCAATACTTATTTGTGTCTCTACTGTTTTTACAGAAATCCCGAGACGTTCGGCAATCTGCCTATAAGAAAGTCCCTCCTTCCGGCTCAAGGAAAATATCTCCCTACATCTCTCCGGAAGCTGTTCAATTGCCCGATTCACCACTTTTGTCAAGGCATCAATGTCAAAACAATCTTTATATTTCCTTTCTTCCAGTTGCTGGTTAAACCAATTCTCTAACAACTGATGCCTGTTTTCCTCATCACGAAGATAGTTTAATACCCGATTTTTGGCAGCCCGGAAAAGATAGGTTTTGATATAGGTTATTTCAATACAATCTTTATTCTCCCATAGTTTGAGAAACACCTCCTGAATAATATCTTCTATGACTGCTACATCATGCGTATAGAAGTTGAGAAAACAACAAAGTTGTTCATAGTATGTATCGTAATAAATTCGAAAGGCTTGAATATCCATCGTTCCCGGAATTGTGTTTATCAGTCTCACAAATCTACAAAAAATAATCTTCTTTCGGAATATATTTTCGTAAAGAGAACCATACCCTCAAAACACTTTCTAATACTAAAACCGAAATCACATTAATTGCACTAAACAAAAATGCTGATAATGACGCGAATCATACAGATTCTTTCTAAATATAAATCTGTATGAATCCGCGTCCAAATGAGCTTTACAAAATCGTTCAGAATTGTCTTTCTGCAAAAATATTCAGAGCATAAGGATCACTCACCGCTGCCTGCTCAATATATTTCTGTGCCAGCTTCGTATCACCGGTGTAGCGATAAGCCAGCGCTAGTAAATAACTATAATAAGCACTCCTTTGCTGTACGGCACGATCGCAGAAACTTATAAAGAAAGGAGTAGTGGCAAAATAACCCGCATCAACAGTCTTCATGCCTTCTTTCCAATCTTGCAGTTTATAATTGATGAGCATATCCCCCTTGAAAGGCATACCCGTTTCACGATAACAAAGTGCCTGATAAAATGGCAATTCCGGTAAGTTCATATTACTAAAATAATCTACCTCAATACCCGTTATAAAATCAAAATTCTCATTGGCCTTGTCTTCCTGCCCCAAAGATTTCAAACAGATTGCTTCATAATATTTAAATGGAACCAATCTAACGATATTCCACAAACCTGCTCCCAGATTTTGAGGCAGAGTTTGCGCAGCCTTAAAACAATCAACCGCTTCTTGCATTTTATTTTCTTTCATTAATCTACGCCCTTTCAGGAAATAAGCAAACATATACTGTTCTGCTACGGCATGTTCTCCACCTTCAGCCGGGACAAAGTTACGTCCCCTAAGAAGTTCTATTGCGTTATCCTCCTGTCCTGCCATGTTATAAGCTCGTGCCCATTCAAGCATAATATCATCGCGGCTAATTACAGACTTATGATTATTCAGGAAAGAAATACGTTCAATAGGAGCAACTCCTAACTTACCCATTACATAGACCGTTTCAAAAATCAACTGTTCGTCATTCGGCTTCAAGGATAATGCCTGCTTCAATAAGGGTAACACTTCATTTTTACGATCCATGTGTGAATAGTAAGCGACAGCCAGATTTCGTGCAGCACGATAATCAGTACCGGACAAGCCTTCCCAAAGAGCGACTGCCTTCTCATAATGTCCTTTGGCGTAAAGGGCACATCCCAACAGCAACTGCGCCTTCCGACTTCCCCGTTTTGCCCAATGAGACAAACTGTTCATTTCAATTCGCCGACTTGGGAAAGCAATCCCCTCCGTTGCCGAATCATTCGGAGAACCGCCTTTTATATCTGCATATATGGCAGACAGACTAAAAATCAGAGGCTCGTGTGTTTGCAACATCTCTATCAGGGAAACAGCCTCTTTCTGCAGATTAGCGACAAGCAAAGTTTCTATAAGATCGAGACATACCTGATTCTTATCCGTCCGTATCTTTTCCATAAAATCCCGGGCACTAACTTTACCGGTCAGCACACCGAAGTAACGTGCCAAATGATTAAGTTTATCATTCGCTTCTACAGACAGATATTGACGTTCCGATGCTTTTTTATCTCCCTGCAAATAAGAAGCATATATCATCAACGCATTGGCTACAGCATTATCTTTATGATAAGTAATGGCAGTAGTAAGATGTTGAACAGCCTTGTCATACTCCAGCTTACGTATGTCAAGCATAGCCGCATAAGTCATGGCTGAAGAAACATAAGCACTGCTCCATGCCGCTTTCCGGAAATAATCATAGGATTTCTCCTGCTCATCGAGCGCTAAATAAACATGCCCTAACAAATAGTACAGTTTCCCATTTTCAAGACGCGTATTGAACCGTGTCAACACTTTTTCCGCCCTCAAAAGATATTCCAAAGCCTCACTGTAAAAAGCATTGCGTAATTTTGCTTCTCCTAAAGCGATCAATGCAGGAGCAAAATTCGGATCACGTTCAAGAGCTTCTTTATAATAGCTCTCTCCTTTAGTGGCAGGATCACGGTATTGGTCTACATGCAAACCTTCAAGATACAACAAATGCGGACTTTCAACCTTCTTGACATTCGGCATATCCTGTGTTGTATGAGGAATATTAAAAGTATCGTGTTTCTTCACTGTATAAGACATTAAAACAGTTCCGTCATTAGCGGTGACATCTATTGAATATCCCAACTTCATTCTTACATCCGCAGGCAACGAATATTCTTCTCTGGCCTTGATCGTCGCATTTCCCGAAAACAGCACCCGATCGCCCCCTCTGACCGTAATCTTCACATTACGAGTCTTATTCAACTGCACTTTAATTGCATCCTTGACGTATATAGCTCCTGTGGTATTTGCAAAGTCCGGCACCCCGATTTCTCCGATCGGGAACCAATATTGCGAGAAGGTTTTAGTCTCCATCGGTTCAAGCCATGTAAAATCCGGCTGATTGTCAGAATAACTGCCTGCCATTAACTCACAATAGGCTCCATCTGTATCCGTAAGAGCATTTTCCCAAGACTGGGACAACTGATTGTACGCCCATGTGAACATTTTCTTACCGGGTGACACATGATGATCTCCGATGTGTACAACCCCGCATTTCCTGCCCGTATCATAACCGCCAAAGAAATCATACTGTGATGCCGCACTAAAATAAGAGGTAGGCTGAATCGTATTCTTATGCTTGCTTATATCAACTGCACCGTCATAACGAATACCGTTAAATATTCCTGCCGCATTTGTTGCAACCGGATAAGTAGTAACCGAACGTTTGTAATGGAAAAACACATGGCTTACATCGTGCGGAAAGAATATCTCATAATTCTTATTCGAAGGTACCGCCACATTCTCCCACCATAAAAACGAATGTCTTAACGGGGTGATATTCGACAATTTGACTCTCGTTTCAAAGATAGACTCACCGGGGTTAAGCACAATGCCAACCATACCTTTCATCCGGTCTGTCGGATCATGTTCCGAAACCCAAACGATCACTCCACCCCCCGGCAGTTTTTCTATTTCATAATCAGTGGGCATAAAAGACGAAGCCCGATGATGAAAAGGCCAGTTAAACTCCAGTCCACCGGAAATCCACGAGCCCAAAGCACCGATAAGAGCTGGTTTTATGACATGGTTCTTATAGAAAAAATCATATCCATTCGTTTTATCTTTGGCAGCATATATCTTACCTCCAATTTCCGGCAATATTTGTAGTTCCAAATATTCATTCTCTAATTTGATAAGCGTATATTCTTTATCCACTTTTTGTTCCCGATTCACTTTCAGAACGATTTTATTAGGATAAGGATTGCCACTCGAACGCTGGTGTATCCTGTTTTCGGCAAACATCGGCAATTCTTCACGTTCCGGTTCTGTGTATGTCGGAATACTGACTTTGCTTACAGACACCTTGACCGATTGCGCTTTTGCGCTTGTAGTAAGAAACAAAATCAGAAACAAAATATTGAAATATTTCATGAGTGCATGTATTATTATGATTAAAAAATATCTTTCATTTTACTCCATCCTGACGCAACGGACAGATGCTGCCGAAGCACGATCCATACCTGTAAAATTAAGATTTGCATTATTATAATAGAAGTAATAAGCTCCTGTTGTTCCTGGATTACTAGTCCATTGATATCCCCGATATTCCTGATAAGCAATCTTATTAGCTCCCTTATCCAGATAGCCTCCTGTCGGGAAGTAAGAAGTTTGCGAACCATCAATCACAAACAGATGCCCGTAATTGTTATCACATTCCGTTTTTGAAGTAAAAGTGAATCCCTGATAGCAATTCTGATCGGGCACACAATAGCCTTCCGGACAAGGATCATACACAGTTTTTACATTCTTGGTGAGACCATCAGAATTTCCCCATAGTCCGTTATTCCGCCATTCATTATGCCAGTCATTCGTAGAAAAAATTCTGGTATCAGGATTGGATATGGTATAACTTACTGTTCCCACTTCGGCAGAAGTGGTTGCATTTGCGGTCAGTTCCTTGTTATCCACAGTTGTCGCACTCGAACGGACAATATCAAGCGGACGCGGGAACGGATCTTTACGCCCCCACTGATACCACGCACCATAAGCATTCTGATCTTTAGGAGTAACAGAAGTTGCACCCAAATTACGATCCATCATTTTGAATGTTCCCCGTTCCTCATTAATATAGGTAAGATCCGATGCTTCAGTCACCCAAATATGAAAAGACCATACGTTCTTGCCCGATGCATCTCGAATAGCCACAAGGGCATTTCCTTTCACGCCACTTACAGGAACTTTTAAAGTAGTTCCCTCCAATGCAGGGACAGCAGAAAGAACATCTCCCGATGAAGACGAATTCGTTTGTCTCCACAAAACAGTTGCAGACACAGCCTTATCTACTAATTCCCCATTGATATTCACCCTCGGACGATTTTCATAAGTATAATCTCCTGCCAATGAATAATAAGGTGTAACATCTATTTCAAGTGTTCCTGCAGATGCCGTACGATAACAGTTTGCCTTACCATAATACAATGTCACCGGCAATAATTCCATCGGTTTGACAACTCCGGCTTCAATAGTGAAAGCACCCGGAGTCGCTTGTTCGTAAATCCGTCCGGCAGCATCCGTTATGACGAAAGTCAACCCTTTGGTATAATTTACCGCAGGAAGAAATAAAACAAAGTCTGTATGAGCCGATGGATTATTATCTGCAGAAAGAGGTACGCTTGTATCACAAGTAACCAATGCAGTAGCCGCAGCAGAAAGAGTGGAAGACTTCCGAAGTGATACGATTCCATCCGCTGCATTGACATCAGCTATACCCGACACCAGTTCTCCGTCATTACCGCGTACAGCTACAGATTTAACACTAATTCCCATTAATTGATAATCAGTCAGTTGTATCCGTACTCCACCACACAGATTCTTAAAAGAGAAGGCTTCACCATCAGAGGCTGCCGCCATCGGCAAAGATGATATTTCACTATCGGCATTAAATGCACCCATCCATTTCTGTCCGGCAAGTGCCGAAAAGTCAACAGCAAGTGTCGTACCTTCAAGCTGGCTGCCTGACGCAGCCGACGCCGGATAAATAGCATATCGGATGACATCATCTACAGAAGCGTCCACCGGATCAAAAACAGCGGTACGAACACTATTGGCAGCAGTAGTATAAACAGCTCCATTCGGTGTTGAAGTGCCAAACAGCCGTATCTTATCATTTTGGGTCCAAACCACATTCATGGATGCATTAAGAGACGTGCGTGTTGTGGCAGTAACAGCACAAATGGCCGTAATGGATTTTTCTCCTCCTTTTACGGCCGGTTCCGGAGAAAACGCCTCGTCATCAGTTTGCACACAACTACCCAATGATAAACCTATTACCAGAAGAATCAGAATTTTATTTTTTTTCATGGTCTCGCAAATTTAAAATGTTATCATTATTTCCATGTACCTTCCGTATCGCCATTATTCCAGGAAGGTCCAGTACCGGTATCTCCTTCCCCCGGTAGAGGTTCAGGGTCCGTAGCAGCTTTTAAAACGATTGGCAACCATTTCTCATAATTCGTAGCAGTCAGTCCAGTGAAGGTATCATTACCATTCTGATCGTATAAGGTAGCATTAAACATCAAACGGTCGGCCACCACCCGAAGTAAAGTCCGTGGAATAGCCATTTCGACTACATATCCCTTATCGGCTGCCGTGTCACCAAAAGTTCCGTGAACCGCACCCTTACAAGTTACTGAAGAATGACTGCATTTAATGGTATATTGAACTGCATCCGGAATAAGAGAGATTTTAAGAGGAGTTCCGGTAGCATCTCCACCCTGAAAAATCAATTCCATGCTGTCGTCTGTAGTCAAGTCTTTATCAAGACGTTCCACCAGACAATATACATTTTCTGCATCATAAGCAAAGCGGAACACGGCTTGTGTAGTGGACACACTTCCGATAAATAGCGCATCACTGACTGCACTCCAATCCGAGTTGTCGGCGTCTATCACCGGTGTCATTCCGGAGGCATTAATCCGATGATTCAGAACAAACTGTCCAATCTGAATACGGGCAGCATCTTTATTCTCGCTATTGACAAAAGTAGCAGGCATGGCAGCTACAAGAGTATGCGGGTCAATAATTTCCGTTGCTCCCCAATATCCTTTTCCACTGAATGGCTGATACGTTTCTCCCCATTGGGAAGCCTCTGCGTTACCCACCTGCATGGTAAAGAGAGAAGAAGCATTGTACGACAAGACAGTCTCTCCCGAGGGGAATTGCACCAGATAAGGTGCTGCAGCCTTCTGCACAAAATTGAGTTTACGGTCCGAAGGCCCTACTTCATCTCCGGTCAATGGAGCCGAAGCCCAGTTGTCGGAGCTCCACGCCATTGAAATATGATAAACGTCGCCTTCATCTCTGAAACGTGTTTCTGTAGCTACTGCAATCTTCGTCGAATTATTTAATTCGCGGGCAGAAGGCATCTGATCCGAATAAATTTGCTTGCCCGAGCCATCTATAGCCAGTCCAGTCTTTTGACGGATCACCTTTCCAACGACCGTCCATGTCCGCCCATTATCCATAGAGCGCAGCATGGCAGTCCCCGAATCGGCTGTGAGAGGCTCGCTATCCGTAAAATAGACCTGTATTTCACCCGAACGAAGTTGTAATGCATAAGGTTCCCAAGTCGTTCCCTGATAAATAATCTGGGCAGTCGACCAGGTACGTCCATTATCGGAAGAACGCCTCATCATAATGCCATTACTCTGCGGATCGACCCTGTATCCCTGATTCAAGCGAAAGGAAGCGAATGCCAAAATATCCTTATTTGCCAGAACGACTGCATCACATGATGAGAAACAGCGTGTATCACTGGCACCGGAAGTTTGCCGGGCACTTTCGCTCTGAAACAGAGGACTGGATGCATTCTGCCATGTAATCAGATTAGTACTTAAAGCATAATAGACATTCCAAGCCTGTGGTCCCTGCTGGTATAATAGCAAATAGGTCCCATCACCTAAATTCTTGATACGGGGATAAAGAGCATTCACAGCCGACAGTGCCGGACTTTCCAAAGTCAGCAACCGGCGATAGTCTAATTCGAGAGAACTATTCCCCCATTCATCCGCATGAGAGTTCACTGCTACATTTTCACTTTTATTGAGCGACTGAATAGAGGTAATCTCTCCGGTGACCGGTTCAGGGTCAGGATTTGAATTAGGACGCGGATTGGGCCACTCATCCGTTGAGGTATAAGATGTACAAGCAACGAGAAGCCCCATCACTGTTACCAAAAGGTATCTATGAGTTTTTAACTTTTTCATCATATTCATTCTTTTATTTATTCAATCCGTTATCTATCAGTTTGAAGTCATACTTTTTATAAAATCAATTTCTTGTTGACTATAAGGTGTACCATCCAGACGGAATATATCATGAAACCAAATTTCAGGTTCCGGATCTCCGGCCTTGCTCGACCACTGTAAATGGAAATTACACTTTCCTGCTGTCAATCCCCAACTGATGGCACCTACCTTTTCACGTTTAAGAATCGGCATTATTTCTTCAAAAGTTGAACGAGGACGTCCCATATACTCCTGACAGATAACCGGACGATCAAACTGCCTCATGAAAGCGATGAATTTTTCCATTTCTTCAGGTCCATAATAACAGTGAAAGGTCATAACGTCACAATTCTCACCCAGAAAACTGATAATCGGCAAATTACTGCGTGTGCCATGTCCTCCGGGATAAATCCATATCGGAGACGACAGCGGTTGCGAGGGATTCACCTCACGTGCCCAACGGAACACTTCGCGCAACAATGGCATACTGTATGCTTTCTGCTTGAAGTTTTCCGGTTCGTTATATAAACACCACAATAAAATACGATCATCTGCCTTAAAGGTAGTCATCACATCTTTCACGTAACGTTCCAGACGCGGATACGTTGACGGATCATTGACGGATGGCGCTCCGGGACTCTGTATCCATTGAGAGTTATGAACACCCTGTACAGAAGCCGGTTGTACACCGAGTTTCGGACTCTCAAAACGCCCGCCATTCGTAAAGAAAGTGACGATGGCACGCATGCCATGTTTCTGACAAATACCCAGAAATGTATCCAGTCGTTGTTTAAACCCTGCCGGATCCGCTTCCCACACCATATCATGCAGGAATATGCGTACCGTATTGAATCCGAGTTCCCCGGCACGTCCCAACTCCAACTCCATGGTTTTCGGATCAAAAGTCTCCTCTTGCCACATCTCAAACTGATTGATTGCCGTAGCAGTAACGTAGTTGATACCCACCGGCCATTTTTGAGATGCGTACCATGCGTTTGCTTTTTCCGTCGACCATCTTTCAGCCTGTTGGGCGCAGCCGGTTGTTGTCAATAAAAAGAGAATTGTTACAATCAATATATTCAATCTATTCATAAGAAATCAAATTAATTAAGTTGTTAATACCCAGGATTCTGGTCTTTTGTCTGATCCAATGCCATATTATAATTAAATTCATCGGTAGGGATAGGCCACCAGTAGGCTGCATCTCCCACTTCGGATAAAGCCGAAATACGTCCGGCAGCCAAAGCTGCTTCTGCAAGCTTTCCACAACGCTTCAGGTCATTGTAGCGTTTACCTTCAAAAATCGTTTCGTAGCCACGCTCCTGCAACACCAGTGCAAGGAAAGCATCTTTACTTGCATAATCAGCCAGTTTGTAGTCTGAAGAAGAAGCTTGTGTCGGTTTCTGTCCGTAAGCACGTCGCCGCACCATATTCAATTTTTCCATGGCATCATCGGTAGGAGCTCCTTTCCAGCGACAAACAGCTTCTGCATAATAAAGCAGAATATCAGCATAACGATATACCGGGTTGTCATTGGAAGTTGTACTGCTCCCTGTCCATTCCGAATCTCTGAATTTCGAGCAGACCATACCCGTTTTAGTCAGTGCATTGAGTGTTCCATTCTGCGTTTGTTTATACAATCCGAACTGATAGCGTAAATCATTCTGATCCCAATTCTGAATAAATTTATTCTTCTGATAATCGGTATAAATTCCTACAGCTCCCATATTCACGAAAGGATTGGGCTTGCAGAGATACATATAGGCGATGGTCGATCCACTATCGCGGTTGAACTTTATATAGAAAATTTCTTCAGAAGTGGCATTAGCCGTATGACCGTAAAGGTCGAGGAAATCATCCGCTTTGCCAACCTCAACCAGAGAATATCGTTTGGATGAAATAATTAAACCGGCTGCTTCAGCCGCCTCTTCATAGCGACCGGCATAAAGACAAGCTTCTGTTTTCAATGCCAATGCGGCATAACGCGAAGGACGTCCGGCAGATTTAGCCACTTCCGGGAGATTGGATGCAGCATAATCGGCCTCATCAATCACAAACTTCCAGATATCAGCTTCCGGAGTACGGGGTTTATTAAAGTCATTCATGTTCTGTTCATCGAAAAAAGGAACGGCGCCCCAATTTCGTACCAGCCATGAATAGGCGAATGCACGTAGAAAACGTGTTTCCCCGGTGAGGTTGTTATACTCCTGTTGCGAGAGTGGAGTATTACCTATACCGTCAAGAATATTATTGGCAAAACGAATGGCACGATACAACACCGCCCAGCTATCTTTGGAGAAGCCCACCCCACCACTGGTAAGCCCGGTATCATAAGCTGTGGCATAGTTACCTCTTCCAATACAATAATCCGCCAGTCCTTCTTCCAGAACAATCAGATAACGGCTGAATCCCGGATCACGACGGAGTTGGAAATAGATGGAATTGATAACACTCTCCACTTCTTTGGCATTCGCCATAAAAGTCGTTGCATCCACTTTCTTCGGATGTTCTTCCAAAGAGCCCATATCTTCACAGGATGTGTTCATTGCCAGGATCATAGCAAAAGCGGCAATATATATCAATAATTTTTTCATAAGACATCAGTTTTTATATGTTAGAAAGTGAGTCGGCATCCAATCGTATAAGTACGGGCACTAGGATAACAATACGAATCTACCCCCTGAATCATCGAGCTTCCGCCACCATTGGCATTTATATCCGGATCCCAGAAAGGGTAGCTCGTAATAGTAAACAGGTTTTGGGCACTCACATAGACACGGGCGCGCTTGATGAATTTGCTACGGGCACAAGGTACATCGTAGGCCAATTCGAGGTTTTTCAGTCTGACGAAGCTGCCGTCATAAACAAACCGGTCGGACATTTTATAGGAAGTCTGGTCGAGATTGGGATATTTTGCGGTAGGATTCTCGGGGGTCCAGTGATTGTAGTACACCTCGCGCAACGTATTCCCGTTATATCCATAATCATAAGCTTGTGCAGCCATACTAAGCGAATATATATCATTACCTATTGAACTCTGGAAGAAAGCGCTTAGCGTAAACCCTTTATAACTGACTGCTGTAGTTAGATTGACCAGAAAATCAGGATTAGGATCACCGATGATAGTCTTGTCTGCTGCTGTGATGGCAGGATCGTCATCCATATTCTTATATACGATATGACCGTTCTCATCGTATCCATCTTCAACATATCCGTAGAAAACATACATTGGCTCACCCACACGCATCAGATTGAGCTGGTCTTTCAGAATGGTGTTATCCAATTCGCCACCGAAAATATCCTTATCTTCCGAAAGGACTAACACTTTGCTGCGATTGAGCGAGAAGTTGACACCCAAATCCCATTTCACAGCACGATCAATAATCCGCCCGTCGAGTTGCAACTCAAACCCCGAGTTACGGATGGAACCGATGTTACGCAAAGCAGTGGTGTATCCACTTGAACGAGGCATCTCTACATTGTTCAGCAAATCAGTCGTTTTCTTCCGATAGTAATCTGCAGTCATGCGGAGCCGATTATTAAACAGGGACAGATCAACCCCCACATTAAACTGTGAGGTGGTTTCCCATTTCAAATCGCCGGTGTAGGTATCTGACGGAACATACGCCACTGTTGTATTCTTATCGAATACTACATTTTCCGTCCTCAATGTGTTCTGCGTAGAATACGGTGAGATGGCAGTGCTACCGGTCACTCCGTAACTCAAACGGAACTTTAGATCCGAAAGCCACTCTACATCACGCAAAAAAGACTCTTGCGAAAGACGCCAGGCCGCTGCCGCTGAAGGGAAGTATCCCCATTTGTTTCCTTTACTATAACGTGAGGAACCGTCAGCACGAAGACTGGCAGTCAACAGATAGCGATCAGCATAATTATAGTTGACACGTCCCAGAAATGAGAACAAGCGCCAATCTGAATAAGAAGATGTCGGCAGCCCCTTAACGGTAGCTGCATCCATGTCATAGGTTTCGGTCACATCACTCAAGAAGCCTTCGGCCGTACCCGTTCCCGCAGTTTTCGATGTACTCTGTTCGTAAGTAAAACCGCCCATCACACTCAAATGGTGTTTTTTTAGAAAACTCTTATTATAGGTTATGATATTATTACTTGTGATACCGACTGTCTCTCCAAATGTAATAGAGGCAGCTCCTTGTGAATTAGGGTATTGCAATGACTTGTAATAATCTTTGCGGTTCTGGTTATTGTTAACGTTGGCAGACAACTGAATTGAAAGCCCGTCTATCGGTTTTATTGTCAATGAAGCATTTGCCATAATCCGGTTGGCGTACCATTTATTATCCACTTCTTTCACATAAGCCAACGGATTTACCGGTGCAATCGGTTGTGTTTGGAAGTCATTCCAGGTTCCGTCGTCATAATGAGGTGTCGCTGTTGGCGGCAGAATCAGTGTAGAACCGATAACAGACGTTCCCCGGCTACCTCCCTGCGAATTCATCTGATTATGATTGGAGCGGCTGAAAATCAAGTTGCTCGACACGGTGACATATTTTGATATATGATAATTCAGGCTCGAACGGATAGACATACGTTTATAGCCACTTTCCTTCACGATACCTTGCTGATCGAAATAGCTGGCGCCTAACGTTCCCTGAACTTTTTCCGTACCACCAGAGACATTCACAGAGTGGTCGGTAACAAGTGCATTACGAAACAGTTCACGCTGCCAGTTGGTACTATGCCGAGTAGATTTAATCTCTTCATCGGTATATATCGTCGGCTGATTATTAATCGCTGCTTTTTCATTCAGATAGCTCATATATTCCCAAGCATCGAGTAGCTCAAGTTCTTTAGCCAGACTCTGCACACCGAAGCTGGCATTGTATTCCACGGTAATCTTCCCCTCTTTAGCTTGCTTCGTCGTAATCAGGATGACACCATTGGCACCACGCGAACCATAGATAGCAGTTGCGGAAGCATCTTTCATCACTTCAACTGATTCGATATCGGCCGTATTTATCATATTGATGTCACCCGGAAATCCGTTGATAATCCAAAGCGGCTCATTGTCACCCCGAATAGAATTAGAACCACGTACCCTCACTTGTATTCCGGCTCCCGGCTGGCCATTAGTTTGCTGAATCTGTACGCCTGACACGCGTCCCTGTAATGCTGACGCAACAGAAGTATTTGCATATTCAGTAATGATATCGCCTTTGACGGAAGCTATCGAACCGGAAAGGTCCCGTTTGCGTTGTACGCCGTAACCTACCACTACTACTTCATCCAATGTCTCTGTATCTTCTTCAAGAACGAAATTCATTGAACGTACTCCGGCCACCACCTTTTTGCTCTGTGGGGCGTAACCTATAAACGTCACATCAATAGTGGCACTTTCTGGTACATTCTGCAACTCAAACTTTCCGTTAAAATCGGTAACCGTACCGTTGGTGGTACCTTTTACCAATACGCTCGCTCCGATGACCGCTTCTCCCTGCTCATCTTTCACCACACCCGAAATCGTCCGGTTGGTCTTCGTCTGCACCTTTTGTAAAACAATCTGTTTGCCTACTATTTCATACGCAATGTCACTTTTATCAAAGGCCTGTTTCAGCACATCCGAAAGATATTGAGAACCTCCTTTCAGGGAAACAATACGTGACAGAGGGATAGAATTATCGAACACAAAAGTATAATCTGTCTGTTTTTCAACAGCTTGTATCAGATTTTTTAAAGAAATCTGCCTGGCAGCGATATTGACTTTAGTCTCTTTCTGCGCCCATAGCGAAGGGCTGGAAAGCAGGCTGCCCAAAACAAGAATGCTACATAATATTTGTTTTAGCTTCAACATTGTAAACTCATTTAAGGTTAAATAAAGGAATTAATTATTACCTTTGTCTGCATAAAGCAAGGCGATACCTGTGCCATCCGTCTGACGGATAGCATACATACGCAGGTTTTGCTCTTCGGACGTGGAAGATGGCACTCTTCTGCGTCCTTTTTTATTCTTCGATTACTTTCTTCCGGTTATGCTCACCTCCTCTCCGTTAATAGTGTATGTAATCGGAGTCACCCGATTAATGATCTCAAGCATCTCTCGCAAAGATTCTGTTTTAATTGTCATCCAATAACGTTTATTTTCCGGTACATCATGCAATTGAATTTTGATGCCATACCATCGTTCCATTTTTTGAACTATTTCCTGCAGATTCTCATTTTCAATTTTCAACTTGCCCAATCGCCATACGGACTCTACTTCAGCATCGCAAGCCTCCAATTTACACTTCTCCATTTCATGCAAAGGAATAATGACTTTCTGATTGGGTTTCATATCTGCCAGCAGCTTGTCCGTTAAAGCCGAGACAACCGTCACGTGCCCTCTAAGCAGTACAACTTCCAATTCTGAATGGTCTCCATATCCATTGACATCGAATGCCGTACCATGAACCAACACTTTCACATCACCCACTGATACATCAAACTGTCTCTTACTGTCTCGCACCACATCAAAAAAGGCCTGTCCGTTCAATTTTACAGAACGGCGGTCTTTGGCATAATCCGTAGAATAGGTCAAAGTAGAACCGGAATTCAACCAAACTTTAGTGCCATCCGGCAAACTGACTTCAGCTTTCTGGCCAACAGGAGCTGTAAATGAGACTAATCTTACTTCTTCCTCTTCCGAAACCAGCAGAGAGAGTGAGAAGCCCAACACCAGTGCCAGCATAGCAGCAATTCCCACTGCCTGATACAACAACCGCCGCGTGTACATCTTCACAGGTTTCACCAGATTCAGATTACTCATTATCTTTTCCCACACACGTTCTTTATCAGGAATTACCGGATGTATTCCCGCATGAGCTATCTGCCAGCTCTCGCACAGTTCCTGAAATTCCTGTTCGTGCCCGGCATCAGCATTCCGCCATTCCATGATTTCTTTCTCCTCCTGCGGAGAAGCAGTTCCCAATAGATATTTAGATATGATAATATAAATGTCTTCCATATTTAAATGTGTTTTATAAGCTCTTTTATTAAATAGACCCGTAACTTTTGAATTACCCTGAAAGCATTCGACATTTTTTTCATAACACTCACTAAACAACTCTATTTTTTCTCATTTAATGCATAAGTCAATGACTTTACCCTAAAAAGAAAAATCACCCTTACTACGATATATTTGTAGTAAAGGTGATTTTAGTAAGCTCAAGGCTTGTCGGACTACTTTAACTATAGCCAATATTAAGGAAGCATCTCAAATTCAGAGCCAACCTCTCTTGATTCTTATATAAAATACATATTTTTTCATTCTTCCATTATAATAACCTTACTTCTGAACCACAATTTTCAACTTACAGGTACGTCCATAGAGTAATGCCACACCGTCATAAGTGAGTCCGGTTATGCCAGCTCCCGAATAGGCTGGCCCCTGGCTTCCTACCACTCCTGTAGGAGTAGCTATTTTACATCCTCCGGCAACTAATGCATCCATATCGTTTGCGGCTTCAATAACATGAATGACACCGTATTTGCCCGCCGCAGTAACAAAGGCAATATAAGAACCGTCTTTTATCTGCAAACTACAAGGATCATTCGGATATCCATCAGACGCATTGACTCTTTGCATTAACATATCGGCACCTCCTTTAGCTATACTTTCCAATACATTCAACGCCTCAAAAGTCTTGACGTCCGAAGCCGCATTTGCCATCATCGCATCAATTCCAAGGTCAACAACCTTATCATCAGGGATAAGAGTAAACAGCGTTTTGTTGGTAGCAACACCTGCCGGTTTGATCCAGTCATTCACATCATAAGCTCTCCCTATCGGGCCTCCATTAATTCTTGACGCACTGACATAAGAGAAACCTCTGTTTTTAACAGCAACAAAGCTCGGATTTCTCCATATATTGATGAAAGCAAAGTCTACACTGTTTGCCTTTGAACCATATCCTTTAATTTCCTTCAAGCTTAATACATGTTTCTGCACACCCCGTATCATTATTCCCTCTATGGAGAAAATATAAGGTTGATCCGGTTCTGTTGAATGTTCCCATTCGGGTGCCATTTCGATATCGTTGAAAACAAGCGCAACATTATTGTCAACACCCTCAAGACCTTCGATATTGATAATCTTTTCCTCTTTCAACCCCTCTATATCTTCTACCACAATCTTGATTCCATTGGTCTCTTTATTGTCTACGACAGTTTTCAGGATAAATTCCATTTCCAACGGATTGCCTGATACCGGAATAGTCGTATATTCCTTCAGGTCACCCAGTACTTTATTACACAATGTATGTTTTATAGACTTAATGCCCACAGCTGAACGAATCACTACAGACAGAGAAACCTCTTCATCGGGTACTAAAACTGGGAAATCTGATGGTTCGGTGAATATCTGGGATGGAAGTTTGGTTATCTTTTTAATAGGTATTACCTTTTGTGCCGTTTTTGTCAAAACGTCCGTTGATGTTACCAGTATCCCGGCTGCTTCACGCGTGTTAACCTTGACATTCAAGTCAAATTCAAGTGTCATATCAGTTTGCAAGGTATCTATCTTTAAACGTTGACGTTCAGTCGCGTTTATCTCTTCATATTCTCCATTCTCATCCATCTTCAACAAGGTAGCATATATGCTATGTATACCCACAGCAGAGAAACTTCTGGCAGATACAGTCACCGTCGAGTTATACTCCACCACATCTATTTCAGAAGGAGAAGTGAGTTCTACAGTAGGTGGCGGATACGCGTTGTCGTCCGAATAATCGGGCTCACTATCACTACAATTTGTCAACAACAAACCCCATGGAAGGGCAAGTATCAGGATCATTATATTTTTGATATATTGCTTCATGACCGTTCATTTTTTATTTTAAAGATTCGATTTGTAATTGAAAACAATGTAAATCTCCGCTTACACTTGTTTCGGTTACCCCCCTAAAAGCCCATTTGTGTGAAGTCAGGACAAATATACAATACTCGGAGTCTCTATTTCTATTTTCCACTTCTACGAAAGAATAGGTATCAGAAGTTAAGTTAGAAGTAATTGCCGACTCAAGATTAGGCAATAACGCACGTTTAACAGTGCCTACCAGAACCGTCTGTTCGTTTACCTTTTTCTTGAAAACGTCGACAGCCGGAGCTATCAGGTCTTCACTATTTAATGATACAGAACAGAAGAGCATATCTATTCCGTTCACTGCTTCTGTTTTTGTTTCAAGATATCTGCAATCGTTTTTTACTACATATTGTGTCATTTCGGAAATAGTAGAAGGAAAAAGAACCGTACTGCCGATTATCTTTTTCTCTCCGTTACTATAGCTGACAGGTACAAACACCGGCACTTTCTTGCTCTCTCTAGCAGTCTCCGTACCCGTATTTATGATTGCAGTTTGCCCATAGACAGCGTTCGTCCTGTCCAACAATGCCACTGAATGAACAGTGTTTCTGATAGATGACGCCACCTCTTTATAACTACAAGAGCTAAATAAATTTTGCTCTGACAAGTGCGCATAAACCAACACGTTAGTTGTTCTGAACCGGTTCCATTCCGGAATATCTTCTCCCTTGTTATCCTCATCACTACACGAAACGAACAGGCAAGAGATGACACATATAAATAGCAGATATAGATAGTTTGATTTCATATTTCATTCATTTTACAAATTCAACTTCAGCAAACAAAGCCCTGTGGTCAGAAACTTCCGGATTAGATAAAACTTTAAACGATTTCACTTTCCACTTATTCTGTGGAAGTCCGAATATATAATCAATCTTGATTGTCGGCTGATCTGCGGGATAGGTGAATGTATCATCACAGATTCTCTGCCAGTTCTTCATGACTTCACAAATCACATTAGAGTCGGTCCGGGCATTAAAATCTCCCCCCAGCAGTGTCGGGGTATCTCCCGTACCAATCCGTTCATTAATCTGTTCGGCCATTGCACTCCTTATCAGGTCCGTCGAATGATCCAAGTGAGTCGTTCCTATCCTGATTACGTCTGAAGTTCCCGGCTCCTGAATATCTACATATAATAGCGTCCGGGGTTCTTTGGCTCCGTCTATACCTTCAAAAGTTTTGTTATTGATATAAACAAAAGGATATTTTGAAAGGATAGCTACTCCATATTCTCCACCACCAGTATCCATCGCTTTCCCAAATACGGAAAACAATCCCAACTCCGCAGCCAGTTGAGTGGTGAAATCCTGATTTTTGTTCCTTTTTGTGTTGTAATCTATCTCTTGCAACATTACAACATCCGGATTGTATTTCCTGATAAATACAGCATACTCCTTCACCGAGTAGCCAGTCATTTCCCCGGACATCCGGCAATTATAGCTCATTATTTTAAGAGCCTGCGCATACGTACTTTGATACGCAAAAAAGAAAAGGCATACCCATACAATGGGCTTTAAAAGTGCTTTCATAAATTTGTTTTTGTTATTAGATTAAGTTTACTTATTCAACGGTATATGTATATTCTGATATTTTTTTAAAGCTAACCGGTGTTATGGATTGCATCACCTCCAACACATAATTCAAATCGTTCCCTTTACAAACGAAGTCGTACGTAAACGAAGCAATCTTTTCGTTTTTAACTGTAATCTCTATATCAAAATGACGCGAGAGTGTTGTAAGTACCTCTTTCAATGATGCATTTCTGAAAATAAGCCGGTTACTCTTCCAACTCGAAGCATCATCGTGATATCTATCAGTTTTTATTTTTATTACATTACTCCTTTTCTCATAAACTGCAGTTTGTCCGGGAAGCATTTGCTGCATAGGCCTGCGGCTTTGCACATGCCCGATATTTATACTTCCTTCGTCGAGTGTAGTTTTGATTACCTTATCCGAAGCGTATGCTTTTACATTGAAACATGTTCCCGTCACTTGTATTTTCACATTCTCGGCAAGCACCTGAAAAGGGGATTTCTTGTTTTCTGCTATCTCAAAATAAGCCTCTCCTTCCAGCGTAACATTCCTGTTGTATTTTGCAAACTGTTCCGGATAAGTCAATTTAGAATCGGCATTTAACCACACCCGGCTACCATCAGGAAGTAATACGAGTAGCTTCTCCCCCCTTACAGCACAGACCTCCCGATAAACAAGGTTTGCCTCATTATGACTTTGATAGAAATTATATCCCACACCTATCACTAGCAAAACAATTGCACAGGCTACCGTCCACTTAAAGAACAATGGCATCCTTATTCTCCTGTTCTTTCGTTTTTCTTCCCGCATCACGGCTGCCTGAATATTCTTATAAATGCGATATTCATCAAAAGGAGGCAATTCTCTGTCGCCCAATTCGAGCTGTTTGCCTTCTATTATCCTCTGAATGTCGTCATCCATATATTTCCCGATGCCGTCAACTACTTCAAAGTCCTGATTTGTATGTTTCTTTTTTGATTTCATATTTCAATATCTATTAGTAATACACACTGTTACAAAAAAGTATTATACAGACTACGTTAAACCGTGTTAATTCAAAAGAACGTTCCATATCAGCAAAAAGTGATAAAACTACATCATACAATAAAGCAACAATAGGCTAAGCTCTCCCACTGTCGCGCGAATCTGCTTCAAAGATTGGCTATATTGAAATTTAATTGTATTGATCGAAAGATTAAGTTTATCGGCTATTTCCTGATTGGAGTATTTTCCCGAAACTTTCATTTCAAAAACCTTGCGGCGTTGCGGCGAAAGTTGCTCAAGAGCTTGCTGTATGATGTTCATTTGTTCTTGTTTAAGGTTTTCGTTTTGAGAATTGTCTTCCAATTCCAAAACCATTGAAAGGCAATCCTCAAGTAAATAGATATTTTTCTTTGAGTCTCTCAACGTATTGAGCAGATCGTTCTTCAGCATCGTAAAAAGGTATCTGTTTATAGGTTTTGTTTCGTCGATCTCTTCTTTTTTCAGCCAGAGTTTTAAGAATAAGTTCTGCACGGCATCTTCAGCCAGTTCCTTATTCAGCAAATATTTAAATGCCAAAGAAAAGGTCTGCGCCGCATACGTCTTGTATACAATACTAAATGCCAGCTGGTTCCCCTCTTTCAGAGCCTTAACCAAAGCTTGGGCTTCATCCTGTGAGTATTTCTGGGACATCTTAATCATTTTAAATATGAAAATAAAAAGCTTATTATATCAAGTCCTTATTTTCAAATATATTAATTCTTTCTGATATAGCATGATTCGCGAGCAGCAAATGAAACAGGCCTCTTATTTATTTCACCAGTCTTTGATATTTGCTGAATAAAAAGGTGGAGAATGATAATAATCCGTCAGTTGTTGAATGAACATCTTTTCGAGTATCCTTCCGATCAGTTGCATTTACCCAACCTTCTTCTATTTCTTTTAATTCATCTTCAAGTTGTTTCTGATCCACCTCTACACCTTCCCCGACCGCTTTGATGAATGTATCGATATACACCTCCCAGCGCTTTGCATAATAATCACTTATCAGTCCTGCCCACGAACGACTGGCATAATCGTTCAGGCTTCCCCCCCAAGTAGTAATCAAGTTGCGAGCATTCTTTTCATAATAGTCTTTCAACTGGGGAGAATCTCCCATCTTCCGCGCATCATCAATCCATTTATCCAGCGAACAATAAGGATGAAAGGCATTCAGCTTATCCAAATCATTCAAGATCTCTTTCATTTTCTCGCCGCAAGCTTTCAAAGCCTGATAATCTTTAGCTTCAACCATCCTGTCAAACTCCATTTTCACATCAAGAAAGTAGTTTCCAAGCACCTGTCTGCCTACAGTTATCAAATCCAGGCGAAAAGCATCTCTCCGGTCAGAAGGTGCTTCGTTCAGTTTTCTCCAAACCTCTAGTAGTTCAACATTGCTATACACATTACTTGTCCGTTTTTCACTGTTCTTATTCAATGCAGGGCGATACCCGGGTAAAGTACCCAACGTGCGCGGCACTTGTGCATAAATGTCATTGAATAATCGTTTCCAAGCATCGCGCACAGGCTGCGACACGCATCCCACATGCCTGTCAGCCAGACATTCAATCCATTTATTATCATCTACATTCAGGTTCCATGCTTTCTCAAGAATGTATTCGTAGGGAAACTGCATCACATCCAACCCTTCCAGCGTAGAGCCGATTCCTTTAAGGTTGCCTCCACCGTTAATGAGAGCATTCTCAAGTCGTGCGCCACTTTCTTTGACGTTACCTGTCAAAGTCGTGTTTCCCCCGAAATTGCCCAGATAACACCAAATATAGGGCTGATCATGAAAATGCTCTGTTCTTTTCCATAATTCAACATTTTCACAATGATAATCCAGTAATATCATTTTATTCTGTGGCACTCCTGTCAGCAAAGCCTTCATTCGCTCGGAAGTCCATTTATCTTTATCAAAATAAAACATCCACGTCATTTGCATCCATTGGGCTTTGGGATCGGCAGCCGTCAATGTAGCGTACATATCCGATGCTATCTTCCGCAAGTATTCGGGTTCGAAACTGGGCGGGTCAACCTCGTTGAAAGGATCTAAACCATAAATATGATCGGTTCCGAAAAGTTTTTTTTGTTCATCAAGAAATAGCTTCTGAATTTTCGCAAACAAAGCATCGTTAGGGTTCAGAAAATTACAACGATATGCATCAGCAAAGCCGGCCCATTTGCCCAAATGTTGAATATCGGCCTCGGGATAAATCCGTTTTAAATCGGCAGGGACATGTCCGGCAAAGGCCGGTAATACAGGCTTCATATTCAATTCACGCTCACGTGCGAGTATTTTTTTCTGCAAGCTTACCTGATGTTCCAGCCATTCCATCGGCAACGGACCGTTCCAACGATCTATGTTAGCCATCCGATGCCAGGGCAGATACGGCGGTCCCGTGAAGTAAGAGCGTATTTCGATGTCCGACATTCCCATTTTCGACCAGACTTTATGCCACACGGCTTCTTGTCCGGTAATTGCCAAAGGCATATTTATACCATTAAGGGCCATCCAGTCAATAAAGCGCTCCCATTCCTTCCATTGCCACCAAGGCATCGTGTAACCATACGTGCAGTAATTCAGGAAAAAACGAGTATCCACTCGCGCTTCCGAAACCACCTTCTCACCAACCATCGGCAATTCTTCAGGAATTTCAACGGCTATATCCGCATACCATGACACTGTAGTGAGACAGTAATATTTCAAGTAATGGTTCAGTCCCATCGCCATTGAATTGGCGTTGTTTCCACCGATTACAATTTTATCTTTTACGGACTCTATCGTAAAGCAGTCTTTCTCTCCTTTTAACTTTTGAAACTGAAAACTCTCGATGTATGACGGCAGCAAACGTTTCAATAATGCTTCCGCAACAGCTACGTCTTTGTCTTTAGCCTGAAGAGCCAACGACATAAGCAGCATAACCAGACACGTGTATACACTTTTTCTTTTCATTCTGATTTATAATTTTATATAGATTTTTCTTTTTAACAAAATATATCCCAACAGCCCATTGAACAACAGGAAAAATACACCGTACATAAATGAACCGAAATAATTTCCGAATAACGGGTTAAGCAAATTATTGAATACAGCCGTATGGATATGCCAATGCACAAGCAATCCTCCGGCTATGCAACTAAACACATAAATTACAAGCGGATTCGCTCCAAATGCTTCGAAAAACGAAAACCACTTTTTATTCTGCTTCACATCAATGATATAGAGCAACAATGCCAATGACAATGCCGCAATCCCACAAGTGAGCAAAACGAACGAAGGAGACCACAAACGTTTGTTCAAAGGACAGGCATAGCTTAACAAATAGCCGACAAACAACAGCGTGGTACCTATAAGAAATAGATTCAGCATCCGGCGGTCATTGTCTTTAATGTCAATGATTATCTTTCCGCAAACAAAACCGATCATCACTTGAGACACAGCGGGAATCGTGCTAAGTATCCCCTCGGGATCGACAAACTGGCGGCCCTGAAGATACATGTGGTTAGCCCCTAAAATAGCCGAATCAATCATGCCGACGATATTATCCACACTTTTTTCAAATCCGTTTCCAAATAACTGAAAAATAAAGTAGACAACCAGCAAGATAATAGCTAATGGCATAAAACGCTTATGCGGTATTGTTACGGCCAATAAGGCTGTAATACCATAACAAATCCCAAGCCGTTGCATAACTCCCATCAACCGGAGCTGACTCAAATCAAAATAGTTACCACTATCGATTGATGTAATGAACCACTCCATAACCAGACCTATAAATATTAATAAGAGACTTCTTTTTATGATTTTCGCAATGGCCGGTCGACACTGGAAGTTATACTTACACAAGGAGATGTAGGTCGAAATACCCATCAGGAACATAAACATCGGAAATACCAGATCGGCCGGCGAAAAGCCATCCCACTTGGCATGTGCAAAAGCGGCAAAGTTATACCCGCACTTTCCTGTATTGTTGACCAAGATCATCCCGGCAACAGTAATACCCCGAAGTACATCAAGCGAAAGTAACCGTTTGTTCGGATTCATAATATTTGATTCTTTTAATTACTTATTATATATAAAATAGTCGTTCCGGCAGCTAACACTATCCCTATAAGCGATTCATAAGGTATCAGCTTCAGACGTTCCTTAAAATTGAGTTCGCATACGCCTCCTGTCGCATGAAAGAACGAACCATGTGGCAAATGGTCAAGAACTGTAGCTCCGGAATTAATCATAGCCGCTCCCCAAACTGCAGAAATACCTATAGCCAATATCGTTTCAGCGAACGAAGAAGAAGCCAGTGTCGCTCCGGCTGTTGTCGATGCGGTAGCCGCTGACATCAATGCGCCTGATATAGGAGCAATCAATGCATCACTCATATGAGCATGATCTAATCCTGTAAGAATCCAATCTTTCAAAGAAGAGTTCTTTATGATACCGGCAATAGTTCCGGTTCCTATCAACAGAATAGCTACCACAGACATCTTTTGCAGTCCATATTCTATACTGGGAAGAATATTTTTCCATTGTTTCATACAGATAGCACCACATAAACCACCTACCGGCAAAGCTATCAAAGGATCAATATTGATTCCTGCCGCAGGACGTAATGCCAATAAAACAATCGTAACAACAGGAGCAATCAGACTGGTTCTTAACGAGGGCAGATTTCTCTCTTCCTCTTTATCCTCTGTTTGCATCATCGTTTTTTTGTTTTTTACCGATTGAGGCATTAGATGGACAATAACGAAAACAGTGAAAAACAGACCGATCACTGCCGGCAAAATATTGGCAAACATTACAGCCGATAGATCTGCATTAAAATTTCCGGCTGCTATAATGGTGTTCGGGTTAGGTGATATGATATTTCCACACTTACCTCCTCCGATCATAGCAATAAGCAATACAGATGGAGACAGGTTTAGACGCTTGCCTATCGAAAGAGCCACCGGCGCAACGGTTATCACAGCCACATCAATAAAGACGCCTACCGTACAAAGCAACATCGTTGCGAGTGCCAATGCCATAAATACCCGTTTTTCACCCATTTTGTTTATAATCGCATTGGAGATGACCGTGGTAGCCCCGGTTTGTATTAATATGCCTGACAAGACTCCGGCTGTCAGAATCCGCAATACCGCCGGGGTGACCTCTTTCACCCCTTCGGTCATCACCGTAACAGTCTCATTTAAAGATAGTCCTCCCAACAACCCTCCGACTATCGCTCCGATAATCAGACTGTATGTCGGAGAAAGCTTTCTTATGATTAACAGTATGGATAATGAAAGCCCGATTAATGCGCCTATCGCTGTCATTGAGTATTATTTAGTAAATTGTTTTATGATTCTCACCACCTGTCGCACCGTTCTCTCTATGTTTTCTTTCGTAAACTCCGGTTGCATCGCCTCTTCAAGTGTTACCGGAAAAGGTTGAATAGGCAGTACGGCAGTAAACCCCATCCTATTAAGCGCTTCGGTGGCTTCGACCGCTCCCCCCAACGCTATCACCGGAACCTGACATTTCTCACCGACACGTAAAATTCCGTCCAGCGCCTTTCCCATACCAGTCTGGCGATCCAGTTTCCCCTCTCCGGTCAGTATCAGGTCTGCCTGTCGGACGACCTCTTCGAAACGAAGCGTTTTCAATATAACTTCTATTCCGGATTGCAATTCTGCATTCAAAAACGGAAGCAAGCCGCCTCCCATTCCTCCAGCTGCTCCAGCACCGGGAAGCTGGGATATATCCATATTTGTATATTCCTTTATCACCTGTGCATAATGCCGCAACCCATTGTCCAACTCTATCACTTGCAACATAGTTGCCCCTTTTTGGGGAGCATATACATAGGCCGCACCCTCTTCTCCAAAAAATGGGTTACTAACATCACAGGCAATCGTAAATTTACTTTCCTTCAATGCCGGATTTAATTGGGAAATATCTATTTGATGAACTTTTATCAGATTTTCGCCGACAGGCTCCAACTCATCGTTTCCGCTATCTAAAAAGCGTGCACCTAAAGCCTTCAGCATACCTATTCCCGCATCATTCGTAGCACTTCCGCCGATCCCGATAATGAATTCCCGACACCCGCGTTTTAATGCGTCAGCAACCATTTCTCCAACTCCATAAGTCGTAGTCTTCATGGGATTTCTTCGATTTGAATCAATCAATGGCAGACCGCAGGCCGAGGCCATTTCGATAATAGCCATCGCACCATTGTTTACGATGCCATACGATACTTCAATTGGCTTCATGAATGGATCATGCACCCGACATGACACCGTTTGAGCATGAAGGGCAGAGCATAGAGCTTCTGTAGTCCCTTCGCCGCCATCAGCTATGGGGAAACGTATAATCTGACAGTCGGGTAATTCCTCCTGAATCGCTTTTTCGGCAGCTTTCGCTATCTCGAAAGAACCAACCGAACCTTTAAACGAGTCGAATGCCAATACAATCTTTTTCATAAAAGCTATCACTTATTTGTTTTCTCTATTAAATTCAATGCAGCCTCGACCGGGTCATCAAACGGAGTCGTACTGTTGATCCAGGGAGATGTAATCCATTGCTCCTCCCATTCTCGGATTTTATTCCGGTCTTTTGTGAAATAGAGCTGTATACGAGGGATATAGTAGTCTTTAATCAGCCCGCTCCAGAAACGGGCAGCATAATCCTCCTGAATTCCCCCCCAACTTGTAATCAAGCGTTTGGCATTTGCTTCATAAGCATCTTTTTCCTGAAGAGTTGTTCCGCTATTGCGCGCAAGTTCCACCCATTCTTCTAATCGATATAAAGGATGAGAGGCCAACAGCCTGTCAACGTCCATCAACAAATCAACAGTTTGTTGCAGATTACGTTGCGCTGCGAGAACACGATTCTCCGAATCATCTTTCAAGGCCTGCTTATAAAAATTTTCAGCTTTAGCCGCTACATAATACGAAACAAACTCTATGAGGTCGTTTCTGTATAATTCAGAGCTTTTCAGTTCGTCAGCGCAACTAGCATACAAACGTATAGCCTGCAAGTAATCATCACTAAGGTCGATTTTACTGATCCGCCGTTGATCGGGTATTACGGTTTGCCAGGTAAAACGGGGGTATGAATATAAAGAACTATATGCTGTTTTCCGAAAAAGTTTCCAAGCTTCCTCCATGGCATCGGGATATCCTCCATAACGGGCCTCGCAGTATATCTTCATCCAATCGTCCAGGTCGATACTATCTGATGACCATCCCATATCGGCTAACAGTTCGTAAACAACCTCATTGTTTTCGAGTCCTTCAGGGGCAGAACCGAACCCAATCAAGTTACCTTTATTTGCGGCACGTAACGCTTTGACCGAGGAACTAGCATACATGTCCAAGTCTCCTGTCATGGTGTTTTTCCCACCAAAGTTGGGTACATAGCTGAATATCCATTTCTTTCCGTAAAATCCATCATGTACTTTCCATGTTTGCTCGGTGTTCCATACCCATTTCGGATAATCATTGCCCAAATCAATGATAATCATTTTATCATCAGGTACATTGCTTAACAAGGCTTTAAGCGATTCTTTATCCCAGAATGAATGTTGATATCCGAATGTCCATCCCTGTGTAACCCAAACGGCATCCGGGTTTCCGGCTGCAATTGATTTATAGATCGTTTCTCCATACTCGGCCAATAACTTATATTTCGCTTCTTTATCTTCCTTATCGATAGGCAGCTCCATCTCATTAAAACTATCCGAGAGATAATACGTATTTTCTCCAAACTCTTTTTCCCACTCTTCGACAAACAGTTTGCCTATCTCTTCGAAAAAAGGTGAATCCGGTGGCAATACATAGGCGTTGTACTCTTCATCAAAACCACCCCACCGCATGTGCCGGAATTGTGTGTCGGGATGTTTCTGCACGAATCCTTCCGGCACGAAACCTGCAAACGCAGGTGTTATGGGCTGCATACCCAACTCGCGCATACGGGTCAGGATTTGATGCTGCAAAGCGATTTGGTTCTGTTGCCATGCATCAGATAAGGGACCGTCCCACTTGTTCAGATTGCCCATGCGATGCCAGGGAAGGTGTGCGGGGGCAGTGAAAAACTCACGGATTTCTTCTTTGTTCAATCCCATACGCAGCCATACCCGTTCCGCAATGGCTTCGCTGGCCACGGTAGCCAAGGGCATATTTACACCATAAAGAGCCATCCTGTCAATTTCCTTTTCCCAACGCTCCCAGTCCCAGTAAGGAGTAGTGTAGCCGAATGTACAAACATTAAGGAAATAGCGCAACTCATAAGGGGACACCTGTTCATACAATTCATAATCGGGCCACGGCATCACCGACGTTATGTGTTCACCGCTCCATGTTTTCATACTCTTGCAGGCCTCTTTCATGTACGTATGAAAAGCGTAACAGATAGCAACGGAGCTGCTTCCCCTTAGGGTAAGCCGGCCGTCGCTTGCTATCACTTCGAATATATCTTTACCGTCGGATGGTTCGATATATTCAAAGTGGATAGACTGTGCTCTTTCCCCAATCTGACGTTCTATTAACTGTTTGGCGGGGGTGATAATATCCGTCTTAGGCTTGTGACATGAGCAGAAAAAAAGCGTTATTGAAATCAGTAAATACTTGATTATTGTATGTATCATAGAAAATCATAAATGTTATAAGTGAGTATCAATATTTTTTCTTCGATGCTTCTTTCACATATTCCAGTTCCGTAATAATCGGTAAATGGTCTGACAAAAGCGACTGAACAGTTTGTGTGCTAATCACACGCCATCCTTTTTGCGGGTAAGCAAACAAGTAATCAATCTTAATCACAGGTTTCCATGCCGGCATTCCAAAATCATCGTTGCTTGCAGCAAACCAGCTATCCATACCACGTATTGCCTCGGAGTAATGACGCGCGTTGAAATCACCTCCCAAAATTACAGGATATTTATAATTTTTGAAATGCCCGGTAATAAATTTTATTTGCTCCGCCCTTGTTTCTTGAGAGTTGACGTCCAGATGCGTAGAGGTAAAAACAATGGTATCATTACCCATTTCGAATAATCCCTCCAGCATGGCCCGTCTCTCATGCTCTTTGACCGGATGGGGCAGCATTATCTTTTGAACAGAAATATATGGATATTTACTTAACATCCCAATACCGTAATAACCGGTAGAATAATCAATCGTTTTTCCGTAAAGCCCAAACATCCCTGTATGATAGGCAAGTTCGGATATAAAATCCTTCCCCTTCTGATGCGGGGTACGCTTACGGTCTGTTTTGCTATCCACTTCCTGAAGCGCCACAAAATCAGGCTTGAAGGATTTGATGTGATGAGCAAGTTCCTCTAAAGATGCCAGTTCGCCAAATCTTAAATTATAGGTCATTACCCGCACCCGTAGAGTATCTTGCGCATAGGCAACACCCAAAGTCAGGCATAAAAACAATAATAAATATTTCTTCATTGAATACATGGTTTCTATTTTTTAATGATTACTTTTCCCAGCCCGGATTTTGTCCTAACAGAGGATTCTTCTGACGCTCGGGATTAGGCACGGGCCACAAATAATGTTTCGTTGCGTCGAAGTAGCGTGCTCCGCCTTCCGCGGTAGACTTTTCGTAGATAACATCACCAAACTCATCTACTCCGGTATCGGGATACGGGTTGGCGCCCAAATCATTCATACAAACTTTCAGGCTGGGACCGGTGATGGCACGTCCAAAGCGAAGTTCGCCTTCACGCCAGCGCATCACATCGGCGTATCTTGTTCCTTCACCTGCCAACTCAATGCGGCGTTCTCTTCTCAATTCGGTTTCGAGATCCATCCCCCATGCGCTAAGTTCGTCAAGGTTCATACGATGCATATTCACACGATCTCTAAGCCTGTTGATGGAGTAATCAATCTGTGTTTGTGTCAGTTTCTTGCCTTGTAGTTCGAAAGTGGCTTCGGCATAAATCAGCAAGATTTCGGCAAAGCGGATGACATTGAGATTCCCATGTCCACCCACACTCGAACCGGCCAAATCAATATCGTTATACTTTTTCAGATAGAAACCAGTACGGCTATTTGCCCCCACACGGTTATTATCTTGCAATGAAGCAAAACGAGGCAGATTAAATATCTCGTTGGCCTTATCCGTATCAGGGTCACCGTCATCTCCTCCCGGCCATTTGTCACCCGGAGCATATAAAGTCATCTTCATTCTAGGATCTCTGTTCTGGAAGTAATCCACATAATGCTCTTCAGGCGACTTGTATAACGATGAGGTCTGCACACCGGTCTTTTTATAATATTCCAATCCGGTTTTTGCCGGTTTACCGTCTGTACACAGATAAGCATCCACTAACGACTTCGTTGGATTGAGGCGTATATAATCTGTCGGACTGCAAGTTTCATTAGGCAGACTTTGTGTACGGATTTCAGGTACAAAAAGACTATATACGATAGCTTCGATATTTTTCGGATCATTCTCGACATCCCCTTCGTGATGAAATAGTTTTTCATATTCATACAGACCATAGGGACTGTTTTCGATGATATATTCACTCGTTTTTGCAGCCAGTTCCCATCTTTCGTTTTGCAAGGCAATACGTGCCAATATAGCTAAAGCGCCCCAGCGGTCAAGCCTTCCCAGTTTATCGCCCGTATACCTTTCTTCAGGCATACGCTCTGCCGCCCATTTCAAATCCTCGACGAGCTGGTCGATGACTTTCTCTCTGGGAGTACGTTCGATATATGCATCTTCGGGCTGGATGACTTCTCCTACCCAAGGTACATCACCCCAAAACACCGTGAGGTAAAAGTACATAAGCGCCCGGATGGTTTTTACTTCTGCGGCATAAACGTCCTTCTTATTTTGAGCTACCTGCGCTTTATTATAGTTGTCCAGAAAATTATTGCAGCGATAAATATAGCTATACGCTCCTGTCCAATAGGTAGTGAAGGGGAAGCCGTCAGTATAAGAGTGCTTGCCTCCCGAAACCTTACTTAGTCCACTAGTAATATTCCCCCACATAACAGTTTCGGCCGTCGATTCGCTCCAATTCACGAGATAGTCTTTTTGTAAAGCTTCGTAACAGGGAGGCAAGGCATTTTTAAGCTGATCTTCATTCACCCAGAATGTCACATTGTCCGGCTCGTTAGGGTTCGTTCTATCCAGAAAATCGCTACATGAGGTAACTATACCAAAGAAAGCAATGATTAAAAAGTATTTTGAGTATTTCATCTTTATAGTCGTTTAATAGGTTAGAATGTTATTGATAATCCAAAAACATAGGTTTTTACTTGCGGATAGACGTCTCCGCTGGTGGTCCTCACTTCAGGGTCATAAGCTCCGAAGTAATCGGTTTTAGTAAACAAGTTATCTGCCGAAGCATATACTCTAAGACTATTAATACCAAGAGGTGCCACCATTCGGGCAGGAAAACGATAACCTATCTGAATATTCTTCAGGCGCAAGTACGATGCATCCTCTTTCCAGTAGTCACTGAAGAGCCTGTTGTGCTCCTGCGACTGATAAAGTCTGGGATAAGAAGCATTTGGATTCATAGGCGTCCATCTGTCAAGATGCTCTTTTTTAGGGATTGAGTAGTCATTGATAAATGCATGCCGAGCCTCATCCTCAAGGTAACCGGCAACTTTGCCTACGCCTTGCAAATAGAAACTGAAGTCAATGCCTTTCCATTCCAAACCACCCTTGATTGCATAGGTGTAATGGGGCTCTTTCTCGCCAAACACCACTTTGTCGTAGTCATCAATTACTCCGTCGGGAGCGCCGTCAGGACCACTGATGTCCCGATACTTAATATCTCCGGGCTGTACAATGCCGTTTTGTGACGCAACAAGAGGAAATTTTGGTTTCTGGTACTTACCTGTAGTTGTATTCACCGATTCGAAGTCATACACTTGCGCCAGCCCATCAGTCAGATAACCATAGAAAGCACCTATCGGATCACCTACCCGACGATACGAACCGGAAGCCGTACTGGTCAGCGACTCCGGAGTTCCACCCAAATCGGTAATCTTATTACGGGCGTCCGACAGATTGAACCCGAGATTGTAATTTACATTTCCGATCTTATCACGCCATGACAGATTAAGTTCCCATCCTTTGACATCAATCTTACCAAGATTGACATAACCTACGTTACTACTGGAAACCCCGACAATAGCCGGAACATCGGGACGAACCAATGCATCAATATTTTCTTTCTTATACCAATCAAAGTCCACATTCAGTCTATTGTTCAAAAAACTAAGGTCTACCCCGAAATTAAGCATGCGGATGGTTTCCCACTTGATGTCGGGATTACCGATTTTGTTTTGCCAAAGTCCCATAACAGGTGTATTAGAAGCTCCGATAGGATAAGACTCTTCGGTTATGATAGGTGACAAGTAGGGGTAGTAATTACCGGGAATGTTTTGATTTCCCAACTCACCCCAGGAAGCACGCAGCTTACCCGAGCTCAATACCGAAGTAGCGAACTCCATGAATTTTTCACGTGAAAAGTTCCATCCTGCCGAGAACGATGGAAAATATCCCCAACGATTGCCCTTGGCAAATCTTGAAGTTCCATCGGCACGCAGGTTAGCTTCAAACAGGTATTTACCGTCAAAAGCATAGTTGACACGACCAAAGTAAGAACGCAAAGCCCACTCGTCTTTTGTTCCGCTATTCATAAAATTAATCATTCCGGCACTAATAACGTGAATATCCTCAACCATCACATTATCACGCGTAGCCCCCAACGTACTTCTATTTTCCCACTCTTGCGAAAATCCCAACAATGCTCCCAACTCGTGGCGTCCTATGGTCTTATTAAAGTTCAGGGTGAATTGCAGCGTTTGGGTCATAACGTCGAGATGGCTTTGTGAGATATAGTCCTTGGCATCTTCATTTGCTTTCAACGGGCTACCGTCCGAGTAATAAGACAACATCTTCGGGTTAAACTCATCCACTTGGCGGGTATATATATTTGCAGAGTACTGCATACCTACGTTCAGTCCGTCTATAATTTTGAGATCTGCATTGAAAATACCATTGAGCACACGAGTTTTCCGTTCTTCCATTCCCGACTCATAGGCTACCTGCAAGGGGTTACGTACCGAACCGTACGACCAGTTCTCACTATCTACCATCCGGCCATTCTCGTCAGGAATTTGCCACATGACGGGAAGTAACGGAGACATACGCTGTGACAGGCGGAATACTCCTGATGTGCCGCTATAACCTAAGTCCTTTTTATAGAAATCGACATAGCTCATCTGTCCGGTCAGTTTCAGACGATCATACACCTCCGTGTTTACACTGATACGTGCATTATGTCTCTTGGAACTATATCCGTCACCTACAACCAGTCCATCCTGATCCAGGAAACCATACGACATAAAAAATCCGGTTTTCTCGCTTCCACCCCGTGCACTTACATTATGCCCTGTCTGAAAAGCCCGGCTTTTGTATATTTCGTCAATCCAGTCTGTATTGGAATATTCGTTGGGATACAGTCCCGAATCATATTTATCGAAAGCCTCTTGTGTATAGGGCTTGGAAAATCCGGCAGCACTCATGGCTTCGTTGGAGAGTTCCATGTATTCCCTTCCGTTAACAAGTTCGGGCAATGCTGTGGGAGTCTGGAATCCGGCATATCCGTTATATTGGAATACTACGCGCTCTTTCTTTTCTCCCTTTTTAGTCGTTACAAGAATAACACCGTTAGCGGCACGTGCTCCATAAATAGCTGATGAGGCGGCATCTTTCAGTACGGATACGCTTTCGATGTCCGAAGGATTCAATAAGTTGATGTCTCCCCCGGCTACTCCATCAATCAAGATCAAAGGTGCTGTACTACTGTTAATAGTTCCCGTACCACGAATGTTGATACTGGGCACAGCACCCGGCTGCCCCGAAGAAGAAACGATACTAACTCCAGGCAACAATCCTTGCAGCCCCGTAGTTACGTTAGTTATAGGCCTGTTCTCAATAGCCTCCGCTTTAACCATAGATACGGCACCTGTTACATTCACTTTCTTTTGCACGCCATAACCTACAACTACTACATCTTCCAGGCTGACAGCATTCTCTTTCATCACTACGTTTACTGTCGTTGCTTTCGCTATGACGCTTTCTTCACGGTAGCCGACGTATGAGTAACAAAGTGTACTTCCATAGGGTACCTTGATGGAATACTGACCATTGATATCGGTGATTGTACCTGTAGTCGAGCCTTTTACCGATACGGTGGCCCCGATGATCGGTTCCGTATTCTCGTCAGTAACTTTACCTTTCACATACAGTTCCTTTTTCTCTCCTTGCGAATCAACAGGTTCAGTTTTATTTTGATATTCTTTATTATAAAATAAAATACTGTCATCCAGGAAACGGAACCCAATGTTAGTCCCTTTTAGCAAAAGAGTTAGTGCTTTGCTTACATCTGTGTCTTTTACCTCCAATGACACTTTCCTACTCGTATCCACAAATTCTTTGCTATAGGCTACATTCATCAATGCCTTCTCTGCTATCTGACTGATAGCCTCTTTAAGAGGAAGCTCTTTGATACTAACCGATATTTTTTGCTGTTGTGCATAAACAAAAGCAGTGACAAATATGCACATTAGGGTTACAATACACCTTCTGCCGGTGGATGAAAAAGGAGAATCTTTTTCCATAATATTAGTCTTTAAAGTTAATAGTTCAATATCTATTAGCTAATACACAAGAGGCATTAAAAAGTATTACGGCAAATAAGTTAATGAATATTAATTCGGGAAATATAGGAGAACTTGCCGGAAATCAATCCATACTTGATAAAAAGAAAGAAAACACTTCAAAGGTATCGTTTTTAAAAGAAAATATAAAGGGGGGATATCGTATTTTCTCATTTAATGCATAAATTAGTGTCTTTACCTGAAAAAGAATGAGCAACATCCACCTCACATATGAGTGATTTCACCAGAACTCGGCTCAGTCTGAAAATTTGGGGGATTTGATTCAGGGCAATCACACCCTTAAAAATAGATTCATTCCCGGTACGGAAATGAATGAACTATGCTATCGTTAATTATACCTCGCCACTATGCTACTTTTATTTTTTCTTCTTGCCTATATTATTTTTTTGATTGCCTAATGAGTTTTCGTTTGACTTAAGTCAAGCGATAGTTCAACTTAAGTTAAGCGTTCGTTTGACTTAAGTCAAACGAAAACTCATCAGGCTATGAAATACATATTAATAGGGAAGTAATTACCTAAAAGTAACTAATGAAATCATTAGTGGCAATTGATTCAAAACCGTGCAGGAATGAATCAATTTTTAGGAATGTGATTGCCCTGAATCAAATCCCCCCAATCCCCAAGAATTACAACTGAGCCCAAAACTCTTGATACTTATAAATTCATATAGTTGGTGTCAAAAGGCAATGGTGTCAAGTACGCCTGACAATGGAAATGAAGGCAACGGAGAAGGTGGAAATGAAGGCGGTGATGAAGCACCGGATCCGGCAGCATAAGAAACGGTATTAATATGTAAAAAATCGGGCTTGACATTGTTCAAGCCCGATTTTTTCTATTATCTAAAATACTACTTTCTATCAGTTAACACCTTTATCGAATCCCGTTTTATAATATTAGGTTTCAAAAGAATCTCCGAATGTAGTTCAGTTTCTTCCAAAATCTTCTGCATCAACATTTTTACAGCAATAATGCCAATATTCTCCAGTGATTGTGCAATACGAGTTATAGGAGGATTTAGATAGTCCAGATATAAGTTATCATCAAACGAAATGATAGACATATCTTGAGGAATTCTCACTTTATGCTCATTTAATGCTTTGACGGCTCCCAAAAGAATTGTACTACTTAACGCAAATATAGCAGTAGGTTTTGTAGTAGAGTTCAGAGCCAACTTAGTCTCAATATAACCATTCTGAATCGAGAACTCATTTCCTCTTATCATTGCGTTATCTTGATAACCAGCTTCGCGAAGCGCATCAAGATACCCGCGCACACGTTCCTTAGTCGTTATAGAAATATCCGGCCCCTGAATACAGAGAATCTTACTATGCCCCGATTCTAATAATAATTTCGTTGCCTGATAAGCTCCTACATAATTATCAGTAGCTACGTATGGCAAATTATGCTTCTCAAAATAGCGGTCAATTAGCACAATCGGAGTTTTAGTACTAATCTCCTCGAGTTTAGAAGGGTTTTCACCGGTTGGAACCAAAATAATCCCATCTATTTTACGCGATAGAAGCGAATCAATAGCTTTATTTTCCTGAACAGGATCTTCGAGGGTATCGATAAGCATGACAGTATAATTATAACGTTGTGCTTCACGGATGACAACACTTGCTATATTGGCAAAAAAAGGATTATCTATGTGTGGTACAAGAAGGCCTATAGTATATGTCGTGTTGTTGCGCAAACTTTGCGCAACTATATCAGGCTGATAGTCCAATTCTTTAACGGACTGCAAAATAACCTCCTTAGCAGACTGGCTTATTCTATATTTCTCCGATTTCCCATTTAAGACCCTAGAAATCGTAGAGATAGAGTACCCAGTTTTCTTTGATACATCAATCAGAGTTTTCTTCATTACTGGTTGTTTTTTGCAAAAATAACATTTTATTTGAGAAAAAAGCAAGAAAAATATTTTGTTTTGAAAAAAATTTCTATATTTGCACAAACGATTGCGCATCATTTATGATTCAATTCGCCTTAATACTTAATACTCATTATATGGACACAAAGAAGAAAATCGTAGTGATAGGTAGCAGTAATACGGATATGGTTATCAAATCAGACCGTCTACCAAAACCAGGAGAAACAATTCTGGGAGGAAACTTCTTAATGAATCATGGCGGCAAAGGAGCTAACCAAGCCGTAGCTGCTGCAAGACTAGGAGGAGATGTCACTTTCATATGTAAAATAGGGAATGACATTTTTGGAAATGAAACCTTGGAAATGTTTCACAAAGAAAAGATCGACACTACTTATGTAGGAATTACCCCGCAGGAACCGTCAGGAGTAGCTCTTATCAATGTCGACAAAAAAGGGGAAAACTGTATTGTTGTTGCTTCCGGAGCCAACGGGACTTTATCTACTGATGACATACAGCATGCAGAACCTGCCATCAAACAGGCATCCATCGTCATCATGCAGTTGGAAACTCCAATCGAGAGTGTCACTTATGCAGCCAAAATGGCGAAAAAAGATGGAATTACCGTTATATTAAATCCCGCCCCTGCCCCTACCCAACAACTGCCTGACGATTTATTAGCCAATGTCGACATTCTTATTCCTAATGTCACAGAGGCTGAAATCATCTCGGGAATGCACATTACAGATGATGAATCGGCAAAAGAAGCGATTCGTTATATTAGTTCGAAAGGCATAAAAACTGTTATTATTACGATGGGAGCCAAAGGAGCTCTCGCTTATGAAAACAATGAGTTTATCCACATTCCAGCCTTCAAAGTAGAAGCAGTAGACACGACCGCTGCCGGAGATACATTCTGCGGTGGACTGTGCGTAGCTCTGTCTGAAGGCAAGAATCTAAAAGATGCAATTATATTTGCAAGTAAAGCCTCTTCTATTTCTGTTACCAGAATGGGAGCACAAGTATCTATACCTTTGAGAAAAGAAATACAATAATCATCCTTAATTCTGTTATTATGATAAAACAATGTTCAATCCACGGTCTATTGACAAGTATGTTGTTAATAGTATTTTCTTTGATGAGCAATGATGCTATTGCCCAGAAGGCAATAAGAGGTACAGTCCTCGATGAAGCAAATGAACCCATTATCGGTGCCAGTATCCTTGTTAAAGGTACAACAAATGGTTCTATTACAGGAGTTGATGGAACCTTCAATGTAAAAGCGAATCCTTCTGATGTATTGGTTATATCTTATGTAGGTTATGCAACTGTTGAACAACAAGTAGGAAATCAGACACAGCTTGTAATACACCTGCGCGAAGACTCGAAAGTGCTTAATGACGTTGTAGTAATCGGCTACGGCTCTACCACAAAGAAAGAGCTTACAGGATCGGTTACCAGCATGAAGAAAGATGACCTCAATCCCGGAACATTCACCAATGCTATGGGAATGCTACAAGGGAAAGTGGCAGGATTACAAATTATCAACCCGAACGGTGCTGATCCGACAGCCAAATATGAAGTATTACTTCGCGGAACAAACACACTTTCCGCAGGCCAAGGTCCATTAATTATTATTGATGGGGTGGCAGGTGCAGATATCAGAAATATCAACTTCCAGGAAGTGGAATCTATAGACGTATTAAAAGATGGTTCGGCAGCTGCTATTTATGGAACAAGAGGTACGAATGGAGTAATCATCGTCACAACTAAACGCGCAAGAAGTGGCAAAACGGAAGTTTCTTATGATGGGCAACTCACCGTGGGAGTCGTTTCACGCAGAGCAAAACCTTTATCGGCAAGCGAATACAAATCTGTTATCAAGGAATATCGCCCAGAATTGGAAAGTTATATTTTTGACAGTGATACGGATTGGTTTAAAGAAATTACGCAAACTCCGTTCAGCCATAAGCACAACTTGTCTATATCCGGAGGTTCCGAGAAGTTCTCACACCACACTTCTTTCAATTATGAAAAGAGCGATGGTTTGCAAAAGCATAATAGTTCCGAGAAGCTAATGGCACGTACCAATATTCGTCAGTCGTTATTAGACAAATGGGTCGATTTGGATTATAACCTGAATATCATTCATCGCAAATACAGTCCTTCCTCTACAAGTGCTTTTATGCAGGCATTTACCCATAATCCAACAGAGCCTGTTTATGACGACAGCGATCCGGATGCCGGAGGATATAGCCGTATCAAAGCAATGGAATATTATAATCCGGTAGCGATCATTAACGAAAGGAACATGGAAAGTAAGAATGATAATTATGGTGCAAATATTCGTGCTACTCTAAACATATTGCCTATAAAAGGATTAAAATGGGAGAATTTTGTTTCATACGACAAAGAACAATATGAAACACGTGAATATTACACACATTATTATCCTAGTTTAATAGGAACAAACGGGCAAGCCTATATTGAAAACTATCAGGAAAACGATACACAATATGAGTCTACTTTAAATTACTCGAATATTTTCGGAAAACATTCTATTCAGGCATTACTCGGATATACATACCAGTATACTTATAGCACATCTGCATCCATGACTAATTCCGGTTTCGACTTCGATGACAACCAGACTCATAACATCGGGACAGGAACAAATCTTACTGAAGGCAAAGCCAGTATGTCATCCAATAAAGAAGATAATACATATATCGGATTCTTCGGACGTTTCATGTACAACTACGATGATAAATATCTTTTGTCTGCTTCACTACGTCGTGATGGTTCCAGCCGTTTCGGTGACAATAATAAGTGGGGATGGTTCCCGGCTGTCAGCGTAGGTTGGCGTATAAATAAAGAGAAATTCCTCTCGAATGTCAAATGGATCGATGATTTAAAATTGAGAGCCGGATACGGAGTTACCGGTAACCAGGATTTCTCAAACTACAAATCTTTGATGATGATGACTACAGCCGGTAAATTCTATTACAATGGCCAATGGATCAATACTTATCAACCTGCAAGTAATGCAAATCCGGATCTAAAATGGGAGAAAAAAGCAGAGTTCAACGTTGGTGTTGATATGACAATGTTTGATAACCGCCTTTCATTCACTTTCGATTATTACAAACGGACTACATCAAACTTGTTGTATGACTACATTGTGCCAACACCTCCTTATGTATATAATACCTTGTTTACGAATGTTGGAAAAGTAACTAACGAAGGAGTTGAATTAACAATATCCGGTACCCCTTTTAACACTAGAGACTTTACATGGAATACCTCACTGACCGTTTCGCACAATAAAAACAAATTGGTGAAATTCACCAATGATGAATTCACTAACGGAACATACAAAGTGGGATGGTCTACAAGTGCTGCCTGCTACACTCAACGTCTGATAGAAGGACAGTCATTGGGTACTTTCTATGGTCCTATATGGTTAGGAACTGATACAGATGGAAAAGATGTATTGCTAGGACAAAATGCAGACGGTTCCGTACCGGAAGAACAATGGGAAAAAATTGGCTGTGCTTATCCGAATGCCACTCTTAGCTGGAGTAATACCTTCAGATATAAGAAATTCGACTTGAGCTTCTCACTACGTGCATCTATCGGCGGAGAAATTCTGAACAACTATGCGATGGAATATGAAAATCTAAGCAGCATCGGACTTAGAAATATCTCATCTAACTGGTTATCTCAAACGAATTTCACAAGTACGACCTATAAATATTCCTCCAAATATATAGAGGATGCTTCTTATTTAAAACTAGATAATGTTACCTTTGGATATACCTGGGATTTCACATCTAAAATGATAAAAAGACTAAGATTGTCTCTTACTGCACAGAATGTATTCTGCATCACCGGTTATTCTGGTGTCGACCCAGAAGTCGCCCTTTCCGGACTGGAACCCGGTATGGAAAGTTTGAGTTATTATCCTCGTACAACAGAATTTACTTTTGGAGTTAATATAGTATTCTAAAAAACAAGATTACCATGAAAAAGACAAATATAATATTAAGTTTCGTTATCTGTATATTATTATACGGATGTACCGATCTTAGCGAAACTGTTTACACAGGAGTAGCGATGAATGACTTCTTTAAAAATGAGAAGGAACTGGTAGCCAATGCAGGTAGAGCGTATACGAAATTACAAGGATACAATTCCGAACAAAGTTTATGGACATTGCTTTTACAAGCTTCTGATGAATGTGCCGTTCCCGCTTGTGGTGGTTCCTGGTACAGCAATGGACGTTATGAAGAAATCCAGACGAATAAAATTCCACCCGCAAATAAATTATTGACAAGGGGCTGGAACTGGATATTTAATGGTATTGCTGCATGTAATGAAATTATTTACGAAACGGAATTATCACCTATCCAGTTTGAAGGAAAAGAGAAGATCATAGCTGAAATGAAAATATTGCGTGCTTTCTACTATTACCAAGCCATTTCTTGTTGGGGAAACGTACCTTTCACAACTGACTACACGGAAACCGGATACCCGGAACAAAAAAGTCGTGAATATATTTTCAACTATCTGGAAAAAGAAATTAATGACAATATCGAGTTCCTAGACAGGGAGCCTTCAGATACTAATTATGGACGGGCCACACAAGCTGCCGCTTATTGTATTCTTGCGAAAATGTATCTGAATGCAGAAGCATGGTTCGGTACTCCAATGTATGACAAAGCAGAGAAAGCCTGTAAAGACATTATGGATATAGGTGCTTACAGCATTGAAGACTCTTATTCCACTAATTTTGATATTAAAAATGAAGATTCTAAGGAGAACATCTTTGTAATCCTGTATGACAGAGTATATACTAGCGGTGACAGTAACTCATTTTATTTGCATACGCTGACATTGGAAGCTGCATCACAAGCAACATTTAATATTCCGGCAGCCCCATGGTCGGGTTTTCTCTGCCAACCGGACTTTTTCCAAACATACGCAGAACAAGATCTTCGCAGAAGTCAGAGCTGGTTATACGGTCCTCAAGTAGACCTAAGCGGAAAGGATCTTGGTTTCGAATATACTCCTGTCTTCCCCGAAGAAAAATATTACAATAGCAACGGAGGACGTGGCACATACGACGGTGCACGCTGCTGGAAATGGCATTACCAGACTGATGGTTCTTTAAAAGAATATACAGTTAGTATGGACAACGACTTTGCCATCTTCCGTTATGCCGATGTTGTATTAATGTATGTAGAGGCTTTGGTACGACAAAACAGAACAAGTGAGGCCATCCAACTGGCAGACTTCAAGAAGATTCGTACAAGAGCAGGGCTTGATGCATATACTACAAGCCAATTGACGATTGATGAACTTTATGCAGAACGAGGCAGAGAACTGGCATGGGAAGGATGGCGCCATGAAGATATGATACGTTTCGGAAAATATCTGAAAAAATATTGGGCACACCCTGACCAAAGTTCAGAAACTTTTAGAAATGTATTTCCAATTCCTACGGATATTTTAAATGCAAATCCAAAATTATCTCAAAACAAAGATTATTAACCACAATTGGAAGGTTCACATAGAAAAGTGTACCTTCCAACAAATCAACCCTGATAAGTATGAAAAAACCAATCATCTTTTTACTTGTTTTAATTACCAACATCTTATTTATCTCTGCACAGAAAATTTCAAAGACAGAGTTAAAAGACAAAATAGCCGGAGCTTGGATCGGGCAAATGGTAGGAAATATATATGGACTTCCTTTTGAGAACAAGTTTGTAGATGAACCTGCCCCGGAATCCAGATTTCCATTCGGTTACACTAAAAACATAGATAAATTGCAGAAGTATAACGGTGCATTCTCTGATGACGATACTGATGTTGAGTATATCTACTTACTATTAATGGAGAAATATGGTGTAGAACCTACTTATGCCAATATGCGCGAAGGATGGATGTATCATATCCGTGACCGTGTATGGCTAGCCAATAGGGCTGCACTCGGATTAATGCATCTTGGATTCACCCCTCCGTTCACAGGTGACGAAAATCTGAATCCGCACTGGTATCAGATCGACCCTCAATTGATTAACGAGATATGGGCGTATACAGCACCGGGAATGATTTCATATGCTGCAGGAAAAAGTGATTGGGCGGCCCGTATCACAAGCGATTCGTGGGCGGTATCTCCCACTGTCCTATATGGTGCAATGTACGCTGACGCTTTTTTCTGCAAGGATATCCGCAAACTGATTACACGAGCCTTGAAAGAACTACCTGCTGATGACAGATATGCGATAGCTGTAAAAGAGATGATTGCTTTATATGACAAATATCCTAAAGATTGGGTAAAAGCACGTCAAATCATGGCTAAAAAATATTACATAGATGAACCAGCCATGACAAAAACAATCTGGAATGCTAATCTGAACGGATTATGCGGGATTTTGGCTATGTTGTATGGCGAAGGAGATTTCCAACGGACATTGGATTTAAGCTGTGCAATGGGATTTGACTGCGACAATCAGGCAGCCACTATCTCCGGACTTCTAGGAGTAATGTATGGTGCAAAGTCTCTTCCCGAAAGTTTGACTAAACCTATCGAAGGATGGGAAAAACCCTTCAACGACCGGTATATCAATATCACCAGGTTTGATATGCCCGATGCTTCCATTGAAGACATGATTGAACGTACTTACAACAAAGCAATCGAACTGGTTTGCTCTAAAGGAGGAAAAGTGAAAGGTGATATGGTATATGTTAACCCTAAAGCACAATTCATTCCCCCGATGGAATTCTGTATCGGTCCGAATCCGGACTTGGAAATCGGACAGCCTACCGATTACTCATTTGCCTGCAGAACAAATGCTAATTTCAAATGGGAACTGGTAAAAGGTAAACTTCCGGCAGGAGTTACATTCCAAAACGGTAAACTGGCAGGAACTCCTACAGAAGCCGGCAAATATCCAATTACCCTTCAATTAAGCGCAAATAACCAAAACTCAATTACTAAAGACTTTGAGTTATTGGTTAAAACCAAGAATATAGCCCCCAAGGCTGACACTATTTACGCCAATATCCGTAAACTGAACGAAGAAGTACTCGATTCTTGCTGGATTACCTTTGGAAAACCGATGTACGCAACAAATGTAGAAGTAATTAATGACGGAGTCAAAGATGGCGTAGGATCTGTATTTTATTCATTAGCGGCCAAAAGTAATCTGCCTAAAATAGACTATTTCGGATACGGTTGGAAAGAAGAGCATAACATCAATATGCTTGTTTTAGATATGGGCTGTCTGGAAGAGTTCGGAGGATGGTTTACTTCTCTAAACATTCAATATCTTGAAAATGACGGACATTGGTATGACGTAGGTAAATTCAAATCAACTCCGGCACTTCCCGAAACTGATATTGTATTTTTCCAACCTCCGTTTGCACAATATGTTTTGGAATTCCCGGCAGTAAAAACCAAGGGAATACGCGTACTAATGGATGCAAAAGTGCAGGAACACTGGCATAAATACACAAAGAATGTATCATCATTCATCTCTATCACCGAGTTGGGAGTTTATGAGAAATAAAGGAGGAGAAAAATGAGGAAAATAATTACGATATGTATTATAGGGCTTTTTGCTCTCAACGTACAAGCCCAGCCTGTAAAAACTTTAAAGTTATCTGATAAAGAACTTTTAGATAAGATTAAAGGAGGATGGGCCGGACAAACCATTGGTGTTGTTTTCGGAGCACCTACAGAGTTTAAGTTCACGGGAACTTATATTCAAGATTACCAGCCGATCCCCTGGGCGGAAGGTTACGTAAAATATTGGTGGGAAAAGAAGCCCGGATTATTCGATGATATTTATAACGATTGCACGTTTGTTGAGGCATTTGACGAACTTGGCCTGGATTGTTCACAAGAAGAACTTGCCAAAAGATTTGCATTCGCTGATTATCATTTGGCCCATGCTAACCAAGCAGGCAGATATAATATCCGCCAAGGTATCATGCCACCGGCTTCCGGTCATTGGTTGAATAACCCACATGCAGACGATCTGGATTTCCAGATCGAAGCAGACTTCATTGGTCTGATGGCTCCGGCAATGCTGCCGGAAGCATTGGATATCGCCTCCAGAGTAGGCCACATTATGAATAGCGGTGACGGTTTTTATGGCGGTGCTTTCGTAGCAGCTCTTTATAGCTCCGCTTTCTATGAAAAAAGTCCTGAAGCGATTCTAAAAACCGCAATCTCCGTTATACCTGAAGAGAGTACATTCCATCAATGTATTCAGGATGTAATCAATTTCCATTCTTTGCACCCGGACAACTGGAAAGATTGCTGGTACTTCCTGCAAGAAAAATGGAACTGTGATGTAGGATGTCCCAAAGGCGTATTTCTAAACTTTAATATTGACGCCAAGCTCAATTCCGCTTTCGTAGCATTAGCTATGCTCTACGGTAAAGGAGACTTCACCAACTCTGTCGATATTGCAACACGCTGCGGACAAGATTCTGACTGTAATCCGTCTACAGTCGGCGGTGTACTCGGCGTCATGTATGGGTATGATAAAATCCCTTCATTCTGGTTAAACCCTTTGAAAGAAGTAGAAGACTTTACATTTGAAGGAACGAATATGTCATTGGCAAAAGCATACCAAATGAGTTTCGATCAAGCTAAACAACTCATAGTCAAAACAGGTGGAAAAGTATCTGGTGGGGAGATAGAAATTCCAATCAAAAAGGCGGATGTACTTCCTTTAGAACAAAATTTCGAAAACACCTATCCACTTTATAGAGAACGCAAAGACTGCTTCCTGACAGATACATTTGAATTTGATTTCAATGGTAACGGATTTGTTATCTGGGGCAACATTTGCTGCACAAGAAGTATTACTCCCGATTATATCAATCGTGTATCTACACGCCACATCGGTTCCGAGGTGTTCGGATTGGCAGAGCCCAATGACCCTTACGTTGCTAAAGTGGAAATATGGATTGACGGAGAACTGGACCATGTAGCAGCTTTACCCATGAGAAACACAGACCGCAAAGTAGAACCAGCCTGGAAATACCTCATGAAGGAAGGAAGACACCACGTTAAAATGAAATGGCTGAACCGCAAAAAAGACTACATTATTCGTATCAACGACATAATGTATTATTCAGAGAAAAAAGAACATGATAGATTTTACTTTAATAAATAAGTTAAGATGAAAAAAGTCCTGATTAACATCATTCTACTATTTACCTTTTCCATATCGGGAATGGCACAAATAGAATATGGAAAAACAGTTGAAATAAGTAAAGAGGTACTGCTCGACAAAATTAAAGGAGGCTGGGCCGGACAAACCATAGGATGCACCTATGGCGGTCCTACAGAATTTAAATACAGAGGAGCGATCATTCATGAGAAAACTCCAATAATCTGGTATGATGACTATTGCAAGGACATCTTTGCAGAAGATCCGGGATTGTATGATGATGTATATATGGATCTTACCTTTCTGGAAGTAATGCAAAAAGAAGGGATAAATGCCCCTGCCGAATCATTTGCCAAAGCCTTTGCAAATGCAGATTACAAATTATGGCATGCCAACCAGGCAGCCAGATATAACATATTACACGGTATTATGCCACCGGCATCGGGACATTGGAAAAATAATCCGCACGCTGACGATATTGATTTCCAGATTGAAGCAGACTTCATTGGAATGATATGTCCGGGGATGGTAAATACCGCCTCCAATTTTTCGGACAAGATAGGGCATATCATGAACTACGGCGACGGATGGTATGGAGGTGTATACATGGGAGCAATGTATGCATTGGCTTACGTAAATAACGACATTTATACAATTGTCACGGAAGCTCTTAAAACAATACCCGAACAAAGTAAATTTCACCGTTGCATCATAGACGTTATTAAATATTGGAAACAATATCCCGATGACTGGCGTAAATGCTGGCTGGAAATAGAAAACCGCCATGCTTTTGAGATTGGCTGCCCGGAAGGGGTATTCAATGCATTTAACATTGACGCCACTATCAACGCGGCTTACTGTGTGATGGGACTTTTATATGGTAACGGCGACTTTTTCAAAACAATGGATATAGCCACTCGTTGCGGACAAGATTCCGACTGTAACCCGGCAACTGCCGCAGGAATTCTTGGAGTCATACAAGGCTACAAGGCTATCCCCGAATACTGGAAACCGGCACTCGAAAGATGTGAAAATATTAAGTTCCCTTACACAGATATCTCTTTAAGTTCTGTATACGACATTAATCTCAAACTATTGAGTGATGTATTAAAAGCAAACGGAGGAAAAATAAAAGGAGATAAATACTATACCACGATTCAGAAGCCAAAAACCGTAGCATGGGAAGTTTCTTTTGAAGGCTTATATCCTTCTGAAAGAAGAGTTATCAAATATGATCTCGGTACAGAAAAAACATTTGAGTTCAATGGCAAGGGAGTTGTTTTAATGGGGATGATCAGACAAGATGTTAAAGATAGTAATGACAATTACATCGCCATCCTGGAGGCCTACATTGACGGCAAGAAAGTAGAAACCATAGAAATGCCTTATGACTACATAAAAAGAAAGTATGACATTTTCTATAATTATGATTTAGAGGAAGGGCCTCACAAACTGGTTATTAAATGGATTAATCCGAATGAAAAATATGCCGTTCAATGTAAAGACATGGTGGTTTATTCATCCACACCGGCAGAGCCAATCAATCCTTATAAATAAAAGAGAGAAGCCATGAATAGAAAACTACTCCTATTATTAGCCTTATTATTATTTTCCTACGGATTGTCATCATGTTCGTCTGATGATAACAGTCCGTCCGAAGGCAAACAGACCGATACACCGGAACTGTTTACCAAACGCTATAATCCCGATCAAAGTTTTTACAGCAAAATATTAGGACAAGAAATCAAATATTCCGTATTACTGCCTCAAGAGTATCTATCGGAAAGTACGGGTAAATATGGAGTAGTTTTCCTTCTACATGGTTGGGGAGGGAACCAAAGTTCATGGGGACCTTCAGGTCTGAATATTCAAAGCATAGCTGATGCGCAAACCAGCAATGGTAGTATTCGCCCATTGATCTACATCATGCCGGAAGGTTTCAACACTTATTTTTGCAACCGCTATGACGGAAAGTTCAACTATATGGATATGTTCATTAATGAACTCGTACCCCTGATTGATAAGCGGTTCCGAACAACAGCCAGTAAGACGGAAAGAGCTGTTGCCGGATTCTCTATGGGAGGTTTCGGGGCATTAAGTATAGCATCGCAACATCCTGAAACATTCTCGGTATCAATAGGATTAAGTCCCTCTCTAAATACAGATGAACAATACATCTCTTTGTCACAAGACGGTTGGAATCTTCAATGGGGAAACAACTTCGGAGGAAACGGCCAGACAGGAACAGGCAGGCTGACAAGCTATTATAAAAGCCAATGTCCGCTACACTTTTTCAAGGATAAACCAAGTTCCACATTTCAAACAGTACGGTATTACATAGACTGCGGTGATGATGAAGAAAGACTATATGCAGGAAACGGTGAATTACATTCTCTATTACGGGACAAAAATATCAAGCACGAATATCGTGTACGAAACGGTGCCCACACTGACAGTTATTGGCGTGAATCCATGAAAGAGGCACTGCCTTTTATCGAACGTTCATTCAAAGGAGAAAACTATCCGCAGGAAACTCTGAAAAAATTCACAGAGGAATTACATGCTACTAATAAAAACATAAAAGTAGGTAATTCCAATATCGAACTATGGTTACCGGATGACTACAATTCCGAACTAACTTACAAAGTTCTTTATTACAGCAAAGGAGAAGGTAATGTTGATCTTACAACAAAGAAGGTAGCAGTGGCATTAGATTCTCTTATGCAAATCAAACGTATGATAATCGCAGGTTTTAATGTGAAAGAAATGATTCAAAATGAAACAATTTTTTCAGCTATTACCGATGCAGTGGAAAAGACGGTTCATACGGAAAGCAATGCAGATTTCAGATTAGGATTAACATACGGTTCAGAAGCTGATTACTTATACAATCAGTCAACAGGCAATGCCCCTGCTATCAACTTTTTCTTTGCAGAAGACGCGGATATTATCAACCTTTCTGCCGAGAATCGTGCCAAAATCTATTATTTGGACATAACAGACGAAGGCAGCAACTACAATAGCATCTTTACTCTGTTCAATGGATTGCGAGGTGCAGAAGCTCCGGTGCAATATCGTGTCAGAAACGGACTGGATAGTGAACAGTCCGCCCAAACAGGTATTTATTCAATGAGTTATTATATTGGTGAACAGTTAATAAAGAAATAATATGAAGAAGATACTGTTATATATTATCCTATTTCTATCAGGTATAGACGGAGCTTGGGCACTTCCCATAGAAAAAGAAGGGATGAGTATTTACAGTCCGTCCCTAAAGCAAGAAGTCTCCTACGCCATTATCTTACCGGAAGGTTATGAACATTCAGATACAGAATATCCAGTCTTATACATGTTTCATGGAATAGGAGGTGATTATACCAGTTGGCTCGAATACGGCAACGTTGCCCGTGTAATGGACAAAATGATAAAAGAAGGAAAGATTCAACCTTTCATTATGGTTATTCCTGACGGTTACCTGTCTTATTACAGTGACACTTATGATGGCAGCTCCCTTTATGAAACTTTCTTTATCAAAGAACTGGTTCCATATATAGATAACAACTATCGCACTCGCAAGGATATTAATGGACGTTCGATCATTGGTTTCTCTATGGGAGGATTCGGAGCATTATCCGTTAGTCTGCGCAACCGCCACTTATTCGGCTCTGTTGTTGCGTTATCGCCATCCATCCGTACAGAAATACAATACATGGAAGAAAGGCCACAAAAAGGATGGGACAATCAATGGGGACGGATTTTCGGAGGAGTGGGAAAGAATGGTAAGCAGCGCCTAACCAGTTACTATAAACAACATTCACCCTACCACATTCTTTCCACCCTCCGCAATTCCGATTTAAAAGGATTTGGCATCATGCTGGATATTGGAGATAAAGAAGGTACTCTTTGCGAAAGTAATGAAGAACTGCACCGATTATTACTGGAAAGACAAATACCTCATGAATGGGAAGTACGTTCAGGAGGACATGATTTCGCCTGCTGGAATACTGCACTGCCCAAAGCATTCAGATTCATAAACGAATATTTCAATGGGAAGCAGTCAGGAAATAGTGAGAGTAGTCTTCCGAATGAGACTCCGTTTATCCAAACAGCCAATGCAACGGTCTATTATCCGGAACAGGCTCAAGGAAGCACAAGAAAATATCCTATTATCTATGTACAGGGAGAAATCAACGAACAACAGCAAAAGGTTCTCGTCAGTCAGTTTCATCAAATGGTAGATGAGAATAAAACATGGCCTGCTGTTCTTTGTTTCGTAAAAGCTAACACAGACCTGTCAGAAACAATTTCTGATATAGAAAAGCAACTCTCCGGCATCAGAGGTTCCCAACGTATGCGGGCTTTAATCACTTTGGGAGATAATATCAAAGAAGGTATAGAAGCTATTCAGAGAGAAAATTTGTTTACCGGCATAGTCTGTGTAAATGCCATCGGCAACGAGAATGATACTCAAAATTTTATAAAAACAGTCAACTCTCACAAAAGATATCCCAGATGCTGGATGGAGATACTACCCGAATCAAAAGAATATGGTTTTAGTAGTAATATACATATCCTTTTGAAAGAATCGGACCTGGAACATGAGTTCCGGTCAAGAAAATGTAAGGAAGCCAATGTTTTCACTTATTGGGAAGATTGGATACTATATTTAAATAACAGAATTCATGTTTAACAATTAAATACTAATAGTATGTTCACAGTAAACAGTTATTTATTGGCAGTTATATTCTGCATCGTAACCATGATTTGTTGGGGTTCTTGGGGTAATACCCAAAAACTAGTTTCCAAAAATTGGCGTTATGAACTTTTTTATTGGGATTATGTGATTGGAATGGTATTGTTCACCATCTTACTAGGCTTCACAATGGGTAGCCATGGAGATACCGGACGTTCATTCCTGGAAGATCTGGGACAAGCATCAGGAGACAGTATCGGCTGGGTTATCTTGGGGGGCGTAATATTTAATGCTTCAAACATTCTTCTTTCAGCGTCTATTTCCTTGGCCGGTATGTCTGTAGCTTTTCCTTTAGGAGTTGGCATTGCATTGGTATTAGGGGTAATCGTCAATTATCTGGGAATTCCGACTGGCAATCCTTTGCTTTTATTTGGCGGTGTAGCTCTCATTGTTATTGCTATCATTTGCAATGGAGTGGCTTCCGGAAAAATGCAAAAGGGAGAAGAAAGCAGGAAAAACAACAAAAAGGGAATTATCATTGCATTAATTGCCGGTGTACTGATGTCTTTGTTCTACAGGTTCGTAGTGAAAGGTATGGACGTAGAAAACTTCAATTTTCCTGCTATAGGAATGATGACTCCTTATTCTGCCATCTTTGTTTTTTCAATAGGCGTATTACTAAGCAATTTTGTTTTCAACACATTAGTAATGAAATATCCTTTTGTCGGAGAAAAAGTCAGCTACTCCGAATACTTTAAAGGAAACACGAAAACTCATATATGCGGAATGCTTGGTGGAGCGATATGGGGACTTGGTTCCGCATTCAGCTATATCGCATCAGGAGAAGCTGGTCCGGCGGTATCTTATGCACTAGGACAAGGCGCACCACTTATTGCCGCTATTTGGGGAGTATTTATCTGGAAAGAATTTAAAGGTTCAACGAAATCTGTTAATCAACTACTGGCCTTGATGTTTATCTTCTTCCTGGTTGGTTTGGGAATGATAGTAGTTGCCGGAAACTAATTATTAACCTTAAATAGAACAACATGAAAAAGTATTTTTACTTATTAGCCATGCTGGCAGTAGTGCTAGGTGCGACTGCTTGCAGTGATGATGACAATCATCCCAGTACAAACATTCTGGATAAACCGGAAGTTACTGTTCCTGATGTAAAAGAGAGTTCTGCTGTTATTACATGGAAAGCCATAGGAAACGCAACAGCTTATATTTATAGTTTGAACAACGGTAGTGAACAAAGTACTGACCAAAATACAGTTCAACTGACAGGTTTAGAGCCGGAGAAAAGTTACACATTCAAAGTAAAAGCTCAAAAAACCGGATCAATCTATTTTGAAGATTCAGACTATGCAGAAATCACTTTTACAACAACCTCTGAAGTAACAGTTTATCGGATAGCTACTTTTGCAGATGACTGGGATAAATGGTATTACGAATATAACGATAATGGTACTGTAAAACGTGTATACAGGTTATATGAAGGAGAATTGGATAGAGAATGGCTCTTTGCTTATGACGGAAATAATATCACAGTGACAGGTAAGAACGCATATAACATGACTTTAAATGACCAAGGTTATGTTGCAACTTTTGTAGATGGTTCCAACACTTACGAATATACTTATGATGAGAATGGCTACATGACCAAAGTTGAAAAGAATGGCAATATTGCATCTAACATCACCATAGAAAATGGAAATATTATGCAATGGACCAGATTTTCAGATGGAATAGAGCAGTTTAAAGTTCAGACCTATTCTGCCGTACCTAATGTAAGCGGAGCACATTGCATTTATGCGGAAAGCAGTGGAGCTAGTCGTTGGCTGGTTGAAACTGGTCTCTTTGGAAAAGCTTCGGCTAATTGCCATACGAGCAGTGGTTGGCAACATTCATCCAGTACAGCTACTTACACATTTGAATATGACGAGAACAGTTGTATCAAAGAGGAAAGCAAAAACTATGACGGATATATAGAGAATTTCTATTATACATATTTCTCCGAATAGCACTTTATGAAATAACTAATTCATGGAGGTGTGTCTAAAAGTCTGGCGCACCTCCATTTTTTATAAAGTTATTAGAGACTTTAAACAGTTATATCCAGTAAAACCTCTCCTCTTACATTCAGCACCTTAATCCTCAATTCATCGTTCTTCTTTTCCAGAATCATCACCGTAGCACTGTCCATCTTATATCCTCCACCAATAATAACCGGATAATTATTACCCAGTTCCCCTTTCGGATGGTAAGCGTATTTATGAGTATGTGCGTTCAGGCTGATATTGAAAGGTGCTTTTTCCAATAATTTAGTCCAAAGATTCGCACAGAGATTCTTTTCATAATTACCGTAAAGCGGAATATGATGAATAAGGACACGTTTCTTTGCTTTCTTGAATTCTTTGGCAGACAGTTCTTTTTTCAGAAAATCAACCTGTTCATTACGTAATTGGGTAAAATCGTTCAAGCCATAATATACCCAATGGTCGTCCGGTTTATCTTCTCCACAATCCAACATGACGATACGGGTGTCTCCCCAGTTAAAAGAGGCATAAGTTTTATCTCCCACATAATCAAAATGATCACGCAAACCGATAGAATAGGCATTGCGGATTTCATGATTGCCACGCATAAAGAAAATCGGTATGTGGTCGCCATACACTCCTTCGGTCAGTTCACTGATAAATGTGGTTGCCTGCTCGTGATCCACAGGATCATCCACACAGTCACCATTGAAAACAACAAAATCATATTTAACATCCTGTATTTGTTTACATAGAGTACGGAAAGTATTGGTATGTTGATGCAAATCATTAAAAACAATAGCGGTAAAAGACTCTGTATCAGCAACAGGAAGAGTAAATTCACTGAAGGTCGATTGTGCTGTATTTCCAAATACCTTTTTATATGCCTGATAAAGCAACATCTCTTGCGAACACACACGATAATAATATTTCTGTCCGGGCTGCAAGCCATCTATACGTATTTTATGCAGTTTGTTATTGCAGACCACCTGACCGTCAACAATCATACGCGCACGTTCCAGCCGGGTAGTATCTGTGCCATATTCCACCCAGCAATAAGAAGGAACGGTTGTTTCCCACATCACAGTAATGCCATTACCCACAGGATTCTGCAAATAAGGTTTAGTACGGAATATCTTGTCTGCCTTTTCAGCAGTACGCAATTCCACAAGTATGGGACGATGGTCGGAAGCCATTGGCTCATTAACTACTCTCGCAGATATGACAGCAAATCCGGTAGCGTTTTGCTTTGATGCGGCAATATAATCAATGGTTTCTTTTGGATCGGGAGCAGGATAAGTATGCTTTTCCGGATTGGAGAGTATTTGAAAATCCTTTTGCAATTCTTTGATGAAATCGGATTCCGGTTCAGCATTCATATCTCCGGCTAGAAAAAGAGGCTTTTTATAGGAAGCAATCAATGACTTCACTATTTCCAAAGATTTCATACGGTCTTCTTCCGTTAATGACAGATGAGTACAACAATAAATATAATCCTCAAATTCTGCCAGAATCAAGGTGCGGGCCTCTTCTCTACCAGGTAAAGGGATAGTTTGTAAACGTAGCGGAACTTGCTTTGTCAACAGTCCGATTCCATATTTACCTCCTTCAAACTCTATAGCAGGTGCAAAACAAGCATGCATTTGCGTACATTCAGCTATCTCACCCAGCACATATTTCTGTCCGCTCCGACGGGTCATACTGTCTACCTCTTGTATAGCCACAACATCAGGAGAAGCATTATTTATCACATTGGCTACCCGTTGAAAACTACAAATATCATCCATGCCATTCGCATTTTTAATATTATAAGTCATCAGTCTCAATGTATGTTGAGCCTGTACTGGAAAAATAAATAGAATGGCGGAAATGAGTAAAAAGATCTTTTTCATGTTCTTCATTTTTGGGGGTTATGTTAAGTCCCCCAAAGGTAAGAAAAAAATAAAAAGCCACAAAGATACGGATTCATACCTTTGCGGCCTCTTATTGTTAAGAATAACTTTTCTCTAAATGGGGGGATGAGAATAAAGCTATATTATTTACAAGGTCGATTTATTATCTTATTATTTCTTTTGCCACTTTGCGGCAGTATCCCACATTTGCGGATCTACGCTATTAAAGTGCCAAAAACCGATTTGAGAGATTCCCAGTTCATCAGCTAGTTCAAGTAGCGCTTCCGTACTTCTGGCATCACTTGCATAAAACAGATGCCGATTACCATCAGTACCATCATACAGATACATGTTTACCTTTTCATAACATAACCAGGTAGGAGAAGGCAAAATTCCATTTATACTGTCAGGCACAGATTGGTAAATCTGCCTTCCTTTGATGCCGCCAGTTACAGCATAATCATTTGCATAAGCAGGCAGAGCCATCACTAATTTATCATTCGGAATGTGTTTCATCCAGAAAAGCATCGCCTCTCTAGTCCATAGATAATTAGACGTAGGTCCAATGCCCATACAATCATCCCTATGTTTGAGCTCGGGCTTATCTATCCCAGGTGCAAAATACATATCGTAACACATCACTCTAACTAAGTCGCAAGTAGTATTCAAAACTGCCGGATCGTGAAACATCTTAGTTTCGTTATCCTGATACAAAGCCGGATAAAAACTAACGCAATGGCTTAATTTCTTTCCAACAGCATGGAGTTCTTTTGAAGCCAGTTTCAGGAATTCGGTATATGCATCCTGAATATCAGGGTTCAAATGTTCGAGATCAAGATCTATTCCATCATATCCGTTTGCATTGCAATCACTTACATACTTCTCAACAAGCGCCTTTCTTTTCTGTGGCGTATCAATCGTTTCTTCATTCCCACCTACAGCCTGATATACTTCGATATGATTCTGATGACATTCATCGATAAATGATTTCGGAGGATTCCCGAAAACGCTAATGGAACTAATAATCTCTTTCACTGGCTCTATATCCTTAAGAGAGCTTCCATCTATATAGACATACCAAGGAGCTACTTTCTTCTCCTGGGTGGTGGAAGAGAATATTTCCTGCTTGCAGGAAACACTCGTCATTACCAACATTACACAGCATATAGCTGTTCCAATTATGCTTAAATACCTCATTGAATGTAAAGTAAACTGTTATTCTTCATCATAATTATACTTCTTATATTCTATATAGTCATATTTGACTGTATATGTCTTTGCAGTAGGCTTATCTCCTTGCCAGCCACCTCCATCAGCAAAGGTCATCATTGAGAATCCAAATTTAAACTGTGCCGGAGTATACCAAGTAGTAAATGTTTTCGCCACTTCACCATCTATAATCCATGCCGCCCAATATGCACCATCTGCATTAAGTCTAAGGTCAATAGTCAAAGTGTGTTTACCCGGATCAATAGGTACACCGTAAACTCCCATAGCTTCCGTATAACAACGTACCAGCATCTGACCTGGAACAGGAGGAACCGTACAAGCCGCACGATCATTTTCAGTACCCGAGAAAACAAACATAGAGAATGACCTTTCTTCAGCGTTAGTTGCAGCGATATTACCACCTGCCAACCATTTTTCACCTACCCCTACCAAAGGAACATCTATTTCCCATGTATATTTTCCAGCTCCCACTTCCGGACTATAAACGAAGTTATTCCCGTTAGATAGATTCAAACTTCCATCCGCAATCGTTCCTCCATTGTTAGTCCATCCAACAGGAACAAAACCAGCTTCCTCAAAGTCCCACTTCACTGTTGTTCCCTCTGGTTCGGGAGGAAGCTGACCTTCGATAATCGGCTTCATTGAATAATCATAAGGAACATATTCAAGATAATCAAATAAGGCATAATTTTCTTGAGTTGCCGCATGATCGCCCATACCATAAAGATTCTCGACACTAGATATAGCACGGAAATAAGCCTCTTCACCATAATCTAATTGTGCCCTCTTTAAAACTTTACCATCAACCGACCACTCCGCCAGATATTTCTTATTTTCTAACTTCAAATCCAATACAAACGTATGCCAAGCATCCCCCTTAATAGGCGTGAATTCAGAGAAAAAAGGATTAGCCTGACTAGTCACAAGGCACAGCATATCATCTGGTCCGGCACTATGTGCTGCACGGTCTGCAGCTGTACCGGAACAAATTTCAAAATCCAATTCATGCCCATCATCAAAATATAAAAATGCTCCAATACTAGCCCGGTCATTCATTCCGAATTTAGGGACATATATCCTCCATTCATAACGACCTGATCCGAATTGCGTTGTTGTCTGCACCTTGAAACGGTCCCCATTAGTACCTTCATACTCTTCACCTGCCCGGGTATAGATTCTTAACGCTTTTCCATCTTCACATTCGTCATTATCTACGATAGTGATCGGATTGATCCCTGCCACAAGCCCCGTCTTTTGCAATCCAGTAAAGTCACCGTAATTATAAATGGTTCCTTTATAGCCATCCTGAATAACTGTGATGGTTCGAAGTTCAGCACCTTTCGCCGCTATGGTCAAGGTTGCACTGCGTTTTGGGCCGTTATTCTTATCAGCAGCAATTGTTAGCGTACCATTACCAGTTCCTTCCAAAGGAGAAACTGTAAGCCAATTACCACCTGCCTGATCCACTGCTACTTCCCAAGCTGCTTCTGACGTAATATCTACAGTCTGAACTTCAGTAGAGGAGACTCCGAATGTTAAAGCATTTGTGGAGATTCCGCATGCAACAATCTCTGTTTTCTCTTTGAAGCTATCACCGCATGATACTAAAGAGGCATTACATAATACACCTATTGCTAAATATAAATATCTTAGTTTCATAATGATTGTTTTTATTGTTTCATTCAGTTCTTCAAATTCGGATTAATAGACGAATCTACAAAAGGACGGGGAAGATACATCTTACTGTCATTCCACGTACCTGATACGGAAACAGCTTCTTTCCTGAAGACTCCGGGAGCCACTTCAATCTCCGGATTTAATTTTCTGTATTCAAAATGATCTTTAATGCGATTCATGCGAAACATATCCCTCGCTCTAGTGGCAATATTTCCCCAATAATATCCGGCTATTTCCCAACCATGTTCATTATAGGCAGCTTCTGCCAGTTCATCATACGACATGGTTGTCTTATAGATATCCCGGTCTGCAACAACAGATCCATTGGCACGATTACGTACCTCATTCAATAAGTTGACAGCTTCCGTGATACTACCTGTTTTGGAACGACCTACAGCTTCGGCATACCAGCAATATACTTCTGCCAAGCGAATAATCTGATGCGTCTTTTCTCCATTCTGATTCATCGAAATCTTCGGATTCGTATAATCGAATTCTTCTCCAGTGGTCGTTTCTACTTTCTTCATGAAACAGGGAGCAACAACCACACGCGGCGCTTCCGGATTGGGGTCTTCCCACCAATCACGCAACTTCGTTTCATTCTTCAATATGATTTTCGGGAAATAAGATGCATCTTTGCGTGAGCCTTCCGGGAAATCATACCAGAATTTAATTTCTCCGTTCGTATCTCCCCATCCACCGCCACCATAAGCATAGTCTGCCAGGAAATCAGCTAAAGGGGCATTGGTAAGTGCATCTATTCCTAAATTATAATAAACACCAAGCAACACTTCAGGATTATTCTTATTATACTCCATCGAATATACTTGCTTGTAATCAGGTAATAGCTTGTAGTAGTAAGTACCTTTCTTCGAAGCATCGATTACTTCTTTTGCCTTTGCAGCGGCTAGTTGATAATATTCTGTTCCCTTGTTCAACGGCCATCCTGCCATTGCCATATACACATAAGCCAATGTTGCTTTTACAGCTCCTTGACTAACAGCAATGTTTACCCCATTTCTTGCGTAGGGTTCTTTAGTATAATTAGCAGGAACCATTGTTTCTGCCTTTTTCAGATCAGATATAATCAGCTCGTAAATTTCAGGAACGGTTGCCAATGGCATGTTGTAATTGATTTCATCTTTCACAACCATAGGTACCTCTCCCCAAGCCATTACAAAGTAAAAATAAGAATAGGCACGCCAATAATAAGCTTGTCCAATGGCTGCATCTTTCTCTTCCTGGCTCACCTCCGGAGTTCGTCCGGCATTATCTATAATGAAATTAGCAGCTTTTACTAATCTCCAACGAGCTCCCCACAATTCAGTCACCCAAGTGTTATTGTCCGAAACATTATAAGTATCTACCTCACGCAACCCCTGTTTATTAGCTGCAGGGTGTGTAGAAATATCATCACCCATCACTGATTCGAAACCTGCCCAGATATTTGCATACATATCACTCGCAACTTTGGAATACATTCCATTCAGAGCCAAGTCCAGATCACCTTTTGAATTGAAGAAATTAGTTACCGCCAACTGCCCTTTAGGATCTTCTGTCAGTAAATCCTGGCAAGACACCATCCAAAGTGCTATCAATGCTAGTCCGACAGATTTGAATATTCTATATATTGTTTTCATATCCATGTATAGTTAAAAGATTAAAAGTTAAGTTTCATACCAAAAGTGAATGTTCTTGGAACAGGATAAGATCCCATATCCACACCATTAAAGCCATAATCGGATTCACTGTACACTTCTGGGTCCATACCTGTATATTTCGTTAATGTAAACAGGTTTTGAGCACTGACCGACAGTTGAATATCGGCTACTTTCGTTATCTTCTTAGGAATATTATACGTAAGGCTTATATTTTTCAGTTTCACAAATGATGCATCTTCAAGCCAGAAGTCGGAATCAGGATAGTTTCTATTATCTGAATTTTTATGACTTGCATACACAGCATCTGCTTTATTGGCTACTTTATCCCAACTTTTGTAATAAGCATCAGATAAAGAGATGAAACGATATACACCTGTCATAGATCCCATCGCATAGCGGCTTACATTCAGTCTATCTTGTCCTAATGCAGCATTGATAAAGAGATTGAGCGTCCAATTTTTCCAAGTAAATGTATTATTCCATCCGAAAGTCCAATTAGGCTCGGCCTGCCCTTTAGTAACCAGATCGTCAGCACCCGGATTGGTTGTCAAACTTCCATTAGATTGATGTTTATACAAGTTGGCGCCCTGGTCATTAAAGTTTGCCCATTCATAAAGATAGAAAGAGCCAATCGGATACCCTACTTTTTTAATTTGAATGGGACCACCGCCAATACTTGTATAATTCTCCCCAACGATAAAATCACTACCTGCCAGATCGATTATCTTATTCTTTAAATAAGATGCATTCAGCGATGTTTCCCAACCAAATATATCTTTGTCAGTCAAAGGAGTAGCTGTGATGGTGAATTCAACACCAGAGTTTCTAACCTCACCTTGGTTGACCCAGAAAGAGCCACCTCCGTTATACTGAGGAGCAGGTTTGCGAAGCAACAAGTCCTTAGTATCTTTCCGGAACCATTCGGCTGTAAAACTCAAGCGACCGTCTAAAACACTGGCGTCCAAACCTATGTTATACTGATAGGTGCTTTCCCATGTTACATCCGGTGTAGCGAGATTTCCAGTCCAATAACCGGTATGGATTGCATCGCTACCATAACCGTCATAATTTGTAGGAGCCAACATACCTAATGTTGTGTAAGCACCGATACTTTGATTACCAACAACACCAAAACTGGCTCTTAGTTTCAATTGCTGGACAATGTTTTGTTTGCTCATAAAGTTTTCTTTGGCAACATCCCAAGCAACAGCTGCTGACGGAAAATATCCCCATTTATTCTTCTTCTGAAACTTAGATGAACCGTCGGCACGGAAAGTACCTGTCAGCATATACTTCCCTTTGTAATTGTACATAATTCGACCAAGTCCGGACACAATAGCTTCTGCGGAATAGCCATTCTCTCCATCGCGTGTCTTTGCATTTTTTGCATTCCAATAACCAACAAACTCATTGGCTAAATCACTTCCGGTCAATTTTAGATTTCTGCCTTCGGCACCACTTGCTTCAAATACAGCTGTTGCAGTCAGATGATGATCGCCGAAACTTGTGTTATAAGTCACATTATTGGTATTCTGCCAGAATAGATTCATCCTGCTCGCATTTTCCATACCACTAATTTGTCCGGGTTTTGCTAACGACGAGGTGAAAGAGTAACTCGGAACATGAGAGTAATTAGCAGCACCCTGTACAGACAATGTCAACCCTTTCATTATTTTGAAAGTCAAATCCATATTAGTATTCAAAGCATACACGTATGAGTCACCATAATTTGCGACACGTGCACCATAAGGGTTTCCATTTACTGAATTATAAGGGTCCATATTATAAACGCCCGTTACCGGATCTTTCATTTCCATCGTAGGAGAATAGTTCAGGAAGTTCATAATGTCAATACCCCCATTATGACTGTGAGTACGTGAAGCATTAATTTTGGTAGAAAGTGTCAACCACTTGGTGAGTTCATTATCCAAATTTATCCGTAACTGTGCACGTTGATACTTGGTCGTGATGGTCATGGCTGTCATATTCAGTACATTGGCTGAAATAAGATACTTATTTTTAGCCGTTCCACCCGAAATACCTAATTTATAGTCCTGACTAATACCGGTCTGCAACATCAAATTCTGCCAGTCAATACCCTTGGAACCATTCTTATAGGCTTCCATCTCATCATCTGCAAATGAGATACCATTATACTCCTTTAATGCAGTCGCATATTCATAAGCATTCAGTAAGTCATATTTTTTAAGGATGTTCGATACGCCTATAGCCACATCTGCATAAATCTGTACTTTACCTTCCACCCCTTTTTTAGTAGTTACCAACACCACACCATTAGCGCCGCGTGAGCCATAAATAGCTGTTGCCGAAGCATCTTTCAGAACTTCAATAGATTGAATGTCGGCTGGATTTACATCCAGTCCACCAGACATAATACCATCAATGACATACAGGGGGTCATTGCTGGTATTAAGAGAAGTGGTACCACGAACACGAACTTTAACTGTACCACCAGGTAAACCATTTACGCTCGTCACTGCCACACCTGCAGTACGTCCTTGCAGAATATCTTCCACCCGCTTTACCGGCTGATCCTTAAATTGTTTGGAAGAAACAGAAGCCACAGCACCGGTTATATCTGATTTTTTCACTACACCATATCCGATGACCACTACCTCACTCAATTGGTTCTGATCCTCCTGCATTGTAATCTTCAAACTGGTATTCGTTCCCAGTTTAACCTCTTTAGTCACGTATCCGATATAAGAAAACAATAGTGTAGACCCAACAGGAGCACTAATCGAGAATTTTCCGGAAAGATCCGTTACGGTGCCTGTTTGTGCGTCTTTAAGGGTTACGTTGACACCGATGACAGGTTCATTGCTGTCGGCATCCGTAACAGTACCCGAATACTGTTTTGCAACCTGTGCATAAGTAGATGTAACTGCTGCAAAAAGAAATAGTAGCAAGCAGCCAAGCGTTTTTCTTAGATTATCCATATACTTTTCATTTAGTTAGAATATAATGATATTAGATTTTTAGGAATTTTAGATACAAGTCAAGGCATTTAAAATGTTCCCAACATTACTCCGCCTCTTCATTCTACAGTTTTAGGATGTATCCATAGTAAATAGTCTTTTTTTTAAGGTTTAATACGTTTCGTATTTAGTGTTAACTGTGCAAATATAGGCGCAAAGCATGGAAATAGAGATCAAATAACATCCATAATTAGTCCGCTACTGTTCAAAAGGATCATTCTGAATATCCTTTCTAGCTATCTAATGAGCTTTGTGGACAAAAGAAGATGAAATCTATTGTACAGTTTCATAACTTCTTTTATATTTGCTCTATCAAAAGAACATAACTATGTCAAAAGCACACGTACTAAAGAGGTATTCTTTTCTAATCTGGATATTATTCTTTGTTCTTTCTACAAAGGCTGAACAACAAGACTACTACTTCAGACAAATTTCTTTGGAACAGGGATTGTCACAATCAAGAGTGCAGTGCATTTACAGAGATCATTTAGGAGTAATATGGATAGGTACCAAATGGGGATTAAATAGTTATGACCAATCTGAACTGAAAAGTTATTTTCATGACCGGGAGCAGCCCAACTCATTGCCCGACAATTTCATTCGTTTTATTACAGAGGATCGTTTAGGCGATTTATACGTTTCTACCAATAAAGGAATTGCCATCTACAATAAAGCAGAAAATCAGTTTCAGCCATTGAAATATAACGGGAAGCCATTTAACGCTTGGTCTTATCTTCAAATAGGTGACAATTTCCTGTTTGGAGGAGAAGAAACTTTATACCAATACAATCTGACGGATAAAAGTATTACGACGATCTTCCCCGACATCGATGGAGACAAGTTAAAATGTATCAATCGCATCTTTCAGTGGAGTCCCGATATGCTGATAACCAGTAGTAAAAAAGACGGACTTTGGATGTACGACTTGATAAAAAAGAAAATGTATCGATGTCCATTTGTAAAAGAGCGTGAGATAAACACCATATTTGTTGACTCTCAAAACCGGCTTTGGGTATCATTCTATGGCAAAGGAATAGCCTGCTACTCGAAAGAGGGGAAAAGGCTTTTCAGTTTATCCACCAAAAATTCCGGGCTCAACAACGATATCATTTTTGATTTTCTTGAAAAAGACAACCAACTTTGGATAGCTACTGACGGAGGAGGTATCAACATACTTGACTTCCAGACTATGAAGTTCTCTCATCTTAAACATATTTCCGATGATGAACAATCCTTGCCGAATAACTCTATCTACCGGCTGTATAAAGATCAGATGGACAATATATGGATAGGCAGTATACACGGAGGATTATTCGCCATTAAGAAAGTGTTCATCAAAACCTATAAAGATGTTCCACTGAACAATCCCAATGGAGTTAGCGAACGTACCGTGGTTAGCATCTTTGAAGATAAGGATACATTGCTTTGGATTGGAACAGACGGAGGAGGTATCAACTCATTTGACCAAAAAACGAATACATTTCATCATTACCCTACTACATACGGGGAGAAAGTTACCTCTATCACAGATTTTTCTGAAAATGAGCTCTTATTATCATGTTTTAATAAAGGGTCTTTACCTTTAATAAGAGAACCGCACAGATGCAACCTTTTCCCATTATCAATGACTCTATTTCGAAAAGAGAATTTTCATCCGGTGATTTGGTAAATCTATATGCTACAAAAGATAATATTTACATATTAGGAGCAAAAGTCTATATCTACAACAAGCATACCCGGCAAACATCTATTCTCTACGCGCCCCAAATAGACATTCAACGCCAAATAGCTATGCAGGCAATTTATTCCGACGATACGCATCTGTATCTAATGGGAACCAATAACCTGTTTAAACTAAACTTCAAAACTAACGAACTATCTTCATTAGTCAATATGAAAGAGGGAGATGATTTCACATCGGCCTGCCGGGATGATAAAGGTAACTTTTGGATAGGAAGTAATTTCGGACTGCTCTTCTATAATAAACAGACTGGAAAAACAGAAAAAATACATACCAACTTGTTCAACAGTGTATCCAGCCTTGCCTATGATAAAAAAGGAAAAGTCTGGATAGGAGCGCAGAACATGTTCTTTGCGTATATTATCAACGAAAAACGTTTTGTTATCCTGGACGAATCCGATGGAGTTCCTTCCAACGAATTGATATTTACCCCTATTCCTGCTCTTCGTACTCCCAATCTGTATATGGGAGGTACTATGGGACTGGTACGCATTAATACGGATATTATTTTCGAAAGTAATTCGTCTCCTATTCTCAAGCTACTTGAAGTAAAACTGAATGGTAAATCAACTCTGAAACAGGTTAATAATAACTGTATTTCGATTCCTTGGAATCATTCATCGTTCAACATTAAAGTGATTGCTGACGAAAAGAACTCCTTCCGAAAACACCTTTTCCGGTATGTCATCACAGGAAAAGACAAAATGGTGATCGAGAGTTATCTCCAGACACTCGAATTGGGTACATTAGCATCAGGAGAATATACCATCAGCGTATCCTGCGACACCTCCAACGGTGAATGGAGCCAGCCGATAGAGATCTTAACTATTATAGTCTCACCTCCTTGGTGGAAATCTATCTGGTTTATTATACTATGCATTTTCTTTGCATTTTTAGTGGCAGGAGTGGTCTTCTTTAGTTTGATAAGAAAAAAAGAAAATCGGCTGAAACGTGAGATGCGGGAACATGAGAAGAAGATATATGAAGAGAAAATACGCTTCTTAATCAATATCAGCCATGAGCTACGTACCCCTTTGACACTCATCTATGCTTCCCTGAAACGAATTCTAAATAAAGAGGTGAAGCAAGACGAGCTACCGGAATATCTACAGGGAGCATTCAAACAGGCGAATCAGATGAAAGATATTATCAACATTGTGCTTGATGCACGCAAAATGGAGGTAGGACAGGAAGTGCTACACATCTCTTCGCATCCTTTACACAAGTGGATACAGGAAGTGGCAGAAACATTTCAAACTGCATCTAAAGCCAAAGAAATTGAAATTACATACGACTTTGACGACAGTATACAATCTATCGCGTATGATGACACTAAATGCAAAGTTGTTCTTTCCAATCTGATTATGAATGCTTTGAAATATAGTCCTAATCAGACTCGTATTGTTATAAAAACCATCCGTACAAATGAAAGTATACAAATACACGTACAAGACCAGGGAATCGGATTGGATAATGTAGATATAAAGAAGCTCTTTACCCGTTTCTACCAAGGCAAACATAATGAGGGAGGAAGTGGTATCGGTTTATCTTATGCTAAAATGTTGATTGACTTACATGGAGGTAGGATGGGCGCTTTCAATAATAAAGACAGAGGGGCCACATTCTTTTATGAAATACCGGCTAATCTACAAGAACAAGAAGTATCATGTCCTCAACATTCCTACCTCAACGAACTTTTAAGTTCTCCGGAAGAAGAAGAGAAAATAGAATCCGGTTCTTTCTCTCTACAAGGATATTCACTGTTGATTGTAGAAGATAAACAGGACTTAAGAGAATTCTTAAAAAATGCTCTTAAGGATAAGTTCAAGAAGATCTATCAAGCAGAAAATGGATTGGTAGCGCTGGAAGTTATTAAGCAACAGCAACCGGACATTATAGTAAGTGATGTAATGATGCCACAAATGAATGGCTATCAGCTATGCAAGGAAATTAAAGAGAATCTGAATATTAGCCATATCCCTGTTATTCTACTTACCGCCAGAGCCGATTCTGAAAGCCAGATGTTAGGGTACAAATTAGGAGCCGATGCCTATTTGCCCAAACCATTTGAAATGGAAATGCTCCTTAGCGTGATCCAGAACCAGATGAGAAATCGTGAATATATTAAATCCAGATACAGGGGCAATCAATTCATTCTGTCTCCGCAAGAGGCCACTTTCAGCAATGCGGATGAACAATTTATGATTAAATTGAATGAAATGATCGATCAGAATCTGTCTCAACCAGATTTGGATGTGAAATTCCTGACTGCTCAAATGGCTATGAGCCGGACATCCTTATATAATAAGGTCAAGGAACTGACCGGCATGGGAGCAAACGATTATATCAATCGTAGAAGAATCGACAAAGCAATCATTCTTTTAACTCAGTCTGACATGAGCATTACTGAAATATCAGAGCAGGTAGGTTTCACTTATCAACGATATTTCAGTACGTTATTTAAAGAAATGAAAGGAATGACTCCTTCTCAATTCAGAGCACAACATGGTTCCACCCAACAACAATCAGAGTAGATTCAGCACTTTAGTTTATCATTTATATAGAAATTATACTCCCCGGAACAGAGCGATTAGGATTTCCAGTGCAGATTTGGACGTTTCATGATTTGAAATGACTAAAATCTGATGAGTAGAATAAAGCATTCGACTACTTTTGCAGCAAGCAATTGATAGAAAACGAATACACTTAAATTCAATTATTATGAGAAACTACTATTTAACTCTGTTACTAATATGCATTTGCGGCCTTTGCTTTGCACAGCAACAGACCAATGACACCGTTACTAAAAATCCGCCAAACAAAGAATGGAACTTCAACAATCTGGATGGATGGGAATACGGACATCAAGACAACAACCCGGATAATCAATGTATATTAGAGAATGGTTACTTACGGATCTTTACCCGGGCTAACTCGGTGGATCGGAAAAAGGTTCACACTGTAGAACGGATTTATACAACAGGAAGATATACCTGGCGTACTCATATCCCGCAAATGGGAATAGGAGATCAATGTAGCGTGGGTTCGTGGATATACCATGACGACCAACATGAATTGGATTTTGAAGTCGGATATGGTAAAGACACAGTTCGCAAGGAGTTAAATGCAGCTCCCAACGAAATGATTGCTTATATGACATCGCAGGCATATCCTTTTTCTTCCGTTCCTGTAGTAATCAAGACCGGATGGCATCTGTTCGAAATTGATCTGACATTAAAAAACGGGAACTATTACATCACCTGGTTAATAGACAACGAACCTAAACATGAACTTCAACTGGAATTTGGGAAAGACATTGCATTCCATATTTTTTGCAGTGTAGAGAATCTTAAATTTATTGGAGAACAACCGGCACAGCAGGAAAATTCCGGATTGTTTGATTTCGTCAGATATACATATCATGACTAAATATCAAATAGCCCTCGCTACAAATCTGTAACGAGGGTATTTTTTAGAGGAGTCATTCCTCCTCTTGCTAATGTTATGTTTATGTGCTTTTTATATCTGAATATGTCAATCAGATAATCCCCCTCACTCGGTCATCGAATGCAGAAAGTGCAGCTTTCGCTCCTTCGCCCATAGAGATAATGATTTGCTTATAAGGAACCGTAGAAACATCTCCGGCTGCATAGATACCCGTCACATTCGTACGGCAATGTGCATCAATCATGATTTCGCCCGGTCGGTTGGTTTCCACTATGTCGCGGAATACACTGCTATTCGCAGAAAGCCCGATCTGTACAAATACACCATCCAACTCAACCAAACGTTCTTCTTCCGTTTTACGATCTTTGATGCGCAGGGCAGTCAGTTTATCACCATTTCCTATCACTTCCGTGGTCTGTGAACTTACAAACACTTCCACGTTCGGCAATGATTTAAGTCGATCTTGAAGTACACTGTCCGCTTTCAGCTCATCCATAAATTCAAAAACAGTCACTTTGGAGCAGATACCAGCCAAGTCAATGGCTGCCTCAATGCCGGAATTTCCTCCACCTACTACTGCTACATGCTTTCCCTTATAAAACGGCCCATCACAATGAGGGCAGAAAGCAATACCACGACCTATATATTCGGCTTCTCCCGGAACATTCAGTTTACGCCAGCTTGCACCAGTTGCAATAATCAGTGCCGGAGCCAGGAATTTCTCCCCAACAGAGGTAGTGATCTGCTTTTGTTTTCCAACCACTTCTACTTTCTCTATTTTACGATGTTCCAATAAATCTACCGGATAACGCAGTAAATGAGTTTTCAAATTATTAGCAAGTTCATTTCCCGTGGTTTCTGGGACAGAAATCAGATTCTCAATGCCGACAGTTTCCTTTACTTGCCCTCCGATGCGTTCGGCTACAATAGCCACACGCAGCCCCTTACGAGCTGAATAAATAGCGGACGATACTCCGGCAGGACCTCCACCAGCTACAATCACATCATACTCTTTCACCTCATTCATCGCTTTGGTATCGTCAATACCATATTGTTCCTCCAGCTTGGCGAGCAGCTCACTGAATTCGCCACGACCTACATGAAGCAGCTTTCCATCGGCAAATACAGAAGGTACTCCCTGTATCTTCAATGCATCTACTTCATCCTGATAAAGTGCGCCGTCTACCATTTCGTGAGTAATGGCAGGATTCAGCGTTGTCATTGCATTGAGAGCCTGTACCACGTCAGGACAATTCGTGCAAGTCAGTGAGACGTAAGTAACTAAGTGTATAGGACCTTTCAGTGCTTTCACACGGTTACAAACAGCCTCATCGGGAAAGTTCTTCCCTTTACCATCCAGATTGAGGATAGCAAGCAGCAAAGAAGTAAATTCGTGTCCGTTCGGAATACCGCGGAAAGTAATTCCTGTGGCGTTACCATTCTTTAATAAAGTAAATTTCAGCCCGTTTCCTTCATTCACCGAATAAGTGATATGATCGGAACAGTCTGCCACATCTCCCAAAAGTTCCAGCAGTTCAGCACGATTCTCATGACTGGACGATACGGATATATCAAAAGCGAAATTTGCCTCCAGTCCGGCAAAGATACCCTTCAGTTGTTCTTTTAATGCAGATTCTAACATACTTTTTCTCCTTTATTGTTTCTTCTCTCGCTTATTCTTTTCTCTCTCTTTTTTCTCTTCATTACTTGTACTCTCTCTCCACTGCTTAAAAAAGGCCGGCAGCGTTTCCCGTTACCGGCCTTTCGTCATCACCATTATCAAGATCTATCAAATCTTACCTACCAGGTCAATGCTTGGTTTCAGGGTAGACTCACCCTTCTTCCATTTAGCCGGGCAAACTTCTCCGTCATGGCTGGCTACAAACTGTGCAGCTTCCACTTTACGAAGCAATTCACTTGCATCACGGCCAATATTGTTATCATTCAGTTCCACCACTTTAATCTTTCCTTCCGGATTGACAACGAATGTACCGCGATAAGCCATACCCTCTTCTTCGATATATACACCCAGTGCACGGCTCAAAGCGCCAGTCGGGTCTGCCAACATCGGATATTGAATCTTGCGAATACTTTCAGAAGTATCATGCCAGGCTTTGTGCACGAAATGAGAGTCAGTACTTACCGAATAGATTTCTACACCCATCGCTTTGAACTGGTCGTACTTTTCAGCCATATCCACCAATTCAGTAGGACATACGAAAGTAAAGTCGGCAGGATAGAAGAAAAGAATCGCCCATTTACCTTTCAGGTCATTGTTGGTTACAGTCTTGAAAGCTCCGTTGTGAAAAGCCTGAACACTGAATTCAGGAAGTTGAGAATTTAAAATTGGTTCCATAATCTTTATTGCTTTTATTGTTATTAATTGATTTGACTTATAACATCAGAAACAACGTTTTGTTTTTTGTTTCTGATGCAAAGATAAAGGCAGAAACCCCGCCTTTGCAAAAAAAGCCCAATCGAATATTTCTATGCGGTGATAGATGAAATTAATAAAAGCATTTTATACCTTTGCAAGCATAAACAAAAATCTGGAAAAGATATACGATCATGGAACATCCTCTTGCCCAATTCTTATATTGCCCTGAATGTGGTTCCTCTCATTTTGAGGTCAACAACGAGAAATCTAAAAAATGTGCAGATTGCGGCTTTGTCTATTATTTCAATCCTTCTGCCGCCACAGTAGCACTCATCTTGAATGAGAAAAATGAACTGCTTGTCTGCAAACGTGCCAAAGAGCCAGCCAAAGGGACTCTCGATCTTCCCGGCGGATTCATCGATATGAATGAAACAGGCGAAGAAGGTGTTGCTCGCGAAGTACTGGAAGAAACAGGGCTGAAAGTTAAAAAAGCCGTTTACCAGTTCACACTTCCCAATATTTATGTTTATTCAGGTTTCCCTGTACATACTCTCGATATGTTTTTCCTCTGCACTGTAGAAGACATGAGCCATTTCTCCGCCATGGATGATGTAGCAGATTCTTTCTTCCTACCTCTCTCCGAGATTCATCCGGAAGATTTTGGGTTGGATTCTATCCGTCGCGGACTTAGCTTGTTTCTAGCTCAATGCCGCTAAGATAATCTCATCAGCCTGATAGATTGAGAGTATTTCATCTATAGTTATGTCCCATTTTTAAGATATTCCTCCAAAACATCAGATAAAAAAAAGATGAGCCATTTTTCAGTAGTCAATTGATGTATTTGTAAAATAGAAGTTCATCTCAACCAAATAGATCAGAGTAATTGACCACATAATCTTAAACAATCATATTATATTACTATAAATGAACAAAATACAACATATTGTGTTATCTTTGTAACCATCATTAATTTAATGGCCATTAAATTAACTGCCATTAAGATAGCAATAATATGAAGTTCTACGACCGAAAGAAAGAAATGGCGATACTGTATGCAGCTAAAAAGCAATCACAAACGAGCGCTTGCTTTACTGTAATGACCGGACGCCGACGAATCGGAAAAACAGCTCTACTCTTAGAGTCTGTCAAAGACACCCGATTCGTATATATATTTGTAGCAAGAAAGAGTGAAGTCCTGCTTTGCGCACAATATCAACCTGTCATTCAGGAAACGCTTGGCATTCGTATCTATGGAGAAATCAGAGAGTTCGCACAGCTCTTTGAACTGCTGATGCAACATTCCCAAAAGGAAAATTTCACATTAATCATTGACGAATTTCAAGAATTTCTCTATATCAATCCGTCTATCGTCAGTGACATACAACGTATTTGGGACCAATATCACGCGACTTCCAAAATCAATTTCATTGTATGCGGTTCCGTTTATTCAATGATGAAAAGAATATTCGAAGACCGCAAGGAGCCACTATACGGACGCCTTACCGCCCGAATTTCTCTGCATCCATTCACCACCACCGTTATCAAAGAGATTCTAGCAGACCATGCCCCTCAATTCACATCGGAAGATTTGCTTTGCTTGTATTTGCTGACAGGTGGAGTAGCCAAATACATCACCCTATTGATGGAAGCGAAAGCATTTAATAAAACTGCCATGATAAATTATGCGCTTTCCGAAGGCTCACCATTTCTGACAGAAGGCAAAGACATGTTGATTTCCGAGTTCGGGAAAGACTATGCCAATTATTTTTCTATCCTATCTCTCATTGCAGAAGGAAAAACAACACAACGAGAGATTGATTCCATCATCAATAAAAACACCGGTTCCTATTTAGCCAACCTTGAGGATGAATATTCATTAATCAAAAAAGTGAAACCGATGTTCGCTAAACCTAATAGTCGTGCTACCCGTTATTGCCTGCAAGACAATTTTCTACGATTCTGGTTTCGCTTTATTTTCTCAAACAACGCAGTACTAGAAATGGGGAAAAACCATTTACTGATAGAATATGTAGAAAAGAACTATGAACAATACAGCGGCCTACTGTTAGAAAAATATTTCCGTGAACTTATCGCTGAAGAAGAGGAAGTTACCGACGTAGGTAACTATTGGGACAAAAACGGAGAAAATGAAATAGACCTGATCGCCCTCAACCGGTTTAACAAAACAGCACTTATCGGAGAAGTAAAAAGAAATCCGAGAAAAATAAGTATCCCGGCATTGGAAAAGAAAGGAGAAACTTTACATAAAGAATTAAATGATTATAAAATAACTTTCAAAGGATTCTCATTGAAAGATATGTAGTACTTTTGCATAAACACCCGATTATGAAAAAAGAAATTACTAGACTCATTTGTGCCGCCATCTGCTGCACGCCCATTATAGGATTTGCCCAGACAGGTGATAAGTTCACTTCGACTGACAACCTTTATAAAGAAGGAAAAGAACTTTTCCAAGAAAAGAATTATGCAGCTGCTTTGCCGGCATTGAAAGCATTTGTAAAACAAAAGCCTGCAGCCAGCCTTCTTCAGGACGCAGAGTATATGCTAGTCAGTTCGGCTTACGAACTGAAAGACAAAAACCGCATCGAACTCCTCCGCAAATACCTTGACCGTTATCCTGATACTCCATACGCTAACCGCATTTATGCGCTGTTAGCCTCCTGCTATTTCTACGAAGTAAAATATGATGAAGCACTGGCACTCTTCAACTCTGCCGACCTCGATTTGCTAGGTAATGAAGAACGGGACGACTGCACCTACCAACTGGCTACCTGTTATCTGAAAACCGATAATCTAAGAGAAGCAGCCATCTGGTTTGAAACTTTGCGTGCCAACAGCCCCAAATACGCCAAAGATTGTGATTACTATCTTTCCTACATCCGCTATACACAAAAACGTTATACTGAAGCGTTGAAAGGCTTCCTCCCCTTACAGGACGACTCAAAATACAAAACCCTCGTCCCTTATTACATAGCCGAAATTTATACGCAGCTCAAAAACTATGATAAGGCACAAATTGTAGCACAAAACTACCTGTCAGCCTACCCGAACAACGAGCACGCAGCAGAAATGTACCGTATTCTGGGAGATGCCTATTACCATTTCGGACAATATCACCAAGCCGTAGAAGCATTCAACAATTACCTGAATAAGGATCGCTCGGCTCCCCGCCGGGATGCCCTTTATATGCTAGGACTCTCCTACTACCAAACAAAAGTCTACTCCAAAGCAGCCGAAACATTAGGTAAGGTGACAACTGACAACGATGCCCTTACCCAAAATGCATATCTCCACATGGGACTCTCTTATCTGCAACTGGCAGAGAAAAACAAAGCACGCATGGCTTTTGAACAGGCAGCCGCCTCCAATGCTAATATGCAAATCAAGGAACAGGCAGCTTACAATTACGCTCTTTGCCTGCACGAGACTTCTTTCTCCGCTTTCGGTGAATCAGTTACTGCCTTCGAGAAATTCCTGAATGAATTTCCGACTTCTCCTTATGCTGAAAAAGTCAGCAGCTACCTGGTAGAAGTTTACATGAATACACGTAGCTACGATGCAGCTTTGAAATCAATCGACCGGATTGCCAAACCAAGCGCGCAAATATTGGAAGCCAAACAAAAGATACTGTTCCAATTAGGAACTCAATCTTTCGCTAACGCCGACTTCGAACAAGCTCTGAAATATCTGAACCAATCCATTGCCATCGGACAATATAATCGTCAGACCAAGGCAGACGCTTACTATTGGTGCGGAGAATCCTATTACCGTCTAAACCGAATGGTAGAAGCCGCACGTGATTTTAATGCTTATCTGCAACTCACCACCCAACCCAATAACGAAATGTATGCGCTTGCCAATTATAACTTAGGGTATATCGCTTTCCACCGGAAAGACTATACGCAAGCAAGCAATTATTTCCAAAAATACGTTCAACTGGAGAAAGGTGAAAATGCAACCGCACTTGCCGATGCATACAATCGTATTGGTGACTGCCACCTGCATGTACGTAACTTTGAAGAAGCCAAACAGTATTATTCGCAAGCCGAACAGATGAATACTTCTTCCGGAGACTATTCTTTCTATCAGCTGGCTCTTGTATCCGGTCTGCAGAAAGACTATACCGGTAAGATTACCTTGCTGAACCGTCTGGTAGGAAAGTACCCTGCTTCTCCTTATGCCGTAAACGCTATTTACGAGAAAGGGCGTTCCTATGTTTTGATGGACAACAACAATCAAGCCATTACTTCTTTCAAAGAATTACTTACTAAATATCCTGAAAGTCCGGTCAGCAGGAAAGCTGCCGCCGAAATCGGATTATTATATTACCAAAAAGGAGATTACAACCAAGCAATCGAAGCCTACAAACAGGTTATCGAAAAATATCCAGGCAGTGAAGAAGCCCGCCTTGCCATGCGTGATTTGAAATCTATTTATGTGGATCTCAACCGCATCGACGAATTTGCTGCTTTAGCAAATGCCATGCCAGGACACATCCGTTTCGATGCTAACGAACAAGACTCGCTTACGTATGCCGCCGCAGAAAAGATTTATGCACGAGGCAGAATGGAAGAAGCCAAAACAAGCCTCAACAAATACCTGCAAACTTTCCCGGAAGGAGCCTTCAGCCTGAACGCACATTATTATCTCTGCCTGATCGGAAACGAGCAGAAAAATTATGATATGATTCTTCTCCATTCCGGTAAACTGCTGGAATATCCTAACAATCCGTTTGCAGAAGAAGCACTGATCTTGCGTGCTGAAGTGCAATTCAACCAGCAAAATATGGCTGAAGCATTGGCTAGCTACAAAATGCTGAAAGAAAAAGCAACCAACGTAGAGCGCCGCCAACTTGCTGAAACGGGTATTCTGCGTTGCGCCTTCCTATTGCGAGATGACATAGAAACCATCCATGCAGCTACCGACCTGCTTGCAGAAGCCAAACTTAGTCCGGAGCTAAGAAATGAAGCTCTTTATTACCGTGCTAAAGCCTATACCAAGCAAAAGGCTGACAAGAAAGCAATGGAGGACTATCGTGAACTGGCCAAAGACACACGTAACCCTTACGGTGCCGAAGCTAAATATCAGGTTGCACAATCCCTCTACGACGCAAAAGAATATGCCGCTGCAGAGAAAGAGTTGCTCAACTATATAGAACAGAGTACGCCACATGCTTATTGGCTAGCGCGCAGTTTTGTCCTTCTATCCGACGTTTATCACGCTACAGGTAAAGACCTGGACGCACGCCAATATCTGCTAAGTCTGCAACAAAATTATCAAGGGAATGACGATATTGAAAGCATGATTGAAAGCAGACTTAGTAAATTGAAAGTTGAGAATTGAGAATAAAAAAATAGAAAAGTATGAAACGATCTCATTATATAATAGGAGGACTCGCATTGGCTATGTCAATGCCATCCAGCCTTCAAGCCCAAACCACCCAACCGAAGGATACCACAATGACCCGCACGGTCGTTGTGGAACAAGAATATAACCCGGACATTATGGATGCTTCGAAAGTGAACGTCCTGCCTAAAGTAGAAGAACCGACAGTGAGCAAGAAAGAAGTAGAATATGCTACAACATTCTTTCCGGCTACTTCCGTTCCGGCAGGCCTGATGCGCCCCTATACCGGAAAAGAAGTTCAACCCGGCACTACCCCGGGATATGTACGTGCCGGATATGGTAATTATGGCAATTTGGATATTCTTGCCAATTATCTATTCCGTCTGTCGCAGAAAGACAAATTGAATGTACGTTTCCAAATGGATGGAATGGATGGTAAACTAACGCTTCCTTTCACAGACTCCAAAAAATGGAATGCATTTTATTATCGCACACGCGCTAATGTGGATTACACGCATCAATTTGATAAGTTGGATTTAAATATTGCCGGAAATTTCGGATTGAGCAACTTCAACTTCCAACCGGAAAGCGTAAACAGCAAGCAGAAATTCACATCCGGTGACTTCCATGCGGGCATTCATTTCACTGATGAGACTGCACCACTGCGTTTCAATGCAGAAACAAATCTGTTGATGTATGAACGTCAGCATAACATGTTCAATGAATCTGAAGCCAATACAGGTATCAAGGAAACAATCATACGCACCAAAGGCGATGTCACGGGAGCTATCGGCGACCAACAATTAATAACTATCGCTTTGGAGATGAACAATCTTCTCTACAACGGATATACAAAGAATGTTTCCACCGGAGATGAATACTTCAAAAACTACACAACGCTTCTTTTAAATCCATATTACGAACTGGATAATGATGACTGGAAATTGCATATCGGAGCCAATGTAGATTTATCTTTCGGATTTGACAAGTCTTTCCGTATCTCACCCGATATCACTGCACAGTATATTTTTTCTGATAGCTACATTGTTTATGCAAAAGCAACTGGCGGTAAGCAACTGAATGATTTCCGCAGATTAGAAAATATCTGTCCTTACGGTGAACTGCCGGAGGCAAATACCACTGCCACTTTGGGATACGTACAACGTCCTTATGATACTTACGAGCAAATCAACGGTAGTATCGGATTCAAAGCAAGCCCTTATCCGGGACTTTGGTTCAACGTGTTCGGTGGTTATCAGAATCTAAAGAACGACTTATCTTATTTAGGTTTTGACCCAAGTAATATTCATTCAGGTTCTTATCTTTCTTTTGCTCAAGATAATACAGATAATCTCTACCTTGGCGGTGAAATCAGTTACGATTACAAAGATATCCTCGGAATATCAGCTAAATATACTTACCGTAATTGGGACAGCAAAACAGAGGAATATCTGTTGGCTGTGAAACCAGTCAGTGAAATGTCTTTCAATGTACGTATTCATCCGATCTCTGCTCTTAACATAAATCTAGGTTATGATTACATCAACCGGAAAGAAGTGAAAGAGTATGCAAAAATGACTGCAGTGAATGATTTGCATATCGGAGCCAGCTACAATGTGTTTAAAGGCGTATCTGTCTATGCCCAAGTACATAACCTGCTGAACAAGAAATATCAATATTATTTAGGTTATCCTACGGAAGGATTCAATTTCTTAGGAGGATTGAGTTTCCGATTCTAAATTAATGAAAGGGGCGTTTCCATTTTCGGATAACGCCCCTTCTCAAAAACTTAAACTTCAATTATTTTGTTGTCTTCACTACAAATCCGTCACCAATAGATTTACAAACCTTGTATTTCTTCTGCCGACAGACCTGTTATCTGTGAAATAGTATTAATAGGAATATTCAAAGCCTTCATATTACGTGCTGTTTCTCTTTTTTCTTCCGCACGTCCTTCTGCACGACCTTCCGCGCGACCCTCTGCACGTTCTGTCAATATATTATCTTTCAATATTACAATATTATCCAAATGACGATAATATGCTTCAAGTTCAGTTTTCGTCATTTTATCGAGTTTCAATCGTTCACGAGCCTCCGTCAAACCGGGAGCAGTAGCACTATCTGGTATATCACCTGTATTCAGATAACAAATCCATTCTTCCAACGGACTCTTGGCAACCTGATTAAAGTCATTCACCTTTAATATATAATATTCAGGATAAAGCTGACTGACAGCATCGACCTTAAACGTCTGTTTCTGAAATGGAGTTAACTCCAGCACATCATTCTGATGAATCCCTCTGAACTCCGTTTTACCATGATATACTATATCCTTTCCATTGCCTAATGAAAAATAGACAATATTAACGCTATACACTTTACGTACTTTATCATAACCTTCTCCACGATTAATGTACTCGGTCACCAATTTAGAAGTACCAAACAACATACGTTGGAAATAAGCATACTCATTGTTATTCTGAACTTCAATCAAAATAAGTTCTCCTTTAGAGTTCTCCGCAAGCATATCAACACGATTATACTTATCAAACTCATCTTCTTGATTTCCTTCACTTTCCAACAATTTCTGAATGACAATCTTTTCATTGAGAAGAGTAGTCAGAAAGCCTTCAAGAACTGCAAAATTGGCTTTATTACGCAATAAGCGTTTCATAGCCCAATCGAAACGAATATAATTACTAGCCATAGGTTCGTCTCCTTTCCCATTTTCTTTTTTCATGCAAACAAAGGTAAGCAGAAAATGTTTAATATCAAGTATATATATCCGAAAAATGACTCATCCTACCTTTATATAGACTACCGATCGTCCTGCTCCATACTTTTTTAAAATCCCTTTTTCAATAAATGCATTAATATCCTGCAATGCCTGTGTTTTTGTCTTTCCAACAAGTAAGGCATAATCCTGCCGATTAATACATGGATTCTTTTCTAAGAATTTATTTAATCGCTGCAAGCACTTTTCTTCTGCTAATGGATTCTTCACACGAAAAGGCGAATGATAACGTTGTAATACCAATTCAGTCTCAATATCCTTCTTAAACTGACGGTTGATTCTCAAATTAATATCTTTAAGAGATACTGACGGTGAACGCAAGTCTTTTGAATCAGTCACTTCTTTGTTCACATTCAAAGAAAGAGTAAAATAACCAATATCACCCAATTCAACGGAAAATCCCTTCAAAAGCAAATGTCTTAGTTCTTTCGAGATAGCTTCTATGACACCTACCACTTGCGCATGAGGCATATGCTGAAATGCAGTCACTTGTTCTACAAATTCTTCGGCTGTATAACTGCCTTTCAAAACGACACGTGCATGCAGTGGTAGTTCTTCTCCACTCTTATCAGGGTTGGGAGTCTCATAAAGGTCATAATTAACACTCATTACTTATTAGTTTTTCATTGGAAAAGATTAATTTCTCTCTTCCAATATATTATTTATTCAATTTACTATTCAGTTTCCGTTTGACAGTTGTCAAGCGATAGCTCAACAGTTGTCAGGCGTTCGTTTGACAACTGTCAAACGAAAACTAACTTACTAATGAGACAAATGTACGTAGAATATAGAGAAACTAACCTATACCAATTGATATTTTATTTCCTGCAATAAAATGTAAATCTTAAGATTTTATTAAATTCTCCTTATAATATAAGGTAGGGAGAATCTTTTTTTTTACTTTTGTCCCCGAATATTGTGGTACAAGCCATTATAAAAGAAAGAATTATGCAGAAAAACCTTGTCATTGTCGAGTCTCCGGCAAAAGCAAAAACGATTGAAAAGTTTCTGGGGAAAGATTTCAAAGTCCTTTCTAGTTACGGACACATACGCGATCTGAAGAAAAAAGATTTCAGTATCGACGTAAATAATGATTTTGAACCCAGCTACGAAATCCCGGCAGACAAAAAGGCGCTGGTTAGCACACTAAAGACAGAAGCTAAAGAGGCAGAAACCGTATGGCTCGCATCCGATGAGGACCGCGAGGGAGAGGCGATTGCCTGGCATCTGTATGAGGTCTTAAAACTAAAACCGGAAAACACAAAACGAATCGTATTTCATGAAATTACGAAGAGCGCTATCTTAAAAGCTATTGAACAACCACGCGACATTGACCTCAACCTCGTAAATGCACAGCAAGCACGACGGATTCTGGACCGTATCGTAGGTTTCGAACTCTCTCCCGTACTTTGGAGAAAAGTGAAACCGGCACTCTCGGCCGGACGTGTTCAGTCTGTTGCCGTCCGTCTGATCGTTGAACGTGAACGTGAAATACATGCCTTCAAAACGGAAGCTGCTTATCGCGTCACCGCCGTATTCCTCGTCCCGGACGCGGATGGAAAGCTGGTGGAAATGAAAGCTGAACTGGCTCGCCGTATCAAAACAAAAAAAGAAGCAAAGGCTTTCCTCGACGCTTGTCAGGGAGCGAGCTTTGCAATCGATGATATTACCACCCGCCCGATCAAGAAAACGCCTCCTGCTCCGTTCACAACGTCTACTTTACAACAGGAAGCCGCACGCAAACTGGGATATACCGTAGCGCAGACCATGATGCTCGCGCAGCGTTTATATGAATCGGGATTCATCACTTACATGCGTACGGACTCTGTCAACCTTTCGGAATTTGCAACGGCTGGCAGTAAAGACGCTATCATCAAAATGATGGGCGACCGCTACGTACATCCCCGCCATTTCGAGACCAAGACCAAGGGTGCACAAGAAGCTCACGAAGCCATCCGCCCTACTTATATAGAGAACCAATCCGTTGAAGGAACAGCGCAAGAGAAGAAACTGTATGACTTGATCTGGAAACGCACCATTGCTTCACAAATGGCAGATGCGGAACTGGAAAAGACAACTGCTACCATAACGATAAGTGGCAGCAGCGACGTATTTACAGCTATCGGCGAGGTGATTAAGTTCGACGGTTTCCTGCGCGTGTACCGTGAGTCTTATGATGACGACAACGAACAGGAAGATGAAAGCCACCTGCTTCCTCCTTTGAAGAAAGGCCAGAAGTTGGAACATGGGCCTATTATCGCAACCGAACGTTTCACCCAACGTCCTCCACGCTATACGGAAGCAAGTCTTGTACGCAAATTGGAAGAACTGGGTATCGGACGTCCGTCTACGTATGCACCTACTATCTCTACCATCCAACAACGCGAATATGTGGAGAAAGGTAATAAAGACGGGGAAGAACGGCAGTTTAATGTCATGACATTGAAAGATTGTCAGATTAAGGATGAAAACCATACTGAAATTACCGGTGCAGAAAAGGCGAAGTTGTTCCCAACGGATACCGGCACTGTGGTAAATGATTTCCTTACCGAATATTTCCCAGACATTCTGGATTTCAACTTTACCGCCAGTGTAGAAAAGGAATTTGACGAGATTGCAGAAGGAGAAGTGAAATGGACTTCTATCATGAAGAATTTCTATGATAAGTTCCATCCGTCTGTAGAAAACACATTGGCTATCAAGACGGAACATAAAGTAGGCGAACGTATTCTGGGAGAAGAACCGGGAACAGGCAAGACTGTTTCTGTTAAGATTGGTCGCTTCGGTCCTGTTGTACAGATTGGTACTGTAGAAGATGAAGAAAAACCACGCTTCGCACAAATGAAGAAAGGTCAATCCATGGAAACCATCACTTTGGAAGAAGCACTGGAATTATTCAAATTACCTCGTACACTGGGCGAATATGAAGGAAAATCAGTCAGTGTAGGCGTAGGCCGTTTCGGTCCGTATGTCCTGCACAATAAGGTATATGTATCGCTCCCGAAAACACTTGATCCGATGGAAATTACTTTGGAAGAGGCAGAACAGCTGATTCTGGAGAAACGCCAGAAAGAAACGGAACGCCACATCAAGAAGTTTGAAGAGGAGCCGGAACTTGAGATTCTGAACGGACGTTACGGACCTTATATTACCTATAAGGGTTCCAATTATAAAATTCCTAAAGATATCGTCCCGCAGGATTTGAGTTTGGCTAGCTGTTTGGAACTCATCAAATTACAAGATGAGAAAGGACCAGCGACCACAAAAAAAGGACGATTCGCAAAAAAGAAATAAAAAAACTAGAAAAAGAGCAAATTATATAATTAAATGTATATATTTGCTCTTTATCTTTTAATACACAAACTTATGAAGCAAACAAAATTAAAGTATTTAATGATAGGAGTGCTTACCATAGCTTCCATCAGTTGTATGGACAAAGAGCGTGACTTATCTTGGGAGAGAAGGCATATGCCAAAAGAAGCATACTTCGACTTCAACATGACCCAAGCTGTTGCTTTGGATATCAATTATTGTTTTAAAAGCGAAAATTATCGTGTCCTTTTTGACATTTACGATCAAGATCCCATTGAATACTCGGCTGACGGCAGCGTGTTCCAAAAGGACATAGAGCCTATCTACCGTGCAGTTACAGACGAAAAAGGCAAATTCAGTGGAGAAATGAATATTCCGGCGGACCTCTCGGAAGTATGGTTATCATCGGATTATTTAGCCACCGTATCTCCTCTTAAACTAACGATTGACGACAGTCGTCAGCTTTCATTTAATCAAGATGCATATATCACTGCCTTACGTTCACAAACGGCATCAAAAACCAGAGGAGTGACCGTGAACCAACATACCTATCTAAAAGAATGGCATGTTCTTCCCGATGCAGACTGGGATAACAACGGAAGACCAACCAATCTGGAGCCTAAAATAAACATACCTCCGGCAGACGTACTATACAACATCAAGTATGTTTTCAGAAAGGTTACAGTCAAAGATGAGAGCGGTAAAAGCAAGGTTATGAACATCAGTCAGAATTATCCGGAGTTTTTTGATGGTTCCATTAAAATGACTTCAGATATTCCAATTGTTAACCCGACCGAAGTAAGCCTCGTATTTATAAACAGCTCTGCTGCATGGTACAATACAGTTGGATATTACACCTATCCGACCAACAATCCGCCCCAGAGCAAGAGTGATATAAAACAAATAATTGCATTCCCAAACACCTCTCCTGTTTACAAGACTTTAGGGGTAGGAGCATTAGTGTGTGGCGAAGAAATAAAACTCAAATATTGGAATGAAGAGACACAGGAATACGAAGACAAATTTCCTGCAGGAGTCACAATTGGCTGGTGCCTTCAAGGTATGGGATTCAAGAGTAAACTCACCTCAGAAACAGATAAAGACAAAGTGGGCGATATCATAAAAGGTATGGGGGCACGCTACTCCACCAGGAATCTAAACACGAATAATACACAAAGAACTGTATCTCTCCGTGATTCCAAGTCCGGGCAGATTGTAGCAGTAGGATTCGAAGATAATATTGACTTCGATTATGCAGATGCCATCTTCTATATTCATACGTCAGAAAAGAATGCTATTGACCCGACATTGCCTCCATTGCCTGAAGACCCCGAAGCAATCCCCGAGCAATATAAAATTTCTTATTCCGGTACACTGGCTTTTGAAGACTTATGGCCTAAGTTAGGTGATTACGATATGAATGACGTAATGGTAAAGTACACCAGTACGATGACCCGAAATGCTCTTGACAATCGCATTTACGAAATAGAAGACAAGTTTATCTTACAGCACTGTGGCGGTTATCTGCAAAACGGATTTGGATATCAATTACACAAGCTCTCAAACAGCAATGTCAAGAGTGTAAAAATAACGGGGCCTGATGCCAGTGGTTTATCAAGTTCTATATACATGGAAGGAAAAGAAACAGAGCCTGGACAGTCTCACCCAACCATATTGTTGTATGACGACATGACAAAATTCAAAAATATCACTGATGAATCAAAGAAAGAATATACTGTAACCATCACGCTTGATGGAGCTAGTGAGAAAGAGGTGGTACCTCCTTACAACCCGTTTATCTTCATCAGTTCCAACGAGGGTAGAGGCAAAGAATTACATCTGATAAATTATCCCCCGACTGACAAAGCCGACTTATCGTTACTGGGAACCGGAAAAGACATCTACAGACCAGAAGAAGGGATGTATTATGTTTCTGCAGACTTGATGCCGTTTGCTATCAATATGCCAGTAAGTAATCTCCCGGTTCCAGAGGAAGGGAAACGAATCGATCAATCATATCCCAAGTTCTCTGGATGGGTATCATCGAATGGGAAACAAAATAAAGATTGGTACAAATAAAGATTGATACGATTTAAATAAGAGCAGCCCGGATATTGTACGGAATCGCTATCGGGACTTCGCATTGCGAACCATCGATGAAAAAGACATAATAGACATCCGTTTAGAAAGGCGCGAATTACGCAGTTCACACAACTTCTTGAATACTCACCAAGAATTCGTGTGAACTGTGTTTTTATTTTAAGCCACAATATTATAGGATATAAGTATTATCCGTTATGAATGGGCTTTCATCATTAAATCTTCGGCTCCCATTTTATCTTAAAACCTTTATTAGGGAATAGCATATCAAACACAATCACGAATATAAAAACAGATGTTACCAAGATATTCATCGTCAATAAAGAAATGTGATAAGGCCAGGGAAGCAGTAAAGCCAAAGCTATTACAGCAATAATATGTGATAAAGGAAGCATACGGCACGTGACATATTTATAGATACTATTTGCCAGAATATAAACGATTGGTCCGATAATCAGAACAAAAACAACTTCCGCTCTCATTTCTTGTTCGGGATGGGCAACAATCAGTTCGTCTCCTACCGCACAAATAATCAATGCTCCCACCAGTACGATATGAATTGCATTATAAATCAACCCCAGCTTTCCGGGATCTTTCACTTCCTGTATTTTCCGACTACCGGCTTCACTGCTCACATCAAAGTAAACCCACCACATAGCCAAACTACCAATGAAAGATATGACAGCAGAAATAATCACGAGAGGCGTCCATTCTTCTACTTCACTCAAAGAAGCTCCTGTCATCAATAGAGTTTCTCCAAAAGCAATAATCACAAACAACTGGCAACGTTCCACCAAATGATGCCCTTCAATAGTCCATTCCTTGCTACTGTCCGAACGTCCCAGACGAGGTAAAGCAAATCCGTGCATCGGGGCTGTATAATCACAGATGGCGGCTATAATCCACAGTAGAATTTGCCATTCTCCCTGCAATATGGCACCCGTAATCCAAAAGACGGCAGATATACAGAACCAGCCCATAATTCGCTTAAAATTAGCAGCCAGATGATGATCTCCTAACACCCCGATAATATAAAGTGTTCTCCCTGCCTGTATCAGAACATAGCAGACAGCAAATATCAATCCCCGGTAAGTAAAGGCATAAGGAATAGCAGCCGCCATCACCAGCCCCACCAGCATACTGATAAAAAGAAGAATACGTATCGGCCGGGTATCCGGGTTGAACCAGTTAGTCACCCAGATGGTATGTTGCCACAACATCCAGACTGCAAACCACAGGATTGTTTCTTTCAATAATCCTTCCCAAGTGAGATTATGAAGCAAATAATGTGAAAGTTGCGTGACCGAGAAAACATAAATCAGGTCAAACAGCAGTTCGGAATAAGAGACAGTAGCAGTTTCCGTTTCTCTCTTCCGAAGCAATGGATGGGGGGAGTAAAACATACGAGGTTCCTTTTATATATATAAAAGAAACCCCGCAGAAGTCTATTTTGTTCAGAGAAAGTCTTACATTCTGGAAGGAACTTCGATACCCAGCAAATTCATTCCCAAGCGAACAACTTTAGCTACATTAGCAGACAGAGCGATACGGAATACTTTCACTGCCTCATTCTCTTCGCGCAGAATACTATAGTCATGATAGAACTGATTGTATTCTTTCACCAAGTCATAAGTATAATTAGCAATAATAGACGGGCTGTAATCTTCACCGGCTTGTTTTACAACAGCAGCAAAGTCGGCAACCATCTGAATCAGCCCTTCTTCCTTTTCACTCAATTCAATACCAGCCGGAATCTGTTCAGAAATTACGATACCTGATTCGGCAGCTTTCCGAAGTACAGACTGGATACGTGCATAAGTATATTGAATAAACGGACCTGTATTACCATTGAAGTCGATAGATTCTTTCGGATTGAATGTCATATTCTTACGGGCATCGACTTTCAGAATGAAATATTTCAATGCTCCCAGACCCACAATACGGGCAATATCATCAGCTTCTTCCTGTGTCAAACCATCCAGTTTGCCTAGTTCTTGTGAAGTTTCTTTAGCAGTGGCAATCATTTCCTCCATCAAGTCGTCAGCATCAACTACCGTACCCTCACGGGATTTCATCTTACCTTCCGGCAGTTCCACCATTCCGTAAGAGAAGTGTACCAGACTCTTACCCCATTCGAAACCAAGTTTATCGAGCAAGATAGAAAGCACCTGGAAGTGATAGTTCTGTTCGTTACCTACTACATAAATCATCTTATTAATCGGGTAATCGGCAAAACGAAGTTTAGCCGTACCGATATCCTGAGTCATGTAGACAGAAGTACCGTCACCACGGAGAAGGAGCTTATGATCCAGTCCTTCGGCAGTCAGGTCGGCCCATACGGAACCGTCTTCTTTCTTGTAGAAGAAACCTTTTTCCAGACCTTCCATTACCTTTTCTTTTCCTTCGAGGTAAGTATTGGATTCATAATAGATCTTGTCAAAGCCAACCCCCATCTTCTTGTAGGTTTCGTCGAATCCTGCATATACCCAGTTGTTCATCATTTCCCACAATCCGCGTACTTCCGGATCACCGGCTTCCCACTTCACCAACATTTCGCGGGCTTCCTGCATCAATGGAGATTCAGCTTCAGCCTTTGCTTTCGCTTCATCGTCACTCATTCCCTGCGCTGTAAATTTAGCCATCAGCTCCTTTACTTCCGCTTTATAATGCTTATCGAAAGATACATAATAATCACCTACCAGGTGGTCACCCTTCTTACCCGAAGTTTCAGGAGTTTCACCGTTTCCGTATTTCTTCCATGCCAGCATGGACTTACAGATGTGGATACCACGGTCGTTTACAATATTTGTTTTGACTACCTTATTGCCGTTTGCCGCTACAATGTTAGCCAATGCGTTGCCTAAAAGGTTATTACGCACGTGTCCCAAGTGAAGCGGTTTGTTTGTATTCGGAGAAGAATACTCAATCATCACCAATGGAGAAGCGTCAGTGACCTGCATTAAGCCGTACTGTTCATCCGCCTGAATCTCGTTCAGCAATTCAATCCATGTAGCCGATGCAATAGTCAGGTTCAAGAACCCTTTTATCACATTAAACGCTGCTACAGCCGGATCGTTTGCTTTCAGATATTCACCGATTTCCTGTGCTGTTTGCTCCGGTCCTTTTTTTGACATCTTCAGAAAAGGGAACACGACCAGTGTCAAATGTCCTTCAAATTCTTTCTTTGTTTTTTGCATTTGCACCATCTTTTCAGGGACTTCCTGACCGTAGAGTGCTTTCAGTCCACTAATAACGGACGCTACAAGTTTATCTTCTATCTTCATAATCAAGTTATTTCTTGCGCGCAAAGATACAAAAAAAGGAGACGCATCGCGTCTCCTCTCCTAATTTCTTTCAACTATCTATCTTATTCAACAGCTGCAGATAATTCAGCACCAGCTTTAAATTTAGCTACTTTCTTAGCAGGAATAGTAATAGTTGCCTTTGTAGAAGGGTTAATACCAGTTCTTTCAGCTCTTTCGCTTACAGAGAAAGTACCAAAACCTACGAGAGATACTTTGTCACCAGCTTTCATAGCATTAGTAACTGAAGTGATGAAAGCATCAAGTGCTTTTTTTGCATCGGCTTTGCTCATTTGAGCTTCAGCAGCCATTGCACTAATAAGATCAGACTTATTCATAATACGTAAAATGATTAATTAATATATTTGTTACACAAAAGATTATCCCACAATGGATTGATTCCACAAATATAGCCGAACAAAACAACATATCAAATAAAAACATAAAAAAAACGCAGCAAATTATTGAAAAAGAGCTAATAGGAAGCGTTTTTCATGCTTTAAAACAGAATTTATTCGTACTTTTGCGTCTATTATCTAAATATTCAGAAATTAAAATGATGCCAACTGTAACTAAAAACCTGATAATTATCAATGTACTAGTATTTTTCGGGACAATCGTAGCCCAACGTTACGGCCTGGATTTAACGAATTATCTGGGATTACATTTTTTCCTTGCAAGTGACTTTAATCCGGCACAGCTTATCACTTATATGTTTATGCACGGCGGATTCAGCCACATTTTCTTTAATATGTTTGCCGTTTTTATGTTCGGACCGATTCTCGAACAAACCTGGGGACCCAAACGTTTCCTCTTTTACTATATTCTCTGCGGTATCGGTGCGGGACTTATCCAGGAAGGAGTGCAGTATATTCAATATGTAACGGAGCTTAGCCACTACGCACAAGTGAATATAGGTACAGGTGTTATCCCAATGGAAGAGTATCTGAACATGATGACCACCGTAGGTGCTTCGGGAGCCGTTTACGCCATATTGCTGGCATTCGGTATGTTATTTCCCAATAACCGGTTGTTTATCTTCCCGCTGCCATTTCCTATCAAAGCGAAGTTCTTCGTTATAGGATACGCCGCGATTGAATTATGGTCAGGACTTGCCAATAGCGCCGGAGACAATGTCGCTCACTTTGCTCATCTGGGAGGAATGTTATTTGGATTGATCCTGATTTTGTATTGGAGAAAAAAAAGCAATAACAATGGGACATATTATAGCTGATTTAAAGGAGACATTCAGAAGAGGAAATATTTTCATCCAACTGATTTATATCAACGTAGGCATCTTTCTGATCGGCACGTTGATTAACGTTTTCTTGCGACTGTTTGAAGTAAGTACCCCCGATATATTCGGTATATTTGCCCTGCCGGCATCCTTTATCGGATTTATTCATCAGCCGTGGTCGTTATTTACTTATATGTTTATGCATGCCGGTATCCTGCATATTTTATTCAATATGCTCTGGCTGTATTGGTTCGGAAGTTTGTTTCTCTACTTTTTCTCGGCCAAACATTTAAGAGGACTATATGTATTAGGAGGTATCTGTGGAGGTTTACTGTATATGGTTGCCTACAATGTATTTCCTTTATTCAGTTCGCAAGTGGCGGGTGCAACATTGGTAGGAGCATCAGCTTCCGTATTAGCCATCGTAGCTGCTACGGCTTATCGTGAACCAAATTACAGGGTGCAACTTTTTCTTTTCGGTGCTATCCGTCTCAAATATCTGGCACTGGTTGTTATCGGAATCGATGTATTATCCATCACCTCAAGTAATGCCGGAGGACATATCGCCCACCTGGGCGGTGCTCTTGCAGGACTTTGGTTTGCCGCCAGCCTAAGTAAAGGAACTGATTTGACTTCCTGGATCAACTGGATTCTGGATGGTTTCACCTCCTTGTTTCAAAAGAAAACATGGAAACGGAAACCGAAAATGAAGGTACACTATGGAAACAGTGCCACCGGTCGCGAGAAGGATTATGATTACAATGCCCACAAAAAAGCACAGTCTGATGAAGTGGACCGTATTTTGGAAAAACTAAAGAAATCCGGTTACGACAGTCTGACAACTGAAGAAAAGAAAAGCTTGTTCGACGCAAGCAAAAGATAAAGGAATGGAACATATTGGCAAATTTGTCGCATATCTGATACTTGCTGTCAACGCTCTCTTCGTGGGAACGTTGATATTAAGCGCTTATAGCCCTTACCTTAACCCGAAAATAAATCCACTTGCTTCCAGCTTGGGACTTGCATTTCCGATATTCCTGACGATTAATCTGATTTTTATCGGCTTCTGGGCATTCGTCAACTACCGCTATACGCTCTTGCCCGCCATCGGTTTTCTGATTTGTATTCCGCAGATACGAACTTATATTCCTTTTAACTCCACCACAAAAACCATACCGGAAGGAAGCATCAAAATCCTATCCTACAACGTAATGAGTTTCAACAATTTGGAGAAGAAAGATGGAAAAAACCCGGTATTGTCTTATCTTGTAGATAGTAACGCCGATATTATCTGTCTGCAAGAATACAACACCGCTACCAACAAGAAATACCTGACGGAACAGGATATTAAAAAAGCATTGAAAGCCTATCCTTACCAATCCGTCCACCAACAAGGAAAAGGAGATGTGCAACTTGCCTGTTTCTCCAAGTTCCCCATACTCTCGATACATCCCATCAAATATGAAAGTAATTATAACGGTTCCATGAAATATGTACTGAATGTAAATAACGACACTCTTACATTAATCAACAACCACCTGGAATCCAACAAACTCACCAAAGAAGACAGAGGGATGTATGAGGATATGATTAAAGACCCGAATGCCAAGAAAGTAAAAACCGGACTTAGGCAATTAATAAGAAAACTGGCGGAAGCATCGGCTATCCGGGCTACACAAGCAGATTCTGTGGCTAAAACCATTGCAGAAAGTAAATATCCGACAACCATAGTATGCGGCGATTTCAACGACGGTTCTATCTCATATACCCATCGCATCCTGACTCAAAAACTAGACGATGCATTCACACAGTCCGGTAAAGGATTGGGTATTTCCTACAATCAGAACAAGTTCTATTTCCGCATAGACAATATCTTGATCAGCCCCAACCTGAAAGCCTACAATTGCACGGTAGACCGGTCTATCAAGGCATCAGACCATTACCCGATCTGGTGCTATATCAGTAAACGATAAGAACTGAAAACTCTAATAAAAAACACTTATGATGATTAAAAAGACACTAACCATTTTAGCAGTAAGTTGTATGATGTACTCCTGTGCTACGAAAACAGAAAGCAATCCTTTCTTTACAGAGTTTCAAACCGAGTATGGTGTTCCTTCTTTCGACAAGATTAAATTAGAGCACTATGAACCTGCCTTTCTAAAAGGTATAGAAGAACAGAATCAAAATATCGAAGCCATCATCGAAAGCCCGGAAATTCCGACATTCGAAAATACGATTGTGGCTTTGGATAACAGCGCACCCATCTTAGACCGGGTAAGCATCATTTTCTTCAATATGACAGATGCAGAAACTACTGATTCGCTGACCGCACTTTCCATCAAACTGGCACCAGTTCTTTCGGAACATAATGACAATATCTCCCTGAATGGGAAACTATTCAAACGGGTGAACGATGTCTACCAAAAGAAAGATTCATTGAACCTGACGTCGGAACAAGAACGTCTGCTGGACAAGACTTATAAAAGATTTATCCGTTCCGGAGCGAACCTTGGCGAAAAGGACCAAACTCGCCTCCGCGAAATCAACAAGGAGCTTTCTACACTTGGCATCACTTTCAGCAACAATGTGCTGAATGAGAATAATGCCTTCCAACTTTTCGTTGACAAGGAAGAAGATCTGGCAGGATTGCCTGAATGGTTCCGCCAAAGTGCGGCCGAAGAAGCGAAAGCAGCCGGACAACCGGGAAAATGGTTGTTCACCCTGCACAATGCCAGCCGTCTGCCTTTCCTGCAATATTCTGAAAATCGCCCGCTCCGGGAGCAAATATACAAAGCTTATATCAACCGCGGCAACAACAACGACGGGAACGATAACAAGGAAAACATCCGCAAGATCGTTTCTCTCCGCCTGGAAAAAGCGAACTTATTAGGTTTCGACTGTTATGCAAACTTCGTCCTGGATGAAACCATGGCAAAGAACGCCAACAACGTAATGAGCCTTTTAAATAACCTCTGGAGCTACGCACTGCCAAAAGCAAAAGCAGAAGCTACCGAACTTCAGAAATTAATGGATAAGGAAGGAAAAGGAGAAAAACTGGAAGCATGGGACTGGTGGTATTATACCGAAAAACTACGGAAAGAAAAATACAACCTGTCTGAAGAGGATACAAAACCTTACTTCAAACTGGAGAATGTACGCGATGGCGCTTTCGCCGTAGCCAACAAATTATATGGCATCACCCTAAGCAAACTGGAAGGCATACCAACTTATCACCCTGATGTAGAAGTCTTTGAAGTGAAAGACGCAGACGGTTCCCAGCTCGGTATCTTCTATGTAGACTATTTCCCACGTCCCGGGAAAAGCGGTGGTGCATGGATGAGCAACTATCGTGAGCAACACGGAACAACCCGTCCGTTGGTATGCAACGTTTGCAGCTTTACCAAGCCGGTAGGCGACACCCCCTCTTTATTGACCATGGATGAAGTGGAAACCCTGTTTCACGAATTTGGTCACGCTCTGCACGGACTGCTGACAAAATGCGAATACAAAGGAACATCGGGAACCAACGTGGTACGTGACTTTGTAGAACTTCCTTCTCAAATCAACGAACATTGGGCGACTGAACCCGAAGTGCTGAAAATGTATGCCAAACATTATCAGACAGGAGAAGTGATACCCGACGAAATCATCGAGAAGATACTGCAACAGAAAACTTTCAACCAGGGCTTCATGACCACCGAATTACTGGCTGCCGCCATCCTCGACATGAACCTGCACACGATGACAGATGTAAAGAATCTGGATATGCTTGCATTCGAAAAAGAAGCGATGGACAAGCTTAACTTGATTCCCGAAATAGCACCGCGTTATCGCGTGACTTACTTTAATCATATCATTGGCGGATACGCTGCCGGATACTATAGTTACCTATGGGCCAACGTATTGGACAATGATGCTTTCGAAGCTTTCAAAGAACATGGTATTTTTGATAAAAACACCGCCGACCTGTTCCGCCATAACGTATTGGAGAAGGGAGACAGCGAAGACCCGATGGTGCTTTATAAGAATTTCCGTGGAGCGGAACCAAGCCTGGAACCACTACTGAAAAACAGAGGAATGAAATAATTCAGCAAAAAAGCCCTTAAACATCAAATATTTGAGGGCTTATTACACATGAATGTGAAAAAAAAACTATATTTGCAGCCTTGTATGCGGCAAAAAGAACTTGTGTACGACAGAATTTAACTGAAAATTAAATTAAAAAAGTAATCATCATAAATTAAAAGTAAAATGCAAAACAAAGGATTTGTAAAGGTTTTTGCGGTATTACTCACACTGGTATGTGTGTTCTATCTCTCCTTCTCCTTCGTAACACGCCATTATACCAACAAGGCGAAAGAAATTGCGAACGGCGACCCGAAAGTGGAACAAGACTACCTCGACTCTCTCTCCAATGAGAAAGTGTGGTTGGGTAACTGGACGCTGAAACAATGTCGTGAGATGGAGATTAGTTTAGGTTTGGACCTAAAAGGTGGTATGAACGTTATCCTTGAAGTTTCTGTACCTGATGTTATCAAAGCACTGGCTGACAACAAGCCGGATGAAGCTTTCAACAATGCATTGGCAGAAGCTGCAAAACAGGCTGTAAACAGCCAGGATGATATCATCACGCTATTTGTCAGAGAATACCACAAAGCTGCTCCTAACGCAAAACTTTCCGAACTCTTCGCAACACAACAGTTGAAAGACAAAGTTAACCAGAAATCATCGGATGCAGAAGTTGAAAAAGTATTGAGAGCAGAAGTAAAAGCTGCTGTTGAAAACTCATATAACGTACTTCGTACACGTATCGACCGTTTCGGTGTTGTTCAGCCGAATATCCAGAGCCTGGAAGACAAAATGGGTCGTATCATGGTGGAATTGCCGGGTATCAAAGAGCCGGAACGTGTGAGAAAACTTCTCCAAGGTTCTGCTAACCTGGAATTCTGGGAAACTTATACAGCTAAAGAAGTTCTTCCTGCCATGCAATCTGCTGATGCTAAATTGCGTGCTGTATTAGCGCAGGAGACAGATGCAGACTCTACCGCTGTAGATTCCACCAAAGAAGCTCCGCTTGCAGAAGCTACTCCGGCCAAGAAAAGCGTAAGTGCTGCCGACAGTCTTGCTGCTGCCCTGAAAGGAGATGCTACAACTACTGAAGATAATTCAACAGCTAACCTGGCAGAAATTAAAAAGCAATACCCTCTGTTGGCTATCCTGCAGTTGAACTCTAGCGGACAAGGTCCTGTGATCGGTTACGCTAACTACAAAGACACTGCTGATATCAACAAATATCTGGCTATGCCGGAAGTTAAAGCAGAACTCCCGAAAGACCTTCGTTTGAAATGGGGTGTTTCTCCTTCTGAATTTGACAAGAAAGGACAGACGTTCGAATTATATGCTATCAAGTCTACCGAACGCAACGGTAAAGCTCCGTTGGAAGGTGATGTAGTAACAGACGCGAAAGATGAATTTGACCAATACAGCAAACCGGCTGTCAGCATGACTATGAACTCTGACGGTGCACGTCGTTGGGCACAGTTGACTAAACAAAACATCGGTCGTTCTATCGCTATCGTTCTTGACAACTATGTATATTCTGCACCAAACGTAAACTCTGAAATCACAGGTGGACGTTCACAGATTACAGGTCATTTCACTCCTGAACAGGCAAAGGACTTAGCAAACGTATTGAAATCAGGTAAGATGCCGGCTCCGGCTCACATCGTACAGGAAGATATCGTTGGTCCGTCATTGGGTCAGGAATCTATCAATGCAGGTGTATTCTCATTCGTAGTGGCTCTGATTCTGTTGATGATCTATATGTGTATGATGTACGGCTTCATACCGGGTATGATTGCCAATGGTGCATTGTTCCTGAACTTCTTCTTCGTATTAGGTGTCCTCTCCTCCTTCCAGGCAGCATTGACAATGTCCGGTATTGCCGGTATGGTGTTGTCACTAGGTATGGCAGTGGATGCGAACGTACTTATCTACGAACGTACAAAAGAAGAACTTCGTGCCGGTAAAGGTGTGAAGAAAGCACTTGCTGACGGTTATTCCAACGCATTCTCCGCTATCTTCGACTCGAACCTGACATCCATCATCACAGGTATCATTCTGTTTAACTTCGGTACCGGTCCGATCCGTGGTTTTGCTACGACATTGATTATCGGTATTCTAGTATCCTTCTTCACCGCTGTGTTCATGACCCGTATAGTTTACGAACACTTCATGAACAAGGACAAACTATTGAACCTTACATTCACAACCCCTGTTTCAAGAAACTTGATGACCAACACACGTTTTGATTTCATGGGAACAAACAAAAAATCCCTTATCATCACTGTAGCCATCATCCTCGTTTGTATCGGTTCATTTGCCATGCGCGGTTTAAGCCAGAGTATCGACTTTACCGGTGGACGTAACTTCAAGGTACAGTTCGAGAATCCGGTAGAACCCGAACAGATTCGTGAATTGATCTCCAGCAAGTTCGGTGATGCTAACGTTAGTGTTATCGCTATCGGTACAGATAAGAAAACTGTACGTATCAGCACCAACTACCGTATTGAAGATGCAGGAAACGATGTTGACTCTCAAATCGAAGCATATTTATATGAGACTTTGAAACCTGTGCTGACTCAAAACATCACTCTAGCTACCTTTATCGACCGTGACAATCACACTGGTGGTAGTATTGTAAGTTCTCAAAAAGTGGGTCCGAGTATCGCAGACGATATCAAAACAGGTGCTATCTATTCCGTAGTACTGGCTTTGATCGCTATCGGTCTGTATATCTTAATCCGTTTCCGTAACATCGCATATAGTATTGGCTCTATCGTAGCTCTATCATGCGATACCATCATGATTATCGGTGCTTACTCATTGTTATGGGGTATCGTTCCATTCTCACTGGAAATTGACCAAACGTTTATCGGTGCTATCCTGACAGCTATCGGTTACTCTATCAATGACAAGGTGGTAATCTTCGACCGTGTACGTGAATTCTTCGGCCTGTATCCAAAACGTGACAAACGTCAGTTGTTCAATGATTCATTGAATACTACACTTGCACGTACTATCAATACATCATTAAGTACATTGATCGTATTGCTGTGTATCTTCATCCTTGGCGGTGATTCAATCCGCAGCTTTGCATTCGCAATGATCTTGGGTGTTGTTATCGGTACATTGTCATCACTGTTCATTGCATCTCCGATTGCATACAACATGATGAAGAACAAAAAAGTCGTACCAGTAACTACGGAAGAATAATAAATTCCAGAAATAGAAAAAGCCTCTTCCGAACATTCGGTAGAGGCTTTTTCTATTGATTATTAAAACAAATAGAAGCTATAAGACGTTCATCTTAAAAGAAGCCATTGTTAAACTTAAAACCAGATACGATATGAAAGCAAAACAAAACAACTTCTCACAGATTCTTCGTAGTAGCCTCGAGGGGAATCGAACCCCTATCTAAAGTTTAGGAAACTTCTATTCTATCCGTTGAACTACAAGGCCGCTTCAAATTTGCTTGCAAAGATAACGGTTTCTGTCGATTTAACAAGAATAAAAATACAGGTTCCTTTCAGATATTTCAAATATTTGGCGTCAATAGGACAATAAAGTTCGATTTATTTTGATAATTCGATTAACTTTCCGACCTTTGCGCTCACAAATTGAAAGTAAAATCAGTTTTTAAATTAAATATAGTAATTAAAGTTATGGCAGACGAAATGATGGTTAAAGAATTGGAGGAAGTAGTAGTACGTTTCTCCGGCGACTCCGGCGACGGTATGCAGCTGGCCGGCAACATCTTCTCGAACGTGTCGGCTACGGTAGGAAATGACATCTGTACATTCCCTGACTATCCGGCAGACATCCGCGCCCCGCAAGGTTCACTGACCGGTGTTTCCGGTTTTCAGGTCCACATCGGTGCCGGACAGGTTTACACTCCCGGAGACCGTTGCCACGTGTTGGTGGCTATGAATCCTTCCGCACTGAAAACACAAATCAAATTCTGTAAACCGCAAGGACTTATCATTACCGACTCCGACTCATTCGAAGCCAGAGATTTGGAAAAGGCACAATTCAAGACCGACAATCCTTTTGAAGAATTAGGCATAAAACAGGAAGTACTTGAAGTTCCCATCTCTTCCATGTGCAAAGAGAGCCTGAAAGACTCCGGACTAGACAATAAATCAGCACTCCGTTGTAAGAACATGTTCGCACTCGGACTGGTTTGCTGGCTGTTCAACCGTAACCTTGCCGCTGCTGAAAAAATGCTGCGTGAGAAATTCGCCAAGAAGCCCGAAATTGCAGAAGCTAATATTAAGGTATTAAACGATGGTTTCAACTATGGTGCCAACACACATGCTTCTGTCTCTACTTATAAGATTGAAAGTAAAGCTCCGAAATCAAAAGGACTTTATACAGATATCAACGGAAATAAAGCAACTGCTTATGGCTTGATTGCTGCTGCCGAGAAAGCAGGTCTGGAACTCTACTTGGGTTCTTATCCTATCACTCCGGCCACTGATATTCTGCACGAATTAGCTAAACATAAATCACTGGGAGTAAAAACCGTACAGTGCGAAGATGAAATCGCGGGTTGTGCTTCTGCCGTTGGTGCCGCTTTTGCCGGTGCTTTGGCTGTAACGACTACTTCCGGGCCCGGTGTTTGTTTGAAGAGTGAGGCCATGAACCTTGCTGTAATTGGCGAACTTCCATTAGTGATTGTAAATGTGCAACGTGGCGGTCCGTCAACAGGTTTGCCTACTAAATCAGAACAGACAGACTTATTGCAAGCTCTTTACGGACGTAATGGTGAAAGCCCGATGCCGGTGATTGCCGCAACTTCACCAACGAACTGTTTTGATGCCGCATACATGGCATGTAAGATTGCTCTGGAACACATGACTCCGGTTGTATTACTGACGGATGCTTTCGTAGCCAACGGCTCGGCAGCTTGGAAACTTCCTAACTTAAATGAATATCCTGCCATCAATCCTCCATACGTGACTCCGGACATGGCTGGTAACTGGACTCCATACCAACGCAATGAAGAAACCGGTGCACGTTACTGGGCAATTCCGGGAACTGAAGGATTCATGCACCGCATCGGTGGTCTTGAAAAGAGCAATGAAACAGGTGCGATCTCTACCGAACCAGAAAACCATAATAAGATGGTTCATCTCCGCCAAACTAAAGTAGATAAAATTGCAGACTATATCCCCGAACTCGAAGTACTGGGTGATGAAGATGCAGATTTACTGATTGTTGGCTGGGGCGGCACGTATGGGCATCTCCGTCTGGCTATGGACTTTATGCGCGATCATGGAAAGAAAGTGGCTTTCGCACACTTCCAATACATCAACCCGTTGCCGAAGAATACAGCCGATGTATTGCGTAAATACAAGAAGATCGTAGTAGCTGAACAGAATTTGGGACAATTCGCAGGTTATTTACGGATGAAGATACCCGGATTGAACATCAGCCAGTTCAACCAAGTGAAAGGACAGCCTTTCGTTACGAGAGAATTGATAGATGCATTCACTAAATTATTGGAGGAATAAAAGATGAGCGATAAAGTATATACCGTACAAGATTATAAATCAGGCCAACCTCGCTGGTGTCCGGGATGCGGTGACCACGCTTTCCTGAACTCACTGCACAAAGCTATGGCCGAACTGGGAGTAGCTCCGCACAATATTGCCGTCATTTCCGGTATCGGTTGTTCTTCCCGCCTGCCTTACTACGTAAATACGTATGGGTTCCACACTATTCACGGACGTGCCGCTGCTGTTGCAACAGGAGCAAAAGTAGCCAATCCAAATTTGACTATCTGGCAGATTTCCGGTGACGGTGACGGTTTGGCAATCGGTGGTAATCACTTCATCCATGCCGTTCGCCGCAACATTGACTTGAACATGATTCTGTTGAACAACCGTATCTATGGTTTGACAAAGGGACAATATTCACCGACTTCAGAACGCGGATTCGTCAGCAAATCATCTCCTTACGGAACAGTGGAAGACCCGTTCCATCCGGCAGAGCTGGCTTTCGGTGCCCGCGGACGTTTCTTCGCACGTTGTATTGCAGTAGATGGTGCCGCTTCCGTAGAAGTGTTGAAAGCAGCAGCCAACCATAAAGGTGCTTCTGTTGTAGAAGTTCTGCAAAACTGCGTGATCTTCAACGACGGAACTCACGCCAGTGTTGCTACCAAAGAAGGACGCGCTAAGAACGCTATCTACCTGGAACATGGCAAACCGATGTTATTTGGTGAAAATAAGGAATTCGGATTGATGCAGGAAGGCTTCGGGCTGAAAGTAGTGAAACTTGGTGAGAACGGTGTCACAGAAAAAGATATCCTTATCCACGACGCACACTGCCAGGACAATACGCTTCAATTGAAACTGGCTTTGATGGAAGGTCCTGACTTCCCGATTGCACTCGGTGTAATCCGTGATGTAGATGCTCCAACTTACAATGATGCTGTCGCTGAACAAATCGAAGAAATCAAAGGCAAGAAAAAATATCATAATTTTCAGGAGCTGCTAATGACTAATGATACTTGGGAAGTGAAGTAATTCACTGCTCATCAATAATATAAGAGCTGGAGGAAGGATAAAACATCCCTTTCTCCAGCTTTCATTATAAATACACCTCAAGTTTGTTTAAAGGTCATCTTCAGTCATCCCACAGCATACTGGGCGTCACCCCACAAGCCGTGGTTTGTTTCATGCCATGAAACCATTTGTTTCTCACCGAGAAACGAAATGTTTCAAACAGGGAAACTATTAGTTTCAAAGGTTGAAACAAAGTGTTTCCCTATAAGAAAGCATACTTTTGTTAAAATCTAGTGTATAACCACCTTCTATACAAAGGTTACGACATTAAGGTTGGCTATTACGGAGATAAGGAAATTGATTTTATCGGAGAGAAGAATGGAGAAAAACTATATATACAGGTCGCTTTAAAAATAGATGGCGACACAGCAGAAAGAGAATTTGGAAACTTACTAAAGATACAGGACAACTATCCCAAAATAGTGTTAACAGAAGATACATTCAGCGGAAACAGCTACGAGGGTATACGCCATTGTCCTATACGCCAGTTCTTAATGGAGTAAACCATACAATATACGAAAAATAAATGCAGTACACCATCGGGTTGCCACGAGCAATCAAATCGCCTTTGGTGTGCTGCATTTACATTTGAATCAAGTCATCTATAATACCGTGGATTCTGCTGCAAGACGGGCGGCAATGTCCATTGTTAGTTAGTAATAGACAGCTCGGTTACCTTATACGGATGTTTTACTGCTGCATGAGCAGCTTTCTGGGCAACAGTTTTCCTCGCCTCATCCAACCCTTCCGGGGCATAAGGATTCCCGACTACATTGTGTTTGAAGATGCGTTCGAACCAGGTACAGGCAGCGGTATAACGTCCAATCTTCACATCCAGATGATAGCCGTCCCGATTCAGGTGGTCGCCGATGAAAGAGGTGCGCGCATTTTGTATGGCAGTGCCCGAAGGGATGACAATCTTTATCTTATTCGCCTTAGCCGCTTTCTTCACTGCATCGGCAATAGCCTGATACATGGTGAGTTGATTGCAGTTGTAGTTTTTAAATCCACTATGCCTAGAAGTAGACGCATACGCCCAAGTTTGGTGCAGCATCAGCTTTGTTTTCTTTGGAAGGCGTACTTTTACATATTCTATGAGCTCGGGAAGAGAGGCTTCATACGTCTCATACATTCCCGAAAAAGGACTTGCCTGTTGCAGGCTGACGTAATCCCAGTCTTCATCTGCCAGCACCGCTTCCAAAGACATCTTGCCTTTTTCCCGCTTCTTTCTATCCGTACCGATTTTCCGGTAGGCATAGGCAGGAGCATTGTCACGGGCATTTTTCACATGACGTTCCAGGGAACAGCCGCCAATAAACATATTGCCGATTATGGTTGAAATGCCTTCGGCTTCGGCAAGTTCATGCAGATATTGCTCCACGGCATCTTGGGAGAAGCTGTTGCCGATGGCAAGTATCCTGACCGTTTTTTGCTGCGCATACACTCCTCCGGCAAGAAGGAGCAGTATGCACATACAAATCACTACAATCTTATATTGCTTCATCACATTCAAATATAACTAAACTTATCGGTTATTTCTCTTTTTCATGTAATAATCTCTCATCAGATACCACGCTTTCTTACGCATACCTTGGTCGGATATGAGCCCTTTACGGTTCCAGCCATCCTGATTGGTGGGGTGGAAACGGAATGGGGAACGGAAGTCGAACAGAATCCAGGGAGATACGCCACGCAGGTTCGGGATATTGTCGAACATACGGATATTATCCCTATACAGACGTGCCTGGTATTCCTCACTCCAAGAACTGACTACATTCTCATCACCGGACTGACCGTACAATGCTTCGCCGCCAAATTCCGAGATAATCAACGGTTTGTCCGTCACTACTTCCCATATAGCGTCTTTCGGTTCCACAGGCCACGGATGATACCAGCCCATATATTTATTGATAGCTACGACGTCCAGTTGGGAAGTAAAAGAATCTTCCATTACAAAACGCTGTTTTTCGCTATTGAAGTGCACAAGGTCGAAAGCGGCAACATACAGGCGGGTAGTGTCCAGTTGCTTTCCCGTTTCGAGCAGGGAAGTAAGGAATTCATTCCGTTCTTTGGAAGGCTGTGTTTCATTGGCGATACCCCAATAACCTACCGCGCAGCGGTTCTGATCACGCTTAATCATTTCAGAAAGCATCCTCTGCGCTTTCTTACGGGTATCATTGTCTGTAAAGTCAATGCCTTGCCAAATGGGAATCTCCTGCCAGAGAAGGAAGCCCATCTTTTCCGCCAGGCGTACCGTGTACTCATTCTGCGGATAATGAGCCAGGCGAATCATGTTCACGCCAAGCGCTTTCGCTTCATTCAGCAACATGGCCGCATCGGCTTCCGAGAAAGCACGTCCCATACGTTGCGGGATTTCTTCGTGAAAAGAGATACAGCACATAAATGTCGGCTTCCCGTTCAGGTAAATATCAGTTCCTTTCACGGTGATATTGCGGAAGCCGATTTGCTCTTCCACACGGTCGGCACTTGAAGATACAGTCACGCCATAGAGTTTCGGTTCTTCCGGCGACCAGCGTTGCAGCCTCTTCGCATTCAATACGGTTTCCGCCCTTCCTTCTGCGTCGGTGGTGAGCTCCGCGTTGATTTTGAGTCCGGGGATGGCAACTGTTACTTTCTCACCAGCCTTTTTATCTGAAAGATGCACGCGCGCGATGATGCGGTCTGGAGTGTTTTTATCCAATTGGATGAAATAATCTTTTATAAATGTCCGGGGAGTTTTCACCAGCAATACATCTCTTGTGATGCCGCCATAGTTCCACCAGTCGAATGCCATAGCGGGAATGGCGTCTTTGGTACGGCGGTTGTTCACTTCTACCGCCAGGAAGTTGTCACCGTCTTTCAACAGGTCTGTCACTTCCACTTGGAAAGGAGTAAAACCGCCTTCGTGCTCTGCTATCTCTTTTCCGTTCAGGTAGACTTTGCTACGATAGCTGACAGCACCGAAATAAAGGAACTGGCGTTTGTCTGCCAAGCGTTTGGCATCAAAGTGACGGGCATACCATACAGTGCCTTCGTAATACTTCAATTCGGGTGATTGAGAGTTCCAGTCTCCCGGAACATTAAGACGCAACCCGCCTTCAAACGCATATTCGTAGAAATCAATATTTCCTTCCGGTTGCCGGTTTTCATAGATTTTCATCCGTTGTCCCTGGTCGTACAGGTCGATGATGGCATTCCATTTACCATTCAGCGAATGGATGTTGCGACCATATACATTCGTTATCAGCTCCTGTGCCGCAACGCTTCCGGCAAAAGCGATTAGCAACAATAGACATAGACTTAATTTCTCACCTGTTTTCATTTAAGTATGTTGTTATAATTAGTGTATATAATAAGTTCAGGCACGGATTACACGGCTTTTAGAATAGAATAGGTAAAACAACAGTGTTAATCCGTGTAATCCGTGCCTATTTCGATTTATTTTTTAGGAAATTCATTACCCAGTTCCAGGCTGTGCTCCACTGTTCGGCATAGGCATAGTGAGCGGTCGTTTCAGCTACAAACAGTTCTTTTGGAGCATTAATCACGTTATAAGTGGAGTAAGTGGTGGTAGGCGGACAAACTCTGTCATTATATCCGAAGATATAAAATCCCGGCACTTTAACCTGACGGGCAAAGTTGACTACATCAAAATACTGAATGGTTTTAATCTTTTCCGGTGTCCGGTTCTTCTCATCCTTAAACAGATGCGGCCAACCGCCTGCACGACCGTGGGCATAACCCGCCATATCACACAAAGCAGGATAGAAAGAAACCAATCCCTTGACACGAGCATCCAGTCCGGCAATTACAATGGAAAGCGCACCGCCCTGGCTTCCTCCAAAAGTCGCCAGATTACCGTTAAATTCGGGAAGTGTGTAAATGAAATCAATGGCTCTCACACAGCCTGTATAAACCCGTTTGTAATAGTACTTGTCCCGATTGTCCATATTGAACGAGTGGTAATTCTTCAAAGCACCGTTATAAAGCCGGTGATACACATCTCCCGTCAGGTTGACCGGAATGCCGTGGATACCGATTTCCAGAATAATAAAACCTTTTCCGGCACGTTCGGCTTCTCCGTTATAGGCACGGATGCCTGCGCCCGGCACTTTCAGAATCGCCGGATATTCCCCGGAAGCCTTCGGAACACAAAGGATGCCGTACATACGGGACGCATAGTCATTGTTCGCAAAGGAGACATGATATACGTTCACCTTATCCGTGCACCTTTCTGGCAGTAAAGTCATTATCGGTTCCAGTGCCCACTTTTCAGCGGCTTCTTTGGTACTTTTCCAAAATTCCAGAAAGTCGACGGGCAACGGAGTGGTCGGTTGCAATTTTTCAGGAGAAAAGCCGACGGTAGCCACGCCTTCATACTCACGCCCTTGGCAAGTGACAAAAGCACGGCAACGCAGGAACCCTTCTTTTTTCATAGTCCCTGCGTTAATTTCAAGCTTTTCATTCTTCAAAGGCTGTTTGCCTGTCTGATGAGGTTTCATCATGTCTTCCGAAATCTCATAACGTACTTCCAGATTATCCTGTGGGATATTGCATTTCAATACCACTACTTTGAATTTCACTTTTTCTCCCGGTTTATACAGCCAATTGGTGTGGTCTGGAGTGACCTGCACTTGAACCAGTCTTTCCTGCGGCTGTCCCCATGCAACTATCTGCATGGAGACAAATGCTATCAGGAGAAGAAGAAAACGTACACTTTTTACCATAGTTCCCTATTTTATTTCATTTGTCGTTGTTATATTAATATCCCATTTATCAGCTATTAATACTCATTGTCTCAAACTATTAATACCCATTGTCTCAACTATTAATACCTATCCGCCCAACTATTAATACCTGACAACTCAACTATTAACATCCAACAGCAGAGATATTAATGCTCCTCTTCACGCATCATAACGCTCTGCAAATCAGAAGTTAACACATCATTCGTGATTAGCGTAGAATGCAGATAGCCGCCTTTTTATGGTTTTACTTCGTATTGATAGAGTGCGAAAGAGTTCTTATCATTTAGCTCGAAACTTACTCTACCCTGTGCGCCGACTTTTGCAGCAAACTTCTTGCCACTTCCCATCACAGGGATAAAATCCACTTTCTTGCCTTCAGGAAGCCAGGTGTCAATAGTCCCCCTGGCTTGCTCGTTGTCTTCACGGTAAACAACAAGATAACCTTGCGTGCCGGAGACGGTCGATTGAAATCCGGTCCACGAGCGTCCCGAGGGTTCTTCACCAATAGGCAGTATGACGCCTTGATGAAACCGGAGTTGCAAGGGTTGGTATTTCTTGAGCAGAGATGCCGTAATATAAGCCTCTTCGGGCAAGTTCGAAGCCTCCATCCAAGCCAACGGCTGTGCCGCCAAGGTGATGGCAAAGAGGTAATCGAAACTGTAACGGGCGGGGGCAAAAGGGTCGGCAGCGTCATACTTGTCGGCATTGCGCCATTTATTAAGGAACTCTATCTGCATCTTCTCCGCCGGTACATAGCGAGACAGCATCCAGAGGTTGCGCAAGGTGCGATAAGGGTAATAGTTGCCCCAATCGGTATAGCGGTTTTCCAGAAAGATGTTGCCGTACTCGTTCATATAGTGATACCCGCCGCGACGACCGGCAGTGGCATCGAGGTTGAAAATCACTTCATAGTTGGTTTGCTCCAACACGGTATCAAACAGTCGGCGTAGATTCTGTTCGGCTGTCTTGGTAGGTATCTGCAGGCCGTCTATCTTAAAACAGCAGATGCCGTACTTCTTATAAAGTCCGATAATGGCTTGCGCATCTTTTTGCCAATCGGCAAAATCATTCTGTATGCTGGGATTGAACCATAATCCGATGCGAATACCCAATTTCTTGCCTTTCTCTACAATAGGTTTCAGCCCATGAGGGAACTTTGTGGGGTTGGGCGTCCAGTAATCGGTATTCTTCCAAATATCCTTAAAACTACCTCCGGCAGTCTTCGAGTTAGGGCTTTTTCCGCTCTGCCAGCCATCGTCCAGTTGAAAGAGGGTGATGCCCATGCGTGCGGCACGGTCTAGTTCTGCCAGACAGAAAGCCTCATCTATTTTGGCATCCTGGCTACGGTCGCCCCAGGTATTGAGCATAATCATCTCATCCTGTGCGGCAGTATGATGGCGCAGTTGTTTCTGATAGAGGCGCAAGGCAGTAAGCGCTTCTTGCTCGCCGCCGGTATAGATGCCGGTAACGCATCCATAAACGCGAGTCCAGCTATCCGGCTTTACATCATGAGACGCAATGCCCAGCCCCACTACCATAAAATCGCTAAAGTCCGCCACAAAGTCAGAACCCGGATAATGTAATTGGGTACTGCTGCTAGGAGCCTCTTTCAAAAAAAAGAAGCCTTGACGCGTAATTACGTCATGAGCAAAAAGCAAATTACCACGATACGTATTGCGACGGTAAGGAAGCCAGGTACGCCCGGTCACCAGATTGTCGTTCCAATCGGTGTAGTCGAAAAACTCTATTGTGCGGGCACTCCAATGATTGCCGGATAGTTGCAGCCTGTCGAGCGTGGGAGTTTTCACCCCCGTAGCCATATCGGCCGTGTGCTCTATATTTTTGCGGTCGGCGTTAGAGCGGTTATCCTCCTTATTCTGATAAAGTTCCACTTGCCCTTTCAGATAGGTATCGCAAGCAATGGCGGGACAGTCTGCATAAATGCGATAGCGACGCTCTATATTCAGCGAACCGATAGTGCAAGCCACGGTAGCCTGCAGATAACTGGCGTGGATGCCGTTCGTCGGTATCTCGTTCACGGTGAATGTGGCGTCCGTAGGGATACCTTTCACAATCGAGAAATCGGGTTGTTTGCCCTGTGCCGGAATGGTTTTTCCGTGTTGCTTGTCAGTAAGGCTGATGGTAACAGGCGCACCGTTATTCCACAGCATGGCGCGTTCCATATAGTTATTGCCCATACGTAGCGTGTCACCTTTCAGAAAAGCGTAATACTGTTGTCCTCCCCAAAGCGGCAAGGTACATATTGCCGATAGAAATATCGTGATAATATTTTTTTTGCTCATAGTTTGTCTACGGTTTGATGTAAGCTCCCGGAACTTCCAACAATTTGTTGGGTTCGTTGAATCGTTGGTTATCGGGCACATCGCGTTTGCCCAGACCCGCTTGCATAAGTTGCTTCAGTTCGGGCAGGTGATGATGATAGATGTCGCGTGGCTCTACACTATGTTTGTGGCAGAGTCCGGCTGCCATACCTACTACTTCACCCATCATGCCGGTAGTCCGCATCACACGTACCGTACCCAAAGCTACATGGGTGCAACTCATATTACGACCTGCCATAAAGAGATTGTCCACATTGCGCGAATAGAGACAGCGATAGGGAACGGCATAAGGATGAATCCAACGATGCACCGTAGCCGACTTGAATTCATTGCCGGGAAAGCGGACACTGTTCACGCTGTCGGGGAAGTGAAGGTCGATGCTCCAGGTCGTGGTAAACGAAGCATCCTCATGCGCCACATTCTTGTCTATATCGTCCTGTGACAGCACGTAGTCGCCCAAGAGACGGCGTGATTCACGTTTGCCTGAAACATACGCCACCCAGTCGAGGGAACGGTTGGCGTACTTCTTATGGTTTTTATAGTGATTTTTCAGATAGCTCCAGTTGGAATATATCACCAAAAGCCCATAGTCGCGTACACGTTCAGCTTCGCTGACTTGATTGCGGTTCATACCCGTTTCCCATTTCCACTCGCCCATGGTTACAGGCTCACAGTTTTCAGCGTCAAAGCGCACGCCATATTCAAAATGAGGGAATGAGGTTTTCTTCTTCATGTCCTTACTATACCATTGTATAGAAGCTCCCATCACCAATGAGTCGGGTTGCTCGGGAGCAAGGCTCTCGCCATATTCATCGCGACCTTCACGCCCCATAGCCCAATCGGCACCGGCTAAATAGCCTATGGTAGCATCACCTGTGCAGTCGCTAAAGAGAGGAGCGGTAAGTTCGGTTTGTTCGCCCGTCTCAATGTGTTGGATAGTGACTGACGCAATGCGGTCTGCTTGCATCTTCACGGCTACCGCACGCTGAGAAGCATAAAGAGTAATGTTCTTTTCGGCATCTATGAAGTCTTCTTTCTTCTGGTCTTCGTAGTAGTCACCCGGTTGTGCATTACCGGAACGTTCATGACCGAACTCACGTATCATACGCCCCAATCCCTGATTAGGCCCCATTTCGATAATACCGCCGAGATGTACACGAATCTCTGACGAGTTATTGCCGCCCAATACAGGACGGTCGTTCACTAGTGCCACCTTACAGCCTAACCGGGCAGCAGATGCGGCAGCACACATTCCGGCTATTCCCCCTCCTACTACCACAAAGTCGTATTGATGAGCGGGTACCGTCTGTTGTTGTCGCAAGCGGGTACGAAGTGCGGCTGTCTCTGCCGCATCCCAGGTAGCAGGCTGCGTGTTCGCATCGGTCGTAAGGTAAATGGCATCGCAACGACCATCGAAACCGGTGAGGTCTTTCAGGGCAAGGGTGGTAGTCCCTGCTTTCAATACTGTCTTTCCGGCAAATTGCCATTGCCAGGAATTACCGGTATGTCCTAATGTAGCTTTCAGCAATTTGCCGCCTAAAGCCAGGCGGAATTTTCCGGGACCTTCGGCATCGGTCCAAGGTGAAGTCCAGTTGTAAGTACGGGCATATACGTAGTAAGTGCCCGCCTGGGGAATGTTGATTTCTGCCGTAGCATCCGCCACAGGGATGCCCATACCATGTGCCATGAGATAGGGCGAACCCATTTGATCCATGAACTGCTGGTCGAGCACCCAGCCGCCTCGCTGGCTGAAGCTTTCTGCTTCGATGAGCAGTTCTTCGGCTACAGCCACAAGGCTACAAGCTACGGCTATGCATGTCAATAAGAATTTTTTCATCACAGTACAGCGTTTTTATGATTATTGTCTACTATCTTCACAGAGGGAACAGATTATCTCGCCATTTTGTAAATTTCATTGCCTGCCATCAAAAAAGCACCAACTCCATAAACTTCCGTCATGTCACGAGTCACTTTCTTCGGGTCGGCACCGATTTGCTGCACATAACCCAGTTTCCCATTCGGTTCCACAGCCGAGACTAATGCATTCCAGCCTTTTATCATTACAGGAAGATAAATTTCCTTATCCAATAAACCTTCGTTTATTCCATAAGCAATGGAATAGACAATGAAAGTAGTGCAACTTGTTTCCGGTGATGGATAAGAGGCAGGATCCAAAAGACTGGCATGCCAGAAACCGTCCGGATGCTGTAATCCGGCAACACGGGTAGCCAGTTTTACAAATAATTCCTCATAGAATTTGCGGTTCTTATCTTTCTTGGGCAGTTCCTTTAATATTTCAACCAGACCACCAAGCACCCAACCGTTGCCACGTCCCCAAAAGACTTTCTTGCCATTGGCTTCACGCTTATCAAAATAACGCCAGTCACGGTAGAACAAGTTTTCTTCTTTATCGAACAGGTAATCATAAGTCGCTTTATACTCACGATTCATAAATTTGATATATTTTTTCTCCCCGGTCAGCATATACAGTTTGGCATATACAGGGGGAGCCATAAAGAGAGCGTCACACCAAGTCCAACGTTCCAAGGTCTTTAAGTCTCCCTCCACCAGCTTGAAACTGCCTTCGGACGGATGATTGACAATCCATTCCGTACGGGCGAGCGTAGGGATAATCATTGCTTCGTCTTTGTACTTGCGGTATAAATCCAAAAAGGACTGTGACACAGCGATGTCATCAGCATGGTAAAACCGTTTATCCGGCTGCCAGCAATTCCGTCGGCCTATACGGGTAAGCCACTTATAATATGTATCATCATTGTCTTCTTTTTCAGCCAATTCCGCCCAATCCACCATGCCGACATAAAGAGCACCTTGCGGCCAGTTCAAGTCGTCATGTTCAAGAGCGGGGTGTGGATTGGCAATCTGCCAATCCGCCACCTTTCGCATGATAGACTTTATTTCTGCTTTTTGAAAAGGAATCTCTGTTGCCATTATAAAAACGGAACATAACAGAGACGCTCCCAATAAAAGTGTTTTTTTCATTATATATTTATTTGTTTATCATTCGGTCATTACAGTTCAACCATAGCCTTTAAAGGCAATTGACTGGAAGCAGGACCGACTAAGATCTCAAAGTCTCCTTTTTCCACTACAAAGCGGTGTTGATTCATATCGTAAAAAGAGAATGCATCCTCATCCAGCACAACAGAAACCCGCTTCTTCTCCCCTTTCTTCAAGAATACCTTTTCATATCCTTTCAGTTCTTTCAACGGACGGGGAACAGAAGACTGTACATCATGCACATACACTTGTGCCACCTCCGAAGCATCCATCTTACCTGTATTCTCTATATCAAAGCTAACGGTAACCTGATGCTCACCCGTTTTCTCCGCAGCCATATTACTATAAGCGAAAGTAGTATAGGACAAACCGTAGCCAAACGGATAGAAAGGTTCTTTTCCCGAACGGTCGTATCCACGATAACCGACAAAGACACCTTCGGAATAGTCTACACGCTTAATCTCCGCCTTTAAGTTCTCGTAATAACTGCCGTGCACTGGATTATCTTCCCATTTCCGCTCGATAGAAATCGGTAGCTTTCCGCTTGGAGAAATCTTACCGGTCAGGATTTCAGCAATTGCCTGACCGCCTTCCTGCCCCGGATACCAGGCCATAAGAATCGCTTTTGCAGCATCATACCAGTTGGTGAAATCCACACCGCCACCGGCGTTCAGTACAACCACAACATTGGGATGCATAGACGCAATCTTCTTGATAAACAATTCCTGATAGCGAAGCAAGGCAAACGGACGGTCAAAGCCTTCGCCTTCGGTATTACTATTGAAACCTGTGCAGAACACAACATTATCCACCTTTGCCAATCCTTGACGAAGTTTCGCCTCATTAAGGCTATAAGCATTAAAACGAATGATGGCCGAAGAAATATTATCAAAGAATTCAATCCGGAAACGGTACTCCTTACCCCCCTCAACCGGCAGTTCAACTTCACGGCTAGAGTAGGAATGATTTCCCCAATCTCCTGTAATATGCTTGTCATTCACAAACAGACGATAACCGTCATCACCACCGATATGAAGTTTCAACTGCCCGTCAGTTTGTGGCATGTAGCAGGCTGTCCAACGGACAGAGAATCCATCTGTCGGAAAGCCGTCCAAAGGTGCTCCATATCCCCAGTCATAATCAACAGAGGATTCCGTGCGTATTACTTCAGGCTGGCCCGAAAGGGTCTTGTTTTTAAAGTATTCAGCTTTGAAGCCTTTCATCTGACGATTAGCATCAGTATAAAACTCATGGACAATATCTTCATAAATCACATCATCCGTCAATAGTAACAGATTCTTTTTCTTCAATTCTTTCAAGCCTTGAGCCACTGAGACGGTAGAAAAAGGAGTGACAAAACCACTGCCGCCACCGGTAGGAATCAAATTTGCATTAGGCCCCATCACGGCTGTCTTTCCTTTCAGCGGGAGCAAGTTTCCTTCATTCTTCAACAGGACTACACCCTCGCGCGCCAGTTCTAAAGCTGTCTGGCGGGAGAAAGGATTATCCTCTGCGATGTTGCTGTCTTTCTGTTCCTTATCCAGCATACCATAAGCAATCAAAGTTTGCAGGATGTGTTGTACTTTCAGGTTGATGGTTTCTTCTGTCACTGTGCCGGCTTTGATAGCAGGCAACAGATTCTCCAAATTCATAAAACGTCCTTTCGGCATTTCGAGGTCAAGTCCGGCGTTAGCAGCGCCTACGGCGGAATATACAGAAGTCCAGTCCGACATCAGAATACCTTTGAAGCCCCAAAGATTGCGCAAGACATCAATATTCAACCATTTATGTTCGGTGGCATGAACACCGTTCAAGAGATTGTAGCTGTTCATTACGGCGCCGACATTAGCTTCCTGTACTGCTTTCCGGAAAGCCGGGAAATAGATTTCCTGCAAAGTACGCTCGTCTATGTCAGAGCTGGCATGGTGGCGGCTCCATTCCTGGTTGTTGGCAGCAAAGTGTTTGATTGTAGCAATGACTCCTTCCGATTGTACTCCCAGGATATATTGTTTCGCCGTTTCACCTGTCAAGTAAGGGTCTTCACCGAAGTATTCAAAGTTACGGCCGCACAATGGAGCACGATAGATATTCACGCCCGGACCAAGCAGAATATTAACTCCTCTTGCCTTGGCATCCTGTCCCAAGCCTTGCCCTAACTTATAAAGTAATTCCCGGTTCCAAGTAGAAGCGGAAAGTATTCCGGAAGGATATAAAGTGCTCTTGGGAGCATGATTACGAATTCCCTGCGGCCCGTCAGCCAACTTGATTTCAGGTATTCCCAAACGGGGAATGGCACGCAGAGAAAAACTGGTATATCCGGAAATATACTCTATTTTCTCTTGCAAAGTCATTTTTGATACAATGTCCTTCGCACGTTGTTCGGCATGGGGAGTGATTGTCTGTGCACAGGTTAATATGCTCCATGCAAGCATACATAAACCTATGCCTCCTATTTTCTTTTTCATGGTGATTCTGTGTTAATATAATATGTGTAAAAACCAACTTAGCTATCAGCTCTTCACACACTTTTGTTCTTTACATTTTTAGTCTATCAGTTCTATTTTAACGGTCTGTCCTTGTACCAGAATATGATATTCGCCGGCTTCAAGGAAGCGTTTACCATCCTCATTGACAAAACCGAAATCACGTTCCAGGTCGATGTCGAAACGGAAAGTCTTCGTTTCTCCGACTTTGATAAATTGTTTCTCAAAGTGTTTCAGTTCTTTCACCGGACGGGTGATAGAGCAATAAGGATCGGAAATAAACCAATGAACAGTCTCTGCTCCGTCGCGGGCACCGGTGTTGGTGACGGTCACTTCTGCCGACAGTTTATCGCCGCGCTTCACCTTAGTAGCAGAAGGGGTAACAGTGCCATACTTAAATTCGGTATAACTTAATCCATGCCCGAACGGATATAACGGATCGCTTGTTATATCTTTATAAAATCCCTGATGTCCGCGTCCGCTCTTGCGGCGATTATAATAAATAGGAATTTGTCCTGTGGAATAAGGGAACGTCATGGCTAGTTTACCGGAAGGGTTGATACGTCCGGATAAAATTCCTGCCATTGAACGCGCACCATTTATTCCCGGTTGCCATATCTCCAATATAGCATCACAAAGAGGTTCCATGCGATTTAACTCCAAGGGACGTCCATTAGAAAGCACCAATATAATAGGTTTACCAGCCTCCTTTAGTTCTTTCACCAATTCTTCCTGAATCTGTGGCAAAGCAATCGTAGAACGGGAAGCATTCTCACCACTCCAGGTAAGCATCTCACCCAAACAAACAATGACTACATCAGACCAACGAGCAACGTCCAATGCGCCAGCAAAACCTGAACGGTCATTGCCCTGCGGTTTGCATCCCATTGCATAACGTAATTCGGCGTCTCCTCCAAACTCGGCAGTCAACCCATCATAGAGCATTTCCACATCCGTATCTTTTCCATGTCCGCACCAGGAACCCAATAAGTCCCAACCATTTTTTGCCATTGGACCTACTACGGCAATCTTTTTTTTGTTTGTAAGTGGTAATATCTGATTGTTATTTTTCAACAACACCATTGATTCTGCTGCCAGTTGAGCGGCCACAGCCATACTTTGCGGACGGAAAAAACGATCCTTCTCATTGGTAACCGGAGTATAAGGACGTTCGAACAAACCCAGACGGAATTTTACACGCAATACTCGACGGACTGATTCGTCAACTTGTGCCATTGTTACCTTACCTTCCTCTACAAGCTCTTTCAGATGACGATCGTAGGCATGAGACATCATATCCATTTCAAGCCCCGCATTAAAAGCATACCGAGCAGCATCTTTCTTTGTAGCGGCTAATCCCTGATTTTTTAACTGTTCCACAGCCCCCCAGTCAGACACAATGAACCCGTCATGTTTCCAGCGTTTCTTTAATATCTCGGTCATGATATAAGGATTAGCTGACCCAGGTACTCCACTGATGTCATTGAAAGAACTCATCAAAGTGGCCGCACCAGCTTTCACTCCCATCTCATAGGGCAGTAGATAAGTATCCCAAAGAGTTTGAGCTGAAATTTCTGTATAAACATAATCTCGCCCAGCCTCCGAAGCACCATATCCTACATAGTGTTTCAGACAAGCAGCCATACGGTTCTCTGCTGACATATCATCTCCCTGATACCCACGCACCGAAGCAGCGGCAAACACTCCATTTGTATAAGGATCTTCACCATATCCTTCGGCTACACGTCCCCATCGAGGATCACGTGCCACGTCGATCATGGGAGAAAAAGTCCAATCAACCCCAGACATGCGGGCTTCTTGTGCAGATACCGCACATGCCTGTTCTACCAATCCCGGATTCCATGAACAGGCCTGCCCCAACGAAATAGGATATATGGTGCGAAATCCATGAATAGCATCGTAGCCAAAAATGATGGGAATGCCCAAACGAGATTCTTCCATCGCTTTTTTCTGCATACTATTACGCAATTCTGGATTTATATCAAAGTATATCAAAGAACCAATCTCTGACGGTACTTTTTTCACTTCTTCGCCAACATTATTCACATTGTTATTTCGTCCCAATGTATATTGGTTTAGCTGCAAAATCTTTTCCTCCAATGTCATACGCGATATTAAATCATCAATACGTTTTTCAATTGGAGCTTTGGCATCCTTATACAAAGGAATACTCTTTTTATCTTTTGACGAAAGAGAATGTGTGACTCCCAATAGGCACAATCCCAAAATCAAAACTTTTTTTCTCATCTGTTTTTTCGTCGGTTAGTTATCATTTCTATTTTTCAATTGATTATGACTTACCGAGCTGTCACTTCAAATAATTTCAACCATCCGGCAGATGTCACATTGTTCTTCACAGCAAGGTGAATTCCAATCTCATTCTGCTTTGTCGTATCAACAATACCAACAGCCCACATGTATTTACCTGCTCCCACGCCTTCAACCCGGGTCGTAAACATATATGATTTAGCCGTACCTTTCACCCAATCACAAGCTTCCGGTTCTCCATCAACAAATACATACTTCGGTTTATCATTCTTGGTGTCCAATAAAGCAAAAGCTACTTTATATTTATTCTTCCACTGGGGAATATTTGTCGGACAATATCCCCAACCAAAATTATTCCACCGATGGGCTATTTCAATCTGTTTACCATTAGAGATAGTTGTAGGCAAAGAAATCCTGTCCGGAAATAAACGGTAGCTTCCTTCTGTACAGAATTGTTTAACTAATTGGAAAGCTTCATTAAACCATGAATAAGCTTCTCCATTATGAAAGTCTGAATTATAGCGTAAATCCATCATATTGACGCAGGCTGTTTTAGCCTCATCAAACTCACCCTGACGTACTTCTGCATAATTGGCATATCCATCTCCCTGAATCGAGTTTCCATGAGAATTTTTCACCCAGCCACCTTCCATTACTACAGGAACGAGATACTTCCACTTGGCTATAAAATTGCGTTCCCAAGTAGAATAGTAAGTTTTCATACCAAACGCATCGTGACGTAATGAATATCCTTTAGCCACTGCTTTTCCTATTAATCTTTCAGTATCCTTATCATAATTATTGCCGTCCCATTCCTTGCTTGTACCTATCCAACGATGATAATTTACAAACACAGGAACTTTATCAAATACTTGAGAATATAAATCTGTCACCCAATCGAAAACAGCCTCACGAGTCGGTAGCTCCGGTTTTCCCAACTCACGCACCTGATAGTACCATACACTATGATACTCTCCCCATTTTCCAAATCCTGAACCACTTACAAACTGTACTTTGTCGGGATCATTAAAATCCTTAGCCAAAGCCCTGATAAATTTCTCATAATATTTCTGGAAAATAGGATCATCCGGATAGGGAGACCATACTTTTACTGAACCTGTTTGTGTTTCATAGCCTTTCGCGCCAGCCTCTTTTACAAAATTCGGAGTAAAATTATAGTGCTTATCGCGGCTATCCACCACAAAAGTAAAGGCCAATTTCATATTTCTTTGCTTAGCTCCCTCTATCAACATCTTCAGTCGCTTAGCCGAAGGGGTATCACAATCGGAGTTCCATGCATATTTTCCTTCTTCAGGATTAAAATCAGCCCAGGCACCACGAAGGTATAAGGTATTTGCATAATCAGAGACCTTTACAGTGCCTTCCGATGACGGGAAATTATCATAATCCTGCCAGAATGTGGAAGATAAACCATCACCAATACCCGCATATAATACCCATCCGGAAAGAGGATTATGCAAAATGATATTTCGATTCTGCTTTACCGTGACAATGCTGTTCCCAGGAATAGAAGTATCTTCTACCAAACCATCATCACCATTATCACCTCCTTCTTCATCATTATCACTGTCGCAAGCGACTAATGATATAGCCATAGAAAAAATAAGCCCGCAACTTATTTTTCTCAAACTGCACATATTTTGAAAATTAATCTTCATACCTATAGCTCTTATTTTTTTATGCTTACTTTCGACAATTTTAACCAGCCCGAATCCAATATATCCCCTTTGGCGGCAATATCCAGCCCTACGAGATCTTTATTACTCCGGTCAACCAAGCCCACAGCCCAAACATAAGTACCCGTTTCAACTTTGGACATATCCGGCTCAAATACATATTCAGCGGGACTTCCTTTTATCCACTTGGATAAATCTGTATCCGTATCCACAAATGTATATCGCACCTCATTCGTTTCAGAATCAAGCAAAGCGAAAGCTACTTTATATTTTTGATTCCATTGCGGAATATTAGTAGGACAGTACCCCCATCCCAGATTGTTCCAGCAATGTTTAATAGTCGGCGTTGTTTTTTTAGAGACTTCTAACGGCAAAGAGATTTCACTGGGATAGAGCCTATACCCGCCTTCCCGAAGGAATCGGCGTACTAAATCAAAAGCATCTTTAAACCAGGACTTTGTATCACCAAAACGAAAATCCATCATATTGACATGTGCCTCTTTGCTGTCATCAAACTCACCGCGTCTTACGTCCTCGTGTGAATCCTTGCGATATCCTCTAGGATCCTGCCAATAATTATGTGATTTGACAATCCAGCCACCTTCCATAATAATGGGGCATATATTACGATATTTTTTTGCGAACCTACGCTCCCAACTACCATAATAGGTTGTCATACCAAATGCATCATGACGTAATGAATATCCTTTCTTGATTGCTTCTTCCAGCATTTCTTCACTGTCAGCAGCAAAATGTTCATCATCTACCCAATCTTTTCCCGCACCAATCCATCTATGGTAGTTAATTACTACCGGAACTTTATCAAAAGCTTGAGAATATATATCTGTCACCCAATTGAAAACTGCTTTCTTTGGAGTATCATCACCTGTTGAATAAATCATTGTATGATATTCTCCCCATTTCCCAAGTCCGAATCCATCTATAAATTCAACTTTCGAAGGATCGTTGAAATCTTTAGCCAGAGCCTTCACAAATTTAGTATAGTACTTCTGAAAAACAGGATCGTCAGAATAAGGTGACCATTTACCTTTATTCATAAATCCTTTTGCACCGGCATCTTTTACAAATTGAGGAGTAAATTCTGTTCTCTTATCACGACTGTCAACTACAACACGAAATGCCAAACGCATATTCCGCTGATAAGCTCCTTCAATATATGCTCTCAAATTAGAATCAATTTTCCAACCATATACATCTTCCTGTGGATTAAAATCTGTCCAACTAGCGCGAATATAAAGCGTATGAGCATAATCTGTCACACTAACATTGTGTCCCAGTTCAGGAATATACATATGGTCATACTGTGCCCAAAAATCCGCAGCATCCACTCCCATACTTGCATAGAGCACCCATCCTGTAAGCGGGTTATGAAGAATACGCAAAGAATCAGGCTGAATCGTAACTATGTTATTCTCTGATAGTTCCTTATCAAATGAAACGGCTGAATTCTCGTCTCCGAAAACAGGAGATAAAAGGAACATAAACAGACAAAGAGACACAATTACTCTATAATAACTAATCTTTCTTACAACCATACTACTAATTGTTTTTTTAAAGAGTGCTATATCATTGTTCTCTTTATTCATATAAAAATCACGAGATTGATATAGCACTCTTAATATTATCCTGCTTGATTATCTCTTATCAAAGAATACTGTCAGTTCTTTAATATCTAATTCTATGTAATTAACTCCTACAGGTACACTAAAGAAGGCATAGCGGTTATGAGATTGCCCTCCGACTACAGTCTGTTTCTGATTGTAGTCACTCTCTGCAATATCAAGGCAACCGTCATAAGATCCTCTGATGGCATCTGCTGTTGAACCAAAAGTATAGCAACCGGCACTTTGCGGTCCGACTTTAAAGTTCAATCCACCTGGATGTGCATTTCCATCTTTGTCTTTAATGGAATTCTTTCTGGGTAACTCCGCTCCTTTGTATATAAACAAATAAGGATTTGCCAAACTAGGTGTCATAGAATGAGCCATAGTGAATCCTGTATCACCAGTACCATCTTTAGCCCATCCATCGTATGGTCCCCAAATAAAGACTCTTTCAATAGTGGTAGTCACCGTATTATTGTTCCATATCCACGAAACAACCATGGGTTTAGGATCTGTTTCGGGGGAGTAAATCGTAACCTTTTTAGTATTTATATTAATCACAACACGATAGACACCCGCAGTCTTAATATTCCAATGATAAGCAAGTGCAGCTGCTTCCGGGCTCATTGTCGAGATATTCATTGCTGTGCCATCTGTAAAATCGCCTGATTCTTCCGGAGCAATAGCCATATCTTTCTGTCCGTTAAACAAGATTGGGAAATAAATAGTACCTGGTTGCAGTTCTGCATGGAACGCATATTGATTTTCATCTTCTATAGTGCGAGTCATCTCTACATCTGCGCTAACACAAGTTCCGGCAATATAGATTTTATCAGCTTCTATAAAATTACTAGCCAAACCTATAGTAACGGTACGTGCTTCAAAATCTACCACTACACGATACTGCCCATCTTCAGGAATCACCCAATATCCAGCATTATCTGTCCCCTTAATTTTAGCTTCCATTGCTCCATCAGTAATCTGTTGTTCTGCAGCAACTGGTGAAATGGCATTAATCTTATTTTCATCTTTCCAAACAATCGGGAAGTGAAGATTACCTGCCTTCAAGTCACAAATGGAAACATAACGCTTCGGCTGACTTTCCATTGGCAAGATTTCAATATCTTCACCATCAACAGCTGTGCCTGACATATAAAGATGGTCTGCAACAAAGGTCTTTTCAGAATACATCTTTACTTTTATAGTTACTGTAGAAACTTCCGGTTTTACAAACTTTGGGCCTTCTATAGAACCGATAATACGGGCTTGTAACTTTACTAAATCACCAGGATGCTGCTTCCACTTTGACACCAATAAACTCTGCAATTCTTTATGAGTATAACTTTTAGAAAAATCATCATCAATATACTCTCTTATCATTGTGTTTGTTCCAAAACTGTTATTTTCCAGATCCATTTTATAAAGATAAGAGATATAATAGTCAGAGCCTATTGGATCAGCTTCCGTCCAGTTTAACGTCAATGCAACCTCATCCGGGGTGTCTTCCTTGAGTTCTATTTCATAATCAGAAGGAGTCAGGACTAAACTTGTACGATTATCGAGCAAATCAGTAGTATCGTCATCATCATTACATGCTACCATGAAACACGAAGCAAGTGTCAGGAAGAAGAACCGTAAAAGGTTCTTCTTAAATATATATCCGTTTTTCATATCTATATTCAATATATTAATATTATAACTATTTATTGGTTCCCGACGGTCCAGTCAGGAGTTTGTACCAAATTCCAATTCTTATCAATATCGTCCTGTGGAATAGGCCACCAATAGCTTATAAATTTACGTGTCTGATATACTGTACGAGTATAATATTTATTTCTATAGTCCGCATCGGATACTTTAATATAAGCATTCATGCCATAAAAATCACCATCCAATACTTTCTCGGCTAATTTCCAGCGACGCAGATCATTAAAACGAAGTCCAGATTCACAATTCAATTCCACACGCCTTTCTTGACGAATTAACTCGCGCATTTCTACAGGATCTGATGGGGCTGTTATCTTGCCTTCTTCAGCTGAAACACTATATTCGGGAATACCCGCACGCTCACGAATCAAATTGACATATTTCAGAATCTCTTTTTGATTAGCAGTATAAGTGCCCTTCTCAATGCTATATTCATTTAACGCCTCAGCATAACTTAAATAGATCTCTGCCAAACGACATAATGCACCATGACGGTTTTTATAATCTCCACTGCCTTCTTTGGGATTTGCAGATGGGTCTACTCTCTTACGTACCAGATAGCCGCTCCATGGAGCGTCGTGAGAGGGACCACCGTCTTTACCATCCATATAAAAGTCAGTATTTCTCTTACCACCAATATGCCATTGCTCGTTATGCAGTACTGAAATATAAAAACGAGGTTCGCGGTCACAATACATTTTATATGTATTAGCGTCTACAACTACATTTTCATCTTTATTACGATCTCCTTCTGAAGACCCATACTGCCACTTTGTAGAATAAGTCTCTTTTTGCGTACTAAAGCCTGTCTCTGAATAATTTGCATCAGGATTAACTTTAGGAGAGCCATCCGAATTATAGCCAATAATAGGTCTTTGACCGTTTCTCATGAAAAAAGCATCAACCAAAGATTGGGTTATTCCGATCGCTCCCACGCCATTAATACCCAAACCACGTGGGATACAGTTTTTATCATACCATCCACCGGAATCCATTGTACGAACAAACAGTAATTCTCTGTTGGCTTCATTCCATCTCTTCATCACTGCATTCTGATAAGAAAGAAAAGGATCAATATCACCGTTATCCAAATATTCATAATGCAAATGATAGCCAGATGCTTCCGCCTCATCGATAACCAGTTTACAAGCATCCACTGCCCTTTTCCATCGTTCCGGATCATGTGCAGAATTAAAGATAGGGGTTCCATCAATGTTTTTTATATTCGCCAATGCAGGATTACCATTCACCAAGTCACTTGCAGCAAATAGTAAGATACGCGCACGCATTGCCAAACATCCGACAGAAGTTACACGACCATATTTCTTATCTTCAGTTTGAGTGGCAGGTAATTGTTTTGAGGCTTCCAACATTTCTTGATCCGCCCAATCAATTACATTATAAAACGGCTCTTGTTTCAACATCAGATCATCAGCCGAAGTACTTTCACTAGCCTCGCGAATAATGGGAACCGAACCATAAGCTATAGCCATCATAGAATTATAATAAGCTATAAAGAAACGACATTCAGCTTTCATAAAGTCCACTTCTTCAGCCGGTACGGCCTCTAGCGGGTGAGCATGTTTAATAAATAAATAAGCGGAACGGATATATTTAGGATAAGTATTCCAATAAGTAATTACTCCGGGATTGTCTGCTGTCCAGTTACCTTTTTGATATTGAATGGCTTTAAATCCTTGCGCTTCCCAACCAACCGAAGGAATCAGTTCATCAGCTATGGCATCTGGACCATCATAAGTATAATATTCAGGCAGACCACGATAAATATATGCCAGCCAACGTTCCATATTCTTTTTATTCTCAAATACTGATTCTAAGTCCAACTGGTCATCCGGTTGCTTATCCAGATAATCAGAACAAGAAGAAAAAGCAAATGTCGTAATAATACTTAATACTATAAATTTTAATATGCTATTTTTCATATGCCCTATTATTAGAATTTAATTTCAAAACCTGCAGATAACGATTTCATAATTGGGTACGCAGCCCCTGTAGTATTCTCGACTTCCGGATCCCACAAATCAAATTTTGAGAATGTTAAAAGATTTGTTCCTCTCACGAAAAGACGAATGCCTGATATAACTGTAGTATTTCTCCACAAATTCTTTGGTAAAGAATAACCAAGTTCAATGTTTTTTAAACGTAAAAAACTCATATTCCGCAGCCACCACGTAGAGGATTGGTTATTATTACTATTTATACCATCATCCAAACGCGGATAAAATACGTTCTGACTTGGGTTGTCTACAGTCCAACGATCATTTGCATTAGTAAACATATTGCCTGTCACTCCTCTATTGGCACCCGGAATAATACTTGATCCTAATATATTCCAACTACGACCTATGCCTTGGAAGAGAGCTCCAAAATCTAAATTCTTATATTTCATATTCAGTCCAAAGCCATATACTATCTCCGGATCTTTTGTTCCTCCGATTGGAGATTTATCAAATACGTCCACTTTACCATCACCATTGACATCTCTATATCTGATATCCCCCGGACGTAATTTACCTACAAAACTTTGAGTCGGAATCCCTTCTTTCAGTTTACCTGTACTTACGTCTTCAAAGTCGTCTGCCGTAAACAAACCTTCTGCTATATAGCCAGTTAATTGCCCTACCGGATGTCCTGTTTCAGCACGGTTAGTACCAACTACTGCACTAGGTTCATCCTTTTCCGTTATTTCATTATGAGCATAGGTAAATGTTCCCATTAAGCTGACAAATAAATCCTTGCCAAACTGTTTATTAACATTTAAAGAAACTTCTACACCCTGATTAGTCACTTTTCCAAAATTCTTCCAAGGCTGCTTCATAAATCCAGCTGTCATTGGAACAGACTCACGTGGCATAAATATATCTTTACGGCGTTCATCGAAATAGTCTAATTGCAAATCAATCATACCATTCAGGAAACCTAGCTCAACCCCCAAATTCATCTTATTAACAATCTCCCATGTCAAATCTTGTACTGCAAACTCGCCTTCTGCCATACCAGTTAAGCCATAACTGCTATCCAATCCCCATTTATACATGTTTAATGTCTCATAGTCATCGGTAATTGTAGAAAGGTATGCAAAACGGCGTCCACCTAAATTAGCATTACCTACCTGACCATAGGATGCACGCAATTTCAATTTAGATATGACTTTACGCAATGGTTGCATAAATGCCTCTTCCGATACAATCCAACCAATGGCTCCTGAAGGGAAAAAGCCATAACGCTTGCCTTTGGCAAAATTTTCAGAACCATTATAGCCAAAATTAAATTCACCGACATACTTACCCGAATAGGTATAAGATGCACGTCCTGCCAATCCCTGATTACGGTAAGGCAACTTGCTTCCATCATCATAATTACGACGATTAAACAATAACATTGCAGCAACGGAATGTTTCTCAGCGAATGTACGGTCATAAGACAAAGTAGCTTCCATATATACGCTCTTATTTCCATAATCACCGCTTTTTGAGTAATCCAGGAAATTAGTACCATTGGATTTTGATGCTATAATCAAATTACCTTCATCATCACGTCCTGTAGCAGGCACATAATAATCCGGTGTCTTTCCACGAGAAACAGTACCCGAAGAAAACCTGTCAAATGAGAATGTTCCTTTTACTTTCAATCCCGGAAGCAGGAATTTCAAATCTTGTTCTACAGAAAACAGTGTTTCAATCTTACTGTCGCTTCTTCTTTTATATCCACTTTGAGTAGCCCATGACCAAACGTTTGGCTCCTCTGTTGTCGGTATCTGCCCACTGGAATATTGTGCAGGGAAAGCATGAGGAACAGCAACGAACGCTTTCTGGAAAATTTGAGATATATCTTTCGTTGTAGAATTTCTATCTTGCAAATATCCACCAATATTAAAACGTAATTGCGTAGTAGGACTTAATTTCAAATCCACATTAGAACGCACGTTATAACGTTGCAATTTAATAGTAGGATCCCAATCATAACTTTTATCACGTTTCAAAATACCACGTTCATTATACGCAGCAGCAACAAAAGAATAACGTAATGTCTCTGTACCACCGGAAATATCTACTGTTACACGCTGATTCGAAGCATAATCATTTGCAATTGCATCCATCCAATTCACGTCCGGATATAAATCAGGATCATAGCCTGCACGAGTTTTTGCAATACGATCTGTATATTTAGGCTGTTGTCCTGTATCCATCAAGATATCATCCAAAACCTGCATATAATCTGCCGCACCCAGATACTCGGGAAGTTTAACTGGCTGTGTAGCTGCAAATTCAGCCTTTACAGTCACACGAGGTTTACCAACTTGTCCGCGTTTTGTATTAATTAAAATAACACCATTAGCTCCCCGCACTCCATAAACAGCACTTGCAGCAGCATCTTTCAACACAGAAAAAGATTCTATTTCTTCAGGATCAATATTATTCAAATCGCGTTCTATACCATCAATCAAAACCAATGGGTTTTGTCCGGCATCCTGGAATGTACTAATACCACGAATCCAGAAAGAAGAGTTATCATATCCCGGTTCACCAGAACGTTGCACAGCTAATACACCGGCAACTGTACCTGCCAGATTATTACTTATTGAACGAGTAGTAGAAACCTTTAACTTAGCAGGTTCAATCGTTGTGATAGAACCAACAACAGACTCTTTCTTTTGTGCGCCATAGGCAACTACTACAACCTCATCTAATTGACCAACATCTTCTACCATTTGTACATTAACAACCTTCCGGTTATTAACAACCTCTTCTTTAGGAACAAAACCAATATAACGGAAAGAAAGCACAGATTTTCTTTCAGGAACAATAATACTATAATTACCATTCATGTCTGTCAACGCATGTACTGTAGAATCATTTTTCAAAATGATTGTTACACCAATCAAAGGCTCACCTTTTTCATCTGAAACGTTACCTGTTACCTTAATACCCTTTTGTTGTGCAGTTTGTTGTACTTTAGGAGCTTCTGGCACCGAAATAGTAATTTGTCTTCCCGACATCTTATAATTCAGTCCTGTCTCTGAGAACAACTCTTTTAATACAGCATCTATTTTCTTATTGGAAACTGAAATGGAGACTTTGTTATTCAGATTTTTCTGAACATTGGCAGAGTAAATAAAAATATACTTACTATGTTTTTCGATATAATCTAAAATATCTTTAACTGTAACATTCTCATACTGTACTGAGAATAAATCTTCTTCGGAATTCCAACTAATAGAATTAGTACCGAATGAAGAGAATGGAATCATAAAAAAGACGTTTATAATGCAAAAAAGCTTAAGTCTTTTCTTTAAGTGTAGAAAAATAGTTTTCTTTACCATAAAAATTTCTTTTTAGGTTAACAATTTTGGATTTATTGATTTAACTAGGGAATTACTATCGGGTAAATACGGCAATATTTATCCGATTTTTTTTGTCATAATAGCAGTCTGTTCTTCATAGGCAAACATATTAAAAGATTAATTAAAAAAATTATTTATTTAAATATATACTAGTATCACTTTTTTCGATCGTGAATGGCAGGGTTTGCTGAATACATTCAATCACCTCGTCTATATCATCTTTCAAATCTAATTTCCCATACACTTTTTCTTTACCAATAATTGGATCACATTGAATAGATATACCATAATAGATGCTTAGTCTTTGAATGATCTGCGACAAATCATTACCATTCAATAACATGATCCCCTCTACCCAACTAATATACTCTGCTACATCAACTTGCTTCTGATAAGCAATTGTACCATTTGCTATATTCAACAGATCATTAGGATTCAAACGTGCTTTCTTTTCATTCTTATCAGTAACTTCTACCGCACCTTCCACCAATACAATATTAGTTGTTCCTCCTTTATAATTCGAGATATTGAACTTCGTTCCTAACACTTGCAGTTTAAAATCATCAGACTCCACTATAAAAGGATGTTTCTTATCATGCGCAACTTCCAGAAAAACTTCTCCTTGGGCATAGATTTTACGAATGTCTCCTTTAAAACAACGAGGATAAATCACTTTTGACTGAGAGTTAACGACCAGCCGAGTCCCATCAGACAATTCTACTCTAGCCCTTTTCCCCGCAGGAACAAGTAGCTGATTATATTCTTGTTCCTCTTTGGTTTTCTCTTCATTCTCTTTTATCACTTGTGAATTGACAGCAACTTTCCCCTCTTTCGAATACTTAATGAAAGCATCTTCATCCAAATTAAGCTGTTCCTTGGAAGTAATAAGAGTCACTTCCTCAACAGATTGGCTATCCATTTCTTCAGCAATAGCCTGGAAGTCTAAATTACCACTTCCATTCTGATTCAAAAAATAAATAGTTGAAATGCAAATCAAAAAGGAAGCAGCAATAGAAGCTGAAGCAACTAAGAAATATTTCTTTCTGCGCTTCATAGCATCTTTTCGCATCTTTCGTTGAGTCTTCTCTATGATAGAAGATGGATCAATCTTTTCCTGCGCACAATTTTGCCAAAAGAATTTCAATTTCTCTGCATCAGGCATAGAAGTAAAATCATCCTCAATATTTTCTTGAGAATTCAATTTACTAAATAAATCTGCGAGACGATGGTATTCTTTCAAGCTCATAATCCTTTTTTAATGTTGTTCTATAGATAAAGACGCAACTAAAAAAAAAATCTCCCAGTCAAAAATGATTTTTTTTCATTTTTCTTAGAAAACAAATAAAAGTAGGATTAGCTATGTGAAAAAATAAGGCATTAATAAGCAGGAGAGTAAAAACTTAGCTCTTGCGAGATTTCAGATTCAATCTTTTAGCAATTTCATCTAACGCAAAAGCAATATGGTTATTGATAGTCTTCACTGATATGTTCAACATATCTGCGATATCTTTATAAGGAAGTCCATCTATTTTTGCTAAGAAAAAGACATGTTTACACTTGGGAGGAAGTTGTTGAATGGCGTCATTAATTTTAGCCATTTCTTCCTTACTAATCATCTCCTCGGCTGGAGATTGAACCGGCTCAAAAATAAAATCTTCGATATCATCAAATGACAATTCATACTTTCCAGTTTCCTTCCGCAAAAAAGAAATCGCTTTTCGATAGGTGATTGTCTGGATCCAAGCATTCATATTGCCAATTTCAGCCAGACTTTTTCTATTTTTCCAAACTTCAAAAAAAACATCACTCACAATCTCTTCAGCTGACTCCTTCTGGCCAAGTAGCGCAAATGTATAGTGATATAAACGCGAAGAATAATGCTCCATAAAACGATTGAAAGCAATTTCATCGCCGTCTACTATTCTACATATTTCATTATTCTCAAGTTTCACAGAAGTATTTATAGATTATTTCCAATTAACAAAATTGAGCCAAATATAGCAGTATCATATCAATTACGAAAATAAAACACCATAAAAAGGAATTAAAAGTTATCAATTATAGAAAAATGGCTATAATAAAAACATTACCATTTAGCTATAAAAGTCTCTTACTTAAATAACGTACAGGATACCATACAGAAAGGAATCCAACTGCCAAAACGGTGATAAAAATAAGTACCATATCCCAAGCATGAACACTGACAGGATAGGCGTCTACAACAAAAGTTCCGCCACCGCCCCCCAATGAAATTATACCGAATTTCTGTTGGATAAAACATAGGATTAAGCCGAGGACAATACCGGAAATAGCGCCAAAAAGAGAAATAAGACGTCCTTCAAAGAGGAATATTCGGGAGATGAGTTTATCACTAGCTCCAAGACTCCGCAAAGTTACTACATCATCCTTCTTATCCAAAATCAACATGGAAAGAGAACCAATTACATTGAAACAGGCAATCATTAAGATAAAGGTCAGAAATAAATAGGAAATAAGTTTCTCTATCTCCATAATACGGAAAACATCTGCCTGCTGCTGATAACGATTCTGAACAACAAAATCATCACCTAATATGTTTTCTATTTTAGATTGTACCGATGAAGTATTTACATTAGGCTTTAATTTCAATTCCATCGCAGAGACTTCTGTTGTATAATCCAGAAGCTGGCGAAGAAAATCGAGAGAAGTCAGAATATATTTCCCGTCATATTCTTGCTGATTCACAACAAATACGACACCCGGAGAATACAGGTAATCACGATTAAAAGAAGCTCCGGGATTTGCCATGTTCACTTTGGCATTCCGCTTGGGTAGATAAACCTGAAGAGGATCAACAAATTCCAAACCTGTACCCAAAGTCGCAACCAGTTCCACTCCCATGACCCCGTAGTTCACAATAGAGTCATGAAGAACAAATTCACCTGCGCCATAGAGTATACTGTCTATAGCAGTCAGTTCTTCAAAGTTATCCTCCACACCTTTCAATACAACCATAGCTTGCCGATCCTTGTATTGCACCATTGCATTTTCTTCAAGTGTTTCTGTAAACACCTCCACTTCAGGAAGTGCACAAACAGCGCGAATCCGTTTATCCTGCGCATCAAAGACTTTTCCTTCACGAACTGTTATTTTCAATTGCGGGTCAAAAGCCGTAAAAAAGCTAGCGACCATATCCTGAAAACCATTAAAAACGGAAAGAGTGCAAACCAAAGCAAGTGTAGCAAGGGCTACCCCACATACGGAAATACCGGATATGATATTAATAGCGTTATGCTTTTTTTTTGAGAAAAGATAACGCCTGGCTATATAAAAAGGAAAGTTCACCTCTGCAATGAATTATTTCACTTCAGCAATGAATCTATTTTCTCAATATAATCCAATGAATCATCCACAAAGAATTTCAGCTCGGGAATGATGCGCAACTGGTGACGCACACGAGTTCCAAGTTCATAGCGAATGGATTTCATATTGTTATTGATATTCTTCACCATCTCTTCCGCTTTCTCCGAAGGAAAAACACTGAGATAAACACGGGCAATACTCATATCAGGACTGATACGAACTGCACTAACAGAGACCAATGTGCCCGGCATGGACTTTGTTTGAAGCAGGAATATCTCACTTAGCTCTTTCTGCAACAGGCGAGATATCTTATTCTGTCTGGTTGTTTCCATAAATCTACTCTTTTATCTTACTTTTTTCTTATAATCGTTAATCCGTCACGTAAAGGCAATATCACTTTTTCCACTCGCACATCTTCCGCCACCAAATCATTGAAGGCTTTAATACCAATCGTCTGTGCATCCGTGTTGCGAGGCTGTTCGAGAACATGCCCGTCCCACAAAGTATTATCAGCAATGATATATCCGCCTGCAGATAAATGCGCCAACGTCATCTCGTAATATTCAATATACTTACGCTTATCACCATCAATAAAAGCCATATCAAAGGTAACACCTAAACACGGAACAAGTTCTAAAGCATCACCTATATAAAAACGAATTTTATCGGCAAATGGTGATTTTTCCAACCATGGACGGGTAAAATCCTCTTGTTCATCATTGATCTCAAACGTATGCAACATTCCACCTTCGGCCAGACCTTCTGCCAGACAAAGGGCAGAATAGCCACTATACGTTCCTATTTCCAATATCTGACGGGGCCGAATCATTTCTACAAACATTTTCAGCATCCGTCCCTGCAAATGCCCGGAAGCCATACGAGGACGGAGCAGTTTTACATGTGTGTCCCGGTAGAGCGACTTTAAATAATCGCTCTCGGGATCAATATGCTGCAAAATATATTCGTCTATTGATTCGGTTTCCTGCATAAAGCAAATCTTTACGAATTACAGATAGCGGTTATTGTTAGGTAATACAGTCTCCTCTGCATGCTTCAAAGCATCTTCCACTACATTAATTTCGAGGAATGATGTTTTCGTTCCCGCCTTACCACTACTCAAATAACCAACCATATCAGAAGGCTGTAAACGACCTTCTTTCAACAAACGGCGCAATGCTGCAAAGTAATACTCCTGTCCGTTAGCTAATTCCGGCATATAGATAGCTTCCACACCATAAGACAAAGCCAAATGACGCATCGTCTTTTCTTTATAACAGATAGCCAACACCGGATACTTTCCACGGAAAGCTGCCAGATTGCGGGCAGTACGTCCGCTATAGCTATCAGTAATAATGGCACGTATTTTTAGTTTAGAGGTAGCCTTCACTGCCTGTTTAGCAAGGAATGCCGTAACATCATTACTATTCTCATCCAATGGAATACGGATATCATTTTCCTCCAATTTATCTTTTTCAGCCTGGGCAGCAATCTTAGTCATTGTTCTCACTGCCTCTACCGGATACTTACCATAAGCAGTTTCCCCACTCAACATCAATGCATCTGTACGATAGTAGATTGCATTAGCAATATCAGTCACTTCCGCACGAGTCGGACGAGGGTTATTTATCATCGTATGGAGCATCTGAGTAGCCACGATTACCGGCTTCTTTGCCAAAATACATTTGCGAATCAATACACGCTGGATTCCCGGGATACGTTCCTGTGGAACTTCAATACCCAAGTCACCACGGGCCACCATTACACCATCTGCCACTTCCAGAATTTCATCAATATTATCTACCCCTTCCTGATTCTCAATCTTAGCAATAATCTTAATATCACTATTATGAGCATCCAGAATTTCACGTATATCAAGCACATCCTGACGATTGCGTACAAAAGAATGAGCGATAAAATCAATATCCTTTTCAATAGCATAAAGAATATTGTTACGGTCTTTTTCCGTTAATGACGGAAGATTAATGCGAACACCCGGAACATTTACGCTCTTACGGCTTCCCAAAGTAGCATCGTTCTTGACTTCACACAACAAATAATCGTTAGTCTTATCAATAACTTCCAGTTCCAGATCACCATCATCAATCAGGATCATACCACCGATATTCAGATCGGACACAAAGTTCGGGTATGAAACAGCAATACATTCACGGGTTGTCTCCAAATCCGGATTACCTACAATCTTTACTTTATCACCTGTCTTATATGGAATTGGTTCTGCATTAGCCGTCGTACGAACTTCCGGACCTTTTGTATCCATCAAGATCGCAATACGGTTGGACACAGCACGTACATTTGCAATCAAAGCTTCAAAACCTTCACGGCTAGCGTGCGCTGTATTCATACGCACCACATTCATCCCAGCTTCAAACAACTGTTTTATAAAATCCACATCGCAACGTCTATCCGAGATGGAAGCCACAATTTTAGTCTGTTTCAATAACATAGTCTTTCTACCTATTATATATTATATTACCTTATTTATTATCTATCTAACAAAGCTTCCAAGGCCAAACGGTACGAATTCAACCCAAAGCCACAAATCACTCCCTTGCAGGCACAAGCAATCATCGATACGTGTCGGAAAGACTCCCGATTATGCACATTGGAAATATGTACCTCAATCACCGGAGACGTCACAGAGCGAATAGCATCCTGCAAGGCTATGGAAGTATGTGTATACGCACCTGCATTCAGAATGATGCCATCCACATCAAATCCTACCCGCTGTATGCAGTCTATCATTTCACCCTCAATATTCGATTGAAAATAGCCGATCTCCACGTCAACGTATCTTTTGCGAAGATCAACCAAGTAATCTTCAAATGTAACGCTTCCGTAAATGGAAGGTTCACGCTTACCCAACAGATTAATATTCGGGCCATTAATAATTTGTATCTTCATCGCGCAATCCTGTTTTTTATATACCTTTGTATCCAAAGAACAATATTTCAAGGTGCAAAGGTAGAAAAAAGAAATGGAAATCAACGAAAAAAAGAAGAAGAAGGAACAACAAGAGGTGATAATCAGGAAGTATCAGCAGTATCTCAAACTGGAAAAGTCTTTATCTCCTAATACGCTGGATGCCTATCTTACGGATCTGTACAAACTGATAAACTTTTTGGAGCAGGAAAAGGTAGGGATACTAGACGTATGTTTATCTGATCTTCAACATTTTGCAGCCGGATTACACGATATTGGCATTCACCCCCGTTCACAGGCCCGCATCTTATCAGGAATCAAATCATTCTTCCGTTTTCTCATTATTGAAGACTACCTGGAAGCAGACCCCAGTGAGTTATTAGAAGGACCTAAAATAGGCTTTAAACTTCCTGAAGTACTGACCGTGGAGGAAATTGACCGGATCATCTCTGCCGTTGACCGCAGCAAAACCGAAGGACAGCGAAACAGAGCTATTTTAGAGACATTATACAGTTGCGGACTTCGCGTATCGGAGCTTGTCACCCTCAAGCTGTCCGACCTTTATTTTGATGAAGGTTTTATCAAAGTAGAAGGAAAAGGAAGCAAACAGCGCCTCGTCCCCATCTCTCCACGAGCCATTAATGAAATAAAACTTTACATACCAGACCGTAACCAAATTGAAGTAAAAAAAGGGCATGAGGATTTCGTTTTCGTCAGCCAACGGAGAGGCAAAGGCCTTTCCCGGATTATGATCTTTCACATGATAAAAGAATTAGCGGAAAAAGCAGGCATTACCAAAAACATCAGTCCGCACACTTTCCGGCATTCCTTCGCCACTCATTTACTGGAAGGTGGAGCCAATTTGCGAGCCATTCAATGCATGCTCGGACATGAATCTATTGCGACAACGGAAATCTATACACACATTGACCGCAACATGCTTCGTAGTGAGATTATTGAGCATCACCCGCGAAATATCAAGTACCGGAAAGAAAAAGAGGAGTTATTTCATTAAATTATGATAAAATCGCCCCCTTATCTATATAATTATATTAAGAATTAATATCTTTGCGTTACTTTTTCTGTGCGAGCAGAAGGAGGTTGACAAATAGACGATATTTCAATTACAAACATTTAATTTATACCTAAAATGACTAAGAAGTTGTACTTGCCTTTACTCATGGCAATGGTTGTTGCATTATTCTCTTCTTGCAGCAAAAAAATGGGTGAATTATCAGCTGATTACTTCACTGTTACTCCGCAAGTGCTGGAGGCAGTAGGTGGTAAAGTTCCTGCGACCATCAATGGTAAATTTCCTGAAAAGTATTTCAACAAGAAAGCGGTTGTAGAAGTAACTCCGGTTTTGAAATGGAATGGCGGCGAAGCTAAAGGCCAACCAGCTACTTTCCAAGGTGAAAAAGTGGAAGGTAACGACCAGACTATCTCTTACAAGATGGGCGGTAGCTACACTATGAAAACTTCTTTCGACTATGTTCCGGAAATGGCTAAGTCTGAATTGTACCTGGAATTCAAAGCTACTATCGGTAAGAAAGTAGTTACTATTCCTGCTGTGAAAATTGCTGATGGTGTAATCTCTACTTCTGAATTAGTAAACAATACATTAGGTAACGCTAACCCTGCATTGGGCGAAGACGCTTTCCAACGTATCATCAAAGAAAAACACGATGCTAACATCATGTTCTTGATCCAACAAGCTAACATTCGTTCCAGCGAATTGAAGACTGCTAAAGAATTCAACAAAGAAGTAGCTAACGTAAACGAAGCTGCTAACAAGAAGATCAGCAACATCGAAGTTTCTGCATACGCTTCTCCTGATGGTGGTGTAAGCTTGAATACTACTCTTGCTGAAAACCGCGAAGACAACACTACTAAGATGTTGAGCAAAGACCTGAAGAAAGCAAAAATCGACGCTCCGATCGATGCTAAATATACTGCACAGGACTGGGAAGGTTTCCAAGAACTGGTTTCTAAATCTAACATCCAAGACAAAGAGTTGATCCTCCGCGTTATTGCAATGTACCAAGATCCTGCTCAAAGAGAAAGCGAAATCAAAAACATCTCCGCTGTATACAAAGAATTGGCTAACACTATTCTTCCTCAGTTGCGTCGTTCTCGTTTGACTTTGAACTATGAAATCATCGGTAAGTCTGACGAAGAAATCACTAAACTGGCTTCTTCTAATCCTTCTGAACTGAATGTAGAAGAATTGCTGTATGCTGCTACACTGACTAGCGATCCTGCTAAACAAGAAGCTATCTATACTCAAGCTACCAAACAATTCCCGAACGATTACCGTGGTTACAACAACTTGGGTAAATTAGCTTACCAGGCTGGTAACATTGACAAAGCTGAATCTTACTTCAAGAAAGCTGCCAGCGTTAATGCTACTCCTGAAGTTAACATGAACTTAGGTTTGGTTTCTTTGATGAAGGGTGACAAAACTGCTGCAGAAGCATACTTCGGTAAAGCTGCCGGAACAAAAGAACTTGGCGAATCTATGGGTAACCTGTACATCGCTCAAGGTCAATATGAAAGAGCAGTTAACTCATTCGGTGACTCTAAGACTAACAGTGCTGCTTTGGCTCAAATCCTTGCTAAGGACTACAACAAAGCTAAAAATACGTTGGCTAACGTAGAAAGACCTGATGCTTACACTGACTACCTGATGGCGGTTTTAGGTGCTAGAACTAACAATTCTTCTATGGTAACAAGCAGCTTGAAGAGCGCAGTTGCTAAAGATTCTTCATTAGCTAAGAAAGCAGCTACTGACCTGGAATTTGCAAAATACTTCACAAATGCAGATTTCATGAGCATCGTTAAATAAGAGAATTACCACTCTATTTTAAATATTAAGAATTGCCTGTCATTATAAATGACGGGCAATTCTTTTTTTTTATCCGTAAAAACCGTACTTTCGCAGAAAAGAATTCAAAGCAATGAAAAAGAGCAGCATTTTAATCCTTATAATCATCTGTCTGTGCGGTTGTGGCAAATCTTCTAAGAAAACAAGCATAACCGGGGAAATCAAGGGACTGGGTACAGATACGCTCTACCTGTACGGAATGGACGAATCCTTTGATCGGATAGATACTATTTTCGCGAACGGAGACAAATTCTCTTACACCACCTCCATAGACACCATAACTTCGGTCTATCTGCTGATTGATAACCAGATAGAATATCCAATCTTCCTCGATAAAGGAAACCAAATCAAGATAAAAGGAAATATAGACCACCTCGAATTTCTGGACATCAACGGGAATAAATATAATGAAGAGTTCACAGCCTTTCAGAAAGAACTGGGTAGTTTAAACAACCCTTCCGAAAAAGATTTAGAGCAAAAGGCAGAAGAATTCATCACGGCACATCATTCTTCTTTTGTCAGTCTTTACCTGTTGGATAAATACTTTGTGCAGAAAGACTCTCCTGATTTCAACAAGATAAAGAAATTAATTGAAGTCATGACAGGAATACTGCAAGACAAGCTATACATCGAGCAACTGAATGAAGCCATTTCCTTGTCCGAAAAGACAGAGATAGGCAAATATGCTCCGTTTTTCAGCCTTCCTAATATAAAAGGAGAGAAAATTACCCGTTCATCCGAAGATCTCAAAAAGAAGAATCTGTTAATCAACTTTTGGGCCTCATGGACAGATAGTATTTCCAATCATCAAAGCAATAGCGAATTAAAAGAACTTTATCAAAAGTACAAAAAGAACAAACACATCGCTATGCTCGGGGTCTCCTTTGACATGGACAAGAAAGAATGGCAGGATGCTATTAAACGTGATACGCTCAATTGGGAGCAAGTCTGTGATTTTGGCGGGCTAAATTCCGAAGTTGCCAAACAATATGCCATCAAAGAAGTTCCCAGCAACATTCTTCTGTCGGCAGACGGTAAGATTCTAGCGAAAAACCTCAAAGGAGAACAGTTGAAAAAGAAGATTGAAGAAGCAGTTACAGCTGCTGAAGAAAAGGAAAAACAAGACAATAAGAAGAAAAAATAACCAGTAATCAAACGTGTTAATTAAAGTATTCGGAGCGGCTGTTCAAGGGATTGATGCAACACTCATCACAATCGAAGTCAACAGCTCGCGCGGCTGTATGTTCTATCTCGTCGGCCTTCCGGATTCTGCGGTCAAAGAAAGCCATCAACGCATCATCTCCGCATTACTGGTGAATGGTTATAAAATGCCCACCAGCAATATAGTAGTCAACATGGCACCTGCTGACATTCGAAAAGAGGGTTCAGCTTATGACTTGCCTCTTGCCATCGGATTATTAGGAGCTAGCGAAACAATCTCTTCCGAGAAGTTTTCCCGCTATTTGCTAATGGGCGAACTAAGTCTGGACGGAAGCATCCAACCTATCAAAGGTGCGCTTCCCATTGCTATCAAAGCTCGCGAGGATGGTTTCGAAGGACTAATCATTCCCCAACAAAACGCACGGGAAGCTGCTGTTGTCAATCAATTAAAAGTATATGGAGTCAGTAATATCAAGGAGGTCGTCGAGTTCTTCAATAATGAACGCGAATTAGAGCCGACTGTTGTCAATACACGGGAAGAATTCTATCAACAGCAGACCAACTGTGACCTGGATTTTGCAGACGTAAAAGGACAAGAGAATGTAAAAAGGGCACTAGAAGTTGCGGCAGCCGGAGGACATAATTTAATAATGGTAGGCGCTCCGGGCAGCGGTAAATCAATGATGGCCAAACGCCTTCCTTCCATTCTTCCTCCTCTTTCACTGGGTGAAAGTTTAGAAACCACCAAGATACATTCAGTTGCCGGACAACTGAAACGCGGGTCCTCATTGATTTCCCAGCGTCCATTCCGCGACCCACACCACACAATTTCCCAAGTGGCGATGGTTGGTGGAGGTAGTTTTCCACAACCGGGAGAAATCAGTCTGGCACATAATGGAGTACTTTTTTTAGATGAGTTACCGGAATTCAACCGAGGAGTGCTAGAAGTATTGCGCCAACCATTGGAGGACCGTCAAATCACCATTTCCCGCATCAAAAGCACTATCAGTTATCCGGCCAATCTGATGCTGATCGCATCCATGAATCCATGTCCCTGCGGATATTATAACCATCCGACAAAAGCGTGTGTATGCAGTCCCGGGCAAGTCCAAAAGTACTTGAATAAGATATCCGGTCCATTATTAGACCGGATTGATATTCAAATAGAGATCGTTCCTGTACCTTTTGATAAGATTTCCGATCAAAGGCAGGGAGAACCGAGCAATATCATCCGGCAACGAGTGATAAAAGCCCGTCAACTGCAGGAAAGACGATACACCGAATATGCCGGAATTTATTGCAATGCACAAATGAACAGCAAATTGCTTGCAATGTATGCTCAACCGAATGAGAAAGGACTCGCATTGCTAAAAAACGCAATGGAACGATTCAATTTGTCTGCCCGAGCCTATGACCGGATTTTAAAAGTTGCCCGTACAATCGCTGATTTGGAAGGAGTAGAACAAATACTTCCTAGTCATTTGGCAGAAGCCATCAGCTATCGGAATCTCGACAGAGAGAACTGGGCAGGATAATAATAATGAATAGAAACAGAATAGAATTATTTCATCGATAACACTATCTTTTTTCATATATTTGTTTTACATTTGTGACAAACAAATATGCAATAAATATGAAAACGTCGATAACAAGTCTTTTAATGATATTTTGTTTGAGCATAATGGCTTATGCGCAAACTCCCCAAGACAGAGCCACAGAACTAAAAAAACAAGCACAAAGCAGTCTTAATCAAAAAGATTACATCAAAGCACGTTACTTATTCAAAAAAGCATACGAAGCATTTGCAAGCCGCGAAAACTATCCACAAGCAATAGAATGTGGCGTTCAGGCTAATGCTTTATACGTCAGAGAGAACTTTTACAAAGAGGGATTCGAGCTTTGCCGTGACATGGAGCAGCTTCTATGGACCGGAGAACAGAATAAAAAGAAAGTCTTTTATGACCTGCGTTTCCTTATAAACAAGGAACGATTGCAGATGTACACCGCACTGAAAAATCCCGCACAAGCAAAGATTCAGTTGGACAAACTGGAAGAAATGGCTAATCTTGCAAAGAATGACTCCCTAACGGAGGTACTGTTGTATACAAAAGCCAATTATTACTATACTTTCAACCAAAGTACACAAGGCGATGCCTGTTTCCGCAAACTTATCAACCAATATAAGGAAAAGAAGGACTACGCCAAAGTGAGCGATTGCTACAAGAATCTTATCAATATTGCACGAAAAGGCAATAATGCTCCACTGATGGAACGCACTTACGAAAGTTTCATTGTCTGGACAGACTCGGTAAAAGCATTAACCGCACAAGACGAACTAAATGTACTGAAGAGAAAATATGACGAAAGCCAACTGACCATACAGGAAAAGGACGACTCACTATCTGCCAAGCAATATATAATCATAGGTCTCTGTGTGCTGGCAGTCATATTGGTAGCCGGCCTGGCAATACTGGCTGTGATATTGCTACGATTCATCGCCAACAATCGTAAATTAAAGAAAAGTGTAAAAATTGCCAATGAACACAACGAGCTAAAAACCAAATTCATACAGAATATATCTTCGCAAATGGAGCCTACCCTGAATACGCTGGCTACTTCAGCCGAAGAACTGTCACAAAAGGCTCCTCAAGAAGCGGCCCAAATGCAGGGACAAGTCGCAGCTTTGAAGAAATTCAGTGATGACATTCAAGAACTGTCATCTTTGGAAAACTCATTAACCGAGTTTTATGAACTAAGTGAAATCAACGTGGGAACTTTCTGTGAGAATGTGATGGATAAAGTTAAAGAATACATAAAACAGGATGTCACATCTTCAGTCAATGCACCAAAACTTCAGGTAAAGACAAACAAGGAACAATTGGAACGCATTCTTCTCTATTTACTGAAAAATGCCGCTTTCTACACCGATCAGGGTCGTATCAGTCTCGAATTCAAGAAACGGGGAGCGCACACGCACCAATTCATCGTTACGGATACAGGAACTGGAATTCCGGCAGAGCAACAGGAAAATCTCTTCAAACCTTTCACAGAAGTGAAAGACCTGACTACAGGAGATGGACTAGGATTACCGATCTGTTCACTAATTGCTGCCAAGATGAACGGAAGCCTGACACTGGATACGAATTATACGAAAGGAACACGGTTCGTTCTGGAACTTCATGTATAAATTTAGCCAACAGGAAAGCTGTTGTTTCGTTTGATTACTTTTCAAATTGTAAAGTATAGTTATCTTCAACAAAGAATGTTCTAAACGCCAATTTAAGATTTTATAAAAAAACAAACAAATTTCCACATAAACAAATAGTACGTTTTTAATAAACTTTTGAGTAGTTTATTAAGAACGGTATCTGAGTTTATTAAAAACTCTGCCATTGGATTTCCGAGTTTATAAATCCATCTTTTACAACAAAAAGGCTGCAAATTTCATAAAATTTGCAGCCTTTTTGCCTATATCCGGTATATCCTTCCCAATATTTATTAGGGAACACGTCCAGATTTGTTATAATATTATACCATTCAAGTCATCAATTTCATATTCTTTTATCTGTTATTTACAAGGTTTAAGCTCTTTTCCAGACTATAAAGATACAACATTTAAAAGGATTTGTCAAGAGGAACATCCCATAAAATTCATCCCTAATGTATTTATAAGAAATATTGCCCCTCTTCTTTTAATCTTTTGCGTAGAAAACCTACATCAATCTTATGAACATCATTCTTTGTTTGTTTGATAGCATGTACCGCAGCCATTCCGGCAGCTTCACCAGTCACCAGACAAGGTGGCATCACTCGTAAGCTTCCAAAAGCTTCCTCATCAGTAGAAATACAGCGTCCGGCGGTCAATAGATTCTTCATACCTTTAGGAGTCAAGCAACGATAAGGAATTCCATGAGATTCGCCTTTTTTGTAACGCGTCTCTTTATGCCCCGGTTTATGAACATCAATATAGTAACAATTACGTCCGATCTCATCTTCAAATGTTTTACGCTCCAGCCAATCTTGGAAAGTAAACGTATAATCCCCTTCAATCCGACGACTATCTCTAACCCCCAACAAGGAGGCAGTCTTTACAACAAAAGCACTACCAAAAGTTTTAGGCTGAAGTTCTTTCAGTGCCTCCAAGTATTGTTCAGCGATTTGCCTACCGGTAGCCATCGCCCGCGTAGTAGCCCATGGGTCGGTCGAATCAACATTATCAATGTGTCCTGCATTAAATTGTACCACATCCGGACCGATCAGATTACTATTGAAATGTCTGCCTATCAATGGATATTTTCCGGACTTAATCGCGTCAAAGATAGGGCTATTTTTGTTACTCGTATGCAATGAAGGACCTATGAGATTGTAGTTATAGCTATCGACATTAGCAAACGAGAAACACAAAGTAGAACTTTGCAGTATACCATCCTCACCTCCCTTTTTAAATGAAGCACCTGCCCAGGTAGCCACATCTCCATCTCCCGTCGCATCAATAAAGACTTTTGCTTTGAATGCAACAAGCCCGGATTTATTTGCTACGATGATAGCATCTACCGTATCATCAGCTGACATCTCAACAGCAGCAACCCTCGAAAAGAAAAGGACTTTTGCCCCCGATTCAGCGACCATCCGATCGTAAACCTGCATCAAATATTCAGGATTTATATTCACCCAATTCAGTTTTTGCTTTCTCTCATGAGGCACTCCTTTTCTTGATGCCTCGAATATCTTTTCCGCCAAGCCTCGATAAATAATCTTTTCGCCGTCAGAAAACGGACACCATGCCGGAACCATACCTGCTGTTCCCATACCGCCAAGTTGTCCCATTGCCTCAATCAGCAAAGTTTTAGCTCCCTCCCGGGCCGCAGAAATCGCAGCAGTACATCCAGCAGGTCCTCCACCAATTACAATAACATCCCACCGATCATCCACTGCAATCTTGGTATTCTTTAAACGTATCTTGGATTGTGTGGTATTTCCATTCACATTAAGAGCGGGAACTGCAAAAGCAGCAGAAATCAACCCAGCTTTTTTAAGAAAATCTCTTCTTGATGTCATTACAAATTAATTTATTATATTACCTTTCCATAAAAATCTCGGCACGCCCAGGAGTAAATAATTCCCATAAAGAAGCAACAGTCCATCCGGGTGCGAAAATGTCATTATAATATCCTTTGCCATTCTTCCCGTAATCCCAACTGGTATGTTGAACAACTTCCGGATAGTAACCCACTTTGGCAATGCCACACATGTGTCCTTCATAAGGCAATAACTGCCGCATAGAGGTTGAAATCACTTCTGCGAAGTTCGAGAAACGGGATTCTTTATATTCGTTCGATAACCAACGAAGTACATCGGCAAATTCAAATACAAACACATCAATATGATTATTTTCTACCGAAACATTTCCCCAGCCACGTGTTTTCAAACCAATATCACCCAGCATCTGTCCGGGAGCAAAAGGAACATCCCACAAATAATACCACGATAATGCAAAATAAGCGGCTTGCTTCGTCAGATCAGCATAATGCTTATGTTCCTCCCCTTTAGTAACTAATGAAAGATAATAGGTAGCAGTTGCAGCATAAAGTGACGCTTCTTTATCTTCGCAATTCGCATCAAGAGTAGACGAGAAATAATCGGCCTTAGAAATCAGTTCTTTTTCCAAATAATCCGCAGTCCGCTTAGCACTATCCAAGTAACGTTTATCCTTAAAGTATTTATATCCCATGACTAAAGGTAATGTAGCCGAAGGAGTACTTCCTCCGCTTTTATCTACAATCGAGAAGTCATCACGGAACTTTCGTGGAAAACTACCATCAGCATTTTGCAATTGCAGAAACATGTTCAACATGTTTTTCAATCGCTGTTCCCATTCCGGATGCTTACGACCTTTTTCTTTTTCATAAGCCAGGAAATGAAAAATTGCATAAAGTCCTTCCGATTGACGACGGATACTATGAACAGGATCCTCAAAGTTCTTGTCATAATTTACCGATTCCTTGAGAAAGCCTGCTTCCGTGAAACCATTCTTCAAATAACTGTCGAATATTTTGGCGCTGTTAGCCTTCAAATCTTCCCGGTTACATTCCCAACCATATTCCCAGGCATTGAATGCATTCAGAAGAACACGCCCTATAAAACCGACTTCCGCCTGCCCATTACTTGTACACGCATCTGTTCTAAGATGTATACCCGAATTATATACCAACGGATATTTATCTACAAAACTACTTACAAAGAATTGGCTAAGAGTCTGCTTCATATATTCAATTGAATAGGGAGTATCTACAGGTTTAGGCAAATATGTATCATAACAATACTCCCAAGTATGGCGCACAAAATCAGAGTAATCCTTAGCTTCACCTTCAGTAATTTGCCAAGTCAACAAAATCGTCTCTCCTTTTTTAAGATGCTGATAAGCCGTTACAGCCGGAGCTAATGTCAATTTACGGATATAACTTTTAGGAGCCTCCCGATAAGGAAAACCGAAAGAAAGAGTAGCAACCCCATCCTTATTTTCAAATCCGGTATATCCCAAAGAAGTTTTATCCGAGAGAATAATCTCACCTTCACGATGGGTAGCCAACGTGCTATTTACAAATTTATCCAGTCTGTTGACAGTCATAAAACGTTGTTTCTTCTCACAGAAAATCCCGGTGAGAGGCGCGCTTAACCTGTCTTCACTTACAATCCAACTGTCTGAAGTATGAAATGAAGGGGCTTCCTTGGGCGAACGCAGATTACGCCGATACCAGAACCCCGGCATATAGAATAGGCAATCGTTATGACGGAAATCTGTTGCCACCTGCTGACTGTAATTAAAGTAAATATCTTCCAATGCGGTAATAGACACACTAATACGTAACCCATCATCACCATCTACTATGTTTTGAGACACAGTCAACGGCATCTTTTCCGAATTCTCCAAATAATAAGTGCCGTTATTATTTTGAGACTTCTGAAAAGTCAATGGATAACGCTTCGCGTCATTCCCTGGAACTTTCAAGAAAATAGATGCAGAAATCGATTCCGGCACATTATTAAAAGCTCTAGCAATAGTAGCACATGCTACAAAAGCCATCCCACAAAGTAAATATTTCAAACTCATATAAAACATTAATGTGAATCAGCCCGCCTGATTCTATTTGTACTAAATTGTTAAGGCAAAGTTAAAGAACATCCTCCACATTGAATAAAACAAATTGGGCTATAAATAAAAAAAATTATCCAATTTGGCAAAAATCCCCTCCAAAGCCTCAACTAGAGCTCCATACAGAAACGATTATTTTTCCATAAGGGCAGCAGCACACCACAAATAAGGTCCCTGTCCATGAAAATCACCAGTGCGACGCGGACGGTCATAATAGTACTGTTTGCTATTCTTTTTATTCGTTCCTACACAGACATTGCCCACCTGATTTTTTTCATTGAGATATGGCACTAAAGCCATCCACGCCTTTCGGGTAGCCGGAGCATAAGCTTCTGCATCTAACCATCCATTTTGAACCCCCTTAATAAAGGCAAAAGTGAACATTGCTGAACCAGAAGTTTCAGTCCAACAATCAGACTTGTCAATCAATTGATTCCAAAGTCCTTCCGGATTCTGATACTTTTTAAGGCTCTCCATCATTTTGAGATAGCCTTCCATAATGCGTGCACGATCTTTATGTTTTTTAGGCAGGCACTGAAGCAACTCCGCCATACCGGCAGCCATCCAGCCATTTCCACGCCCCCAATAATAAGGCACATCCGGGGCATGATAGAAAAGGCCATTCGGACGTTGTAACTCATCCAAGTACATCACCATCTCCTTAGCAGCACGGTCAATATATTTCTTATCCTTCGTTACTTTATAGGCACGTGTCTGTACAATGGTAATCATATACATATCATCAATCCATAAACGTGTTTGCCAAGAATAACCTTTTTCCGCCCATTCCTTTTCATGCGGTTTCACATTTCTCGGAAGCTCCCACTGCGAATCGGCATAAGGCAAACCTAAATAACGATATTTCAGATCCTTCGTCACCAAATAGAATTCGAGAGGAAGACTACCGAACATATTCAAATCAACATGATTCATAATAGGTTGTAAAATCTTCTCTTCGGTAAACAAGAAATCAAACTTTTCTTGTAAACGTTGAATAAGCTCCTTGTCTTTCGCTCCATCAGCATATCGCAAGGCGCCACTCCAATAGAAGGTTTCCGGATAGCCAATCCATTTACCAACATGAAGCGCGTGTTTTTCTGTTAAAAAGCGATATGCTATTCGTTTGCCTATCTCTTCTGGGGTATATCCTTCAGGAAAGTCCTTCAGTAAACTTTTCTGAGCAAACATCAATTGAAAAGGAATCAAAAATAACAAAATCAAGAATTTCTTACTCATAATATTTTTCTTTATCTATTCAACAATATATCTTTCAGTTCAACATTATATCCATCTACCCGCAAAAGCAGTTTATCAACTCTCTCCTTACAATCTACCTGAAAACAAACTTCTTTAGATTCTCCTGGCATCAGATAAAAGTATCCATCATCAAAATAAGCCGGACGAACAGCCGCATCAGTTTTTGCATCCCTTAATGTCAATGCTATTGCAGCGGCCAAGTATTGTCCCGGATTTTTCACAATAAGCCTGCCTTCATAATGATTAGTCTTTTTCGTGAAGTTCTTCACCGAAACATTTACCGAAGAAACTGGTAAATTAGCCAAGACCTTTCCGTCCCATTCCTTCTGATTGAGCCAATAAACATTATCATCCAGCAACTTTCCGTTATTAGTTGTCAACACCAACTTTACCCAGCAGAAATCAGGAAGTCCTTTTATATCATCCAACTGTGTTACAGAAGTCAGCGCATTGGCTGTCACTTGTCCTACCTTATGTTGTAAAGAGCGTATTTTTTTGCCTACTTTATCATAAACAGTAACTCCTACCTTCAAATCTCGATATTCTTTCAGTGTAGTATTAATAATATCCACTTTATGTTGACTATTAAGGCTCATCTGAATATGAAGAGGACGACATGCTTTTTGCGCGCCATAATAAGCACCAGCTGTTTCCCCATTCGAACTGTAGTTCTGCCAAACCATACTGGGCCATGCAGGATGGCTCATCCACAATAATACCCCGGAAGCATCATTCCACATCTTACTGTTCCATGCTTCAAAAATGGCCCGATGGCTTTCGTAATTAATCAATTGTGCTTTCTTGCAGAAATCATCCAAGTTATCAGAACGTCCTAGTTTACGATCCACCCCTTCCTTATAAAGCTCACTAAAAGTCTTACTACCATATCTATGATTATGCCAGTCATGGTAATACCAAACATCACTAATGGGCCATGTATCCTCTTCCGCCATAAACTCACGAACAGTTTCAGCCGTAGGCAGAGAAGGAGTACCCACTTCCGAACGAAATCCTCCAGCTAAAGAACGGTAGTACCAGCCTGCATCAAACTGATAACGCCAAGGTCCGCTTCCTGAACTATTCAATGAACGGGAATTTCCTGTATAATGCCTGCTGCCATCTTCTTTAGCTAAAGTAGCGGCCAACATGTACTCAAGTTCATTCGGAGCAAAACCCTCATTACGTGCACACCATAAAGCGATGGAAGGGTGATTACGGAAACGACGTACCGTTTCAGTCACATTCTTTATGAACAGGCAATTATCTAATGGATTAAGATTAAATCCGTCTGTTGAAAGCCAAAAATCATTCATCACTAACATTCCGTATTCATCGCAAAGCTCATAAAATACTTCTTCCGTACTCTCACCCGTCCAGTTACGAATCATATTATAATTCATATTCTTATGCAACTTCAAGGCAGGTTCCAGTCGTTCCCGGGAAACACGCTTCATACCATCATCCATCCCCCAGTTACCTCCTTTGCAATAAATCCGTTGTCCGTTCACCTTTATAACCATGTATTCTTTCATCAGTGAATCCTTTATCAACTCTATTCCCTGTGAAGAAACCGGTTTCAATAAATTTGGGACAAACTCTCCATCATAATTCGTATAGCGAACCTTACTATCCGTTTTTTTACGTTTCACAGCATCAAAAACGGGTTTTCCATCCTGCAAAGCAGCAGTTGGATTATAGTTCAACCGCACCACAGGAGCGTTATCCTCATACGCAGACAATTCATATTCCAACTCACGAATACCAATACGCATTTTTTTGACATCAAGAGTATCTTTATTGGGTGATATCAGGCTCAAAGATGCTTTATATAAATATTGTTCTCCATATCCATTCGGCCACCAAAGACGTGGACTCTTCATTTGCAGTTCCTTACATTCGTGAGGAGTAAGTTTAATCATCCTTTTTTCATTTGCATTCAAAGAAACCGGATAAACAGCAGACACACCTCCTATATTAAAATGTAAATTGGCAGTACAAGTCGTTTTAGAAGAATTATAAATCTCCGTCTGAACGATAAAATTGACAGATGTAGTGTCAGGCAAAGGCAGATCCGCAATCACATGCGTATCAACAATTTCCAGTTCATTTCCAAATTTGACTCTGACATCCTGCCAAATACCCATGTTTCGGTCGCGTATGCCGGGAATCCAATCCCAGCCTTCTGAAGAGATAAAAGTAGGACCGTCTAAGCACAATGCTCCACCATTGGGGCCGATTCCTTCTTTCTTATTTGCTTCGTGAGGAATACCGGGATTGTTAGGTGGAAGAATACGAATGGCCAACAGGTTCTTCTTATCATAATCCACCCAAGGAGTTATATCAAAAATACCTCTCTCAAAAGCACCAACCATTGTTCCTAATAGTTGATGATTGAACCAGATCTCCGCTTTATAATTGATTCCATTCAGAATCAACTTCACTTTTTCTCCCTTCTTACTACGAGGAATACTAAAAGAATTGCGATACCACCAGTCCATCCGGCAAAGCGTATCAGGAATCAATAAATTGTTAAGCCCCCAATAGGGATCAGGGTATACGCCCTGATCCACCAACGTAGTTAATACTGTACCGGGAACTGTTGCCGAATACCATTCGCTTGTATCTAAATCTTGTGTAAATACCGATTTTTCAGCTGCTCTAGCTTTATATCCTTCTATCATTTCCCAGCCTTTGGAGAGTTGGTACTCCCAATCGGAAAGCGGACTCAATTCTCCGGGTTCTACCACTTTTTTTTTAGGCTTAGCTGTCTGAAATGAATGTTTTGAATGAGGTATCACTTCGGAACTCTGTTTACGAGATAAACCAAAATTCCATTTTAGTTTTTGTGGATAAATGCATTCTGTAGAAGCACACAGAAAAACAATTACACAAGCAAGATATGTATTCAGCCTTATTCTCATCGTCTTATAATCTACTATTTTGTTTTCAATTTCTTCACATCATCACATACCGCTACCGCCACCTGTGAATCCGCACAACCATAATAGAGGTATAGTTTCTTCTTGTGATAAACAAGTCCCTCGATAAATACTGTTCCGTCCTTGTATTGTCCGCTCTTCTCAAAAGGAGCTTCGGGAGCAAAGAAAGGCTTATCCAAACGGTCTAATACTTTATAGGGATCGTTACCATCCAATAAAAGCTGTCCGGCACAATAAGCATTGCCAGGATAGTTAGCATCTCCAGTTTTACCACTATTCTTACCATTATACATGAGAACAATGCCATGCTTGGTACGAATAGCCGGAGGGCCACATTCTGTCAACAAACTATCAAAATGTCCTTTACGAGGTTGTATGATTTTCATCAGTTCATTCTTCTCATCCAAAACCGGATACCAGTCAACCAGGTTATCGGAAGTAGCAGCATATACCGCATACTCACCCCAATACATCAAATACTTGCCATCAACTTTATCAATGACTAATTGATTTCCTTTCAATTTTGTTAAAATAGAACCCGATTTACAGAAAAGATCATTAAATCGACCGTTATATGCCTTATCAAAGGCAAGCCCATGTTTTGTCCAGTTCTTCAAATCTCGGGAAGTAGCTACGGCAAGGCGTGCTTTTTTCCGGTTCCATGCCGTGTAAAGCATCACATACAATCCGTCTTCGGTCATAGCCACACGAGGGTCTTCACAACCACCCGGCCAATCTTGATCTTTAAAATTATCTTCAGCAGGAAAAAGAACAGGATTATCAAGCCTTTTCATCTCAATCCCATCCTTGCTTTCAGCATAACCAACACGTGAGGTTCTTTTACCTATACCTTGGGCCGAATTATCTTCTGCACGATAAAGCACGACAATCTTTCCATCTTTTACAGTAGCAGCAGGGTTAAAAGTGTCACTTTCCTCCCACTTAACTTGCTGCTTACGCATCGGACAATAAAACTCTGTAGGCTGCGGTGATATGACAGGATTAACTCCTTCAGGACGCAAGAATGGCCCGATCACCCAATTATTATCCTGTTTCTCCTGATTAGTATCTAAAGAAGGCGCATTGGTAAATCCACATGCAGATAATATACCAACTATGCCAATAATAAGTTTCAGTTTCATCTTAGTTCTCTTTTATAGTTAAAAATGTTTTTTTATCACGTAATTGATTCTACACTCCTGATATAAAGAATGTAGAACCAATTCACAACCTTCTCTTATTACTTTAGTTTATATTCTTGCTTATTTATATTCCAACCTTTCAGTGCCAATACAGCTCCGTCTTTCAGCTTTCCTTTTGCAGTCTCAATAGTCACCGTTTTCTTTTCACCCGGCATCAGGGAGAAGAAATTATCTGTATAGAATGACGGACGTATCGGACTCATCTTTGAATTCAGGAATTGCAGCTGATTAAAGAATGCAATCTGCCCGGAGGTATTTCTCAAAGTAATATCTACAAAGTAGTTGTTATTATCTTCTCTTACTTTATAGGTAAGTTTCACTTTTGCCTGTTTTAGTTTACTCAAATCTTCAAAACCTGAAGCAGCCGGACCGGTCAAAGTCTTGCTTCCTTCATATTTGTCATTAGAACGCCAATAGAAATTAGAAGAAACATCTTTTCCCTTTTCATCTTTCAGAATCAGTTTAATAAAGTGAACTTGAGATATGTTTTCCGGGAAACGAATAGTCAACGCATCGTTTACCACTCCATCCGAAGGCAGATTAACCACTGCTGATTCCTCAAAAACTTTCTTGCTGTTAATATCGTAAACCTGTGCTATCACTTTATAATCCTTAAATTCACGATAATAATCATTCACTACAGACACTGTGTTTTTCAGATAGTCAAACTGTGCATGTAATGGTTCTAAAGAGTTGGCAGTATGATAAAGCGACGCTGTCGGTTCCAAAGACCAGTCCCACATACGAGAAGCCACTTGAGGCATAGAGCAGTTATGATACCAGAACAGAAGTCCAGAACAGAAACGATCACCATAATCCAGTTTATTATAGTTCCATACTTCCCAAATACTCTTCGAATTAATTGCTCCCAGCAGTTGTCCTTTCTGCGCAAACTCATCGATTGATGATGATTTTCCGTAGTTATTCACCAAGTCTGTATACATAGTACTCATCAGATGGAAACCATTTCCATCCAGATAATCCCATACTTCCTTATTGATAGGCCAAAGGTCTTTTTCATCCATCATTTCCCGAAGGATTTCCACAGTCGGAAGAGTAGGCGCACCATATTCCGGGTTAAATCCATCTACACGACTTCCTCTGGGAGATGCCGTATTTTCATAATGTTGCATCGGATTTACTTGTTTGTAAGGACTGCCATCATGTACCCCTTCACATTCGGACTGCATCTGGAATCCACGTGTGCCATCCAATTTATTCAGTAATTCAGGAGTACCTGTGACTTCCGTACTTTCATTGGAAGCAACGTAATAAGCCAAAGAAGGATGATTGCGAATGCGCTTTACTGTAGATTCTACATTGCTCATATAGACAGCCTTGTCATGCGGATGACGAGTATCACCAGTCATCCAGAACTCTTGCCATACCAACAATCCTAATTCATCACATAACTGGAAGAAGTAATCGGATTCTGCGATACCACCTCCCCACATTCTCAAAAGGTTGACGCCCGACTGACGGGAATAACGTAATTCAGCATAGGTACGCTCATCCGAAGTTCTCAACATGGCTTCCGGTATCCAGTTGGTACCACGGATAAACAATCGTTTGCCATTCACATAAAAGACACGTGATTTATCGGGAGTCTTTCTATCCGAAACAATTTCTCGAATACCAAATCTTGTTTTCACTGAATCACATTCTTTACCATCAACTGACACTGTCAGCTTTAGGTCATATAAGTTTTGTGGTCCTTTATTGACAGGCCACCAAAGTTTTGGAGAGTTGATGATAAGTTGCGGAAACTCTTCAGGAGAAAAGGTAGCTATCTTTTCTTCTCCACGCATCAGTCGGAAAGTCTTTTCGAAAGTGATATTCTCACCCACAATTTCACCCTTTACCTTGCAACTGATTACCCGGTTACTGGTTGATGGATTGATAATTTCAACTGATACAGTCTCACGAGCCTGATCATAATCGGGTTTTCGTAATTCAGATTTAACAAAAGGATGGCGCAATGCTACTCTGCCTGTAGCATAGAGAGAAATATTTTTCCATATACCTGTATTACGGTCACGGATACCGTCCATAAAGGTAAAGTCCCAACCTACTGTCATCAACATGGTAGTATTCAAACCAATATTGCCATTTCCACCATTATGGAACTCACCAGCTGCCCCCCAGGATTTCGGCTTCGCACTTCCGGGAACATCTACCGGATAAATCTTAATAGCCAATCCATTGCTTTCCCCAATTTTCACAAAATCCGTAACATCAATATAATCCTGAATGAACATGCCGTTTATCGTGCTCAACAAGTTACCATTCACCCATACTTCTGCCCGGTAGTTGATACCATCCAACTGCAACCAGACAGTTTTCCCCTTGAATGATTGAGGGACACTAAAATCTGTACGAAACCAGTATGTGTAAAAGTCACGTCCGGTTTCAGAGATATCCGGTATTAATTTAGATTCAATCTTATTATTGATTCCATAATAAGGCTCCGGGTATTTTTGGTTATGCACCAAAGAATTTAGAACTGTTCCGGGAACGATAGCCGGCATCCAATTTGCCGTTGCATAATTGGATAATGAAATCTTTTCTCCGGGGTCTGTTGCATCTCCAGCTTTTATCATTTTCCACTGGTAGTCGCCCTGATGACCAATTTCAGAATCAAGCCAGATGCGTTGCGCATTTCCGACATTGTTCTTCCCATTCTGTGCTGTCACTACTGCAGCAAAAAGTAATAATAAAATCGGGAAAAAGGTTTTAGCAATGTTGTGCATATTCGTACGTTACAATTTATTGGTTTATATAATCTTAAAAATCTAAAACGGATGAGGACAAAAATAGTGTTTTCTACCTGTCCGGTATGCTAAAAACAAGTCAATAAATAAAATTTCAGTCCCAAACTGCCATATATTGCCTATTTGAAAGTTATCTAGCAACAGACAAAAAGACATTGGTTAATCATTGGTTTATCCATTACAAATAGTTGGCATGTTAGCTATTAATAGCTGAATTCTCGGATATTAATACCTTACACGACAGGTATTAATACCCGAGACCTCAATAATTAACAGTCTGGAGACTCCCTAATTCCGGTACACCGTTCCGTCATTTCGTAAAGACAAATTCTGTCCGTAATCCCCGGTGATCGAATACATTTTCAAACGGCCCCCAATTAGGAAGAACAATATCTGACGTTTCTGTATTCTCTCCTATTACCTGGCAACTTTTCACCTCCGTGTTGGGAGACAAAGTATAAAGAGTGAGATCCAAACGATCCTTGGTGTCCTTCTCGCTCGGGCGCGGCGTCCACGTGAATCCCGGATGTGTCACAGGATCTGGATGTATCGTCCGGTAGGCATCACCTTTTATACCGCCTTCCCACAGAGAACGAGTAGTAGGCCACTGAACAACGTAGGGAGCAAGACCTGCCGACAGGGCACCTTCCGTCCAGTCAAGCCATGACGGTTCATTGAAGTCACCCGAAAGGCAAACAAAAGGAGTGGTAGACGAATTGAAGTCCTCCAGCAGCTTGTCCACCATGCCCTGACGGGCTTCTTTATTGACTTTTACTACATAGTCGACATCGTCCGTAGCTTCATATCCTTTATACTCGATACCGTTCAACTGATAAGGACCGTAAGGATAGAAAGCACCGTGACAGTTCATCACTAACACGATAATACCTTCACCCAAATCGATATAGACACCGTATTTGTTCGGTGTAATCCCCGAGAAAGGATAGCGCGATATAATGCTGCATTTCCCCTGTCCATTGTTGGAGTGAGTATGCACGTAAAGCCCCTGTGCTTGTATATCAGATTCGGAAAGTTTGCTGCATTCCTGTGCGCAAAGCACATCCACATCAATTTTATTGAAGTAATCCAATACAACGGAAGTGTTTTTTCCCCATAAGTTTTGCGTAGCAAGTTTCAGTGTCTTGGGTGCTACACGTGTTGCCCAAGTAGCAACAACTTTTCCGTTTGCATTAGCAGACATTTCAATATAGTAAGTCTTTCCACTACCTACATTCAGCGCAAGCCCCACTGGTACCGTTACCCGCACATCCTGTTCTCCAGAAATTGGATGAGTGATATGCAACGTAGCATTCACTCCAAAGGTTCCGGCACACATATCTGGAAGCATATAGCATACATCCTCTTGGGGCACATACTGATAGGTCTTTCGAATTACTACCGGAAGATTCTCATATTCACTGTAATACTGAGGTTCGATATGGGCATAAGGAACAGAAGAGGCGGCATCCGCAAAAGTCACGGAATTCACCGTAATATCCGAAGCAGTTTGCGAATCCTTTTGCAAAACGATCTTAGATGCACGCGGAGCAAGAGTAACCTGCACCGATGCAGACGCAGCAGCTACACGAAGTGTACCATCTTTTTCATTACCTCTACTGACAAGCATCGCCATCGGATCAGCTAACGGCAATTGAGGAACATATGCATCTAAATCCCAATAAGTCTTACCAGAAGTCAACTCTGGAAATTTATCGGCTGTAGTACACAAAAACAAGAATCGATAAACGATGCCTTTAGTTACAGAAACCTTTATTTCATTTGCTGCATCCCCTATACTTCCTGTCCTGTCAAACAGATAGTTATATTGGTCATCAAAACAGAATATTTTCCATTTCATTCCGTCCAAAGACACAGAAGACCTAGTGGGGAACATCGTTAACCCTCCCTCCATGTTCAGACTGAAACGTATTTCTTTTGTGTCATCCTCCTTCTGTACATCACTTACATATCCTTCAGCACAAGCCGTGAATAAGCTAGAAATCATTAGAAGAATCACAAATAAAGTATTCTTTAGCATTATCTTACAATTTAATCATTGAATATATATCCTTTCGAGAGCCCACACAGTTATTCCCAGCCAGCTTTATCACGAATACATCTGTAGGGGATTCCGTAATCCTTCTTCACATCCCAATTATTATAATCATAGAATGTCTTGTCTTTTATAGAGAGATCTTTCTCATTGATATTCAACCAAGCCACGCTTGGCCAAGTGCCATAACAAGCTAAATCTTTCACATTAGAAGTAGCTTTATTGTATGGATATCCCGCCAATATACGCAAATCGGTAGCCTCACCGTCTGCCTCGGACCAACAGTAAGTATATATAGACTCCATTACTTGTGACTTGAGATGCTCTCCTACCCACAAAATATACTCTTTGGCCTCTACATTGTTCAATGCTGTCCAGCCCTCGGGACAAAGATTCTTCGCCCCTTCATTACCCGTCTTACCTTTCATAGGAGTATCAAACGTAAACCCTTCATTTCCACAGAAATACGCCTTATCCACAGTGTTATGCACAAGATACGTAGACTGACGACAATGTACCGGTGAATAAAGTTTCTCCCCTCTTGACAAACAAGGCAGCGGAGTGCCCGGATACGGATCGACAAACCCGATGGCCAGCAGATTCTCGTCTGTAACAGCTCCGCTAAGATGTGTGATAGCAAACTGGCTTGTCTTCACAGGATGTGCAGTCACCGTATAAACAATCTCATGACGATAAAGACCACTACCTGCATTTTTAGTAGATGAAGAAATAGTAAGCCATGCAGGCAAACTTCCGTCATACGCAGCGTCCAATGCTGCTGAGCTATAATCTGTAACAACACGTTTTATAGTATATGGCATTGCAGCATCAGCTGCAATCTTTACATAAGTCCCTTTAATCTCTGTACCAGCAATGATAGTAGCTTTGTCATCCATTACGGAGATTCCGTCCTCAATCGTTACCCAATCAATTGAAGTTCCGTCTTTCCATTCTTCTACTGAAATATCAAAGCCTGTAGAACCAGCTATCTTTTTCGTATTAAGCTGATAGAGATAGTTAGCCTCCACATTAATATCAGCAGTAAGATTAAGATAAAGAGTCGGACCTTCTGTATTGGTATTGGCAAGTTTAGTGGTAGCCCATACTACTGTTTTTTCATTCTGCTCAAGAGTTGAAGTCAACTGAGTCGGATAAAGATAGAAACTTTTCCCATCATTAGCTAAATCAGCTACCGGTATTTCCAGAACATCAGCTGATATATTGCCTGCACTACCACTTACATCACCTATGAATCCTTGAGTGTATCTATTCTTAATATATACTTTATCGATCACTAATCCCGATTCTGTTGGATCATTCAGCAAATCAAATCTAGCTACACGTCTTTTAAGTTTTACATCAACCTGATTGTCGGAAGATTCTACATCGGTAACTGTTACATACTCCTTACCATCTGTTTTGACATTAGACATAACAAATGGAGGATTCAATTTACCACTCTCCGCAACAGTCTTACTATTTAGCAGTTCATCGATTGTATTTGCTCCACTCATATTAGGAAAGTTGTTCTCATCCTCACTCTCCACAATGATAAATCTCTTTTCTCCTCCAGTCGAAGAAGTTAATTCTACAGTATATGACCTTGTATCACCGTTTGCACCCACAGAAGCAGCTTCATAATTTAAGACATACCTTTGTTCATACTTACCTTCTTTGCTAAATTGATAAAAAGCTATTTTGTCATTAGTGCCTCCATTTTCGTCACCTACACCTACTGCCTTGGTAAGGAATGCAACCGGAGTATGCAAGTTAAATGTGATTTTTCCTTTGCCAGAAGGCTGGGGATCATCAGAGATCGGGGTTTCATCACTTTTCGAGCAACCGACTAATAAAACGGTTGAGAATAAAGCTAGACATATATAAATATTCTTTAGAATCGTTCGTTTTTTCATGATAATGCCATTTCAATCTAGTTCCAAATCTTTAAATTAATAGTTATAAAGAGGTTGATTCAAAGCACAATTTGAGCCAACCTCTTTATCATTTGTCAAGTATCACTTAATCCCATTGAATTTGTTGATCTTCATCCGGAATCAACGTATTCAGGTCACGTTGCATATTCAGGGTACCTTCCACTGTATATTTCAACCTATTGCCTGGGCTGAGTGTATAATCTTCAAATGTATAAGCTAAATAAAGTGTAATATAAATATGCTTTAAATACGGTTTTACAGCATCATATTCCTCTACTACAGTATAATAAGGCTGTTCATATTCAACATTTCCGATTTTACCATTTAATTCCTTAAAATTATTCCCCTCCGTTCCTCCATTATCTGTCCAAAGTCTCAATTTATATTTCAAAGGAGTAATTTTTTCCTTTGTAAACTCCATATACAATTTATAGCATTTGCGATCTATATAATCCACATCTCTAAGTCCCATATAGACAAATACCGTATTATCATCATGTACATAGGCCTTGTGATTAGTCACCGTAAAAGGGTCCTTTTGCCCTTCCAAAGTAATCTTAAATTGACTCCCATCATACGTGCCTGAATAATCATTGAATGGAATAACATTTAACAAAGCTTTCCGATAATGTAAGCGGTCATTCGATTGATAATCATATGAAGGATCATCTACTATTGTCAATGGCAAAATATATTTATCTGACATATCCAACGAATTAGCGTTATTTTCACCTCCTAAAGTGAAATTAATAGGTAAAGTAGCTACATACTCACCAGCAGGAATATCCACAGTTTCCGGCATCGTATAATACTGTTGATCTAACATCTGGTAATAAAGTTCCGAACGACGTTCACCAAAACGTTCCAGATTCAAGGTTTTCAGAGTATCCGGATCTAGAGCTACATGTACAGTTCTAACATTTGTATTCATTGTAGATCCACTAAGGAGTAATGGAAGATTATATGTAACCATACCATCTGGCTTATAACGTACATACGTAGAACTTACTCCCTCACCATTTATCGTAGCTTTAAAAGAGACCAGCTGCTTAAACTGTTCATCTTCCCATTCATTGTTGCACGAAGTACAGCATATCGCTAGCATTGCAACCAAAAATAAATTATATATCTTTTTCATTTTATACATATAAATAAGTTATGAGATTTATTCTGGGTCTCTCCATCCTGGATTCTGAGTCATCAACAGGTTCCGTTTCATTATATAATGATGAATCGGCCAGAACCACATTTTAGTAGAGAACATCGTTGGCATTGAAGTCGTTTCTACTGGAGTATGGAACCCTGCAGGATCTTCTTTACTGATATAAATATTACATCCATACATAGGAACTGATTCCTCTACCGGCGCATCACACCAACGACGAATATCAAAGAAACGATGCCCCTCCGCAAACAATTCAATCTGACGTTCCCGCTTAATCTTAATACGAAATTTATCAGGACTATCATACACATCATAATCTGGTAACCCTGCACGGATACGGATTGGTTGAACCCCTTTCTTCAATTCTTCTGTTTTACGTGTTATAGTATGCATTTTTTCTCCATTCCATGAAGGGATCTCATATGTACCTTGCACCTCATTCAGTGCTTCCGCATAATTCAGCAAAATCTCTGCATAACGGATATCCGGAGCATATTTAGCCTCAATGCGACTTGCATCGTATGCTTTATCTGCATCTGACAAGTCGTTTGGATGCACAAACTTTTTAATCCCAATACCAGTATTAAGCCAGTTAGTTCCTATTTTATAACCATCTGATTCGCCTCTGTAATAGAAAATCTGTACATCTTTTTCCTCCTTTTGGTTTATGTCGGCATTTAACATATGCCAAACACTTCCATTATAAGCTACCGATGCATAGAAACGAGGTTCGCGACCTGCATATTGTTTAGAAACGCCAACTCCTTTTGCCCCTAATTCTGGATACTTACTCAATTCGTCTTTCGTTACTACCTCAGTTGGTCGAGGATCATTGTTATAACGACTGGGGTCTGTATATCCTTCCATTCCTGCATACATTGAGTTCATACCTGGACAATCACTACCATCTTTCATATAATAGGCATCACATTGCTTCTGAGTCATGCCGTGACAATTGTATCCTCCCCCCTGTGAACGAGGTAATTGGTGGATAACCATCACTTTTATATTTTCCGCTCCCTGATTAGTCCCCCTAGTAAATATGATCTCAGAGTTTCCATAGGCAGAGACTTCTCCGTCAAACAATGCACGGTAGGATTTAAATGGGTCAATATTTTGCCAACCTTTAGGCCAAGGGTTAGAATGGAAAGTTCCTTCATCGTCCGGAGGAGTAATAGTTGCAGGGTCAGATAAACTTGAACCTCCTTCACTTTTATAAGCAACATACAGTTGATATTTGCCTAACTCTATTACATCTTTTGCAGCAGCTGCCGCTATAGCCCATTTCCGTTCATCATAAGTATCAGACAACAGTTTTTTTCCACTCTTGTCCACCAATGCAGCAATCACCTCTGCAGGAGCTTTTCCATTAAATAGGGGACTAGCAGCGTATAACAACACTCTGGAACGGAGACTCAAAGCTGCTCCACGAGTAGGACGTACTATATCTTGTGGACCTCGTGCCTCCTCTAGCAACATAGCAGCTTTTACTAATTCATTAGAAATGTAATCAACACATTCATCATATGAATTCCTCGGATAGGCAATCTCGTCATATTCTTTCGTATAGTCAATACCCTCATCTGGCAAAATAGGGACAGGACCAAACGAACGAATCAACATCCAATAACAATATGCCCGCAAAAAATGCGCTTGTCCTTTCATATCGGCAATTTCTGGTTCGGAAAACTCCTTATTCATGTCTATGTTATTAAGGAAAACAGACAAATGACGAATTCCTTGATAAGCAGGTTGCCAAATATATAGACTATTCCCAGTCCCCAATCCTTTTTCTGTATAATTACCACTCTTCCAATCTACATAATTCAAATCACCATAATACATGTCGTCTGCAAAATTGAAAGACGTATTTTTCTTACTATTCACCTGCTGGAGATAATCATGTTTCAAGTAAGTATAGCCACGCGCCAACCATTCATTTGTATAATCTTTACTCTGAAACACTTGTTCTATAGACATACGTTCATCAAAAATGTAGTCCGAATCCAAATAATCACGACATCCGACAATAGTGGTACCCAGCCCTACTACCAAACACAAAGTTATAATATATTTTTTCATATTTACATTGTTTATAAGTTAACAGATACACCCAATGAGAACGTTCTACTCAAAGGGTATTTCTTTCCATCAGAAACTCCTAATTCTGGATCCCAAAGTTTAAAATCAGAGAAAGTCAACAAATTAGTTCCGACAAAGAAAACACGTACTCTATTTAAGTGAATCTTATTCACCAAAGCTGTCGGAAGAGAATAACCGATATCTAAGGTTTTTAAACGTAGATAAGATCCATCTCTCAGCCAATAATCAGATTTCTGATAATTATTAGGATTCTGACCATAGGTTAAACGAGGAAATTCAGCATTAGGATCTTCATTTACTCCTAAGATCCAACGATTACCATTAGCCATCTCCTTCAATACATTTCCCCATCCATCACCACCACTAAACATCTGCACGGTAGTTCCATCAATAAAGAAAGTAGATTTACCTGATCCCTGAAAATGAACATTCACATCTAATCCTTTCCATTTAGCTGACATACCAAATCCATAAATCAAATTTGGTTTAGTCGTTGCTCCAATAGCGACTTTATCATTACCATCAATTATACCATCACCATTAATATCTTTATATTTAATATCTCCTGGCATGATTTCGTATATCTCACCTTCTGTATACCCATTCTGGGTTTTTGTATATTTGAATTCTTGTTTCGGACTATTTCTAATTTCTTCATAGTCCTTGAATAATCCCAAGGCAATAAACCCAGTTGCTTGATTCACACGATGCCCTTGATCAAGTTTATACTCATAAATAGTATTTTCTTCATCTCGTTCTATAATTTTATTCTTGCTATAAGTCATATTACCTCGCAAAGTGAAATCTACTTTTCCTATCTTTTGCTTCCAAGCAAAGTGTCCATCAAATCCTTTCGCCTCTACAATACCCACATTTGCCTTAGGATTACTTTCCAATCCGACTTCATAAGGAACAGATTTGCGTTCCATATAAATTCCCTCGCGTCGTTCATAGAAATAATCAATAGCACCTGACAATCGATCACTCAAAAAAGAAAAATCAATACCTAAATCTTGTTTCGTTGAAACTTCCCATGAAACATTGGGAGAAGCAATACTAGAATAATACTTTCCAGTCCAACTTTTGTCTCCCACAGATATATCAGCAAAGTTAAAAGTCCCTCCATCACCAATACTATACAAATAAGGGAAACGGACATTTTTACCTAGATTGTCATTACCTGTCTTTCCATAAGAGTAACGGATTTTAAGCATATTAACCCATTTTCCCGCCAGTTTCTTCATGAAAGGTTCTTCTGCCAAATTCCATGCACCAGAAATAGCCGGAAAAAAGCCAAAGCGATAGTCTTTGTGGAAATTTTCAGACCCAGTATATCCAAAATTAAAATCTACGAAATAACGATAATTCCAGTTGTAATTTACCCGACCAGCTAATCCCTGATTACGTTGAGCCATACCGGTCTTCAAGTCAGTTCCTAAATTTTGTGTAAAGACCTTGGACGATTGAGTGTACTTTAAAACACCCCCTACATGATGTTCCTTAAATCCACGATTATAATGCAATTCCCACTCAAAGAATTCTCTTCTATCACCCTCCGAGTTAGATGTCTGCGTCATAGGAACAGCTTCCCTTACCCGAGTAAAATTAAGCGTTCCATCTGGTTGACGATAACGATCGGCTCTATAAACTTCTGGACACTTATAGCGTTTAACCCAATTTGAATTATAAGTATCATATCCAAATCTGCCAATAAATCGTAATCCTTTTGTTATAAAATCCAACTTTTGTTCTAATGTTACATTGGTCTGAATATTATTCTTCCAACTCTCATTAAAACCTGTTTGAGTGGCTTGTACCCAAGGATTCATATTATCATCCTTATCAGACCAAGCAGGAAATTTTCCATCCGAATAAACTACAGGCATCATAATAGGGTTATATCCCATAAGCACCGACCAAAGATTATCCGTTCCACTTCCTGGATCATTCTGTTTACGTAATGAACCGGATAATCCCACTTTCAACAAAGTAGTCTTTGTAATATCAATATCCAGATTCATACGATATGTCCATTTTCTATAATTTGTATTGGTATTATAATCCTTTAGCGCTTTATCTACCTTATACATACCTTGTTGATTTTGATAACTACCAGACACAAAATAACGAGCTGTTCGACCACCACCACGCATATTCAGAGTAGCACGCGAACTCCAAGCACCATCACGCATCATCACATCCATCCAGTCTACATTAGGAAATCGATCTGGATCAAGCCCTGAACGGAATAATTCTAGTTCCGTTGGAGAATAAAGTGCCTCTTGATTTCGTGTCAATCTAGCCTCATTAGCCATAGAAGCATATGTATATCCATCTACAAACTCCGGTGCCTGAGTAAAAGTGCTATAAAATCCTTCTACTTTCGCATCAATATTAATCTTACTCTCTTTTCCTCGTTTTGTATTAATTAAAACGACACCATTTGCACCCTTACTTCCATAAATAGCAGTAGCAGAAGCATCTTTCAGTACAGTAAAAGATTCTATATCTTCTACATTTACTTCATCAATATCACGTTCAAATCCATCAACTAATACTAATGCAGCAGTATTAGCACCAAAGGTAGAAATACTACGAATCCAGAACTCTGACACACTACCCGGGCGACCAGAAGTCTGCATTGCCATTACTCCCGGAACCACACCAGCCAACCCATCTGCCACTGATGTAGAAGGAACAGATTTCAAAGCATCCACATCCACGTTAGTAATAGCACCTGTAACAGCTATTTTCTTCTGTGCACCTGTACCCGTAATCACAACTTCATCAATGACAGTAGCAGAAGCTTCTTTCATGACTACATTTATTACACGTTGTTCTTTCACCAATATATTCACTGTTTCATATCCGATGTATGAAAATACCAGTTTATTATAAGTAGAAGTCTTAATTTTATATCTACCATTTAGATCAGTAATCACACCTAATCCGGGCATATTCTCTATAGCAATATTCACACCAATCAGGGGTTCCTTATTCTGGTCAGTTACAATACCTGTTACTGTTACACTTTCTTGTGTCCATGCACTTATTGAGAAAAGTAACAACAATATACATATAAATATATTTTTTCTCATCATAAAATATGTGTTTATCATTTATTATTCTTCCTGGGCTATTTTACGAATGACAGCCTGTTTTGTTCCATCATGCTTTTCTCCTCTTTCACCCACATAAAAACATTTTCTTTTTTCATCATAAGCAATAGCCCATGGATGAAAGAAACGCGCCTCTGTACGTAATGCCCCATCCGCATATCCTCCTTCTGTACTTCCATTTCCACGTCCAGCAAATGTTGTTACCCTACCTGTAGGAGTTAATATTCGTATACAATGGTTATATTCATCGGTGAAATAGAAGTCATATTCATCCTCTGCACCTGTATAATCTTCATTTTTTACAAAAACGCCTTGTCCAGGCCCATTCACACGAGCATTTCCTCCTACTCCATCTACATATCCAGCTTTACTAGCATGACCGGCAATTATATAGGGCTCGGAAAATTTATCCAATACTTCATTATAATCCATTCGTGCAATATAGCTATTTTGCTGAGAAGAATACAAACGTAATAAATACGCATATTTCCCCGTAGGATGTACCACCATTCGTAAAGTTTCTTTAGTTCTCATATGACTGGCAAAAGTTGTAAATTCTTTTGTTGCAAAATCATATCGCCACATCGGTTGAGTTTCATATAATGTATAATAAAGAGTTCCAGTCTTGGGGTGTACAAAAGCACCGGTCACTCCTTTTTGTTTATGTTGACTGTCCTCTAACAAAGTTTTCGTTTTAAAACCTGAAGCACGAGAAAGAACGATATTTACAGCTCCATTATTAGATAAATCTCTAGACACAATCATATCTTGATTTTCATCCACTGTCCAATTTATAATAGTGGGTCGTTCTGTTTTATTCCCTAAATCAGGAAGCATGGTTACTGTCTTTTGCTCCAAATCAATCAAACGACACGAACCTACACCAGAGGCAGTCATATATAAATGATCAAAATTAGATTTTGGATCAAAGGAAAACCAAGTTGCCCCTTTAATACACCCACAGTCGTCAAAAGAGCCATCTTGTTCATATGCATCATTTTCATTTTGAAACCGTTGACCAGCCAATCTTGATACTAGCCATTGCTTTACATATGTAAACTTCTCTTCGGCTTCCGCATAGGCTATTTCTTCTCCCTCACCATCATAAACACTGATTTCTACATCTCCATCCACAGCCATTCGTGGAACGACACAATACAGTATTTGATTCTTAACATTAATGATATTAGCCTCTTTACCCCCAATAATAACCTTTAACTTGGTTGGATCATTACCGAAGTTATCACCATATAAAATCAAGTTATTACCAACACCTCCTTCTTTAGGCTCAAAATCAGTAATCACAATCGGCTTACTCGGATCAAAAGCCGCTTCTTCCGACTCATCGTCCTTACAACCTAGTACACAAAGGACTATCAACGGCATCATGATAGTAAACAATCTGATGTACCGGTCCTTCCAAAAACTTTTCTTTTTCATACATTAAATTTTAGTTCGCTATTTTTTTAATCTCAAAACTATATCCAACTAACATTTCAACCCTAATTATTAAATACGGGAAGAAAATCTGAAGTTGAAGGCACACAATTTTTTATATAGGGCCAACCATCTTCTGTCCACAATACCCGATCTAACATACCCAAACGTCCTCCAACCTCACCATTTTCTTTCACATAGCTATGGTATATCATCCAATCAGTACCGGCATCGTCTTGTACAATAATGGAGTTATGACCAGGACCAAAGAATTTCTGGCCATCTCCTTCCAATACCAACTCCCAAGCATTGTTAATCATATCTTTACCACTCTTATCAAGGTATGGTCCAAGTAAATCCTGTGAGCGGCCCACTACTACTTTATATCTACTTCTCTCGCCATCACAACAATTGTTTATAGATGCAAACAGATAATAATAGCCGTTCTTCTTATAAATATTGGTACCCTCAAAGGCTTTACCACAGACTTGCTTTTTAAGAGTTGGGGTACCATTCTCATTACGTTTCACAGAAAGTCCATCATCAGTAAGTTCAGTTACATAAATACCATTAAAACTACCGACAAACATATATTTTTTATTATCCTCCTCATAATAGAACTGATCAATACAATTGGACCCAAAATCTTCTTTCGTCAGCAACTCTTTACTATTCACAAAATCACCTAAAGGACTATCTGAAGTAGCAACTGCAGTGTAGCTAGCATCTCCATCTCCCCATTTTGCCCATGAAAAATAAAGTACATATTTACCATTAATATGACGGATTTCCGGAGCCCAAAATGCACCTCCACCAGGAATTTGCGGCTTTGTCGCATTTCGAAAAGCAGTTCTCTTAAATTCCCAATTCACTAAATCCTTAGAAAAATAAATAGGAACCCAATATTTATCTGTTTGAGTAGCATATAAATAGAAACCATCCTCTGTGCGAATAACAGTAGGATCGGCTGCACTTGAGAAGGTAATTACCGGGTTCGTGTAAGTTATACCTATTTTGAAGTAACAAATTTCATCACGAAGAGCAACACTTTCATGAGAACACTCCCCTAGCCGTACAGGCAACAAATATTTTACGGTCTCCATTCCTTCACGCTTAACTATAAACTCTCCAGCAGCCTCATTCTCCCCAGCTTTGAAAAATATCCCCGTTCCTAAATCATAGTTAGCCGCTGGAAGAAGCTGATAAGAAGTTTTATAGTTCTTATTATATTCAGCAACCAGTTCTTTCGCATTAGAGGGTACTTCCAATTTACACGAAAAGTTCCAAGGATTATTTTTTATTTCTCCATCTACCTTATAATTAAAAGTAGTATTAACAGAAATGGGCATCAACACTTTACTAATGCTAACCTCTTCTGAAGTAGTAGCCAAACTAACTATTGGATAATCAAACGAAATATGTAGTAGAAAATCACTCTGACTTTTACGAACCTTTACGGTAGTTGAGGTTAGTCTCAATGCTATCACATATTCAGCCCCATTTTTCTTGAATTCAGCAAATATTTTAGCTGGGTCAAATTTAACTTCTATTTCCTTTGAAGTAACTCCTTGTTCAAAAGCAAGCTGTGAGGTACTTATCGAATACAACGACGATGGCAATAATTTATAAGCAGTTTCTTCCTCCTTATTATATGCCTTCAAATCCTCCTCCTTCCACTCATCCAGTTCTGCTATAAAAGCTGTACTCGCACTGCCCCCCTTCAACTCCACAGAGAAAGGGTACACAACTTGTGTCACATCACTACTGGAAACCTTAATTACATTTAGTCCATTAGGCTGTACTTGTAAATACTGATTCGAATTTACATCCCCATCTTCACCAGAAACATCCTTAGTATCATCAGAACCACATGACAAAAAAAGCAGAAGTCCCGCACTAAGAAACATTAGCCCAATTTTTCGAATATTTTTTTTAATTGATTTGTAATTCATTACATATAGATTTAAGTAATACCCTGTGTTTTATCAAAAAACGTTATCCCTTGAACTATCTTTTTAACTGCATCTAAAACTAAATTCCGTATTATATAATAATGATCATTATCTCTCTATAAAGGTACTAGCACCCCTATCATCTGATACAAAAGTAGAAAATTGGAACTATTTAAGATATTAAATATAGGTCAATAAATGAAAAATTAGTCCCAAACTAATCTAAAGTATTCAAAGATTATACAGAGGAGTTTTTATTAGCAACCATCTGAACAATATCTTTCTTTTATTGGATAATTTCTTCTTCAACAATCCACTACTACTCAAACATTATTTGAAAACTAGAATATTTATGGTGTTGCTATATTTTAAACTAATAGCAACACCATTTCATCTAATTGCTTTCTTTATAACCGGACAAACTAAATCAGCATATCTCATCATACCTAAGTCTGTAAAATGAATGCCATCTACAGTAGCTTCTCCATCCTCTCCCAGCATATTTTTTGATGAAATAAGAATGATATTTTTCTCATTTATTTTCTTTAAACAATTAAATATCTCTTTCAACGTATCATTCTTTCGTCGCACCTCTTTAGCAACCTTTTCATCATAAAATGTGTGAGGGAAAATAGGATCCTCTATAAAAATAATTGGTGTATCCGGATGTTTACCACGAATGATACGATAGAATGTTTCCAGCCGTTCTTTCATCTTTGCAACAGAAGCATTAGGCACAAAGTCCAAAACGAAAACACTAGCTTCTACTTCAGCTATTACTTTAGCTACTTCCAAATCTAGAAATGCATTTCCACTGAATCCTAAATTGATACATTCACGGTTCAATCTTCTCGATATAATATTGGTATGTGCCATTCCTGGACGTGAAGCACAACCTCCTTGAAGAATGCTGGTTCCATAAAAAACAACAGGATTCTTACGAATTGGATAATCCACTAACGGCTGACTAATAGTAGCCAAAGAATCAACTCCGATAGACAAAGAAATAAGACCATCATACAATGGCAAATAAAGCATGTATTCTCTTTCTTCAGGATGCATATTTTTGATAATTGTTGCCTGATTTGTTTTTCCTTTTGGACGGGCAGTATTGACAAAACGCCAGTCACCATTCTTCTGAAGGCAGTAAAGATCTAAACCTTTTGCACCAGTATCGGTCATGTGATTCATGTGGGTATTAAAAAGAGCCACCCATTTAGCTGCTATCGTAGTGGAATTACTGCGGAAACGTATTGCCATTCCCGCAGAGTTACGGCTTAAATTCCATAATGGAGCACGAGAAATATTCTTTAATGAATCCGGAAACCTTTCATATCGTGCCCCAGCACTCTCTGTCGCCCTTCCTAATAGTGGAAAATTCGATGCATTGTGGTATACTAATTGAGCATGTATATGAAACACTAAAGAAAGTACAATAAAAATACAAAATTCTCTTTTCATATTCAAGCATTATAATTTCAGACCCTTCAAAAATAAATATATGTTATGTTAAAAGCAACAATACACTATGAACAAAAAAACTCCTAGATCTGTATCCGGTCTTTTATTGTTTTATTTATTCAATAATGCATAAGCACACCATATTATCGGTGCCTGTCCATGATAATCACCGGCGATGCGGGGACGATCCATATAATATTGTTTACTGTTTTTCTTTCCGGTTCCAACACAAACCTCAGTAAGATCATTCTTGTCATTAATATAATTACATAAGCCAAGCCATGCACGACGTGCCACTGGAGCATATTCCTCTTTATTCAACCAGCCGTTATTAACCCCCACAATCATGGCATAAGCAAACATTGCCGAACCAGATGTCTCTGTCCAAAAGTCCGGTTCGGTAATCAGCTGATTCCAAAGACCGTCCTTGTTCACGTATTTTTTCAAGTTATCCATCATCAACAAGTAACCTTTCATGATACGTGCACGATTAGGATCCTTTTCCGGTAAGTTATAAAGTAACTCCGTCATACCGACAGCCATCCAACCATCACCACGTCCCCAATAATAAGGCACATCCGGTGCATGATAGAAAAGACCGTTGGGATGTTGCAATTCGTCCAAATACAGAACCATTTCTTTGGCAGCCCTATTGATGTACTTAGGATCACCTGTAGCTTTATAAGCCTCAGATTGCACAATAGTAATCATATACATATCATCAATCCAAAGACGAGTTTGCCAGGAGTATCCCTTTTTATCCCATTTACGCTCCTCTTCGTTTGCATTGGCAGGAAGTTGCCATTGAGTGTCAGCATAGGGCAGTCCTAGATCCAAATAACGTTTATCTTTCGTTATATTATAAAACCTCAGAGGTAAGCAACCAAACATATTTTGGTCTACGTGAATCGGCGGAGGTAGAAGTTCTTTTTCCAGATGAAACAATAATTCGAAACGATTTCTCAACAGCTTTATCAGATCTTTATTATTTGTCAATTCTGCAAAACGAAGAGCTCCGTACCATGTACACACCTCTGCATAATGTATTCCTCTATCAAAATACAGTTGGTGTTTAGTTTCCATCAAACGTCTGCTCAATTTATTTCCAACCGTTTTTGGATCTGCCTTCACAGGAAAATCTCCAAAATAATTTTGAGCAGAAATCACATTTGAGCTCAAAAAAACAGTCATCAATAAGGCATAAATCAAATAATTCCTTTTCATAATCGTAGTGTTCTATATAATTAATTATTCAATATTAAATTCTCCGAATCATAACCCAGTCACCGGTATCCAACGTGCCGTACTTGTAGATGCAACATCACAAATGGCATCTAAAGAATTCCGCTTTGTAATAGAAAAATTGACAAGTACTTGCCCGGAAGTGATAGTCAATTTTGAACGTGGAATAGCAACTTCAGCAATATATCCATAATTATCAATACGCCTCTCGTTTGTTTCATCGCAGACATAAGTTTTGACCTGGGCGTCCAATTGAGCTTCTTTCCATGATGCATCATATATTTCACAATTTTTCAGTCCATTCATTGTTACTTGTATGCAACAAGCCCCTTTTGACAGCTTATTATTACCCACAGGAGATATGTATAAGGAAGCGTAATCAGAAGCTAGCAAGTTTCGATCAAGTACTTCTAACAGAAAATAAATATTATCATCATCATGCGAACAGCGTAATGTCCCTTGCGCTTGTGACTGACTGCCCACAAAGAGTGCATGATCTGTATTTGCCCACTCTTTATTATTACCATCTACCATTACCTTTCTTTTCACGGCATCAATACGATGATTAAGTACAAACTGTGCCATCTGAACCGGTCCTTCTTTCGCTTTAATATTAGTTCCAACCAGAGTATGTGAATCAATAATACAAAATGATCCCCAATAACCACCAGAAAAAGGTTGATAAGCGCTACCGAAATTACGCGCAGTGGCATCTCCTATTTTAAGAGTATATTTACTTGACGATTCATACGAAAGGATGGTTTCTCCCGAAGGGAACTGTCCCAAATATGGTCCCATACCGGAAAAAACACAATTATTACTATCAGCAGGCCCTTCCTGATCGGCAGCCAAATATTCCCATTCGTCTTTATCTGAATAGCAAAGTGAAATATGATATCCTGAATTATTGGTTTCCACAGCAGCAGCTAATCCTTTGTTATCATTGAGTCTCACAACAGAAGGCATCTGATGATTATAGCCGACAATTCCGTTTTTCTCCCACCTCATTCGCAATACATAATAAGGAGAAGAGCTAAAGTCCGGTCTCCATGTTTTTCCACCGTCAGTAGAAACAACCATTGCTGTACCTGTATCTGTGCCATGTCCTTCCAAACCAGTACGACTGCTATCTGTAAAGTAACAGTGCAATTCACCTGTAGGCAACTCCAACAAGAAAGGTTCCCAATTAACTCCCTGATAGATTTTGACAGGTTCACTCCAGGTGACACCATTATCCGTACTGCGCCTTAATTCAATTCCTGCATCTTCCGGTAAATCGCGATAGCCGGAATTAGCCCTGCAAGATGCAACAGCCAATATATCTCCATTAGAAAGCACCAGTCCATCGCAATTAGCATAGCAATGTATATTCTTATTGCCTTTGCTATCGATAATGTCATAACTGTTAAATATCTCTCCTTTATTGATCCACGTTTTCATATCCTTACTAAGTGCATAAACACAACGCCGACCAATATTATTATTAGCACTACCATTGTGATAGAACAAAATATAGTCGCCATTCTTCATCTTTTTTATACGAGGATAGCGAGGATAAGAAGATTCCATAGTCACAAACATCCGATAATTCATCATCAATGAAGAACGTTTCGTAACATCTGTATGAGAATTTATAATAGGAGTCCCCTGATTCAATTCCCCTATAGGTGTGATGCTACAGAGCACAGGTTCTTGGGATTCGTCGTCCTTTGGTTTCTCCGTATTCCCGTTATCGGTAGGTAAATTCTCATCATTCTCCCCACCGCCCCCACACGCTATAAATGAAATAGCCATGGAGAAAAATAACATAAAAAAAATGTTTTTCATAGCTGTACTATATTTTATTCAGCTTACTATTTCCCCTGTCTTGTCGGCTGCGGTCCCAAATAAGAGCGCTTCATTCCCCCGAAATCCAAAACAATCTTTTGCAGGACTGTTCCGGCATCGCCACATATAATTTTCACAGTGTGTTTACCCGGTTTGTCGATATGCAAAGTGGTTTTGTTGATTCTACAGTTCTTCAGTACACTTTCGTACCAGATTTGTGCATATTCAAAAGAAGAGGTGGAAGGGTTCATAACAGGACCTTCATCAATACATACTCCATATTTCGTTTCCACATTCGTTGCTTCATGTCCGGCATACCCACGGTCCTTACTTAATGTAAATGTAGGTAATACGTATGTGTAAACATCAACCGAACCTTGTTCGAATGTATAGAAATCATATTCCAGGCGAGGTGTACTGCGCCCTGCAGTCCGCTGTGGAGCGGCTGTCGGATCACCTAGTTGAATAGCCGTATTTTCTATTCCCAAATTAGGAATCGTTCTCATTTGAATAGCTTTGTTCTCTACTTTCCGGTGGAAACCGGCAGCATCAATGGAAACATATCCATTGTGTTCTACAAATAAAGAATCCATTTCGGCTAATGAAGGAGAGGAAGGATTGAAGACAGAAATATAGACATTCTCCTTCTCACCACGATCAGATGCGATTTCCAATGTTCCGAATACTTTCTCACCAGTCGGGACCTTAGCCCAGTCGATTGAGACTTCTATACGATTTTCTGTAGCAGTTTCTCCGGCTTTTTGACTTAGCAGAATCCAGTTATCTGAAACTGATGCTTTCCATTTCAAAGGAGTCGCTCCTTTATTGAAAACGTCTACGTAATATGATTGACGGAAATATGTGTTGAAAGATGGCAATGAATGGAAGCTTTTCTGCCCTTTCAAAATGTCTTCTCCTTCAGCTAATATACCCAAAGAGGCTGTAGGTGCCAAATTAACCTTCCGCAGAGCCGGGAGTTCAAAGTAGGCTGCGGCAAATCCTTGTTTCATGGTCATTACATGATCCCATTTACCTCCAAGTAATGAGTTATATCCTTTTGTAATTACTTCCAGACTGTCATAACAAGCCTTAGTCATTTTCTCCAATTCTGCGGTAGTTGCCCTTTGCTGAATAGAGTACCAACGATTTCTCTGTCCGTTGAGAATCATACGATTCAACAGTTCACATCCTTTGACCGGATAATATAATGATTGATAATAACATGCCTTCTTATCTTCCGGCAGAGCTTTCAGAATTTTCTCTGCCATATTCCCTATCCGTTGATATTCAGCCAGACGAGTATCCACTTCACGATAATTGGCAAGTGAGAAATCAGTATCTGTATTCCGTTCTCTTCCGTGTTTGTCGGTAGCCCACTGGTAACCCCATCCCATAAACTCCGGTTTACGTGCAAAGGCCAGTTTATAGAAAGAGTTTATTACATCCTGATATTCATTGCGATAATCGTTTCCTAACATGCCACACAACCATTCGGTACGATAATTTGCCGCTCTTTCAAAGTTGAATGAATCAATATCAAAAGCCATCGTCAGGAAGTAATCAACAGCAAATTCACATGATTTGATGTCTCCGGCATTGAGCAGCCAGATACGGTCGGCCGTCAAGTCGTATGCTTTACGTAGTTCTTCATACATTAATGTGGGTGAAGTTGTGTTCATCCAAAGATGATCGTGAGGTTTACCCAGATAAGAAGAATGATAATATACTCCCGAACGTCCGGAACGTTTCTGCTCTTTCGGACTACTCAAACGTTTCATATATCCATAATTATCATCCGGCCAGATAATAGTCACATCATCCGGAAGTTCCAATCCCTGATCGTATACATCGAGTACCTCTTTATAAGGAGTAAAGGCTTGAGGAATATCTTCCGCACGCTTGCCGATTGCATCCACCAACATTTGCCTTTGTGCCATCAAAGCTTCCTGAAGCATTTCCTTTCTATCGCTCATATTATTGCTTGCATTCATTGCCCGGTCGTGCAATCCACGCAAAGCCAAAGTATATACATTTTCAAACGGAGCACATTCATCTACACGTGATTTCAACACTTTGTTGACTCCATCCTTATTATTGATATAGTCCCATTCACCCATTTTATCACGCTTCCACTCACTTGCCGTATTGAACAATAACGGTTCACAATGAGAGGATCCCATGACAATAGCAAAGCTATCTGCTACCAGGCGATTTTCAGGAATACGGTGGAATGCCATAGATGCATCGTGCATAGCCGGACAAAGATAATTAGCCTGAAGACGCAGCAGCAGTTCGCACACTTTTGCATACGTTCTCGGTCCGAAGTTTCCACGTTCTTTCTCAAAATTGCGTTTCGACCAACGATAAAGTCCCCAGTCCTCATCATTGATAAAGACACCTCTGAATTTGACAGATGGTGTTTTAGAGATAAACTTATCGACTTTTACACTTACTTGTTTTTGCTGTTTGATTGGAGCATCCGCCCACCAATACCAGGGAGATACTCCTATTGCCTTTGATATGGAGAGAAGTCCGTAAGCAGTACCACGCCTGTCACTTCCGGCTACAACAATTGCTTTCTTTATGCCCGGAACGGGATTGTTGACCTCCTCTATCATATAGCGTTCCCAACTTCCGGCAATGGCAGCCGTATCTATTTTGTTTCTTGATGCCAAAACGTCAATCCATCCGCTTTTCCCAATAGTACCGGCAATAATCGCATACCGCGCAGATACCTTCCCGGGCTTGCTTTCATCTATTTTTAACTCTTGTCCCGTCACACGGCGAACATCATCCACAAAAAGAGATGCACTTTTACGTACTACAGTTGCATCTTTTCCATCAAAACAGATAACTGCATTCGTTGATGAAGAAACAATAGGGAAACTATTCTTTCCGGTTCCTTTGTCGAGTAAAACTTGTGCTTCTGCCGAAATCAGGCTACAACAAAATAAGCCCAGCAATAAAATCTTATTTTTCATATATACGTTAGATTGACAATTAATATCGCAAAGTAAGGCAAAAAGCAGCAAAACGAATAAAAGAAACCGACCTATAAATAGCAGAATATGTTCAAAAAACAACCACCGCAACTCGAAATTCGAAGTTACGGTGGCTATTTATTATCAAAAGATTTCCTCATCTATCAGAATTTGTCTTCATCAGCTACAGCCTCTTGCCAGGTTTCCCATAGCTGCACATTCGGATCATAACCATCATAACCGTAGTTCTGATACAAAGGAGCCTTTCCGTTAGAAACGATTGCTTTTTCAGGGATAGGCCAATAGATGTTATGCTTACCCATGATATAGTTGATATCTGTTTTAGTAGCGTTTACGTTAATAGTAACGCCTTTGTTGTACATACCTTTCTTGATGCAACGTTGATACCAATAGCTACCACCTTCAGGATCGGTGCCGGATTGCTTGTCGAATGTTTCCACTTTATATGTATTGCCGAACTCGTCCGCTCTGCCGCTGATAGCCAAACAGAGAGATACACGGGTTAACTCTACATTACGCCATTCTTCAAAGAAAAGTTCACGCGCGCGTTCATCCATGATATCACCGATAGTAACCTTACCTTTATAAAGTTCAGTACAATGAGCGCGTTTTCTGATGATGTTTATATCATCCTTGATTGTCGGATCATCCGGATTGATATAGAATTTTACTTCAGCACGCAGCAGGTAAGCTTCCGCCAAACGATACAGATACCAATCTGCAATACTGCCATCCGTAGCTCCTTCCAGACCATTATTGGTCAGTTTAGCTTGATTGATGACATCATTCAGACAGAAAATGTAATGAGGGACGTCATACCAACGACGAATAGTGTCGGAACACATCAAATCTCCCTTGCGGGTAACCAGTTCACCTTTTTCATTGGTATAATCCTCTTCTGCGTAAAGTTTGATATTTTGCCCGAAGAATTCAGAATCCGGATTATTACATTTCAGATTTTCCATGTGCATCCAGTTTCCGGTTTCTGCACTATGCCGCAAATCGGTTTGGTCCATTTTATCATTAACCGCCCACAGATTGTCTTGATAGAAAGTGGAAGTACGAAATGTAGATATACCACGTCCCAGTCCGCGCATATAATCATATTCCTTATGATACTTACCATCTTTGCGAGTATAGTTGGATAGAGCCTGCTTTCCATCAGGCATTTTGATTCTATTATCAAAGAAGAAAGGATACATAATACGCATAGTCAACATCGGGATGAATGATTCTTTTTCCGCTCCCCGGTTGGGCATACCCATAATCACTTCTTTGTTGGCGGCAATCAACTTGTTTTCCGGACGATGCAAATCCCAGATCACATTGCGGGTAATAGGCCATGCCGCAGGTTCGCCACCTTCAAAGAAGGTTCCGAAAGGCTCTTCCATCAAAGAATAGCCTGATTCATCAATTAAGATATCCAGCTGTTCCTTTGCCTTCCCGAATTCGCCAACAGACATATAGAGTTTGGAAAGCAACATACGGCAAGCACCTTTATTTACCATACCCACATAATCCATATCTTTCTGTTCAGGAACCCATTTTACAGCAAATTCCATATCTTCTACCATTTTTTTCAGAATAGCGTCACGGTGAGTAGATCGATAGTTCTGCTTAGGAACTTCCGGAAGTTTTGTCAACAAAGGTACATGTCCAAATTGAAAGACTAATGAATAATAGCGATAAGCCCGATGGAAATAGGCACGGCCGATATATTCGTTTTTCAATGTTTCATCCATCGGTACATCATCAATAAATGAAAGTATTGTATTAGCATTTCTAACACCTTCAAAATTTTGTCTCCAGAAGAAGTATATACTGTTTGTGCGTCCCAGATTCTTTTCGTCACTTTGGTCGCTGTTCGGCCTCAGCATATTGTCAACATTATCCAGCAATCCGCTTTTATCAGTCGCAGACGGCACCATCAAATCAGAAAAAGTATATTCTGTGGGCAGCGCTATCATCTCTCTGGCATCTTCGCTCACATAATTACGTTTAAGCTGACGGTCACAAATAGCCAATACGGATTTGATACCATTTTCCGTAGAAAACACAGTTTCCGGTTCAAACATCGTTTGAGGATCCGGATCTAAAAAACTTTCCGAACATCCGGTCAACATCAATGAAGTGCCCACAAATAAAGTGACACTTTTACAAATATATTTTTGAATATAATTTTTCATATACGTTTCTGTTTAAAAGATTAGAATGTTAAATTAAGTCCAAGCGTCCAAATACGAGATGCAAAATTGCCAGTTTCAGGGTCGCCATATCCTTCCCAATCTTTAGCCCATACAGCAGCATTACGAACAGAGCCATACACTTTCACACGATCGATTTGTATTTTTTCCGTCCAAGCCCTAGGCAATGTATAGCCGACAGATATATTTTCTAAACGAATGAAAGAACGATTATATAATTTACGTGCACCTTTTGCACCTTCCGGGCCTTGCGCCTCGATACGTGCATATTTATTAGTCGGATTGTCTACAGTCCAATATTCCTTCGCATTCTTGTTCACCAATCTATAAGTCATACCACCACCGTCGTCATCATTGTTCAAATACATACTTTCCAGACTCTTATGCCCCATACGAGAGTAAATATTCACCGAGAGAGTCAAATCTTTCCACAAGGTGAAATCATTACGCAATGCCCATGTAACCGGAGCGGCAGTTTGTCCTTGGAACACTTTATCATCATCATTATAGATCACCTTTACTAAATTACCGTCAGCATCGTACTGGTCGTTAGCCGGATTGTTCCATACTTTCGGGTCACCAGGAACCTGCCCGTATTTTTTAGCTTCTTCAACCTCATCTTTCTGCCAGATTCCCGTCACTTTATAATCCCAAATCGCACTAATAGGCTTATCGATAAACCATCCGGCTGCCACATAGTCCGCTTCTCTGGAACCTACCACAGTACCATTGGCATCTACAATATCCTGACGATCACCAAACAAATGTTTGATTCTGTTTTTATTATATGAAAGACTGAATGATGAACTCCATTGGAAATTTTTCTTATCAATATTCAGCGTATTCAATGCCACCTCAAAACCACTATTGTCCACCTGTCCCAAATTGGTAGTGATATTCTCAAATCCGGTGAAATTAGACAGAGGTTGTCTCATAATCATATCTTTGGTACTCATCCGATAATATTCCAATGTACCTGTGATACGGTCGTTCAAAAATCCAAAGTCCAATGCAAAGTTCCACGATTGTGTCTTTTCCCATTGCAGATTCGGGTTCTTCATACGTTGGGCCATCAAATAACGCATTAAATATAAGTCACCCGAAGAAACGATATAACCTTGCATCTTACCCCCCCCCGGATACAGATTGGCAAGTGCTTCGTAAGGATTTTCCAATGAGCGGTTACCATTTTTACCGTATGAAACACGCAGTTTACCACTATTCATGATATGAGCATATTTTTGGAAGAAATCCTCATTGGTGAATGACCATGCTATACCTCCCGAAGGAAACCATGCATAAGGATTATTTGCTCCGAAAGCCGAATAACCGTCACGTCTGATAGTACCGGTAACCATATAACGATCATCGTAAGAATAGAATGCACGTGCCATCAATGCATCAGCCGTTTGATGATTATCATCTGTTCTGAATGAGCTGACAGCCTTATCTCCATTCTGGGTGTTATGGAACCCAAGCGCGTCAGATGGCAAAATATTACGGGCTTCAATTCGGTCCGACCAATATTGGCGTTCTTCCGCTTCTTGCACAAGTGTCAGAATGACATGGTGCTTGTTGGCAAAAGTTTGATCCCAGGTAATCGTATTGTTCAGAGACCAGTTAAAACGTTTGGCCTGTTCCCGGTTTGTTCCACGGTCGTTAGGATTGGAATTAGGTCTTTCTGCAGACGTAAAATAGCGGTCGTAGAAAAATTGGAAACGGGGTGCAATATTAAACTGATAAGTGATGTTGAAAGGCAGTTTTACTTTAGCATTGAAAATCGTATTCAAGGTAGTATACCCTTTTTCCAATTGAATGTATTGCTTTTCAAAATACCAGTTTGTTTCATTAGCACGGTCATATTGATACATCAAGGGGTCTTGTGTATAGTTTCCGTTTTCGTCTTTCAGCATGGCATACGGGCTGTTTTCCATAAAACCACCTTTATCCATGCCGATTTCACCATCCGAACGATCTTGAAAGTTTATATTTGCACCCACTTCAAACCAATCGGTTACTTTTGCATTTAGTTTCAAGTTTGCACGGATAGCTCGATACGTATCGTCGACAAACGCGCCTTCATTGCGCAGATAGCCTAAAGACATGTAATAATCCACTTTATCGCCGGCACCGCTAATGCTTACATTATAGTCCTGGTTGAAACCTAATCGGAACGCTTCATCTTGCCAATCGACGGTCTTTCCCGACAAAAGATTGTCAAGTGCAGCCGTATCATATCTAAATCCCAAACGCCTTGCCCATATACTAAGATCAGATTCTCCTTCCCGATTGGTCGAATAATTACGCCACTGTTCCAAAGACACTCCCGACAAATTATTAGGATTCCGGAAATACTCCGGTTTTGAAGTATATTCATTACCAGGTCTTGAATAAGCTGCATATTCTCCTGTTTCAGCATTCACACCATAAGTGTTTTTTTCTTTCCAGTCTACATAGTGTTGCAGATATTCGTCCGTAGTTTGCCATCTATCACGATAGGCAGCCTTTTGAGTTAAACCTACGCTAGCTGTGAAATTAACAACAGGCTTGCCTTTTTTACCTTTTTTCGTTGTGATGATGATTACACCATTAGCAGCCTGTGCTCCATAAACGGCAGCTGCCGACGCATCTTTCAAAACGTCTATTTGTCCAATATCATCCGGATTAATTTCCGAGAGTTCTCCTTGAAAGAACATACCGTCGAGGATAATCAACGGATTGTTATGACCACCATCTGTATAAACGGAACGCTGTCCACGGATTTTCATCTCACCGCCGCCTTTTGCGCCAGCATCGCCTTCACCATAACCTACCACTAATCCCGGTGTTCCGCGTAAAATGTCTTGAACAGTTTTAGGATTTTCATTGGCAATCTTATCAGGACGAACTTGGACGACCGAACCAGTCAGGTCTTTTTTACGCATCGTACCATAACCCACTACAACTACTTCATCCAGCGTCTCTGAATCATCTTTCATCGTGACGTTAATCAGTTTTTTACCTGCTACCGGGATTTCTTGATTCTTATAACCAATATAACTGAATTTTAACACAGCATTTGAAGCCTTCACCACAATGCTGTAGAATCCGTTTAGATCGGTTACGGTTCCATTAGTAGTCCCTTTTTCCATCACATTTACTCCAATCAACGGTTCACCCGATTGATCTTTCACATATCCCGTAATTTTAGAACTTTGAGCCTGTACTGTACCAAGACAAAAAGTCACCAATAGTAAGAACAATCCTACCCGAGACGTGAAACCTTCTTTTTTGTTTTTCATACTAAATAAATTTGAGTTAATATTATAAGATAATATTCAAGCTTACTTATATTGAACTTATCTACTTTCATCCGTATTATATTTAATAGCTATATTAATTAATATATAAATTCGCAACAAAAATAAAAAATGCAAGCTTATCTCAAATAGTATTTTTGTCTCAAAAAACAGAAAAATCAGGTCATAATCAATTTTGTAACATTTGTCCGTATTTAATAATTAATTTTGCTCGTCTACAGACTATCTATATCTTGACAGCTAGTTGGATAAGTATCGTTGGATATAGATGGCCAATATAGTATGGTGGATATATATGTCCAGCACGGTGAGTATATATTCAGCATGGTGGATATATATATACACGACATTGTGCATATATACCCACCAAGACTTTAGTTTGTTCGCTGTCAGCAGCAAACAAAGCAGTAGACAATATTTCTCCTATTGCCCCATTAGTTGTAACTACAGATATCTGTCGAGCACCTTCCACCAATTTTCCATCTCGAGGAGAAACAATATGCCGACGTTCAGGAGAGTCATTACCGGAGGTTGTAAGACACTCATTATGAAGAAGTATATTATTGACTTTCCATCCCGTTCCTACCGGATGATTACCTAAAGCAAGGACGGAACTGTTTCCCATATTTATCAATGCATTTTCTATCATGCACTCATTCAATATGCTTTTAATTGTTTCCAAAGCATACCCTTTGAGGAAACCAGATAAGTTGACAGCAACTCCCGGTTGTGAAAAATAGATACTATGATCTTCAACTGATAAATGGACCGATTGTATCGTGTTCTGATTGTAATTTTCTGAATGGACTGTAATATCAAAACACCCCAGAGTCTTCCCATTATATTCCAGACATAAATCAATCATTGAATAGAGTTCTTCGCTAAGAACGACTGGAGAAACAAAAGCTGTCCGGTTGACATAAGACAATTCACTGGCCGGATCATAAAAGTTCGCTATCTTTTCCAACCGACACAATGCATCATAAATACAATTGACCACAAACAACAATTCTCCTTCCGTTTTCTTGCTATACAGGATAATATCCACCCGTGTATGCATGGAAAGAAACCAGGCATAAAGCAGTCCATTACCTTCATGGGACGGCTTATACATATGTTGAATAGGAACTTGCATCGTATAGCAGGACAAATTAGGCACGGATTACCCGAATTACACGATTGCTATTTCATTAAAACAACCGTGAAACTCGCGCAATCCGTGCCTAAATAAAAAGTCATAAAGAATTTTAACGTATCTCCCACAATAATATGGAATACACCTTACTTCAGTTCTTTAATCTTCACGTTCTTGAACCACACTTCATCTCCGTGATCCTGAAGGAGTATATTTCCTTCCTCCGGATTTCCGAAATTAGGCCAGTTCTTATATTTGCTATATGCTACTAAAGCATTCCACATATCGTTGTTGCGATCATATTCAATCAATTTAACACCGTTCAACCAATGTTCCACATGATTGCCTTTTACGATAATGGTAGCAGTATTAAACTCTTTCTTATTGAAAGGTTTATTCTTAGGAGCCGGAATCAGGTCATACAACGAACCTAGCTTTCTGTTACCTTTCACACCCAGTTTCGCATCAGGATGTTTGTCATCATCAAGAATCTGGAATTCACAACCGATAGCAGAGCCTGCACCTTTATTCATATCCGGGTTTACGAAATATTTAATTCCGCTATTGGCACCTTCAGTAATCTTAAAATCTACTTTCAGAATAAAGTTCTTGTATTTACGGGTAGTCACAATATCACCGCCATTAGCAGATTCAGCGCCACCACTCTTCATTACTTTCAGAATTCCATCTTCTATCTTCCAGCCTTTTGCAGGGAAAGTAGAAAGCTTAGCTCCTCTCCATCCATCAGTAGTCTTACCATCCCATAATAGAGTCCATCCTTCTTTTGCTTCATTCGGAGAAATCGTGTTGGCAATCAGATTCACTTCCGGTGCAGCTTGCGCTTCCGGTGTCTGATAGCGTTCTACGTCTGTCGTACAAATGCGGATATCTTTCCAACTAACTGTTTTACCTTCATCTGCCGCATCTTTAATAGCATGCACTTGTAAAGCAATGAAACCCACAGGAGTCATATCATCCCAGATATTAGCACAAGGTACTCCGTTTATCCAAGTACGGATTGAGTTACCTACAGCCTCAATACGAGCTTTATTCCATGCATTATTCTTAAAAGCGGTTTTTGCCGACGGATTCAGCGTCAAAGGATAAAGCCAGTTTCTACGTGCCTCATCATAGATACCACCTGACCAAGCGCGTTTGGAAGGATCGATCTCAAACTGATAACCGTGTACACGACCCTTCTTATAATCTTTCTTGCTTTCACTACGAAGCTGTACTCCAGAATTTAAACCGTCATCTACCTTGAAGTCAAACTCAAGGATAAAGTCACCATAATTCTTTGTCGTTGCCAAAAAAGTATTGGGTGTTCCCATCTTAGATACACCGACAATGGCACCATCTACAATTTTATACTCGGCTTTGCCATTCAATTTCTTCCATCCTTTCAGGTTTTTCCCATTGAAAAGAGGTTCCCAATTCTGTGCGCCTAAAGAAGCGGCACAAAATAAAAGTAAAGTTAATACGATATTCTTCATAATCATTTATTAGTCTTTCCCATCTCTTTCTCTTGAAGAGAAGGAATGAAAAAGGCTGTTTCTATTTATTATAATTTATAAAATTCATCCCAACCTTTACGCGGTGGAAGTCCCGCCAGCATTGCATTAGCAAATTCATTATTTGTAATCTGCTTCGTACGAGGATCAAAGAACAACTGTGTATTAAGTCGTTGAGCCATCACCCCCAGTGAAAATACCTGACTCAACACTCCATTGATTTCGAACGGAGAGCGTGTCTTTTCAATACCGTTACATGCCAACAAGAAGTTCTCGAAGTGATTGGAAGGACTTTTAGGAACTTTCGGCAACTTGTCTGCCATCTCTTTTGCTTTCTCCTCCGGAATAATAGACAAAGTGCTTCCATGACTACCACCCTTAAAGATCAAATCCTTAGTATAAATGATCTTTCCGGGATTCAACTTAGATTTTGGAGTATCTCCCTGATTAGTTACCGGGATGTTCGGATCTAATCCCGAAACTCCATAACCGGCAGGAATAGGAGGAAGATTATCCAGACCATCATACCAGGTAATATCTACCGGTGGCATTCCTTTACGTTGCGGGAAACGGAAGAGAATCGTGGAAGAATACGGGAAGAAGTAATCATTATGCCCTTTTGCATATTGCATAGTGACTTCGTATGGCAATCCCAGTTCCAGGAATTCGTGAGCCGTGTCGAGGATATGTGCTCCCCAGTCGCCCAATGCCCCCATACCAAAATCATACCAACAACGCCATTGTCCCAAATGATAATCTTTATTATACTCGTGATAAGGAGTAACTCCGAGCCAAGTGTCCCAATCCAGATCTTTCGGCAGTTGCTGACCGGAAGGAAGTTTATAAATATTAGTGTCCCATTTATGCCAACGACGTGGGTTATTCATGTGGGCGGTGATAGCAGTAACGTCTTTGATAATTCCCGCATCCATCCAGGCTTTAAACTGAAAATAGTTTGCTTCAGAATGTCCCTGATTTCCTACTTGAGTAACCAGGTTCGGACGTTTAAGCGCAGCTTGCATCAACAGTTCCGCTTCATAGAAGGTACGTGCCAGCGGTTTCTCTACATATACGTGCTTTCCGGATGCCAAAGCCAGCATACTGATCGGGAAATGCGAATGGTCGGGAGTAGCAATTGCTACAGCATCAAATTCGTTACCGGCCTTATCAAACATTTGGCGAAAATCCCTAAACTGCTTTGCTTTCGGATATTTAGCCATTATCTTTTGTGTATGCTTGGCACCCATATCTACATCACATAAAGCCACCACTTCCACCATACCTGTCCGTGCAAAGTCTTCAATAATCTGCTCTCCACGGTTACCAATACCGATATAAGCAATCTTCACTTTGTCACCTCTTCCTTTTTTAGGTGAAGCAGTTTGCGCATGTAATAAATCACCGGTTCCCAATGCCAATCCGGCTGAAGCCATCGACATCGTTTTCAAAAAATCCCTTCGTGTTACCATAAATTATTTATTTTCATTGATATTGATTAAGTTCTTCTTTTTAAACAGTGCTTGCATTCCATAAAACAAGAGACGCAAAATCCCCCAGAAAGCATAAAGCACAAAAGTAAATATAATTATATAAAAAATAGACGTTATCATCTCCGTAAATGGTGCATGATAAGCAATAATTGCATAAAGATGTAGCAAATTAGATACTACGAAACAAATGAGTAAAGTAATTAACTCTGTTTTCTTACGTCGTGCGGTTACAATCGTGTCTTTCATATTGCTTCGGGTGTTTTTACAGATTGATGGTTCAGATAATCTATTTTATACTCATCAGGGAAATAAAGCGTTCGTTCTTCTTCCAATGCCTGATGACCCAGCAAACAGAGCATACTTGCATAATATCCTTCTTCCGCTATGTTTTTAGGTTGTTTTTGTGTTATGACGGCTTCAACGAAAGCTTCCAACAACAATGACGTACCGTCGCTCTTGGGACGTTCTCCGATAATGAATTCTCCTTTGTTTTCGTTTGCAGTTTCCGGCGCCCAGCTTGTTCCGGCAAAAGGCAGAGAGTCAAACACTTTGTTTTCCCAATCATTCACCATTTGTAGGAAGGCCGGTGCAGGAGCTACACTTTCAAAGTAATATTTTCCCTTTTCCGGTTCTACCGTTCCGAGATTACCCATGATCTGTTCTTCCAGTCCATAGAATTTATTGGAAATGACAGAGTCAAATGTCATTTTCACACCATCATCAAATACATACACACAACTCACATTGTCATACACATCTCTGCCGTCTTTCCAATAAGTGATGGCACCGTGTCCCATCACCTTTTCGGGTATCTTACGCAAAGCCCAGCTTCCGATCTGAAGTTGATGGCAAGCGAGTTCCGTCATCAGTCCTTTTGAGAACTCTTTGTAAAGACGCCAATTTATCAGGCGTTCCAAATTGGGTGAAGGTACCGAACGTCTCCAGTCCCCATTCCGGTTCCAGAAAGTACGGATGGCATTTATTTCGCCAAAGGTACCTGCATGAATCATCTCCATTGCTTTGATGTAACGAGGATCGAACAGGCGCTGTTGTCCTGTGAAGAATATCTTCCCTGTACTACGATGCTTCTGATACATACGGTAACACTCTTCCATCGTGAAACCTATTGACTTTTCACAGAACACATGCTTTCCTGCGTCGAAAGCATCCAATACAATTTTACAATGCGAGCTAAGAGGAGTAGCTACAAGTATAGCATCTATCGACTTATCTTCCAACACTTCCCGGTAGTCACCATACACTTTGGCATTAGGTGCAAGTTTCAATGCGTTCTCAATAGACGGTTTATAAATGTCGCACAATGCTACAATATCGACTTTGGGGTTCTTAGCCAAAAATCCCATTAAAAACCGTCCCCGGGAACCAGGCCCGATAATTGCCAGACGACACTTCTCGTTTGAGGTGTTCATCACCTCCGAAAAAGCAGAAAGCCAAGGGCTTGCTGCAAGAAGAGTGCCAGCCCCGGCTATGCCTAAATTCTTTAGAAAATCCCGCCTGCTAATAGGGGTATGTTTCATGCTTGTGGTATTTAAGATTATAATTGGTTTATTTGAAAATCAGTTATTAAATACAGGTGCTTTTTGTGTTTCGTAAGAAGGAGATCCTCCCTCTACGTAAGGCCAACCTTCTTGGTTCCACTTGATCTGGTCCAACAACAGAATACGTCCGTTCTCCGGAGTTGATCTTGAAAATCCATGATACAGAAGCCAGTCTTGTCCGGCATCATCCCGGATAATCTGCGAACCGTGCCCATTGCCTACAAAATGATCATTCGCACCTATCACCAAAGAATAACCATTTTTCAACATCGGTTTACCAGTCTTGTCTTTGTACGGGCCCCATACTTTCTTGGAACGTCCCACTACGACTTTATATGTACTTTTCACTCCTTGACAACAACTTCCTATGGAGGCAAACATATAATAATAATCGTCGTGCTTATGGATATAAACAGCTTCAAAAGCAGTTCCCGCTATTCTCTTTTTTTTCGCTCCCGGCATGATCGACAACCCATCCGTAGTCAGTTCAATAACATATATTCCCCGGAAGCTGCCCCATACCAAATAGTTTCTCCCCTCATACTGCAGGAGACTAGGATCGATCGAGTTCTGTACACCAATCTCATTGCTACGGAACATCTTACCATGATCCGTAAAAGGTCCCTGCGGAGAGTTGGCCGTAGCTACCCCAATTCCGCACGTTTGTTCTCCTCCCCACACCGACATTGCATAATAAAGCACATATTTACCGTTAATATAATTAATGTCAGGTGCCCAGATTCCAGCTTTAGGTTCAAACCTGGGACGAGTTTTATTCGTAAATGCAGTGTTGCAATACGTCCATTCCACCAAATCTTTCGACTTCATGATCGGAACGTTTCTGGTAGATTCGGTAGCATACACATAAAAATAACCATCTGCAGCTTTAATCACCGTAGGGTCGGGCATGGCAATATCTACAACCGGATTCTTATAACTCACTGCAGACTTTGTCTGTGCTCTCCCCTGCGAAAGACAAGCACCTATCATGAATACGAAAACGAACAAATTTACATACTTTTTCATCAAATCATTCTTTTAAAAGCTCCTTTTTACCTTATCTTTATAGCTATAAATTAATATTAACTTACAAAATCTTTGGGTAACACTCCAAATTGCTTCTGGAAACACTTGGCAAAATAAGACGGAGAATTAAACCCTACCATATAGCAAATCTCATTTACCCGGTTTTCTCCTTCTTTCAATAATTGAGCAGCCTTCTTCAAACGTTCCAGTCGAAGATATTCATTCGGACTCAAATCCAAGACTCCCTTTATCTTCCGATAGAAATTAGAACGGCTCATATTCAGGCTATCCGCCATATCATCCATGCTAAATTCCGGATTACTATAATTCACCTGGATAACCTCATTCAACTTCTTTATAAAATCTTCGTCAGCTTTTGTCAACGCCATCGTATTGGCTGCCACAAAAGGAGACTGTGCAAAAGCCTTGCGCAGTTTCTCCCTATTCTGAATAAGGCTGGAAGCACAAGCCTGTAAATATTCCACAGAAAAAGGTTTCTCCAGATAAGCATCTGCTCCCAGTTCCATTCCCTCTATCTTAGACTGGATATTCGTCTTCGCAGTCAACAAAATAACGGGAATATGGCTATAATTCAAATCTGACTTGATCGTCTTACACAATTCAAAACCATCCATCACAGGCATCACAACATCACTAACCACCAAGTTCACATAATTACCATCCAACACTTGCAACGCTTCCGCACCATTAGTGGCAGTCAATACAGTATATTCTTTCGATAGCTGACGCACTACAAAGGCAAGCATATCCGGATTATCTTCTACAACCAGCACTGTAGGCCGGTTATCTTTCTTTTCCGTCTCTCCAACAGGAATTTCATTCATCCTGTCTATTTCAACTTCCGGTTCCGGTGTTAAAGTGATTGTCATATCCTGAACGATCGGCAAAGTCAGACAGAAGGTATTATTTTCTTCCCCTGCTCCCATAGCCAGGGTTCCTTGATGCAGTTCTGCCAATGAACGGGAAAGAGCTAAGCCGATTCCTGTTCCAGTGGTCACCTTTCCGTCTTCTTTTTCATTGAAACGAACGAAAGGTTTAAATATCTCCTCCTTCATCTCATTGGGAATAATCACCCCATCATTCTCCGTACGAATACAGAATGAATTATTATCATCCGCTTCCGGCACTTCCAAAGATATGTGTACGTAGCTTTCAGCATACTTCACCCCATTGTTCAACAGATTACTGATAATCTTCGTAAACGCCTCCCGGTTCACATGTGCATAGAAGTCCTTTTCAGGTACTTGCAAGGTGAATTCCAAACCTTTTTGTTTGGCAAGGGAAGTGAAACGTACATGAGTCTCCTTCAAGACCTCCGTTACATTACATTTCGCAAAATTCAAACGGAATCCCTGACTTTCCGTTTTACGGAAGTCAAGTAACTGGTTAGTCAGGTTCAACAATCGTTCCGTATTCTGTTTCATTACGTTCAGGTCTTCCCGTGTTTCCGCATCAACCTGTTTCTTCAATATAATGTTTTCCAACGGACCTTTAATCAATGTCAACGGCGTACGTATTTCATGGGCCACATTGGTAAAGAAATCAATCTTTGCATGGTAAACTTCACGTTCTTTCTCCTGCTCGAATTTTTCCATCTGCCTGCGGTGTTTGTTGTTACTACGCCTCTTGAAATACATAACTGTATATAAAGAACAGCCAATAATCAGCAAAGCATACACACAATATGCCCATATAGAAAGATAGAAAGGAGGAAGAATATGCACTTCCAATATCACTTCATCGTCACTCCATACTCCATCACTATTGGCAACTTTCACCCGGAAGGTATAATCACCATATCGAAGATTGGAGTAGGTAACAATAGGGCTTTCACCAACTGTCAACCAGTCTGTATCAAAGCCTTCCAACTTATACATAATCCGACTTGTCTTAGGAGCCTGAAAATCCAGCGCGGCTACACGGAAAGAGAAAGAATTCTGATTAGACTGGAGAACAAGCTGGTCAGAGAAAGTGATACTCTTTTCCAACGGAGAGCCCGGTTCACCAGCATATACTTCCTTTCCAAACAGAAAGAAATCAGTAATTACAATAGACGGGAGAAACTTGTTCTCCGAGAAATTCTTGGGATTAAAAGCGATAAATCCATCGATACTACCCAAATAAATCGTACCATCCTCGGCCTCAAAACTCGAACGATAATTAAACTGGTCGCCCAACAATCCATTGGAAGTGGTATATACTTTCATCACTCCGGTTGTGGGCTGGAAGCAGACCAAACCGTTGTTAGTTGTCAACCACAAAAGACCGTCCTTGTCTTCTACAATCTGATATACGACATCATTCGGCAAACCGGCAGATAAATTATAGTTGGCAAATGTCTCCGTATCCGGCTGAAAACAACAAAAACCTCCTCCTTGAGTAGTCAGCCAGATTTGCCGGTGAGAGTCTTCAAAAATACTTAAGACCTTGTCATACGGGAGACTCTTCGGATTATTTTTATCGTGCAAATAATTCTTCCATTTCTTTTCACTCACATTGTAGCAATAGGCTCCATTAGCATAAGTTGCCAACCATAGATTTCCTCCGGAGTCCTCCTTTATGTCATACACAAACCGACCGTTCAGTTCCGGTATCCGGTCGAAATCATCAGACTGTTTATTATATCGGAGCAAGCCGAATAAAGTTCCCAGGTAAATATCACCGGTCGTTGTGCAGCAAATAGAGAAAACACTATTATCTATCAATGAACGGGGAGAATCCGTTTTCTGATAGGTTTTCACGATAGCTCCCGTACGCGTATCTACTACTTTCACTCCTTTTGAAAAGGTTCCTACCCAAAGATGATCTCCAATTAAACATAAACCATGCACATTGGTAAAAGCACTACTGGGCGTAAAGAAGGAGAATGTTTTGGTCTTGGGGTTGAAACGATTCAGACCACCGTCCTCCGTACCAATCCACAGAATACCTTGATTATCCTGACAGAACTCACGTACTCGTTTCCCACGCAAACCATTATCAGTCCCTTTGGGATAATATTTCTCAAAATACGTATAAAAACGAGGATAGTAATTCACACCGCCAAAATAAGAACCAATCCAGATACCACCCTCGCGATCCTTACACAATGAATAAATAGCATTGTCGGATAAAGAATAAGGGTCGTTGATCGAACTGCGCAAATGAACATACTTACCCATTCGGAGATTATAAATATAGAGTCCCGATTCTGCACCAATCCACAATTCATTATCAGAAGCAACCAGCAGTTCACGACAAAAAACAGACTCTCCACTTTCATCTTTAGAGAGTAAATCATGCAGTTTGTTAGAGGTTAGGTTCAGTTCTTTCACTCCTCCTTTTAAAGAGCCTATATATAGACAATTATATGCTCCTTTCACCAGGCCTATCACGACATCATTCTCATAAGTTTTTTGATCGTCTACAGGTGATACATAAGGATGAAGGGTTTGCAAACGGTCTTTCGAATAGAAAAGTCCATCGCCATAGCAGCCAATCCAAAGGGTTCCGCTATTATCGAAAACAAAAGACTGGACATTGGTGGAGATAAAAGAAAAGTTCTTCAATGTGTGGTTCTGGAGTATTCCTTCCTCCAGATCATAACAAAATAGCCCCTGCGACTCTACCGCTACCCAGACACATCCTTTGTTGTCTCCGGAGATTGCAGTTACGGTATGCTCTATTTTCGTGTTTTCTGCGCTCAATTCAGCAAAATGCCGGAAAGAATCTTTTTCCGGATTATAGATATAAAGTCCTACATCCGTACCTACCCAGATATTTCCTTTTGCATCCTCATAAAGAGCTGTGATAAAATTATTACCAATGCTCCGCCGTGTGCGGTCATCATGTTTGAATTTGCGGAATGACAAACCGTCATATCTATTCAAACCATCTTTTGTGCCGAACCACATAAAGCCCTGCTTATCCTGCAAAATCGCATTGACCGTATTTTGAGATAACCCGTTCTGTACACTAAGATTTTTGAAATAATAATGCTCGTCCGCCATTTGCGCATGGCAGCCGATCTGATAGCCGATTAAACAGATTAAAAATATGAGAACTTTCTTCATAAACATACGTGTTTTCTATCCTTCCGTTTGAGTTACCAAATGTAGGCAAAATCACAGCGGAAAGATAGTAAATATGTCTCAATGAATGAAAGAATAGTCCTATTTTTCTATTCTGATACGCGCGTCAACTGCTACAACGGCCTTTTGCGTTGCCAAGAGCGGATTTATATCCATTTCTTTGATCTCTGTAGCGAAACGTAGTAAAGTGGACAAACGGACAATAATTTCAGCAAATTTATCTTCGTTGACTCCCTTTTGCCCACGTGTTCCCTGAATGATTTTATAAGCACGCAAAGAATGAATCATTGAATAAGCTTCTTCGTAAGAAAGCGGAGCCAAACCGGAAGATACATCTTTCAGCACCTCCACAAAAATACCTCCCAAACCACAAAGTACCACGTGACCGAACTTCTCTTCATATTTTGCGCCAACAAACAGTTCCGTACCTTTCAGCATCGGCTGTACCATAATTGCTCTTGCATCAGGTATCTGCATCATACGATCAAATTCCAGTGCCAGATGTTGCTCACTTTTAATGTTCAGAACAACACCGCCGACATCTGATTTGTGCACAGGACCAACCACTTTGGCAACTACCGGAAATCCGCACCGACGGGCAAAAGCTACTATCTCCTCTTTATTATCGGAAACAAATTCATCTACCAACGGAATACCGGCAGCATGCAACAATGCCTGTACATAATTGGGAGCGATATAACCATCCTCCGGAATCGAATCAATAATACGACGAATCCTCGGAACGTCTACTCCGAACAGTTCTATTTCAGGAACTGCCGGTTTAGGAGCATTGACGATACGTGAAAGGGCAGTACCCAAGGTCACTTCGTCTGCAAAATTCACATGCCCTTTTGCCAGGAAGGCGGAAACCTCCGCTCCGGCTGTATTAATGGAAGGAAGAATGGGAAAAATCGGTTTCTTGCAAGTCTGCATCTTTTCGTGAAGCACATCATACATTTCAAACATAGTAACCAATCCCGGAGTTCCGAAGATGGCCATCATGGCGTCTATATTGTCAAGCTTTTCCTCGCAGTAGTCAATGCAAAGGCGCAGATGTTCCGGTGTTCCGGTAGCCAGAATATCAATAGGATTTCCGACGGCAGCACCGGGGAATAGTTGGGCTTTTAGTTCCTCGGCTACTTCTCCCTCCAGCTTAGGCACATTCAGTCCGCCTTTACTCAAGGCATCTGTCAGCATCACTCCCGGGCCTCCGGCATGAGTGATAATGGCAAAATTCTTTCCTTTCAATTCGGGTAAAGTAAACACGCAACCTACGGTAGTCAATTCCTCACGAGAGAAACAGCGCACAATCCCTGCTTTACGGAACAAAGCCTCTACTGCCGAATCGGAACTGGCGATTGCTCCTGTATGGGAAGATGCCGCCCGGCTTCCGCTCTCCGAACTTCCGGCTTTGATTGCCGCAATCTTGCACCCTTTTCTAATCAAAGACGAAGCATGGAATAACAACCTGTCCGGATTCTGAATACTTTCAATATAGAGTAGTTTCAGATGAGAATCCGTTTCGGGATCGAAGTTCTCATCCATAAATTGCAATACATCTTCTACACCGATCTGCTTGGCGTTTCCCACCGACCAGACTGAATTGAACTGCAAACCTTTTGTTACGGCACTTTCGAGAATAAATACCGCCGTAGCACCGGAGCTGGAAATCAAGTCCACCCCTTTTGGGTTTAAGTTAGGAATCGGCTGGCTGAACACGCTATGATGCCATGTATTCATCAATCCGATGCAATTAGGACCAATCAGCGAAGCACCGTATTTATTAACTGTTTCCAAAATACGTTCTTCCAACAGCGCCCCTTCGTGGGTTTCTTCACCAAAACCAGCCGAGAGTATGATAAATGCCCTGGTTTGTTTCTTGCTAGCCAATGTTTCCACCATATCAGGACACATCGAGGCAGGCACAGCCAACACCGCCAGATCTGTGTCCGGCAGATCATTCACATCCGCAAAGGCGGGAACTCCCTGCACTTCCTTTTCCTTCGGATTCACCGCCCGAAGTTCTCCCTGATAACCTCCGTTTATCAAATTCTTTAATATTGCGCCACCCGGCTTATGCACATTATTCGATGCCCCTACTACGACAATGCTTTCAGGACGAAGCAACTGGGTTGTTATCATATCATGCTTTGGTTTTCGTTTAACTTAGGTACAAATATATTCTTTCTTACGAGAAAAAAGAAAGAAAAAGGGGAGAAATATAGATGGAAATAGATGATAAAAGAGGAAATGAGCAAGAAATTATATAGATTATACTGACTTATTGAAATGCAAAGCTATAATCTTACCATGTAATTCTTATCATTAGAACAGAATATTACTTTATGCAGAAAAAATGGACATAAAACTCATACAGAATCAAAAATATACAAGATGAGTCCGGAGTATATTGGAAAACTTGAAGGATAAGCAAGTTGCATAATCCATATTCACACAAAACAGACTTTAAATCATTCGATTCAACATCAAAAAGGCAAAATTCCTAATTTCAGGAGCAGATTATTGCAAATATAAATTCAAATAGAAACAACTCACATGTTACCTATTCGACAGCAACCAGCACAAAACAAGTATTCTAAATGCCCTTTTGTCCTTTCGTTTAAAAGCAAGAAAGTACTTCTCACTGACCAATAAACCGTTTCTTTAAAAGGAACGAAGTCTTCCTTTAAAAGCAATGATTCATGATTCTATCAACAATCATGAATATTCACTCATTTGTATTCAAGAAAGATTACTTATTCCGCATATTCATACAGTATTTTATACGTCACTTCTTTTATTAGAATACAATTTAGATACTCCTAATCTGTTTCAATCTTAAAAATAGAACATAATAGAAAATATAAAAATACCCCGATACAAATTGGCTATTTTCTAGCCAACTTATATCAGGGTAAAACACTTTCTTTTTACCTGTTTTTTTATTACGAAACGTTCCTGTTTCATTCTGTGACCACTTTTCAATGAAATAATCTGTGTTAATCCGTGTAATCTGTGGTGAAAAGTCACTATCTTTGCACATTGCAAAGCTGAAAACAACAAAAATCACACTATATAATGGAAAAGAAATTCAAAAGAACCACCGTCACATCGGCACTGCCGTATGCGAACGGTCCTGTCCATATCGGTCACCTGGCGGGTGTATACGTGCCGGCAGATATCTATGTACGCTATCTGCGTCTGAAAAAAGAAGATGTATTATTCATCGGAGGTTCGGACGAACACGGAGTGCCTATCACCATCCGTGCCAAGAAAGAAGGAATTACTCCACAGGATGTAGTAGACCGTTATCATTCGCTGATTAAGGAATCATTCAAAGAGTTCGGTATCTCATTCGACGTGTATAGTCGCACCACTTCACCGACGCATCACCAACTGGCTTCGGATTTCTTCAAAACATTATACAATAAAGGAGAATTCATCGAAAAAACATCCGAACAATATTACGACGAGGAAGCAAAAACATTCCTTGCCGACCGTTATATCACCGGAGAATGTCCTCACTGCCATTCGGAAGGCGCTTACGGCGACCAATGCGAAAAGTGCGGAACCTCACTTTCTCCTACAGATCTTATCAACCCGAAAAGCGCCATCAGCGGCAGCAAACCGGTGATGAAAGAAACCAAGCACTGGTATCTTCCTCTCGACAAACACGAAGCATGGCTGCGCAAATGGATTCTGGAAGACCACAAAGAATGGCGTCCCAATGTATACGGCCAATGCAAAAGCTGGCTCGACATGGGGTTGCAGCCACGTGCCGTGAGCCGTGACCTCGACTGGGGAATCCCTGTGCCAGTAGAAGGAGCAGAAGGGAAAGTACTCTACGTATGGTTCGACGCACCTATCGGCTACATCTCCAACACCAAAGAACTACTCCCCGACAGCTGGGAAACTTGGTGGAAAGATCCCGAAACCCGCCTGATCCATTTCATTGGAAAAGACAACATCGTGTTCCACTGCATCGTATTCCCTGCCATGCTGAAAGCAGAAGGCAGCTATATCCTGCCGGACAACGTGCCGAGCAACGAATTCCTCAACCTCGAAGGAGACAAGATCTCTACTTCCCGCAATTGGGCCGTATGGTTGCACGAATATCTGGCTGATTTCCCCGGAAAGCAAGACGTACTCCGCTACGTACTGACCGCCAACGCACCGGAAACGAAAGACAACGACTTCACTTGGAAAGACTTCCAAGCACGCAATAACAACGAACTGGTAGCCGTATACGGCAACTTCGTAAACCGTGCAATGGTGCTGACTCAAAAATACTTCGACGGTCGCGTACCCGCACAGGGCAGCTTAACCGACTACGACAAGGAAACGCTGAAAGAATTCGCAGACGTGAAAGCAGAAGTAGAAAAACTGCTCGACGTATTCAAATTCCGCGATGCACAGAAAGAGGCCATGAATCTGGCACGTATCGGAAACAAATACCTGGCCGACACCGAACCGTGGAAACTGGCTAAGACAGATATGGAACGTGTAGGAACCATCCTCAACATTTCCCTGCAACTGGTTGCCAACCTTGCCATCGCCTTCGACCCATTCTTGCCGTTCAGCTCGGAAAAACTCCGCAAAATGCTGAACATGGATACTTTCGAATGGTCTGAACTGGGAAAAGATAACCTGCTTCCTGTAGGCCATCAGTTAAACAAACCGGAGTTATTGTTCGAGAAGATCGAAGACGCTACTATCGAAGCACAGGTACAAAAGCTGCTCGATACAAAGAAGGCAAATGAAGAAGCCAACTACAAAGCTAATCCTATCCGCCCGAACATCGAATTCGACGACTTCACGAAACTGGATATCCGTGTAGGTACCATTCTTGAATGTCAGAAAGTACCGAAAGCGGATAAATTGCTGCAATTCAAAATCGATGACGGACTGGAGACACGTACCATCGTATCAGGTATTGCCAAGCATTATCAACCGGAAGAGCTGGTAGGCAAACAAGTTTGCTTCATCGCTAATCTCGCTCCGCGCAAACTGAAAGGAATCGTCAGCGAAGGCATGATTCTTAGTGCCGAAAACAACGACGGCAGTCTGGCAGTTATCATGCCGGGACGTGAAGTGAAGCCGGGCAGCGAAGTAAAATAATAAAACTAGAATAGGGAATACATGAAAAGCTATCATCACGCATAGCCTTTTCATGTATTCTTTGCAAATAACATGAGCGAGAATCAGTCACTAAAAGAAAAGACGGCCAAAGGACTATTTTGGGGAGGATTCAGCAACGGCATACAGCAGTTGTTAAATCTGCTTTTCGGAATATTCCTCGCGCGGTTGCTCACTCCGTCAGATTATGGAATGGTGGGAATGTTGGCCATCTTCTCCCTCATTGCCAGTTCGATACAGGAAAGTGGTTTCACAGCTGCCCTTGTTAATAAGAAAGAAGTGACGCACAATGATTACAATGCCGTATTCTGGTTCAACGCGGCCATCAGTCTGTCGCTGTACCTGCTGTTATTCCTCTGTGCACCGCTTATCGCTGACTTTTACTATACTCCCGAACTGACACCACTGGCACGTTATTCTTTTATCGGCTTCTTCATTGCCAGTCTGGGAATATCCCACAGTGCCTATCTCCTGCGTAATCTGATGGTCAAACAGCGGGCATTGTCTTCGGTTATCGGACTCACCGTGTCCGGAATCACCGGAGTCACTCTTGCCTACTTTGGTTTCTCTTATTGGGGAATTGCTACGCAAAGCATCGTTTACGTAACCATCAACACAGCCTGTTACTGGCATTTCACCCGTTGGCGACCGAGCTTGCAGTTCAACTTCACCCCGATTAAGGAAATGTTCGGATTCAGTGGGAAACTACTGGTTACCAATGTATTCAATCACATCAATAACAATCTGTTTTCCGTGATACTGGGTAAATTCTACAGCGAAAAAGAAGTAGGATATTACAACCAAGCCAATAAATGGTGCGGCATGGGACAACTCTTCATCTCCGGCATGATAAACGGAGTAGCGCAACCGGTACTCACCAAAGTGTCCGACGACCTTGAACGGCAAAAACGGGTATTTCGCAAAATGCTGCGTTTCACCGCTTTTGTCTCGTTTCCCGCCATGTTGGGATTGGGAATCGTATCGGAAGAGCTGATTATCATCACCATCACCGACAAGTGGTATTCCAGCATATTAATCATGCAAATACTGTGTATCAGCGGAGCCTTTGCTCCCATCGCATACCTCTATCAGCAGCTCATCATCAGCAAAGGGAAATCCCGCATCTATATGTGGAACACCATAGCGCTCGGCATAATTCTACTGTCAGGCGTTCTGTTAGTCCACTCACACGGTATCTATGCCATGCTCGCCGTCTATGTATCCACCAATATACTGTGGCTACTGACGTGGCACTACTTCGTATGGCAGGAAATCGGACTAAAGCTGCGCCATGCACTGATAGACATTCTTCCTTATGCTGTCATTGCAGCTACGGTAATGGCAATCACCTATTATTCCACCCGTTCCATCGAGAATATTTATCTCCGCTTGGCAAGCAAGATAGTGCTCGCAGCAGCACTCTACGTAGCCGCCATGTGGGGCAGCCGTTCGGTCACCTTTAAAGAAAGCATCCAGTATTTCATCAAAAAGAAGACACATGAACCCCAATGATCTTGCCACCAAATACCACCTTCTAAATCGTTCTTTCAAAAAGACGATGATCTATCACATAGGTATAGACGCCGGATTCTTTACCGAATATACCTATATGCTCCATGCAATGCTCTATTGCCTGCAACACAAAATACAGTTCAAGCTCTACTCCGACGACGCCAACTTCGGATGGGAAAAAGGTTGGGAAGATTGTTTCGCCCCCTTCTGCGAGCAAGTGCACGAACCGTTTCATCACACTTATAACACCCATCGCCTCCCCTCCTGGCAGGCATTGATGAAAGACAAAAAGCTGCCTAAGACGAAGTTACTGAAATGGAAACTGAAAGTAACCTGTAAGAACATCATCGGAAAAGCCCTTGCTTTCTTCACGTATGGCAAACCGGTCCGACTCAACTTTCAAGTGACGTTCAACCCCAACCAGCATTTCCATATCCCCGAACTGGGAATAGACGGTGACTACCTCCACACCTTCCAAAAGCTGACGGAAATCACCTGGAAACTCAACGACACCACCGCACAGGAATGTCTCCAATTTGCCGCCAGCCTGCAACTTCCGCCTCAATACGCAGGATGCCAAATACGCGGAGGAGACAAGATCACCGAAACCAACCTGCTTCCACCGGAACATTACATACGCCTCATCAAAGAAAAAACAGCCATCCGCGACGTCTTTGTATTGACCGACGACTACCGCCTCTTCGAGCAATTGCAAACCCTTGCCCCGGACATACACTGGTACACCCTTTGCAGCCCCGACGAAAAAGGATACGTCAACAGCGCTTTCACGCAGACCACCAAAGAGCTGAAACAGAGACAAATGACACGTTTCCTTTCCTCGATACAGATATTGATGAATGCCTCCGTCTTTATAGGAAGCATCACCACCGGTCCCAGCCTGTTCCTATTGAAGAAATTCTATCCGGACATTAATCCGGCAGACTGTCTGCTCAAGGACTTTCCGCAAGCATCCGTCCTTCCCATACCGGGACGCGGACAAGTGGCCACCGAATTTATGCAAGGAAACTTAAAGTTATAGTAACTTAGCAATATAATTACTACTTTTGTAGCACAACGTGCATTAACCATTTCCGATGAACAAGAAATATACAGCCGAAGAGCTTGATTTATTACATGCCGAACTCTACGACATATTGGGAGAAACCATCCGGGTGTGTCAGAAGCACAACATTCCCTATTTTGTGATTGGCGGCACGGCAATCGGTGCACTCTACGACCAGGCGATTCTCCCCTGGGATGATGATATTGACATAGGCATGACGCGGGAGAACTACAACAAATTTCTGAAAGTAGCTCCCGGGGAACTGGGTCCTTCCTACTTCCTTTCATGGATAGAGACAGACCCTCATACCCCGTATTATTTTGCCAAAGTCAAGAAAAACGACACCCTTTTTGTAGAAGAAATGTTCAAGAATGTCCCGATGCATCCGGGCATTTTTGTCGATATATTCCCATTCGACAAGATTCCCGACAACAAGCTGCTGCGAAGAATACAATCCGAAGCACTCGGCTTCCTCAAATGCTGCCTGATGGGAAAAGAGATATGGATGTGGAAACACTTCGGTACATGTGAAATAGAGGACCCCACGAACCGGGGAGCCTTCTCCTGTTTCCTGAACAGGGTAGTCGACCTGCTTTTCTCTAAAAAAGCAATCTACCGCATGCTGGTGTCAGTTCAAAGCTGTTTCAACTCACGAAACACTCGTTACTATAACAACGTAATGGCCACTGCCGACCACGTAACCGTAGAAAGCATCCGCCACCTGCAACCCGTGAAATTCGGCCCTCTCACAGTGACCGCCCCCGACGACCTGGAAGGATTTTTGCGTTACAACTATCCAACCCTGCATCGATTTACAGAAGAAGAGCAGGAAAAAGTGAACAACCACTATCCTGCCGCCCTGTCATTCAGTACAACCCCAAAACAAGAACTATGAATATGAAATCCGCTTTAGTAGACGTCCCGGTACTTATCCTGTTCTTCAACCGCCCGCAACAGTTGTCGCAAGTGTTCGAGCAAGTGAAGAAAGCGCGTCCGTCCCGCCTCTTCCTCTATCAGGACGGAGCACGAAACGAACGTGACCTGCCCGGAATAAAAGCCTGCCGTGAAATCGTATCACAGATAGACTGGGAATGTGAAGTAGAACGGCTTTATCAGGAAAAGAATTTCGGCTGCGACCCTTCGGAGTACATTTCGCAGAAATGGGCCTTTTCGAAAGTCGACAAGTGCATCGTATTGGAAGACGACGATGTGCCCGCCGTCTCCTTTTTCCAATTCTGCAAGGAGATGCTGGATAAATACGAACATGACACCCGCATCAGCATGATTGCCGGATTTAACCCCGAAGAAATCACCCAAGATATGCCCTACGACTATTTCTTTACCACCACCTTCTCTATCTGGGGATGGGCAAGCTGGAAACGGGTAGTCGACCAATGGGATGAGTTCTACAACTTCCTGGACGACTCCTTCAATATGCAACAACTGGAACAGCTTATCAAGGAACGCAAATTCCGGAGCGACTTTATCTACATGTGCCAGCGTCACCGGGAACAGCAGAAAGCCTTTTATGAAACGATCTTCCACGCCTCCATACTGTTCAACTCCGGGCTAAGCATCGTGCCTACCCGCAACATGATTAATAACTTGGGAGCAACGGCAGATTCCACCCATTTCGCCGGCTCGATTCATACCCTGCCCAAAGGTTACCGCCGCATCTTCACGATGAAGCGCTATGAGGTGGATTTTCCACTGAAACATCCCCGCTACGTCATCGAAAACGTTGCCTATAAAGAGAGCGTTTACCGCATCATGGGCTGGGATCATCCGTGGATCAAGATCGGACGTTCGTTCGAAGAACTGTTCCTCAACCTGAAATACGGCAATTTCTCCATCATTACGAAAGCTGTCAAAAACCGAATCAACAAATGGCTGAAAAGAAACAAGCACCACTAAATAAGTTGCTTACTATTTATTTTTACCATACCCGCCTCACACGGGAAAGCTACGAGGAATGGAAAGAATATAAATTCCCCGGACACATTTTATACGGACTTCCTTTACTGGAGAATTACGGAATACACTCCGTGATGCACAAATGCAAATATTTCTCCGGCCGTCTGAAACTCATGCTTTACGCCACCAAAGAGATTCTCTTCTGCAAGGAGAAATACGACGTCCTCTACGCCACCTCTTTCCGGGGTATAGAGCCCGTCATCTTCCTCCGTGCCCTGGGACTGTATCGCAAACCCATCGTGATCTGGCATCATACGGCAGTCGTGACCAATCCCAAACCGTGGCGCGAACAAATCTCCCGCCTTTTCTACAAAGGTATAGACCAAATGTTCCTGTTCAGTCGGAAACTGATTCAGGACTCGCAGAAAACCCGGAAAGCACCGTCCCACAAACTGAAACTCATCCATTGGGGACCGGATCTTCCTTTCTACGACCACCTGCTTGCAGAAATGCCCGACCGGAAGCCCGAAGGATTTATCTCCACCGGTAAAGAAAACCGGGACGTAGACACCTTGCTCCAGGCATTTGCCGCAACGAACGAGAAACTGGATTTGTACATTGCCGTCTCATGCGGTAACATCAACTATAAAAAGATCATCGACCCGTATGCATTGCCCGACTCCATTCGCATCCATTATACCGACGGAGTGATTCCCTACGAACTGGGGAAACTGGTGGCACGCAAAAGTTGTATCGTGATCTGCTGCCTGGACTTCCCCTATACCGTAGGACTGACCACGCTCGTGGAAGCATTCGCCCTCGGCATCCCCGTCATCTGTTCGCGCAACCCCAACTTCGAAATAGACATCGATAAGGAAGGAATAGGCATCACCGTAGAATATAACGACGTACAAGGCTGGATAGACGCTATCCGCTACATCGCCGACCACCCCGAAGAGGCACGGCGCATGGGAGAGAATGCCCGCAAACTGGCGGAAGAACGTTTCAACCTCGAAATCTTTTCACGCGAAATAGCAGAAAGCTTGCTGGAAATATCAAACATTTCCTCTAAAAACCGTACATTTGCATAAACTTTTGCCCATGAGAGTCCTGATTATAAATACATCTGAACGAATAGGAGGAGCAGCCATCGCAGCAAGCCGGTTGATGGAGTCACTGAAAAACAACGGCATCAAAGCCAAAATGCTGGTACGTGACAAACAGACCGACCAAATCAGTGTTGTCCGCTTAAAAAGTAACTGGTTGCAAGTGTGGAAGTTCATGTGGGAACGGATTGTGATCTGGAGTGCCAACCGTTTCCGGCGTTACCATTTGTTTGACGTAGACATCGCCAACACAGGTACAGACATCACCTCACTCCCGGAATTCCGCCAGGCCGACGTGATCCATCTGCATTGGATCAACCAGGGAATGCTCTCACTGAACGATATACGAAAGATACTGACCTCCGGCAAACCCGTAGTCTGGACCATGCACGATATGTGGCCATGCACCGGCATCTGCCATTACGCACGGGAGTGCAACAACTATCAGCAGGAATGTCACGACTGTCCGTACATCTACAAAGGCGGGGGACGAAAGGATTTATCCTATCGCACGTTCCGCAAAAAACAAAAGTTATACAGCTACGCTCCCATTCATTTCGTCACGTGCAGCCATTGGCTGAAGGAACAAGCCCAGACCAGTGCATTATTTGAAGGGAAAAGCGTGACCAATATTCCGAACGCTATTAATACCAACTTGTTCAAACCCATGAACAAGAAGGAAGCGCGTGCCAAATTCATGTTGCCGGAAGGTAAGAAACTAGTTTTGTTCGGCTCATTAAAGATCACCGATAAACGAAAAGGGGTCGACTATCTGATTGGGGCATGCAAACTGTTGGCAGAAAAGCATCCGGAATGGAAAGACTCACTGGGTGTAGTCGTATTCGGCAACCAGTCGCAGCAGTTACAGGAACAACTTCCTTTCCATGTATACCCGCTCCCTTATATCAAAAATGAGCATGAAGTAGTGAATATCTACAATGCCGTAGACCTCTTCGCCATCCCGTCTCTGGAAGAGAATCTTCCCAATATGATTATGGAAGCAATGGCCTGTGGAGTGCCTTGTGTCGGTTTTAATGTGGGAGGTATCCCCGAAATGATCGATCATCTGCACAACGGCTACGTGGCACAATACAAATCCTCGGAAGATTTTGCCAACGGCATACATTGGATATTGACGGAACCGGAATACAACGAACTCTCTGCACAGGCCTGCCGCAAGGTTCTGGGCAATTATTCGGAGAGCATCGTTGCAAAGAAATATACAGATGTCTACAATAAAATAACGGGGAAATATGCATAGTGTCCATCCTACTCCCAAGTTCTCTATCATTACGGTGACATACAATGCTGAAAAGGTATTGGAAGACACGATTCAAAGTGTAATCTCACAAACCTATCATCATATAGAATACATTATCGTGGATGGAGCTTCCAAGGATGGAACCCTCTCTATTATCAACCGCTACCGGTCACGCATACACACCGTCGTCAGCGAACCCGACAAAGGACTGTATGACGCCATGAATAAGGGCATCGCCCTTGCCAGCGGTGATTATCTCTGTTTCCTGAATGCAGGCGACTGTTTTCATGAGGATGATACGCTGCAACAAATGGTGCACACCATCAACGGCAATGAACTGCCCGATATACTTTACGGAGAAACCGCTATCGTAGACAAGGACAGGCATTTTCTGCGGATGCGCAGATTGTCCGCCCCTGAAACGCTCACCTGGAAAAGCTTCAAACAGGGAATGTTAGTCTGCCACCAGGCATTCTTCCCCCGCCACACGCTCGTAGGGCCATACAATCTGCAATATCGCTTTTCTGCAGATTTCGACTGGTGCATCCGCATCATGAAGAAAGCACGTACTTTGCACAATACCCACCTGACAATCATCGACTATCTGGAGGAGGGAATGACTACCCGGAATCAGAAAGCATCCCTCAAAGAAAGATTTCGGATCATGGCAAAGCATTACGGGCTGATTGGAACCGTGGCGCATCATGCATGGTTCGTGATCCGTGTAGTTACTCACCAGTAGGCGAAGGCATATAAAGCATCACCTGGTCTAATATCACTCCTTCGTCCAATGCCTTGATTACCAATTTGTGGGACTTCTTTCCGGATACCGGAAGTCGAACCGTTCGGATGGCTTGATTGCGCAGCACGTTCTCTTTCCATTCTTCACTCCGTCCTTTCGTTTCATAAGAGATCACTTCAGGCGCTGCATCGTCCAACGATATTGAGAAACGTAATTGATCTCCTCCCACAGGATGATTAGGCAACAAGCGGATGTCAACCTCTACCGAGTCTGTTTTCCAGTTGTCAAAAGAGAACATCAGTGCATCTCCCTTGTCAATGCCTGTCGCTTTGCTTTCATATCCCAGGCCCTCACAAATAGCAGAAGTTCCTTTCCGCGCATTCAAGGTCTTACTATTCGGGATATTCTTCCCATCCAAGCCGTTCCATTTATAGATAGCTACACGCTCTTTCATCATCGGAGAAGTAGCCGTTTTTCTTTCCACGCGATTGAATACGGGGAGTTTTCGGGGTTGGAAATCCATCATGCGGTTCCACTTTCCATCTTCCAGTGAGTTATACTGTTTTGTCAATACTACAATGCTGTCATAGGCAAGATCACTTTTCTCCCAGTCCGCTTTTCCGTGGCGGGCTAATTGGGCATATAGCAATTTCCGGTTCATCTGTGTAGCAGCTTGCACCGGGTATTTCACCAATTCAAAATAGGCACTTTGTCTGCCGGATGGGATTTTCGAAGCTGCCCGTTCCACTGTCTCCGACAATTTATCATAAGCCTGCAAACGTCCGTTGATTTCTTTTTCACTCCATGGGAGATCTTTGACAACACGATAAACAGGATCTTTCTCCTCTTCCCTCGTATTTCCCATAAATTCAGGTTTACGAATATGGGCCAGACGATAGTGTTCCTGCATCACAGGTAATACTGCCTTTGCGCACGAAGCTCCCAATTCCCGTTCCAGCCAGTGTTTCAGATGAGAGGTCACTCCTTCCGAGGCCACAGCTTCTATATTCCAGGCCATATCCATAAACAACTCTATCTGATACTCGGCAGGCTTGATATCTCCGACGTTCAGTATCCACATCTTCTGTATGCCTCGATCGTAAGCCAGCTTCATTTGTTGGAAAATCAGATACGGGCTCATCGTACTCAACCAGAGATGGTCATGCGGACGTCCCCAATAAGAAACATGATAATAGACTCCATTCCCTCCTTTACGTGCGCATTCTTCGGCCGTAGGAAAATGGCGGATATAGCCATAGTTATCGTCACACCACATCAATGTTACATCATCGGGCACCTGTAATCCGGCATGATAAATGTCGAGTACCTCTTTATAAGGGATAAAAACCTGCGGGACTTTAGTTACATCCTTATCAACATATTTTTCAATCAACCCGCGTTGATCTGCAAACACACGATCTATTACGGCCTTCTGTTCTTCCACCGTCTTCGCTCCCTGCATCTTGCCATCGTGTACACCACGCATACCCAACGTATAGAGTATTTCCTGATCTGCCACCTCTTTTACACGGTCTTCCCAGAATTTGTAAACAGCCGGAGCATTATTCACATAATCATAAGCCCCTTCTCCTCTTCGTTTCCACTCGCCGGCAGCGCTGCAAGCCATCGGTTCGCAATGGGAAGCACCGATGAAGATTCCATATTTCTTGGCAGCTTCCCGATTGCCTTTGGTCAGGAAGAAAGGAAGTGTACATTCGTGCATTGCAGGCCAATAGGTGTTGGCACGCAGACGAAGTAAGAGTTCAAAAATACGCTCGTTGGTACGCGGGCCTATCTCACCTTTCACTTTTGAAGGTTCATAGGTCCGACTGCTCCATGGCATCAAGCCCCAGTCTTCATCATTAATAAATATACCCCGATATTCCACCGAAGGAGCCTGAAGACTTTGGAATTTGGAAGATAGCTTAAAAAGTTTCTTCTTTTCCGGAGTTACGTCCGCCCACCATTCCCAGGGAGAGACACCTAACAAACGGGATATTTCGAGTATTCCATAAGCCGTACCATGTTTGTCACTGCCGGCTACGATCAATTTACCCTCCGGAGAAACAGATAATAGAAAAGCCTGCTTCTTGCCTTTTAGCGCAGAAACATCTATGCCGGTCCGGCTGATAAGCTCACTCTGCCCCACCGTTCCTATCACAATTTCACCTGTTTTCTCATTCGCTTGGGTAGTCGACGACAATACTGTCTGAATATCACGCCCCAGCATTTCCAATGCGGTTCGTACAACCAGTTCTTCAGAAGGGCTGCAAGCGATGACAACTGTTTGACCGGAAGTCAAAACAAAATCCTTACTACGAATCGGTAAAGCAACTATCAAAAAGATGAAAAAAGAAAACAGAAGTTTATGTCTCATAGGTTCTATTATTTATAGAAGACAAAATTACAAGTTTGTAGAAAATGTGCTATAGAATAGTGTACAATTTCATAGAATTCTGTCCGACCTATTTAAAATGTAGCAGGCAACGCAAACAACTGATACATCAGCGTTCGTGCCATGCGTATCTGTCCTTTCGTGCTGGGATGCAAACGGTCATATCCCGCATCGTAGAAATAAATCAGTTGTTCTTCCACCATCGGATTCAATCCGGTTACCGCATTAAAATCAATCACGGGAACTCCCCACACATTGCCGGCTTCTTTAACAGCCTGCACGTAGGCATCCACATATTCGCCACAACTGTTCTGGTAGTTTTCATCCGGTTGCACATTCGTTTCTCCAAAATTGGCCAGTGAACGGTGCAACGGGGTCAGCAACACAATCTGCTTGTCCGGGAAGAGTTGTTTCAGTCTATTGATTCCTATGTTTATACGTCCCTTATACGTGCTTCCATCCATTATAGGAGTGCGTTTCTTACGGGTTTCCAGCTTTTGGGTTTGCCCACGGGCTGCCATCACTTGTTCTTCTGTTTCCGTAAACCATTCTCCAATAGGTACACCGTCATTAAAATCATTCGTACCCATCAAAATCACGATAGCATCTACTTCTCCACCGTGTTCTTTCTTCAGTTGCTCGGCTTGCCGGGGCACATCATTCCATTGCCTGCCACTGATACCATATACATAAGGAGTGATTCCCAGCCATTCCTGCAGAAAATCCCAGTATTTCTTTATCTTGTCACCATAACAGTTGGGATCTGTAATAGAGTCTCCCAAATATCCCACTCTTTTTCCTTGCCACGGGTGCCGGATGCATCCATTATTCGTTTCAACAGAGTTTGCCACTTTAGAAGATTGATTCTGTCCGCACAGAAAAGAGGAACAGAAAAACAGGATGGTACATGTGAGTAATAATTTGCTTTTCATCGGTATCATACATTAAATGAGAGATTTGTATTTAATATTCGACAAAAATAACTCAAAAAAATGTAGTTTCAATCAATTTGGACGATCAATCTCATCCATGCAACCGGATATATAAACATATTCCTATTTGACTATTCTTGCTAAAATACAGGTTTACAGTCTTTTTTCAATCAAGTTATCATTGAGTTTTGCAGCTAAAACCCTATCTTTGTCACAAACTAAAAGAAATAATTGGATGTTTAACTCATTTTCATTCCATAAGGATTCCGTTCTGTAAATAATCTGTAAGCCTTCCTCTCATTACAGATTATCCCTTATGTTTTCTGACATACTCTTGTCAGAGTTATTTTCTATATCTAAATTTTTAAACTATTTGTATGGTCAAATGGTTGCAAGCATCATTATATGCCTCCATTCGCCGTACAACCAAAACATTAAAACAATGAGTAACGATTTTAAATCAATCCACGAATTCGATTTTACACTGATATGTAATTACTTCAAGGCATTAAAACGTCAAGGTCCCGGAAGTCCTGAAGTCACACAAAAAGCCGTAAGCTTCATCAACGAACTGTCCGACAAGGCACGAATAGCCGACATTGGCTGTGGCACAGGCGGTCAGACAATGGCATTAGCCAACTATACGAAAGGACAAATTACAGGTATCGACCTTTTCCCCGACTTTATCGAGCTATTCAACAAAAATGCAATAGAAGCCCATTGTGAAGACAGAGTAAAGGGTATCGTCGGTTCCATGGACGCTCTGCCATTTCAAGAGGAAGAACTCGATCTGATCTGGTCCGAAGGCGCTATCTATAACATAGGATTCGAACGCGGCATGAACGAATGGAACAAATTCCTGAAAAAGAACGGATTTATCGCTGTAACGGAAGCCTCCTGGTTCACCCCGGAACGTCCCTCCGAAATAGAAGACTTCTGGATGGCCAATTACCCGGAAATCGATACGATTCCAAGAAAGATAATGCAAATGGAAAAAGCAGGATATATCCCGACAGCCCATTTCATTTTACCGGAAAATTGCTGGCTTGAGCATTTCTACGCTCCCCAGTTCCCTGTTCAGGAAGCTTTTTTGAAGGAATATGCAGGAAATGACGCAGCCGCAGACCTCATCACCGGGCAACGGTATGAAGAGAGCCTATATAATAAGTATAAAGAATACTACGGCTACGTATTCTATATAGGACAAAAAAAAGATTGATTATCTGCCGGAGAAGTTAGCAAGATAGGACAACTCTCCGGCATTTATAATCCTTTACTTTGCAGAAAACATGGAGACGAAAGATATCAATAAACAGGAATATCAGTTACGGATCAATAAAGTGACCGACTATATTCACAATCACATAGACCAGCCGTTATCATTACAGAAAATGGCAGGTATCGCCTGCTTTTCTCCTTTCCACTTCCATCGCGTATTTACAATCCTGACGGGCGAAACGCCTACGGATTATATCAAACGCACTCGGATTGAAAAAGCAGCCCTATTATTAAAACGAAACAAGGAACTTTCCGCCACCGAAATCGCCCGTCTTTGCGGCTTTAGCAGCCTTTCACTTTTAAGTCGCAATTTCAGGTTGCATTTCAGTATGACGATCCGGGAGTTCCGTTCATTAAAATAAAACCCTAAAGAATATGGAAAAAGAAAATAAGATTCTGATTTTTCGAACTTCTATCACCCAAAGGCGTGACATCAAGCGCATAGGAGAGCTTTTGGCAGAGTTCCCCCAAATAGACAAATGGAATGTGGACTTTGAGGACTGGGAGAAAATATTAAGAATCGAGTGCAGGGATATCTCTGCACTCGAAATATCGGAAGTACTCCGGAACAATCATATTTTTGCCACCGAACTGGAATAAAACCGGGAAAAGAAAACCTCTCAAACTCCCAACAACTGTTTCAATTCAGCCACTCCTTCAGAAGCTCCCTTCTGAATTACATGTATCGAACGGGAAGTATGCGTATCTACCGGTTTCGGATCAATCAGATACACCTCTGCTCCTCTCGGTACATAATGAAGCAGCCCCGCCGCAGGATATACGTTAAGCGACGTACCGATAATGACGAAAATATCCGCTTTCTCCACATATTGGATGGCTGTTTCAATTTCCGGCACAGCTTCTCCAAACCATACGATAAAAGGTCGCAATTGAGTGCCGTCGCCGGCCTTGTCTCCCATCTTCACTTCATATTCTTCCGGTTTCAGTTCTTTTATGTAGTGGGGATTATGAGGATCCCTACTGGAACACACTTTCGTCAGTTCGCCATGCAGATGAATGATGTGGCTACTCCCGGCACGTTCGTGCAAGTTATCAATATTCTGTGTCACCACCGTCACATGGAAGTTTTTCTCCAGTTCCGCCAACAATTCATGTCCACGGTTCGGTTTTACCTTCAACAACTGTTTCCGACGCTCATTATAGAAATTAATCACCAGAGCCGGGTCACGCTGATAACCTTCAGGAGTGGCCACCTGCTCCACAGGATACCTATCCCACAAACCGCCTGCATCGCGAAATGTACTAATCCCACTCTCGGCACTCATACCCGCACCCGTCAAAACTACCAGATTCTTCATTACTATTCCTCCTTCTTTTTTAATAGCCACACAAATGTAATCAGAATCATCGAATAAAAGAACACTTTCTCACGCTTAATATAATCCAATTTATGCAGAACTTTAAGATGAAAGATGCAGATAGTTAGCATCATTTATGGCAACAACTATTCGTCTGACTACTGTTATTCTTTCGTCTGACAGTTGTCAGACGAAAGAATAACAATTGTCAGACGCAAGTTCAACAGCTGTCAGACGATTAATTATCTACATAAACCAACCTAAATAATAAGAATAAGCCGATTAAATCCTACGAACAAAAAAACTAATTCTTTAAAGAAAAGCGATTAACTTTCACAGATATAAGAATTTTTAAATAGCAAATGCTAAATCATTCAAATAAAACACGTACTTTTGCGATTCATAAATTTGCAATTGATTGAAAGCTAAAACCATGAAGGTGATACATTTCAATCGCCAACAAAAAACATTATATGGATAAATTCAGTTACTCTATTGGCCTCGGAATTGGTCAAAACTTATCAAGCATGGGAATCGGAAACCTTGCGGTAGATGATTTCGCACAAGCAATCAAAGACGTATTGGAAGGCAATCAGACGGCTATCAGCCACAATGAAGCCCGCGAAATAGTAAACAAGTATTTCGAAGAACTGGAAACTAAAATGGGTGCCGTTGCTATCGAGCAAGGACAAGCTTTCCTCGAAGAAAACAAAAAAGGACCGGGCGTAGTTGTTCTTCCCAGCGGACTACAATATGAAATCATCAAAGAAGGTACAGGCAAAAAGCCGAAAGCTACCGACCAGGTAAGATGCCACTATGAAGGAACATTGATTGACGGTACACTGTTCGACAGCTCTATCCAACGCGGAGAACCGGCTGTATTCGGTGTCAACCAAGTAATCCCGGGATGGGTGGAAGCTTTGCAACTGATGCCGGAAGGTTCTAAATGGAAACTGTATATTCCGTCAGAACTTGGTTATGGCGCAAGAGGTGCCGGAGAAATGATCCCTCCTCATAGCACACTCATTTTTGAAGTAGAATTACTCGAAGTATTATAAATAAAAAATTTCAAAGCAAAATGAAAAAAGTTAGTATTTTTATGGCAATCGCCGCTGCTGCAAGCCTTGCTTCTTGTACAGCTCAAGCTCCTAAAGCAAATCTGAAATCAGACATCGACTCACTGTCTTATTCTATCGGTATGGCGCAGACTCAAGGTCTGAAAGGCTATCTGACAGGTCGTCTGGACGTTGATACTGCTTATATGGCAGACTTCATCAAAGGTTTGAATGAAGGTGCAAACAAGACTAGCAAAAAAGACATCGCTTACATGGCAGGTCTGCAAATCGGTCAGCAAATCAGCAACCAGATGATGAAAGGTATCAACCAGGAATTGTTTGGCACTGACTCTACTAAAACCATCAGCAAAGAAAACTTCCTGGCAGGTTTCATCGCAGGTACTTTGGAAAAAGGCGGTGTAATGACTATGGAAGCAGCTCAAGAATATACTCGTACAGCTATGGAAACTATCAAAGCAAAAGCTTTGGAAGAAAAATATGCTGACTATAAAGCTGAAAATGAAAAATTCCTTGCTGAAAACAAGACTAAAGACGGCGTAAAAACAACTGCAAGCGGTCTGCAATACAAAGTAATCACTGAAGGCAAAGGTGAAATTCCTGCTGACACTTGCAAAGTGAAAGTGAACTACAAAGGTACTTTGATTGACGGAACAGAATTCGACAGCTCTTACAAACGTAACGAACCGTCTACTTTCCGTGCCAACCAAGTAATCAAAGGTTGGACAGAAGCATTGACTATGATGCCTGTAGGTTCTAAATGGGAACTTTACATCCCGCAAGAACTTGCTTACGGTGCTAGAGAATCTGGCAATCAAATCAAACCGTTCTCTACTTTGATTTTCGAAGTTGAACTGTTGGGCATCGAAAAAGATAAGAAATAAGAAAGTTCTTTTCTAAATAGAAAAAGGAAAGAGGTGCAAAACGTTTGTACCTCTTTTTTTTGCTTTTTCCTATTTTTTTTCTCCGAAAAGAAGAATAATTAAAATAAATCTCTATATTTGCTTACTATTTGATAACAACAGGAAATTACAATTTATTATTATGGAAAGAATAGACAACCTCGACAGGCAGATCCTAGAGATTATCTCCCAGAATGCCCGCATCCCTTTTAAAGACGTAGCAGCCGAATGTGGAGTGTCACGCGCAGCTATCCATCAGCGTGTGCAAAGACTGATTGACCTAGGTGTCATTGTAGGCTCTGGTTACCATGTGAACCCGAAATCATTGGGATACAGAACTTGTACCTACGTGGGTATCAAACTGGAAAAAGGATCCATGTACAAATCTGTCGTAGCGGAACTACAAAAGATTCCCGAAATTGTGGAATGTCATTTCACTACAGGTCCGTACACAATGCTGACAAAGCTTTATGCATGCGACAACGAACATCTGATGGATTTGCTGAATAACAAAATGCAAGAAATACCGGGTGTGGTAGCTACCGAGACATTGATTTCTCTGGAACAGAGTATCAAGAAAGAAATCCCCATCCGCGTTGAAAAATAATTGTGATGGAATTTCTAAATGAATATCACCTTGCGGGGTTATTCATCGGAATATGTACCTTTTTGATTATCGGCCTTTTTCACCCCGTCGTGGTAAAGGCCGAATACTATTGGGGTACAAAATGCTGGTGGATATTCCTGGTACTCGGCATAGCCGGTGTGGTCGCCTCATTAAGCATCGATAATGTGATTTTATCTTCTTTGCTTGGCGTGTTTGCATTTTCTTCCTTCTGGACGATTAAAGAGGTCTTCGAACAGGAAGAACGGGTACAAAAAGGATGGTTCCCCAAGAACCCGAAGCGCAAATATAAGTTCTAAAAATAAAGTATCGTAGTTTTTTATCAAAAGGATTTGCATAATTCGAGGGAAAATACTACTTTTGTCACCGCATCCAACAAAGGATACATCGGACTTGTAGCTCAGTTGGTTAGAGCAACAGACTCATAATCTGGAGGTCCCTGGTTCAAGCCCAGGCTGGTCCACAAACTAAGAGACTCATTCCTAAGGGAATAGAGCCTCTTTTAGTTTGTAGAACCTCACAGATATAAGTCTGTTGCTTGGGTAATATTAGCCTTAATTTAGGTAGTTGTTGACCTATTGTTGACCCCCAATTAATAGGTTAAAATGCTAACAATTAAAGCAGAAGTCCAACAGGACAAACAGAGGAGTGATAAGACATACAATGTCAAGGTAAGGTTTACAATGAATAGAAAGGTAAGAAGATTATCTACAAACCTATTCATAACACCTAAAGAACTTACTAAAGACTTCAAATTCAAGGAAGGTACTCCTATTAAGAAGGAGATTGATAATTTGGTAGTATACTACAAAGAACGGTGTAACAAACTTCAAATAGACCAGAATAATTACACATTAGAGGACATATTGGAGTTATTAAACCATGAACATGAGAAGAACCAAGTAATAGATTTCATTAAATTCAGTCATGAATGGATAGCCTCAACTACAATCAAAGGTGCACCCAATTATACAACTGCCATTAATGCTTTAGTGCGTTTCATAGGTAAGGAGGAGTTGGATATTAATCTAATTACTCTTGACTTCTTAGAAGACTTCAAATCATTCTTGAATAAAGAACGTGAGATACGGACTAAAAGATTAATGCAGCAAGGCAAACGTGTACCTTCTAATCGTTCACTCTCCCTTTATTTGATAAGTATCAAGAAGTTGTTCAATGAAGCCAAGAAGAGGTATAATAAGAAGGATAAGAATTTAATCTTAATTCCCAACTCCCCCTTCATAGAACTTGAAATACCCAAACAAGAAGCTACCCGTAAAAGAGCCATATCCGCAGATATTATAAAGAAGGTATGGAAACTACCATATAAGGACATGAAGAAGGGTTACAAAGCTACGTGCCGTTATAATTTGGCTAAGGATTGCTTCATTCTCTCATTCTGCCTTATGGGTATGAACTCAGCAGATTTATACAATGCCACTGAAATGAAAGGCAATACAATTACATATAATCGTACAAAGACTAAAGACCGCAGACTGGATAAAGCTCAAATGAAGGTTGATATACCTAAATTAGCCCAACCGCTCATTGAGAAGTATAAGGATAAAACAGGTAAACGCCTCTTCAATTTCTATCAATATTACGTTGACGAGAAAGGTTTTAATAAAGCCATAAACTATGGTTTAAAGGAGATTGGAAGATTATTGGAGATTGATGACTTGGAATATTATGCAGCGCGCCACTCATGGGCTACCATAGCACTCAATAAAGTGGGAATTGACAAATATACAGTCCATGCAGCGTTAAACCACGTTGATGAAACAATGAGGGTAACGGACATCTACATTGAGCGGGATTTCGCCAACGAGAACAGGGCTAATGCGAAGGTCGTGAAGTACGTATTTGGTAGAATGTAATTACATTCTGTAGTAATTTGTAATGCTGTTCTATTGTGTAATGGAGCAGCATTATTTATCTTTACAGCACTAATATTAAGAAGCGATATGAGAGATTACATACTACCAATTCCAGAATTAAAGAAGATAGAACCCATACTCACGGAATACTTTGGCTATAAGCGTGCCATGTTTGAGAATGAGTTGTCAGCTACTTACTACCATAAATACCCCAACGGAATCAGTGAAGATATTTGTAAGAACTACATGACAGACTATTCATTTCTAAATACTATCGCAGTAGATAACGGAGTATTTGATTATAAACGGTATGCTCTCAAATCTACTTCTATCAGTAAGGCATTTAATCCAAGTAGCTTCATTATGGATTCAGAACACAATATACTTATCACTCTGCCAAGTGATAATTTATTGGAACGGCTGACTGATTTATTACAGAAGCATGGTGAAACTGATAATGACGGAGTAATTGGAATAAGTATGCTTGTTGTAGCTGCCATATATGAGAAGTATAAGAATGGTGAACTTTACACAGAAGTTGTCATATCAGAGAACACACTGCCTTATCTGGAACAAGTCCGTCCAGAAATGCTAAAGCTATATGAGTTGCTGAATACCAAGAGATACTCACCTTCCAAGAAGAAGGAGCTAAGGGTATTCAGCCCTATAACCATTGATAACGGAGTTAAGAAGATTACTCTTGATAACTCTTGCTATTGGCTGACTGATTTATTGGATAACTACCTTCACATCTATTTAGGAGTAAACAGTTTGGAAGAAGCCCAACAGGAATTGAAGGAAGTATATTCACAGAAGAAGGGCAGGAAAGCCAATAATGCAGCCCATAATCTAATCATGTATGGTACATTCCACCTGTTACAAAGATATTCCTCAATAAAGACCAAGAGTGAACAGATACGTATGACGTTAGACTACATGGAATTATTATTTGAAGCAGGCAGTTTCAATAATGATGAGAACTACACCAATGCAACAATAGCCTATTTGGTGAAACAAGGCTATAAACCGCAATGGAAGACCAAACAGACAGAAGACTACAATTTCTCACCCAATAATCAATCTACAGAACATCTCTGGTAATTAATAATCCACCAATCCTTACAGACTACCATGTAATCACGTGGTAGTTATCTCTATGTTCTTTAATTATCTAATCCACTGATATTCTTATATCTAAAGAATACACTTCAAATCGCCTTCTATTCTTTATAACACACCTTCCGACTATTCCTCACCTTTGCAATGTAATCAGAAACGATAAGGCGCCAAGTTGAAGATTGCTCCAATTTATAAACTTAATTATTAATTTAAATTTAAACTATCATGAAGAAGATTTATTTAGAAGTTAAAGTTGTTGCAAATAATGAAGTAAGAAACGTAGCTTTTGCTAAAGGTATTAACCGTGCCATCAACTTGGGCAATGTAGAGAAGATATTAGCCATGATGAAGGTCAAGGGTTATAGAAAGGCAGAAATGGTACAGGTTGTTAAGGCAGAAGATGTAATCACAACAGGTGACATTCGTCTGGTTGACATTAACGGACAGGATATAAATCCAGAGGATGCAGCCAAATACTTCCTTGTATTGGACGGTCAGCACAGAACCATTGCCGCATCCCTCTATAATGAATGGGCAGCGGAGAACGGAGAGGAAGCAATAAATGTACCCGCCATTGAAGTTGAACTGCAAGGGAATGAAACCATTGCAGAATATATCAACGAGATTAATATTACCAAGAAGGAATGGACTACCCCAGACTATGTGCGTGGTGCAGCCAATATTAACCCAGACAATGAATTTCTGCAACGGTACAACGAATTAATAAAGAGCGAGAAGAACCCAGACGGTTATCCAATCTCAACACTGAACCTTATCTTTTGTGGCAATAATAACGCCATATCAAAGTCTGACTTCTCTTTATTATGTTCTGGTAAGGATGAGAAGGGGAAGAAGGTGAAGAAGCCTATCATTCCAGCCTATAACATGGAGATAGGTAACAAGTTCATCCAAATCTGCAAGGATAAAGGCTTTGATGACAAGGATATTGCCAAGAGATACTTAAGTAACCAATTCAATAATATCAAGACAATTACAGGAGACGTCAAGGAAGCTGTCAAGATATTCCAGTCCATTACACAGAACGACAAGGCGGCAATGTTCAATACACACGGAAATCTGGACGAGAATTTAGTAATGGAACAGTTTGAGAAGATAAGAGAACGGTACAATCGCCCTACTACTGTCATCTCAATTAAAGACAGCAAGGAAGTGACCGCCAATGATGACACAGAGGACATTCCTTATCTGGAAGCGGAAGAAGTCTGACCATGTAAAGAGCCTATGTGACAGGTAGGCTCTTCTACTCCAGATTCTTCCAGAGTGGTGAATTTCCATTATATAATAATACGGGTTACCCTAATAAATGAAGCTGAGAGTAACTTAAAGTCTGATTATTGAGGTGACAGGTAGCTGTTTTCCAATCACCAAGCAGAAGTGGGGATAAAGTTGGAATCTCCAAAGAGTGGTGAATTATCCCTATATAAAACGGTCAGTTACCCCAATATTCAGAGTTTAGGATTATTTAAAGTCCAATAATTAGGGGCACAGGTAACATACTTAAAATCACAAAAGATAACTTATGGTAAAGTTAGAAATTCAAGAGCGGGACGGCTTCCTCATTATGGAGGACTTCCCAGAGAACTGTATCTTCAACAAGGTGAAGACAGGATGTGGTGCTACTACGATAGCACTTACCAATGACGAGAATTACATTATAGCCGTACCTACGACAGAGTTAGTAATTAATAAGTGTTATCCACCTAAGGATAAGAATGGTAAGGACATTACTTGGAAGAGGTCACAGATTCAAGCAGGCGTAAGTCCTACTAATGACAGACTGTTCGGCTTGTATGGCAGTTTCAATAAAACAGTGCAAGCCAAGTTAAGGAAGTTTCTTGATAAGGACGGAGTGAAGAAGATAATCTGCACTTATGACAAGGTTGACAAGTTGATTCCTGTTATCAATCCACTGGAATTTAAAATACTTGTGGATGAGTACCATAACCTGTTAAAACAGTACGGGTTTAGGACAATGGTGATAAATCAAATCATAGAGAACTTCAAATGCTTCAAATCCCATTGCTTCCTGACCGCAACCCCTATCCCAGAACTGTTCAAGCCCAAAGTCTTTGCTGAAATGACAGAGTACGTGGCTGACTGGAAGACGGTGGATAAGATTACAATCTACCCCTATCCATGTAAAAGCTCAAGCAGTACGGCTGCCAAGATTATAAGGCATTATAAAGACAACGGTTACTTTGTACTGGACGGGATTAAGAGTGAGGAAGCTTACTTCTTTGTTAATAGCGTAAGAGAGATTAAGGAGATACTTGAAGAAGCCAGACTGACTAATGATGATTGCAGAATTATATGTGCGGATGATGAGACGAACCATTACAAACTGGAAGGCTTTGAAATCTCCAGTTCAACAGCTCCCGCCAAACGGTTTACATTTATAACCTGTAAGGCGTTTGAAGGAGTGGATTATTATTCTGAAACGGCAATATGCTTCATTGTCAGCAACGGTTACAACAAGCATACCCTAATCAGCATTGATATGGATATTCCCCAGATTGCAGGACGTATCAGAACCAAATCCAATCCGTTTAGAAACAAGATAGTCCATATCTTTAATCCAAAGGTTATGAACTACTACCTTCCGTTTGACGAAATGAAACGGAAGACAGACGAAGAGCTTGCAGCAGCAGAGGAACGGATACAGGTATTGAATGAGAGCAAGTTAGGGGAAGTTGCAAGGAAACAGCAGGACGATGAACTTAAGAAACTGGGGGCTGATACATATATCATCAAGAAGGGGGACAAGTATGAAGTCAATGACATGGTTGCCCAGTTAAAACTCTACCAACACTGGACTACACGTATAGTGTACAGGTCGGCAGAAGCATTGCAGGAAGGCTACAGACAGTTGGGCATGGCAGTAGTCCAGACGTATGAATGGAACATTGCAGACGAGAATATTATCAAAGGCATACTTACCACTCCCCAATTCAGAGACAGGCTCAAACGCTTCTGTGACTTGAAGGAGAAATCCGCTCTGACTGATAACGAGCGGCAGGAGTTGGAAAGCCTTATGAAGAGAGACCCAATATTAGAACAGGGATATCAGCATCTTGGATTAAGCCAACTAAGGAGAACAAGAACCAAGAAGGCTATCAAGGCTTTGATTGAATAAGAGTAAAACTCCAGACCACTAATACGGTTTGGAGTTTCTTATTATATACCCCAACCCAAGAATAGGGTATCTAAAATCATACCCCCGCCCTTTAGATTTAGGTCGTGTTTCTATTTGAACTTTATGCAGTGATAGAGTGAAATATTTGATTCGTCAGTGAGCCTATAAGTACATATATATCATACACAAGCCGCTCATGTTACGCTTTACACCCCTCACCAATCATTAGGAGAAATGAAAGGATAACATGAATCGCTATTCAGCCCACAAACGCTTTGAACTTCTGAAATATGCGGACTTATCAATGATTTGTATATGTCTACATATAAAGATGCACAAAGATAAGTGAATGAATAGAACTTCATGTTAAGCCCTCATTTTGTCCTCAAATGCAGTATTTACTAATCATATTAACTTAATAATTTATCAGATTATGGAATCAACATTACAGATTATGCCAGTGCAGAGAATTAGTAGAAACTTTGGTGAATATGCAGAAGAAGCGGTAATAATTGAAGAGCCAATTATTAAGCAGAAACGCCCGTTATTTATTGAAGCCAATACGATTGAAGCCAGTTTGGAACATCTAAGGAATGATTGCATTATCCCTGTATTTGCCAAGGATAACGAAGCTACATTATCTCATGTGGCTTTTATCGAAGCGGTACAGGATGCAACCAATACATTCTTTAGCGGTGAACAAATTGAATCGCCAGATATTCGTGTTTCTCATGTAATCAAAGGCAGGATTCCCGAAGCAATTCATAAGCCCGCCAATCAGTTATTAGAGAGTGACAAGACTATCTACTACGAGAGGTGCGCTTTTGTTATTGAAGTTCCTACTATCTATGAGACAGTACACGGTAACAGGCTAACACTTACTATTGGCGGTGTCAGAGCTTATAACCATACCAATCTTTATTCAAAGAAGGGTGCGGAACGCTTTAAAGTGTTTATTGGCTTTACTTGTAAGGTTTGCACAAATCTATGTGTATCTACGGACGGTTATCTTAGTTGCTTGGAAGTTACCAATACAAGGGATTTATATCAAGCGGTATTGGAGATGTTCCACAAATACGATGCAGCCAAACACATACATTTGATGCAGTCTTTAGGCAATACCAGTATGACAGAGCATCAGTTCTGCCAGTTACTTGGAAGAATGAGACTTTATCAGTCATTACCACAAGGCTATCAAAAGGATATACCAAGAATGCTACTTACTGATACACAGGTTAACAATGTGGCTAAAGCGTATATCAATGACGAGAACTTTGGCAGCTTGGGAAATGACTTGTCCATGTGGAAGTTCTACAACTTGCTCACAGGTGCAAATAAGAGTAGCTATATAGATTCATTCTTGGATAGAGCCTATAATGCTACAGAACTTGCAACGGGTATATGTTCCGCTTTACATGGTGATGACAAGTATCAATGGTTTCTTAGTTAGTGGTATTACAGAGTACTTAAAAGGGGCATCCATATAATAAGGGTGTCCCTTGATTATTCATTACCTATTAATACTCAAAAGATTATGTTACAAGCGTTACTAGTCGTTATATCTTGGATTATCTTGTTACTTGTTATGTGTGCAATTTCACCTGTTGTATTCTTCTTGATGATTATTTGGACTATATACAAGATTATTACGATGAAGTAGTACATGAAGAACTAATAAGGGTATCTATATACTATATATAGGTACTCTTTCTATTTATAAACCTCTTAAATATTTGGAATATGGTAATAGAAGGCAGTCGCGAATACAAGGCAGCGCAAGAACTTGAAAGAGCCTTGAACGATTATAGTTGGAATCCTAAAAGATTTGCTGAAAGTACAAGGTGTTATCACCGTACACTACAGCAGGAATTAATGAAAACCATAGTGGAGATTATTCGCATGGTTGGTAGTAAGGACTATGGTACAGACCTTAGGAATCAGGCATCGCACGAACTTTGCAAACGGATAGTTGACAGTGGTGTGTTGGATGAAGCTCACCTACCTTTTATATAGGTTGAATGAAGTAAGGGCATTATTTACTTAGTGTCCTTGCTTCATAATATTCACTTTGTTAATTAGTGAATGTTTATCTAATAATCAGCAAGTTAGATATTCCAACTCAAAATTAATATTCACTTTTATTAGTTTCACTATAAAACAGAACATTATGTCACTTAAATATTCAAGTACAACAGCAGATTATCTGCAATGGAGCGAAGCAATGAACTTAATAAGAAAATTGGCAAGGGATAGTAATTATAAGATGTCACTTCTTATCGCTTTAGGTTGCTTCACTGGTCTAAGAATTTCTGATATTCTTGCTTTAAGATGGAATCAGATATTAGATGCAGAAGAGTTTACCATTACAGAGATTAAAACAGGGAAGCAAAGGACAATTAGGATTAATATGCAGCTACAACAACATATCAGAGATTGTTATGAGCATATAAATCCAGTTGGCATAAATGCTCCTGTATTGATAAGTCAGAAGGGGACAGTGTACACAGTTCAGAGAATCAATGTCATGTTGAAGGAGATTAAGAAAAAATACAGGTTGCAAATAGGCAATTTTTCGTGTCATTCTCTTAGGAAGACCTTTGGCAGACAGGTCTATAATATGAACAGTGATAATTCAGAGCTTGCACTTGTCAAGCTCATGGAGCTATTCAATCATTCCAGTGTATCAATTACTAAGAGATACTTGGGATTAAGGCAAGAGGAATTATTAAATACCTATGATTGTCTTAGTTTCTGATAATTGGGTTGGTATGGAAGTTCAGAATTTCTACTTATATGGGGATTTGGCAAGTTTCATACCAACCTTGATTTATTGAGTAGAGACAGCTCTCAACATTTAATAAACAATAGTTCTTGCTAATCAAACGTAAATTCGTAACTTTGTAGCAATTTCAGATACCTAATGTGTTAGAGCTGAAAGGACATAGTTAACGAAGAGCGTTTAAGATATTATCCTATCGTGGAATCTCGACAATTTCAATGAATGGGGATAGTAGGCAAGAACGCTCACGTCAGTGTTATATATTCATCTTAAGGGATGAACTATATATTCTTCTGGCGTGGGCTATTGTTTATTACCCATTCAAGGCAGTCGAGAGCCTCACGATAGTAATATTCAGTAGTTCCCACGCTTCTTGTATGTAGTAGCCAACTATAGGGAACAGGTTGGCATAAATACAGGTATATAAGAAACAGACAGTCTATTTTACTACTCAACAGTTCTTTATCAAAGAAGTGTGCAACTCTATGTTGTGTTCCTCACACTTGTATCTCAATTATTAACGCTCTCTATTAGGAACGTAGAAGCACAAACAGATTATTACAATGAAGATATTCAGATTAATTGGTATGCTTCTCATAGGAAGTAGTACTCTATTCTCTTGTAGTAATAATGAGGATGAACTACCACCTAAAGAACAGGAGCAGACTAACCAAGAAACCTACACTATCTCATTCAATTTGGGCGGAGAATTTATCTCCACTTCTGAAACTCCTTTAAGCAGAACAGAAGTTGCACCAAAGAAGATATATGGGATTAATGTGTATTATAAGAAGGACGGAGATATGAATTATCAGAATTATGCTTATGGATTGTTTGATAATATTGAAGATATGACAATATCTTTGATTGAGGGGCACAAATATAAGTTTGAGTGTTCTATGGTACGAGAAGATGCAGATACATTATATCATGATAATGAAATATATTATGCTCCTTTCAATCAACTTGGAATCACCAATCATAAGTATAGAGGAATAGCTTTAGAGAATAAATTCAACATCTCTACAACTAATTATGTTTATTTTGGTGGGTTAAAGATTGGAACGATGAGCACGAGTGGATATTATGATTATTATGATTGCCAATCTGACTATCCCAAGAGTGATAGATTCTATGGAGAATTAACGGACTATGTACCAACCAAAGACGGAGTTGCCAATATAGATTTAAAACGTACCGCCTTTGGGTTTAAATTTATAGTAACCCCACCTGTAGACGGAACATTATTTATTAATAATATTTATACAAATAACGGTTCTATAAATTCTAATATTAAACTATCAGCAGACGATAACATATTGGAATATTCTTCCATGTACACCTTCTATGAGGTTTATAAATGTTGGCAAGTAGAGAAGTACAGCAAAGATTTTACCATACAACTAACATGGGAGCGGGCTAATGGAGCTACCCAAACGTTTGAGAAGACAATTACTGCCAAACGTAATGTATTGACTACTATTAATATAAATGTGAATGGTGGTACTACAGATTCTTCTTTAGGAGTTAAAGAGGATGATACTCCAATGGGAAACGAGAATGTTGATATGAATTTCAACGGTGGTGATTTAGACGATAATGAGGTGAACCCTAATATATAATTTATTAATTAACTAAAACAATTTAAAGATGAAGACATTAAGATTAATTGGAACGACCTTGTTAATGGTTGTATTGTGTTTGAACTTTACCGCTTGTAGCGATGATGACGATGATGACTCATCTAATCCTATAGTGGGAGTATGGCAGAACGATGATGAAGGTGAACATTTAAGGTGGACCTTCCGAAATGACGGAAGCGGAGAAGAGCATTTATTTTATGACAATGATAGTGAATCATACACATATCAGTTTACTTACACTTATGATAGTAAATCCAGTACATTAATAATAAACTATGACGATGATGATACTGACAAATACACTATCAACATTAATGGCAATACTATGACAGCCAAGAATGAGTATGGTACAGAAATTACTTATAAGAAGAAATGATTATTGAATTTAATAGATTGTGATAATGAAGACATTAAGATTTATTGGTATGGCTATAGTAGCCATTATTATGAGTGTAAATTTCGTTGCTTGCAGCGATGACGATGATGACATTGATGTAAGCCAGTTAGAGGGAACTTGGGGATTAGTGCATGATACTGGTTGGGAGGAATCTGATGGAGATAAAGACTCTTGGGATGATACTCATACTCCTAATAATCCATGTTGTATGGATTGCTCTAAATTGGTTATTAAGAAGATATCAGATAATACATATTCTGTAGATTCATATTATTATAACCATTCTGATTGGACTTATGAGGGTAATCAAACCATATCAATAAATGGCAATACTGTAACGATAAATAAGACTAACACCGCTTCTGGCTTCTTTGAATCTGATGAGAATACTATTATAGAATATTTAACATCAGACAAATTGGCACTTCGCTTTAAGAATGAGAATACAGAAACAGAGAAATATAATTATGTAATGGAGTTCGTCAGAATGGAATAGAGGTACCATTATGAATTAATAAAGGCAGCATTTGAAGTAACATCCACTTGCTGCCTTATTAATTACCTCCTTCTCTTCTTAACTAATTTATGCTTATTCTTCTTAGCTGAATTTGAGAATAGTTGTTCTAACATTTCCCTTGTAATAGGTAGGTATGTTACTTCTGTGAGTTTGGTTTCTTTAATCTCTTGTGGTAAATAATGAATTGTGTTAGTCTTCTTTGGTGTTACTTGCATATTTGTGTAGCAATAAACAGGTTGGTAATTGATTTATCTACAGTAAAGATACTAAGAAGCAGGGGAAGAACATAATACATAGAGCGAAGTTTTAAATATTGCAGGGCAGGTACACATATAAATAAAATTCTGCATTTGGGTATAATAAGAAACAGTGATTTAATTCTTGATATGAGGAATTATTATTAACTTTGCAGAGTAAGTTCAATGTTGACCTATTGTTGACCTCTGGACTTACATAGAGATAATTAATGTGTTGACAATCTGCCTTATACAAGGTTAGTATTAGAGTCTCATAATCTGGAGGTCCCTGGTTCAAGCCCAGGCTGGTCCACTGAAAAATTCCTGCAAGTGAAGCACTTGCAGGAATTTTTCCTTTTTATAGCCATCCTCCAACTAGAATAAAAGATAACTAATTGTTCCCAAACAGGTAAAAACAACAGCAACGGACAAAGCAGAAATGGCGAAGAATAAGCAATAGGGGAATAACACCTATAATATTAAGCTATAGAGTACCCAATATTAAATAATTCCAAAATGTTTCAGCGCTTTACAAAGCCCGTCATTCTCCACCGTATCAGTAACAAAATTGGCTGAAGCCTTGACTATCTCCGATGCATTTCCCATAGCCACTCCGATTCCGGCAACTTTCAACATAGGAATATCATTACCACCATCGCCGCAAGCCATTATTTCCGTCATTCCGATCCCATAATAATCAGCAAATACCGAAAGGCCGGTTGCTTTACTTATTCCTGCCACATTTACGTCAGCAAATAAAGGATGCCAGCGCGACAAGGAAAGATTAGGCAGAAACGACATCACTTTTTGTTCCATCTCATCATCGATATAAAAACAAAGCTGACAACACTCTTTCTTTTCAAACAGGTTTTCAATGTCTACAACGGTCGGGATAGGGTGTTCCACGATTTTAGCAATCTGTTCGACAGTCGGAGTCAGACGATTAACAAACACACCTTCATCCAATTCAATAGCGACTGCAAAATCAAAGGTCTTTGCTATTTCCATGGCTTTCTTAAAATCATCTTTCGGAATAAGGTGCTTTCTTATCACAGTGCCATCCCGCAAAACACAGTCGGCACCATTCAATGCAATAATTCCGTCATACGGAACATCAGCTATTTCATGAAGGTCGCCTGCCGCTCTACCGGTAGCAATGACTATTCGAATTCCACCGTCATGAATCTTCCTAAGGGCATCAACAGAGGATGGCAACACTTTATGAGTTTCAAAACTTACCAATGTTCCATCCACATCGAGCATGATCGCTTTTATCATAACACTTATATCTTTATTCATTCTTCGACAATTTAGAGAAGCAAATCGACTATCCTTGACTGATAAGTCAGAGCAGTCAATTAAACAGTGACAAAGTTACTGAAAAAATTCCCATAACAAATACAAACCTCCAACACATAAAATAAAAAAGGCAAAAGGAAACGAGATCCTTTTGCCCTATACCTATTGATACCAACTAAAAATTGATAGTAAACGTTTAGCGGAAGTCCTTTAATTCTTCCTGCAATTTCTGACGGGTAAAGAATATGCGGCTCTTTACAGTACCTAACGGAAGATTCAGCTTTTCTGCGATCTCACGGTACTTGAATCCTGAAACGTGCATAGCAAACGGAACTCTGTATTCTTTCGGCAGAGCATTGACTACACGGTGCATTTCTTTTAAATCGTAAGCTCTTTCCGTACTTTCAAAACCTGAATCTTGCGGCAGGTTTAAGTGATAGAGGTTTTCAGTCTGATCGACAAATGTCTGATCGCGCACTACTTTGCGGTAATTATTAATAAAGATGTTCCGCATTATAGTATACATCCATCCTTTGAAATTTGTGTCGGGGGTATATTTGTCTTCGTTATCCAATGCTTTTAATGAGGTTTCCTGTAACAAATCGTTTGCTTCTTCACGATCGGTTGTCAGTTTATATGCAAAACGGAGTAATTCATCCTGTACTCCTATCAGATCTTTCCTGAAGCTTAAACTTTTCATATACGTTATTTTTAAATTGTGAGTATTCGTTATCATCATTTTGATGTTGCAAGTTTACGGGTTTTCAACAAATGTGGCAGGTGAAGAACAGACATTGTTTAGGGGAAAATCTATCCACTGATAGAATTTAGGTCATTTTTGATAGTATTCAGGTGGTTTTGAGACTGTCTTTATAGCGAAAATCCCATTTTGAAGTCACACCTGACTCAAAATGGGATAACACAAACAAAACAAACAATATTAGCGATTTTCACAAACAGCTGTCTTTTTCATCTTTAAAAATTCATAAGACTTAATTTAGAATCTGTTACTAAAACATTCTAATTATGGGAACAAAAGTATTATTTTCCGGCAAAAAGGAACGTAGAAATTAAGAATAGTTATAAATAATAGTTGTTTTATGTATAAAAAATTGTGCCTGACTATAAAGAATTGTATTTAATATTTGCTGCCAAAAGAGGCATAAATGCTTCATTTGACGATATTTTATAATATCAGTATTCCAAAGCGATGTAAATTCTCCTACTTCTTTTTTTTCACTAAGAATTAATTTCTATATTTGGAGAATATACAACCAAATTCAGATTTACTATCTATGACTGATACCATCTCTTACCAATATGCAGCTCCTTCCGCACTGCAACGGTCAGCCGATCAGGACGAACTGTTTCTTGCCAAATACAGCGAAATAGAAAAGAAAGAAACACCCTGTTTCTTTTGGGGAAAGTTGACACAACCCTACATGACAGCACGCTGCCTCATCGCATTATCCAATGTTGTGCAGTCCAGTTTTAATCTGACACCGTCACAGCTTTCCATGCTGAAAGATCCGATTGTAACCGCAGGAAATGACCGCCTGCGTTTTGAAGGATTCTCTAATTGTGCAGGTGTATATGCCAGAGTCGACGTGCTTCCTGACGGACACGACGGAGAATTTCTGGAAAATGGGACAACAAACGTAGATTTTAATCCCGGAATGATTTCTGCCTTAGGAGGAATAGGCAGACAGGAGAATATGGTAATGTCGGTCGGTCCCAAAGAGGTGGGACTTTATCATAAAGGTGAGAAAGTGATAGAACGAAAAGTACCTCTTCCCGTGAAATGGATAAAAGGGCTGACTACAGTACAGATTTATCAATCCGTTGCGGAACAGCTCTACTCCTTCAATCGCATACAAACCTTGCAACTCTTCCAGACTCTTCCGAAAAGTAGTGTGAAATGCGACTATTATTTAGTGATGCGCGGTCAAAAACCCGCCTTTTCACCGGTGAAAAGCATGAATGCCGTCTGCATTGGAGGACTTCATCGCTTACGTCTGCTCGAGCCCTTGCTTCCATTTGCCGATGAGCTGAAAGTCTTTGCGCATCCCACCATGCAATCTACCATTTGGCAACTTTATTTCGGTCCGGTACGCTTCAGCCTTTCTCTTTCCCGCGAATGTTGGAGAGGATTTTCCGGAGAAGGCGCCGCACTGGAATCTCTGCTCGAAGATGTCCCCGAAAGATGGATAGAAGCAATGGATAAATACAGTTATGCCAACCAACAGTTCAACCCCACTCTTTTTGCCATAGAGGAACATATTGACCTGGAGAAGGTAGATTCCCTCGCGGCACGGCTGGCAGCCATGGGGTTATTAGGATTCGATTTGGATGAAAACAGCTTCTTCTACCGTCGCCTGCCTTTCAAAACCGAACGTATTTTAAGTCTCAATCCTCGAATGATAGCTGCAGAAAAACTACTGGAAGAAGAAAAAGTAGAAATCATATCGAATGACGAGAAACGGACAGAAGCACGCGTGGCAGGAAGCGGAGGTGTCAGACATACGGTCATTCTCGACAGAGAAAGTGAGAAGGAGCGTTGCACTTGCACCTGGTTCAGCAGCAATCAAGGAGAACGGGGAGCTTGCAAACATATTCTGGCAGTAAAGAAACTAGTACAATGGAAGAACTAAAAAAAGAACTCGAGAAATTATCCAAGGCTTATGTGGATACTCCGGAGAATGAAGAGAAGATATTAATCCCTTTTGTCAAGAGATTACTGGAGTTACCAATGAAAGAAAGGCGGAAGCTGCTGCCGGTTATCCGGGATTTACAATGGATAAAAAGTAAGTTTGCCGGTTTCAGTAGTGAGACAACCTGCAGTGCGGCACGGGCACATTTTCTATCCGCTGTTCAGTTTGTCTGCGCCAACAAACGAGAGATGGATATGGCATATCATGTAAAGTTTGATATGCTTTGCAAACTACTCCCACTTTACTACCCCACCTGGCTGATGGATTTTATCAATGATGACAAAACTTGGTTTAATTTCAATCTCAATTACGAACAGCTGATGCAGCTCATGGATATGGGATACCTCAAAGAAATTGCTCCAAGCCGCATTGCACATGTACTCCCCTGGATTACCCGCATCAGAAATAAGGAACCTAAAGGAAACGATACTTTCAACAGTGAGTTATTACTCAAGCGTGACATCACCCTGAAAGAACATATCTGGACGATTTTCGAATACGAATCGTCCATCGGCTATCAAGATAATTGCGCCAAAGAGGCTTATAAAAAAGGAGTTACCGCACGGGATGAAAGTATCAGTGCCGCTCTCTACCGCTTTTCGCTGGACGGCCATCTGGATAGAGAACGCCTATTAAAAGCCACACTCGCCACCTTCCACCGGAGTTTCAAAAAAGATATGGCAGGATGGTTTGCCGGATTCTTCGAAACTCTGCAACCAACTACCGGAGAACTGTTATCCTTGCAAGAAGAGATGATGCAAATATTCACCTCTTCCTATACCAAACCGGTGAACGTGATGTTGCAACAGTTGAAAAATATTGCATCCGAAGAAGGATTCCGTTATCAGGAATTCATCGAACGTGCAACCACCCTTTTCTTCTCCAGCCCCAAAAACTCGCTGCTTACCATTTACGCCCTCTTTGAAAAGATCGTCGCACAACATCCCGAGATGAAAGAGCCCTGCTGCATCACTCTCTGCCAACTCTTCTTGAAGAAAGACGAAAGCCTTCAAAAGAAAGCCGCTAATTTTATATCAAAATATGGAGACGTCTCTTCATCCAATCTCCAGGAAACACTGCAATCTTATCAACCGGAGATGTTTCAAAGCGTGCATGCGATACTCTCTTCTTTCAAACCGCAGCCTACAGAAGAACCCCATGAGCCCGATGCAAGTGTGGGAGAAACGGTACACATCTGCAGGGAAGACAACCCTATTCCCTTCCCCGCCAACAAAGAAGATTTCCTGTTCCAGCTTAGTCGTTTGTTCGACATGGAGGAAAGTTGGGAGATAGAAACAACCATCGCCGCCATCATTGCTTTCCATCCCCAATTGGACAAAGAAGATCTCAACCGGATGGAACCTGTTTTCCAACGGGCTGCCACTATCGTTGCCAATAGCTGGGAGCCATACGAAGATCTTCTCGCTACCTTCCTACTGGAATATCAACGCTTATGGGCACAGAAAGATACCTCCAACACAGGATTTTTGAGAAATATGTTCACCCGACTGGAAGAAAGGCTGAAAGGAATAGATGAAAACAGAGGAGCTTATGACGAGCGCTCTTTCAAACGACTTGCCGACTGGAAACCCGGCTACAGCAACGCAACCTGTTTCACACCCATCAAACATTTATGGCTAAATGTGATCCGTAAAATAAAAGGAGGCAATGCCTTCCCCCTACTTTCTACTCCCACCCATACCCCGGCATACGTACAGGCTACCGAACTGGTACGCCGGCTTGCCGTATATCAGAAAGCAGAAACGAAACCCTGTCCATGGGATTTCCAGCTAGCTATTGCCCGATGTGCCATGGAAGACAAAGAAGAAGCCATCGCCACCGCCCGGCAACTGTTGCAAGATGAATACCTGCATCTCTCTCTGTTCCTGTTGGATGAAAACACGCTACCCGAACCGCCCTACAATCATCCGACTGCCTGGGTGGCCGCCGGACTGGTAAAAGCACCGGAGACGGAATTCGAAGCATTCAAATCTTTCGCCTGTAACACATTACCACACAACTATCTGACAGGAGACTACGAGTGGAAAGAGGTAAAACCCAAAGAGAAATCATACGAAACAGACAGGCGTCTGCTCCAACTCGAGTTCTACAAATGGCATACATATGCCGAATGCAACAGCCACCAGTTATGGCAGGAACATCTGATTATCAACAGTAAATATAACATGGATGATTCCCGTTACATGGAACCTTTGTTATGCTGCTTTCCCAACCGCCCGGAACCATTAATAGCCCAGATTATCACTTGCTACATGACTTTCGGCACTCCGCAGGAAGACAGCAAACGCACCCTCGCCTGTGCCTTGCGCATGTTGTTGTCTTTCCACTGCCCGCTCAAAGAGATGAGTTTGCTCCTACTAAGTGGTTCGCTGCTTTTTGTAGACAAAACAGTCCGTTCCTATGCAGCCGAATTATGGGTAGAAGGAATATCCACAGGAAGAATAAACAATCACTGGGTAGGAGAAATCCTGGCCCGCCTCATCCAGATGGAACTTGCTCCGCTAAAACGCTTCACCACACAAGTGTACGAAAGCATGTACAAACGAAGTACTTTCCACAACCAGCAACTGGAAGCACTGCTCACAGAATTTATAGGCGGATTGCCAGACAAACCCGTTACCGGACTCAAACAACTGCTCGAACTTTATCTGGAGCTATTGACCATCAACCACAGCAAGGTTACAGACGAACAAATCCTGCAACGCCTACAAGAATGGGGCACAAACAGCAACCTGAAAAAAGTGACGACTTCACTCAACAACCTATAACAAATTCATGATTATGACCATAGAAGAACGCCTCAACGAGATAGTAGAAAAAGGACAAGGCGATGCCATCATCCCTTTTCTGCAAGGATTAACGCAGGAAGAACGAAAAACGCTTGTTCCCTGCCTTAACAAATTGGAAGAACACTACAATAAATTCGTGCAACTTAACGAGAACACATACGGTACACGCGGAACTCCCGAACAGCATCGTATCATCAATCTTACCGCTCTCGTCATCTATTCGCTAAAAGAATTCCGCAAACACGAATGGGGAATCTATACGGAACAACTGAATGAATTGATCCCATGGTACATTCCTTCCTGGATCGACAGTTTCTTCAAAGAGGGTGAAAGCAGGGAATTCGGCGGTTTCTATGGAATGAATTACGAAACTCTGATGGATTGGATAGAACAGGGAGTACTCACCCTAACACCCTCTCCACAAACCATCGCCGGTTATCTGGTGAACTACATGAACAATACCGATTTCCTGCAAAAGCGGGCAATCACACTCAAAGAACATATCTGGTATCTGTTCCAATACGATTGCGGACAAAACTGGACGGATAATCGTACAAGCGGACAGCCTTATTTCTCTTTCAGATACTTCGTAGAACACGGTCAACTAGATCGTATGCGTGTATTAAAAGAATCTCTGCTTGCCGTCAACCGGAATCTGAACAAAAACCTAAGTAGTTGGTTTGCAGGCATGTTTACCGCACTTAACCCCAGCACAGAAGAACAACTGACACTACAACCGGAAATATTTGCCGTTCTGTCCGCCCCTCACAGCCGTCCGGTAAATATCATACTCGGACTGCTGAAGAACTTATGCACTCACCCACAATTCCAGGTTGAAGAGTTTCTAAGTCAGACTTCCGTGCTTTTTGCTTCGGACGTGAAAGCGATTCACCAAAACACACTGGCAATACTCCATAAGCTGGCAAAAGAAAGAAAAGAACATCGCGACACTATCTGTTGTGCAGCCGCACAAGGACTGACGAGCCAGGAAGAATCCACCCAAAGTAAGATAGTCAAACTTATTCAGACGTATGGAGAGACGGCATCTACTACATTAAAAGAGATACTTTCCATATATACGGAAACCATGTTGGCTAATACTAAAAAGGAGCTGAAAGCGTATTTGGAGAATAATGAGCCGGAAGATTCCGCCTCTTTCACGTATGAGCCAATACTCCCTATCATCCGTGAAGACAACCGGATACAGGAAATCACTTCCACTGAAGACCTGATATTTCTAGCCAGCCAAGTGCTCGACGTGAACGAGATCTATCACTTCGACCTGTTACTCGGAGCCTTAGTGAAATGGGACCGGCAACAGGAAGCAAAACAAATCTCTCAATGGACCCCTATTCTCCAACGTGCCTACAAATTGCTGATGAGCGGAGGAAGTTCCCGAAATGGTATATTAGACCAGTTAATGGCCACCTTCCTCCTTGACTATGCCAAACTGCTGATTAAACGTTTCCCTGAAGAAGCCCAAGAGTTAAACAACTTACATCTGAAAATGGTACAAAAAGACGAACTTCAAAAAGGCAAATGGGGGTATCGTAATCTGCAAAAACTCACCATTCGTGAAAAGACGAACAAAAAAATAAAGTTCCCCGTTCATAAGCAACTGTTATGCCGGACATTAGACCTTCTGGAAAGCAAGGAGAAACCTTTGCCCCTATTGTCCACTCCCACTCATACACCGATGTTTATCGCTCCGGAAACCCTGATAGAAAGGTTAAAACAATATCAGCAGACAAATGCCGAACCGGACGATATGGATATGCAAACAGCACTTTCACGAGTGGCACTGGAAAGTTCGTCGCAAGAGCTTCCTCTGCTCCTCCGAAGTTTGAAAGGAGAATACCGGCACCTGCTCACTTTTTTGCTGGGAGAAAAAGATGTACTCCCCCAACCACCTTTCAATCATCCTTCCTGGTGGATGATGGCAGGATTAATGAAATCACCGGAAACAATCTATTCTGAATTTAAAGACTTCTCTTACAATAAAAGTCCACGTGAATTTCTGACTGGAAACTTTAAATGGAGAACCTATCAGTATACTGACTCGTACACGGATTATAACAAGAAAACGGTAGAATGGATTTGTTCAACTCTTACTTTCGATATTCCGGAAAGCGAGAACTCTCATGTCATCAATAAAGACAAATATAATGAAAGAGTCAGTTACTATTCATACGATCCGCATCCGTTACTGGTTGAAATGTACCCACAGATAGAACGTTTTGACGACATACAGAACGACTTACCACGTTTGGCATGGTTAACTCCCAATATACCGGAGCCACTATTGGTATGGTGCATCCGCAGTGCCATATACGCCCCGACGTTAAATGAGGTAAGGGAAGCAGGTATCACCCAAGCTGCTATTGAAGCGCTTCATCAGTTAAGGCATACATGGCACGAAGTGTCTTACCTGCTGGAAGCCACTTGCATGCTGGTAGCCGATAAAACTTCCCGTTCCTATGCAGCCGAAATCTGGATAGAGCGTGTAGGTCAAGGCTCCATAGACAGTGGACGCATAGGCAGTATCTTAGGTTCGCATCAACATACCGGCTGGGGACCGCTGAAAAGACTCACTGACCTGATACAGCAACAAATGATAAACGTCAGTCCGCTGCATAACCGGGAATTAGAGAAACTAATCGTGGCAATGTTGACCGGACTTCCAGAAAAGCCTGTCAAAGACTTAAAGAAATTACTAGAAATATATGCAGAGCTGTTATCCATCAACCACAGCAAAGCCGAAGACGAACACGTTTTGCACCTGCTTGACGCATGGAAAGGAGTGGCCAATCTGAAGAAAGCAGTAGCTAATATCCAACGGTAAGAGAGGTAGCTTATTGGAGCTAAAGCCAAAAAGAAGTATCTTTGGCACACTAAATACAAAAGGTTGAATGATTATTCTAAAATATAGTTTAGCTATTTTCTGTTTACTGCTGACAGGATGCTCCTTCTTTTCCAGCCATAAGGAAAAGGAGAGCACTCCCCTCATGGAATACGAACAAACGACGGAGGATATACAACCATGCGAAGAATGTTCCATCATCTCACCACCGGAACGAAGCGAAATGGCTCTCTACATGGACTCATTAGGACTCGTCAATATAGCTGACCTGGATAGCAGTCTCGTTGTAAAACTGATGTATACACAGGCTGATAATTTCACAGGCGAAGTGCTTTACGACAACTTAACGGAAGCCTACCTGCATCCAGATGCGGCATACGCTCTGATAGAAGCACAAAAAGCCTTAAAGAAACTACACCCGTCTTATAGTCTTATCATTTACGATGCGGCACGTCCCATGTCGGTACAGAAAAAGATGTGGAACGTAGTGGAAGGAACGTCCAAATATAAATATGTCTCCAACCCCAACCGTGGAGGCGGGTTACACAACTACGGACTGGCAGTAGACATCAGCATCCAAGACTCTCTGGGACAGCCCCTACCGATGGGAACCAAAGTAGACCACTTAAGCATGGAAGCACACATCACAGACGAGATCGGATTGGTACATAATGGAAAAATGAGTGAAACAGAGCGTCAGAACCGATTACTGCTACGAAAAGTGATGAAAGAAGCCGGATTCCGTGCATTACCCAGCGAATGGTGGCATTTCAATTTTTGCAGCCGGGACGTAGCCAAACAGAAGTATAAGTTAATACCATAACCGACACTCAACAACCCCATAATCAGAGCTCGACGATTCATTGTAATATCCTATAACACAATAACACCATGATGCAAATCTCTCCTGAAATCCAACTTTTTATTCGCGAACATTCATCGGACGATGTACGTGTGCTGGCTTTACAAGCTAAAAAGTACCCGGATATAGATATGCCAACTGTCATCACCCAAATTGCAGGAAGGAAGGTAGCAGCCGAAAAGATTCCCTCATGGTGGGAGATCGAAAAGATATGGTATCCGAAACATCTGTCGCTGGAACAATGCTCTTCAGAAATCACCGCCCGCTACAAAGCACGTCTTTTGCAGGGAGATTCTCTGACCGACCTCACCGGCGGATTCGGCATTGACTGTTCTTTTCTTGCCACCGGATTCAAATCCGCCACTTACGTAGAACGTCAGGAGGAACTCTGCGAAATAGCAGCACATAACTTTCCCGTACTGAATCTAAACCATATAAACATAAAAAACGAAGATGGAGTAACCTACCTGCAAGCAATGTCCCCCGTAGACTGCCTTTTCCTCGACCCTGCGCGCCGCAATGAGCACGGCGGAAAAACGGTTGCCATCTCCGACTGCGAACCAAACGTAGCCGAACTGGAAGAGCTTTTACTTCAAAAGGCCAACCGGGTAATGATAAAACTCTCCCCCATGCTCGATCTTTCATTGGCACTGAAAGAACTGAAACAGACACAGGAAGTTCACATTCTGTCCGTCAACAACGAATGCAAGGAACTACTAATTCTACTCGGACAAACATCACCGGCAGAAATCTCCATTCATTGTGTAAACCTTTTCACAAAAGGAACTCAAAAAGAACAACACTTTGTATTCACCCGCGAACAGGAACAATGCAGCGAATGCACATATACGGATTCTTTAGAAACCTATCTTTACGAACCGAATGCCTCCCTTCTGAAAGCCGGTGCTTTCCGAAGCATTGCAGCAGCCTATCCTGTCCGCAAACTGCATCCCAATAGCCATCTTTATACTTCCGATACTTTCATTGAAAACTTCCCCGGAAGAATATTCCGTATTGTCAACCAGTGCAGTTTCAATAAAAAAGAAGTAAAGGAGAATCTGGCAGACCTGAAAAAAGCAAATGTAACTGTCCGTAACTTCCCCGCCACAGTAGCCGAACTCCGCAAACGAATCCATTTGGCTGAAGGAGGAGATACCTACTTATTTGCCAGTACATTAAATAATGGGCAAAAAGTTCTGATTCGCTGTGAGAAAGTCTGAACTATTTTCTATTTTTGCAAAAAAGAAACACAATCTAAACTAATCCAGATGAATCAAACACTCATAAAAGCCATTCTATTACTAATCGCATTCACCTTGTCCTGTCACACTCTACTTTTCTCACAGAGAGATTTTGAGCGACACGAGTTCTCTTTTCACGCGGGCTACGGTGTTATGTTCCATCACCCTCCTACACTCACGTTAAGTACCCATAGTTACCAACGTACACTCGCACAAGGCGTAAGCTGGGATGGACAATATAATTTCCGCCCTCTCAAACGTTTTGTCTTTGGAGGAATCTACTCCGGATTTTCTTCCAAAGGAAGTCATCCTGAAGGGAAGGACCATTTATGGGTTCATTTCATTGGTACTCAAATCGGAATGTGTAATGCCAACACCAAACATTGGCAAATCCGCGTAACAACTGGTCCCGGTGGAGTCATTCTACGGAACAACAGTGAGGTGTTCGGCAAAACACGGAAAGTGAAAGCCTTCACTATTGGTCTCCTGACCAATGCCAATCTTACCTATAAACTGAATCCCAATCTGGGAGTCAGTCTAGGAGTACAATATATGTATAGTGAACTGCTTAGAATTAGAACCCACTATCACGGAGAAAGGGTTATTGTAAAACTCGATGGCAATAATGATACCAACCTCACACGAATAAATTTCACTACGGGATTATCCTATTATTTCTAACATTCACTCAAAAAAAGCACTATGAAGAAATATATACTCATTCTTTTTTCCATTATCAGCTTTTGGAGCTGTACGGAAGATGAATCGATTGACATTACAGTTTTACCTTCTGTCACCACTACAGGTGCCAACACCTTTGGCTGTCTGATGGACGGATGGATTTATGTGGGAGGACGATACCTGAACTGGGGGCACTCGTATGTCTGGACGTATGATTCATTCCACTACTATCCGGAGGAGGACAAACTATCCGTCAATGTTTCCGTCAAACCTGACATCAACATACACTTCATCATTTTATCTCCCCAGGAAGGCAAAGAAGCAACTCTCACCGATATACGGTTCAGAGGAGAAGAACTGGAAGACGGAACAGCTTTTATAAGCCATTTCGACCCAGAATTGAATATTATCAGTGCAACCTTCGGCAACGGCAAACGTCTGACTAACGGACGTTTTGATATTCATTATACAACACAACAGCAATAATGGCGGCGACAGTAATAACTATTCAGGTTTACTTTCTTCTCCGGCTTTATTAGAAGGATTATTGCTTTTCTGGTACTCCTTGGGAGTGGTCGATTCATTTCCATCCCGAACTGCCATATAGTGCGGTGACATGATTTCAATGCCGGCCTCATTAAATTTATCCTGAATGTTCTGATGCAAATCCGAATAAATCTGTGCCATCTTATCTGCCTGTTTGATATAAGCATTAATTTGATAGACCGGATACCAATCGCTCAACGAAGTTTCCAACACAAACGGACGCGGATCGTCCACCACACCGGGAGTGTTCAACGCAGCATCAATCAATATCTGATTAACCTGCCGCCAGGGAACATCATAGCCGATAGATACTTCCGAGTGAATAATCAATCCATATTCACGAGCTGAAGTACTGTAGTTTACCGTATGAGACGACATGATAAATGAATTGGGAACAGTCACAACCTCATTTTTAGGAGTCCGGATACGGGTGACAAGAGGAGTTTTTTCGATGATATCACCTGTGGTATCATTCAATTTGATCCGGTCGCCCATCTTGAACGGACGCATATAAGTAATCACCAGTCCGGCAATAATATTACCGATAACCGTACTTGATCCGAGCGAAACGATCAATCCGACAAATACCGAAATACCTTGGAACACACCGGAATCGGAGCCTGGGAGATAAGGATAAATCATCGCAATCATAAATGCATAAAGCAGGAAACGGGCGATATGGAAAGTCGGCATCGCCCAGTCCGGGTAGAAGCCGTTAATTTTGAGTCGTCCTGCTTCTACTTCACGTGCCAGATACAAGACGAGACGTACCAGGTACCTCACAGCATACCAAATAACGATAATGGTAAACAACTTAGGAATATAGTCAATGATACCCACAAAGATAGCGCGAATCGGATTCCATATATATCCTAACAGTTGATATGCCAGTCCTTCTGTCTGTGGGAAGATGATGAAAATCAACGGTACGGTAAACAGTAGCTGCAACCCCATCAGTATATACCGCCCGATACTGGACAGGAATACTAACAGGTTTGCCTGTTTCTGCGCATCCAGCAATTCATATCCCTGGATGGATACCGGTTTTATCTTCGTGTCTTTCAGACGCAAAATACGCGCTTTCAGTTTACGGAACAACCAGTTGGTCAAGCGGAACAGGAAATACTGCCCTACAATTACCAACACAAAATAGAGCACACGCTTTGCCATTCGCCAAAGTCCGTGCTCCGCCTTCATCTCATGCAGTTTGGTAATGACATTTTGTTGTCTTTCCTTAGCCAGCGAATCACGGGAGACTCCTTCCCACAAAGCGTCCTGATCGGTAAGAGAAAGCAGTACTTTGCTGCCATACATCAAATCAGAAACAATGTCCGAATGGTCAATAGCAACAGAATCAGGTTTCAAATTAAAACGTCTTCCTATTTCTTCGATCGCTGCACCGGTCATCTGTGCACGTTGCTGGGGAGTATATCCGCCACGTTTGGTGAAAAGGTAAAATAAGGTATCACCGTCCGCCACTACCGGCATGCCCTTAGTGAACTGCCGCAGAGAGTCGATACGCTGTCGCTGCTGTGCATACTTCACGGAGTCGGCGGTAGCCATCTGGAGCTTCATCTGCTCCATTTCCATCCGCATATTCGCCTCGTTGAGCCGGGCTTCCTCCAATGATTTCCGCATATTCACCAGATAGATGGAGTCCGAATCCCGTTTCAAAGGAACATGTCTGCCCGCTATTGTATCTCCGGCAAATATCTTCTTAACTGCCTGTTCCAACTGTGCTTGCACCCCGATTGCCAGGAAAGAAAAGAACAACACCAGTAACGACCGTTTTATTTTATTTATTTCCATACCTTATATTCCTTAATTATAATTAAGGTTAATCTAACATTTCATTAAAAACAGAGCAAACATACGGATTGTTTTTGACATTACCATTTCCAAATTGATTATCTTTGCCACTAAAAGAGAAAAAAGCATGAATATATTATTACTTATCGGGGGATTAATCCTCATTCTTCTAGGAGCTAACGGATTAACAGACGGTGCCGCCTCGGTAGCCAAGCGTTTTCGCATCCCTCCCATCGTGATCGGACTTACCATCGTTGCATTCGGCACTTCTGCCCCGGAACTGACGGTCAGTGTATCTTCTGCCCTCAAAGGAAGCGCGGATATTGCCATAGGCAACGTGGTGGGAAGTAACATTTTCAATACGTTGATGATTGTGGGCTGCACGGCCTTATTCGCCCCGATTGTCATCACCCGCAATACGCTTAGAAAAGAAATACCGCTCTGCATACTTTCTTCTATTGTCTTGCTGATTTGTGCCAATGATGTATTTCTGGATAAAGCTCCGGAGAATATCCTGAACAGAATAGACGGCTTATTATTACTTTGTTTCTTCGTCATCTTCATGGGTTACACCTTTGCCATCGCCTCCAAGCCGGGGACAACGGAACAGGCGGGACAGATAGAAGCTCCGACCATAGAAGAGGAGACAGAAATCAAAACACTCCCTTGGTGGAAATCCATTCTTTATATCATCGGAGGCTTGGCCGCCCTCATTTTTGGAGGCCAGTTGTTTGTTGATGGTGCTACGGGTATCGCCCGCAACCTAGGTGTCAGCGAATCGATTATCGGACTGACACTGGTTGCAGGAGGTACTTCTCTTCCTGAACTGGCTACGTCTATCGTTGCCGCATTAAAGAAAAATCCAGAAATTGCTATTGGAAATGTGATCGGTAGTAATCTCTTCAATATATTCTTTGTACTGGGATGTAGCGCCAGCATCACTCCTCTCCATCTTAGCGGAATTACCAACTTCGACCTGTTTACACTAGTAGGTTCCGGTATCCTGCTCTGGTTATTCGGGCTGTTCTTTGCCAAAAGGACTATCACAAGAATCGAAGGAGGGATTATGATACTTTGTTATGTGGCGTACACGGTAGTATTGATTTATAATATTTAATTATTATAACAAAACACCTGATATTCAGCTTCATTCCAAGTATTTTTTCCCTCTTTAGACATAGAAACTGGTACGATACGAATATTTAATGATTTTTTTCCCTTAGTATACCTGGCTGGAATTTCAAAGTCATCTTCCAGCCAGCGTTTATAAGGGTTACTATCAGCTACATACCATAAACGTTCTGTAACCTCTTCACCATCAACAAAAACACGGGCTGCTTGTCGAACATCGTTTTGGTCGCTCAACCTACGTAAACGCACTCCTTCATTTTGAGAAGATATATTCACTCTAAAACTACTAAAACTTTCAAACCGGACGGTTTCTCCTACATATAAAATACGATCCTCATTTCCCTCAAAGAAACTTTCCAATTTTGTTCTGCGTACATTACCCATAGCTTTATAAGAGTGCCGTTTAATAGAACGAGAAGAGTTTAAATCCAAACTATCAGTTTTCACCAGTACATTTTTATCTTGACCATAATAGAATATAGTACCCGAGTGTTCCAAATACTGATTGTTATATTCGCCCGACTCTATTCCAAACTTCAGTTCTGAATAGAAAGGATAACTATCGCCTATACAAAAACGAGTCATAGACCATGGGTTATCCGAAAGACCGTCATACCCTCCCATTGGATGCACTTCAGGCGGGGTCGGGAATCCCCAACCATAACAAACATAACTTTCAGAACCGTCACTCTCAACTTGTGGTGTTCGTTTGCCGTCAATATATACACGAACATCCCCCTCGCAAGAAATGATATGTGAACGTTCGGCATGACATGTAATATGAGCAGCAACCATCTTCCCTCTTCCTTGAATAGCAGCTATCGGACTATCTATTCCTGCCACATGTTTTCGGGTATAATATGGTGTATTACGAAAGTATCCGGTATTAGATGTGGGATAAACCGACCTGGAAACAGCTATTTCTGAGAATCCCAAAGAAACAGGAACGCCACTACGATTTTCAATTATTATCTTCGCATGCTTCCAATATGGCATTGGAAAATAATTATAAAACCAACCGTCTGTGTTATATCCTGACAGCAAATAGTTGGTATCGTGAAAGCCCAAAGAGTTGCCTCCCAAACACGCTAAAGGACAAGAAATATCGGGTTGTTGATGAGCATCCCAAAACATATGAATCCATACATCCTGCAAGTGCTGCTCATTAATCTCCGGAAGATAAAATTTTAAAGAACCAATAGCTCCCTCTCCTTTTTCATCCAATAAAGTAATGGATTCGCCAGCATTGATCTTTTGTTCCGACTTACGATGATATGCCAATTGATCTTTGCACAAAAGATTACTTCCTTGTTTCTTCCATAATTGTATCAAAGTATCATAATTCTCCTTCCCGGTAAAGGTCTTGATACCATTGTCCGCATAAGTGTGATATACAACATGTCCCCAACCTCCTTCACCTTTGGTTCTTTCATAACCTTCCAGTTTCACATCGGTAGTTACACGGCAGCCCTTATTAAACGGCATTGGAACAAAACTCCGTGCAACACGTATGGGCCCTCTTCCGTTATCAAACGGACCAATATAACTTTCAGCCAAAGGTTTTATAAAAGGCTCTTTCTCTCCGAATTCAGATAAATGTAAACTAAAACGAGGCGTTTCTTCTCCATCAAAATAAAAACGGAAGAGCGGATCACTTGAACTCATATAGCGATGTTGTACAAGATTATAAATACATCCCGGACCATCAACATCAAATATTACCCATTCTCCACGTTGATCCTGGTAAAGGCTCCAGTCCCAGTCGGAATTCTTTCCTCTTTTATCAATACTACCTTCATAATGGACAGAGATTCCACGATCTAACAGGGGCAAAGATGCAATATCAACCATTCGAGATATACCATAAGATATACTATCGGTCTGCCAACCCGACTGTGCTACAGAGACTATCGAGCCAATTGCCGACAATGACACAACCCCGAAAACAACAAAACAAACTAAAAAAATACTTCTTTTCATAAGGTGATAAATATAAAATAAAACATGAATCTATCTATAAAATTTAATTCATAAAAGTACGGCAACTTATATAAGCATACAACCACTTTATTATCAAATCAATATACTATTTTAACCTTCAAGCCATCTGTTATCATATTTATTTTCCGGCTTAATCTTTTTTGTATATATATAATAAGGTAATATACTCTTGCCTTAAATAAATAGTAAGAAAAGTATCAGTATATGATAACAAAGCACTTTTTTACATATTTTTTTTGTGCTTACTTTGCAACGTCCATCTTATATGTTATACCTAATTTATTATGAAAATGAAGAAAGTCATTTTGTTTATCACCTTATTCTCCATGATATCATTATTCAGTTACAGTAAAGATCCTGTAAAACAATGGGGACAACTACAAGTAAAAGGTAATCAATTATGCAGCCAAACCGGAGACCCTATTGTATTAAGAGGGGTTAGTTATGGCTGGCACAACCTATGGCCCAGATTTTACAATAAGCAATCTGTGAAATGGTTGAAAAAAGATTGGAAATGTACCGTTTTACGCGCCGCCATGGGAACAGTTATTGAAGACAACTACATTGAAAATCCGGAATTTGCATTAAAATGCATGAATAAAGTGATTAAAGCGGCAATTAAAAACGACCTCTATATAATAATCGACTGGCATACTTATTATCCACAAAAAAAAGAAGCAAAAGCATTTTTCTCAATGATGGCACAGAAATACGGAAAATATCCTCATATTATTTATGAAATATACAACGAACCTATGGAAGACAGTTGGGAAAGTGTGAAAGAATATGCAGCTGATATTATCTCTGAAATACGTAAATATGATCCTGATAATATTATTCTTGTAGGCAGCCCACACTGGGACCAAGACTTACACCTGGTAGCAGAAAGTCCTTTAGAAGGATTCAATAATATAATGTATACCCTCCATTTCTATGCCGCCACTCATAAACAAGAGTTACGGGATAGAGCTGAAGCAGCATGGGAAAAAGGAATTCCCATTTTTGTGTCTGAATGTGCAGGCATGGAATGTACTGGCGATGGCCCATTAGATATACCCGAATGGACTCGTTGGGTAGAATGGCTGGAAAGCAAAAAGATCAGCTGGGTTAACTGGTCCATTTCAGACAAGAACGAAACTTGCTCCATGATTCTTCCGCGAGCAAACAAAAACGGAGGATGGGACGAGTCTTTAATAAAACCTGCGGGACGTCAAAGCCGTAAGTTTATCCGACAATACAACTCACATATTTATAAAAATAAAGAATGATAAAATAATATCAGTTTTAGGCAAATAACGTCAATAATTTACATTCCTTATTTACTAGCTTTGCATCAATAATAAATGTACGAGATTTTATACTAAAGTTAATTTTAAATTTGATAAAAATGAAAAAGAATCTCTTTTCTTTTCCCCGCTCAAAAGTGCGGATGCTAAAAGGATCAAAAGGAGTCTGGCTCTTTTTGATTATGTTCTGGATGATAAATACAGCTGCATCAGCAGCAGGTATTGAAATTAAAGGTACTGTAACAGACAGTAAAGGTGAACCTCTTCCCGGAGTTAATATTGTTGAGTTAGGAGTTAAAAAAAACAATGGTACCATCAGTGATTTAAATGGTAAATATACTATAACAGTAGAAAGCCAAAAATCTGTTCTTCAGTATACTTTTATCGGTTATAAAACAACAGAAGTCACTGTAGGAAACCGTAAAACAATCAATGTTTCACTCAAAGATGATACTCAATCTTTGGATGAAGTAGTAGTTATCGGCTATGGTACAATGAGGAAAAAAGATTTATCCGGAGCCGTTGCTTCTATTAAAAGTGATGACTTGATGCTTGGTAACCCGACCAGCATTTCCCAAGCCCTACAAGGTAAATTAGCTGGTGTACAAGTAAACCAGAGTGACGGTGCTCCCGGTTCAGGTGTAAGTATCACCATCCGTGGCGCTAACTCATTCTCTACAAATTCACAACCACTTTACATTGTCGACGGTATTCCGTTTGAGGTAGGAGATACTCCAAGCAGTAAAGCCAACGAGGGCAACAACTCCACCACTAATCCTCTGTCATTGATCAATCCTAATGACATCGAATCAATCGACATTTTAAAGGATGCTTCGGCAACAGCCATTTACGGTTCTCGTGGAGCGAATGGTGTCGTATTGATTACCACAAAAAGAGGTCGTGCCGGAGACGCTAAAGTTGAGTTCTCGGCCAATTTCGGACTTTCCAAAATAGCCAAAATGGTTAAAATGCTGGATGCTTACACCTATGCTAATTATGTAAATGAGGGTGTAATCAATGGAGCTGCTTATGACAATCTTCCTTATTCATACCTTCCTTACCGTGGTAAATGGAACTACCGTCGCGACGAGAACGATAAAATCGTTCCCAATTCCGGTAAATACTATGCTTCACCGGAAGATTATCTCAATCCGGGTTATCGCGAAGACGAATACGGCAATAAAGAATGGGTAGAAGGCACCAACTGGATGGACGAGATCTTACAAGATGCATTAACACAGGAATACAATCTTAGTGTATCAGGAGGAAATGAAAAGAGCAACTATGCATTTTCAGGCAACTATACAGACCAGACAGGTATTATCAAGAATTCTGGTTATGAACGTTTTGCTGTTCGTGCCAACATCGGAAGCCATGTGAAACCTTGGTTAAATACGGGACTAAATATCAACTTCACCCGTTCGTTAACTAAGTTTGCTAAGTCAAATTCTTATGATTATAGTATCATCCGTTCTGCCATGCTTTATTTACCGACATTATATGTAGGAGACAAGACAGAAGATGATTCTTATGCATGGTTGTCAGCCAATCCACGTACATACGTTAATACAGCTAAAGATGAGCTGAAGTCAATCAATGTATTTACTTCTGCGTTTGCCGAGATTAAAATCCTCGACTGTTTGAAATTCCGTCAGAATCTAGGTATCAGTTATTCAGTAAACGATCGTGCAAGTTACTACAATCGTGAAACAGGAGAAGGTAAAGCATCTAACGGACGTGCTGGTAAGAGTGATAACTTCTGGCAGAACTTAACAGCAGAATCATTGGTTACTTTCGATAAGACATTTAACAAGTTACATCATCTCAATGTAGTAGCCGGTTTCACTTACGAAAAATCAGACTGGGGTGGCAAAACAATGAATGCGTCCAACTTCCCGACTGACATCACACAGGACTTCGATATGAGCCAGGCGTTAAATATTGAGACACCAGCCAGCTATCGAGGACAAGCAGTTCTAGTCTCCTTATTAGGACGCGCCAACTATACACTCAAGGATCGCTATATTTTCACAGCATCGTTCCGTCGTGATGGTTCAAGCCGTTTCGCTCCCGGAAATAAATTCGCGAACTTCGCTTCAGGAGCAGTAGCATGGACTATATCTGAAGAAGAATTCATCAAAAACCTAAATATATTCAGTAACTTAAAGTTGCGATTCAGCTACGGTCAAACCGGTAATCAAGCGATCAGCAGTTACCAGACCATCGCTTCACTTGCACCATCCAATTACCCTCTCGACGGAACATTGAGCAGTGGATTTGCAGGACAAACTTACAAAGGTCCTTTGAATGACAAACTCAAATGGGAAACAACCGACCAATATAATGTCGGACTCGACATGGGATTCTGGAATAACAGGATTAGTTTATCCGCTAACTATTATTATAAAAAAACTAATGACCTGCTACAAAATGTATCTATACCGAATAGTACCGGTTATACTACCATGTGGACGAATTTCGGTCATGTAAAAAACAAAGGACTTGAGCTAACCGGTAAAATCATTGCATTAGATAAAAAAGACTGGACCTTAGACTTCGACGGTAACATCTCTTTTAATAAAAATGAAATCGGAGGTTTAACGGCCGATCAATATGCTAACCAATTATGGTATAGTGCCAAAGAAGTCTTTCTGCAAAGAAATGGATTACCTATCGGAACACTCTTCGGCTATATAGAAGACGGCTTCTATGATAATATAGCAGAAGTCCGTGCAGATCCAATATATGCCAAAGCATCTGATGATGAGGCTCGCAGAATGATCGGTGAAATCAAATACCTGGACAAAAACAATGACGGAAAAATAACGTCAGAAGACCGAGCTATCATCGGTGATACTAATCCAGACTTTATTTACGGGCTGAACGCCAATTTACGATGGAAAAATCTGACTCTGGGATTGTTCTTCCAAGGTACTCATGGTAATGATATTTTTAATGGTAACTTGACAAATATCGGAATGAGCAGTATTGCAAACATCACTCAAGATGCTTATGATTCCCGCTGGACACCAGAGAATGCAGCTAACGCCAAATGGCCTCGCGTCACTACTGCAATGACCCGTGACATGAAACTCTCCGACCGTTATGTAGAAGATGGTTCTTACTTCAGACTAAAAACGATCAACTTAAACTACAATTTCGGTTCAGTCATAAAAGGAATTAGCAACTTGTCTGTTTTCGGTACAGTAACAAACGTATTCACGATTACAGGTTATAGTTGGTTTGATCCGGATGTAAACGCCTTTGGTTCTGACGCTTCCAGAAGAGGAGTTGATATTTTCTCATATCCAAGCAGCAGAACATATTCAATAGGTTTTAAATTAACGTTATAATCTCAAGAAATAATGAAAAAGAAAAATATATTCATATATCTGATGGCATCCAGCCTCCTATTATCCGGAGCAGTAATGACATCATGCGAAAGTATGATCGAAGAAAAGCCTTTCGACTTCATTGTCCCTGAAGATGTTGAGGATTCTGATAACGGTGCCGACATGTGGGTAACAGGAGTATATAACACATTACACGAAGCCATGTTCAGATACGGTAGTTTCCCACGTCCGCTGGATTATGACTGTGACTATATTTCCGGTGCAGTATGGCAGTTCAGCCAATTTGGAAGTGGTAACTTCCAGGGAGGTGACGGACAAGCCGATGTACTTTGGACCGGAATGTACTCTTTGATTAACCGAGCAAATATAGCGGTTTCTGAAATCAACAAGATGCAAAATGTATCAGAAGTATTTAAAAAGAATGCATTAGGAGAATGCTATTTTCTTAAAGCATGGGCATATTTCTATCTGGTACGTGCTTATGGAGCTATCCCTATTTATTCCGTCAGTGTAAACGAATCCGGGCAATATACTAATAATCCGCGCATTCCAATTGCACAAGTATACACGGAAACAATCATACCTTTGCTTAAAGACGCCAAAGATATGATTTATAAAAATTCGGACAATGGATTTAAACCCGGAAGAGTCTGTGCTGCAACTGCGGCAGGTTTGTTAGCCAAAGTATATGCGACTATCGGCTCTGCGTCCATGGCTACCGGAGAACAAATAACAGTAAAAACCGGCGCACCGTTTGTCATGCAGAATGTAAACGGCACTATGACCAAAGTATATACAGAACCTGTTCCGACAACATTCTCCAAGGATCAAGTTGCCGGTTACGAAAGCTTTTCCTCTCAAGAATATTATAGACTGGCCTACGAAATTGCAGGAGATATAATAGGAGGAGAATATGGAATACACAAACTTGAGGACTATGATTTGGTTTGGTCTCCTTCCGGCAAGACTTGTAGCGAACATTTATTCAGCTTACAAACTAAGTCCGGTGATGAATTATACGGTACATTATTCAGCTCGCACTACTGTGGCAGACTCAATGCAGCAGGAAATATAGACAATAGCTTAACGGTAGGATGTAGAAAACACTGGTATCTATTATTTGAAGAAAAAGACTACCGCGTGGACAAGGGAGTGTTGCATTGTTGGATACGTCAGAACTCTGATACAAGTTGGGGGGGTGGTTCATACTATCCGAACTTTGGGAAATGGCAACGTATGGTTGAAGCCAAAGAACCTCCGTTCGATAATCCTAAAGTAACCTCCGGATGGAGATGTGATGAAGGAGGATCAGAACAGTTCTTCGCTTTCACGACCAAATATTCACAACAAATAGCCGATCAGACTCAACCTCGTACAGATGCCAATTACCCATTTTTACGTTATGCTGATATTGTTCTAATTTTTGCAGAAGCAGCTAATGAATTAAATGGCCCGACAAAAGAATCGGTAGATGCTTTAAATGATGTTCGCACCCGTAGTAATGCAACAGGCAAAGAACTGGCAAACTTTACAGATAAAACCAGCCTGCGTTCTGCAATCCTTGAAGAACGTGCAATGGAATTAGCCTTGGAAGGCGATCGTCGTTGGGATTTAATACGTTGGGGAATTTATTTGCAGGCAATGAATGCTCTAGGCGGAATGGATGAAGCTAACAACGTAAAACAACGTTCCAGCAAACATCTGCTATTCCCGATTCCGACTCTTGAAATCCTGACAAACCAAGGAATTAATGAGAATAATCCTGGCTGGGATTAATCACTTATAACCATGTAAAAAACAGATTATGAAGAAAATAAAATATTTTGCAATAATCGCAGCATCCATATTTACTTTAACATCCTGTACGGATATTGTTGAAGTCGACGATCTGAAAGCCAAAGAAAACAAACCGTCAACAGGTGCTCCGACTGTAGACAAAGTCGTTTTGGCAACAGATGCTGAATTTCCCATTGAGGGAGCAAATTTCGAACAAGTAGTACGAATCGAGGGAACAAACCTTGGAGATATCACTTCCCTAAAATTCAATGATATCGAGGTGGACAGTAAGGAGATATATTCGACATACGATATGCTTCTCGCACCTATTCCCCGTGCACTTCCTAAAGAAGTGACAAACACAATTTATATTACAACCAAACACGGAGAACTAAGTATTCCTTTTGTCGTTTCCATCCCTGATTTAACAATCAATGGACTCAAGAATGAATTTACCCAGCCGGGAGATACGACGGTTATTACAGGTGATAATTTTGACCTCTACGGTATTACAATTGAGGAAGCAATTGTTAATCTAGGCAATTTACCAGTAAATGTAATCGATGCTACTCGTACAGAGCTGACAATAGAAATTCCTGCAAATGCCGCTCCGAAATCTACTCTTACTATAAAAGGGGCAAACATGGATGAAGCATACAAGCTCACATACATGGATCCGGGAGTATCTCAACTTTTCGATTTCAATAATTGGCCGGGAAGCGGTGCCTTTACACATTCCAGCCAATTCCCTGATGCCCCGAAAGATTTCTTATGTGACGGCACATTAGAAGGACAACCGGAACCATTAGTAGAAGGAGGAAAATATATTCGCTTCAATAATTCCGTGAAAGCTTGGGGATGGATGGTTATGTGGGCCGGATATATTACTGTACCGGCAGAAGTAGCCGCAGACCCTTCATCTTACGATTTAAGATTTGAAATCTGTACTGGAGCTAAATTTCCGATATCAGCCCAGGCGCGTATCATTTTAGGAGATTATGGATGGTATCCTTCCAAAGGAGGAATTCCTGTTAATACTTATGGTGGATGGCAAACTGTACGGATCAGTGCCGATACAGAAGCATTGTTGCCTAATCCTATCGATCCTAGTACCAACACAGCTTTCAAAATCATATTTTCTCCCGAATCTGCTCAAGATTTTGATTTAAGTATGTGTAATTTCAGGTTTGTTCATAAGTAAAAATAAAAAGGGAACGCTCGTACTAAAGCGTTCCCTCATAAACAAAAACAATTCGATTTATGCTAAAAGACTTATTTTCATTATTAACGATTATAGCACTTCTATTTTCATCTTGTTCCAAATCAGACGAAGAAGAAAATGGTGATGAACCTCAACCAACCAAACAAACAGCTTATTTCGGAGTTAACCTGTCAGGAGCTGAATTTGGGAATGTATATCCGGGGGTAGATGGTACTCACTATGGTTATCCCACAGAAAAAGACTTGGATTACTTTAAAGCCAAAGGTCTTTATCTGGTACGTTTTCCATTTCGTTGGGAACGCATACAACCCACAATGAATGGAGAATTAAATGCAACAGAACTGGCAAAAATGAAGAAATTCGTCAAAGCTGCCGAAGATAGAAACATACAGATACTATTGGATATGCATAACTTTGGAAGATATTGTGTATATTGCGACGGGCAAAGTTCACAAAATAATCAATATGCAATCATTGGTAATGCACGATGCACTGTTGACAATTTCTGTGACGTATGGAAAAAACTGGCAAAGGAGTTTAAAGACTATAAAAATATCTGGGGTTACGACATTATGAATGAACCCTACGAAATGCTGGCATCGACACCGTGGGTTAACATAGCCCAAGCTTGCATTAATGCCATCCGCACTATAGATACTAAAACAACCATCATAGTTAGCGGAGACGAATTCAGTTCTGCCAGACGATGGAAAGAATGCAGTGACAATCTGAAAACTCTTACAGATCCAAGTAATAACCTGATATTCCAGGCACATATATATTTCGATTCGGATTCTTCCGGAAACTATAATAAAGGATATGATGAAGATGGTGCAACCGTTCAAACAGGGGTGGCTCGTTTGAAACCTTTTGTTGACTGGCTGAAAGAGAATAATAAACGTGGATTCGTCGGTGAATATGGAATACCTGATACTGACGGTCGTTGGCTGGATATTCTTGATGCAGCACTTAAATATCTACAAGAAAATGGAATAAACGGAACTTATTGGTCTGCCGGTCCACGATGGGGTGACTATCCCTTATCTGTCCAACCGACCAATAATTACACACAGGATCGTCCGCAATTAAGCACGCTCCTGAAATATAAAAGTACACAACAATAATCAGAATAAATACTGTCCATGAGAACTCGAATCATCACCATTATCACTTTACTGCTATCTACTCCAATGATTATTGCACAAAAATCAATGGATGAGATAGACAGGGAAAGCTTTGCAGCAAAGCTATCTCCAATAGAAGTAAAAGGTATACAGATGACTGAAGCAGGAAATATTCCTCTTGTCAGGGATACTCCTGCGAAAATCTCTTTGGACGGAACTTGGCAACTGGCAGAAGGAGGAAGTGAAAAAGAACGTTTACATACCATCTGGACAGATCAAATACCCGCCCGTGTGCCTGGTAGTATTCACACCGCATTAGTAGAAAATGAAATCATACCTGATCCATACATCGGACAGAATGACTCTATTGCAGAAAAACAATCTTACAAAACATGGTGGATGAAGCGGGAGTTCGAACTAGACTCCCCCTCATCGCACTGTATATTATCTTTTGGCGGAATCGCTAACAAATGTACAATATGGCTCAATGGAAAACTTTTGGGAACACACGAAGGTATGTTCGGAGGCCCCGATTTTTCAATAGGTAAATATTTAAAGAATAAAAATACTCTCATAGTAAAACTAGAAGCCATTCCCCAAATGTTTCTGGGAAACTGGCCTCCCAACGCAAATGAAAGTTGGAAATATACTGTTGTATTCAATTGCGTTTATGGATGGCATTATGCACAAATCCCATCATTAGGAATCTGGCGTAGCGTTCAATTAAAAGAACAAGCCGCAGTAGAAATAGAATCGCCATTCATCGCCACTCGTTCGCTCGATGGTCAAATGCGCTTAACTCTCGATTTGCATAAAGAATCATCTCCATTAAAAGGAGTATTATATGCAGAAGTATCTCCTAAAAACTTTAAAGGAGTAAAACAATATTATCATTTCGACATAAATAGTCAGAAGAAACAGGAAACTCTATCTTTAGACCTTCAAATCAAAGATCCGCATCTTTGGTGGCCCAATGACAGAGGAGAACAAGCACTATACGACCTCAATCTATTCTTCATTCCACAAAAAGGAAAGACCGCCCATGCAAAAACGTCGTTCGGTATACGGACTATTGAGATGAGACCATTAATTGATGGTGCTAAAGAAGATTATTATAACTGGACATTTGTCATCAATGACAAGCCGATGTTTATAAAAGGAACAGGCTGGTGCACTATGGATGCATTAATGGACTTCTCAAGAAATAAATATGAACATTTACTCCAAATAGCCCAAAGCCAGCACATACAAATGCTAAGAGCTTGGGGAGGGGGAATGCCCGAAACTGATGATTTTTACGAATTATGCGACAAATATGGTATTTTAGTCATGCAAGAATGGCCAACGGCCTGGAATAGCCATAACACGCAACCGTACGCTATGCTGCAAGAAACAGTGGAAAGAAATACCAAACGATTAAGAAATCACCCTTCTCTTATCATGTGGGGAGCAGGAAATGAATCGGATAAACCATTCGGACCTGCAATTGATATGATGGGACGACTAAGCATTGAACTTGACGGAACACGTCCCTTCCATCGCGGGGAGGCCTGGGGAGGTAGTCAGCACAATTACAACTGCTGGTGGGACGATGCCCATCTTAATCATAACTTAAATATGACCGCTCCTTTTTGGGGAGAATTTGGGATAGCATCATTACCTCACATCGAGACAGTGCGTAGATATTTGGATGAGGAAAAAGAAGTGTGGCCTCCCCAAAGGAGCGGTAATTTCACACACCACACTCCTATCTTCGGAACAATGAGAGAAATGGAAAAGCTCGTTCAATATTCCGGTTATTTTATGTCGAAGGATTCGCTGGCTTCTTTCATACTCGGATCACAGTTAGCACAAGTAGTAGGAGTGCGCCATACATTAGAACGGGCACGCACATTATGGCCTCATACTACCGGAGCACTTTATTATAAGATGAACGATAACTATCCCGGCGTATCATGGTCATGTGTAGATTATTATGGTATCATCAAACCTGTCCACTATTTTGTGCAAAAGTCTTTTGCTCCGCTAGCGGCAGTCATGCTATTTGACCGCAGCAATCTTTCCAGTCAAGAAGTCAGTCTTCCTGTCTATCTACTCGACGATTGCCAAATATTGGAGAAAGAGCCTTATCAGGTCAAAGTGTCTATATACAATGCACTACTAGACACTGTTGCCACCCATACTTTTAACGGCACTGGCGATGAGAATGTTGTCAAAAAATTAGGAGAAATAAGTCTGAATAGAGAACAAACCAAATCGACCATGTTATTCTTTGTCTTGGACATAATCAAAGACAACAAGAATATGTATCGGAATTATTACTTTACCAATTACGAAGTACGTCCGGGCTCCATCTTATCAATGCCCCAGACAGAAATAAAAATGGAACGCACAGGTAATATAGTGACTTTAACAAATACAGGAAAGTACCCCGCTATCGGAGTGCACATAGAAGCACCAGAAAAGATGGATCAACTTATCGTTTCAGAGAACTATATATGGCTTAATCCACAGGAATCAAAAATATTAAAAATAAATTTGGAATCTCCAGTTATTGTAAAAGGCTGGAACCTTCAATCACCCTATTAAACAGAACATTATGAAAAAAGTTTTTATTTCGGCTTTTCTACTACTCAGCCTTCTTACTCTAAATGGATGTAAAAGTAATCAACCTCCAGTAAAAGAGACAGGTGAACCTTACGGAGTAAACTTGGCATGTGCTGACTTCGGTTCATCCTTTCCCGGGGAATATAATAAAGACTATACCTACCCGACAGACCAGGACCTCGAATATTGGCAAAAGAAAGGGCTGAAACTTATCCGGTTGCCATTCAAATGGGAACGGCTACAACTTGACTTAAAAGGACCGTTAAACCAACATGACCTCAATAAAATGAAAGAACTGGTCAGAGCTGCAGAGAAACGCGATATGGTGGTTCTTCTTGACTTACATAATTACTGTCGCCGTTACATGAACAACGAACATACCCTCATTGGAAATAACGGATTAACGATCGGAGACTTGGCTTCTTTCTGGCAAGCTATCGCTAAAGAATTCTCGACTTTTAAAAACATATATGGTTATGGGCTAATGAACGAGCCACATGATCTGACCCCGGAAACCAGCTGGTTCGACATGGCGCAAGCGTCCATCAATGCCATTCGGGAAGTCGACACAAATACTCTTATCATGGTAGGCGGCAATGACTGGTCATCAGCAGAGCGCTGGATTGAACAGAGTGATACACTCAAATATTTAAAAGACCCGGCTAATAACCTTGCTTTTGAAGCTCATGTATATTTTGACAAGGATGCATCCGGTACCTACAAATATTCATACGAAGAGGAAGAATGTTATCTGGAGAAAGGTATCGACCGGGTAAAACCATTTGTAGAATGGATCAAACAAAATAAATTCCATGGTTTTATCGGAGAATATGGAATTCCCGACAATGATCCCCGTTGGAATGAAACCCTCGACTTATTCTTGGGATATTTACAAGAAAACGGAATCAATGGTACATATTGGGCTGCGGGTCCGTGGTGGGATAGCTATTTCATGGCAATCACCCCCAAAGACGGGAAAGACAGACCGCAAATGCCTATCATTGAGAAATATACAAGTACTTTTAAAAAATAGAATTATGTTCAAAAGGTTCTCCATCTGCTACATTTTATTTATGTTTTATTTAACTGGAATTTCTGCTCAAGAAGACCGGTGGACAGGAAATGCCACGAATCTATCCAAAGGAAATTTAAGGGTAAATTCTTCAGGACGTTATCTGGAATACACCGATGGAACTCCTTTTCTCTACATAGGAGATACAGCATGGGAACTCATTAGCCGTTTAAATGACAAAGAAACAGAGCAATATCTGGAGAATCGTAGAGAAAAAGGATTTACCGTAATACAAACGGTAATCCTGGATGAATTAGATGACATGAATGTTTCATCTAACGGAGGACCCAAGTTAATTGACGGCAATATTGACAAACCCGCTCCTGACTACTTCACCCATGTAGACAAAGTTATTTCTCTGGCTGCAGTCAAAGGCTTATACATAGCTCTACTACCAACCTGGGGGGATAAGGTAGACAAACAGTGGGGAAAAGGACCAGAAATTTTTACTCCGGAGAATGCATATAAATACGGCAAATGGTTAGGAGAACGCTATATGAACGCTCCCAATCTGATATGGGTAATAGGAGGTGATCGAAGTGGAGACGGAAAGAACTTTGCCATTTGGAATGCATTAGCGACTGGTATTAAAAGTGTAGACAAAAACCATTTGATGACTTATCATCCTCATGGAGAGCACTCATCCTCGTTCTGGTTTCACAATGCTTCCTGGTTGGATTTCAATATGTGTCAATCCGGACACGCACAACAAGATTTCGCAATCTATCAACGTCTGCTTTTGCCCGATTTAAATAAGGAACCACACAAGCCATGCATGGACGGAGAACCCAGATATGAAAATATTCCGATCAATTTCAAAAAAGAAAATGGAAGATTTGGAGATGATGATATCCGCCATACACTTTACCAAAGTATGTTCAGCGGAGCTTGTGGATATACATACGGCTGTAATGATATATGGCAGATGTTTGATACCGGACGTGAGCCTAAATGTGACGCCGACACTCCATGGTACCAATCAATGGATAAACAAGGAGCCTGGGATTTAATTCACTTTCGCAGATTATGGGAGAAATTTGATTTTACTCAAGGAAAAAACCTACAAACCATCTTTGGCGATGTACCTTTAGAAAATAAAAACTACCCTGTAGCATTCGGCAATAAAGACTATTTATTAGTATATTTTCCACAAGGTGGAGAGAGAACCATTTATTTGCCTTCAATGAATACGCCCAAACGGTCTCTAAAGTGGATGAATCCTCGCAATGGAAAAATCACATTCTATCAATATACAACAACAGATACCATTCCCATATCCTCTCCCACAAAAGGAAAAGGAAATGACTGGGTTTTAATTATAAAATAATTAACCGAAAAAAATAACAATAGAATATGAAAAGTAATAGATTAGAAGAGCTAACACAAAATTATGAAGCTCTTATCAACCGAAAAAATGAGATATGCAGCAATAGCAACGGTATATACAAACGTTACTACTACCCTGTATTAACAGCAGAACATGCACCACTCATCTGGAAATATGATTTTGATGAAAAACAAAATCCATTCATGGAAGAAAGAATTGGCATCAATGCTGTAATGAATACGGGAGCCATCAAAATCAATCATAAATACTATCTTGTGGCGCGCGTTGAAGGAGCAGACCGAAAATCATTCTTTGCAGTAGCAGAGAGTAATAGTCCTGTAGACGGATTTCGTTTCTGGGATTATCCGATAGAAATGCCGGAGACAGACATTCCCGATACCAATATGTATGATATGCGCCTGACCGCACATGAAGATGGCTGGATTTATGGTATTTTTTGTGCGGAACGCAAAGATGCAAACGCTCCAGCCGGTGATTTGTCTTCCGCAGTAGCCGTAGCAGGTATTGCACGAACAAAAGATCTGAAAACATGGCAACGCTTGCCGGACCTAAAATCTCCGAGCCAGCAACGCAACGTAGTGCTTCATCCGGAATTTGTGAACGGGAAGTACGCACTGTATACCCGTCCCCAAGATGGTTTCATTGACGCCGGCAATGGAGAAGGTATCGGATGGGCACTCATCGATGATATCTGTCATGCAGAAATAAAAGAGGAAAAGATCATCAATAAACGGTTTTATCATACGATCAAGGAAGTGAAAAACGGAGAAGGGCCACACCCTATTAAAACCCCACAAGGATGGTTACATCTGGCACATGGTGTAAGAGGATGCGCAGCCGGACTACGCTATGTATTATACTTATATATGACTTCCTTAGAAGATCCGACACAGATTATTGCCGAGCCTGCAGGTTATTTCATGGCCCCCATTGGAGAGGAAAGAATCGGTGATGTATCGAATGTATTATTCTCAAACGGATGGATTGAAGATGATAATGGAAAGGTTTATATCTATTATGCGTCTTCTGACACACGTCTTCATGTAGCTGAATCAACAGTAAGCCAACTTGTAGATTATTGCCTGCACACACCAACTGACGGTTTCCGTTCTATAGAATCTGTGAAGCGGATCATTACTATGGTAAATCATAATAAACAATACCTGAAACAATAAATACATCACCATGGAAAACATAAAACTAAGAGAAAAAATCGGATATGGATTAGGAGATGCTGCTTCTTCCATGTTTTGGAAGTTATTCACAATGTATCTGCTATTCTTCTACACAGACGTGGTAGGTATCTCTTCGGCTGTGGTAGGGACGATGTTCCTTATCACACGCGTCTGGGATACTTTCCTCGATCCGTTTGTTGGAATATTAGGCGATCGGACAAGCTCACGCTGGGGTAAATTCCGCCCCTACCTACTATGGGTAGCCATACCATTCGGCATCTGTGGTATACTGACCTTCTCCTCTTTTGGAGATAACATGACTACCAAAATAATATTTGCTTATGCCACATACACCCTTATGATGATGGTATATTCATTAATCAATGTTCCATACGCATCTCTATTAGGAGTAATGTCTGCCAATCCGCAAGTACGCACAGAGTTTTCCTCCTACCGCATGACATTTGCTTTTGGAGGAAGTATTCTGGTACTATTCCTCATTGAGCCACTGGTCGATATATTCAGTAAAATGAAGATAACGGAGAATATACCCGATATCGCTTTCGGCTGGCAAATGGCTGCAGTCGTATTTGCGATTATGGCTAGTGGAATGTTCTTATTAACTTTTCTATGGACAAAAGAAAGAGTGCAGCCCATAAAAGAAGAAAAAGGGTCGCTGAAAGAAGATCTGAAAGATCTGGGCAGAAACAAACCCTGGTGGATTCTTTTATGTGCAGGAATCATGGCATTAGTTTTCAATTCTCTTCGTGACGGTTCCGCTGTATTCTATTTCAAATATTATGTAGACAGCTCCGATACATTCTCTTTCTCACTCATGAACAGTGCCATTACTCTAATTACTATCTACTTGGTATTAGGCCAAGCAGCCAATATTCTCGGAATCATGTTTGTGCCATCCTTGACCAAGAGAATCGGTAAAAAGAAAACTTATTTTATGGCAATGGTTGGCGCTACCATTCTAAGCGTTTTATTCTACTTCCTTCCTAAAGATTTTATCTGGGGAATTCTTTGTTTACAGGTCTTAATAAGTATCTGTGCGGGTATTATTTCTCCCTTGTTATGGTCTATGTATGCAGATATATCAGATTACTCCGAATGGAAAACCGGAAGACGTGCAACCGGTCTGATATTTTCTTCTTCGTCCATGTCTCAAAAGTTCGGTTGGACAATCGGAGGTGCTTTGACCGGATGGCTACTGGCCTATTTCGGTTTCAAAGCAAATGTAATCCAATCCGACTTTGCTCAAACCGGCATTTGTATGATGATGAGTATCTTCCCGGCAATTGCCACCATGCTATCAGCATTCTTCATTTCACGTTATCCGTTAAATGAAAAAAGATTATATGAAATATCAACAGAGCTCGAAGAGAGAAGAAAAAAGTAAATTCATCACTAACCAACTAACCAATATGGCTCATATTCCAATTCAGTCCTATTTGTATTTACTATTGGGTACAACCCTATTCTCATGTGCACCTCAAGAGCTAAAAACGCCATTTGAATTAAAATGTGAGAATATACCCGTTCCTGTAGGAGTAGATACTCAAACTCCCAGACTCTCCTGGAAACTTCCGCTGCTAGAGGAAGATAGTATCAACAGAGTTGAGATATGGCTATCAACAGACAGTACTCAATTATCAGGCAGACAGTCCGGTTATTGGAACAAATCCATCATAGGAGCTCCTATAAGAGTCTCCTATGATGGACAACCCTTAGATTCATATACAACGTATTATTGGAAAATAGGCTATCAAACCTCTTCCAAACAGAAAACTACATTTTCTCCAATATCCTCCTTCACGACAGGATGTTTATCACCCGACAACTGGAAAGGGAAATGGATTACTGACAAACATGACATCACATACCGTCCGGCACCCTATTATAGAAAGAGCTTCCAATTAGACAAAACAATCGAGCAAGCCTTACTCACTATTGCATCGGCAGGCCTACATGAGCTCTCTGTCAACGGGCAACGGGCAGGAAATCATTTCCTGGACCCTATGTATACACATTTCGACAAACGTATACTATCAGTCACTCATGATGTTACGTCATTACTATCTCTGGGTGAAAATGTAATAGGAGTACAACTGGGGAACGGCTGGTATAATCATCAATCCACAGCAGTATGGTTTTTCGACAAGGCTTCATGGAGAAACCGCCCTAAATTCACAGCACAACTCCATCTGCGTTACACAGATGGAACAACAGAATATCTGGGTACTGACTCAACCTGGCAAACAACTGACAGCCCGGTTATTTTCAACAGCATCTATACAGCCGAGCATTATGATGCACAGAAAGAATTAGCAGGCTGGGACTCCCCCGGATTCAACGCTACCGGATGGTATCATGCACAAGAAACCGAATCGCCTACGGAAACGATCAAATCACAAGTTATGCATCCGATTCGTGAAACGGCCCGCTATACAGCAACTCAATGCAAAAAAATAAATGACAGCTGCTACGTCTATCATTTCCCCAAAAACATTGCAGGTGTCACCGAGCTAAAAGTGAAAGGGAAAAAAGGAACAAAACTGCGCCTGAAACATGGGGAACTTTTAGACAAAAACGGTATGGTAAACATGGCAAATATAGATTATCACTACCGGCCGACAGACGACAGCGATCCTTTTCAAACAGACATCGTCATACTTAGCGGAAAGCAAGATAGATTCATGCCCAAATTCAACTACAAAGGTTTTCAGTTTGTAGAAGTCTCATCATCTGCCCCTATTCAATTATCCGACGAAAATCTTATTGCAGTAGAAATGCACAGTGATGTTCCGGCCATCGGCTACTGGTCTTCGTCATCCGATCTGCTAAACAAAATATGGAAAGCCACTAACAGTTCCTATTTAGCCAACTTGTTCGGTTACCCGACTGACTGCCCTCAACGGGAAAAAAATGGCTGGACAGGAGACGCACATATTGCCATAGAAACAGGATTATACAATTTCGATGGTATCTCTATATATGAGAAATGGATGAACGACTTTTGTGATGAACAAAAAGACAACGGAATCCTTCCATGTATCATCCCAACTTCTGTATGGGGCTATGATTGGGCCAACGGGGTCGACTGGACGAGTGCTGTCGCCATTATCCCTTGGGAAATTTATCGATTTTACGGAGACACCACATTACTCCGCCGCATGTACGGACCAATCAAAAAATATGTCTCCTATATAGAATCCATATCAACCAATCATCTTACAGACTGGGGATTGGGCGACTGGGTACCTGTACGCTCAAAAAGCAATATAACCTTGACTTCCTCTATCTATTATTATACGGACGTCTGTATTCTAGCCAAAGCAGCCAGACTTTTCGGATATGCCGAAGATGCCTCCTATTATAACACGCTGGCACAAAAAATAAAAGAGGCTATCAACACCAGTTTTCTCAATAAGGAAACAGGAATATATGCAGAGGGAACACAGACAGAACTTGCCATGCCATTATACTGGGGAATCGTTCCGGAAGAAGATAAAAAGAAAGTTGCTGCCAGACTACATGAATTGGTAGAAAAAGACGATTATCATCTGGACGTCGGTTTATTAGGAAGCAAAGCCCTACTTTCCGCCATGTCAGATAACGGATATGCAGAAACAGCTTACAAAGTCGCATCACAAGACACCTATCCTTCCTGGGGGTACTGGATCAAACAAGGTGCTACAACTCTACATGAAAATTGGCGGACAGATGTCGTTATCGACAACTCATATAACCATATTATGTTCGGAGAAATAGGAGCATGGCTATACAAAGGACTGGGAGGAATTCAGATAGATGAAAAACATCCCGGATTCAAGCATATTTTGCTAAAACCTTTCTTTCCGGCAGACATGAATGAACTTACCATACGCTATAATACTCCCTATGGCTGGTTAAATATCAACTGGGTTCGTCAAACTAATGACTGCATCCGTTATACAATCGATATTCCGGCAGGCACTTCTGCAACATTTGTTCCTTTTACAATGCCAGAACCCCAAAAATCTATAACTTTACAAGCCGGAAAACATTCACTTGAACTTGATTTTATTCACCAATTAATCAATCAACGATAACTTATGTACAAAAGAATCACCTTATTCACATTCATTTGCCTGCTCGCTTTAGCAGGAATAGCCCAAAATAAAGACACTTATACCATTTTATTATCCGGAGCATCTTTTGCCGAACCTAACAATAAGTGGTTTGAAATGGGATGTCGTGCCCTTCACGCCATCCCCATCAATCGGGCTGTAAGTGCAGAATCTATTGCTCACACTGCAAATAAAATGCTGGACGGCACTCTCTATACCCCGGAAGAGTTCGATAACATTGATGTATTTGTCTTGATGCAAGTACATGAAAAAGACGTATATAACGAAGCAAACTTAAAAGAGAACTACAAGGATTATAAAACTCCTTTTGATGCTTCCGACTATGCCGTTTGCTATGATTATGTCATCAAGCGCTACATATCAGACTGTTATAACCAGAAATTCAATCCAAAATCCAGATATTACAACACTCCTTATGGGAAACCTGTTTCTATTGTCTTATGTACTCATTGGCATGACAGTCGTCCTATATTCAACACTTCGGTCCGAAAACTGGCAGAAAAATGGGGATTCCCAGTAGTAGAATTCGACAGATACATCGGATTCTCCAAAAAACAGAAACATCCGGTTACAGGAAAACAATATAGCCTAATTTACACTGGGGATTCACAAAAGACTCATGGAGAAGTATTTGGATGGCATCCGCCACATGGAGAACATTCATTTATTCAACAGCGCATGGCTGCACTCTTTGCCGATACGCTTCGTAAGATATTGCTTCCCAAAGAATATATCAATGAATAATCACCAAATACTCATCGGATGAAAAAACTTCTATCATTAACAGTTTGCTTGCTATTTGTCCTATCACAAATGATGGCACAGCTTTCCGTACCTTCTTTCTTTTCAGACCACATGGTGCTGCAACGTGAGAAGCCAATCAATATATGGGGCACAGCCAGTGCCGGCGAGCGAATTAGCGTAACATTAGGAAATGCTCAAAAGAGTACCCGAACCGATAAAAATGGGAAATGGTCAGTCAGCCTGCCCCCTATGCAAGCCGGTGGACCGTATACTCTAAATATGAAAAGCCCCAAGCAGACTTTATCATTTACAGATATTTTAATCGGTGAAGTATGGATCTGTAGCGGACAGTCAAATATGGAGTTTCGTCTGCGTAGCGCTAATCATGCTACCGAAGAAGTCGCAGCTGCCAATTACCCTCAAATCCGTTCATTCAACGTAATTCAAGAAATGGGGCACACTCCTAAAACCAACTTAAAAGGTAAATGGGAAGTATGTTCACCCGCCTCCGCTTCTGATTTTTCAGCTGTCGGCTATTTCTTTGCACGTGAATTATACCAAAAACTCAATATTCCTATCGGATTCATCAACTCCTCATGGGGTGGTACGGACATCGAAACCTGGATGAGCATGGAAGTGATAGAGCATTTTCCGAAATATGAAAAATCATTAGCCCGTATGCGCTCTTCTGAATTCAAAGAATACATCAAACACAGTGACAAAGTCAAAAAGGAATTCGAACAAGCCATCATAAACGAACCGGGAGAAAAAGAGAAATGGTATTTAGAAAACACCTCTACAGAAAACTGGAAGGAACATATTGTTCCGTCATTATGGTCAAATGAGGAATTATCCGGTATAGATGGAGTTGTATGGTTTACTTATCAGTTTTCCATACCGGTCAACTGTTTAGGACAGGATGCAGAATTGAGTCTCGGTACTATCGATGACGATGACATTACCTGGGTTAACGGACATGAAGTAGGACGAACGGTAGGATATGACCTGAAACGTCTATACAAGATCCCGGCAGAAGTATTAAAGGAACAGAATACCATCACTATTAAAATATCCGACTATCGTGGAGGAGGCGGTCTATATGGTCCTAAAGATGAAGTATACCTGAAAGTCAACAACCGAATTTTCCCTTTGTGTGATAATTGGAAGTATAAAGTTGCAGTATCGAGTGCACAATATGATTATGTAGAATATGGTCCTAACGCTTTTCCTTCTTTGCTGTTCAACGCAATGATTCATCCACTGGTAGGTTTGGGGATGAAAGGGGTAATCTGGTATCAGGGAGAAAACAATGCCGCCCGCGCCAACGAATACATTGATTTATTTCCGGCTTTAATTACAGACTGGAGAAGTAGATGGAATAACGAATTCCCATTTTATTGGGTTCAATTAGCAAACTTCATGTCTCCGGCCAAGCAGCCCTCTGAAAGTCATTGGGCAAACCTGCGGGATACACAGTCGAAGACACTGGCCTTACCACATACAGGACAGGCCGTCATTATAGACATCGGTGAAGAAAATGACATACATCCCCGCAACAAACAAGATGTAGGTAAACGACTTGCTTTGCATGCTCTCCACAATGATTACGGATATAACTCTATTGTTTGCACCGGCCCGATATTCCAGTCGGTAAAAAGAATCGGAGATGCACTGGAGGTCACCTTTAACGCTTGTGACGAGCAACTAGTAGCTCGTAATAAATATGGCTATTTATCAGGATTCGCCATTGCCGGCGCAGATGGAAAATACCAATGGGCACAGGCTAAAATCGAAAACAATAAAGTAATAGTATGGAATAAGGAAATACAGCAACCGGTCTCTGTACGATATGCTTGGGGAGATAATCCCGATGATGCTAACTTATACAACGCAGCCGGTTTGCCTGCCTCGCCTTTCGAAGGACACATCAGCCAATAAACGGCCTACAAAAACAGAAAAAGAATACCGGCAATGAATGTATGATCATCATTTCCGGTATTTTTCATATTTACAGTCCACTCCCTAATCGTCCAGAGACTATATTTTCTCTTTCCGGCGCGTTGTAATTTAAAGATTATCACGTATCTTTGCTTCCTCAAATCATAAATACGAGATATGGCTATTACAATCAAGAAAGTCTCCACAAAGAGAGAACTTAAGAAATTTATCCGTTTCAATTACAGAATGTACAAGGGCAACCCTTACTCTGTGCCTGACCTCTATGACGACATGCTCAACACCTTCAACAAGAAGAAAAATGCAGCATTCGAATTCTGTGAAGCTGATTATTTCCTCGCATATCGGGACGATAAAATAGTAGGACGTGTAGCTGCAATTATCAATAACCAGGCGAACAAGAAGTGGGAATGTAAAAACGTTCGTTTCGGATGGATAGACTTCATCGACGATCCCGAAGTATCATCCGCACTTATCAAAACAGTGGAAGAATGGGGAAAAGAACGGGGTATGACTCATATTGCCGGTCCTCTCGGATTTACTGATTTCGATGCGGAAGGAATGCTGATCGAAGGATTCGACCAGCTTAGCACCATGGCCACTATCTACAACTACCCGTACTATCCGGTACACATGGAAAAACTAGGCTTCGAGAAAGATGCCGACTGGGTGGAATACAAAATCTACATACCGGATGCTATTCCCGACAAACATAAGCGTATCTCCGAACTGATCCAACGAAAATACAACCTTAAGATAAAGAAATATACTTCCGGAAGAAAGATAGCCAAAGACTATGGACAGAAGATTTTCGAACTGATGAACGAAGCATATAGTCCACTTTATGGTTATTCTCCGCTGACACAGCGGCAAATCGACCAATACGTGAAAATGTATCTGCCGATCCTTGACTTACGGATGGTTACACTGATTACTGATGCCAATGATGAACTAGTCTGTGTAGGTATCTCTATGCCATCTCTCGCTGAAGCTTTACAGAAATCAAACGGACGTCTGTTGCCGCTCGGATGGTTCTATCTGTTAAAGGCATTATTCATGAAACGTCGTGCCAAAATGCTTGATCTGCTACTCGTTGCAGTGAAACCGGAATATCAAAATAAAGGTGTTAACGCTTTGTTATTTTCCGATTTAATTCCAGTTTATCAAAAATTAGGTTTTATCTTTGCGGAAAGCAACCCCGAACTGGAACTGAATGGAAAAGTTCAGGCACAATGGGATTACTTTGAGACTCAACAACATAAGCGCCGCCGTGCGTTCATCAAAGAGATAAAATAAAAAAACAGCTATGGAAGAGAACGAATTGATACCTGTAGACAACAACAATGCAGTAGAGTACACTGACGACAACATCCGCCACTTGAGTGACATGGAACATGTACGCACACGCCCCGGTATGTATATCGGAAGGCTGGGCGACGGTGCACATGCCGAAGATGGAATCTATGTCCTCCTGAAAGAAGTAATTGACAACAGTATTGACGAGTTCAAAATGCAAGCCGGTAAGAAAATCGAGATTACCGTTGAAGAAAACCTTCGTGTCAGTGTACGCGACTACGGACGAGGCATCCCACAGGGAAAACTCATCGAGGCTGTCAGCATGCTGAATACCGGTGGTAAATACGACAGCAAGGCATTTAAGAAAAGTGTCGGACTGAATGGTGTCGGTGTGAAAGCCGTCAACGCTTTAAGCTCCCGTTTCGAGGTACGCAGTTACCGCGACGGCAAAGTGCGTATCGCCACTTTCTCAAAAGGAAACTTACTGACCGATGAGACAAAGAATACCGAAGAAGAAAACGGAACTTACATCTTCTTTGAACCGGATAATACACTATTTCTGAATTACTGTTTCAAGCCCGAATTTATTGAGACAATGCTACGTAACTACACGTATCTCAATACGGGGCTTGCTATCATCTATAACGGACACCGTATCTTGTCGCGCAACGGTCTGGTAGACCTTTTGAACGACAACATGACGGCAACCGGGCTTTACCCGATCATCCACCTGAAAGGGGAAGACATCGAAATCGCCTTCACGCATACCGGACAATACGGAGAAGAATATTATTCTTTCGTCAACGGTCAGCATACTACCCAAGGTGGTACGCATCAAAGTGCCTTCAAAGAACACATTGCCCGTACCATCAAAGAGTTCTTCAACAAGAACATGGACTACACCGATATCCGTAACGGATTGGTTGCCGCCATTGCCGTCAATGTGGAAGAACCGATCTTCGAAAGTCAGACGAAAACTAAACTGGGTTCTACCAATATGGTTCCCGGTGGCGTAACGGTCAATAAGTATGTAGGCGACTTTATCAAACAGGAAGTGGACAACTTCCTGCACAAGAATGCGGACATAGCCGAAGTAATTCAACAAAAGATACAAGAATCTGAAAAGGAGCGTAAAGCCATTGCAGGGGTAACGAAACTTGCCCGTGAACGTGCCAAGAAAGCCAACCTGCACAACCGCAAATTGCGTGACTGCCGCATACACCTCAACGACCCGAAAGGCAAAGGACTGGAGGAAGACTCCTGCATCTTTATCACCGAGGGAGACTCTGCAAGCGGTTCCATCACCAAAAGTCGTGATGTCAACACCCAAGCAGTATTCAGTCTCCGTGGTAAACCATTGAACTCTTTCGGACTGACCAAAAAAGTGGTTTACGAGAACGAGGAATTCAACCTGCTTCAAGCAGCCCTGAATATAGAAGATGGTATTGAAGGATTACGCTACAACAAAGTAATCGTAGCAACCGATGCCGATGTGGACGGTATGCACATCCGCCTGTTGCTGATTACTTTCTTCCTGCAATTCTTCCCTGATCTCATCAAGAAAGGACATGTATATATCCTGCAGACGCCTTTGTTCCGTGTACGCAACAAGAAAAAGACAAATTACTGCTACAGCGAGGAAGAACGCATCAATGCTATCAATGAACTAGGACCGAATCCAGAGATCACCCGATTTAAAGGTTTGGGAGAAATCTCACCGGATGAGTTCAAACATTTTATTGGTAAAGATATGCGTCTGGAGCAGGTGACACTGCGCAAAACGGATGCGGTAAAAGAACTACTCGAATTCTACATGGGCAAAAATACCATGGAACGACAGAACTTTATTATAGACAATCTGGTTATAGAAGAAGACTTGGCATCATGAGAAAAGCAATATTCCCGGGTACTTTCGACCCTTTCACCATCGGACATTACTCGGTAGTGGAACGTGCACTTACCTTTATGGACGAAATTGTGATAGGAATCGGTATCAATGAGAACAAGAATACCTACTTCCCCATTGAGAAAAGAGAAGAAATGATTCGGGAACTTTATAAAGACGAACCTCGTATCCAGGTGATGTCCTATGACTGTCTGACAATTGATTTTGCACAGGAAGTAGAGGCCAGGTTCATTGTCCGCGGTATCCGTACGGTGAAGGATTTCGAGTATGAAGAGACCATTGCAGACATTAACCGCAAACTGGCAGGGATTGAAACCATCCTGCTCTTCACAGAACCGGAACTGACTTGCGTCAGCTCTACAATTGTACGCGAGTTATTAACCTATAATAAAGATATCAGCCAGTTTATTCCCAAAGGAATGAAAATGAGTGAATAACACTCGTTAGGGAATAGGCGATGAGTCAGAAAAGATGATGAAGAAACTAACGATTATACTATCCGTTTGCTTGTGGGCAGTTGCCACACAAGCCCAGAACTTCGGTTCCGAAGCCATGCGAAAGTTACAAATGGCAGAGTTTGCAATCTCCAATTTCTATGTGGACAAAGTAGATGAAGACAAGTTGGTAGAAGAAGCCATCATCAAAATGCTGGCACAACTTGATCCGCACTCTACTTATTCGGATGCAGAGGAAGTGAAGAAGATGAACGAACCACTTCAAGGTAACTTCGAGGGTATCGGAGTGCAATTCCAGATGATAGAAGACACCCTGCTGGTGGTGCAACCTGTCAGCAACGGACCTTCCGAGAAAGTCGGCATCCTTGCCGGTGACCGTATCGTTGCGGTCAATGACAGCGCCATTGCCGGAGTGAAAATGAGTACGGAAGATATTATGAAGCGCCTTCGTGGTCCGAAAGGTTCGAAAGTCAATCTAACAATCGTTCGTCGTGGCGTGCAAGACCCTTTATTGTTTACAGTGAAAAGAGACAAGATACCTATCCTTAGCCTCGATGCCTCCTATATGATTCAACCTAAAACGGGTTATATCCGCATCAACCGTTTTGGAGCAACCACTGCCGAAGAATTCAAAAAAGCAATGACAAGTCTTCAGAAGCAAGGTATGAAGGATATGATTCTCGACCTGCAAGGAAACGGAGGTGGTTATCTCAATGCAGCCATTGACCTTGCTAACGAATTCCTGGGACAAAAGGAGCTAATCGTATATACCGAAGGCCGGACTGCCAAACGCAGTGATTTCTATGCCAAAGGGAATGGAGATTTCCGTAATGGACGTCTTATCATTCTGGTGGATGAGTACACAGCCTCTGCCAGTGAAATCGTCAGTGGCGCAGTACAGGATTGGGACAGAGGAATTATTGTAGGACGCCGCTCTTTCGGCAAAGGATTGGTGCAACGTCCTATCGACCTGCCGGACGGTTCCATGATTCGTTTGACTATTGCACGCTATTATACTCCATCGGGTCGTTCCATCCAAAAACCGTACGACAGTACTGTTGATTACAACAAGGATTTGATAGAACGTTTCAACCACGGTGAACTGATGAATGCTGACAGTATTCATTTCCCGGATTCGCTGAAAGTACAAACCAAGAAACTCGGACGTACCGTCTATGGTGGAGGTGGTATCATGCCGGATTATTTCGTACCTATCGACACTACTCTTTATACGGATTATCACCGTAATCTGGTAGCCAAAGGAGCCGTGATTAAATTCACCATGCAGTTTATCGAAGGACACCGGAAAGAGTTGGCAAACAAATACAAGAAGTTCGAATCGTTTGATGAGAAATTCGTAGTCGATGATGACATGCTCGCCAATCTAAAAGAAATCGGAGAGAAAGAAGGAGTGAAGTTCAATGAAGAGCAATATCAGAAATCGCTCCCTCTTATCAAGACCCAGCTCAAAGCATTGATAGCCCGTGACCTTTGGGATATGAACGAATATTTCCGGGTAATGAATACCACGAATGAGAGTATACAAAAAGCACTGGAAATATTGAATTCGGATGAATATCAGAAGAAACTGAAATAGGGTATTCAATAAACAATCATAAAACATCGTCTTTCAGTTTGGTGGACATACATACTCATCATAGTGGACATATAGATACATGATGGTGAGTATATATATCCACCACTCTGTATCTATATGTCCACTAAGCTTTGTGTATCAACCCGTTAACTTTATTATTGAATATATTCGAATGTCACCGTACCGCGAATATCAGAAGAAGAGGCGGCAATGTATGCCTTGAATTTTCCAGGTTCTGCCACCCAAGTACGCTGTTTATCATCAAAGAATTGCAATGCTTCCGGTTTGATTGTAAACTTCACCTCTTTTTCTTCATTCGGAAGAAGTTGTACCTTCCGAAAATCTTTCAGTTCCTTAACCGGACGCAGGACACTACACTCCTCATCACCAATGTATAGTTGGATAATCTCTTTCCCTGCTACTTTTCCTGTATTCTTAACCTTTACAGAAACATCTATACTGCCATCAGTATTCATTGTTTGAGCCGATACTACAGGTTTACTATACTCAAAGGTAGTATAACTCATGCCATAACCAAAAGGAAAAAGTGGCTGCACCTTCTTCGTATCATACCAACGATAGCCAACCAGAATATCTTCTTTATATTCTTGACGGATGCTATCGCCCGGATAACTGATTTCCCCAAAGAAATGAGCCGGACAATCCTCCAGTTTCACCGGATAAGAGAAAGGAAGTTTACCACTGGGAGTCACCTCTCCACTCAACACATCAGCCAGCGCCTCCCCACCAACAGAGCCTAAATACCACGACTGGACAATAGAAGGAATCTCCTTTACCCAAGGCATTTCCACCGCATTTCCGCTGACAATCACTGCTACCAGATTTTTATTTACCTTCAACAAGGCTTCTATCAACTCATTCTGCGCAAAAGGAAGTTCGTATGATAAACGGTCTCCACCCTCACAGTCCTGAAAATGATTCTTATTTAGTCCGCCTACAAAAATCACCAAATCCGAATTCATCGCCTTTTCCACCGCATCATTACGCAAAGAATCCACAGTAACCTGCGGAATAACATCCGCCCGTCCATACATCGGGCGACCGCTTGTGTAACCTTGTGCATAAACCACACCGTCACCAAATTTGGCCTTTATACCGTCCAGTGGTGAAATCACTTTCTGAACTTTCAACTCTGAAGAGCCACCACCTAACATCAAATTACGGGTAGCATTATCTCCCACCACTAAAATACGTTTGTATTTTCCTTGAGGTACAGGCAATAAGGCAGGTTGTTTCTTACCGGTTCCATTTTTCAACAGGACAATACCCTCTGTTGCAATCTCATAAGCCGTACGATAGTGCTCTTCACTAGTCAGTGCCCCGAACGGTTTCCTGCGATTCATGGCTGTACGGAAAATCAGACGCAACACACGAGCAGCCTTATCATTCACTACTTCCATCGGAATCTTACCTTCCCGAACCATTTTCAGATAAGACTTACCCAAGTAATAATCGTCATAACCGAATTCCGATTCTGAAGTCAAACCATTCGTATAAGATCCCATTTCAATATCCAAGCCATACATGGCAGCTTCATAGGTATCATGCGCAGCTCCCCAATCTGTTATGACACAACCGTCGAAATTCCATTCTCCCTTCAATATATCATTATTCAGCAGTTTATGATGAGTAGCATGGGTTCCGCGCACCTTATTGTACGCTCCCATAATAGACCAAGCCTTCCCTCTTTCCACAGCAGCCTTAAAGGCAGGCAGATATATCTCATACAATGCACGGTCACTTAGCTGCACATCGATATGTCCCCGCCATAATTCCTGATTGTTCAGTGCGTAATGTTTTACGCAGGCGGCTACTCCATTCTTCTGCACTCCCTGAATATAAGGTACACAAAGCTCCGAGGCTAAATAAGGGTCTTCCCCCATATATTCAAAGTTACGCCCGTTGAGCGGAGTACGATAGATATTCACACCCGGTCCCAGCAAAACATCCTTTTCACGATAACGGGCTTCTTCACCGATAGCATATCCATATTTCGCTGCTAATAGCGGATTCCAGCTAGCTGCCAGACAGGTCAGTGCAGGAAAGGCTGTGCAACTATCGTTCGTCCATCCAGCATATCCCCAATCATTCCAGTTAATTTCGGCACGTACGCCGTGAGGTCCGTCACTCATCCAAAGTTCAGGAATACCCAAACGGGGACAGCCAGGGGAGCTAAACTTCCCTTGTGCATAACTAAGACGAGTTTTCTCCTCCACAGTCATACGGTTCAACGCATCCTGTACCCTAACCTCTATCGGTTGTGTATCATCCAGATACACCGGTGTTTGTTCTTTGTCTTGAGCAATCGCCACCATACCTGTCTGAACAGACAGGAAACATATAGTCAATAAAAATGTCTTCATTATTCCAATAATCATTTACAGTTTACAATTCCTCTGCCGAAATCTTTAGTACAGCTTGCCGAAGTCCCTCTGAAGTAGCCGTCAGCTTTGCTTTTCCCGGTTTTCCATCGTTCTGAATGACAACAAGGCATTTTCCATAAAATGCTTTCCTCTTTTCATCCTTAAAGCGTTCCATCGATACCGGGTTTCCGTTGTCTACCCCTGCGATAAAGCCATTACCTTGTACTGTGAAATTCACTAGATTGTCAGCATCAGGGCAAAGATTTCCTTTCTCATCCAACACCTCCACAGTGACAAAACACAAATCTTTTCCATCAGCAGTCAGAATAGAACGATCAGGAGTCAGACGGATCTCTGCGGGTTTTCCGGCTGTGCAGATTTCCTTTTCCGCCACTACCTTACCACTCTCTCGTGCAATGACCTTCACCGTTCCCGGTTCAAACTTCACACGCCAAGCTACATGCAGATTATCAAGGTCTTTACGCTTCACTCCTTGCGACTTTCCATTCACAAACAGTTCCACTTCATCAGCCTGATTATAGTAGCACCACATATCAATCTCCTGTCCCGGAGTCCAGTTCCAGTGCGGGAAAAGGTGCAACATCTGCTTATCCGTCCATTCCGACTGATACAAATAGTAGACATCTTTCGGGAAACCAGCCAGATCTACAATACCAAAGTACGAACTACGCGCAGGCCATCCATAAGGAGTCGGTTCCCCGATATAATCAAATCCCGTCCATACATATTGCCCGCTGATAAAGTCGTTGTCCCTGACTAATTTCAAGCTTTCCTCATGAGTGTTTCCCCAAGGCACATGACAGTTTTCATAAGATGAACAGGCAAATGTGGAATCGGCAAAGGATTTGTCCCAACGCTCGGGCCAGATAAACATCCGGTCGCTGGGCATACGGTAATATCCGCGAGTCATCAACGCTGAATTGCTTTCAGTAATGATAAACGGCTTGTCCGGGAAATTAGCCGGAACATTGGGAATATCCTTGTTATGATAATTATAGCCAATCACATCCAGTACGCCGGAACGGAATAAATGATTGCCGGAATTCGGTTCATTGCATCCGGCAGTGATAGGACGGGCAGGATCAAGCCCTTTTACAAAGCTTACCAGTTTTTTCGTCAGCAAAGAGTTGACACTCTCCTCTCCTTCTTTGGCTAACATTTCAGAAGAATGTCCGAAATTTAAGATCAGATTGGCCTCTTCCAGACTCAACGTATCCGCTTTGGCATCACTCCATTGTTCGAGGACTTCATTACCGATACTCCACATAAAGACAGAAGGATGATTACGGTCACGCAAAATAAAGTCATTCAAATCGCGCTCGTGCCATTCATTGAAGTAACGGGCATAATCATGTGCCGTTTTTTTCTTCCGCCACATATCAAAAGCCTCATCCATCACGATAAATCCCATACGGTCACAAAGATCAAGCAGTTCGGGTGCGGGAGGATTATGGGAACAACGTATGCCGTTACACCCCATTTCTTTCAGAATTTGCAATTGCCGTTCAATGGCACGTGTGTTGACTGCCGCTCCCAAACAGCCCAGGTCATGATGCATACACACACCATTAATTTTTGTCTGCCTGCCATTCAACGTGAATCCTTTCCGGGCATCAAAACTAAATGTGCGAATACCAACAGGAGTAGTATACCTATCCATACATTCTTCGTTTCGCATCACTTTGGTAACCAGTGTATACAGATAAGGAGTATCAATATCCCACAGTTGAGGTTGCTTTACAGTCAGTTGCTGGGTAAAAACAACTTCCTTACCGGCTTCCGCTTTCCCGCTCGACCGGGTTTCAGCAACTTCTCTGCCTTCAGCATCCTGCAAGGAAGAACAGACAGTAACATTTTCGTTCGTATCACTTTCATTCACAAGGGTAGTAGCGAGATTCAGTACAGCCTGTTTTTCGTCAACTGACGAGGTTGTGACATACGTTCCCCATCCACCCACATGTATTGGGCCGGTCTTGCTTAGCCACACATTCCGGTAAATGCCACAACCTGAATACCACCGTGAATTAGGTTGCTCCGCATTATCCACACGTACAGCCAGCACATTCGGTTCATCCCATTTCAGATAAGGAGTCAGGTCATAGCTGAAACTAATATATCCATAAGGACGTACTCCCAATGAAACACCATTGATAAATACCTCCGAGTTCATATATACTCCGTCAAACTCAATGCGAAATATCTTTCCTGCATCCGCTTTGTCTACACTAAAGGTTTTGCGATACCAACCGACTCCTCCCGGAAGTGCCCCTCCTCCTGTACCGGAAGGATTTTCCTGACTGAAGTCTCCTTCAATCGCCCAGTCGTGGGGCAAATCCAGTACACGCCAGTCATTGTCGGCAAAACCAGGTTGTGCCGCTTGCAGCCCGTCTCCCAAATGAAAACGCCAGTCTGCATTAAAGTCGGATCGCTCCCGCGGAGATACAAGGGGAGAACTGCTACATGCTCCTAATAACATCAGACAGCCTCCCAATGCCAAGCAGCTCCCCAGTATAAGGCAGCCCCCCAGCATCAAATATTTTAGTTTACCAATCATCATCAACGGATTATCATTCAGCTTACAGTTTCAATGTCTGCTCGCTGCCATTATACTTCACAGTCACCCCTTTCGCGTTCAAATCAAACGGTTGGGCTTTCTCCTTATTCACCGTAACTACCGTGAAAGTACGCTCCTTCAGCATACCCGGGAACTCCCCCTGACGCTCACCAATCACTAAAGTCTTGGTAGCCTCATCATACTTCATCGGTATCATGGCATACATCCCTTGTTCATAGTTATAATTCACACCTTCATCTTCGTATAACGTAAACTCCCCATCCGCTCCCTGATAAATATACAAACGGATGTGCTCCGCCGGTTTTTCATCCGTATACTGAATATCATCTCCGAACGGAATGATAGCGCCTGCACGCACATACAACGGAATACGCTCATAAGGAGCTTCTATTACTTTTCTCTCTCCTCCAGCCTGGAATTTGCCGGAATAGAAATCATACCAGCCCTCTGCTTGAGGGAAATAAATTTCACGACTGCGGTCACCATAGCGATAAACCGGAGATACCATAAACGAAGGACCGAACATAAACTGGTCACCAATATCATTCACTTCAGCATCCGCTGTGAAATCCATTACCAAGGGACGCATGATTGTATAATCATCAAACCAAGTCATACCTGCCAGCGAATAAATATACGGCATCATATTATAACGTAACTTAGTATAATATACAACCGACTGATAAGCAGGATGCCCTTCCGGCGCAATCTCCCATATTTCACGGAAAGGGTATTGTCCGTGTGCACGATATAAAGGAACAAACGCACCGAATTGATACCAGCGGGTATTCAGCTCACGCCATTCTTTATAATCAGCATTTTCCGTCTTTGTCGCGTTCCATTGTTTCTGTCCGGCCACATAACGATTCTCTACACAAAAACCGCCAATATCCATTGTCCAGTAAGGTATTCCACTCATGGCAAAATTCAATCCGGCAGAAATCTGTGCCTTCATGTCCTCCCAACGTGTACCGATATCCCCACTCCATGTAGCCGTGGAATAACGCTGTAATCCGGCAAATCCCGAACGGGTTAATAAGAACACCCGTTTGTTATTATCTACTCCGCGCTGACCGTCATAAATGGCTTCTGCATTCATCAGTGCATACGCATTGAAAAATTCCGTAGAGGAACCCAACGCTGTAGGTCCGCACAAAGCTTTCCGATATTCCAAGTCGGTACAGTCACGTACATTCGGTTCGCTGGCATCCATCCACCAAGCATCGATACCCAACGGATAATAGTGCTCATACATCTGTTGCCAGAACAGTTTCCGTGCATCGGGATCATACGCATCATAAAAACCATAATGGTAACCGGGACCTACCCAATCTTTCAAACTATCTTTAACAGACTGCTGATACATCCACCCATTCTCGTCGAACTCCTTGAAATGTTCGGTAGTAACATAAAACTTAGGCCATACCGAGATCATCATACGGGCATGCATAGCATGGATGGAATCAACCATTGCTTTCGGGTCCGGAAAACGAGCTTTATCAAACTCATGACTTCCCCAGGCATTCTCCGGCCAATGATTCCAATCCAGTACGATATTATCCAATGGGATTTTACGATCACGGAAACCTTTCAGTGCTCCCAACATTTCCTCCTGTGTATTATACTTCTCACGACTTTGCCAGAAACCCATTGCCCATTTCGGCATAACGGGAGACTTTCCGGTCAGCGAACGATAACCGCTAATCACGTCGTCCATATTCTCACCAGCCATAAAATAATAATCGAGCTGCTTGGTCATTTCACTCCACCACGACTGCTTCCCCTGTTCTTCCGGATTAACAGGTGTCAATGCACGCAGTCCGCAATAAGACTGTCCGCCATCAGGCTGCCACTCGATTTTCAACGGCACACGCTTTCCTGCTTCCAAATGAGCTGCAAACTTATAACTATTAGGATTCCATGCAGTCCGCCAACGTTCCGGCACTACCGGCTCATTGTTCAAATAGACCTTAACATATCCCGCATAATAAAGAATAAACTTGAACTCTCCCGTTTGAGCAGGTTCTATCTCTCCTTCATAAGTGACTTTAGCCCCCATTAACGGCAGTTTCTTCGGAAGATTCTCAATCGTTTTCAGATTCTCGAAATAGATGGAGTCTTCCCGGCGGACCAGAGTTTCTCCTTTTTTCGGCACATAAGTACCGGTTAGCGCCCCTTCCTGGCCTGTCTTATCATAAAGTTTAAAGATACGATTCAACTGGGAGTAATCATTCGGATTACCGAAACGACAGAAGGAATAACTATCCAGCAGTATACCATAGTTTTTATTCGAAACAACAAACGGAACAGAAACTTTCGTATTATACTGGAACAGTTCTTCGTTCTTACCCTTATAATTAAATTCATCCGCCTGATGCTGGCCTAATCCGTAAAACGCTTCATCTTCGGGAGATTCAAAAACCTGACAGACCGTATATCCTTTCGTTCCTTCCACTTCTATCGGAGTAAATGTCTTTCCTCCTCCCTTATTCTCCTGCAGGATTAACTCTCCGTTTTTATCCGTAAACCACACCTCTCCGGTACTAGCCAGTACAGATGCTTTCACTTCTTCAGTAGACACTGTAATCGTATCGCCATTCTGCACGACGGCAAAAGATGTTTGTTTTTTCTGTGGAACAACAATCAGACTTTGCGGATCGGCAAACTTGCTGTCGGCAGTGGCAGAAACGCGAATTAACTTATCTCCCATCACCTGAAGGCGAACCAAACGAGGACCTCCTGTTTCTTTGTGTTGTACTTTGACTATCACACTATCACCTGTCTTCTCGTAGACCTTATTGGAACATGCTCCCAAAAGAAGTCCCGGCAACAGGCAATAGAAAATGTTTTTCATATTCATAATCATACCTACCTTTAGGGTTCAACAATATATTTTCTCATATCGCAAAAGTAAGTACTATAAATGAAAAGTTCCCCTTCTAATGTTTTATAGAAGGGGAACTTTTAAACAGTGACCGGACGATATGTTTTTTTCAGAGGTATCATTTGTTATTTCCCTTCTTTTTCCTGGTAAACGGAGGGTAAAACACCAAATTCATCCTTGAAATAACGGCTGAAATATTTAGGATTATTGAAGCCTACTTCGAAAGCTACTTCGGACACATGAAGCTGGCTTTCACGCAATAATTGCGCCGCCCGTTTCAAGCGAATCACGCGGATAAACTCAATAGGTGTCTTTCCTGTGATCTGAAGCAATTTCTTATACAGATGCACGCGGCTCATACCCAGTTCCCGGCTAAGTTCCTCTACCGAAAGTTCAGTACGTGACATATTATCCTCCACATATTTGATTGCTTTCTCTATCAACTTTTCATCCAGTGAAGTAATCACAATCTCACTAGGTGCAGGATCAATCATTCCCTGGGTGACACGATGATAACGGCTTAGTTCTATCAGTTTACGGATACGCAACACAAGGATAGTCATATTGAACGGCTTTGTTACATAGTCGTCCGCTCCTGTCTGCAATCCCTCCAACTTTGCTTCGGTATTCTGCCGCGCTGTCAGCAAAATCACAGGGATATGCGCAATACGCTTATCCTGCTTAATCAGGCGACACAGCTCATTGCCGTCCATTTGGGGCATCATTACATCACTGATAACCAGATCGGGTAATTCTTCCTGCATCATCTCCCATGCTTCGTTACCATTCACAGCCAGTTTGACACGATACTGTAATTCCAGACTATAACGCATAAAGATACGGAAGTCTTCATTATCATCTACCACCAGCAGCAAAGGGAAATCCTTGCGTCCGGTCTCTTCCCTGACTTCCTCTTTCATTTCCCTATCTTCTTCATCCCCAACCGACATGCCCGTTTCTTCCGGTAACTGTACTTGTGTCTCCACATGTTTTACCGGGAACTGAATAACGAAAACAGACCCCGTCCCTATATTATCGAATACCTTCACTTCTCCTTCATGCAAAGTGACAAAGTCACGTACCAGGCTCAATCCGATACCATTTCCGGTAGTTTCCTCTACTCCTTTATGATCCGCCTGATAGAAACGGTCGAAGATATGTTCCTTGTCCACATCGCTAATTCCTATTCCGGTATCGGCAATCTTGATTTCCAGTGTATCAGGAGTTCCTGTCACATGCTCTATCATCACCGTCACACGTCCTCCTTCAGGAGTAAACTTAAAAGCATTGGAAAGCAGATTCATCACAATCTTCCCTACCTTGTCAGCATCAAAAGCCATCGAGAATGTATCTATACCCGAAAAGAAAGAGAATTGAATATGTTTCTTATCCGCCATCAACAGGAAAGAGTTGCAAACACTATGCACATACGAAATGATATCTCCTTCCGACAGAGACAACTGATGAGTACTCATCTCTCCTTTACGGAAATCGAGCAGTTGATTGACCAGATGTAACAACCGTTGCGCATTACGATACATCAATTGCAAACGTGTACTCTGCAATTCATCGGTCGTTTCTTTCAACATTCCCTCCAAAGGAGAAATAATCAAGGTAAGCGGTGTGCGCAATTCATGGCTGACGTTCGTGAAGAAACGGAATTTCATATTATTGATTTCTTCATTCTTCGCCACCTCATTTTCTATCTGCTGAAGATGAAACTTCTCACGTTCACGTTTCAGCATCCGGTAGCGCGCCAGAAAAAGCACGACCACCAAACCGGCAGCATACAACAAATAAGCCCACCACGACATCCAGAAAGGAGGATTGACTACAATACCCAGCGTGGCTTCCTTTATGCCGACATAACCGTCGCTATTGATCGCCTTCACTCTCAAAACATACTTTCCTGGGGCAAGATTCGTAAAAGTCACATTGTGTACTCCTACCGGCAGGGTTAACCAGTCATTATTGAACCCTTCCAACTTATACATATATTGAGTTTTCTCCGGCAAATTATAGTTGTCCGAAGCAAAAGACACACTGAAAATGTTTTGCTTATAATCGAACTCTACATTTTCTACATCGTTCAACTCTTTTTTTATCAACACTCTTCCGCCATACGACTGCCCCACTTTCACTGCCTCATCAAACAACGAAAGACCTGTAAACATCACATTAGGCAGCATTTTATTATAGCGTATATGATCCGGAGCAAAAACATTGACTCCATACAAGCCACCAATCGCAATGATTCCATTGTGTAACGTTTTGATTGAACGCTGGTTAAAATCACAGTTCTGCAATCCGTCCTCACTATTGTAAGCCCTGGAATCAAAAAGGTAACTCCCTTTTCCATCGGAAGCCACTGTTACCCGAATCACCTTCCTGCTGGTCGATACCCACATATTACGCTCCTGATCTTCCGTAATTGCCGCAATAAAATTTCCTTTGGCCTCTGCAACAGGAAACAGATCCAGAAACATATGACGCCTCGTATCATACACATTCAATCCCTCACGGGTAGCAATCCATACCAATCCCCGGCTATCTTTATATACATGATTCACCGCATCGTTCGACAATTTCATACTATCGCTCTGGCCTTGAATCTTTTTTATTTCTCGAGTGCGCATATCCATCGTGCCTACTCCCTGACTGGCAGTTCCGAAAAACAATGTATTATCATCTACCCAACACAAAGAGGTTACATTATTCTCCAGCAGAGCCGAGTTGTTACTGGTATAAGTTTCAAAAGTACCGGATAACGGTTCCAAACATTGCAAACCGCCTCCCAAGGAAGCAATCCAGATTCTTCCCTTATCATCCTCCACCAATGCCCAGACATTATTACTCGCCAAAGCGTTTCCGGTACCTTCCTTATAAGAACGTACCTGGGAACCATTCATACAATACAAGCCCCCATTGAATGTCCCTACCCATAATTTGCCGTCTTTCGATTTCAACATAGACACGACGGGATTCGGCAATTGTCCTTCGGCGTCTCTCCAGAAAGGTTCCGCCTTTCCTGTAGAGCGATTCCACAAAAGAATCCCATGGTCGTTCGTTCCGAGCCACAGTCTATCTTCATCCGCCTGTTCTATGCAAGTTATATCTCCCCATTCATACATATTGAACTTAAAGATGCTTTCACTATAATAAGATACCCCCTTCTTATAAGTACCTACCCACATGACACCATCCCTGTCAGCATATAAGTCATAAATTGTATTATGAGGCAAGCTCCGTCCATTGTCATCGTGGGCAACAAGAGAAGTCACTTTCCCCGTTTCTTTCTCAAGCACGTCTATGCCGTCATAATCCTTTCCAACCCAAATCCTGCCTTCTATATCCTGTGCCACCGCATGAATAATTACGTCCGGACGTGACGACCAGATACCGGTCAAATCTGTCCGCCAACTTTTTGTTCCGCAATCATACGCCCAGATTCCCATAAGACTGTATGCCCAGATGCAATTGTCTCTATCTACAAAAAGCGAAAGTTCTATCGTCTTTCCTCCCGGAATATATTTCTTAATTTCATCAGACTGCCATTTAATCGCCAATGTGGCACGATCCAGACAGACAAGCAGTCCCGTATTATAAATCAACAAGATTCCGTCACTACATTCCGCCATTTGTGTCACTCCATACTCCGGCAACGAATGTTCCGTATACGAAAAGAAGAGTCTCTTTCCACCCTCCTTGTAACGGTAACATCCTTCACCTGCCACACTAAGCCACGTATTCCCTTCCCGGTCTACAAAAACCTGTTCCGGAACTCCCCATGACTCCAGATTTTTCATAAATCCGGTAACATCAGTGATAAAGTAATCCCGCTCCTTATCAAATAATACATACCCTCGGGCGGTATTTATCCAAAACCGTCCGTCAGGCATTTCCACAATATCGGTAATGTAATTATCCGGTAAAGATCCCGGCTCATTCTCGGCATGCTGATAGATCTTGAAAGTATATCCGTCATAGCGGTTCAGTCCGGTAGTCGTACCGAACCACATGAACCCATCACGATCTTTATAAATAGTATTCACAGAATTATTAGACAATCCGTCCGACACTTCCAGATGCTTGAACAAGTATGATTGTGCAGACACAATCCACGAAGCGAGAAGTAAAGCTAACAATAAAAGGCTCTTTCTTATCATGTTTTTCAGATTTGTACAAAGGAAATAAAATATTATCAAACAGCCAAGAAAAAGAGCCTGCGGATTATTTGACAGAATAAACAGCAAGCGCATCCAACGAAGAAGCTAATGCAACCAAAGCAGCGTTCCAGTTAATGGCTACTTCATTGGAAGCATACGAATCTTCCGTATCTACATACGACTCATCCGGACTGGCAGTAGGATAAAAAGCCCCGTCCTGCTGTCCTGGGTTAGGTCCTCCAACAAGAAATCCGGGAATAGGGTCTTCTATGTCGTCCGAAACCGAAAGGCGGTGATGAGGATGCTTCGGACTCTTCGTTCCAAGCCCTGTCACATAACAGAAACCTGTTGCATTTCGCCCCAATATATAATCCATGTTTCTATAGGCATTAGTCAAATAAACGTCTTTGCCAGTCAGGAGATAAGCGTACATCAACGATACACCCTGATTCATACATTTCTCCGCAAGGCATCCCCAAAAGAAATCTTTAGCATCATTACCATAGGGAGCGTGAAATGGGGTCTGTTCGGCTCCTTCTATGACTTTATCCGCATATTTCAAAAGTTCCGTTTTCAATGAATCGGCAAAACGACGGTCGGCTTCATTTAACTCTCTGCCTGGTTGAAGCCATGCAAATATACCTAATGCGAACGTGTTGCCCCATCCCGGAGCTGTGTATATTTGGGGAGCCTTTTTTATTGCTTCTTCCCGGTATATCTCTTTTCCGGTTGAGAAATAGAGTTCGCTAGCCGCCCAGAAAAATTCATCGTCTGCATGTGTGTCACCATATTCTCCGGTAGCTATTGCCGGTTGATACTTCTGATTGAGCAGATTCTGATTATAATAGGCTCCCGGATGCTTTTCCGCCCAGGCATAAGCCTTCTCCGCTGCTAGTAGAGCACGTTTGGAGAATCCCGGATAATCTTCTTCATAAGAGGCAAACAGACGGGAGGACTGTGCCATGACTGCTGCAAAATCTAAAGCGGCAGTGACTGATTTCTGCACGACATAACGTTGTTGTTTACAGTCCACAGGTTTCACAAAACCTTCAAAAAAGGGAGTGGTCAGTTTATGATATACTCCTCCATCTTCGGGATCTTGCATTGTTAACATCCAATCCAAGTTAAATTGCATTTCGTCCAGTAAGTCGGGGGTATGGTTATTGCTCTCCGGGATATTTATCTTTTGCCGGGAGAAGTAATCCGGAAACAACTGATAAATAGATTGTATCAAACCTATTGAATAACCGGAATTCACAATATACTTATTATAATCGCCGGCATCATACCAACCTTTGGAAGAAGAGACAATCGTTCCCGCAGGACGATTGGGGGAAGCAGCGCTGGGATGTATCAATACATGATTATCCGGATGCCCGGCCATTCTGTGCCACTGCCCTGCATATTGTTCTTCAATCGGCATTGCGGTACGCTGATAATAAAAAGACTTCAAAGCCGCGTCAGCCAGAGGAGATAATACACTGTCTTTTATTAGGAAAGTAACCGATGCTCCGTTCACCTTCAGCATATATTCCCCCGGAGTTGTTACAGCACTAAAATCCAGTGTTGTTCTTGTTTTATCCGACCATGCAGACTTTGCTGTATATAAGGATTTTCCGGCAAACACTTGTTCACCGGAAACAGCATCCCATATTACAAACTCTTCAACTTTTCCGCTGTCTACTACAGCTATTTTCTCTTGATTGGGATAATAACCCAGTTGATTCAATCGGATAGCATCGTTTGGTATCACACTTGTTGAAGGAGTGCACGCAACCGCCAACCCACTCAATATCCCAAACAGAGCAATGTATCTTACTATTTTCATACAGTTACTAAAAAAGTAGGAGAAGGTAAACGGTTCGTTCTACCCTCTCCTATTTCATTCAAATCATTATTTTCTCACGATGCGGAAGTTATCGAAATAAACTTCAATAGTAGCTTGACTACTACCAGGGTTCGTTGCATATACGCCTATATGAGTAGAGTTCCTATTTAAAAAGTCTTGATATGTAGCATCTGCGACAACAGAAGATAAAGATACGGAACATTGCATCCACTTTCCAGTCTCTGTCTTTCCTGTAAAAGAACTCACTGGGACATACCCATTTAATGCAGCATCAAAGTTTTCACACATTGCGATTTGGAAAACAGGTCCGGTAAATACTTCTTTCACAAAACATTCAAACTGTAATTTCAAATCATCAATCGGTGTATTTCCTGGAATGATGCTTGTATTTACCCATTGAGCGTTGGAATAACTTTGTTTCCACCAATAATTGGATGCACTCACTGTTCCGGTAATGCCTAGACAAGTTCCATTAGAAACATAAGGAGCTGACGAGCCATCTGCTACTACAAAACTGCAATCACCCCAAACATGACTACCGATTCCATCGTAATTCAATATCACATTTTCTAAAGGATAGAATATTTCTGCAGATTCTACCGTTCCTCCAATCGCAGTCACAGAAATATGGCCGGACTGGGTAGGAGCCTGTGGCAATACAAAACTAATCTCATCAAAAGTGTTTGAAGTTGTGATGTCCCCCACTGGAATGTCGAACTCACCGTTAATATTCACACGTGATACCTCAATAAAATTCTGTCCAGTAATAGTAACCGTGCTTCCTACGACTGGCATTGTCGAACTGACAGCAGTAACAACCGGTTTTGGACCATTCTTCTTAAACTCTGTAACCGCACTGCTCGTATAGCACTCTACCACAAGATATCCCTCTTCAAGCAGATTTGCCGGAGCTGTTAGCGTAATTTGACTATATTTGTTATTTACTTCATAATTTGTTATCTCCTGAACATCAATAGGGCGTGTCCCATCCTTTGCCGGTTGTTCAATAGAAAGATAAACAGCCTGTACCTCGTAGAAGTTACCACCGATCACAGTCATCTGGTCTCCCGGCTTTATAGGATAGGTTGCGGAAATACGGGTGATGTAAGGTGCAGGCGAAAGCACGTGCATATTGTAAGCTGCTACTCCATGCTCTGTTTCTATGCGAATTTCACCTTTCAACTCAGGATTTTGTCCTGTCAGTTCCAATTCATTAGGAACCGTTAATATGATACTTGTAGAAGTTACATAATTCCTGTTGAAACTAACCTCCTGATCATTGATATACACCTTTTGTGTTCCACCCAAATGTTCTCCGACTACAACAATCATTGTTCCCGGATTTACATCAGTAAAAGTACTATCAGCTTTAGCCGGATCTGTTACTCTTATATAATGAATTACCGGTATAGCATCATCGTCGTCATTCTGGCAAGAGACAACAGCCAAAAAGGGCAGGACTAACAACCCTATCAAGAACAATCTCGTATCTAAATATTTATATATTGATTTCATAAATTCTTCTGATTTATTCGTTAAATGTATAAGGAACCGGTGGTTCGTTCAATAACGGATTCTGGATGACATCAGATTCCGGATAAGGCAAGAAAATATCCTCTGCTTCAATATTGATAGTAAACTCCGGAGCTGTGTAATACTCAGGACCTTCAAGGAACGTAGTTCCATCCGTGTCATACTTCCCAAAATGCAATTTTCCGTCCTCATCTTTGATGATAGCATCCGCCCGGTACCCCCGCCACTGATTATTAAAGTAGTTAAGCATCTTGTCCGGTAAATAACGGAACCAAGTTACCATATCATACCAGTTTGAATATTCCATACCGAACTCAACACGGCGTTCGCGGATAATGTCATCCAACGTGATGGAAGACTTTTTATTAATCTTTGCACGCTCACGTACACGGTTGAAGAAGTAAAGACCACGACCGTCACTCAACGTAGAATTGTTACCCAGACAAGCTTCCGCATACGTCAAGTAGACATCTGCTAAACGCAAAATATAAGTATTAAGTGGCGAATTCATTTGTTTCACCTTACCGTCGTTATCGTCATCCGGCCCTCCCGGAACACCTTTTTTAATAGGAGAAGCAGTACCCTTATAAGTATAGCCACCATCTTTAATGCAAATATAAGAGTAATAAGAACCCTTGGTAAAAAAGGTAGCGTTCCTACGCAACGTATCTGCCAACTCGTATTGCTGAAGCATATCAATACTTCCATTATAGCTACTCCAACAATTGACACCACCCGTCACCTCGGTCGAGAATGCCAAATCAGACAAGAGGGTATTACATTCATACCACTCCCCCAACGGCACCCACTGCATAGCGAGCAGGGATTCCTGATTGTTATTGTTCTTATACTTGAAGAGATCTTCGTAGTTTGTCATCAAGTCCAACCCACTATTCTCACACACATCACTGGCATATTGACGGGCAAGTTCTAAATCACCTTCATCACGCGTACCACCATTGTTCCAGCCCGAACGTGCCAGATAAACCTTTGCCAATATCCCTTTTGCCGCCCACGATGTAGCCCGTCCTTTATCACTCTGCTCCGACAAATTATCGACGGCGTAATTCAAATCATTAATAATAAACTGAAATACATCTTCTTCACGATTGAGCGGACGAACGGGATTGTCAACCAACTTCTGGTTATCTTCAATGAGAATCACCGGGCCCCAAATGCGCAACATATAGAAGTATGCACATGCACGCATCAACCGGGCTTCTGCAATTGCCTTTGTCTTGGCAGCTTCGCTCACACTACCCTGTGTCTGCATCTCTACCGCATTGATTACAGAGTTCGCCATCGTTACTACCGAGTAGAATCCACTCCATGCACCCGACAGATTTTCATCCAAAGCTGTCACTTGGAAAGTAACAAACTGCGGATAATTCCAGGGACTGTACATATCATTGGCACGCCCGCTACCGATAGGAACGATGGAACGTTGATTGTAATCAAACCATGCCCGATTGTAAAGCGGAGCGGTGGCTGCTTCTAACGCTTCGTCAGAAGTATAAAATGTAGCGTCTACATAGTTTCCTTCCGGTGCTCTATCCAGAAAACTGTCACTGCATGCTGTAAACAGCAGGGCGGTAGTTGCTATTACTAATAATTTACTTTTCATAAATATTCTCATTATTTGTCAGGTTAGAAACTAAGGTTAAGTCCGAAAGTATAAATCCGTTGTGAAGGATAACGGGCATTATCGATACCACGCGTCAGCACATCATAATTGTAAGCACCCACTTCAGGATCATATCCTTTGTACTTTGTAAAAGTGAATGCATTCTGGATATTCATATACACCCGTAGATTGTCAATATTGAGCTTACTTATCCACTTTTTAGGGAAAGTATAACCTAACGAGATATTCTTGATACGAAGATATGAACCGTCTTCTACAAAGCGGCTGCTCATACGGTTATTATCGTTAGCATTGGCAGCAGTGATGCGCTGTACTTGTGCCGAACCGGCATTCGAGACATAGACATTGGAAAGCGTAGTCGGCTGTGATGGATCGATCAGTTCCACACGGGCGATATTAACAGCTTCTTTCAACATTCCACTGTTGTTCATCGGATTGGTAAATTCTTTACGTAGCATATTCACCACTTTATTACCGTATACACCATTGATGAAAATATTCAGATCAAAGCCTTTATAAGAAAACGAGTTGTTAAAACCGTAAGAGAACTTCGGTTCGGGATTACCTAAATAGGTACGGTCTTTCTCATCAATAACGCCATTGTCGTCAATATCCTCATAAATATAGTCTCCTACCCATATCTCACTTTCAGAGATATTCTTTCCTTTTGGAATAGCCACTTTCACACGCTCACCATTTTTATCGAGAATATAATTACCGTAAGAATCCCGCTTGTAAAAGTCATCCTCCTTCGTAAACATGCCTATCACGTTATATCCGTAAAACTGTCCTATTGGCTGTCCCACCTCCGAGTAGGTGTAAGTCTCACTGTTGATAGTACCGGAAAGTCCTGCTGTCTCTGTGTAAAGCTTTGTAATCTCATTCCTATTAAATGAAATAGTCAGTCCTGATCTCCACATGAAATCATTTTTATTGATATTAACCGTATTCAACGTGAATTCCAGACCTTTATTGGTCATAGCACCCGCATTTACCCACGGTGAGGAAATAACACCGTTAACATAAGAAGGAAGAGATGCTTTCATTAACAGATTATCTGTGTTTTTGTAATATCCGTCAATAATCAGTTCTACCCGGTTACCAAAAAGATTAATGTCTAGTCCGGCATTCCATGCTTCAGTCTCTTCCCATTTCAAGTTTTCGTTTCCATAGTTCTCCGCATAATATCCGCTTCCCCAAATAGTTGCCACAGTTCTCATCTTTACACCATAAGCATAGTTTTCTGCCGCTTGATTACCAACCAATCCCCAACCCAGACGTAACTTCAAATTATCCAACCAAGAGACGTTCTTCAGGAATTTCTCATTCTTCAACTTCCATGCAAGAGCTGCCGATGGAAATATTCCCCAACGATTGTTCGGAGCAAACGTAGAAGAACCGTCACCACGTACAGTAAGTGTCAACAAATAACGGTCATCAAATCCGTAGTTAACACGACCGAAGTAAGATTCGATAGCAGAAGAACCTTTGGAACTACTATTCTTTGCAGTAAGTGAGCTACCCGCGTCCAGTTCGTGAACAGAGTTGAGAAAATAGTCACTCCGGGTGCCGGAAAGTGATTCCCAATTATTCTCCTGCGCTTCATGTCCCGCCATGGCAGTAATTTGATGTCGACCGAAAGTATTAGTATAAGTTAGATAAGTCTTTAACGTCCAGTTACTACCATTGCTGGCACTACGACTACCTAATGACTCTTGGGTATAAAGACCATAGTCATAAGACGGAGTATACTGATAATTGTTGTTATAATAATAATTGCCTGCATACTCAGCTCTGAACACTAATCCCTTGTAAAGTGTAATATCAGCAAAGAAATCCACATAGAGTTGTAATCCCTTTTCGTAGTTCTCACGCATCAGCGCTTCTGCTACCGGATTCGTAAAGTAAGTACCATACATGTTTTCTGACTGCATTCCCCATGAACCGTCAGGATTCTTCGCCGGTACTTCGGGCAACTGCTGTATCGCCGTGCGGATGATATTACCATTGTCGATCGTATTGTTCTGCTGCGTCTTGGCAACAGAAGCACGCAACCCGGTAGAGAGCCAGTTCGTTATCTTATTATCCATATTGACACGGGCAGAGAAACGTTCGAAGCTAGAACCGATACCGATACCATCCTGACTCAAATAACCACCCGAAAGTGAATAAGTAGTTCCCTCATTTCCTCCAGAGATATTAATCTGATGATTGTGCATAGATGCATTACGGAAAATCTCATCCTGCCAGTTCGTCCCTTCTCCCAGTAAGCTGGGATCTTTAAACTCCTCACGGTCACCAAAACCCAGTACTTGAGCGCGTAGATTTTGATACTCCGCATATTCGCGCAGATTTAAAACATCCAACTTCTTTGGTAATTGCTGCAAACCATAATATCCTTCGTAAGAAACCTTTGTCTTACCGGCTTTCCCCTGATTAGTGGTAATCAGTACCACACCATTGGAAGCTCTCGAACCATAAATAGCTGTAGCCGAAGCATCTTTCAGAATTTCCATAGAAACGATGTCCGAAGGGTTAATGGAAGACAGTACACTGGAGTTACCGTCCGTATTACCGGAAATCGCTACACCATCAATCACATACAGAGGTTCGTTACCATTCAAGGAATTGATACCACGAATACTCACAGAGATACCTCCACCCGGGGCTCCCGAATTTTGTGTAACGGAAACACCCGCTGCACGCCCCTGCAAAGCTTGGTCTAAAGAAGTAACAACAGACTTTTTCAGTTCATCTCCGGTCACGGAAACAACTGAACCTGTCAAGTCACTTCGTTTCATGGTTCCATAGCCGACAACTACCACCTCATCCAACGTTTTAGTATCTTCTTTCAGAACTACGTTAATGACAGGTTTTGTTGCAACAACCTGCTGTTCCATAAAGCCGATGTAGGAGAAGACCAGCGTCTGTCCGGTAGATACATTCAGCGTATACTTACCGTTCAAGTCTGTAATAGTTCCTGTCGACGTACCTTTCACTTGTACGCTTACCCCAATCAACGGTTCTCCGTCAGTCGCGGAAGTTACTATTCCGGACACCTTTAAGTTCTGTGAAGGAGCAGCCTCCAATATCGTTATTGGCAACCAAAGTAATATTGCCAACGCAAGACAGTACCAATGTACAAATGTACATTTTCCAAGAAAGTGTTTATTCATTGTACCTTATTTAAATGGTTAATATTCAATTTAATCCTTTCATAATCGCTGCTATGGATGCTGCATTATGCGGTTGTCCTGTAGTACGGTCAAACAGTTTTTCGGTATAGCCGGCATCCCAGTACAAGGGAACGAGCTTATTCTTCACACAGGTTTTCACTACATATTCGATATAGTCATTACGCGATTTCAAATGATTCTCCAAAGCCTCTCCGGTCAACTGGTCTCTTAATGTCGGACCATATTCGCCGATGATTACAGGAACATTATTATTGATAAATACATTCAGCGAACTTAAAGTAGCCTCTATGTCCCCCTCCTGTCCGGTAGCAGATACATCTCCACCTGCAAACGCAGCTCCCCATTGACTCTTGAAATTCTCATCGTTAGGCATGATTGTGAAATCATAAGGATCATAGTAATGACATTCCAGGAAAATACGATTTTGAACAATATCGAGCGGCATTGTGAAATGCGCGACCGCTTTCGCCACATCGGTATTATATGCCTGCACAATCAGATGACGGTAATGATTACGTCCTCCGGTAGCTCTAACCGTATTGACAAACACCTGATTGAAACCATTCTGTACCCGGTAATTCTCCTCTGTAGGCTGCGCACCGTTAGCGTCGTCATTATTCACCTCATTGGTTCCGGCAAAGAGCAGACGGTCGTCATAGTCTCTGAATCTTAAGGCGATCTGTTTCCACATCGCTTCCAGTCTTTCATCCAGAGCTTCTTTATTGGCATCTACCGGATGGTTCAGCCAGCCACCTTCCCAGTGGATATTGATAATAACATAGAGACCGGCATCAAGCGCAGCTTTCACGGCAGCCTCCACCTTATCCATCCATGCACTCTTAATCTTATACGTTGCCGCATCTTCAAACTGATGAGAATAAGCTACCGGTATACGCACGACATCAAAGCCCGCTGCTTTGATACCCTCGAAAAGAACCTTGTTCGGTGTAGGATTTCCCCAACACGTTTCATCGCCGGAAAGACTTCCGTCATTTCCCACAATCACCGCCTCAAATGTATTCCCTACATTCACTCCGGCTTTCATCAATGCCGACAGTTGCATGGAAGTCAAATCACGCATCCCTGTATTATCAGGTGCAATGTATTCATCGTATGCAGGTACGCTATATAGGGACTGCTTTACATTGATAATAATATCAGGAGCGCCACTCGCCGAAACGGTGACGGTAGCCGTCCTCTCTTTCTGCGTATCATTGGCCTCTACTGTGATATTTACATATTGTTTTCCTTCACCGATAGTATGTGAACTTTTACACCAACTTTCCGAAGTACTGATATGCCATTCGGCCGGACCGTCTATCTGAATAGTCTGCCTGCTTCCACGAGCGTCAAACTCCAGATTACGATATTCCTGTGCCACTTCCAGACTTCCTCCTTTTTCATCACTGTTGCTACATGATATAAAAGAGGTGGTGAGCAACACCAGCATAAATATGACTCGTTTAATACCCAATGGACTAAATAATCCATCACTAAATGACTGTTTTTCCATATTCTTCTATACTATTAGATTAAATTTAAAACCGTTAACCTTGCCTCATCAAAACACATTTGTTTTCTACACCACAAAATTATGTATTCGACATGTAACTTCACTTCTGTAATGTTATTCATATAGGGAGCGTTTTGGAAACGATGGGGTGAATTTGTTTTATAAAAGGGATTCATTTGTTTTCTCCCGGTTTCCCTTTATACTTAAAGTACTCAAAATCAGCATACGCCTTCGAATCTTTAGAAGCTGATGTAATGTAAAGCCCCAATACGACTCCGGTAAATCCGCCTGCTGTTTCAGTGCTTAGATAACGCGTGTTCATCTTACCCAGATCATGATATATTCCATTCACTTTATAACCAAAATAATAGTAATTGATATCCGACTTCACCACCAGTTCCACCTCACCATCCGTCGGTAGGGAAACTTCTTTGGCATAATGGGTAATCTCTCCCAGTTTATATCGCAAGCCAACAGAACGTTTCCGATCCTTATCTTGACGGACAAATAAATCATAGTGAGAATGAAACTCCATAAAGACGGAAATTCCCGCTTCATCATTCACTCCCGCTTTCTGCAAGACTACCGGAGCGGATGCTTCCATATCAAAATGTTCCTGCCGCAAGGCGACAAAGGTAGGGCTTTTCCAATCGCTTAACGTAACGGGAGTCGCTATCAAACGAAGTTTTCCATCTTTGGTAAAAATATAATTCTTCGCTTCGGGATTCTGCAGATGAATCCATTCGGGAGAAAGCTTTCCTTCTTTAAAGTCTATTCGTTCCGGTCTGCCTTTCATTTCCTGTTGAGGCAGAGTAGGGACGTCCATCTTCAAAGAAATGGTTCCATTGCTATTGACTACAGGCCAGGCGTCCTTATCCCACCGCACCGGAGCCAGATACGTTTCACGTCCCAATGTATGATGAGTTCCCGGCATAATTCTGTATGCCAGACAAACCATCCACCAGGAACCATCGGTGCCTTCCACCAGATCAGCATGCCCTGTTCCCTGAATCGGACTGGATTGTCCCGATTCATTGGCATGGGTCAGAATAGGATTTGCCGGATTTCCCTGATAAGGCCCGTCAATGTAACGGCTGCGGGCAATGGTTACTTTATGTCCCAATTCCGTACCGCCCTCCGAAATCAGCAGATAGTACCAGCCGTCTTTCTTATAAATGTGCGGACCCTCGGCATATCTGCCTCCGGTGCCGTTCCATATTCGTTTGGAAGAAGAAAGCTGTTTGCCTGTCATGGAGTCAATCTCACACAGGTTGATGTATCCATCCGGATTACTGACCATAAAACATTTGCCATCCTCAAAATAAAGCGAAGGATCGATGCCTCCTTGCTCGAGCCAGACTGGTTCCGACCATTCACTACGGGGATCAGTAGTATGTACCAGGAAATTCCCCTTACCGGAGACATTAGTCGTAATCATGTAAAACACTCCATCATTGTAACGAATGGTAGGAGCAAAAATACCGCTTCCCGAATTAGCATTAGTCAGATCAAGCTGGGACGGACGGGTCAGACAGTTTCCTATCTGCTCCCAATGCACAAGGTCTTTACTGTGAAACAAAGGCACTCCGGGGAAATATTGAAAGCTGCTGTTGACTAAATAATAATCATCCCCTGCCTTGCAAACACTCGGATCGGGATGGAAACCGGGGATTACAGGATTACTGTAACCTTGAGCTGATGACTTGCATACGGAACAAAGCGAAATAAAAATAAGGAATAAAGCGTTTCGCATATTATATAATTTAAGAGTTAAACATCTTTTGCCAGCCGACGATACAAAAGTAGATGTTTTTCCCAAAGGAGATATGGTATTTCGTTCACACCCGGTCTGCCAAATGTTTTACCCATACGCACAGAATGTTTCCCTTTTGCGTATGATTTGTTTTCAACCCTCTTCAGCTTAGTCCAAGCAGCGAAAATCGAACCAGTCAAAGTCGGCCGGATTTGTATTTGCCTGCCCATTACCGGATGCATACATACCTATAAATACACCGGTAAATCCACCTACCACTTCATTGGAGACATCACGCGTGGAAGCTGTTCCCAATATAGCAGAAACGTGGGCTGCCTTTATCTTAAACGTATAGGTCGTCTCGGTGGCGGTGATGGATAAGATCACCTCTCCGGTAGCAGGAAGTTCTTTGTAAGTGGTATCGACCACTTTATCCTTCAAAGTTTTACGGAGCATGGCAACCCGCTGTCCGTTCCGCTTCGTTATCAGCAGGTCATAATGATTCTTATCATCCGCTCTTACTACCAGTCCCGCCTCTTCATTTTCCACTTTCGGAATAAAGTTGACTTTTGCAGATGCAGTCAGATTGAAAGCAGCCTGCCGGCGGCCGATAAAAGAAGGAGAATCATTCGTTGTGAAGTTGATTGCTGTTCCTTTCAGACGCAGCGAACCCGGCTTCTCCGTCAATGACCAGAACGAATGAGCAGGATTGCGGATAAAAGTCCAGTCCAACCCCAGCGTTTCCGCATCGAAATCATCACGAACCGGTTGTTCCATCCAAACGTGTGACGGCAGGTTGGGGAAGAGATATGTTTCCTGTACAACACCATCTTTACCCACCTTAGGCCAGCCGTCGGCATTCCACGTCACAGGTGCTAGGAAAGTTTCACGCCCTAAATGCTGGTACTTGCCGTTCACTGGTCTTATTCCCAGACAAATTGCCCACCAGCTTCCATCTTTCAGTTGGACGAGGTCGGCATGACCTATCGCCTGGAAAGGATGATCGGGACAGTTCATATTCGACAGGACAGGATTTACAGGACTGGGCTCATACGGTCCCCAAGGGGATTTACTCCGTTGTATGACTTCCCGGTGCTCGTAGCCCGTTCCTCCTTCGGCAGACATGATATAGTAATAATCACCTATTTTATAGAAATGAGGTCCTTCCGGTGAAGAGCCTCCCAGACCGAAAGCTACTTTTCTCAAAGGTTCCACAAACGTTCCGGTTTCGGGGTCCATCACTCCCAACAGGAAGCTGCCTTGATTATCCGGACTCAAAAAGTACATCTTTCCGTCGATAAACTCAATAGACGGATCTACATACCAGTTCCCCACCCATACCGGATCAGACCAGGGACCTGCAGGATTCTTCGCCGTCACATAGAATACTCCTTGCGAACCTTTTCCTCCATAGTTCGTGCCAATCACATAGAATGTACCGTCATGGTATCGTAACGTCGGAGCATACTGTCCGCCGGTGGAGGCATTGCATCCCATCAACGGATTATTTTCCGGGCGGGACAGGGCATGACCGATCAATTTCCAATGAACAAGGTCTTTACTATGATAAACCGGCAGACCGGGAAAATATTCAAAGGTAGAAGTAACCAGGTAAAAATCATCTCCCACCCTGCAAATGCTCGGGTCGGGATTCATTCCTGTGATAATGGGGTTCCTGAATGTCTTTTGTGCGAGGGAGACATTAGCCATCCATAATCCGATTAAGATTAATAAAAGTCTGCAACTGTTCTTCATCATTCTTATTTTTAAAGTTTGTACTGATGGCAAAGTTCACCATAATCCGGCAGAAACAAGGTTCGTTATGTTTCAAGGTGCGGAACGTTTTCTTTCAGGATAGCGTTTTTCGTTTCAAATATAAGGCAATAATGTTACATTCGGAAAGTCTCGCAAGGCATAGAAGAGAATAGAATGTATTTTATTGGGGCATGATTTGTATTCAATTGCATTTCGCCCTTTCGGGTGACTGCAATTCTTCCTACATTTGTAATAGAATTAAAGTCTCACTCTAAAAATATCAACTCATGAAAAACATTAAGAAAATGGTATTAGTATCAGCCTTTGCCGGTACTTGTCTTACGCCTCATGCACAGACTGCCTCTCCTGTCATCCCGACCGATCCGGCTATTGAAACTCATATCCGGGAATGGCTTCAGAAAATGACTCTCGAACAAAAGATCGGTCAGATGTGTGAAATCACGATTGATGTGGTATCCGATCTTGAAACCAGTCGTAAGAAAGGATTCTGCCTTAGCGAGGCAATGCTCGACACGGTTATCGGTAAATATAAAGTAGGTTCACTGTTGAATGTACCTTTAGGGGTAGCACAGAAAAAGGAAAAGTGGGCGGAAGCCATCAAACAGATACAGGAGAAATCGATGAAGGAGATCGGTATTCCCTGCATCTATGGGGTAGATCAGATTCATGGAACGACCTACACACAGGACGGAACGATGTTTCCGCAAGGCATCAACATGGGAGCCACTTTCAACCGGGAACTGACCCGAAAAGGTGCTGAAATCTCTGCTTATGAAACCAAGGCTGGCTGCATCCCCTGGACGTTTGCTCCGGTAGTCGACTTAGGACGTGATCCACGCTGGGCACGTATGTGGGAAAATTATGGTGAAGATTGTTATGTAAATGCAGAAATGGGCATATCGGCCGTGAAGGGTTTTCAGGGAGAGAACCCGAACCGTATCGGAGAATACCATGTAGCCGCATGCATGAAGCACTACATGGGCTATGGTGTACCTGTCTCCGGTAAAGACCGTACTCCGTCTTCCATCTCACGCAGCGATATGCGTGAAAAACATTTCGCTCCTTTCCTTGCTGCCGTTCGTCAGGGTGCATTGAGCGTGATGGTGAATTCCGGCGTTGACAACGGACTACCTTTTCACGCTAACCGTGAATTACTGACCGAATGGCTGAAAGAAGACCTGAACTGGGACGGTCTGATTGTAACAGACTGGGCGGACATTAACAATCTCTGTACCCGGGATCACATTGCTGCCACCAAGAAAGAAGCTATCAAGATTGCCATCAATGCCGGAATCGACATGTCGATGGTTCCTTATGAAGTGAGTTTCTGCGATTATCTGAAAGAGTTGGTTGAAGAAGGAGAGGTATCTATGGAGCGCATTGACGATGCAGTAGCCCGTGTGTTGCGTCTGAAATATCGCCTGGGATTGTTTGACAATCCGTATTGGGACATTAAGAAGTACGACAAGTTCGGTTCTAAGGAATTTGCAGCCGTTGCCCTCCAGGCTGCCGAGGAATCGGAAGTGTTATTGAAGAATGACGCCCACACCCTGCCGATAGCGAAAGGCAAAAAGATTCTGCTGACCGGTCCGAACGCAAACTCCATGCGTTGTCTGAACGGCGGATGGTCGTATAGCTGGCAGGGACACGTTGCCGATGAATATGCGCAGGCATATCATACCATCTACGAGGCTTTGTGTGAGAAATACGGAAAAGAGAATATTATCTACGAACCGGGAGTGACCTATGCTCCTTACAAGAACGATAATTGGTGGGAAGAAAACAAACCGGAAATTGAAAAACCGGTGGCAGCGGCAGCACAAGCGGATATTATCATCGCCTGCATCGGCGAAAACTCTTATTGCGAAACTCCGGGCAACCTGACGGATCTTACCTTATCGGAAAACCAGCGCAATCTGGTAAAAGCTCTGGCCGCTACGGGCAAACCTATCGTTTTGGTTCTGAATCAGGGACGCCCGCGTATTATCAACGATATAGAACCTTTGGCAAAAGCTGTTGTCAACATCATGCTGCCAAGCAACTATGGTGGAGACGCACTTGCAAACTTATTGGCAGGCGACGCCAACTTCAGTGGAAAGATGCCATTCACTTATCCACGACTTATCAACGCTTTGGCAACTTATGACTTCAAGCCTTGCGAAAACATAGGGCAAATGGGAGGCAACTACAACTATGACTCGGTGATGGATATTCAATGGCCGTTCGGTTTCGGATTAAGCTATACGAATTACGAATACAGCAACTTAAAAGTAAATAAACCGACTTTTAATGCTGACGACGAACTGATATTCACGGTTGACGTAACCAACACGGGCAAAGTTGCCGGAAAAGAGAGTGTGTTATTGTTCTCTAAGGACTTAGTGGCAAGCAGCACACCGGACAATATCCGTTTACGAAACTTCGAAAAGGTTTCTCTGAAACCGGGAGAAACAAAGACGGTTACGCTGAAACTGAAAGGAAGCGACTTGGCATTTGTGGGATATGACGGTAAGTGGAGACTGGAAAAAGGAGATTTCAAGATTAAATGTGGTGACCAATGGATGGATATTGTATGCGATCAGACAAAAGTATGGAATACTCCGAATAAGAATACGGCCCACAAATAAACCTCTTTTTAGATATTTCTATAAAAACATCTTCATATAGAATCTTCTTTCTATATAAAAATACACATTCCTCTATCACCTATCACCGCCAGTAATCAAAAGCCTTATTCATCGAGGTTTCCGGCGGTGATAGGTTGTTTCTGAACCTATCACCACATCTGTCACCTATCACCGCAAAAAGCACTACTTTCATCACATTTTTGCAAAGGCAACCTGAACAGCTATGACTTAGAGAGCTATTCCTTTTTTTTCTTCACAGGAGTCATCACCAATTTAGTATGCAGTTCTTTAATCTCACATAAATCGAACCTTTCCTGTATATACACATACATGATGACCAAACGGATGAGTTCTTTATTCGGACATGAGAATTCATCTTTAGATAGTCCGTCTATCACTATATCCAATAAACAGAGAGAACACTGCAATTCAGCTTTTGACAATCGGTCTACATTTTCAATCTGTGCAAAGCTAGGCCAGTTTTCTTTCATAAAACTAAGTTTGTCGACGGAGCATTCTAAATCGCGCTTCATCAGGCAGGAACGGGAACAAGTAAGGTTACTCATAACTATCATTTTTTAATTATGTGTTTCCGTATGCCAATAAAAAAGGCGCGGAAACTATTACTGTACTATCCTCCGACGGCTCTGGTAAGCCTACACCTGAATAATAAGCAATAGCTCCACGCCCGTTGAGGTATATAACAAATATATATACAACATGGACGTGGAGACCGGTCGCTTATTATCTGCAGGTGTTAAATTTACCAGATTTACGGAGCAGATAATAAAAACACTATCTCCAATACAAAACAAACATATCCTCTTCCTGAAGATACGCTACAAATATAACTATATTTTCAGATAATGTCACTGTTATCACAGTAAAATAGTTTAATTCTCCCCTTGCCCTACATCTATCAAATAGAACAAGGCATATAAATACCTACAACAAGTAGGAATACTTTGCTTTTCTCCCTGATATAGTTTATCTTTGCTACCGATATAGTTACTTCTTCACGGCCGTGACGAATTCCTACCACGGCCGTGGAAAGATCCTACCACAGCCATGAAGAGATCTCACCACGGCCGTGGGAGATTAATGATAAAGGCACTGTACAGGGAAAACGCATTATACTCTTTCCTTAATCTTTTATACATTTATCTTACACCA